>BNJT01001413.1_pt1:0-695000 | contig 1412915 bp, 1198 predicted proteins | sample 8540491 | NCBI WGS metagenome assembly BNJT01 (sample SAMD00202455, study PRJDB9452) | human saliva metagenome | host: Homo sapiens
CCAAATGGGCGAATTATGGGTTTGGAAGTCAGCTACGAAATAAGTACGTCCGTTCTATCGGTCCTCGATAGAAATCCTTTACTACTTCCTATCATTAGCTAAGCCTAACTATCAGGCTAACTCTTAACCTAAAATATACAAATAAATCACCTTATCAAAAGATGAAAAGAAGCCTTTTTCTTGTTTTCTTATTGCTGACATTTATAGCTCATCTATATGCTATCACAGTAAACAACCCTGTTGATTACGTAAGTACATTAGTGGGTTCAGCCTCAAAACCAGAACTTTCAACAGGTAACACTTACCCCGCTATTGCCCTACCATGGGGCATGAACTTCTGGACTCCACAGACAGGAAAGATGGGAGATGGCTGGACTTACACCTACGGAGCCGATAAGATTCGTGGAATCAAGCAGACACACCAACCAAGTCCATGGATTAACGACTACGGACAGTTCTCTGTCATGCCCGTCGTAGGTAAGAAACTCTTTGACGAGGAAGGACGTGCCAGCTGGTTTTCACACAAAGCTGAGACTGCTACTCCTTATTACTATAAGGTTTATTTAGCTGACCACGACGTCACAGTAGAGGTGAGTCCTACCAGTCGTGCTGCTGCAATGCGCTTCACCTATCCACAAACAGATGAAGCTTATTTCGTTGTAGATGCCTTTGACAAGGGTTCTTCCGTAACGATTATGCCTGACAAACGTACTATCGTGGGCTATACAACCAAGAATAGCGGTGGCGTACCAGCAAACTTCAAGAACTATTTTGTGCTGCACTTCGACCATGATTTCTCTTTCGTTGGCAGTATTGAAGATGGGAAACTATCAGATGGCAAGACTTCTGCAACCAGCAATCATGCCATGGCTGTTGTCGGATTCCAAACCAAACGAGGCGAACAAGTTAATATACAGGTAGCCTCATCGTTTATTAGTGACGAACAAGCACAGCGCAATCTCAAGGAAGTGGAGGGCAAGACATTCGACGAGGTGAAGACAGAAGGTAGAAAGGAATGGAATAAGGTGTTAGGACGTATAGAAGTGGAGGACGATAATATCGACCATCTTCGCACTTTCTATAGTTGCCTCTATCGCTCAGTACTTTTCCCACGTTCGTTCTATGAGTTTGACGAACAGGGTAATCCTATCCATTATAGTCCTTATAATGGCAAAGTACTATCGGGTTATCTCTTTACAGACACAGGTTTCTGGGACACCTTCCGTTCGCTCTTTCCATTGCTCAACCTCGTCTATCCATCAATGAATGAGAAGATGCAAGCAGGCTTAGTCAATGCCTATAAGGAGAGTGGATTCCTTCCAGAGTGGGCAAGTCCGGGGCATCGTGATTGTATGGTGGGCAACAACTCGGCTTCGGTCGTTGCTGATGCTTACATCAAGGGATTGCGTGGCTACGATATAGAAACACTTTGGAAAGCTGTTGTGCATGGTGCAAATGCTGTTCACCCAACCGTTAGCTCTACTGGACGTAAAGGCTTTGACTATTATAATCGCTTAGGTTACGTACCCTATAACGTGGGAATCAACGAGAGTGTTGCCCGCACATTAGAGTACGCCTACGATGATTGGTGTATCTATCAGTTAGGACTAAAACTCGGAAAGAGTGCTAAAGAGCTCAAACCTTTCAAACTCCGAGCAATGAACTATCAGAAGGTTTTCGACAAGGAAACGGGTCTGATGCGTGGACGCAATGAGGATGGTAGCTTCCAATCGCCATTTAATCCTTTCAAATGGGGTGATGCCTTCACGGAAGGAAACAGCTGGCATTACACGTGGAGCGTATTCCATGACCCTGCAGGATTGGCGAAGTTGATGGGAGGATACGACAAGTTTAATGCAATGTTAGACAGTGTCTTCCAACTACCACCTACCTTTGACCACAGCTATTATGGCTTTACGATCCACGAAATACGTGAGATGCAAATCATGAACATGGGTAATTACGCACATGGAAACCAACCTATCCAGCACATGATTTACCTCTATGACTACAGCGGACAGCCTTGGAAAGCGCAGTATTGGGTGCGTGAGGTGATGGACCGACTCTATACCGCGCAGCCTGATGGCTATTGTGGCGACGAAGATAATGGTCAGACATCAGCTTGGTATGTCTTCTCTGCACTCGGCTTCTACCCTGTTTGTCCTGGCAGTACACAATATATGATTGGTACCCCCTACTTTCGTAAAGTCAAGATACAGTTGGAGAATGGCAAGACTGTCACAATTCGGGCTGAAAAGAATAACAAAGACAATCGCTTCATTCAGCATATTACAATGAATGAGCAGCCTTATCCACATTATTATCTTGAGCATGAACAGCTGTTATCAGGTCCTATAATCGACTTCACAATGGGAAATAAACCTGCGAAATAGGAAGCTATCACATCCCCTTTGCACTCAATTAACAGATTTTGTTTCTATTTGAACAAATCTGTTAATTAAGAGGCAGTATGTTAATGAGTTCTATAAAATCATTTAAAACGGTATAAAGACTTCCCTGCTATTATAATTTCTTTACGTATATTTGCAACATATTAATCCAAAAATGAATATATAACAATGAAGAAAAACTTTTTTTCTAACCACGCTTTATGTGCTGGTTTAGTATTAGGTGGACTGTTTACATTTTCCAGTTCATACGCTGCAAATAATGAAGTAAAGGATAATAACAACGTAGTAGCTGCTACACCTACAACCAACTCTAAGATTGTTGGTACCTGGGAGCTTACAAATAAGGGTAGCTATGCCATTGTGCGCAATCCAAGAACACATAAGGAATATAAGGTAGGTTTCACGATTGACAGATATGATGACTATAAGTTCCTCCCTGTTGACTTCGCTACAGGTGAGCCTGTTAATCTTCGTACGCTTGTTGGTCACGATGATAACTACCTCGATGATGAGTTGCACCGTTTCGATTTCTACCATGATGGAACCATGAGTGTTATAGAAAGAGAAGACAATGGCAGATGGAAGCGTGATGACGATATCGGTGTTTATGGTTTCCGCCGTGATGGTTTCTTTATGAAGATAGACGGTAAGATGCGCAAGAACCTCCAAATTAGATTCTTGAACAACAATGAGTTTGAGCTAACTCAGACCAAATTCAATGACAGCGACTTGAGAAGAGTAGTCGTTAAGAAGGTTATGAGATATGTTCGTGTTACAAGAAAGTAAGACATAACAAACTCAAACTTATAATATACACCCCAATTAATAGTAGCTTGAACTTATATAAAACTCTGTTAATTGGGGTTTCTTTTTTTGTTCTTCAAGATAAAGAGTGATAAAGTAAACCCCTATTACATAATAAATCGTGTGAAGAAATAATGCTGACGGAGCTAAAAGTAGAACCCGAGAACACCTCTGTTGGCTACATATTTTTAGTCTAAAAGGTAAAGAAATATATTGACAAAAAAATTAAAGAAAAGGTAGGAAAATGGATTAAAAGTGACTTATTTCATCACCTTTGCAAGTTATTTGCTATCAAGTAGTTGCAAATTAAGATTTCAAAAGGTGCTTAATAAGGCTTCAAAAGGGCGTTAGTAAGAGGCTTAAAGAGCATCTTTTAGAAGCCTAAAGGGCGTTAATTGCAAGCCCTTTTATGGTCTTTACAAAATCAGTTTATGAAAAATTAGGACAAAGAGGAGTACTCGGAAACTTGAAACGGTTAGGTTTTCTTTTGCATTTAGAATCTTAACAAATATCACACAGAGAAAAGGAGATAACTGAGAATTGTCAAAACAAAGCGATAGAAGTTACTGAAGCAACGTCGATGCTTGAAACAACGAAGGTTGTTTGCGAGTTTTATGTACAAAGCATGAATTCCTATAAGGTATCAAGAATCTGTACCCATCACCTCTGTCTATCTTTAAGCCATCACCAACTCCATGATTTTGAGTTTAGATTCTTCCGCTCTATTTCTCCGTGTGACTTATTACGTAATAGCTCCACTTTACTACTCCAACTTCTGGAAGAACCAAAAATATAGCTCAAAAAGCCTCGAAATACAGTTTTTTTGTGTAAGTTTGTACAGCATTTTAAAACTGAGTTAAAAATAACATAACACAAACAACAAAATATGAAACGTAAGACATGGGTTAAAAACCATAAGTGGATTGGCATCATCATAACATTCTTCTTAGTAATGTTCTGCCTTTCAGGTATTGTCCTCAATCATCGTCAACTCTTTTCTGATATTAATGTAAGCCGTGGTATATTGCTTGGTCAGTATGAATTCAACCAATGGAACAACGGATTACTACGTGGGACATTACGCTACAAAGATAATAAAAACAAAGATAAAGTATTCATATATGGCGCAGCGGGTGTCATTCAAACTGATACAACTGCTTCTCACTTCACCGAATATAACCAAGGTCTACCTGCTGGTGCTGACTATCGACAGGTGCGAGGAATGGCTAAAACCTCACAAAATGACCTGTTTGCGGTTAGCGTCATGGACTTATATAAACTGGGGAAGAACGCATCTTGGCAAAAAGTAGACTTACCCAAGCAAGAGGATGACGAACTACTGACAGACATCACCACCCATGGTGACACGCTCATCGTTCTTTCTCGTTCTCACCTCTACTATGCTACAGCCCCTTATAAGAAGTTTACTTGTCTCACACTACAAGCTGGTGAGGGGAATGAGGGGAAGGTATCACTGTTCCGTCAAATATGGTTATTGCATAGTGGTGCACTGTTTGGAACCGTAGGAAAGCTCATTGTAGACGGAATTGGAGTCGTCTTAATTATCCTTTGTGTGACGGGTATATGGTATTGGATTCGTCGTAAAACAGTATCAATGGTCGTTTGGCATACAAAGATTGGGCATTACACATTCGCCTTAACGTTATTTATCGCAATAACGGGATGGGCATTACGTCCTCCACTGATGATTCTCCTCGCCACAAACAGTACGAAACCATTGCCTGGCACGACTTTAGACAATGATAATCCTTGGAATGATAAACTAAGAATGATTCGATATGATGAGCAAGCACATGACTGGCTCATCTCGACTTCGGAAGGTTTCTACTCTCTTAAGAATCTCTCTTCCAAGCCAACACCTATCACCACAGCACCCCCAGTGAGTGTTATGGGTCAAAATGTTTGGCAACATGCAGACAACAAATCATGGATAGTAGGCTCCTTCGATGGTCTGTTCTACTGGGATCGTAAGAATAACGTCGTACTTTACTACAATGATGCTATGGTCTCTACTCCCCGCATACCGGGCACTGCACCAGACGAACAGACAATCTCTGGCTATAGTTCTGATTTCACAAACAAGGAATGTATAGCCACCTATTTCCAAGGTTCATCCTTCGCAAAACAGCCAGAAGAATTGAAAGATAAGCCCATGTCGCTTTGGAGTCTTGCTTTAGAGGTACACACAGGTAGAATCTATGCCGGTGCATTAGGCTCCTTCCTCTTCATTTTCGTCATCGGCATCCTCATCATCTTCACCCTTGTGTCTGGTAAAAAGGCATAGAGATTATTGCTAAAAAATTTTGATTGCATTGCGATTAAACCCAAATCGGTCATTAGTGGCTAAACATATTGTGGTCTAATGAGCGATTTGGGTTAAAATTAATTGCAATGTGATTAATTTATACATAAGATTGAACTCGATAATAAACTAACATAGAATCCTTTTCAACTAAAAGATGGATTCATACGCTTGCGCATACTAAAATAAAGACAAATCACTTGCGCCTTAAGAAAATAAATATTAACTTTGGCACTATAAAACACAAAAAAGAGCGAGTTGCCCCGCTCTGTTTGTTTTCACAACGGAATAATCCTTATTGTGACTTGCTTAAAAATCTACTGCAAATATAGAAAGAATATAACTAACAACCAAATAAAACAAGAAAAAAATGAAAACAATTCTTGGATTAGACTTGGGAACCAATAGTATTGGTTGGGCTAAAGTCTGCGTTGACGACAACGGAAACTACACACGTGAGATTAAACTTGGCAGCCGTATCATCCCTATGAGCCAAGACACACTCAGTAACTTTGACAAGGGAGTAACAGAGTCTCCTACAGCTGCACGAACTGGATTCCGAGGTATTAGAAGAATCAGAGAGCGTGCATTGCAAAGACGCGAACGCTTACACAGAGTGCTACACGTGATGGGATTCTTACCTCTACACTACGAGAATGCCATAGGATGGAATCGAGAGGAAGCTACAACGTATGGCAAGTTCCTTGATAATGGGGAACCTAAGTTAGCATGGGAAAGACAAGAGGACGGTTCCATGCGTTTCCTCTTTATGGATTCTTTCTATGAAATGATGGCTGATTTTGCAAAAAATCAACCGGGAATGGTTGCTGATGGAAGAAAGATTCCCCTGGACTGGACACTGTATTACTTACGTAAGAAAGCTCTTACACAAGCTATCAGAAAAGAAGAATTGGCTTGGATACTACTCAATTTTAATCAGAAACGTGGATACTATCAGTTACGTGGAGAGGAAGAAGAAGAGAATCCTACTAAACGTGAGGAGTATTATGAACTAAAAGTTGTAAGTGTTGAGGCTGCCGAAGAAGGAAAAGGAGGTAACACGTGGTATAATGTTACATTAGAGAACGGCTGGATATATCGTCGACAGAGCAAGATTGAACTAAATGACTGGGTCGGGAAAGTAAGACCATTTATTGTTACAACAGAATACGAAATAGATGGAGTTACCATCAAAAAGGATAAAAATGGAGAAGTGAAACGTTCTTTCCGAGCGCCAAGTGAAAACGATTGGGGGCTGCGTAAGAAACGAACTGAAAGTCTCTTAGAGAAATCTGGCAAGACGGTTGGAACCTTTATCTACGATCATATACTTTCAGAACCTGCTGATAAAATCAGAGGTAATTTTATCCGTACCATTGAACGAAAGTTCTACAAGAAAGAACTGGAAGCCATTCTACGTGAACAATCAAAACATCATAAAGAACTAAAAAAGCAGGATACGCTTATTGCCTGTATCAAAGAGTTATATCCCAACAACAAGCCTCATCAAGATAGTTTGATGAAGAAGGATATGGCATATCTTTTAATTACAGACTTGATTTTCTATCAAAGACCGCTGAAAAGTAAGAAGTCACTGATAGCAGACTGCCCATACGAGTATTACGAATACGTTATTAAGGAAACTGGAGAAATCAAGCGACAAGCTATCAAATGTATTGCAAAGTCAAATCCTTATTATCAGGAGTTCCGACTATGGCAATTCATCATCAACCTCAGACTCTTTAATCGAACTAATGATAAAGAAGTCACCTCTGAGTATTTGTCTTCTATGGAAGACTACACCAGATTGTTTACATATCTCAACGACAGAAAAGACATTAATCAAGAGACCCTATTAAAAGACTTCTGCAAACAAAAGAAAGTCAAGATGGGAATGGAAAAGGAGTTTCCTATCCGTTGGAACTATATTGAAGACAAAGAGAAAAAATACCCTTGCAACGAAACACGTCACGAACTACTTGCAGCATTAGGTAAAGCTGGTATAGATCATAGTTGGTTAGATGATAAGGAACTATTCTACCGACTCTGGCATCTACTCTATTCCGTTGAGTCCAAGGAGGAAGCAGAAGGTGCTTTAAGAAAGCTGAATGATAATGATGATTTTGTTAACGCTTTCTTAAAGGTCAAGCCTTTTAAGAAGGAATATGGTGCTTATTCTGAGAAAGCTATAAAGAAACTATTGGCTGTAATGCGTATGGGAGACCTGTGGGATGAGACTGACATTTGCGAACAGACAAGATATAGAATTCAAAACATCATAAAAGGCGATATTGACGAGAAGATAAAAGATCGAATGGGTCGCACTTTCTGTCTATTGTCCGACTTTCAGGGACTTCCTGAGTGGTTAGCTTGCTATGTTGTGTATGGACGACACTCTGAAGCAACAGATATAAAACGGTGGACAAAGCCAGAAAACTTAATGGCATACATCAATGGGTTCAAACAACATTCTCTTCGTAACCCTATCGTCGAGCAGTGTATCCTTGAAACTCTCAGAACAGTTCACGATATTTGGAAGGAAGCAGGATACATTGATGAGATTCATATAGAGTTAGGAAGGAGTATGAAGAGTACAGCCGACCAGCGTGCACGTATGTCTAAAAGTATTATGCAGAATGAGAATACCAACCTGCGCATCAAGAGTCTCTTAATGGAACTGAAGAACACAAAAGAGTTTGAGAATGTACGCCCATACTCACCTATGCAGCAGGAAATTCTGAGAATATACGAGGAGGGAGCCTTGCAGGAATTAACTAAAGAGGATGCCCAATATAATGAGATTTCTAAGATTTCTCAAATGGCACAACCTTCTGCAAACGAATTACTTAAATACAGACTTTGGTTAGAACAAAAGTATTGTTCACCCTATACAGGTAAACCTATTTCTCTGTCAAAACTATTCACATCTGCTTATCAAATAGAACATATTATCCCACAGAGCCGATATTTTGATAATTCATTCACAAATAAGGTCATCTGTGAAGCTGAAGTAAATCAGCTTAAGAGTAATATGTTAGGTTACGAATTTATTAAGAAACATGGTGGCGAAATTGTGCGCTGTACAATGGTTGGGGATGTGAAGTTACTTGACGCAAAAGAATATTATAACTTCGTAACAGAGCATTATGCCAACAACAGACGTAAGAAGGAAAAACTCTTAATGGAGGACATACCACAGGAATTCCTTAATCGTCAAATGAATGATAGTCGATATATAAGTAAGAAGGTGATGGCAATCCTTTCTAATATTGTACGTGAAGAAGATGAGAAAGAAGCAAAATCTAAGTTTGTTATCGCATGTTCAGGAGGCATAACGGACCGACTGAAACAGGATTGGGGGCTGAATGATGTATGGAACAGCATCGTTTATCCACGTTTTGAACGTCTCAACAAACTCACCAATACAGAAAACTTTGGACGTTGGGAGAACAAAGAAGGGAAACAAGTATTCCAGACATCAGTACCTTTGGAACTACAGAAGGGCTTTAGCAAGAAGCGTATAGACCATCGCCATCACGCTATGGATGCACTCGTCATAGCTTGTGCATCAAATAACATTATCAACTACCTCAATAATGAATCTGCCAAGAGTCAAGAGAAGAGAGAAGACTTGAGAAAGAAACTTTGTGATAAAAATCGTATTATTCGAAAACCTTGGGATACCTTCACACAGGATGCACATACAGCTCTTGAGAATGTCGTAGTAAGCTTTAAGAATTATATCCGTGTCATCAACAAGGCAACAAACTATTACGAAAAGTATGATAAGAATGGAAAGAAAGAAATAGCAGAGCAGAAAGGGCAAGATATGTGGGCTATAAGAAAGCCTATGCATAAAGAGACTGTGTTTGGTCAAGTTAATCTCCGGCGCAAAATTACTATCAAACTAAAGGATGCACTTGAGAAGATTCCTGCTATCTGCGACAAGGAACTACGTGACTACATCAACATATTAGTAGCGAAACAGTTCAATAAGAAACAAATACTTGCACATTTCAAAAGCATCAACTATCGTCTAAATATGAAATCTGTAGACAAGGTTGACGTATGGCAGTTCAGTAACGAAAAGGAGCCTATGGTCGCTACACGCAAATCTGTAGACACATCATTTGATACTAAGCGCATTGCAACCATTACCGATACTGGTATCCAAAATATTCTTCTCAACTACCTTAAAACAAAAAACAATGATCCAAACATTGCCTTTACTCCAGAAGGAATAGCTGAAATGAATAAGCATATCACTGAATATAACAATGGTAAGCGACATCAACCTATTCTGAAGGTCAGAGTCTCAGAGCCTAAGGGGGCTAAATACCAAGTAGGTGAAACAGGCAACAAAAGGTCAAAGTTTGTTGAAGCACAAAAAGGAACAAACCTTTACTTTGCAATCTACGAAGATAAAGAAGGTAATCGTTCATATAATACCATCCCATTAAATGAGGTTATAGAACGATTGAAACAAGGATTATCTCCTGTTCCAGATGCGAATGAAAAAAGTATACCATTGAAGTTTCATCTTTCTCCAAATGATTTAGTATATGTACCTAAAACAGACGAAGAAAATGAAATTAAAATGGGACAAATATATAAGTTTGTAGATTCTAGCGGAACAACAGCAAACTTTGTCCCTCATAGAGTTTCTAACCTCATTTACAGTGTAGATAAAAAGATTGCAGAAAACTTCTGTAATCATGAAATAATCCAGAACGAATATGGAATAGGCAGTCCACAATCAAAGAATCAGAAATCAATCACTGGCGAAATGATTAAAGCTGTCTGTTGGAAACTTGAAGTCGACCGATTAGGGAACATACATAAGATTATAAAGTAAAAGTATTGCCTATGATAAAGAAAACTCTATGCTTCAGCAATCCAATCTACTTAAGTTTGCGAAATGCACAATTAGTTCTGCATTTGCCTGAAGTAGAAAGCAACAAAACGTTGCCTGAAGCTATAAAAAAAGAAGCAGAGCACACCATCCCGATAGAAGATATCGGGGTGGTAATCCTCGACAATAGGCGTATTACCATAACTTCTGGGGTAATGGAGGCTTTACTTGAGAACAACTGCGCAGTCATCACTTGCAACCAAAAGAGTATGCCTGTAGGATTACTCCTGCCACTATGCGGTAACACTACACAAAACGAACGCTTTCGCTCTCAATTAGAAGCATCTTTACCTTTACGGAAACAACTTTGGCAACAGACAATAAAACAAAAGATCCTTAATCAAGAATATGTACTACGGACAAATACAGATAAAGAGACCAATTGTATGCGTGTATGGTCTAATGATGTACGTAGTGGAGATCCTGATAACCATGAAGCAAGAGCTGCTGCCTATTATTGGAAAAACCTCTTTACAAATTATCCAAACTTTGTAAGAGACAGAGAAGGAACCCCTCCTAATAACCTCTTAAACTATGGCTATGCAATTCTTCGTGCCATAATTGCTCGGGCGTTAGTAGGAAGTGGATTGCTACCAACCTTGGGAATCCATCATCATAATAGGTATAACGCCTATTGTCTTGCTGATGATATTATGGAACCCTATCGCCCTTATGTCGATCAATTAGTATTAGATATAATTCAATGCAACTTAGAAATATCTGATATCACACGAGATTTGAAAATGCAACTTCTCAGTATTCCAATGTTAGATGTAGTGATAAATGGCAAACGCAGTCCTTTAATGATTGCTGCCCAACAAACTACAGCCTCACTTGCAAAATGTTTTGCTGGGGAAAACAAACGCATTAGTTACCCAGAAATGTAAAGTAGTATGACTGGCTTTGAGCGCTTCAGTGAGTACCGAATTATGTGGATTCTTGTATTCTTTGATCTACCGACGGAAACAAAAAAAGAGAAGAAAGCCTATAGTGATTTCCGGAAATCCCTTATCAAGGATGGGTTCACTATGTTCCAGTTTTCCATCTATGTACGCCATTGCGCAAGTATGGAAAATGCAGAGGTACATATAAAACGAGTTCGAACCATGTTACCAAAGTTAGGAAAAGTCGGAATACTCTGTATAACAGATAAACAATTTGCAAACATTCAACTCTACTATGGCGAAAAAGAACAAACTCCTAACGCACCTGGACAACAATTAGAACTTTTTTGAACTTTATACCCTAACAATTAAAAACAAGCCTTCAATATCCTCTCAACCAACTTAAGACTTATCCTTCTCAGCATAGTCATTAAAGTAAAAAATCTATTGCTGTCCGGTAAAAATAAACTGAAAGCTCTGTATCTCTTTACTCATCGGTGTTTCAGCCGTTTTAGTTATCCAGGGGCTTGGTTTTCGGTTTCAAACTGTAAGCATTATAAAATATGCTTATATTGACAAGGAAAGCCCTATAATAACCAGATAAATTAATGAAATCATAAGTTTAAGTCTATTTTTACTAACACAGATAACTCCAAAAAAGTTTTATCGGACACCAATATAAAAAATCCCATTCTAAACGAATGGGATTTCACTTTGTTGTATCAAATTATTTTCGAATAACAAACTTATATCTTGTTGTTAGCCAATAAATTAAACAACATCAGTTGTTTTAGATACCACAAAGGTACAGATTTTCAAGCAAATCACAACGGCGGCATCAACAAGCCAGATAGTTATTCGGTTGTTTTAGATACCACAAAGGTACAGATTTTCAAGCAAATCACAACGTAATTCTATCTAACTTACTACCAGCATCTGTTGTTTTAGATACCACAAAGGTACAGATTTTCAAGCAAATCACAACAGAAACTTCTTGGTTCTTTGTTCTAAGTGTGTTGTTTTAGATACCACAAAGGTACAGATTTTCAAGCAAATCACAACTGAAGTATCCGCATTTATGCTATTTTAATGTTGTTTTAGATACCACAAAGGTACAGATTTTCAAGCAAATCACAACCTGATATTAAACTGGATGATACTTATTCGCGTTGTTTTAGATACCACAAAGGTACAGATTTTCAAGCAAATCACAACTCCTTATCTCGGTGGCTGCGAAATACGCTCGTTGTTTTAGATACCACAAAGGTACAGATTTTCAAGCAAATCACAACGGACATTCAGAGAATGTGGTAAAGATTGCGGTTGTTTTAGATACCACAAAGGTACAGATTTTCAAGCAAATCACAACTACTATCTCCTCCTTTCACCGTCGGGACAGTTGTTTTAGATACCACAAAGGTACAGATTTTCAAGCAAATCACAACATAAACAGTTAGCTGATAATGATGTTATAAGTTGTTTTAGATACCACAAAGGTACAGATTTTCAAGCAAATCACAACAATTATGAATCCTCTAATTGCTCAAGGTATGTTGTTTTAGATACCACAAAGGTACAGATTTTCAAGCAAATCACAACTATGTCACCATTCATCCGTGCGAACTACCTGTTGTTTTAGATACCACAAAGGTACAGATTTTCAAGCAAATCACAACACAGGGAATGGAATTGCGTCACGTAGTCGCGTTGTTTTAGATACCACAAAGGTACAGATTTTCAAGCAAATCACAACCAAGTATAAGTATAAGCGCAATATACTTAAGTTGTTTTAGATACCACAAAGGTACAGATTTTCAAGCAAATCACAACGCTGGAGAGGTTCGGATTAACTGGTTATGGTTGTTTTAGATACCACAAAGGTACAGATTTTCAAGCAAATCACAACTAAGATAATTGATTACATTTACAATGGTGGGTTGTTTTAGATACCACAAAGGTACAGATTTTCAAGCAAATCACAACATCACAAAATTACCATATATATAGGAAACTGTTGTTTTAGATACCACAAAGGTACAGATTTTCAAGCAAATCACAACAGCCACATAGCTATTCCCCTAATAATCGTGGTTGTTTTAGATACCACAAAGGTACAGATTTTCAAGCAAATCACAACACGGTTTGGAAGAGCAAAATTACCATGCAGTTGTTTTAGATACCACAAAGGTACAGATTTTCAAGCAAATCACAACAAAGACAGGTAGAAGTTCCTTCATCTAACGGTTGTTTTAGATACCACAAAGGTACAGATTTTCAAGCAAATCACAACCGTATATTTGCACCATAGTTAAACATTTAAGTTGTTTTAGATACCACAAAGGTACAGATTTTCAAGCAAATCACAACATTTAACATGGGTTTTACTCCTACTAAGTGTTGTTTTAGATACCACAAAGGTACAGATTTTCAAGCAAATCACAACACCAGTTCTGTTGTTGACAATGGTTTCCTTGTTGTTTTAGATACCACAAAGGTACAGATTTTCAAGCAAATCACAACTGAATACGGTAAAAATACTAAAAGGCAACGTTGTTTTAGATACCACAAAGGTACAGATTTTCAAGCAAATCACAACCTTATGAACAAGGTTTTGTTGACGATAATTGTTGTTTTAGATACCACAAAGGTACAGATTTTCAAGCAAATCACAACTCCCAGTTAATGGACAAAGATGTTCGTAATGTTGTTTTAGATACCACAAAGGTACAGATTTTCAAGCAAATCACAACTAACTGCTCCTATTCATGAAGACTTTATGAGTTGTTTTAGATACCACAAAGGTACAGATTTTCAAGCAAATCACAACCATCTCTGTGTGACTGTTGGTATACTTACAGTTGTTTTAGATACCACAAAGGTACAGATTTTCAAGCAAATCACAACTCGCGGTTCTTACTCTGCTAAATTTCTTGAGTTGTTTTAGATACCACAAAGGTACAGATTTTCAAGCAAATCACAACAGCCAGCAGGAGCAATATCAAACGCATGCTGTTGTTTTAGATACCACAAAGGTACAGATTTTCAAGCAAATCACAACTCATCGGCTCGATTTCTGAAAAACTAACATGTTGTTTTAGATACCACAAAGGTACAGATTTTCAAGCAAATCACAACGTCCATCGGATATAACTTCTACCCTTTAGCGTTGTTTTAGATACCACAAAGGTACAGATTTTCAAGCAAATCACAACTGCCTATTCCGAAGATGTCTTTACCGAGTAGTTGTTTTAGATACCACAAAGGTACAGATTTTCAAGCAAATCACAACAGGTTTTCACCTTGATAGGTTCGTTACTGGTTGTTTTAGATACCACAAAGGTACAGATTTTCAAGCAAATCACAACTCTGTAATAGCTACGTTTGCTATCTCGCAAGTTGTTTTAGATACCACAAAGGTACAGATTTTCAAGCAAATCACAACACGGTCACCAAACCTATGATTTACATCTTGTTGTTTTAGATACCACAAAGGTACAGATTTTCAAGCAAATCACAACGAAAAGAAGAGGTTGTTACACCCTATGCAGTTGTTTTAGATACCACAAAGGTACAGATTTTCAAGCAAATCACAACTCAGCAGGGTGAACAGTAGCCTTTGTTGCAGTTGTTTTAGATACCACAAAGGTACAGATTTTCAAGCAAATCACAACGTAACGCTGTAATGCCTTCCCCAACTTTTGGTTGTTTTAGATACCACAAAGGTACAGATTTTCAAGCAAATCACAACTCCTGCTAATCGTGGATACGGTCATGATACGTTGTTTTAGATACCACAAAGGTACAGATTTTCAAGCAAATCACAACCCTGCTTTCCATTAACGACTTGGAAAGTCAGTTGTTTTAGATACCACAAAGGTACAGATTTTCAAGCAAATCACAACGGCAACTTGAATATTATAGTGAAGATCGAGTTGTTTTAGATACCACAAAGGTACAGATTTTCAAGCAAATCACAACCAAATGTAACCACCGATGCAAAGGCACCAAGTTGTTTTAGATACCACAAAGGTACAGATTTTCAAGCAAATCACAACGGAGTATTACGTTCGAAGGAGAAAATAGAAGTTGTTTTAGATACCACAAAGGTACAGATTTTCAAGCAAATCACAACAGGTCTTGGTTATTCCCTTGATTTCCTTAAGTTGTTTTAGATACCACAAAGGTACAGATTTTCAAGCAAATCACAACGTTTTCCTATCAGATGTCTTGATTGTAACGGTTGTTTTAGATACCACAAAGGTACAGATTTTCAAGCAAATCACAACAAATAGGTAGTGGCGTGGTTACGAATACAAGTTGTTTTAGATACCACAAAGGTACAGATTTTTATCAAATACAATAGAGAAACATGCTGATAAGGGGGTAAGAGAAAGTAGTATCATTATACCACAAACATGGTATTTTTTAGGTAATTAGGGCGTAAAAGGCATGATAAATAGGTCTTTTGAAGCATTATTTGAAATAAATACAATATAATTCTTTGTGGTTTGAAGATTAATATATATCTTTGCCGACAAATCCAAATAATAGGGATAAAATAGATTAAAGAAATAGGATAAAACTAAACTTAATCTATAAATTGCGGGATAATTCCACAAGCACAAAGTATAAAATCAAGACATAAAGTCAATAAAAAACAGATTATGAACAAAGTAAAATTATTATTAGATTTCGTTCTTAATACCGCAGCATCGCTGAAGGGTACAGGTATTCATTTGATACGTATAGCCATCTTTATCATCTTCGTATGGATTGGTGGTTTGAAGTTCTGGAACTATGAAGCAGAGGGTATTGTACCTTTCGTTGCTAACAGTCCGTTTATGAGCTTCTTCTATACAAAGCAAGCACCTGAATATAAGGATTATAAACTCAAAGAGGGTGAGTTTGATAAGGTTAAGCATGACTGGCATGAGGCAAACAACACTTATACATTCTCACACGGCTGGGTATTGCAATCATGTCATTTGGTATCTTGACATTATTGGGTATTTGGTTCCCAAAGGTTGGTTTTGTAGGCTCTGGACTGGTCATTATCATGACATTCGGAACGCTATCCTTCCTTGTCACGACACCTGAAGTTTGGGTTCCAGACTTAGGTAGTGGTGAACATGGATTCCCGCTACTAACTGGTGCAGGTCGACTTGTCATCAAGGACGTATGTATTTTAGCAGGTGCCGTTGTTGTATTAGCAGACTGTGCACAACGAATCTTGAAAAACAATAAGAGATAAACGATTATAAAAAAGGGGATGTTACAGTACATTCCCTTTTCTTTTATATAAATACAAAGAAGAACACAGCCTTTAATCATCTGAAAGATACACATTCATTATAGTGCTTTAATCCAAATCAATCGCTGATATTCCAAGGCTATTCAGCCTCAACACCATCGGTGTTTACCCTTAGCACATTATGTGCGGACCGTTAACACGATATGTGCGGAGCATCAATACGTTGGTTGGAGATGATAAGAGAAGGAGGCATTATGCTCATTATAAGACACGAAAAGGCGTTAATAAAAGGCTCTTCCGAAAGCTTGAGTGATTATTAAGCAAGCAAACGCTATGATAAAACACACTGAGAAACACATCGGAAGCATAACTTATCCATAAAGTAAATAAGATATTCTGTTACAATCTCAGAGTATTTCGTTATCTTTGCAGACAAAGTAGAATCTAATGACTACAAGATATAACATAGGGATAAAGAAGCATTTTCTTTGTAGCTGCCTTTGCTTGATATTATTATTTATCATTACAAGCTGCAAGGAAACAACTACTTCACGGTCGTTATCTGAGCAGGAATTTCACTATGATGACCGCTTGTCAACACTGGCTATAGATAAAAAAGGATACTGGATTGGCGGTGAGACGGGTGTTATATGGCATGTTGACGGACAAAACAGAAAGCGTTTTTACACTGGACTTGACCGCATTTATGACATTGAACGCGACCCCAACCAGGCTAATCAGATATGGATAGCATCACGTAATGCCGGTTTACAGTTATGGAACATAGCTGCCGACACGCTTGTCCACAAGACGACCTTTGAGATTCCAAGCAAAGGTAACCGATACTCTCCATATAATATTGATATAGCAGACGGTACACTCTTTGTTGCCACTTCTCAAGGACTTTTCTCTATGCCGCTTAATCAACAGCAGCAAGGATTAAAGCCCCTTTACCCTATTCATAAAGAAAAGGCAGGTCAGTACTATGAACCTTTCTTAGTAAATAATCTCTGTCATGTTGGAAATAAGTGGCTTTTTGCAGCAACACAAGCTGGTGTTATAAGCATAAACCTCCAAACAAAGAAGACAGAACTGCGTCATAAAGGGGAGAATATACGTAGTGTTGCTATTTATGATGGCAAACTTTATATCTTATCTGATAATCAGCTGACGATTGAAAGCTTCAATGGAGCTGATAGTAAGACCTTTTCGCTTCCTCAATCGGTTCTATCCTTTTATAAAGCAAGTTCAACTTACTATTTTATTACTTCATCCAGCATTCTGTTATCAGACAACTTAAAGCGTTTTGTTACCATTCCATTACGTAACAACATTCCAGACAATCCGCATCAGATATCCATTGCAGACGATGGCAATGGCTTTTCTGTGCTACTGACAAAGAATGCAGTATGGCGTATTCCACACCATCTCGGCTTCTTTAACGCTAATCCTCCGGTCCTTGCTGCATGTCTTTCCGACAAATCCCTTATCTATGTTAATAATCAACATGAGCTATTCTGCCAGAAAGCAGGTGAACAGATAGCAAAGAAGATATACGACTTTGAAAATGATGAGTTGCCAAAGGAGATGTATGCCAATGGTGAGGACATTTATTACTATAATGCTAATAATCAGCTATTCAGACTGAATCTTGGTAATCATTACCTGATTAATCAGCTCTTTAAACGTCCACAACTACTGGCGCAAACCAAGACACGCATCACATCTATGGCATTTCTGCCGAGACAAAGCAAGATACTACTTGGCGTGCAAGACTATCTATTATCCATTGATACCCCAAACGGTAAGACAGATACGATAAAGGCAATGGATAACAGATACATAACAGCTTTTCATCAAGTGAAAAACGGTGAAGGGATATATATTGCCACACTCAACCATGGTGTATTCTTTGGAAAACATGGACAGATAAAACAAGTTGCAGGAACACATGATAAAGTATTTATCAGTAGTCTACTGACATACGATGAGCAGAAACCTCATCTCCTATTGCTCACCAATCATCATCTACTGATTCAAGGTTCTGACTCTATTCAGACAGATGGAAGTTGTAGAATGTTCTGTATCAATGACAGTGTTGTCTATACGATACCAGAGACAGGCATCCATAAATATATCATAAAAAAAGGACAACTGATTGATTGTGGTAGTTACTTTGCAGACATCCACTTCAATGCTCAGGCAGGTGTCATCCTTGACAACGCCCTATATATAGGCTCCGACCTCGGCGTTTTGCAGTTAATTCCAGGAAAGGAAGAGGTGGCTAAATGGATTACTTTCGATAATAAAGTGCCAAGTTTACAACTTATTGGTATCATTCTCTTTACCCTGATCTGCATTCTCGGTATTATCTTCATTAGCTATCGTAGGCATAAGATATTGACTTATCGCCAACTTCAGATGAGCAAAGACGACCTACACCAACGTCTGGAAGCTTTAGAATCCTTAAAAGACAAACTGACAGAGGTAGAGCGTAATACCCTCGATAGTATTAATAATGAGATTGATAGCATTAATATCAGCTCACAAAGTCTGCGTAATAACAACGAACATTTTGCAAAACTATCAGCACGAATAGCCCGGCTAAACCGTGATGCAGCTCTTCAGATGGTGAAATATCTGAATGACCAAATAGCTCGAATCAAGCAATTTGAGGTCTATGAACGTGACACTATGGTGCATGAATCAGAAGAAGCACGCAATACGGACAATATTGAGATTATCATTGAACAATGCCGAAGGAATGAAGTATGGCTCAATCATATCCAAGAACTTAAAGAACGACTCAATAAATTCCATCGTTCTACTCAAGACACACTCATGCTAAAAGGACTGAATGATGGTATGAAAGAGCGTCTTCACCATATTCTTAATGAATCAAAACAATATCCTGTGGCAGAAGTTTATTCTGATTTCATTGCTGTTAAGCATCAATACGAGAACATTTTCACACAGGATAGCTTGAAGATTATTCGTAACTATATATCTGATAGTATCAAACAACTAAAAGAGTTAGAAGGTTATGAGATAATGACTAAGGCACTGTCGGACGAATTACAGTCGATAGAAAACGACATTGACAACCGCGACCGCATAGTACTCCTTCGCTTGTTACAGACGATTGATAATCGTATCAACCAAATAAAACATCTGAAGACACTACAAAAACTGATGCAAGATTATACTGCTGTACACGAGAATGTTGTGCAAGAGAATGAGGAAAGACGTATGAAAAAGTTTAACTCAAAACTCTTTGCTGACATCGACTCTGCTACACGTGACATCACTGACCAAATAGCAGAGGTGTCAGACGAGTTCTTCAAGAGTTTTGCCATGACAGATAAAGAAGTTTGCAAAGAGATATTCCACTTTACTGCAGCCAACAGTCAGCAGGTACGAGTCTTGATTTTGCTCCTTGCAATGCCACGAGTAAAGCGCACACTCCTACCAGGAATGTTAGGTATCTATGGCAACTTAAATCCTGTTGTCAGTCGTCTTTATCATAGTAAGATCGGTGATAACAATGCAATTCTTACTGCCTATTGCAAAGAGAATCCATCCAGTATCGTCTATTATATTTTAAAATTATCAGAATAAGAGTAACAACTGATAATCAATATATTAACAATAGTTGCATTCGTTTATTTTATCTAAAAAGCGAGATGCAACTATTTTGTTTATAACATTTCTTCTAACTTTGCAGCAACATATTACTATTCTATTTTAATTAAACCATTTTATAAATTTAAAACTCTACCAAAATGACAAAGAAAACCTTAGTTGTTGGTTTGCTGGCAATGTTCTCAGTAACCACTTTCGCACAGACAGCGGCAAAGAAGATTAAAGACGTCCGTACACAACCAGACCTCTATTATCTTCAGGATGGACAGCAAGCAAGTTCACTCGAACTTCTTCCAGCACCTCCACAGCCAGGTAGTATTCAGTTTCTTTATGACGAAGCGCAGTATCAATGGGGTAAGATGCAGCGCAATACTCCTCGTGGTGATCAAGCAGCAGCTGATGCACGTGTAGGTGGTGACGGTGTTCCAAACGCTTTCTCTGAGGCTTTCGGTATTAAAATCAGCAAGGAGACAACTCCAGAGATTTATAAACTTGTTTTGAATATACGTGAAGATGCAGGTGATTTGGCTACACGTAGCGCTAAGGATCACTACATGCGTGTTCGCCCATTTGCTTTCTATAACGAGATGACTTGTAACCCAGAGCAGCAGCAAGAGCTGTCAACTAATGGTTCTTATCCATCAGGTCACACTGCAATCGGCTGGGCTACCGCTCTTGTTCTGTCAGAGATTAACGTTGACCGTCAGAATGAAATCCTTGAGCGTGGCTATCAAATGGGGCAGAGCCGTGTAATCTGTGGTTACCACTGGCAGAGCGATGTAGATGCTGCCCGTATCATTAGTGCAGCCGTTGTAGCACGTCTCCATGCAGAACCAGCTTTCCAAGAGCAGTTGGCAAAGGCAAAGAAAGAGTTTGCTAAGCTGAAGAAGGAAGGCAAGATTGCTAAGAGTACATTTAAGACAGCAAACTAAGTCTTACGATATATAAGGTGTCATAGGAGTTAAGCCAGTAGGTTTACATTAACTTTTTAGTTGATGGCTTAACTCCTCTTTGACTCTTTCTTATAGCTCTAACTCTTAGTTAGAAACCTAATTTATAAAAGATTGATAATAAAAATACCTTTATGAAAAGAATTATCCTTATTACTACCTGTGCATTGATGACTTGTGCAAGTGCCTTTGCTCAGGAAGAAGCAGAACCAAAGTTGGTAGTAAAACCAACTGGTCGTATCCTTATGGATGCAGGTGTTATGCACTCAACAGATGAGACACTTGATAACCAGCTCAATGATGGTGTTGCTATTCCAGACGTACGTATGGGCGTAAGTGCGACATATGGTAAGTGGAAAGCAAAGGTTGACGTTGGTTATGCACGTCAAAGTCTTTCATTAAAAGACATTAGTCTCGATTATAATTTCAACAAAGAGAACTTGATTCGTATGGGTTACTTCGTACACCAGTTTGGTTTACAGAGTGGTACATCATCAAGTTTCAAGGTTTCAATGGAAGAGCCATTGGCTAACCAGGCATTCTTCAACAGCCGTCTGATTGGTGCGATGTATGTTCATGCTGGCGAGAAGTTCCATGCTACTGCATCAGTATTTGCAGAGAATGACGCGATGAAGATGACAACCGATAAGCTCGGCAACGAGGCATGGGGTGCAATGACACGATTGGTATGGCGCCCATTGACTGAGCGTGGTAAGATTTTCCACATCGGTATCAGTGGTGCATATGAGTCTCCACGTTATAACAAGAATGCGGCTATCAGCCATAAGTCATACACCTTGAGAGCTCCTTTCCCAACACGTATAGCAAATGTTGCAGCACAGGAGGCTACAATCTCAGACGCTAAAGCACTGTGGAAGTTCTCTCCAGAAATGAACTTTGCTATTGGTAACTTCGGTTTCGAGGCTCAATACTTCTACGTAGGCATCAAGCGCGACAACGCTATGCCAAACTATAACGCATGGGGTGCATATAGCAATGTACGCTACTTGCTCAAGGGTCAGGGTTATACTTATACCAAGGCTGATGCGGGTATTGCTACTCCAGACCCAGGTTCTTTGGAGCTTGTTGCAGCTTACAACTACTCTACCTTGACTGATAAGGATGCCAATATCTTTGGTGGTAAGGTAAATGATTGGTCATTGACCTTCAACTACTACCTTAACAAGTATATGATTTGGCGTGTTCGTGGTTCTATCACCCGCGCAACAGATAACGCTGCATTCAACAACAACACATTCTCTATTCTTGAGACACGTTTGCAGATTAAATTCTAAACTAATTCAGAATTCACAATTCAGAATTCATAATTATGATTACTTCTGATGCTTATGATAAGGGTGTTATCATTAACTATAGATAAATCACCTATCTTTATAGCAAACAATGGTAATCATAATTATGAATTTGAATTCTGAATTCTGAATTAAAACCAATCATAATTCTGAATTGTGAATTATAAATTATGAATTTTAAAAGCCCTACTACAATGAGAAAACTTAATTCACTCTTACTCCTTTTAATACTGACAATCATTTGTCCAGCATTAGCACAGGCACAGCTTCAGCGTTCTGAGGCGTTCAAAGGAAAATACAAACTAAAGGAAGTTGTTATTCTCTCTCGTCATAACATCCGCTCACCACTATCAACCAATGGTTCTGCACTGAGCAAGATGACTCCACACGAGTGGACAAATTGGTCATCTGCAGCCAGCGAACTGACACTCAGAGGTGGTGTACTTGAAACCGAGATGGGACAGTTCTTCCGCAAATGGACTATCGAAACGGGATTGTTTAAGGATAACTATGTTCCAACAATTGACGAAGTAAATGTCTATGCCAACTCTATGCAGCGTTGTATCGCTACTGCACAATACTTCTCTGGTGGCTTCATGCCAGTGGCTAACCTACGTGTGAACCACCGCTATGTACCATCTAAGATGGACCCAATCTTCTTCCCTCGTCTTACAAAGAGTACTGAGGCTTTCCGCACTGAGGCTATGAAGCAAATCAATGCTATGGGTGGTAAGGAAGGACTTGTTGGTATCAACAAAAGTCTAAAGGAGAGCTACGACCTCATTGCTAAGGTCTTAGACATGAAGCAAAGTGAGTATTATAAGAAAGGAGAAATAAAAGACTTCGTTAATAACGATACACAGATTACGCTTGAACTCAACCAAGAGCCAGGAATGAAGGGTTCGTTGAAGAATGCTAACTCTGCTTCTGACGCCTTTATCCTCCAGTATTATGAGGAGCCAGATGGCATGAAAGCTGCCTTTGGGCATAAACTCACAACTGAGGATTGGACTAAGATTGCTAAGGTAAAAGACGTGTATGGCGATGTACTTTTCACTGCTCCGATCGTTGCTGTTAACGTGGCTCACCCACTTTTGCAGTATATGTATGACGAACTGAACGACAAAGATCGTAAGTTTACATTCCTCTGTGGTCACGACTCAAACATTGCAAGTGTTGATGCTGCCCTTGGCGTTGAGGACTATTCACTTCCTAACTCTATCGAGAAGAAGACTCCTATCGGTTCAAAACTTGTCTTAGAGAAGTGGGTCGACGCTGCTGGTAAAGCTTATATAGCCGTAAACCTTGTTTATCAGAGTACAGACCAACTTAAGCAGATGTCCCTACTCGACCTGCAGCATGCTCCACAAGTATTCTCCTTAAAGTTGAAGGGTCTCAATCAGAATACTGACGGTCTTTATACTTTCGAGGATGTCAATGCACGTTTCCTTCAGGCTATTCGCGCATACGATGATATTAAGTAAGTGGACGAGTTGACAAGTGGACAAGTAGACGAGTTGCTTGTGAGAAAGATAGAAAAAAGGAAATGAAAATTTAACAAGCAACTTTCCTACTCTTAAACTCGTCTATCAATCAGCTTATATTCCATCTTCTACTTCGCTATTGTTGCTCCGCACGCCTTGTGCAGTTGGTTAGCACCACTCGTGCGAAGCCTTAGCACCACATGTGCGGAGCCTCAACACCTATCCTATTAAGGACAGAATAATGAAGAAGTGAACAAGTTTACTGTATAAAAAAGACAAAATAACAAAGTAAACAAGTAGATAGGTGAACCAGTTGCTTGTGTAAAAGATAAAAAAAGACATAATAACAAAGGACGTGAACAAGTTACTTATTAAATTATCACGTTACCTTTGTTACTAGGTCTATTACCATGATACACCATCTTTTATTACAAGCAACTCGTTCACTCGTCTACTTGTTCACTCGTCTACTCGCCTACCATATCTATACATCGTATACCCATCAGTTCCTTTCCCATCCCCGACATATCTAAAAGAAGAGGGAAAGGCACCCTTGACAATAAGCTCTGTAGCATACTCATAACCATAGCTGTCAGCATCAACGCATATTGCATGCAAAGGATAATAAACATTCTTCTTATCCTTAGCATAATTCTCCATCCCATTGGTAGTTTCTTTATTCACATAGAAGGTCGCTATATCGACATCTTCCATAGGCTTAACATACTTGATAAGGACGGCAGAATCGCCTAAGGCAGCATAGATTTTATCATTATGCCGCCAATAAAAACCTATACGTTCGTTTTCTTTCAGTTGCTTCCAATGCCCCCTTTCCTTATAATCATCATAAGGTTTGCAGGCTACAAGAAGCAATAGAATGATAAAGATATACCCTATTTTCATTCCCTTATAAACCTTTTGCGTCTTACAGTTCATCTTTTATTACAAGCAACTGGTAAACTTGTCTACTTGTTCACTTGTTTACTAACCAAGATACTCATCGTCACGAACGAGTATTTTTTCAATCTTACCAACATACATCGTATGAAGGTCGCCATTAGGATAAGCCTGTTCAAAAATCTCCTTATCAATAAAACTACTTTCCTTTAGGTCTGCAGCATACTCTTTCTTACAAACAAGAACTAACTTAGCCTCCTTAAAATAAACACTATTATCAGCAAAAACCTTTGTCAATCCAGCCTTCTCTATCTTATTCTCATCACGTCCTGAAACAGAACCAATATAAGCCATTTGCTTCTTAAAAGAGGTATCCATCACGCAAAGCGTAAAGTAATCTTCCTTATCTACAAAGGTCTTTGTATAGCGACTGGCACGTATATAGGCAACAACTGTTGGGTCGTTATGGCCCCACATACAGCCAATATGTCCCCAACTGATTGTCATCGTGTTACATCCATCCTGCTCATTACCAGCAGATAACAACATCCATTCCTTTCCTAAAAGGTTGAACGGATTGAACTTTAAATCTTTGTAACTAACTTCCTTCATCCTAAATCATCTTTATGTATACACATTAAACATTTATCAAATACAAAAGTAATACTTTTATCCGTTCCAACAAAGCACACAAATGAAAAGATGACAAAAGAACGAGTTGCTTGTGAAGAAGACAAAGTAACATAAGAACACATTTAATGCATACAAGTTAACAAGTGAATAAATTACTTGTAAAGAAGACAAAGAAACATAAGAACACATTTTATTGCATACAAATTAAGAAGTGGATAAGTTACTTGTTATGTTATTACTCCTTCATCGTTCCTTTGTTACTGTGTCTTTCTCTGAGCAAACTGTTCTCTTGTCAAACTACTATGTTACCCTGTCTTTCTCACAAGCAACTCGGTCACTCGTCTACATGTTCACTCGTCTACTCCTACAATATCTGTAGTTTTTCCAACATAATATTTGTCAGTTTTTCACAAAATTCGTACCTTTGCAGTGATATTCTATCAATCATTCGTTTTAATTCGGGTGATTTATTATGATTAGTGGAAATATATTTAGTATAAATTGATAAAAAGGTAGACAACAGTGGATTCAGTATATAACAAATTAATAGCATTAGGTATTCGCCCATCTATACAGCGTGTAGCAATCATGAAGTATCTCGCTACTCACCACACCCACCCTACAGTGGAGGAGGTTTTCCTTGCATTGAAGAAACAACTTCCAACGGTGAGCCGTACAACTGTTTATAACACATTGAGAATGTTGTCAGAGCACGGAGCAGCATCAATGATTACCATTGATGATCATCGCGTATGCTACGACGGTATTACCGAGCCACATGCACACTTCTTCTGCAAGCGTTGTGAGAAGGTTTATGACTTTGAGGCAATGGAAATGCCACGCTATACTGGCGAAATTGGCAAGGGTTTTAGAATTGATGACACACAGCTTTACTATAAAGGGATCTGTCCTCACTGCCTTGAGACAATGAACGAGAAAGAGGAACTGAACTAAAGTCCCCGTCTCAAAATACACTAAGCGTGGTGTAACCAATGGTAAAACCATGAATAAGGTTGGTAAGTGGAGCTGAGTTATAGAAGAAATGACAGGGCTATCCATACCCATTTGTAATACAAAAACATTATAAAAAGACATTAATCATAAAGATTTATCAACGTTACTTGTGACTATAGCTACAAAGAAAAGATAGCTTAAAACAAGGCATTATCAGCAAAGTTTCACCACAAGCTCAACGGAGATAAATAAAGAAATAAACTGTGACTTTATTATAGTTCTCAGTAAAGTTAATGCGGATGCACGATTGTGCATCCGTTATTTGTTTCAAGAAGTCTCAACTGACAACGAAAAACGCTGAAAAAACTATACAAAACTCATCTCTAAAGCACACCTTTTTACTCAAAAAAAGAGCCATCCGCTTGCAGTTGTAACTATCACTAAATCAAATAGTTCCACAACAGCGCAGTAAGAGGTGCTTAATAAGACTTCAAAAGGGCGTTAGTAAGAGGCTTAAAGAGCATCTTTTAGAAGCCTAAAGGGCGTTAATAAGACTCCAATTAAGCATCAACAAAAATCGAAGATGTGATTTTTTCCTTACAATCCAAGAATCTTATATGAGGAAAAGAAAATACTCTACTCCGTCCTTCCTAACTGATTTGTCTTAAATTTAGCAGTAAGAGCAAAAAGAAGAGAGGCAATATCAAAATAAACTTGATATCGCCTCTTACCTTCTCAGTGGTTAACAGCAACAGCACACTAAAGAGATTATCTTAACAGACACCTTTCTATGCTGTCGTATCACTTAACTATTAGTCATCCCACACGTTAGACTGGAACACTTCCCAAAGTGGAATTTCTGGCTTAGCACCTACCTCGTCATCCTCTGGATTACCATCAATAGGCTTAAAGATTTCACCATCACTACCACCATTACCGGTATTATCAATCTTAGAGAAAGGACTCAGCATGATTTCATCTGCTAATACAGAACTCTCTATAGTAGTAGGCTTTATATATTCTTTTTTCATGACCTTAATTACTTAACGAATACCTTTTTGTTATTTACAATATAAACACCAGCTGGCAATGTGTTCAATTGAGAATCATTCTCAGCCACTTTCTGTCCCTGGAGGTTGTATACAGGAGTCTTAACAGCGTTGCGATCTGCAGCAACTCCAATACCTTCAATACCAGTCACGGTTCTTGTTACATCCTCATCATCAACAAAGATTGAGAGAGCCTTTGCAGGAGTACTACCATTAACTTCTATCCAGCTTCTGAAGCCCTTAACATCAAGAGCTTTGTTTGTGTAATACCACTTTCCGTCTTTTGCACCAATCACATAAGACTTAGCTGGAATAAAGCCAGTTTTACTAACAAATGAGCCACAGAACTGAACAGTTCCGTTCACTGTAGATGAAGCCTTTGCCGCCTCCTTGAATGTCTCAGAAGGAGTGAGATTAACAGGTACTACGTTATTGATTGTGTAATAAGGTGCCTGAACTGTCAACGAACCATGAGGCTGCAAATTCTTTGTGTACGAACCTGTTGTAACATTGGCTGCACGTGTGGTCTTCATGATGTAAAGCGTATTTGCCTTCAAAACAACATCATTATCATTAGAGAGATCTACTGACTTAAAATTAAGACGAAGAGTCTTTACAGCATCTTGACCAACGAAAGTAGACAACTTAGCCTGATCACCGAAAGCAGTCTTAAACTGAGCAGCGGTAAGGTCTACAGGAAGCGTTATAGATGCCCACTGCCCTGGAGTAAGCTTACGCTTAAGAATAAGTGTGTAAGCATTTGTTGTGAGCAATCCCTGCTGATTAAGATATCCAAGAGAAGTCTGATCCTCATCCAAAATCATATCATTATCACCACAATACTTCAACTGGAAGTTGTCGAAAACAGTCCAGTCAAGTGGCTTATAAGAATCCTCAACCTTAATACCAACATTTAACTTAGCACCATCAGCTGGTACATAAACAAGGATAGAATTATTATACTTACCCGTTTCAAAAAGCTTAGCTGCCTGTACGTATGGACTTTCTGTTCCAGCATTAGCTTTAGCAGAATTATAAGTCTCTGTCAAGTCAGTTTGGTTATATGTAAATTCTTTACCAAAAGTATTTAACATAGCAGAAACGTTTGAACGACCATCTGTTGTGTTATCAACATTAGCAAACAGACTTGCCTTCATACCACTTCCAGTACCAGGGCTAAAGAAACCATCACATGAAACCTTATACCAACCCTTCTTAAGAGTAGTCACTTTCTGACTGACAGTACCATTTGCATTCGTATTATTACCAAGATTTCTTATAGAAGCATTCCAGTAGCTACCATAAACTCTTGTATACTTGTCTGGATAACCATTAAATTGACCCACACCGACATAATAGGTATTTGGATCCTTCACATTAAAAGCATAAATATTCTTATGAGAATTATCCTCTTCTTCTGCTGACAAGAAACCTGTTACCGTCCAGTTAGTAATACCACTATGACTTCTAACAAAGTCAGGATCAGACATCAAGAAGGTTGCATCAGCTGGAGCCTCAGCAGAAGCGAACTGACCTCTAAAAGCTTCTTTCAAGTCTTTAAGTGTTACAAGTTTCCACTCGCCTTTTGTATTACTAACACTTGTTGGATAATCATATAAAACACGATTAGAGTTTGAAGCACCAGACTTTACTACAAGATAACGCTTACCCTTTACAATTTCAGGCTGTACATAGCCAGTAGGAACAGTACTATTATCACAGCAAAGAGTATAAGTCCTATTTGTTGAACTATAACTACTTGCCTTTTTGATAATCCAGTTTACATTTGCATTATCCGTCTTACGATCACAGAACACACGGTCCCAGCTTGACTGCTTATCAGCATTATTTTCATTAGATTTAACATAAGGGAAACCCATAAAGTTACCATCTGTAGTTGTCAACGCACCCTGAATAGTATAAGTATCAGTTCCTACACTATTCAACTTCACCGACAAACCAACATTGTAAGCATTAATAGCGGTACCCCAAACATCACCTACGTTCAAATACTTACCAGTACCAACATTGTACAAATAAACTTTGTTCATGTCTGGATTTGGATTCCCAATGACCGTTGAGATATCATTACCAACCCAGTGGAAACTACCATCCTGACCTTGTGCCTTTACATTTATAGAAATGGAAGACAACAGAACTGTCAGAACAAGCATTAAAAACACTCCTGATTTTCTACTCATAATATAAGTTTCGTTTATAATAAGTTAATATTTAGTTATATATTTGTTATTCGTTCTTTTAGTTCGTGTCAAAGAGAAACTTGTATCTTTCTATCAAATAGTCCAATAACAAACAGGTGATTAAAGAAAACAAATACTTATATAATACCTTTATATCCAGTATACTTTTCTATCAAACAGAAGATATATGCTTCATTTGATATATAATTACACCCTTAACTCTCTTTCTTGAGTGCAAAGATAACAATTAATATCATAATATTGAAACTTTTTCCAATATTTTTATTAAAACATATTAAGAACTATAACAAAAGCCATAATTGTCCATAAAACATATATGCAAACAGCACGCATACTTATCTACTATATTATAATAATGTACTACACATTAATATAAAATTAGAGTTTGTTGACCTTATAAGAAATTATCCTTACGATATGAGATATAATGCCATAAGAAACAGACCGACTAATGATACTTTGCATGGAAGAAAGTGCATTGTCTTTCATATAATAAAAAGTTTGGTAGTTTCAGTTGTTATTTGTATCTTTGCAGGTATTTAGAAAATAAGCAAAACAATTAGATAGTATGGCAAAGAAATTCGCCGAGCACAAGGGACTTGACCTTGTTAGCACAAATCAGGAAGTATTGAAAGAGTGGGAGAAGAAAGATATCTTCCATAAGAGTATTGATGAGCGTGAGGGCGACCCACAGTTCATCTTCTTCGAGGGACCTCCATCAGCTAATGGACATCCTGGTATTCACCACGTATTGGCACGTGCAATTAAGGATACTTTCAACCGCTACAAGACTATGCAAGGTTTCCAAGTGCATCGCAAGGCGGGTTGGGATACCCATGGATTGCCTGTAGAGTTGGGCGTAGAAAAAGAGTTGGGTATCACGAAGAAAGATATCGACAACCACGCATCTGACAAATATATCTCAACAGAGGAATACAACCATAAGTGTCGTGAGAATGTAATGAAGTTTACTGCTGAATGGAAGCAGTTAACAGAGGAGATGGGCTATTTCGTTGATATGGAGCATCCATACATTACTTACGATAACAAATATATTGAGACTTTGTGGTGGCTTCTCAAGCAACTCTATAACAAGGGCTTGCTGTATAAGGGCTATACCATTCAGCCTTATTCACCAGGCGCAGGTACAGGTTTGTCAAGTCATGAGCTGAACCAGCCAGGTTGCTATCGTGATGTAAAGGATACTACCGTCACAGCACAGTTTGCTATCCCTACAGAGGATTGGAAAGCATTGGCTGAAAAGGCTAATTTACCAAAGGAGACATGGGGTAAGCCTTGCTTTGTTGCATGGACAACAACACCTTGGACATTGCCTTCAAACGTTGCACTTTGTGTTGGTCCAAAGATTGAATACGTTATTGTTGAGACCTATAACCCATACGATGCCGAGAAGTTGACACTCGTTATGGCTGCAAGTCGTGTAGCTGCCTATCTGAAGTCAGAAGGTGAGATTACCGATGGTGGCGAATTACCAGCCTACGATCGTGGAGACAAGTATGTTCCTTATCGTATCGTAGGTCGTGTGATGGGTACAGAACTTGAAGGATTACACTATCAGCAGTTGATGCCTTGGGTAAAGCCTGTTGAGCAGACAGGTGACTTTGCACCAAAGTTTGTGAATGACTATGCTGCAGCTCACCCAGAGAAGGTGTTTGCAAGCGAAGATGGTCGTGATAAGTTTGTGGAGATGGAGAGTGAGGCTTTCCGTATCATCCTTGGCGATTACGTCACTACAGATGATGGTACAGGTATTGTACACATTGCTCCTACCTTCGGTGCGGACGATGCTAAGGTGGCAAAGGATGCTAACATCCCTGCTCTCTATCTGATTTCAAAGAAGGGACAGACTCGTCCTATGGTTGACTTGCAGGGTAAATACTTTACTATCGATGAGTTAGACAAGAACTTCGTTAAGGCTTGTGTTGATGAGGAAGCATATGGTCACCATGCTGGCGACTATGTAAAGAACTCTTACGATCCACGCTTCAACCCTGATGGCGTATGGGATAAGAAGGCTTCAGAGAAGGAAGAAGACCTGAACATCATTATCTGTATGGAGATGAAGCAGGAAGGTACAGCTTTCAATATTCAGAAGCACGTACACAACTATCCTCACTGCTGGCGTACAGACAAGCCTATCCTCTACTACCCTCTCGACAGTTGGTTTATCAAGGACACTGCTAAGAAGGAGCGTATGGTAGAGTTGAACAAGACTATCCGTTGGCAACCAGAATCAACTGGTACTGGTCGATTCGGCAACTGGCTTGAGAACTTGAATGACTGGAACCTCAGCCGTTCACGTTTCTGGGGAACCCCATTGCCTATCTGGCGTGATGAAAACCGTGGCGAGAAGTGTATTGGTTCTGTAGAGGAACTTTACAACGAGATTGAAAAGTCTGTTGCTGCGGGTATCATGGAGAAGAATCCACTGAAAGAAGCTGGTTTCGTTGTTGGTGACTTCAGCCAAGAGAACTATGATAAGATTGATCTTCACCGTCCATACGTTGACGATATCGTCCTCGTAAATGATGAAGGAAAGCCAATGCATCGCGAATCAGACCTCATTGACGTTTGGTTCGATAGTGGTTCTATGCCATATGCGCAGCTCCATTATCCATTTGAGGGTGAGATTAATGCTGAAGGCTTGAAGGCTACGGGTAAGACTGAGGCTGAATATCGTGACCAGTTGGTACACTCATGCTATGAGGGTATAGCTGTTCCACCAGCATTCTTCCCTGCAGACTTCATTAACGAGGGTGTTGACCAGACTCGTGGTTGGTTCTTCACACTCCATGCAATAGCAACAATGGTGTTTGACTCAGTTGCCTTCAAGAACGTGATTTCAACAGGTCTTGTACTCGATGCAAAGGGTAACAAGATGAGTAAGCACGTGGGTAACGTTACCAACCCATTTGAAATGATGAATAAGTATGGTGCTGACCCTGTACGTTTCTATATGATGACGAACAGCGAACCATGGGATAACTTGAAGTTCGACCCAGAAGGTGTTGACGAGTGTCGCCGTAAGTTCTTCGGTACCTTATATAATACGTATAGTTTCTTTGCACTTTATGCTAATGTTGACGGCTATGATGCCACAACATGTGAGTCAGTGAAGGCTGATGCACCAGAGATTGACCGTTGGATTATCTCTAAACTTAACTCACTCATCAAGGGTGTGACTGCTGAGTTAGAGGATTTCGACCCAACACGTGCAGGTCGTCTTATCGACTCATTTGTGAACAACGACCTTAGTAACTGGTACGTTCGTCTGAACCGTAAACGTTTCTGGGGTAAGGAAATGAGTGCTGACAAGAAGAGTGCATACGACACATTGTACACTTGTTTGATGACTGTTGCACGCCTGTTGGCTCCATTTGCTCCATTCTATGCTGACCAACTCTATTCAGACTTGGGTGGTAACTCGGAAAGCATCCACTTGGATCGCTGGCCAGTAGCAGACGAATCTGTTATTGATGCTGACCTTGAGGCACGTATGGATATGGCACAGCGCATCACCTCAATGGTTCTCGCGCTGCGTCGTAAGGTGAATATCAAGGTTCGTCAGCCATTGGCACAGATCATGGTTCCTGCTATCGATGCAACTCAGAAGAAACACATCGAAGCTGTAGCAGACCTTATCAAGCACGAGGTGAACGTTAAAGACCTTACTTTCGTTGAGGGTCAGGGCATCCTTGTTAAGAAAGTGAAGTGTAACTTCCGTGTTATGGGTAAGAAGTTCGGTAAGCTGATGAAGCAGGTAGCAGCCCATATGGATGCTCTTTCACAGGAAGAGATTGCTGCATTGGAAGCTGCAGGCGAATTCAACTTCGAGTTAGAAGGTCAGCCAATCAAGGTAGAGGCTGCAGATGTTGAAATCATCTCAGAAGATATCCCAGGCTGGTTGGTAAGCAACGAGGGTAACTTAACTGTTGCACTTGAAGTTGAACTGACAGAAGAACTCCGTCGTGAGGGTATGGCACGTGAGTTAATCAATCGTATCCAGAACCTCCGTAAGGAGACTGGTCTTGAGATTACCGACCGCATCTCTGTCATTATTGAGCCACAAGCAGAGGCAGCAGCAGCTGTAGAGTCATTCGGCGAACTGATTAAAGCACAGGTTCTCGCTAATGACATTACACTTGCAGAGAACAATGGAGCAAATGTTGAGTTTGATGAATTCAACCTCCATATAGAAATCAAAAAGAACTAAATGACATCGTTGGGGTGTACAAATCATGCACCTTTAAGCTAAGAGCAATAGTGGACGTGTTTCGTACACGTCCCTATTATCAGGCTTTTGACAACCTCAAAATATTACAGATCAATTTCATAACCTAATTCAATTCTTTACTTTATGGAAACTAAGAAGCGTTATACCGATGAGGAACTCGAGGAGTTCCGCACGATAGTAAATGACAAGTTGGCGATAGCCAAGTCTGACTACGACGAGACGATGAAGATTCTGATGAACAAGAATACAAACGACGTTAATGACACATCACCAACCTATAAAGCGTTGGAAGAAGGCAGTTCAAACCAAACTAAGGAAGAACTGGTACAGATGGCACAACGTCAGCAGAAGTTTATCCAAGCCCTCCAGGCTGCACTTGTCAGAATCAATAATAAGACTTACGGCATTGATCGTATCACTGGAGAGCTTATTCCAAAGGAAAGACTGCGCATAGTACCACATGCAACACTGAGCGTAGCATCCAAGATGGCAAATAAATCACTAATGAGTAAACAGAAAAAACAAAGCTTGATAGCCACCTTGCTAATTATTCTATTGATTGTGATAGACCAAATTATCAAGGTTGTTGTCAAGCTTAATATGAATTTAGGCGAATCTATCCATATCTTCGATTGGTTCCAGATACAATTTATCGAGAACAATGGTATGGCATGGGGTATGGAATTAGGAAGCAAACTCTTCCTTAGCATCTTCCGTATCGTTGCCATTGGCTTCCTTATTTGGTACATTTCTAATCGTATCAAACACGGAGCAAGAATGGCTTATATCGTTGTCTTGTCTATGATAACTGCAGGTGCTGCGGGTAATATCTTCGATTCCCTCTTCTATGGTCAGCTCTTTACTGCCTCTACACCCTATTACATAGAAGGAGCCACACCAGCTACCCTCGTTTCATGGGGAGAAGGCTACGCGCCTGTACTGATGGGTAAGGTGGTAGATATGTTCTATTTCCCACTCTTCCACGGCACATTCCCAGACTGGTTCCCACTCTGGGGTGGTGAGTCATTCACCTTCTTCTCACCAATATTCAACTTTGCAGACTCCTGCATCTCTGTGGGTGTCATTACGATTATCCTTGCTTTTCGAAAGGATTTCAATGGTTGGGTACCAGCTAAGGACAAGAAGGTTGCTGATAAAGAAAACATTACTGATAATCAGTAGATAGATAATGAGAAGTAAATATCTGGTTCGTTCCTTCGCCACTCTTTGTTGGTTACTGCTTGCATTCTTTGTTGTAAGCTGTAAACCTTCTATCCCTTCTGAGTATATCCAACCTTCAGAGATGGAGGATATGCTCTACGATTACCACCTCTCCATGGCAATAGCCAATCGTGAAGGCTATACAGATGTCAGACAACAAGCTTTTAAACTCGCTGTGATGAAGAAGTATGACGTATCAGAAGAGAAGTTCGATAAGTCTCTTCAATACTACATGCGACATACCGAGAAGCTACATGACATCTATGTTGAACTCAGCAAACGACTGGAAAACGAGGCGCGTGCGCAAGGTGCATCAGAGAGTGAGTTGTCCCAGTATGGTGATATTACTTCAAAAGGAGATACTACCGACATCTGGCGTGGTAACCGCACATTAATACTTTCTCCATATCCTCCAGTAGACCGTGAGTCCTTTGAAATCAAAGCAGACACAGCCTTCCACAAGGGCGACCGACTCCTCCTGAGTTTCGATTCACAGTTTATCATTCAAGATGGCATGCGTGATGCAATTACCATGATGGCTGTTACTTATTCAAATGATAGTATCGTCACACAATACCAGCATATTACGTCAGACTCCCACAATACGATGACAATTGATGCTGGGGATTCTTTGCGCATCAAGAACATTCGTGGCTACTTCCTAATGTTGAAGGGACAACAGCCTACAACTACTTTCAAGATGCTTATCCTCAATAATATCCATCTTGTACGTATGCATGTTCGAAAACAGGAGACAACACAACCAACTGATTCTTTGAAAGAGTCCGACCCAATCAGAACGATTGGTGGTGAACCTGTCAGCCCTCCAACAGACCCTAATCAGCCTGCAGGACCACCGACAAGAACACCTGCTGACGCAATGAAGGAACGAGGAATACCTACCAAGCCCGATAAGTTATGACCGACAGGAAAGTCGATAAGACGTATCGGTGCCAACATCATTGAAACAGCGATGGGCGTTATAGAACAAGGAATTGTCGTTATTGAAGACGGCATTGTTCTCAAGTCCTATCCATTCACAGAGGAAGAACCGATGACGGAATGGACAACAGGTACTATCACCATACGCCTCGACAATGATGGTAAGCCCAGAGCCTACAAAGACAAGCAATTACTGAAATGATTCTGTAGTCTTACCACGAGGAAGACAGCAGACACACCTATAAAAAGAAAGAATCTGATAGCCAATGAGCTTGTTATTAAATATTTTATTATCCATACTCCCTTTCGGTTCACCAGTTCACGTTCCAGTGCAATTGGCGGGCAACTTTGGAGAGCCTCGACCTAACCACTTCCACGGAGGTATTGATATCAAAACCGAACGTGAAGTAAATCTTGGCGTCTATTCTATTGCTGATGGCTATATTTCTGGTGCTATCGTTGAGAAATATGGCTATGGCCGTGCTATCTTAGTCACTCATCCCAATGGATATACCAGTTGTTATGTTCATCTCAATCGCTTCACTCCACAGATTGAAGCTGCCGTACGTAGATGGCAATACCAGCATAAACAGTTTGCTTGCGACGTTAAATTCCGACCAGGAGAGTTCCCTGTAAAGAAAGGACAGTTTATCGCTCTTAGCGGTAATACAGGTTCATCACAAGGTCCACACATCCACTTAGAGATGCATAAGACTACAAATGGAAACCTTTACGACCCACTCAATTTCTTAAAGGGTATCGTTAAAGACAAGACTGCTCCTGCTGTTTATTCATTTAAGTCCTATCCTCAACCGGGAGAAGGAGTATTCCAACACAGTTCAGACTCCCGTATCTTCACATTTGACAAAGGACATTTCCAAGCATGGGGAAAGGTGGGCTTTGGTGTAAGAGCCAGTGATCACATGGACTCTGTATATAATAATTTTGGAGTAAGATACACACAGTTGTATTGTGATGGTAAATTGGTTTTTTCCTCTGATGTGAACAATATTCCTACAAGTTGTCACAGAATGGTTAATTCGTGGGGTGATTACGACCACTTCCTTTCTACAAAGATTTGGTTTATGAAGTCTTACATCGAACCTGGTAATACTCTTCCTATCTTACATGCAGGAGCTAACAGGGGTATTATCAACTTCAATCAGCAACGCGACTACCACCTTCGTTACGTCATAAAAGACGTCTTTGGCAATCAAACAATAAAGGATTTCACTGTGAGGGGTGAGCCAGAAGCTATTCCAAAAGTTCATCTTCCAGATGGTGTAAGTCCACTCTATTATGCCAAAGATAATAATTTTGAGGCTGAGGGAGTACGACTGAACATCCAGAAGGGCTTACTTGCTAAGAACGGTTGGCTACAATTACGACACGGCAACACAAGCAGCACGCTGTCTATGGCTTATAGTTTCTCTAAAGCAGCCTATCCACTCTTCAACTATGCACAGATAAGTATTAAGCCAACTGGCATGATACATAATCCAAAGAAGTTATATGTTGCGATGCGTAACAGCTTGAACGCTGACGCCCCAGCATCCTATTGCGGCGGAACTTATGCGAATGGTTGGGTTACAGGACGAATGCGCGAGTTGGCAAATGCCTACTTCCTTGCTTACGATGAAACCCCACCAACGATCACACAGCAGAATCTCAACCCACGCAACCTCTCCTTTAAGATAACTGACACAGGTAGCGGGTTACGAGGTTACAAGGCTTACCTTGATGGGCAGTTTATTCTGCTACAGTTCGGAAAGAACAAAGAATTATTCTTCTGTAACCTCGCAGACACCCCTGTTCGCCCTACTGGGAAGGAACGAATGTTGAAGATTATCGCAACCGACAACCGTGACAATAAGAAAGAATATCTGACTAAAATAAAGTATTAACAATTAAATTGTAGAGTATGAAGAAATCATTTGCAACACTATTCTTCCTTACAATGATTACGTATGCTAATGCGTGTACAAACCTCATTGCTACAAAGGGAGCAACAACAGACGGTTCTGTCTTTGTTACTTACACCGCTGATGATTACGGCATGTTTACTAACCTATGTCATTACCCAGCAGGCACACACGCAAAAGGTGACCGCCGTGAGATTATTGATTATGACACTCACGAGAGCCATGGTTTTATTCCAGAGGCTCCTGTAACATACAATGTCATTGGAAACATCAATGAGTATCAGGTAAGTATTGGTGAAACAACCTACGGCGGCCGTGAAGAAATGGTTGACAAGAGCGGTATTATCGATTATGGTTCATTGATGTATCTGGGTTTGCAACGTAGTAAGACTGCACGCGAGGCTATCAAGGTAATGACCTCACTCGTTGAGACTTATGGTTATAACTCTGGTGGTGAGACATTCACTATCGCTGACCCTAACGAGGTATGGTTGCTCGAGATGCAGGGTTGTGGTGGCGACAAGAAGCAGAAGGTTGTTTGGGTTGCTGTTCGCATCCCTGATGGTATGGTTTCTGCTCATGCTAACCAGAGCCGCATCGGTCAGTTCTCAACTTACAACACAGAGGTCATCACTTCTAAGAACTGCATCAGTTTTGCACGTTCAAAGGGCTGGTTCACTGGCAAAGATAAGGACTTCAACTGGAAGATGACTTATGCAGCACCTGACTTCGGTGGCCGTCGTTGGTGCGATGCTCGTGTATGGAGCTATCTGAATCATTTCAAAGACATGTCACGTTGGTTACCATGGGCGTTGGGTAAAGACCCTAACGCAGAGGATATGCCACTTTGGATTGCACCTGAAAAGAAGGTCGATTTACCTAAGATGGAAGCTTGCATGCGCGACCACTATGAGGGTACTCCTTTGTCACTCGATAAGGACATAGCACAGGGTATCTGGGATTCTCCTTACCGCCCTACCCCATTAAAGTTTGAGGTAGATGGCAAGCAGTACTTCAACGAACGCCCTATCTCAACTCAACAGACAGGTTTCTCTTACATTGCACAGCTCCGTTCATGGTTGCCACGCGAGATTGGTGGTATCCTTTGGTTCGGTAACGATGATGGTAACATGGTTGCTTATGTACCAATCTATTGCAGCAATACAGAGCGTGCAGAGTGCTTCAACACACCAGGAGCTGATGCAGTAACCTTCTCTGATAAGAATGCTTTCTGGGTATGCAACTGGGTTAGCAACATGGTTTACCCTCGCTACTCTCAGCTCTTCCCTGCATTGAAAGAGGTGCGCGACTCACTTGACAACGCTTTCCTCGCAGCACAAAAGGGTGTGGAGGCGAAGGCAGAAGCACTCTATGCTACCGACAAGGCTGCAGCTGTGAAGTATCTCAACGATTACTCTGTACAGAAGAGTAACGAAATGATTGCACGCTGGCGTGAGTTGGCAATCCATCTGATTGTGAAGTTTAACGATATGACTGTTAAGCCTGAGAAGGACGGCAAGTTCCTCCGCACTTCAACAGGTCTTGGCGAGCGTGTAAAGCGTACGGGCTACAGCGGCTACTTTAAGCGCGAACTGGTAAAACAGACTGGCGACAAGTTTGCTGTACCTAACAAGTAGAACGTCTAAAAGATTCAAGTTTAGCTGGTAAATGGGTTTAACTATCTAAACTTCATACATTTATAAAGAGGCTATATTCATCGAGATATAGCCTCTTTGCTTATCTGTAGAAGTAAGTTTTTCAAGATATATAACTTGCATTATTCCTAATAAAGGCGTAATGGACATTTGGTAGGCTGAAAACCTCTCGGAATTCTTTTATTTACTACCTTTGCAGCATTTGAAAATCTATGAATAAAAAAACTGTATCTTCTGTAATAGCTCAAATGTTAAAAAGAATGGGCATCGACGTTCTGTTCAGATGTATTCCTGCAAGGATTGTGGTAGACAATTTCAAGGTGGTCTGCGTATAAATAATATTTCTCTATGGAACGACTATCTGACGGCAAATCGAACGATATCTGATCTATCCACTCTTTATAAATGTTCAGAACGAACCATACGACGTAGGTTGAGCTTAGTAGTAGATAGCTTTACTGCTACTTACCCCAAATCTGCAGTAATAATATTGGATACAACATACTTTTCCAAGACATTTGGTGTGATGCTGTTTCAGGATGCTTCATCAGGCAAAATACTCTATCGCAAGTTTGTCAAAAACGAAACTAACAGAGATTATCTTGATGGACTTCGGTATATTACGGAGCGTGGAACTATGATAAAAGCAGTGGTGTGTGATGGGCATGTAGGACTTTTACAAGCTATAAGTTTCTGTCCCGTACAAATGTGTCAATTTCACCAATTTCAGATAGTTAGAAGACTCCTTACTAACAACCCACATTTGCCTGCAGGCGTTGAACTGTTGGCATTAATGAGAAGGATGTTCTCTATGAGAAAAGAAGAGTTTATAACCGCTTTTGATAAATGGTGTGATAAATGGAAAGAGTTCCTAAACGAACGAACTCTCCTAATCTCGGGCAAGACAACTTATACACACAGAAGGCTGAGAACGGCAAGACGTTCTATTAAGACACATCTGCCATGGATCTATACGTGTGAGGAGTATCCGGATATGCAAATACCTAATACAACAAACCTGTTGGAAGGATTTAACTCACAACTTAAAAGAGCACTACATAATCATAATGGATTGAATGAAGCTAACAAGAAGAAGTTTATAGATGGATTCATAAATACAAAAAAGTAGGCTGGAATAACCAGCCTACCAAATGTCCATTACTAAAACCCGAGAGGTTTTCAGCCTACCAAATGTCCATTACGCCCTAATAAAGTTTTATTTTTGCCCTGAATAAAACCGGTTTATATGACACTTTTAGAAGCTATTTTTTTATTGATTACCCTCATTTTGATGCCGTTTATAACGCATAATAAGCCTTGGTCTTTAAAATTATTATACTTAGGCTTTTGCGGTTTCTTTACCCCAATAATAGGGATTCCACTTTATTATTATCTAATGAAGTAATACCACTTATCAGAGGTGAACAACCCTTCATACTACAACTGACTGTTATCATATTGTCATCCAAAATCAGTTTATTGTGCTAATAAGAATCTTGCACAGTGTGGTCTAATGACCGATTTGAGCTTAACTTGGCGAGTCTTAGCAACTCCTTTGCATCGTATTTAGTATGCGCACATGTGGTGCTAAGGCTTAGCACGCTATGTGCGGAGGCTTAACACAATGGCTAAATGTGAGAGGAGAAGGTCATCTTTGTAACAACTAAGAACCAATAAGCACACATTCATTATTCAATACTGACATACTAATAAACAGAAAAGAGGTTGATTCTAATGCACATTGTGCAGCCTTCGAATCAACCTCTTTAATTATATTAGTCTAAAATTGGAGAACTATTCTTCCTCATCCTTTACTTCTGCCTCATGCTCAGCAATCAACTTCTGCTGGATATCATTTGGAACAAGCTCGTAACTTGCGAACTTTGTTGTGAAACTTGCACGACCACCAGTGAGAGAACTCAGTGAGATACTATAGTTAGCAAGTTCTTTCAAAGGAATCTTTGCTTGTAACTTCTGATAACCTGCCTCAGAGTCCATACCCATAATCATGGCACGACGTCCCTGTAAGTCGCTCATTACGTCACCCATATAGTCACCTGGAACATACACCTCTAAGTCATAGATTGGCTCGAGAATCTTTGGTCCTGCAGCCTTGAAAGCATCTGAGAACGCATGACGAGCAGCCAAAGTGAATGAAAGTTCATTAGAGTCAACTGGGTGCATCTTACCGTCGAAGACTATCACACGTACATCACGTGCATAGCTACCTGTCAGTGGACCACGCTCCATACAATCCATCACACCCTTTAAGATAGCTGGCATAAAGCGAGCATCAATAGCACCGCCGACAACAGAGTTGATGAACACGAGTTTACCACCCCAAGGGAGGTCACGCTCTTCACGTCCCTTTATATTCATCTTAAACTCCTGTCCGTTAAACTTATAGGTTGTTGGATCAGGCATACCCTCTGCGTAAGGCTCTACAATCAAGTGCACCTCACCAAACTGACCAGCACCACCACTCTGTTTCTTATGACGGTACTCAGCCTTTGACTGCTTGGTAATTGTCTCACGATATGGAATCTTTGGCTCCTTGAAAGTCACCTGAAGTTTCTCATTGTTCTCCAAACGCCACTTCAAAGTACGTAGGTGGAACTCGCCCTGTCCATGGACGATAGTCTGCTTCAACTCCTTACTCTGCTCAACAACCCATGTTGGATCTTCCTGACGCATCTTCAATAAAGCAGCCATGAGCTTCTCTGTCTCCTGTGAACTCTTAGCTTCAACAGCACGAGAGTATTTAGAGTTAGGATATTTAATGAAGTCAAAACGTTGGTCAGTACCCTTACCATTCAAGGTATTACCAGTCTTTACATCCTTCAACTTCACGGTACAACCTAAGTCACCAGCATTTAACTGGTCAACAGGAATACGATTAGCACCTGCACAAGCATAAAGCTGTCCCATACGTTCCTTTGAGCCACGGTCAGAGTTAGTCAAGTCGTCACCCGACTTCACACAACCACTCATCACCTTGAAATAGCTAACTTCACCGATATGTGGTTCCATACCCGTCTTGAAGAAGTAGAGAGACTCTGGACCATTACTATCTGGCGTAACCTCCTCACCACGTGTATTATGAATCTTAGGCATCTCATCAACGAAAGGAACAACATTACCTAAGAACTCCATCAGACGACGAACACCCATGCTCTTACCTGCACATACGCAGAAAACAGGGAATATAGAACGTGTTACAAGACCCTTACGGATACCTGTACGCAACTCATCTTCTGTCAATGTTTCCTCTTCAAAGAACTTCTCCATCAAGCCCTCATCATTCTCGGCAGCAGCCTCAACGAGTGCTTTATGTAGTTCCATCGCCTTTGGCATCTGGTCAGCAGGAATATCCTCAATGATAGGTTCGCCACCTTCAGGCTTCCAGCTGTATTTCTTCATCAACAAAACATCAATCAAACTATTAAAGCCAGGACCTGTTTCGATAGGATACTGTACAGGAACACACTTTGAACCATAAATCTCCTGCATGGTGGAAATAAGGTTATCAAAGTCGCACTTGTCAGAATCCAATTGGTTAATAAGGAAGATAACAGGCTTCTTGAGCTTCTCGGTATAACGGAAATTGTTCTGTGTTCCGACCTCTGGTCCATACTGACCATTGATAAGAATAACAGCCTCATCGGTTACATTGAGGGCAGTAATAGCTCCACCTACGAAGTCATCACTACCCGGACAGTCGATGATATTCAGCTTCTTATTATTCCACTCAACATGGAATACCGTTGGGAACACTGAATAGCCATACTCCTGTTCAACAGGGAAATAATCGCTAACAGTATTCTTAGCTTCTACTGAACCGCGTCGCTTAATGACACCAGCTTCGAACAACATACTTTCGGCAAGAGTCGTCTTGCCGCTACCGGCACTGCCAACCAAGGCAATGTTCTTAATCTCGTTTGTCTGATATACTCTCATATCTGATAGATTTAAGCTGTTAGTAATAATTTATTTCGTCTCAAGGGACAAGCCGTAGCTCATCAATTCTGCGGTCTAAGTTATACATTTTCATCGAAAGCACCAAAGTTTCTTACGAAAAAAACGAAATCTTTTAAAACTTATTAGTACATTTGCATTAATTCTTGTAAGGCATACATTAATATATACGCACATACACTTATCATGTTAGGATTATACATTCACATACCTTTCTGCGCCAGTCGCTGCATTTATTGTGGCTTCTATTCTACTGTGCCAGCCAAGAAGAAGGACGAAAGGCTTTCTGTAGAAGAACGCTATGTGAATGCTATCTGCCATGAGATGGAACTGCGTGCGGAGAAATAGCGACAACTCTGGTGAAAGAATAGGCGGTTTGTCAACTATCTATTTGGGTGGTGGCACTCCTTCACAGCTTTCTTTTGAGAGCCTACAAAAGATATTCCAGACGATAGACAACGTGTATCACATTGGTTTAGAATGGGATACAGAGAACAACACTTGTACCACAGAGACTCCTATCGAAATCACAATGGAGTGTAACCCCGATGATATAACGGAGGAATTTGCACAGAACTTGCGTTCCCTTCCTATCAATCGTATCTCTATGGGAGCGCAGACTTTCTCTGATGAACGCCTACGTTTCCTGCATCGTAGACATACAGCTGACGAGGTAGAAACTGCTGTCAAACGTCTAAGAAACGCAAACATCAAGAACATATCAGTAGACCTTATGTTTGGTTTTCCCAATGAGACACTTGAAGAATGGAAAGAAGACATTGAACGACTGCTTACTTTAGACATTGAACATATCTCTGCATATAGTCTTATGTACGAAGAAGGGACTCCCCTCTATCGACTTCTTCAAGCGGGAAAGGTCAAGGATATGGACGATGAACTTTATCGTCAGATGTACGATACTCTCATCGACCGCTTAGCCGAAGCTGGTTATGAACAATACGAGATTAGTAACTTTGCCAAGCTTAAAGTTCAAACCTCAAAGTTCAATGTTCAAACTTCAAAGTTCAAAGTCCCAAGTCCCTACCGTTCCCAACACAATAGTTCGTATTGGCATAATGTACCTTATATTGGCATCGGAGCCTCAGCTCATTCCTATGGCAATGGTAAGAGAAGTTGGAATATAGCAGATACCAAGGCTTATATCGCTGCTATCGAGGAAGACAGACTCCCTTGCGAGGAGGAGATAATTGATGCAGATACACATTACAATGACATGATTATGACCGCCCTCCGAACATGTGAAGGAATAAATCTCTCAACGCTCTCTGCTGAATACCAGACTTATCTCATGCGCCTTGCCGAGCCTTTACAACAACAAGGTTTGTTGAAAGAGAACAATGGTTGGCTTCATCTTACTCGTGACGGCATCTATGTTAGCGACTCCGTTATGAGCGATTTAATGAAAGTATAAGTCTATCATCACAATTCATCACCACCCAACATTCAACACCCAACACCCACACCCCCCATGACCAACGAAGAATTTGAAAAGAAATGGGCAGAGAATCGCAAAGAGGTTCTTGCCAACAACGAAGAGTATCAGCGTATTTCCCAGAGCTATAAAGGTTCGGGCTGGATTGATTATGTCATCTTAATAGCAGGTTTTGTCATCTGCGAGAACTATACCAAGACTATTGTCAACAGTATCGTACTCCAATATCTCCTTGCCCTTGTTGGCATGATCTTGATATGGTTGGGCTATCGCCTTATCAAGAGTCTCTTCAACAGCAAGCAAACCTTAGGAGAACTCGAAGAAAAGATAAAGCAACAATACAAAGATTCTATTAGTGATTAAACCACATACATGGTATGATTAGTCTCAATTAGGTGGTTTTATAAAGGGGGATAAACTACATGACAAATGTAATTAGGTGCAACGTCTATCTATCTTTTACAAACAGTTTATTCCCCATGTAATTGATTTATTTGTAAACTCTTTTCGCACAGATCAAAACCAATACATGCTCTTTTGGCTTCTTAAAGACGCCCAATTGACTTGCAAAAGATGCCCTTTAAGACCCTTACTAACGCCCTTTTGAAGTCCAATTAAGCACCTTTTATTTTACAGCTTTATAACCAATTGATTTCCTGTTGGTTACAAACCAGCTTCGTATATGTATTTTTGCCGTTAGTTATAGATGTTTTCCTCGGAATTATGTAATGATTTTTCAAACTCCATCTGCATATTTTCGAAGTCTAAAAAGAGATAATTTTCAATGTCAGAGGATAATAATAGGATAGAATGTTGACTATCTTAGCCAAGTTTTTGTTTAGTGAGTAACTTTGGTTCTTCCGTTAAAGCGATACGAAAAGCGTCCACACATTTAACGGAAGAACCATGAATATGACTTATAGAGTAATCATAATTATGAATTATAGATTATGAATTCTGAATTATAATGGTAATCATAATTATGAATTCTGAATTATAAATTATGAATTCTCCTCGTTCTTTTTCTCCTTTGCAGGTGGCAAAATAAGGTTCAAGATAACGCCCACCATAGCTGAAAGACCAATACCACTAATAGAGAAGCTACCCCACTGCAGCACAGCACCACCAATACCCATCGTCAGTGTAATAGATATGATAATAATATTACGTGTACGATTAAGGTCAACCTTATGCTGAACAAGGTTCTGAACACCTACAGAAGCAATCGTACCAAAGAGCAATAGCATGATACCTCCTAAGACTGCAGAAGGAATACTCTGCAGAAGCGCACTCAACTTTCCAATTACTGAGAAGACAATAGCTGTTGCAGCAGCAATACGGATTACCTGAGGATGAGTCACCTTTGTAATGCTCATCGCACCTGTCACCTCACTATAAGTTGTCACTGGAGGACCGCCAAAGAAGCAAGCAGCCAAACAAGCCAAGCCATCACCTAACATTGTACGATGCAAACCTGGTGACTTCGTAAAGTCTTTCTCCGCCACAGCACTTACCACATACACATCACCAACATGCTCAATCACAGGAGCTATCGCCACAGGAATCATATAAAGGAATGGTTCCCATGCAAACTGTGGCAACTGGAAATGCGCTAATGCAGGTGGAAGAGCGAACCAAGGCGCTGCCTCTACACCTGAGAAGTTGACAATACCCATAAAGGCAGCTACGCTATAGCCCACAGCAATACCGCAAATTACAGGTACTAACTTCATCAAGCCACGCCCCATAGAGAGGACTGTCACAGCCGTTCCCAATGAGATAAAGGCTATAAGCCAGTTTGTTTTCGCCATGTCTACCGCTGCCTTTGACAGAGAAAGACCAATCAAAATGATTACCGGACCGATAACAACTGGTGGGAAAAGCTTATCCAATAGTTTCTTTCCTTGCCACTTAATCAGTGCTGACATCACAAAGTAAACAAGTGCAACACCAGCTATTCCTGCCAACGTTCCAGGCATACCCCACTGCTTTGATGCAGAGATAATTGGAGTAATGAAGGCAAAGGAAGAGCCCAAAAAAATAGGAACCTTACCTTTCGTAACCAAATGAAAGATAAATGTTCCTAAACCTGCTGTGAATAACGCTGTTGCAGGGTCAAGTCCCACGAGCAAAGGGACGAGAACAGTAGCACCGAAAGCAACAAAGAGGAATTGCACTCCCACTATTGTCTTTCGCATCGGCGATAGTTGTAAATTACTCATGTATAGAATGATTTTTATTAGTATTTGTCAGAGATGTATTGCTACGCATTCAATTTGCAAAATTATAAAAAATGTATGTCATTGTGGTTGAAATAAGAGAAAAAATGACTTTTAAGTAGAAAAAGAGTTCCTTTATGTATGATAGCGCAATTCTTTTTGTATCTTTGAGTCATCTTTTCTAAGTCTAAACAGACAATACGCTATGACAAAAAAACTTCTATATATCCCTATCCTACTTTTATTAGTTTGTTGCACACAATCTAAAAAGACTCTACATATACTTGAAAAAATAGCCCAGAAGACTACAACAAGTTCACAGCTGACACTTGAAGATGCTGCTAAGAAAGCCAAACCAAATTACGTTCTGTCGGAAGAGGAGACAAAGTTCGTCTCAAGTTCAAATATGTTCAGTCTGAAGTTGTTCCAACTATTAGCCAACAAGAACAGTAAGGAGAGTATAGTTTTATCGCCCATGGCTGTCATTTATTCATTAGACATGATTAACAACGGTGCAAACGGAAAGACACAAGAGGTCATTTCGAAGGCACTTGGCTATACGGCTGATGACCTTGATGCCATTAACTCACTTAACAGAACAATGCTGATTGGTCAGAGAAAGGAGGAGACGAATGTAGATAATGAGTCGATGGGATATATGATTACCGCCAACTTCCTAATGCTACATGAGCAAACAAAGCTATTACCTGACTTTCAAGAAGCATTAGAACACTATTATTTTACCAATATTATCGACTCTGCCAACACTCCGAAGGGCAGAGAAAGTGCTAACAAACTTTGTAAAACAATCACTAAAGGTGAGATTCAATCCTTGCCTATCAACCTTACAGGACCTCGTGCCGCACAGCTTATCAATGCCGTTACACTTAAGACGGTTTGGAGCTTACCTTTCGACAAAGATATCACAAAGCCTATGCCTTTCTTCGCTGAGGATGGTAAAAGCAAGCAGGTCAATATGATGAGAAACTATGATACGATGCAAAAGTATCAAGGTTATACCACAAAGGATTATCAAGTGCTACGTATGCCTTTAGAAAACGGCTTTAGTCTATATGCTGTCCTACCTCTAAAGAAGAATAACTTGCAGGATGTCATTCACAAGTTAACAATCAAAGAATTGCATAAAATCTCTCAAAACACCAAAGCGTATGACTATGTAAACGTACTGTTTCCACGCTTTACCATCTCTGCAAATATTCCTATGAAACAGCTTTATGGTGAAATGGGCTTAGGTAATCTATTCTCTCGTGAAGCTGATTTTGGTAAGATGAGTACTCAACCACTCGCTGTTGACGATGTTTTCCAGCAAATAAACATGAATATTAACGAGGAAGGAATCAGTGCAAAAGCCATTCAAGTTATGCTATTTGCCAAATTATCAGCTATGGATAGTTCATCTACGTTCACCTTCAAGGCTGACCATCCTTTCCTTTATTACATCCTTGACAAATATAACAACATCTGTTTTATCGGGAAATATATGGGTTAAGGGTTCTTCCATTAAATACGTAGTTTGGAAATAGAAGCAAGCCTTACTCTTGCATGGTATGACTACGCACAAATTAGATGGTCTTACAAGGGGGGTAAACTACAAGGTGAAACGCAAATAGCCACGATGTATATCCGACTTCTACCAACAACTTATCTCCACATTACGCCATTTGTAAACTATTTTCACACCCTACAACACCAATACATGCTCTTTTGGCATCTTAAAGACGCCTAATTGACTTGCTAAAGGTGCCCTTTTGAAGCCTTACTAACGCCCTTTTGAAGTCCAATTAAGCACCTTTCCCAACGCTGCTTTATAACTTACTGACTCTCTGCAGGTTACAAACCTGCTTTTTATACGTATTTTTACCGCTATTCATAGAGGTTTTATTCGAAATTATGTAATATTTTTTCAAAGCCTTGTCCGACTTTTGAAGTATAAAAATATTTGTCTTCATGAAAACAACTTGGCAATGAGGGAACACGGAGTCACGGAGGGGACGGAGGTAAACGCAATGTCACGGAGGTGCCGACGGCACAAAGAGCGACGGAGGTATAGCATACAGATTCTTGATAATTATTTGGGGATAAACGCGTTGTAAATAAGCTAATAGAATTGGCAAACAAACTCCGTCGCTCGATGCACCGACGGTGCCTCCGTAACTTCCATTGCTTTGTTTTAACAATCCTCCGTTCTCTCCGTATCTCCGTGTGACATTTCGTCAGAAACCTAACCTTAAGTGGCAAACCTTATCACTCCAAAATCCTAAAGACCAAAATAATATTGCTGATAATTACACAACTTCATTGCTTCTTTGTGTTATTTTTACTAACTTTGTACATTACATATAATGCAGAGAAAACATAGGTTTAAACTGACATTAGTCATTAGAACCTATACATATTGTGGTCTGACGAGCGATTTGGCTTAAATAAACCTAAGATATGGTTTGTGAGGAGTTTAAAATAGTTCTTTATCCTTTGATATAAGGCTGTTTGGGAACTTTCTTATTCAAAAATAAAATATTATCTTTGCAAAGAACATTTAGGAAAGAAAAAAGAAAATGATATCAATAGACGGACTGACGGTGGAATTCGGCGTGAAGCCATTGTTTAAGGATGTTTCATTCGTCATCAATGAACGAGACAGGATAGCCTTAGTGGGAAAGAACGGAGCAGGAAAGTCAACGATGCTGAAGATTCTCTGTGGAATGCAGAAGCCTACGAGCGGCGTTGTGTCTGTACCAAACGATACAACAATCGGTTATCTACCACAGGTGATGAAGCTCTCTGACGATACGACCGTGAAGGAGGAGACGCGTAAGGCTTTCGCTGACAAGACGAAGATTGAGGAGAGGCTCAAGAAGATGGAGCAGGAAATGGCTGAGCGAACTGACTATGAGAGTGAGGGATACGCTGAGTTAGTGGAGCGCTTTACGACTGAGCACGAACGATATATGATGATGGGAGGAGAGAATTATGAGGCTGAGATTGAGCGTACACTAACGGGGCTCGGCTTCAGCCGTGATGACTTCGAGCGCCCTACACGTGAGTTCTCTGGCGGATGGCGTATGCGTATCGAGCTGGCGAAGATTCTTCTCCGTCGTCCTGACGTACTCCTGCTGGATGAGCCAACGAACCACCTTGACATTGAGTCAATCCAATGGCTGGAACAGTTCCTCTCACAGAGCGCCAAGGCGGTTGTACTTGTGAGCCACGACCGTGCGTTCGTCAACAACGTCACAAACCGTACGCTGGAGATAACCTGTGGACACGTGGAGGACTATCGTGTGAAGTATGACGAGTATCTTGTCCTCAGAAAAGAACGCCGTGAGCAGCAGCTCCGTGCGTATGAGAACCAACAGAAGGAGATTGCCGATACAAAGGCGTTCATTGAACGGTTCCGTTATCAGGCTACGAAAGCCGTACAGGTGCAGCAGCGCATCCGTCAGTTGGAGAAGATTGTGCCTATTGAGGTGGATGAAGTGGACAATTCAGCTATGCGTCTGAAGTTTCCTCCATGTCTGCGCAGTGGAGATTATCCAGTCATTGCAGAGGGATTGGGAAAGACTTATCCAAGTAGACTGCATAGTGACGGACCGGGTCAGACGGTCTTTGAGGGTGTCGACCTTATTATTAAGCGAGGTGAGAAAGTGGCTTTCGTCGGTAAGAACGGTGAGGGAAAATCTACCTTCGTGAAGTGTATCATGGGCGAGATTCCTTTTGATGGTACGCTGAAGATTGGTCATAACGTACAAATCGGTTATTTCGCACAGAATCAGGCACAGCTGTTAGATGAGAACCTCACGATATATGAAACCATTGATAGAGTTGCCACAGGCGATATGCGTCTGAGGATAAACGACTTGCTCGGTGCCTTTATGTTCGGTGGAGAGACGTCAGAGAAGTATGTCAAAGTACTTTCGGGAGGTGAGCGTTCACGCTTAGCGATGATTAAGCTATTGCTTGAGCCAGTAAACCTCCTTATCCTCGATGAGCCAACGAACCACCTCGACATCGCCTCAAAGGAAGTGCTGAAAGAGGCTATCAAAGCCTTTGACGGTACGGCAATCATCGTGAGTCACGACCGTGAGTTCCTCGATGGACTGGTAAGCAAGGTGTATGAGTTCGGTGGAGGGAAGGTCAGAGAGCATTTAGGGGGTATTTATGATTGGTTAAAAAGCCCCCTCCAACTCCCCCGAAAGGGGGAGAGTGCAGAGAACCTCTCACTAACATCATCAAAATCTAATAATAACCAAAATGTTTCTCCCCTCCCTTCGGAGGGGTCGGGGGAGGCTTCATCCTACGCTGAACGCAAAGAGCAACAGAAGAAGATTCGTAAGGCTCAGCGTGCTGTGGACGACTCTGAGGCTAAGATAGCGAAGTTGGAAGCACGTAAGAGCGAACTCGATGAACTCCTAATGGCTCCCGAGAATGCCTCAAATATGGAACTCGTAACAGAATATACCAACCTTCAACGTGAACTCGATGAGGAAAACGAACGATGGCTCATACTGTCGGAAGAGTTGGAGACTTTGAACTTTGAACTTTGAACTTTGAACATTGAACATTGAACTTTGAACTTTGAACTTTGAACTTTGAACTTTGAACTTTGAACTTTGAACTTTAAACATTGAACATTGAACATTTGTTTTGAACATTGGACATTGCCAACATCGGTAATCATAATTATGAATTGTGAATTTTGAATTATGAATTCTAATTGGATTATGAATTAAACCAAATATTTTTTACTATGCGTATCAAAAAACTTTTACCAATGATGCTCCTTGCATCTGCTCCCTTTACCGCTATGGCACAGGGTCAGGCAGGTATCAAGGCAGAGAACCTCGACAAGTCGGTACGTCCGGCTGACGATTTCTTCACGTTTGCCACAGGTGGATGGCAGAAACTCAATCCACTCCCTGGTGCTTTCTCACGCTTCGGATCTTTCGACCAGCTACAGGAGAACAACAACAAGCGTATCAACACAATCCTCACTGATCTGCTAAAGAAGCAGGGTAAGGAAGGATCAACAGAGAGAAAATTAGGCGACTTCTATAAGCTCGCTATGGACTCAGTGCGCCGTAACAAGGAAGGCGTGAGTCCTGTTAAGCCTCTGCTCAACGAGATGGAGAATGCAAAGAGTCTGTCAGACCTTCGTGCCCTTCAGCTGAAGTATGCCAGCTTCGGCTATGGTGTGCCAATGGGCTACTCTTTTGAGGCTGATGAGAAGAATGCGAAGATGAACATCCTCCTTATCTATCAGGACGGACTGAGCCTCGGACAGAAGGAGTACTATCTTGATAATGATAAGGCTACAACAGACATCCGTAATGCCTTCCGCCAGTTCATTGCTAATATGTTCCGCCTCTACGGATTCTCTGATGCTCAGGCAGAGGCTAAGCGTGATGCCGTTATGCGTTATGAGACGATGCTGGCTTTGATATCAAAGAGCCGTACGGAGTTGCGTGACGTGGAGGCTAACTACAACAAGATGACACTCGGTGAGTTTAAGGAGAAGTATCCTAATATCCCACTTGAGCAGTTGGCAAATGCTGAAGGTATTAAGAGCGAGTATATCCAAACAATGGTTGTATGTCAGCCAGCCTTCCTTGCAGGTGTTGACAAACTGACATCTACAGAGACTGCTGAGGAACTCCGTGCACGTATGGAATGGAACGCAATCCTTGCTTCAGCTAACTATCTGAGTGATGATGTGCGTGCGGAATACTTCAACTTCTTCAGTAAGACGATGCGTGGTACAAAGGAGGACTATCCTCGTTGGAAGCGTGCCACACAGCAGGTGGAGAAGCAGATGGGTGAGGCGCTCGGACGAATCTATTGTGAACGTTACTTCCCAGCCACAAGCAAGAAGCGTATGGAAGACCTCATCAAGAACCTTGAGGTGAGTCTTGCTGAACGTATCAAGGCTCAGGACTGGATGAGTGAGGCTACTAAGAAGGCTGCACTTGAGAAACTCTCTACCTTCTATGTAAAGGTGGGTTACCCTAACAAGTGGAAGGACTTGAGCCAGCTTACGATTGACCCATCAAAGTCATATTATGAAAATGTACAGACCTGCCAGAAGTTCTGGGCAGAGGATGCTATCAAGGAGAAGGCTGGTAAGCCAGTAGACAAGGATAAGTGGCTGATGACCCCTCAGACGGTGAATGCTTATTATAATCCTACGACGAATGAAATTTGCTTCCCTGCAGGTATCCTTCAGTATCCATTCTTCGACCCAAAGGCTGATGATGCCTTTAACTATGGTGCCATCGGTGTGGTAATTGGTCATGAGATGACACATGGATTCGATGATCAGGGACGCCATTATGACAAGGATGGTAATATGACAGACTGGTGGACTGAAGAGGATGGAAAGAACTTCGAGGCTCGTACGGGTAAGTATGCTGACTTCTTCAGTGCTATCAAGGTATTGCCTGATCTCAATGCAAATGGTAAGCTCACATTGGGTGAGAACCTTGCTGACCATGGTGGTCTTGAGGTGGCTTTCAATGCTTTTGAGAAGACACCAGAGGCAAAGAAGGGCAAGGTCATTATGGGCTTTACTCCAGAACAGCGTTTCTTCATCGCTTATGCAGGCGTATGGGCAAACAATATCACTGAGGCTGAAATCCGCAGTCGTGTGAAGAGCGACCCTCACTCTCTTGGCGAGTGGCGTGTGAATGGTGCTCTGCCTCATATTAATGCGTGGTATAAGGCATTCGGTGTGAAGGAGGGTGATAAACTCTTTATCCCAGAGAATGAGCGTCTGAAGCTTTGGTAAATGATGGGTGTTGGGTGATGGGTGTTAGGTGTTGATGATTGCATATTATTGGGTGATGGGTGTTAATTGTTGGGTGATGATGATTACAGTTTGTTTGAGTGATAGATGCTAAGCAGAATTACTATTCATTAACACCTAACACCTAACACCTAACACCCATTATCCTATTTCTACTCATACTTTTATATAGGTAAGCCTTGTAGAATCTGTTATTAATTACTATCTTTGTAACCTATTTAAAGGAGAGAAAAAGAAGGATCGTATGCTTGTATGACCCTATAAAGATAAAGGAAACAGGATATGCCATTAAGATTGCCCGACGGACTTCCCGCTATTGATATACTGATGCGTGAGAATATCAACATAGAAGATATGCTTGCTAAAGAGGATGATAAGCGTCCACTCCGCATTGTCATACTCAATCTTATGCCATTCAAGGCTACGACAGAAACTGATTTTATACGTATTCTTTCTAATAGTCCGCTATTGTTGGATATCAACTTTATGAAGCTCAAAAGTCATACATCAAAGCATACTCCTGCAGAACACATGGACCGTTTCTATCATACACTTGAGGAACTTAGCAAGGAGAAGATTGACGGAATGATAGTCACCGGTGCACCTGTTGAGGGAATGGCTTTTGAGGAGGTGGACTATTGGACAGAACTGCAAGGAATATTCAATTGGGCACGTGATAATGTGCGTTCAACGCTTTACATCTGTTGGGCGGCACAGGCAGGACTCTATCATTTCTATGATATTCCAAAATATCCTTTACCTAAGAAGATGTTTGGTATCTTCCCTACGATTCCTTTAAAACCCGAACAGCCTCTCTTCCGTGGCTTTGATGATGTCTTCCGTATGCCTCAGAGCCGTCATACAGAGGTAAGACGTGAGGACATTGAGCAGGTTGACGACCTTGAAGTTATTGCTGAATCGGAGGAGAGTGGAGTGTCTATCGTAAGGTCACGCAGTAGACGTGAGTTCTTTATTACAGGCCATTTAGAGTATGCCCCCGATACACTTGACACAGAGTATCGTCGTGACCTTGGTAAGCGTGACGACGTTGAGATCCCGAAGTATTATTACCGTGAGGATGATCCAGCCAAGGGTCCGCTTGTCACTTGGCGTTCACACGCTAACCTACTGTTTATGAATTGGGTGAGTTGGGTGTTAGATAGTGAATGATAGGTGATGATGAATGGTTATTTTGCTTAGCATCTATCACTCAAACAAAATGTAATCATCATCACCCAACAATTAACACTCATCACTCACCATTCTATAAACACTTCATCATCACCCAACAATTAACACCCATCACTCACCATCCTATAAACACTTCATCATCACCCAACAATTAACACTCATCACTCACCATCCTATAAACACTTCATCATCACCCAACAATTAACACCCATCACCCAACAATATGCAATCATCAACACCCAATACCCAACACCCATCACTCAACACAATCGAACTCCTTGCCCCAGCCAAGAACCTCGAATGTGGAATGGCAGCTATTGAACACGGAGCTGATGCCGTATATATCGGTGCTTCCCGATTCGGAGCACGTCAGTCTGCAGGCAATAGTGTGGAGGATATTGGTAAGCTATGCGAATATGCTCACCGCTATGGTGCCACGGTTCACGTAACTATCAATACGATTATCTATAACGATGAGTTTGAAGAGACGCTTGCTTTGGTACGTGAATTGGTGGACGTTGGTGTAGATGCCTTCCTCCTGCAGGATATGGGGTTGATGAGTAAGGTAAGGGAGATTGTGCCTGACACGGTAGCCCTCCACGCCAGCACACAATGTGATACACGCACATGGGAGAAGGCTCAATGGCTGAATCAGCAGGGTTTTGACCGTGTCGTACTTGCTCGCGAGCTGTCTGCTGAAGAGATAAATGACATCCATAAGCGTTTGCCAGAGCTTGAGTTGGAAGCCTTCGTACACGGTGCATTGTGCGTAAGTTATAGTGGTGTATGTTATGTTTCACAGTATAGTTTTGGTCGATCTGCCAATCGTGGTGCGTGTGCACAGTTCTGTCGATTGGCGTTTGATTTGAAAGATTCAGACGGAAAGACCATCGAACATCAGCGCCATCTTCTCTCATTGAAAGATATGAGTCAGATAGATAACCTTGAAACACTGATGCGTTCAGGGGCTTGTGCCTTTAAAATTGAGGGAAGACTGAAGGATATCAACTATGTAAAGAATGTCGTTTCGGCTTATAGTAAACGCATTGATGAGATTATCAGTAAGCATCCAGGCGAGTTCCGTCGTGCTTCTTTGGGACGTGTGCGCTATTCGTTTACACCCGATTTGAAGAAGACTTTCAACCGTGGTTATACTAATTACTTCCTCAAGGGAAGACAGGCAGATATCTTCTCACCCGATACCCCTAAGGCATTGGGTGAGTTTGTTGGTCGTGTAAAGGAGATAAGACGAGATAGTTTTAACGTATCAAGTACTGCAAACTTTGCCAATGGTGACGGTCTGTGTTTCCTATCACGTGACACTGAAAGTCAGTCAACACGTTTGGAAGGATTCCGTGTGAACCGTGCTGTTGGGAATAGGCTCTATCCTTTTAAGATGCCAAGAGGATTAAAGCCGGGTATGGGACTGTATCGTAATCAGGACCAAGCATTTGATAAGGAGTTGAGTGGTAAGACTGCTGAACGTAAGATTGCGATTAAGATTTGGTTTGGAGCCTCCCCTGAGACCTCCCCCAACCCCTCCAAAGGTGAGGAGTGCCTAACGGATAGTCGTGGGACAATATGGGCAAAAGCAGAGGTGATAGATGATAGGATTAACCATATCTCTCATGAATCGGAATCTAATGAATGTTCACAAGATTCTTCATCCACTTATAATTTTCACCAACGAATAACCAACGAACATCCCGTTAGGCTCTCCCTTCACCTTGGAGGCGCTGGGGGAGGTCTTCAACTTGCCCAAAAGCCTCAACGTGATAACATCATACGTCAGCTCACTAAATTGGGCAATACGGTATATGAATGTTCTGAGGTAGAGATAGTTGACGGGGCTGATAAGTACTTCATCCCAAGCAGTATTCTTGCCGAACTTCGTCGTATGGTGGTAGAGGAACTTGACAAACAGATACTGAATATGCAGCGTGTGACGATTCATCGGAAGTCAGTGGATAAGGTGTCTGACCATAAACTACATATATCGATGGTGAATCCAGCCCAATATCAGCAGTTACCTTATCTGTATAACATCTCTAATGATGCTGCTCGCAAGTTCTATGAACAGCAAGGATTAACCAAAGCAGAACCTGCTTTTGAGATTCAATATCCTTTAGGTGCCACCAATGGTTCTGACTCATCAAACAAAGCATTCTCCATCAAGGGAGATAAAGAAGCGGTTTCTCACTTGTTGATGCAGTGCCGTCATTGCATTCGTTATTCGCTCGGCTATTGTGTGAAACATGGTGGACAGAAACCAACTTGGCGTGAACCGCTCTTCCTCGAACTCCCTGATAAGCGTCGTTTCCGCTTAGAGTTCGACTGTAAGAACTGTCAGATGAATGTGTGCAACGTTACGTAATTGAAAATCATAACCCATAGTTTATCATCATGATTACGAATAAATGGAATCCCGAGGGAAAAGAACCTGCGCAGACTTCAATAACAAAGAAGACTAACAGCTGTGCTGGGCTACGCTGCGGTATCGTTGGAGGAACCCTCCTCTTACTACTTAGCTTCTTATTTACAGGTTGTTACCATAAGAAGACTCCTTCGTCTTTCCGCTTGCCTGATAGTATTCAAGAGGCACAGATTTCTCGGCGAATAGAAGCAGAAGGCGACTCTATTTTGAAGGATAATGACAGTGATGACATAGAATGGAGTGGCACACGAAGCAAGGTAGACTCCCTGGCTTTTCGCATAAAACACCATTATTCGCAAGGGTTTAACTTTATTGTAACGGCAGATTCATTGATGCTTCTTCGTCAACAACCAGAAGAGGCTGTAAACAAGATGAAAACAGATTCCTTCGCTGTGAAGAACGGAAAGGAAGTTGTTGTGGCTGATATTCGTATTCTTCCCATTGACAAGCAGGACTCAGTTTGGGTGCAGATTGCAACGGAAGACTATGCCTTTGGCTGGATTCATGAGTCTCGTCTGTTAAAACAAGTTGACCCCGCTGACCCGATTTCCCAGTTTATCTCTACATTCTCGAACATTCACTTACTCATATTCTTGATTGTTATCTCAATCATGGGTGTAGGTTATTTGGCACGCAAGATATTGAAGAAGAACGCACACATCGTACACTTTAATGATATTAGTTCGTTCTATCCCACGCTGTTAGCCGTCATCGTGGCGCTTTCTGCCGCCTTCTATGCAAGCATTCAACTCTTTGCACCCGAGACATGGCGTGAGTTCTACTTCCACCCCTCTCTTAATCCCTTCTCCCAACCCATATTACTCAATATATTCTTAGTTCTTGTCTGGGCAATGCTCATCATCAGTATTGCTACGATTGACGATGTACGAAGACTATTGAAGTCGGGAGAAGCCCTACTCTATCTTAGCGGTTTAGGTGCAGTATGTGCCGTGAATTACATCGTTTCTCAGTACTTACTTTATATTATATAGGTTATCCGCTTCTCATCGCCTATATCTATTATGCCTTCCGCATCTATCTACGCAAGAGTAGCGAGACTTATTACTGCGGAAACTGTGGCGTACGCCTTCATAGAAAAGGAAGATGTCCACACTGTGGAGCTGTAAATGAGTAATAAAAAGTACGCGTTAGATAGAACTTTCAACAGACTTTACATCGGAAATAGACCTCTATTAGTTTAGAATTTTATTTACATCTCGATAGCCGTTTTTACCTTATTCTTAGGATAAAAACGGCTATTTTTATTTCCAGTATAAGTAACACGAAATCAGATAGTTACCAAACAGCAAAATAAAAGGTGTCTAATTAGACTTCAAAAGGGCGTTAGTAAGACTTCAAAAGGACGTCTTATAGAATCCTAAAGGGCATCTATTCGAGTCCAATTCATCATGTTTTGGTTTTTACATAATGATAAAATCCTGACACATTTATAAGTGGTAGCTGATAGAATAAGCCCTTTCTTCATTCTAATCCAGTCCAACTTATATGGCTGTATCTCAACAGAATATTTGTAATATTCCTAATAAATTAGGATTGTTTATTATATTTTTTATGCTTACCTTTGTCATCATTAACGATTTATAAAAACATTAGAAATAAGATTATATGATTAAGTCTAAACTTAGTATTGCCCTTTTAATGGCGTCATCTTTGCCGATAGGAATGCAAGCTAACAACATTATCGAAAGCGGAGATACTTCTCGCGTCTATGATATTGACGAAGTTGTCGTCATAGACCAACCAAAGGAGGCTTTCCGTCTGCGCCAGCAACCATTGAGCAGCACTTCTTTCAATGGTGATTTGATTCGTGGCCTCAATGTGCAGGATGTTCGTAATCTCTCTGTGTTTGTCCCATCATTCTCTATGCCTGAGTACGGAAGCCGTTACACATCTTCTATATATATGCGCGGTATCGGCTCACGTGTCTACTCACCAGCCGTGGGTATTTATGTAGATGGTATGCCAATCTTGAGCAAGAGTGCGTTTAATTTCCACACATACGATATCGACCGCATCGACGTTCTACATGGTCCGCAGGGTACACTTTATGGTATGAATACCGAAGGTGGACTGATTCGACTCTATAGTCGTAACCCTTTCCAATATCAAGGAACGGATATAAAACTCTCGATTGGTACGAAACTGCATCGTCAGATTGAGGCAAGTCATTATGAGAAACTGAATGATAAGATGGCATTCTCGGTAGCTGGCTTCTATGGAGGACAAAATGGATTCTTCCGTAATCAGTATGATGGCTCACACGCCGACCTTATCAATGAGTTTGGTGGTAAGGGCCGTTTCCTTTGGCGTCCAACAGACAGACTTAACTTTGACTTCATTGCTGACTATCAATATACTCGTCAGAATGGCTTTCCATATGGTCAGGTGGTGACGAAAGACGAACTATCTTCTGCCACAATCACCTCACCGCTTTATGGATTGAAGGCTGGTACGCAATCGCTAACCAAAATCGTCAAGGCAATTACCGCCGTAATATCATCAATACAGGGCTGGGTATTAAATTTGCAGGAAACGGATTTGATATCAATTCGATGACTTCTTGGCAGTTCCTCCGTGACTATATGCTCATGGATATAGACTATCGTCCGCAGGACTTCATGCACCTTACACAGCGTCAATTAGGGAATACGGTGACAGAGGAACTTTCTATCAAGAGCCGTAATAATAGCAAGTGGCATTGGACCTTCGGTGCTTTTGGTTCTTATCAGTGGTTGAAGACGACGGCTCCTGTTTACTTCGACCAAGACATGAACAGCTACCTGTCTAAGAAGATTACCGACTATGCTTATAACGGTATGCTCAATGCGATGGCAAGGGGTATGGCACAGAGATTGATTGCAGGTGGAATGTCAGAGGAGCTTGCCAATAAAACGGCACGTGCAAGCACGGCTGCAGCTATTGCTGCGGCAGGTGGTGTCAATATAAATATGACAATAGACCCTGTTCCGGGTATCTTCCGTACGCCAACCCTCAACTTAGGTGTTTACCATGAAAGTAATATTGAGCTTACTGATCGCTTGATGGCAACCTTGGGTTTGCGCTATGATTATTCGCGCGTAAGCATTGACTATGAGACATCTGCACGTGTAGCATTGCAGGAAAGTGTGATGGGCATAACCATTAATCCTGTTATCACTTCAGCATTGAAGCATAGCGAGCATGATAATTTCAAACAGTTCCTTCCAAAACTTGGTTTGACTTATCGTCTTCAGGATGGTAGCAATGTTTATGCGACATGGTCAAAGGGCTATCGTGCAGGCGGTTATAACTTCGAAATGTTCTCTGATGTACTTCAGACTGAGACCTCACAAGCAGCCAATAAGGCACGTGCTGATGTGGATATTGCACATGATGAGGCTTACTATGAGCGCATTGCAAAGACAATCGAATATAAGCCAGAGACAAGCTGGAACTATGAGGTGGGAGCGCATCTCAATCTCTTGAACAACCAACTTCATCTTGACCTCGCTGCTTATTATATGCAGATTCGCAATCAGCAACTCTCTGTGATGGCTGGCAACTATGGTTTCGGACGTGTGATGACAAATGCAGGCCGCAGTCATTCTTGTGGTTTGGAGGCAACACTCCGTGGTGTAGCCTTGGACAATAAACTATCATATGGTCTTAGTTATGGCTTTACAAGTGCTCAGTTTGATGAGTATAAGGACTCTATCGCTGGAGTAGGAACAGTTAATTATAAGGATAAGCGTGTTCCTTTCGTGCCACAGCATACACTGGGTGCCAATGCTGATTACCGCATAGACGTTGACCCTGCAGCCTTACTCGACCCATCAAATCGTTTCCATTTGCGCAGTGTCACGGTGGGACTCAACCTCTCTGCACAGGGTAAGACTTACTGGGATGAGCAGAACTCTATCGGTCAGAACTTCTATGCGGTCTTAGGTGCTCATGCCGATGCAGACTTCGGTCCACTGCATGTCAACCTTTGGGTGCGTAATCTGACAGACACGAAATACAACAGTTTTGCAGTTCAGAGTGCTGCCACTGGCACACGCTACACCTTTGCGCAGAGGGGTAATCCATTCCAAATGGGTGTAGACTTTAGGGTGCATTTCTAATGAGAAAAAGCCTCCCCCGACCCCTCCGAAAGGAGGGGAGGCAAATAGGACAAGGCTTGGTATAGACTATTAAGATTTCATTCCATATTTTGTAAAATCAAATAGAAAGGTTATAGACATAAATTAATAGCTCGTAACCCATTTATATAAAAGTAATTGACCTACAATTAAAGCGCATGAATCTTCGCACTTTAATTGTAGGTCAATTGCATTTATTGGCGATATAAACCCTTCCAAACGCCAATATCCTCTTCTGTAAACATTATATAATAATGTGATTAAGCCTCAACACTACTCGTGTTAAGCCTTAACACCATGTGTGATGAGCCTTAGCACCACATGTGCGCAGCGTGTATCCAGCTGAACTCCCCTCCTTTCGGAGGGGTTGGGGGAGGCCCCCCTACACCCTAATCTTCCCCACTAACTTTCTTTGTTTCCCTTCTCCAATGATAGGTGCATGGGCATCCTCTGGGAAGAAGATGGTGAATTGCCCTGGCTTAACACGGAAGTACTCCTTTGCCCCTTGTGTATAAAAGCCGCAATCTCGCTCAGGATTATAGGCAATATCAGGCTCACCTAAGTCAGATAAGGCTGTCCAGCCCATTGTCTCATCCTGCAATAAGGGTACTTGAATATCAATATAGTTCTTGTGGAACTCTAATCGTTGCGTTTCTTTACGTTTCAGTTCTACCTCGTCTAAATTGATGAAGAGGTCGTCACCATCGAGGGTTATGCGTCCTGCTTCTTGTTGGCTGAAATCATGTTGGAGGATATACTCCAGCATTTCCTTCATTCTTGGATGTAGTCCAAAGTAGCGATGGCATGCGCTTAAATCTGCTATTATCATGTTCTTGGATTTACTAAATGTTATAGAAAACTGCTGCAAACATACGTATTTATTTTCTAAAAACAAAGAATTAGCCTGTAAATAACGTGTATCTAAGAAATGAAAAAAAGGGGTACACAGAGCGTGTACCCTCTTTTGATAGGATATCTACAGATAGACGTCTTATCTTTGTGTGACGTCGTCTGACAAGTTTTTATTGGTTGTAGCAGAGCTCAAGCGAATAAAATTCCGTCTTGCAAACTTATCCCTTACTACTTTCCCCAGCCATTCTTAGCATACTTAGGATTGACAGAGAACTCCCCTGCCCCTACGTCAAGGTCTCCGCTGTTCGGCACTCGGTATTGCCCCCATGCACATGGTTTGCTATTTTTTGTCTTGTTACTTTTCCATGTTCCTGCATATTGGTTGTTACAATAGGAGTCCGAATGACTATCAATATCGTCATAAACGAACTTACCATCATTGGTTTCGTACCAATAGAACAGCAGATAACCAGTGAAGACACCGCTTCCCGTTTGGCTGGTTTCTTCTTCTAAATTATATTTCGCAATACTACACCCACGACGCCTGAACTGACCCTTCTTAGAGTCGTCCACACCATACGTAGGATGTGTAAATTCCCTATTCTCAACGATATCAATGGTTCCACGGAAGTTACAACGATTGTTCTTGACAACGGTAATACCGCTGGCATCATATTGATTATCATCTATTCGTTGTACTTTTTGAAGGTCTATCGAGAACTTCTGATAGTCCATTCCAATATAACCAATGTAAGGAACGCTCTTGTCAGACAATATATTTGAGAAGTCAGCCTCAGCACTTGTATTCTTACTATCACTTACCATAGAAAGAATCCACTTCGGAACATTTGCCTCCGCCTTCTTTTCTTGGCAACTCGCAAAAGGTAATACCATCAAGAGTAGTGCTAAGTAATTAAACAACTTGCTCATAATATTCTGATATAAATATGATTATAGGGAGCGAAGACCTTATCCAAGGAAATGTACCTGACCGATGAAATAGAGTAAGATGTAACCCAAAATGAGAGAAACAATACCACTGGTCAGACCCACTTTGAGCATATCGTTCTGCTTCACAAGTCCTGTTGAGTAAGCAATAGCATTCGGTGGCGTAGAGATAGGGAGACACATAGCAGTAGAAGCAGCAATGGCAATACCGATGAGGACAGTGCTTGTACCACCAATACCACCGAGTTTGTCACCCATACCACGGCATACCACAGCGAGGATAGGTACTAACAGTGCAGCAGTTGCTGTGTTTGAAATGAAGTTAGAAAGGAAATAACAAATCAAACCAGAGATAGCAAGGATAACGATAGGACTCCACTTGCCGAATGGAATACTCTCGATAGCAGCATCTGCCAAGCCTGAACCGTTCATTCCCAAACCAATAGCAAAACCTCCAGCAACCATCCAGATGACACTCCAATTAATCTCCTGCATATCCTTTGCAGTGATAACACCAGTGATAGCGAAGATTGCCATTGGAATCATTGAAACGGTGTTAGTGTCAATACCTGTGACATCCTTTGGAATTACCCATAGAAGGATTGTTACAATAAAGGTTATAATAACAACCCACATACGCCATCCACGGTGCACCTCACCATCAATCTTCAGATGAATAGTCTTCTGTGTGAATGGGAAGAAGTAAAGAATAATTCTCCATGACAACAAAAGCAGAACGATCACAAGCGGTGCCATGAAAGCCATCCAGTGCATGAATTCAATATTCATATTAAGACCAGCTGGGTCATTGAGATATTTAAGAGCAATAAGGTTCGGAGGAGTTCCAATCGGTGTTCCCATACCACCGAGGTTGGCTGCAATAGGAATAGACATTGTCAAGGCAATACGTCCCTTACCATTAGCAGGTAGCGCTGCAAAGACTGGAGTAAGGAAAGTAAGCATCAATGCCGCTGTTGCAGTATTTGAGATGAACATTGAGAAGAGTCCTGTAATAAGCAGGAATCCCAAAAGAACATTCTCACTCTTATTACCAAAAGGCTTGATAAGATTACGTGCCAAGAGCGTATCAAGTCCCGACTTCGATGCTGCTATCGCTAAGATAAAGCCTGCAAGGAAGAGCATGATGATAGGGTCAGCAAAGGATGCCATGATTTCCTTTGAGTCAAGTAACTCACCTATACCGTCGCCTTTGAAGACTCCAAAAGCGTTTTTGGATACGGTGACGCACATGATAGACATAATACTCAGCGACGTTGCCCATGCAGGGATGCACTCTGTTAGCCACGATAAGGTGGCAAACACAAAGATTGCAATAATGCGTTGCTGTACTACGGTCAACCCATCAATGCCAAAGCTACTTGTGGGAAGATTCCAAATAATGGCTGTAACCACGATGATGGCTAAAAGTTCCCAGACTTTCTTCATCTCAATGTGGCTACTAAGTTCATTAGACTTTTCTTCTGCCATGGTTTTAGTTGTTTAGTTTAATAGATTTAGATTGTTTAATAAATTTGTGGGCTAAAGTATAAAAAATATTCTTATCAAGCAAAAGAATCTTTCTTTTTTTGTATTTTTGCATGATAAATCTTTGTTTATGCGGCAATTATTAGTATTTACCCTCTCCGTTTTATTGTTTTTATCGTGTGGTAATCATCAAAAGCAAGTGGTTGATAAAAGCGATAAAGAAGAAAAAGGAGACAAAATAGAACTACAGTATGCTCGAAATATTACAATCGAACGTACGAAAGATTATGTAATTGTACGTTTGTTGAATCCTTGGAAAGCGGGAACCGTTCTACATACTTACTACCTTGTTGAACGCGGAAAGGATGTAAACGTTCCTGACGACGGAACAAAAGTGGTCATTCCCCTTCGCAAGAGTGTTATCTTCACGACAGCCCATGCAAACCTTGTTGAGATACTTCATGCACAGAAAGCGATTGCTGGTGTTGCTGATTTAAAGTATATGATTATCCCTGATATTCAGAAACGAGCAAGAATAAAGGGCGGTATTGTAGACTGTGGTGATGCGATGAAGCCTGATGTAGAGCGAATTATAGATCTAAACGCAGATGCAATACTACTTTCTCCCTTTGAAAACAATGGTGGTTATGGTCGTTTAGAACAGATAGGAGTACCCATCATTGAATGTGCCGACTACATGGAACGTTCTGCTTTAGGGCGTGCTGAATGGATGAAGTTTTATGGTATTCTCTTTGGACGGGAGCATGAAGCCGACTCTTTATTTGCTGTTGTTAAACAAAACTATAAGTCTTTAAGCCAAAAGGCAAGTCAAAGTAAGATTACTCGCAGTGTCTTACCTGACAGAAAAGTGGGTGCTGTGTGGTATCTACCGGGTGGCGAGAGTAGTGTGGGTTTACTATATAAAGATGCACATGGACGCTATGCTTATTCAAATGATAAGCATAGTGGAAGTCTTGCAATGCCTTTTGAAACAATCTTGGATAAGTTCGCACAAAGTGATTTGGATATTAAGTTACAATGGTAATTTTAATAGTCGGTTGTTGTTGGCTGAATATCAAGGTTATGCAAAGCTGAAACCTTATCAAACAAAAGAGATTTATGGCTGTAAGGTGGATAGCAAGCCCTACTTTGAGGAGGTCAGCTGGCGTCCTGATTGGTTGCTCTCAGACTTAATTCAACTCTTCCATCCCGACTTGAAGATTGCCCCACTGCGTTACTATCAGAAGTTAGAAGATTGATAGAACCGAAACAATAAGATAATGAAACGGAATATTCTTCTTTTTATATGCTTAGCAACAAGTATCCTACTTCTATTTGGACTGAACCTTACAACTGGTTCTGTTCAGATACCCTTTGCTGATATATTAGATATTCTGTGTGGTCGTTTCATAGGAAAAGAAAGCTGGGAATATATTATTTTAGAGAACCGACTCCCTCAAACACTCACTGCCATACTTTGTGGAGCATCGTTGTCAGTTTGTGGTTTAATGCTTCAAACAGCCTTTCGCAATCCTTTAGCAGGTCCAGATGTATTTGGTATCAGTTCTGGTGCAGGCTTAGGTGTTGCCTTGGTGATGCTATTGTTGGGTGGGACTGTCTCTACTTCTATCTTTACTGTTTCAGGCTTTCTTGCCATTCTTACTGCAGCTTTCGTTGGAGCAATCGCTGTAACAGCACTCATCTTGTTCCTTTCCACTTTAGTACGCAACAGCGTTTTATTACTGATAGTAGGTATCATGGTGGGATATGTTTCTTCTTCCGCTGTTTCTCTTTTGAATTTCTTTGCATCGGAAGAAGGCGTGAAAAGCTATATGGTATGGGGAATGGGTAATTTTGGAGCTGTATCAATGAATCATATCCCTCTTTTTTCTATTCTCTGTTTAATAGGTATTATAGCTTCTTTTTTATTGGTAAAGCCACTGAACATCCTACTCTTAGGACCACAATATGCAGAGAGTTTAGGGATTAGCACACGCCAGATTCGCAATATACTATTAGTAGTCGTAGGTCTGCTAACAGCCATCACAACCGCTTTCTGTGGTCCTATTTCATTTATCGGGTTAGCTATTCCACATATAGCCCGCCTCTTATTCCGTACTGAGAATCATCAGATTCTTCTTCCAGGACAGTGTTGAGCGGTGCTGTAATCGCTTTACTTTGCAACTTTATTTGTTATCTTCCTGGCGAATCAGGTATAATCCCACTTAATGCTGTCACCCCACTCATCGGCGCCCCCGTTATCATTTACGTAATTATTCAGCGTAGGTAATTGTCAACCGACATTTTTAAGATCCTAAATGCAAAAGGTAAAACTTATTAATTTCAAACTTCTGAAAGTACTTTTTTTGTCTTATTTTTTCACATACTGATTTTGTAAAGACCACCAAACGGCTTACAAACAACGCCCTTTTGGATTGCAAAAGATGCCCTTTAAGCCCCTTAGTAACGCCTTTTTGAACCCTTACAAAGCACCTTTTAAAAACCGCATCTACAACTATTTGATAACAAAGAACTTACGCAGGTCCTTAATCAAATCGTTTTTTCACCCATTTCCCCACGTTTCCTTTGCATTTTTGTCAATATATTTCGAGGGGTGCTGGGTGTTGAGTGGTGGGTGTTAATGGTTTCTATAAAGTTCATTGTAAATCCACACATCACCATCACCCAACATTCAACATTCAATCCCACACATCATCAACACCCAACATTCAACACCCAACACCCATCATTTGCCACCCCATTAATTTCATAATCTCGTTTTTTTTATGTAAGTTTGCGGTAAAATAGGTGATGAATGTTAGGTGGTAGGTGATAGGTGTTGATGATTACCATAATCTACACACCATCAACACCAGGAAGCTATGAAGAAACTTCCAAAGTTGAGTTGATGATTACTATAATCTACACACCTTCAACACCCAACACCTATCACCCATCACCCACCAATATTATGAACATGAAACAGAACCTTAAAAATGTTGTGCTTGCCGCAGGACTCGTCTGCACAGCACTTACAGGTCAGGCACAGAAAGCAAGACCTAAGACCACACAGACGGTCAGCAATTCGCTTATGAAACAGAGTACATTACCTTTCAACGCCCCTGATTTCAGCCGTATCAAGGGTGAAGACTATCTCCCTGCTATCAAAGCGGCTATCGCTGAGCAGAGAGCTGAGATAAAGAAGATTACGGACAATAAACAGAAACCTACCTTCGCCAATACCATCTTAGCTTACGAGCGGAGCGGAAAGGACCTGGAACGTATCTCAAACATCTTCTATGCACTGGTATCGGCTGACAAGACACCTGAGATCGAGAAGGCGCAGGGAAGTATCGTACCGCTGATGACGGAGTTTGAGAATGAGGTTAAGTTCAACCAGAGGTTCTTCCAGCGCATCAAGTATGTCTATGACCATGAGTACAAGACGCTCAAGGGCGAGGATAAAGCTGTTAGAGGTGGTTTACAAGGACTTCACCCACGCTGGTGTCTTGCTTCCAAAAGAGAAGATGGCACGTATGCAGGAGATTAACAAGGAGTTGGCAAAGCTTCAGCAGGAGTTTGGCGATATGCTTCCTAAGGCTGCCAATGAGGCTACCGTATGGGTCAGCGACGTGAAGGAATTAGCAGGACTCAGCGAGACGGATATCGCTCAGTGTAAGAAAGATGCTGAGAGCCGTGGTGGTAAGGCACCTTACTGTATCGTGATTACGAATACCACTCAGCAGCCTATCCTTGCAAGTCTTGAAAACCGTGGCTTGCGTGAGCGTGTCTACAACGCTTCTATTCATCGTACAGACGGTACAGGTGCTTACAATACCTTCCCTGTCATCGTGAAGATAGCTCGCTTGCGTGCGGAGAAGGCTCAACTGATGGGTTACAAGAACTATGCTTCTTACTCGCTCTCAAAGACGATGGCGAAGAATACGGATAACGTCTATGCCTTCTTGCATCAGATGATTGAGGCTTACAAGCCTAAGTCAGAGGCTCAGACAAAGGCGATTGAGGAGTATATGAATAAACAAGTGAACAAGTTAACGAGTGGACAAGTAGACAAGTTAACAGGTGAACAAGTTAACGCAAATAACTCGTCTACCAGTCAACCTGTCAACTCGTTTACTGCTCTCCAGCCTTACGACCGCTTCTATTATTCGGCTAAGATGAAGAAGGATCAGTATAGTTTCTCTGACGATGATGTGAAGCCTTACTTCAACCTTGACTCAGTGCTTGTAAATGGTATCTTCTATGCCGCTCACCGTGTCTACGGACTTAGCTTCCGCGAGCGTAAGGATATTCCTACTTATCACAAGGATATGAAGGTGTTTGACGTGATAGATGCTGACGGCAAGCAATTGGCGCTGTTCTACTGTGATTACTTCCGCCGTCCAACAAAGCGTGGTGGTGCGTGGATGAGTGCCTTCCTCAAGCAGAGTGGCGACCGTCAGCAGAAACCGCTCATCTTCAACGTTTGTAACTATGCCAAGGCTCCTGAAGGTCAGCCAACGCTCCTTACTTGGGATGAGACTCAGACGATGTTCCACGAGTTCGGTCATGCCCTGCATGGTATGCTTTCTAATTGTAAGTATAACATGCTGAGCGGTACTGCAGTATCACGTGATTTCGTGGAGATGCCTTCACAGTTTAATGAGTCGTTCGCAAGCATACCAGAGGTGTTCAACCACTATGCACGCCATTACAAGACCAACGAACCGATGCCAGATGCCCTGCGTGAGAAGATGTTGGGTTCGCTCAACTTCCTTTCAGCTTACGCATTAGGCGAGAACCTTGCTGCTACCTCTGTGGATTTAGCTTGGCATTGCCTCTCACCATCTGAGGTTCCGACAGCCGAAGAGGCACCAGCCTTCGAGAAGAAGGTGCTGGCTGATATGGGGCTGCTGAACAATCAGATTCCTCCACGTTACTCTACTTCTTACTTCAACCACATTTGGGGTGGTGGATATGCAGCTGGTTATTACAGCTATCTGTGGAGTGAGGTATTAGCTGCAAACATTGCTGATTACTTCGAGGCTCACGGTGCACTGACACGTAAGGTGGGTGATGACTTCCGCCAGAAGATTCTCTCACGTGGTAATACACGCGACTTGATGCAGATTTTCTCTGACTTCACTGGCCTCAAAGCACCTGATACAAAGGGATTGCTGAAGGCAAGGGGGATGTAAAAAGCCTCAACCAGCTGAACCAACCAACTGGCCCCTCTCCCTTACCCCTCCCCCAAGGGAGGGGAGTGATTACCGTCACTTGCCTGAAAGTAAACAGTAATTTACAGATAATACTTCTCCAATTAATAGCAAACCACAATGAGCAGAACATACTACTCCCCTCCCTTTGGGGGAGGGGGAGGGGCCAGTTGGGTCCGCTTCTTCTTTTTCTTTCTTCTCTCTCTTCTAACCCTCAACTTTGGGGTAAAAGGCTATTGGAAGATAAAGTCCTATTCATTCCAAAGCTATTTCAAAGATGTATGGGAAATCTGTCACGAAAAGGGGTATAACGAAGACTATTGCATCCTCGTGGACTTTTCGCGCCCATCGGGTGAGGACCGAATGGCTATCATCGACCTAAAGACGTTGTCCGTACTCGACACTGGTCCTTGTGCACATGGCAAAGGAAAGGGAAACAGTGCATGGAAACCTGTTTTCTCAAACAAAGAGGGGAGCAGATGCTCGAGCCTCGGAGCTTTCAAGATTGCAGAGAAAGGCTATTCCACTACTGTCGGGTTGCGTTTTGCCCTTGATGGGTTGGATGCATCAAACAGCAATGCAAGACGAAGAAATATTCTCATCCATAGTTCCCGATACGTGGGCATTATGCACCATCTCACATCTTATCTCCCACTCTCCGATGCTTCGTGGGGATGCTTCACCACAAGCCCTGCTATGCTGAAGAAAATCGAAGCCCTTTGTGACAAGAGCAAGAAGCCTATCCTGCTTTATGCATATAAATAGTCTTGACGAACAAAAAGATTATAATGGAACTGAACCTGAAAAGAACCCTAATTTGTATAATCCTGACTGTGCTCACCACTCTCAACACACATGCGCAGACCTTATGCGTCATTGACGGCACTCCCCTTCCCGACTCCCTCCTGCACGTCACCATCGACGAGATGCGGTCGGATTCGGCTAATGAGATTGTGGCAAAAAGACTGAAACTTATTCCGCCCGACGCCATCGAATCCATACAGACATTCGCAGTAGAAGAGCAGATAAAGCAAGGAAAGAACATCACATTCTGTAAACCACCCAAAGATATCATCATCATGCGAACCAACCCGCTTGCAGAACTACAATGGGTAATAAACGGTAAACTAAGGAAACCACGAAAGAAGTTGACCATCATTGATTACAAACTCTCACCCCAACGTATAACGGAGGCTTTGCCAAGGGGTATCAAACCCACCGACATCCTCTCTGCCGACATCCTTACTTATATAAACGATCCACGGATGGAAAAACATCCGACAATCGTGATTAAGACAAAAAGCCTGACTACCAAATAATATGTAAGGCTTTTATCCAAAAACATAAACCTATATCTGAAAATGAATAGACAACCACCATACAGCAAAGAAAACGAGTATAAGAACAATAGCGAACATTCTGCAAATAGGGCTCTCCCCCTTTCGGGGGAGCCGGAGGGGGCTTCTGGTGCTTCCTTCATCTCCCACTCGCTTTCCCTTCCCCTCCAAAGCGTATCGGCAGTTCTCACCTTACTAAACGAGGGCTGTACGATTCCCTTCATCTCCCGCTATCGTAAGGAGCGGACAGGGGGGCTTGACGAGGTTCAGATAACTGATATCAGCGAACTTTATGACCGTTTGAAGGAACTCGGAAAACGTAAGGAGACCATACTCAAAACAATCCGCGAGCAAGAGAAACTCACATCAGAATTAGAAGCAAGAATCCGAGCTTGTATGGATTCCACAGAGTTGGAAGATATCTACCTACCATATAAACCCAAACGCCGTACACGTGCGCAGATTGCACGTGAACAGGGATTGGAGCCGTTAGCGTTGGCGATAATGGAGGAAGCTAAAGCCCCACCCAGCTCCCCCGAAGGGAGGAGAGAAGCCCCACCCAACCTCCCCGAAGGGGGAGGAGACAAACTTGCAAGTATTCTGCAGAAATATCAAGGAAGAGCCAAAGAATCTTTATCCTCTCGTGTGCACATAGGCACTCCTCCCCTTTCGGGGAGGTCGGGTGGGGCTTTGGCTTTGGACATCATCGCCGAGATTGTCTCCGAGAACCAGCAAGCACGCAATACCGTCCGCACGGCTTATCAGCGTGGGGCTGTCATTACGTCGAAGGTAATCAAGAAGATGAAAGATACCGAGGAGGCGCAGAAGTTCGCTGATTACTTCGACTTCTCCGAACCTCTCCGCCGTTGCAATAGCCACCGACTGCTTGCTATGCGTCGTGGCGAGGCACAAGGTATCCTGCGTGTAAGCATCACGATTGACGGTGAAGAATGTATTGCACGCCTCACCCACCAGTTTGTACGTGGACACGGAGTCTGTCAGACCCTCGTCAGCCAAGCCGTTGAAGACTCCTTCAAACGTCTTATCAATCCGAGCATTGAAAACGAATTTGCTACCTTGAGCAAGGAGCGTGCCGACGAAGAGGCTATCAAGGTCTTTACCGAGAACCTCCGCCAGCTTCTCCTCTCTCCCCCACTCGGTCAGAAACGTGTCCTCGCCCTCGACCCCGGTTTTACCAACGGATGTAAGATAGCTTGCCTTGACGAACAAGGTAACCTCCTTCATCATGAGATTATCTATCCGCATCCACCACGCAATCAAACGAGACAAGCCACGGAAGCTCTGCAAAGGATGATAAACACTTATAAGATTGAGGCTATTGCCATTGGCAATGGTACGGCAAGCAGGGAGAGTAAGGAGTTTGTGGAGAACATAACGACCGAAACTACAACTGGCCCCTCCCCTCACCCCTCCCCCGAAGGGAGGGGGGGAGAGAAGCCTCCCCCAACCCCTCCGAAAGGAGGGGAGTACCTATGCGCACACGAGAGGATAAGGGCGCTTTAAATCTTCCCCCACACCTCAGCAAAGAACTTGCAAGCTTGTCTCCTCCCCCTTCGGGGAGGTCGGGTGGGGCTTCCATCTTCCTTGTCTCCGAAGACGGTGCTTCTATCTATTCAGCCTCTCCAGTGGCACGTGAGGAGTTCCCCAATGAGGATGTGACTACACGTGGAGCCATATCTATCGGTAGACGACTGATGGACCCACTCGCTGAACTCGTGAAGATTGACCCGAAGAGCATCGGTGTTGGACAATATCAGCACGATGTCGACCAATCAAAGCTTAAGCATTCACTCGACCAAACGGTGATGAGTTGTGTCAATCAGGTGGGTGTCAACCTCAACACGGCTTCCCTCCACTTGCTCACCTACGTCAGCGGACTCGGTCCTGCCCTTGCCCGCAACATCATTGATTACCGACGTGAGCACGGTCCTTTCACCTCACGTGCCCAACTCAAGAAGGTGAAGCGTCTGGGTGATATTGCCTTCCAGCAGTGTGCAGGCTTCCTCCGTATTCCCGATGCCAAGAACCCACTCGACAACTCTGCCGTCCATCCCGAGAGCTATCACATCGTTGAGCAAATGGCGAAGGACCTAAAATGTACGATAAAGGATTTGATTGGCAATAAAAACTCTTGGCGGAAATTGATGTCAAGAGATACCTCACCCCCCAGCCCCCTCTCCGAAGGGAGAGGGGGAGTGCTGGAAACGGTTCGCTGAAAGATGGAGATAAATTAAAAAAGTCCTTACCCCCTTGTGAGCTCATAGGAACTCCCCTCCCTTCGGAGGGGTTGGGGGGAGGTTTCCCTCCACGACATCCTCGCCGAACTTGAGAAGCCTGGCCGTGACCCACGTGGAGAGGTAGAAGTCTTCGAATTCGACAAGAATGTCCATACTCTCTCCGACCTCATCATAGGAATGGAACTCCCCGGTATCGTTACAAACATCACCAACTTCGGAGCCTTCGTCGACATCGGTGTTCATCAAGACGGACTCGTCCACATCTCTCAACTCTCCGACCGCTTCGTCACCGACCCCACACAAGTCATCCGCCTTCATCAGCACGTCCGCGTCCGTGTCGTTGAAGTCGATATGCGTCGCAAACGTATCGCATTGAGTATGAAGAATATCAAACAATAAAAATATATGAATCAGACAAAGAAATCCTTGCCTACTTAGGTTGTATTGCGTTTACCGCCTTGGGCGTATGGCTCCTTACCATAGAAAACCCCACCACAACTTATCCACTATGGACAATAAGAGTTGCTGGCATCCTCTCCATCATCTTCTTTGGTGGTGGCGGTTTGTTTATGGCTTATAAAAAGGTAAAACTTCTCATAAACCATAAGAAAGAAATAGAATTTACCGATAGAGGTATCTCTATCTGCGGAGCTGAGGAAATATTATGGAACGAGATTGCCGACTTCTCCCTAATACGTTTTAAAGGTAACAGGTTGATAACCATTCAGATGAAAGACCCTGAAAAGGTTATCGCAAACGAATCTTCATGGATAAAACGCAAGACTATGGAGTATAACCTCAAGACTATCAACGCCCTTTACTCCTTCCCTGCCTATATGATGGATGGGCGAGCTGAAGAAGCACTTACGCTCTGCAAGCTGAACTTGGCAAAACATAAATAATATAACAAATAACCCTATTTAAGCCCTCCTCCCTTTGGGAGGGATTGGAGGTGAGTATTAAGCTATGCATGACATTATTGGAGGCTTTATAGGCTTAACATTGGTTCATATAGGTGCTGCACTTCGCTTCGTCTATCATCGCTTTATTATCAGAGATAATTATAGTTATCATTCCTTGATAACTGAATCACCAGTATTTGATTGCTTCAAAGAATCATACAAAGAACAATTCAAGAGATGGAAGCAGAGACAAATTCAACGTAATCAAGCATATGATATAGACCTGAATGAGGAACAACAACAAACACTCGAAATGTTTCTCAAAGAGGGTAGAAGTAAGAAAGAGATAATACAAGGTATGATTGAAACTGGCGAATTAAAGCTAATAGATGTTGACATTTACCCTCGTAATCCCGAATACTTTTCCAATCGTGTCCTTGATGGTATCATAGGTTTATGCTTCCTTATCATACTAATCCTCATTATTCATTACATTTAAATCAGGTGAATATGAGCGATAGCCTCTTATTTAAGTTTCTTTCTATACAATCATTGGGTAATCTCAATCAACGAAGCTTTATATCTTCCTTTCGGAATCCTATCTATCACCGCCTCTTTATATCCAGTAGGTAGAAGTCCACCTGGAAGCCATAGCACATTCGCTCCGACTTCGTTACCCGACGGCATCCTCAACCTGAGTTTCTTTGGCTTGGGGATGTCAATCCTTACTAATACCCGATGTTTCCACGCACCTGCAGGGATTCCCAATTCATGTTCGATGCGCGACAAGTCGCCATGACTTCTCATCAATACACTATCCATCTCCGATTTCATCATGATAAACTGACTATTATCAGCCTTACCGATAGAGTCGCCATGATATCGTTCTAACAATTCTTTCGAAACAATACACGATGCACCTGCCTTAAAATTCTTCAGATGTCGCCTTATATATCTTCGTTTCAAATAGGTTTCGGGTGCAGGTCGTTTACCCTTAGGAATCATCAGTATGCCCTTTCTCGACATACCCCTACGAAAGTATTTGTCAATAAGACTTACAGTATCAGCACGATAAGAACTCCTAAGCTGCCCATCAACTTTTTGCCCAAAATTATCCGACAACAAAGAATCCTGCTTCGTCAGACACCTCGCAGTCTCTTTCGTTATCACATATTGCGCATGTGCCTGCTGCCCCACTCCTACAACGAGCAGCAGAAGCACAAAAAGCCTCACCCCCAACCCCTCTCCGAAAGGAGAGGGGAGTAAATAGCGAGATACCCACAGCCTCACCCCCAACCCCTCTCCGAAAGGAGAGGGGGGTAAATAGCGAGATACCCCTATGTTCAGGGACTTCTTCTTTACTTTTTTCATTTTTACCACAGAATCATCTAATTATATAGGGATAACGCGCTGTTCACCCCCCTCTTTTACTCTCTTCGGGCAATTACCATTGATTCAGAGAGCTCAAGAGTAGCTACCATAGGGATATCTCGGTGTCTACTCCCCTCCCTTTGGGGGAGGGGCAAGGGGGAAGGGCTGCTTGTAGTGTTCTGGTGTGTTGCTGTTGTTATGCTGAAAAAGCTGCCACCCTTTCAGGCGACAGCTTCCATTCCGTTATAACGAGTGCCCACGTTCGTGAGCGTCATTAATTTACTTTACTTTGTCAACAATAGCCTTAAAAGCTTCCTGATTGTTAACAGCGAGGTCAGCGAGCACCTTACGGTTGATCTCGATACCAGCCTTGTGCAATGCACCCATCAACTGGCTGTAGCTCATATCATAAAGACGAGCAGCAGCGTTGATACGCTGAATCCACAATGCGCGGAAGTTACGCTTCTTGTTACGACGGTCACGATAAGCATAAGTCAAACCCTTCTCATAGGTATTCTTTGCTACCGTCCAAACATTTTTACGGGCACCATAGTAACCCTTAGTCTGCTTCAGAATTCTTGTTCTCTTTGCTTTTGAAGCAACATGATTGACTGATCTTGGCATAGTTTTTCTTTCCTTTTAATTTGTTTGACTAATGAATTAACGAAGTCTGAGCAAGTCGCGTACCTGCTTCAAGTTTGTACCATCCACGAGCGTCTGGTGAACAAGATTTCTCTTCTGTTTCTTTGTCTTCTTAGTCAGAATGTGACTGTGGTAAGCGTGATGACGTTTAATCTTACCAGTACCGGTGAACGTGAATCTCTTCTTTGCGCCGGAATTTGTCTTCTGTTTTGGCATTTTTGTAAAATTTAAAATTGTTATTTATATTCATCTGTGGCAACGTATATACCAGGACGTTACGCACAGGTTGCCCATGTCGCCCCTCATAACGAGGAGACACCCAACGGGCGTTAGTCAATATTCAGTTTCTTCAATGCGTCAGCACCATTCTTAGCGTTGGCAAACAAACCGCCATCCGTCTTTGGCTCCTCGCTGACGCCCTCAGCACCTGCCTTCGCACCAGCCTCTGCCTCCTCACGGTCGCGCTTCTGCTGACTCTTCTTGGCAACACCTGCCTTCTTAGGTGCAAGATAGAGGAACATCTTCTTGCCTTCGAGTTTCGGAAGCTGCTCTACCTTTGCAAGCTCCTCAAGATCGTTGGCGAAACGAAGCAATAACACCTCGCCCTGCTCCTTAAACAGAATCGAACGACCACGGAAGAACACGTATGCGCGTACCTTATTACCTGCATTGAGGAACTCCTGCGCATGCTTGAGCTTAAACTTATAGTCGTGCTCATCCGTCTGAGGACCAAAACGAATCTCCTTCACCTCCTGCTTAACCTGCTTCTGCTTCATCTCCTTCTGATGCTTCTTCTGCTGGTAGAGGAACTTAGAATAGTCGATGATACGACAAACCGGTGGCTGTGCGTTAGGAGAAATCTCCACAAGGTCAACTCCCTCTTTCTGAGCCAATTCCAACGCCTTTCGCGTAGGCATAACCTCAGCTCCATCATCACTTACCACACGTACTTCCCGAACGCGAATCTGCTCGTTCACGCGGTACTTCATTTTCATTTTGTCATTCTTCATTCAACTATTTTAATGTGTTTAAATTCGCTAAACGCGTGCAAAGTTACTATTTTCCAACCGATTATGCAAGCGTTTTTAGTTATATTTTTTATATAAAGAGAAAAAGCCCCACCCAACCTCCCCGAAGGGGGAGGAGTGAAGAGCCCCACCCAACCTCCCCGAAAGGGAGGAGGCAAGTTTGCAAGTATTTTTGCAGAAATTATCAGAGAAAGAGCCCTGAGTCCTTATCCCTCGTGTGCGCATAGGCACTCCCTCCCTTCGAAAGAAAGCCCCACCCGACCTCCCCGAAAGGGGAGGAGGCAAGTTTGCAAGTATTTTACAGAAATTATCAGAGAAAGAGCCCTGAGTCCTTATCCCTCGTGTGCGCATAGGCACTCCCCTCCCTTCGAAAGAAAGCCCCACCCGACCTCCCCGAAAGGGGAGGAGGCAAGTTTGCAAGTATTTTACAGAAATTATCAGAGAAAGAGCCCTGAGTCCTTATCCCTCGTGTGCGCATAGGCACCCCCCTCCCTTCGGAAGGGCTGGGGGAGGCTTCTCCTCTCCCCCTTTCGGGGGAGTCGGAGGGGGCTTTACAAACAGCTCGACATACCCAGCGTTGTAGCAATGGCAGTGAGCACAGAGATAATCACATTAATGATTGTTTTCCATTTTTCGTTTTTCATAAGGCAATTTTTTACTTTGAAGTTTGAACTTTGAAGTTTGAACTTTATGATTTGTAATATTAACTTTGAACTATTAACTTTGAACTTTGAGGTTTGAACTTTGAACTTTATGATTTGTAATATTAACTTTGAACAATTACCGACTACGAATTTCTCTAATTACGCTAATACTTATTGCGATGTAATTCGTGCAATTCGCGTAATTCGTAGTTAACTTTATGATTTGCGTTTAACCCTTAAGCTATATCAGTAATCATAATTATGGATTATGAATTCTGAATTATGAATTCTTGATAGTATCTCGCTAATCACTCCCCTCTCCCTTCGGAGAGGGGTTGGGGGTGAGGCTCCTTCTTCCCCTTTCTGAGAGGGGTTGGGGGTGAGGCTACTTAGGGAATCTCGGTATCTACTCCCCTCCCTTTGGGGGAGGGGCAAGGGGGAGGGGCCAGTTGTTGTTGTTGCTGTTGTTGCTGTTGCTGGGGCTTTACGCGTGTCCACCCTCACTCGTAGCCGTAGACTCGCCAGGCTCAGGTCCCGAAGGCGTAGCCCCATTCTTTGGGTGCTTACCCTTCTTACTACCCTTCCTGCTATCCTTGAGCGACTGGTCGTACTTATCGTACTCACGCAGGCGCACAGAATGCTTCAAACGAGCCGTCATCAGCGAACCAGAGGCACGAGCACGCAAGTGAGGCTGATAGATATCCCTTGTCGGAGTAAAGTCTTCCAACTTCTCCACACCCTGACTGCGGATGCCTGCCGAGAAGATAGCCAAGTCGGGAATTTTCACTGCCACACCCTCCAGTACCAACTCGCGGATGCAAGCCACCATATCGGTCAGCACACCAGCAATAGCACCCTTAGAATAAGGCGTGTTATGGGCAGACATATACTCCGCCAACTTCTCCAAATCGTAGGTCTGATCGACCACCGCGCGCGCATACCAATATCCCTTACGCTTACTGGTCTTACGCTTGTCCTGATAAATTTTGTAATGAATCATAGTATTTAAACTTTGAATGAAATTAATAGAACAACAAATAACAAACAGCCAGCCCTTCCCCTCGCCCCTCCCCCATAGGGAGGGGAGTAAACACCGTGTTATCCCAGCATTAACGTATGCGGTTACGCTTTTTCTTTTTCTCGTCCCGCCCCATTTAGCAATCACAATTTTTGAATTGCAACCTACTGATGAAAACGCTGTCCGAATTATTCAGAATTAACAAAGAACGCTATACTATAAGTTTGAGAGCACTAATCTTTACGTTTAAGAACGCTTACCTTTGCGTTTTAGAACTGCTATCATCCCGATAGGGGTATCTCGCTATTCACTCCCCTCCCTCTGGGGGAGGGGCGAGGGGGAAGGGCCAGTTGTTGTGTTGTTGTGTTGTTGTGTTGTTGTTTGGTTGTTTGGTTGTTTGGTTGTTTTGCTTTTTTCTGTTTGCAAAGTTACCCATGATTACCTAAAAAACCAGCATTTTTCGGGCTATGCCGACTGTAAGTTCTGCATCTTACCTTGTAACAATCTAATTTACAGAGTGTTTACAGAGTGTAAACTTACCACAAAGAGGCGCCCCGCCTATCTACCTTCGCGACAACTAAAAAGGACGAGATAACAAAGAGGGGGGTGTGGGGCATTACACATATTGCAGAAAAAATAATCACACCAATCATAAATCATAAAATCATAACAAGGAATTGCAACGTAAAAGAAAGGGATTACATATAATATAATACCTTATTAATAAATAATAATATATAATGAGCCGTTCTGATAGCAGTAAAACACGAAGGTCCTTAATATGACTGTGTGATTATGTGATTGTGATTTTTCTCTCCTTTTATTAACAATTTGTAAATATTTATTTGTAAGTTTGCAGATGCAATCCTGAGAAGTCATCAGAGAAAAGCACAGCCGTAACTATTGTCTGACGATTTACAGAACTGTAAAAACTGTTCATAACAGAACTAATATCTTTACTGAAAACCAAAAAATACGACATAACGGAAATGAAATTTTTTGCCCTTTACAACTACATGTTTGAGAAGTGCATCGACACTGACGACATTTTTAACGACAAAGAACGACTGCAAGAAGTAGAAGAAAACTTTGCCCGACGACAGGCGTGTTTTGACGACGTGCTTGTTGACGACTATACCAAGACACAGCGCATTCACTTCACAAACGCAAGAGGTACGCAGTATCTCCACCACTTCCTCCTCGAACCATTCAAAGAAGAAGGTGTCTACGTGCTGAGAATTCTCAAGAACTGCCGTGGCACACGACACGATGAAAACTTCAAGTCGATTCCCTTCGACGACTATCGCAGTTGCATCATCATCATCGACAATCGTCCTGGCGTACAGGCAATTGCAATTGAGAATTCAACCTCCGCCTTCCAGTCGCTCAAGACCATCGAAAACATCGTCGAAAGAACGCTCTCACACGTTATGCAACGACGTTTCTCGCTCAAACTGAGCATCAAAAACCTCTACAACTCATCCCGATTCTGGAATATTGTACAGGACAAGAAGAGTTATCCAAGTGGCTTTCGAAAGGTAGAATTCACATGGCCAAAACCCAACCTCGAACGCCTTGCCAAGTGATTCGAGTTCATACAAGGACTCCGCAAGAGCACTGAAGGTGCACTGACACTTGCTTCCGATGCTGGGGCAGGAAAATGCGTAAAGTTAGACCCTGAAGACCAGTGGACAAAAGACATTGTAGAAGCGGCAAGCGACATCGGTGGCGAAGGCTCAATCAGTCTGACACCCACTGGCAGCAGGCGCAAAATAAGCGTTGGAAAGGACAGCTACAGATATATTAATTTCAAAGATGCTACCTTCACCAACATGAGTCCCGACAACCCACACCTCTTTCCGAAAGACCATCTCGCAATATTCACAAACGAAATTGAGAAACACGTACTGAAAAATGGAGATTCTGACAGACCGTGACAGCGAAATCTATAGAACGCAGGTGCTGAACTCGCCTGAAGCGTCAATCTTCAAACAGTGGGCATCGCCACTGAACCGCCTACAAAGAGAGGCGGGAGAACTCTCAGCAATGGACATCTGGCAGACGAGCACACGCTGCATTGATGAACTCAAAAAGCAGGGAGCAACAAGTTAGATGAAGTCACCTTCATCTATACCACGCTGATAAAAGACTGCGAAACCATCAAGCAAGGAAGGCACACCACCACCCGCACAAGGGCTGAGGCAGAAGCTTCAGCCCAGCTCATCATGACCGTGACCGCCACGAGAAGCCTTAACTACATCGAACCAGGACACGAGCAGGACCCAATGAGCGAGAACGACGGTATCTTAAAGACTATAATGGACGAAATCGGGGATAACGCTTTCAACCGATACGTCAACCTCTTCTTTGCAAAGAAAAGAAATGTTTACGGAGAGAAAATCGTCATCGAACCCCACAATCCCCTTGCCGACACCGACGACACAGACTCCCCTGGCCTACAGAAGGAAGCACGCCAAAAAGCCATCCTAACAAAAGTCCTGACCAACACACAAGGACTAAAAAAGCTACTGAATAAACCCGACTACGACGACCTAACGCAATGTTTCGAGACCATCTGCAGCGACGACTCCCTCCTCTCCCGCTTCGAAATGATAAAACCCAACGGCAACAGCTGGGGCATAAACCGCAAGATGGCACTCAACATCATCGCCCTCTTCGTAAAGCTCCGAAAGCTAAACATCCCCATGAACCAAATCAACACAACCATCGGCGGAAATAACAACAACACTTATCTCACCCACCAACGCCCTAACAACGACCGCAACGCCTTCGGCATCACCACCGAAGATTATGATGCCATCGTAGGAATAATTGAGGGGTGTGAGGGGTGAGATGCACCACGTAAAGGATCCACTTCATCAAAAACCTGCATAATCTTACAGAATTCCTACCTGCCTGTTTTGTCATTATGGATGGGAGATAATAAATCAGACTCACTTAACATATAAAAAAATAAGAAAAGAATAATAATATTTTCAAAAATTATTAATACCTTTGCAAAAGTAACCTTTATCAGCTTATTTCCAAGTTGCTAACTTAAGAAATAAATCATATACTATTAATATAATATGCTATCTATACCTAATTATCAAATCATTGAATTTCTGGACTGGCTGCGAATACGGCTGGGAGGAACTATGTCAAAAACAGAACTTCTTGATTGGGTGCAAAGCCAAAAAGGAGAATTTAAGTCAGAAAATAGTACGTTGTATAGTCTGTCAGGAGAATATTTATTATATGCTCGTGACAAAAGAAGAGCTCGTATTTGGAAAAAACTGCATACGGCAGTGTAAAAATAATAATAGATGATTTTCTTGAATGGCTCCAAAGAAAGCATGCATGGTATAGGATAGAAGATACCAAACGGGGATGGCTCTCAGAAGAATATTTATCATATATTCGTTATAATGAAAGACTTCGTCTCAGGGAGCAAGAAAACGAACGTGGTTACATGAAAATAGATTTTAGTAGACAAGACTTAGAGTTTGAGACTGAAAGGTTAGTGTGGTCTACACGTAATCTACTTTCTGATAAAAGAAAACTTGAAGAAGTTAAGTCTATGTTATCACATCCAGAAGGGTGTGTGGAACTTATGATTATGTATCCAGAGAGATATAATATAATGTTGTCTGATATTCTCAATTTTTTTGATTGGATAAGAAATCAATACCCAGAACTCAATCTATCGGGTGATATTCCTTTCTGCAAACTTAATGATTTGATAGATGAGTTTTGTAAAAATAAGGAAACCCCAGAAGCTAATTCGTTAAAAAAACAGATAAAACGAATGTTTAAAGAAAGCAGGAATAGTAATTTTATTTCAAAAATCAGAGAATGGTTTACTCGTAATAAAATTACTACAAAGGGAACTTCAAATCCATTTGATAGGTATAGCCAAGTAAAATTTCATGGAATTATCTTGTTTCCAGAAGATTATAAATCGCAACTAAAAAGCTTTATAGAGGAATCTTGGCAGGAATTAAATAGCTTAACTGATGAATGGATAGACATATATTATAGCAAACAAGATATTGAGGATAGAAATTGTTATGATTTTTTGAATAATATTAAAAATTGCGTAAATATCAATAGAGCTGAACTTCCTGCATTCATTATCTGGGACAACGATTTAAAAAATTCTTTCCCAATACCAATAAGTGACCTCGAAAACAAAAAAATTAAGAAACTTATAGCGCATATTGTAGATTCTATAAGAAGTGATAAAAACTTACCAGAAGTCATTGATGATGGTATTAAGTTTATTAACGAAGAAAAATTAAAAAACAAACCAGTTCAAACAAATATAAACCACCATATGGGAGATAAGATTGAGATTAACAACTCTAACGTCAATGGTTTTACATTCAAATCAAGTGTAAAAGATTCTTTTAATAAGAATAGTGATAATAGTAATGAAAATATAACTAATGTTATAAAGGAAATTGGCAAGATAGTTGAAGCATCAGGAAAGAATGAGGCTGTTGAGCTTTTTAAAGCATTTACCGAAGAGATGAATAAAACACAGCCAAGCAAACCTGCGTTAAAGAGTTTTTGGAATTCCTTGAAAAAGATATTACCTATTTTATCAAAAACTGCATCAATTGCTGAAACGATAATGGAGATAATAAATTAAGCACATTGCAATTTATAAAGAAAATCTTAAGTTGCAACTATATAAATTATGGGGGGTAAGAATTTGACATATTCGCTATATCTATCACTGTTGCTTTCTTCACACATATATGAGTAATATTTGATACTCCCTTATCTTTTTTATAATCTTATCACGGTAAAGATTTAAAATAGCACAGGAACCTTATGCGGGATTACCTTTTAACAGGTAGTTCCGCATTGCTTTTATTCATCGAACAACTATAAAGAAATCAAAAAATAAAAGAAATAAAAACGAATAAAGGGTTCGTAAAATCTAAAAACGAAAGCTTCATAAGGCAGTTCAACAAGGAATTATACACGTTCTATAAACGAATAACAAACTGTCTATAAACGATTTATAAAACCTTCTATAAACGAAATATAAACCTTCTTTAAACGAATTACAAACTGTTTATAAACGAATTAGAAACTTCTTATAAAGAAATTATAAACTTTCTATAAACGAATTATAAAGATTCGCATAACATGCTGATTATCAGTTTATAATTTTTTGATAATAAAAAGATAACTTTTTTATAAGCCGTCTGTAAGGATGAGATTCTTGCAAATGGCTCTGCGCTATAACTTTGCACCCACGTCACGGTCAGAACGAACCTTGGCGTGGGTATTCTCTTTTCCGCCTGGATGTGAAGTGGTGGTCAGCATTGACTGAGCTCCCGCTCCACTTAAAGTTCTCGGACACAAAGCTCTCAGACACGAAGTTCTCGGACACAAGGCGCGGAGAGCGGAGAAGGAAATCGGAAGAAGGAGGTTATGCCCCACAGAAAACAGTTTGTTTCACCCGAGCGGAGTGGGCAGGAGGAATCTCATGAGGTAAAGCTGCGCAGCGTTTCCCGTGCTTTCTCTTCTCACAACACTTGGGAGAATGAGAAAAAAGCATTACACACGACAACGTGTGCAGCAACAGCGCAAAGCAAAGCGCAGATATCCTTTTGATGAGAACACAATGATGTGCGAACTGTTCAGACCGGAATACTTCAAGCGTTTGGACGAGCTAACCAATCAACTGCGACCCTATTTATCCAATGAGGTGAAGACCTTGCGGAGAGAGAAAGGATTGTTCTTATCGACGGAGGGGATAAAGAACGTAAAACGCACGTGGCTCTATGCTCTCATTGCCCTGACGATAGCACCAGGAGAGCAGGGAGAGAGTCCGCTGAAGGTGACAAAAAGCATCTTCTTCAGATACCTCTCCAGCAGCGAACACAGCAATATCACTCTTTCTGAACCAGCGTTGAAAGCCTCTGTAAACAAGGTACTTAGGAAAGACAATTAAGAGATTTTAAGGAACTGCAGATTGTTTCAAAAAATTGCATCAGCTACAAAAGCGAGATAACTTTGCAAACATAAAAACAAACCAACGGCACTGTTGCCTGAGGAATAACAAAACAAAATTATGAACAACATTTTTAAGATTACCGGACTTGGAGAAATCCGCCCGTACACCAACCAGAAAGGAATCACCTCGCACTGCCGTGACATCCAGTTGCAACAGCTTGGGAGGTAAGTTTGCCGACCGCTTCACATCGACTCTCTTTGATGCAGAGGCTGAGAAAGAACTCGAAGTGGGTGCGCTCGTTGCAGCACAACTCTACTTCTACACAACGGAATATAACGACCGTATGTTCCAAAACGTAAGTATTTCTGAAATTGAAATCATCAACCATAAATCATAAGAATATGCAGATCAAAGTTATTATGAGTGACGCTGACTACCAGCGCATTATCGCAGCCAACGGTAAGAGAATAAGAGGTTCTATCGCAATGAACTCACCGCAGGAATTTGACTTCCGTGCCTTTGCTACAGAAACGCCTTCAACGGCAACGCCCAACCGCATACTGAACATGAAGCACGGACGAGCAACAGTGGCACCCGACCGTGTCAGGCTCTACATCATGGTAAAGCGAGCAGACGAGGCGGCTCCCGTTGACATTGTTTTCGACGAAAGTCAGCAGGCAATTAACTTTATGGAAGGAAGCCTGCTTGCATAGCAATCATTCCACACGTGGGGCTGTCCCTTGTACATCAGCTACAAGCAGTCCCCACGCTTTTACTTAACCATAAAAAAGATAAACAAAAATGTTCGACTATATACAAAATATCCGAGCCCAACACACGGTTCCCTGCACAGCTGACATCTTAGATGTGGTAATACATTCGACCATAGTAAACAACATCTGTGCTGAACTTGCCGACTGCCGCGAACAAATGATGCGTGGCGAGATGAGTCGTGACGATTTCGCAACAAAGAAAGCGGAGTTAAAACGACGTTTACCAGCCTTCTGCTTTCATGCACACTTCAAGAATGGTCGTCGACTCAACGCTGAGGCAATTCCCTCAGGACTGTCTATTCTCGACATCGACCATATCCCTTCGCCCGAAACCTTCTACAACGAAAAAGTAAAAGAGCGTACGAAGGAGTTGGGCATCGTATTGGTGCACATGACGCCATCGGCAGAGGGACTGCGCATTGTCTTCATGCTTCCGCAGAAGATGACTTTAGCGCAGGGACAGCAGTGGCTTGCAGGAAAACTGGGGCTGAAAGATTTTGATGAAGCTTGCAAGGATTACGCACGCTGCTCCTTTGCCGTGCCAGCCGATTACATCTTCTTCATCGACAAGGAACAGTTGTTTGCCACACCAACACCACAGAAGACAGATACGGATACGTCTGAGACCGTTGCCACACCTACTATCAACCAGCAACATCCACAGCCTACGGAGGAGACAGCCGCCGCAAGCAACGAAGCTGTTGACATCGACCCCAACACGGAGTTGCTCTTCGACGCCTTTGTGGCGGCATCAGGCTTGGCACCCGCTGCACTCAACAACAAGGGTACACGTCATAACTCGCTCGTCTCGCTGCTCTCTATGGGCATTTGCCGCCTCATACCGCAGGAGCAGCTCAGGGCTATCATCGCATGCAGAATGCCAGCATACGCACGCGAGAGTGACTGCCAACAGCTGATTAAAGACTTCTATGAGAAATACACCAACACCAATCGCCCTATGTCGTTTCAACTGAGAAAGATATACACGGAATCGCTCAGGAACAAGGCTGTCACGACAACACCCTCAGAAACGACATTGAACAGTTTGAGGAAAAAAGAGAAACAGAGCAGCAAGCGCAAACTGCCTGCACAAACAACATCCTCAACACGCTGCCACCAGTATTGCGCAAGACGCTCGAAGGTGTGCCTGCAAATATGCACATGCCTGTCCTCTGCTCCGTCCTTCCCCTTGCCGCTGCCTACGCTGACGGAGTACAGGTAAGATACTGTGATGGACAGCTGCACAGACTTAACTTAATGTCGGTTATCGTCGGTCCACAAGCATCAGGAAAGAGTGTGTGCAAGTCAAGAGTCGACCTGTGGATGAAACAGATGCTTGAAGACGACGCACGTGCACGTGAGATTGAAGATAAATGGAAACAAGAGAAGAAGCGACGCAAAGCCAACGAAAAGGCACCCGAAGACCCTTGTGTGCTGATACGTTCAGTTCCCATCACAATTAGTTGCTCTACATTATTGAGACGCTTCAAGAACTCACGCGGACACACGCTCTTCTCCTTTGGTGAGGAACTCGACACGCTACGAAAGACAAATGGTGCAGGCTCGTGGTCGCAGAAGTATGACATCTATCGCCTCGCCTTCGACAACGGAGTATGGGGACAAGATTACAACTCAGATCAAGCAGAAAGCGGAGTAGTCCCTGTGGCTTATAATTTCTCAATCCTCGGCACGTATGGTGCACTGAAGAGATGTTTCAAGAATGACAACGTTGAGAATGGACTCTCCTCGCGCATCTTTATCGCTGAAATGCCCGACGGAGCTTTTGCTCCAATGCCTGTCTATGGAAAGGAAGCCGAAGGATTGGCGACTGACATTGACACTGCTGTAACATCCCTGCGTGCACGTCAAGGCTTCGTTGAAACTCCCTTGCTGAGACAAGCCATTGGTGAATGGGTAGAGAAGAAAAGAATAGAGGCAATGGCAGATGGTGACATCGTTAAGGATACCTATCGCAAACGTGCTGCCGTCATAGGCTTTCGCTGCGGAGTCGTTGCCAGTCTGTTAGAAGGAGAAGAAAACGAAAAAGTATTGTATTTTGCCCGACTGACTGCCGAATATATACTGGAGAAACAATGCAACTTCTTCGGTGAAGCTCTACTTAGCGAATATAAATCGGCTGAACAAGAAATGGTAAGACAGTCGAGAAATGGTTTCATCTTCGATAAACTTCCACCCGTATTCACTTTTAACGACCTACAGAAAGAGAAAGGGGCTAATGTAAGCAGAAATGTAATCAACAACATCATCTACAGATGGAAGAAAAGCGGATGGATTGAAAAGAAAGAAGATGGTAAATGGATGAAGACTCGCCAGGATAAGTAAGAAGGTAAGATAGCTGCCACAGCTTATTAGAAGAGTAAAAAGCCACTTCTAACAGCCTTATAGAGTATCTATAACAAGGGTAGACATATCTTATAGCGTTATAGAACATCTGCTACACTACAGTCAATCACAAAATCACAAATCATAAAATCATATTAAGGTTACTGATTAAAACATACGCTACGGAAATGAAAACTCATAAGAAAATATTACCAACCTAAAACGTACATGCTATGGAAATAAAACTCATAAGAAAATATTACCAAGCGAAATACACCATCGGACGCTTGTATGTCAACAACCGCTTCTTTTCAGACTGCCTCGAACCGCCCTCACTACATCTTACAGAACGAAGCTCGTTGGGGACAATCCTAATTGCAAAATACAAGGGATACAGAGCTATCCCCACTGGGCGTTATCGCATCCTCATCACACGCAGCCAACGGTTCGGACGATGGCTGCCGCTGCTGCTGAACGTGAAGGGATTTGAGGGGATAAGGATTCATGCGGGGAATAAGCCAGAAGACACACGGGGATGTATCCTCCTCGGTTTCAACCGCCGCAAAGGATATGTGCTCGACTCTACCCGCTGCGTGCTCACACTCGTTAAGATGATGACGGAGGCAATAGCGAAAGGAGAAAAGGTGTTTGTGGAAGTGAGGTAAAGCCCGACACACAGCCTCACCCCCAACCCCTCTCCGAAGGGAGAGGGGAGTGATTAGCGAGATACTATCAAGAATTCATAATTCATAATCCATAATTATGATTACTGATATAGCTTAAGGGTTAAACGCAAATCATAAAGTTAACTACGAATTACGCGAATGACACGAATTACATCGCAATAAGCATTAGCGTAATTAGAGAAATTCGTAGTCGGTAATTGTTCAAAGTTAATAGTTGAAATCATAAAGTTCAAAGTTCAATGCTCAAAGTTCAAAGTTAATAGTTCAAAGGGAAAAGAGTTCAATGCTCAAAGGTCAAAGTTCAAAACTCAAAGGAATAAAAAAGCGGCACCCACTAATGGATGCCGCATAAGAGATTCTCCTCCCCCTTAATTAAAAGAGAAGAGAGACCACGAGGGTCATTAATATGTTAGCCTCTAAAGCGAAGGGACTTCTAACTTATATCTCCCCACCAAGTATGTTATCTAACTTCTGTCCCCCCTAATAAGTGTGTTATTCGCATACCACCACTTATCTAACAACAGGGGTATCACAGTGTTTACTCCCCTCCCTATGGGGGAGGGGCTGCTTGTCGGCTGACAGTTTGCACTCCTCCCCTTTACTTTCCTCTGGTCAGTGACCATTGGTTCGGGGAAATCGGGAGCTTAGGCTCCTCCCCTTTCGGGGAGGTCGGGTGGGGCTTTAATCCAACCCCTTCAACTGCTCAGCAACCTCGTTGTTGATACGTTCAGCGAAGGCTTCCATTGTCATAGTAGCCTGCTCGCCACCGCCCTGCTGACGCATTGACACAAGACCCTCGGCAGCCTCTTTCTCACCAACGATAACCATGTAAGGAACACGCTTGAGTTCGTTGTCGCGAATCTTGCGACCAATCTTCTCGTTGCGGTCGTCCATGATTGAGCGTACGTCGTGCGCATCGAAGTAAGCCTTCACCTTCTGAGCATAGTCGTTATACTTCTCAGAGATTGGGAGGATAGCAACCTGATCAGGTGTCAACCAGAGTGGGAAGTGACCTGCTGTGTGCTCGATGAGAACGGCTGTGAAGCGCTCGAGTGAACCGAATGGTGCACGGTGAACCATCACTGGTGTCTTCTTAGAGTTGTCTTCTGCTGTATATTCGAGCTTGAAGCGGTTAGGGAGGTTATAGTCTACCTGGATTGTGCCGAGCTGCCAACGACGACCGATGGCATCCTTCACCATGAAGTCGAGCTTAGGACCATAGAACGCTGCCTCACCAAGCTCTACACGAGCGTTGAGACCCTTCTCTGCGCATGCTTCCTTAATGGCTGCTTCACTCTCTTCCCACACCTCGTCAGAGCCGATATACTTCTCCTTGTCCTCTGGGTCGCGGAGGGAAATTTGTGCCTCGTAGTTATCGAAACCGAAGGTCTTGAACACCTTGAGGATGATATCGATATTGTTCTCAAATTCAGCCTTTACCTGGTCAGGACGCACGAAGATATGTGCATCATCCTGTGTGAAGGTACGAACACGTGTAAGTCCGTGAAGCTCACCACTCTTCTCATAACGGAACACGGTTCCGAACTCTGCGATACGCAGTGGAAGATCTTTGTAAGAACGTGGTTTGTAAGCGTAAATCTCACAGTGGTGAGGACAGTTCATTGGCTTAAGCATATACTCTTCGTCCTCCTCTGGTGTGTGGATTGGCTGGAAAGCATCCTTGCCATAGTGGGCATAGTGACCAGAAGTTACGTAGAGATTCTTACCACCAATACCCGGTGTGATTACCTCCTGATAATTATATGGACGGAGGAGACGACGCAAGAGCTCCTGCAGGCGCAGGCGCAGCTGTGTACCCTTTGGCAACCAGATAGGAAGACCCTTACCAACACGGTCAGAGAACATAAAGAGTTCCATTTCCTTACCAATCTTTCTGTGGTCGCGTTTCTTAGCCTCCTCAAGCATTTCGAGATATTCATCGAGCATCTTCTTCTTAGGGAAGGTGATACCATAGATACGTGTCATCTGCTCACGCTTAGCATCGCCACGCCAGAAAGCTCCAGCAACGCTGGTTATCTTGACAGCCTTGATAGCACCTGTTGAAACGAGGTGAGGGCCACGACAAAGGTCGGTGAAGTTACCCTGCGAATATGTTGAGATAGTGCCATCCTCGAGGTCTTCAACGATGTGCTCCACCTTGTATTCCTGTCCATCGGCAGTAAACTCCTTAACAGCATCCGCCTTAGAGACGTTACGACGAACGACTGGCTCGTTCTTCTTAGCAAGCTCACGCATCTTCTCTTCAATCTTTGGGAAGTCGTTCTCAGAGATTGTCTGACCCTCTGCAGGCATCACGTCATAGAAGAAGCCATTCTCAACAGCTGGTCCGAATCCGAACTGAATGCCTGGGTAAAGCTCCTGCAGTGCCTCAGCGAGGAGGTGGGCAGAAGTGTGCCAGAAGGTGTGCTTACCTTCTTCGTCATCGAACTTATAAAGTGCGATGGTAGCGTCCTCATTGATAGGACGATTGAGTTCTGTTGTTTCGCCATTTACACCGCAAGATACAACGTCACGGGCGAGAGCCGGCGAAATGCTCTCGGCGATTTGAAAACCAGTTACGCCCTGCTCGTATTCACGAACGGAACCGTCTGGGAAAGTGATTTTAACCATACTACAAATTAGTTTTATAAATCAAATATGTGGCAAAGGTAATACTTTTAATTCATAATTCATAATTCATAATTCATAATTATGATTACTTCTTTAATTCAGAATTCAAAATTCAGAATTCATAATTATGATTACCGCTGATTCTAAGAACTTTGGTACAAGTAACTTGTTTAATTCAGAATTATTCGAACGGAGTTCTCATCAGTACGTCATAATTATGATTACTGATGTAGCTTAAGGGTTAAACGCAAATCAAAAAGTTCAAAGTTCAATGTTCAAAGTTCAAAGTTCAAAGTTCAAAGTTCAAAGTTCAAAGCTTCAGCGGACGCTTGTCATCACTCTCTACTTTTAAGCTGGGAAGTTTGTAGAATTGAGGAGTGTTAGACTTCATGGGCTGCTGCTTTGGCTTCCTGCCCGCTACGATGTCGGCACGAAGTTGGGAGGCTGCATCGAAGGTCTTCCATCGCTTGAGGATATAATCAAGTTGCTGAAGAGCAGCCTTGCTATCGCCCACTTGATAGAGACAATAAGCACGATTAAACCAATAATCGCGGTTGTCGGGAGTAATGTCAAGCGCATGGGTAAAGGCAACGATAGCACTATCGTAACGCTCCACACGAATGTTGGTCATACCATAAAGTTCGTAGATATCAGCAATATAGGGCTGTAAAGTCAAAGCACGGCGACAATCATCACCAGCACCCTTATAGTCTTCAAGGTGATACTTTGACAATGCCATCAAATACCAAGCCTCGTATAGATTTGGTTTGAGAGCAACGATACGGGAGAAAATCTGCATGGAAGTAACGTAGTATCCCTGATCAAGCGTCCGCCTCCCCTCCTCCATCATCTTCTTGACGTTGTATTGGGCTGCTGACGGTAATGCCAATAGGCAAAGCAAGGATACTACGAAACCACGCAACATAGGCTTACTTACGTGGAGCCTTCACACGATAGTGGCAGCGAACTTTTCCCTGCAGAAGGGCTTTGAGCTTACTGTTAATCATCTGCTTGCGGAATGGCGAGATACGATCAGTAAAGACACGACCTTCGAGGTGATCAAACTCATGCTGAATAACGCGAGCAAGATAGCCATCAATCCACTCTTCATGCTCGACAAGGTTCTCATCATACCACTTTACGTAGATGCGCTTTGCACGTGTCACACTCTCGTGAACACCTGGCAGAGAGAGACATCCCTCTTCCAAGGTCTCCGTCTCAGAGTCATCATACTCAAGGATGTGACCATTGATGAATGCATGACGATAGTCTTTATACTCAGGGAAGGTGTCTGAGAGCACATCCAAGTCGACAACAACGACACGGATAGATTTACCAATCTGTGGTGCTGCCAAACCTACACCATCGCTGGCGGTGTTGGTCTCAAACATATTTTGTATCAGCTCTTGGAGGTCGGGATAATCGAGGGGGATATCCTCGGCTACCTTTCGCAACACTGGCTGACCATATGTGTAAATAGGTAATACCATATTCTTTTCTTTCTTTTAAACTTAATAGGTGTCCAACAAGTTTAATCATCAAATAGCGCAAAGCTCTATCAGCTTAATAATCAAACGGCTCAAGGCTTCATGAGTCTGATTCCCAAACGTTTCGAAGCTTAACAAACATAAGCTTCAAACGGATTAAAGCCCCTTGGACCTCATATAATCTTGTAGGATAATTGTTGCCGAAATCTCGTCAACAAGTCCCTTATCTTCACGGCGAGTTTTCTTCTTAACCCCACCCGCAATCATTGCTTGATGAGCGATAACCGACGTAAAGCGCTCGTCATAATAATCAATAGGCAACTCTGGGTGTGCCTTGCGCCAACGATTGACAAATTGCTCCACACGAGCGAGGTTCTCACTCGGCTGTCCATTGGGCTGTATAGGTTTGCCAATGACAAGCTGGCTGACCGCTTCCTTTACAATATACTGGTTCAAAAACTCAAAAAGTTCAGACGTAGGAACAGTCGCCAACCCATTGGCGATGATGCACAATGGGTCGGTGACTGCTAATCCTGTACGTTTTTTACCGTAATCTATCGCTAAAATTCTGCTCATTTATCGAGAGAGCAACCAAGCATCAGCGTAAGTAGCACGGAGCTGATTGCGGCTCTGAACAGCTGAAGCCTTGCTGTCGTAAGTAGAAGCAACAACGCGATACATATTGTTACCAGCATTGTAAGCAACCTGAGCATCGTAGCCAGCATTCTTCAAACGCTGCTGCAAGCCCTCAGCGTTAGACTTAATACCGAATGAACCAACAACTACGCTGTAAGCCTTCAAACCAGAGCCATTTACAACAGAAACGGTCTCGCGGCGTACTGGCTCATTGTCGTAATTATCAACAACAGGAGCCTGTGTAACTGGCTGAGTCTCTACTGGAGCTACAACAGCATCCTGCTGAGTTGCGTTGTCATCAGTATTCGTAGTAGTATTCTGCTCCTGAGACTTAGCCTTCTCGTAAGCCTTCTTGTATGCACTCTCGCTTGACTTACAGCCAGTGAAAGCCATTGCCACACACATAGCTGCGCCCAAAACCATAAATTTCTTCATAATCCCTTAGTTTATTGATTATACTATTAATTTACTATGTAATTATCGTGCGAAGTTACAAAATAAGAAGCAGAAGTAAGAAAGCAGCGTCAATAAAGTTTGTTAAATAAACTATTTGTAAGATTTTTAACACAAAAATACTTCCTATCTATTGCTAATATGCAAAACTTTAGCTATATTTGCCATTGATAAAGAAAGAACTATTCATTAACAATAAAAAAATAAGAGATTATGAAGACATTAGGTTATGTTTGCGCATTCCTCTGTGGTAGCATCACAGGCGCAGCTCTCGGACTTCTTTTGGCTCCAGAGAAGGGTACAGACACACGTTCAAAGATTTCAGATGCTGTTGACGATTTCTGCAAGAAGCATGATATCAAGCTCAGCCGCAAGGAAGCTGAGGATTTCGTTGAGGATATCAAGGATGCAGCTTCAGACGTTATCTAAATTATAAAGGATGTTCTCAAACGATAAGAACGTAGAAACAATAGCACAACTCGTAGAGGTGCTAAAGCATTATATCGGGCTTCAGTCAGAGTACATGAAGCTCGATGTAATTGAAAAGGTCGTGCGATTACTGACCGTGATTACAATCATGGTTGTCTTCTGCACTATCTTATTAATTTCCCTAATTTATCTCTCCTTTGCTGCAGCCTTTGCATTGCAGACATTGGTGGGTTCACTTATTTGGGCTTTCCTCATTGTTGGTGGTGGCTATTTGCTACTGCTCATCTTCTTCATCTTACTACGTCGCAGTCTTATTGAACGCCCATTGGTAAGATTCTTGGGAAGTCTCTTAATGTCAAATAAGCTTATGACTGAACAGACCACTCACTTTGGAACCAATTATAGGTCGCTGAACGACATTCGCTTGCGCAAGGCGCAGCTGCGTACAGATTTGACCAAGGATAGCAACAAGATTGCGGGGTTGTGGAATGAGCTTATGCATAAGCCGAAAGACAAGAACACACCTACCCAGCGTTTCTCTGGTGCATTCAATGTTGGTGCGGGCGTATTGGATGGACTTATCCTTACGTGGAAACTCTATCGTATGTTTGGGGGTAAGCAATCATCAGGTCCCTTTAATAAGTTCAGCTTATTCAAAAAGAAAAAGAAATAAGCTATGCGCCAGCTAAATAAGCTGTGAAAGCTTCCTACTGATAAGCATTATCACAATCATTGAAATGAGAGGAAGCACGCTTTTCATCCTCTAAGATTACTTACTTTCTACGACTTTTGCGAGCGGTAATAAAAGTTTCGTTCATACAAAAACAGAGACAATGAAAATATTTTTTGTTCTGTTTTTTCATATCTTCGCTTTCAATCTACGCTCTTTTGCACATGAAAAGATGCCTTATAGCACTTCTAAAGGGCGTTAATTGAAGTCTTACTAACGCCCCTTTAAGAGCCTTAAAAAGCACCTTTACACACGCTGTTTTACAACCGCCTGATTATCTTTCAGTTACAAAGGCGGAAGAAAAGTCCCTTTTCTTGTCTTTTACTTACGCAGACCTTGAATTTATGTAAACATTTTTTTCGAGTACAAACATTCTTATTCCCTACGTAAGATTTAACTGCAAACTATAAATAGACGCTGTGCGCTTTATAATATTAGAGCTTAGGTTATCACTTCATATTCCGAAAAAACTAAAAATCTCCCTATAATTCTGAGAATTATAGAGAGCTTTAAGTTTATCGAATTGAAGAATTCTATTATTTCAAATACTTCTTCAAACGCTTTTCAAGAAGCATATAATGTGCTTTCAAATCAGGAGAAGAAACACGTGGAATGGTTGTTTCTAACAAAGAAAGCAACTTCTGCGCATACTCTAATTGGAATTCAGAAGTGCGATTGACAGTTGTTCCCCACAAAGGTTCTGGCTCACCATAGCCATTACCGAAGTTAAGAAAATGAGTATCATCATCTAAACTTCGTTTTCTGTCTGCCAAATAACAACATTCCGCATGCTCACTTCCAGCCTCATTCCTTCGTAACATATTGGTAATAACACTATTTACAGAAGTCGAAGGCACTTGAAGATTATGAACATTAGGTGCTTGCTTCATATCAGAAACACCCTCTTGCAATAAGTCGACATAGAGTCGTTGCATAGAGAGGTCAGCCACTGAAAGATTCTCTTTATTAGCAATCGTCTTACCAAAGACATCTTGATAAACATCCTCCATATACTCAATTGGTGAGTAAGAGGTAGAGTCAAGATAATAAGAAATAGCAAGCTTTGACGTTGCCATCATAGCAAGCGACTGCACATCACGAGCTAAAATCTTAAAAGGCTTGTTTGCTCCGAATGGTAGTTTCTTCTCAATCGTATCGTTACCCAACGTCGCAAACGTACGTGCTTGCTTCAGAAGCCATTGCACAGACTCTTTTTGCTTAGTCTTAGGCACAACCTTATAGCGTGGTAAGCCCGACTTCTCGCTTGTTTGATAGAGGTAGATGCCAGGAACATTAACACTAACATTACGTACATAATGCATAGCTTGAGACAGCACCTCATTATATAACTCAGCCTTACGATTATCACCATCCTCATCACCAATCCAATGATCAAGGTTCTTGAGAATCATTCGAAGATTGTCCATACCATAGGTAGACGACTTTACAGGGTCGTCACCGAGGTCTTCCTCAATAGCAGAAGGGTCATACTTCGTTCCCGTTTGCTGTAAGCCATAACGATAGAAAGGGTCGCCTTCATGCTTATCAGCCAACAAACGCAGCTGTTTCGCATCATCCTCAAACCCCTTCGAACCAGGGAAAAGCTTATAAGCCCACTCAACAGCATAGTAGTCATAGACGCCAAGACGCGGTGGAGTAAGTTTAACGCCGTGGTCAGTAGGTTGTGCAACATAATTAAAACGTGCATAATCCATGATGGAAGCCGTTGTACCATACTTTTGCGTGAAGGCAGGAGAACGCAGCGAGTCGGTTGGAAGTGCTGCGGACGCTGCCATGTTGTGCATAAATCCAAGCGTATGACCAATCTCGTGCGCAATAATATACTCAAGTGTCTCCTCTATAATACTGTCAGGCATCTGCGCTGCACGTGCACGAGGGTCAATCTGTGCCGTCTGAACAAATCGCCAGTTGTTAATCGTGTTTACAACATCATTATAAACAAGAACGGTAGCATTGATCACCTCTCCAGTGCGAGGGTCGGTCCACGAAGGTCCCATAGCATTCTCAACGTCAGTAGGTAAGTATCTGATACAAGAATACTTGAAGTTATCGGGGTCGAAATTAGGGTCGTTCTCAGGGAAGTCTGCCACCTGCATGACATTCTTAAACCCTATACGTTCGAAAGCCTTATTCCACCATAGAACACCAGCTTTGATAGCTCGTTTCCAAAGTGGAGGGAATGTATTCTCTACATAATAGACGATTGGCTTTGTTGGTTCGCAGAGTTCGCCCGCAAAGTAGGCAGCTGTATCCTTCGGTACAAGTCGCCAACGCTTAACGAATGTAGCTTTATCAATTGACCCATCCTTCTTAAGAACATCCTTATTCATAAGAAACATTCCCACACGTGTATCACTCAAACGAGGTGTCATCAAGTCGTTTGGTAACAGTGCTAACGTAAAGTTTACGCCAATCGTTACGGGATAGTTGGTGATAGGCGAACCTTTCTTACCAGAGAGACTAATGATGTAATGCCTATCCATACCGACACAGGCATTCTCATCGAAGACTTTTAGTTTCGTCACTCTTGTAAGATTATCTTTCAAAGATGAGTTTACAGTGTACGACCCTACATTCTTAGCAATCACAGGGAAGAAGCGATTCTCCTTTAGAATAAAGGACGAAGCATCGAACAGCACAGCTCCAGTGGAGTCGTTATGTGCCTTGATAGGGAATGAAAAGAAATCAAGATTATCATAGTTCAGCCTTGCTGCAAGCGTAGCTGAGGGCTGATTCTTTGGCACAAACAAGTCGGTATTTACCACCTGCATCACCACAGAACTATCTTTCTCTATGAAACGTACATGCACTAAGTTGGAATTCTTAAAGCCTAAGTCGCCCATCTTAGGATTTGACACTGACGAAATGGTTACACCAATAATCATGTCGCGACCCAAAGACTGCTTCGGAAGCTCCATCAATATACGTCCGTCAGTCTTATGAAACGATACAAAGCTACCACGCACCGACTCCGTCAGTTGCTCGGTGAGGGCACGCTCGTAAGCCGATTTCTTTTCTGTTTGTGTGCTCTGCGCCTTCTTCTTACGTTTTGAAAACGGGAAAGCCGTTCCCGATGTAGCCACCATAGAGAAGAGAAGCAGAAGTAATAGTATGCGACGCATTAACTGATTAGCTATTAATGAATATTTCATTGTCCATCCTCCAAAGCTTTGTTCACCTTAAAGAGCAACATAGAATAATGTGAGTGCGCATCAGGTGAGAGGTTTGCTTTGACACACTTCTCCAACATTGGCTTAAGCTTCAACAGTGAAGTGTAGAAGTAAATAGCCGAGCCGTCTAACAAAGCAGCATCAACTGTTGGTGCGAGTGAGGCTGTAGGGTTACCATAGGCAGTGCTACTCGTCTGACTGCCGTTAACCGATGTGGACTGAAGTGCTGCTGGACCATTACCACCCTGCTTGTTAGCCTTGTCGATAACCGCACGTGAATACGTTAGATAAGCACGCTGTAACACTCGTTCCTCCTGAGATGGAGCCTTACACAATTGTGCACTTTGGAAGAGTGAAGAGAAAAGGTCATCGAAATATTCTTTCTGACTATAACTCTGTGATGACAGATGTGATGCTACTGCCAAACGTGTACGAACACCAAAGAGGTCATATCCAATAAACTCTAAAAGCTGATCGTAATAACTTATAGCCATGAATCCCTTACGCTCAAAACTTGGGTTAGCATATTGCTTGAAGTGTTTTGCCTGGTTCAAGCACCATAACATCGCCTGTCGCTGACGCGCCTTAGGTACCACCTCATAGCGAGGAACACCCGATGTTACTTTCATATCGTTTAAGAAGATACCACCAACATTACTCAACACACGTTTGAAGAAAGCATATCTCTGCTGAGAGATTGCCAAATATAACTTCTCTTTGATGCGACTATCATCATCGTCTTTCACCCAGTTATAAAGGTTATTTTCAACGATTTGCATATTACGCAATCCATATTCGCTTGCCTTAATCGCATCACTACCCAATGCACCTTCTTGTACACGTGGGTCCCAAATCAATGAAGAAGTTCGGAAGAAACGATAACGAGGATTCTGTACACGCTTATCAACCATCTTCTCAAGTGCATCGGTTTCAGCACTTAAACTTGTCTTTGATGGGTCGAAATAACGATAAGCCCATTCGATAGCATGCTTGTCATACTGTCCAACATTCTCTGGCATATAAACAACACCCTTATCACTTGGCTGAGCAACATAATTAAAAGGTGTATTAGCCATTATTGATGCAGCAAGATTGTTGGCACGTGTGAATGTGCTATTACGAAGAGAGTCAACAGGATAGGAATACGAAGCTCCTATATTATCAAGCAAACCAAGGCTTCTCCCTACTTCGCATGCTACCATGTACTTCAATCCTTGATTGAACTTGTCTTGTGGAAGATGAGAAGTACGCATTGTGGCATCTGATGCTGCTGAACCTAAGAATAACCAACGGTAAATCTGATCACCGACATTGGCAGGAACAAACACTGACGCATTGATGATTTCTCCTGTTTGTGGGTTCGCCAAAAAAGAAGATGTAACCTTTTCAGCTGTACTTGGCACGTATCGAATGCAAGAATAGGCAATATCATCAGCATCGAAGTTATGGTCATTCTTTGGGAAGTCTAAGGCTTCAATAGCCTTTTGATAACCCGCTTGTTCGAAAGCCTTATTCCAAAGTTCTACTCCTTGCTTTATCGCATTCTTCCATTCAACAGGGAAGGCATCATCAATATAAAAGCATATTGGCTTAACAGGCTTTGATAACTTACCTTGTTCGTAAGCCTTTAGATTCTGTGGAACGAGGTTCCAACGTTGTGCTATGAATGTTTGCTTGCTTTTTGCTATGTTATTATCGAAGGTGAGTTTAGATACAGATGCAATACCAACACGCGAATCAGTTACGCGTTGGCGCATCTTGCTATCTGGCAATAATGCTAAACTATAGGTAACACCTACGGTCGTTGGAATTTCACTCGCAACTGGTAAAGACATGAGTGAGGCAGTGAGTAGATAGTTGAAATCAACGTTTATCGTTATATTACGATCAAAACTCTTAATCGTTCTAACATAAGACATTTCGCTCTTAGGCGAAGCTGACAATGCTAAATCACCCGACTTCTTTGGAATAATGGGTAACATACTGTTAGGACGTGCCAAGAGATCTGTTGCATCTATCACAATAGCCGAACTATCATTGTTGAAAGCAGCAATCTTAAAGCCCATCAAGACTGGGTCACGATAACTAATCTTCAAGGCTTCTTGCATCTCAGCGCTTGCACTACCATCTGAATAAACCACACTGTTAGGTGTCTTCATCACCAAGCTGCTGTCTTGAACTTCGAAAAAGAAATGCAAAGGAGTGAAGCTCTTTGTACCAATGGTCAGATAGGTTGGATCTGTTGTTGAGGAGATACCACCACCCAACAACATCTCTTTATGCAAGTATTTAACAGGAACCTCCAAGTAGAGTTTCCCATCACTCTTATGTACAGTGATAAACTTACTACTTGCAGTTTCCTTCTTCTTGTCCTTAAATAGTTTATCGTATTTTGTTTCCTTCTTAGCTTTTTTTTCTTCGTCGCCTTTTTTATCATCGGCAAAAGCCCTAACATTAACGCACAATAGTAATAAGCCTATTCCTATTGTGCGCAGTGTTACCATTATATTGTTTGTTTTCATGTCGGAATTATGGTTTGAATATGGCATGTAATCTCCTTACATGCCACGTTCATTATTGTCTGTATGTAATGCTCTTGATACGTCCAGTAATATTCTTCTTCGCCCAAAGCAATTTGTTTTCGTTCATATCAAAACAGTAAATGCTTCCCACAAGCTGACCTGAAGCCGCGTTTGTAGCTACATAAAGCTTATTGCTTCCTTCTAAGATGAGCATATCAGCGATAGTTTCACTGGCATCTCCAAAGGTTGTTAATGCGCTTTGTGGGAAATTACCACCAGACAATACGTTGTAAGCATACAGCTTATTACCAGCAGAATAGTAAACTAAGTTCTTCTCTGCAGATACGCGTACAACTGATTGTGTGGTCAAACCCGCAGTAGCTGGTACAACAGCCTCATCTTTTACAACTGCTGCCTCAACCTTAGTAGCTGTAGAAGGATAGAAGCCTGGGAAGATATAATAGCACTTAAACTTTGATGAAGTAGCATTCCATGTGAGTAAAACGATGTTACGCTCGTTGTCAACAGGTCCCATACCAACAAGTGTTTCACCCGTAAACTTACCTTTCAATAACTCAACAGGCACCTTACCTGTAGCCTGTACCTTTTGTGCAACCAATCGTCCTTCAGCATTATCAAACATTACGTAGCCTTGTACATAACGTAGGTCTTGCTGCTTCCAAGCTGTAGCAGCATCAGCTAAAGATATGTCGGAACCTAAAGCATCCTTGATAGAATTACCTAAGTTGAAGGGTGTTGTCTCTGAGAGTGTCAATCGGTTTGGCACATGATTTACCATTGTCAGCATTGACTTTGGATATGTCAAGGCACTCTTTCTAAGATATGTAACATCACCTGTACTATTAGTAGTGAAGCGCATATTCATCAGATTACCGTCGAACTCATAGATAGTACTTGGACTTCCCACGGCAACAAACAAGAGTGGAGTCTTGTTATCACGTGCTAACGCATAATCAATTCCCTTAGGTTCTCCTGTGAAATCAATGCTTGGATTATTCTTTTGCAGAACATCTAAGTCAAAAGTCTTTGTACTTCCTTCCTCTGGCAGATAAGAAACAATTGTCTTTCCGCTATTACTTGCTAATATGTAAAGACCATCAACATAAGAGTATTGTACATTTAGTCCAAACTCATAATATTGAATATTATCTCCATTGCTCACCTTTAATCGACATGGAAAAGAGCCGAAGTCCTTACAAACATATTTAAGAGAAGCATCGGTCGATACAACCTTACCATTTACTTCCCACTCATAGTCAACCTTCTTTTGCTCATTTGTCTGTACGACATTAGGCGAAATCTTCAATGTATCCCATCTATTGAGGGTATATTTCTCCTGTAAGTCCTGTGCCAATGACAACTTAGACGAATTGCCAGAAGGACCATAAGACTCGTCTTTTATACATGACTGAAATGACAATGCCACTAATGGGAGTGCCAAGAGAAGATATAAATATTTCTTTATCATCTTATTTCTTATTTATCTGTTTACCAATATTCATTCTATCATAAGGTATAATCATCGTTTTATCGTAAACCAAAGTTCTTTATTGAAACGATACTCAGTGTACACTCGATTATACCTTAAGACAAGTAACAATACCTATCCTACTTTTTACAACTCATCTGGATGCGCTGCAAAGTAAGCAACTACCTCTTGTACATGCTGATACAGATAGCCTTGTGCCGTTACATCAGAGCCTTCTATGATATCTCTGATAGTAGCCTCATTACTGTCATAATATGCAAGTAACTTACGATACTTGTTTTTGGTAAAGGCTCCTAAACCCCAATAACTCTCCATCACTTCCCAGAAATCAGGCTTAGAGAGTACGTTGTTAAAGGTTATTTTTACCGTATTGTTCTTGGTAAGTCTTGTTCCCAACTTATCCTTCCCTACTAAATTCAATACCAATCGTATTGAATCATCCTTATCTTCTGACAAGTTAGCACGTATCAATGTTACTGGAACATAAGAACGATAAGCATTAGGAGCGAAACGCAAGGTATCAGCATTAAGTGTGTAATGCTTCCCTGCAACAGCCGTTGTACCCTTACCTACCTCTACACTGAAGGGTTGCGCCTCAGCAGAAAGATTACCTACAAGCTGCACAGGGAGATAAACCACATGTGTAAGTGTATCAACAGGCTTTACTCCGAATGAGTAATTCACAACGGTATCACCTGGTTGTGCATAATAGAAGCTAACTTGATTTGTTGGTTCAAACATGCCGTCAGAACTATGTTCACCATCAAAGTCGACGTTGCTGCATGCTGCAAACAGGGTTACACCAGCGCAAACAAGTAGTATATTTCTTATTGTTTTTTTCATTTTCATAAAGTGTTTAATAACTTACTGTCCTCCGAACTCTTTCTCCGTTTCTGGCCAAGGCAAGACGAAGATGGAATTAGATGGCTGACGTGTGGTAATACCTCTAAAGTCAGTAAATGCTTTGTTATAGTGCTTTAACGCATAGAACGTTTGTCCTTCTCCAGGCATCTCACGCATACGCTCACGCAACATCTCCTTATTGAAAGCCTCGCGTGTTGCTACCTTTGCGCTATCAACATCCTCTAATCCACGACTTTCTTACTTCATTGAGTAATCTAACAGCCTCTGTCTTATTACTATCGTATGTACATTCACTTAAGATATAATACATCTCTGGCAAACGGATTAGCGTCAAGCCCTGTAAAGGATTGCTATTCACCTGTGCATCACTTTCTAAGAATCTTACAAAAGAATAGGTCTTCAAACCATCTGGTGTAGTATTCTGTCTGTAATAGCCTGTGTAACGCAAGTCTGTACTTGTAGCCGAGAAGGCTGATGTCTCATACAGATTCTCCAGATCTCTACGTCCTTCAGTGAATGTACCGCGTGCTGTCTGTGATAAGAAAAATGTAGAGATAGTGCTTGAAAGCGTATTGTTATACAAGCCGAAGATCAATTCTCCTGCTGCAGGGAAACGCTTTACATCACTCAATGAGCTATACTTCTTCAATGAGAAGTTATTGGTTGCATCGATTACCTGCTTAGCATACTTAGCCGCATTCGCCTCGTCACCCATAGCATAGTAAACTCTTGCCTTTGTAGCAGCCACAGCATACTTATTAAAGAACACAGCACGTCCTTTCAGATAGTCACTGGAAGCTGTTGTCTCAACGTTTACTACATTATCGTTCTTCAAAAGTTCTTCAGCTTTATCCAAATCCGACAATATCGCCTCGTACGTTTTATGCAAAGTCAATAACTTCTTATTATTGAGGTCGAAAGTCGTTGAGTATGGTATACCACGTGTTGATGCATTGCTTTGACCATAGTCTTCTGCAAAAAGACGAACAAGGTCGAAGTGCATAAAGGCACGTAAGCCATAGCACTCACCACGCATCAAAGGCAGCTCCGCATGCTCAAACTTAGCATTCTCTGTTTGATCAATTATATTATTGACATATGCTATTGCTTGATATTGCTTTGTCCAAATAGCATCAACGATTGAGCGTACATCACTACGCATATAATCGTATTGTCCTACGAAGTAGCTTGTCTCTGATGAGTTATCGTAACCAAAGATTTGTCCTAACTGGTCTACGAAACCAAAGCCTAAGTTGCCACCATATAAGTCTGATGTTGCCATACTACCATAAGCACCATACATTGCATTACGGAAACCACGGATAGATGAGAACTGCTCTTCCTCATCAACTTGTCCTGCTGGTTGAACATTTATAAAGTCGTTACATGATACCACAGATAGCATCATGACAGCACCTACCAATAGTTTTGTATAATATGATATTCTCTTCATATTCATTTATTTCTTATTGTTACCTAAATAGTCTTTCACTGTTAACCATCATCGGCCTAAAAACCAAGTCTTACTGAAAACTCTACACTTCGCTCATAAGGATAACTTAATCCGCGCTCACGTTTTACAGATGAGAGGTAGAAGAGGTCGTTAGCCAACATCTCCAAGTGTAAACGCTTCAAGCCATATCGCTTAATGAATGTCAATGGCACTTCGTATGCTAACGAGAGACTGCTCAGCGTGATATAATTATTTGTCTCAACAAATCGTGATGTCTGCATAGGTACGCTTGAATCGCTAATACGCTTGTACTTTGCTTGCTGACCAACTTCCTTCCATCTACTGCTAAATACGCGTTCGTCAGCGTTATAGCGTGGGTCAGCACCCTCCACCTTACTTGCTAACGTCTGGTTGTAGACAGCTCCACCGAAAGAATAACGCATAGACATTCCCATTGAGAACTGCTTATAGGTAAGGTAAGAACCGATTGAACCCATACCGAATGGTGTGGTATCGCCATATACTACCTTGTCATTAGGATCGTAAACGAACGTAAGGCTGCCATCACGCTTAATGAAGACCTCATTACCCGTGATAGGGTCGATACCAGCAGAAGAAACAACCTTCAATGCTGTCAACGACTGACCTTCCTCATAGATAGGCAACGGTGTCACACCACCCTTTGCCTGGTTCTTCTCGTTTTGTTCGCGAAGAGCGTTACTAATCTTCTTAATCTTATTCTTGTTGTAAGCGTAGTTAAGGCTCAACGACCACTCCCAATCCTTATTCTTAATAGGGATAACACGTGTCTGGAACTCGAATCCATGATTCTCTACCTCTCCGACATTCTCACGTGACGTGGTGATACCCAATGATGGAGCCTTAGTGATGTCAAGCAACAAGTTGTCTGTATTCTTTACATAAACATCTGCCGAGAAGTCCCAGCGTCCTTTGAACATTGTGAGATCAAGACCGAGGTTGGCACTGAGTGTTCTCTCCCACTTAAGGTTCTTGTTTCCAATACCCATTGGTACGGCACCAATACCTTTTATATAGTTAAGACCTGCCAAACTGGTATACATTGTCAATGCCTGATAGGGTTCAAACGAGATGTTTCCAAGATAACCCAAACTTGCACGAAGCTTTAACAACTGGAAAGGTGAACCTTTAAGGAACTTCTCATTATGAATATTCCATCCTGTTCCCACACTCCAGAAAGGAGCGAAACGAGAGTTCTTACCAAACTTAGACGAACCTTCATAACGATAAATCACATCTAAGAAGTAACGGTTATCCCATATTGTGTTAAGGTTTACGAAGAAACCTGCACCATTATACTTATTGTCTACACCACCTGGTTTACCTGTTGGATAGTTTCCTGCCAACAATGGGTGGGCTACATTGTCTGAATAATAACCTACAGAACCATACCTACTACCATCGACAGAGTTTGACTCAATCGTTGCACCTGCCATCGTGGTAAGGAACAGCTTACTAAATATATAGTTATTGTATGACACCATCAACTTACCCTGATAAGTAGTTGTACTGGTGAAAGTCTCTGTCAGGCTTCCTCTGCGTGACACATCGGCTACGTTCTTAATCTGATCTGCCGAGAATGGTGACACAAAGTTACGTCCTTCATATTTCGTCTTTTGTATTGAGAAGTCTCCATCAATTCTGAACTTCTCACCCAACCATAACTGAAGTGTTGTTGTGTTTAATACATCGAGCGTATTTCCTCTGTTGAAACTACCTAACGATGCCTCATACAAAGGGTTAGAGAGGTCATAATTCAACTTTGGTTTCAATGCGCCATACTCATCATATGGATATTCATATGGGTTCTGCTTCACCCACTCAGAGAAGTCACCATATGGCGACTGAGTTGATTTACAGATGAGATAGTAGCCGTATTACTGATAAAGAACTTACCAGAAAGGTTATATGAGAGCTTGAAGTTTGTTGACAAACGCTCACGACTCGAACCCTTCATTACACCTTCCTCATCTCCATAACGGACACCTAAGTTGTATCGTGCGTGCTCATCACCTCCATCGATACTTACACTATGCTGTGAAGAAACCGCATTACGCAATGGTTTCTTAATCCAGTCGGTTGTTACACCGTCTTGAATCTGGTTGTAATAGTATGCATACTTATTTTGCAGCGCATATTGGTCCGCTAAGTTAGTCGCAGTATAAAGACCTGCCAAACGCTCATACTCAAGCTTTTGTGAAGCTGAGAGCAATTTATAATCACTCAAATCTGGAGTTGACAAACGTAATGTTCCGTTATAATTAAATCTCAACTTACCACCCTTGAGTGCCTTGTTGTGATAACGATAACACCTGCAGAAGCCTTCGCACCATAGAGTGCTGATGCCGACGCATCTTTGAGTACGGTGATTGACTCGATATCGTTCATATCCATATCATTGACATAGTCAACCTTTACCTGCGAACCGTCAACAACGAATACAGGTAAGTTAGCTTGACCTGAGAAGGTAGCGCGTCCACGAATATTGATATCAGCAATCTTATTTGGGTCAGATCCGCCAAGGTTATCCTCTAACACGCTAAGACCTGGCACAAAGTTAGCCAAACTCGTAAGTACATTTTTTGTACCAACAGACAATAGTTCGTCTTTCTTTATAGATACCTGCGAACCAGTAAAACTGTTTCTATTCTTTGTAGCAAAACCTGTTACGACAACTTCACCCAACTCACCAACGTCTTCCTGCATCGTGAAGTTACCTGCCGTTCCATTCTTTACCTTTTTCTCTAAAGGCTTATATCCTATATAATTAAAGGTGAGCGTAACCTCTGGTAAGTCGGTATTAATCTCATACTGACCGTCAAGGTTCGTAATATAACCGCCGTTAAAGCCTTTCATTCGGATGGTTACACCAGGTAGAGGCAGACCGTCTTTATCGGTTACCTGTCCATATACTCCCTTCCGTTTCTCTTGTGTTGGTTTACGAACAAGTTTCACGCTGTTGCCATCAATACTATAGCTAAAACCAGTCTTATTAAAGACTTGTCCTAACACGGCACGAACAGGCTGCGCTTGTGCGTCAATGTTAACTTTCTCCGCTTGAGATAGTAGTTCGGGAGTCACATCAAATTGTAATCCTGTTTGCTTTGACACTTCATCTAAGAAGGTCTTCATTTCTGTTTGCTTCATAGACAGCGTCACCACCATCTTATCGACATCTTGTGTTTGTGCCGATACGGTTGACCCTATACTAAGCATTAACATCAGAGCCAGTACTGCCCAAATTCGTAATACGAGATTACTTTTTTGCATTTCTTTTCTCATTTCCCCTCTGGTACTTTAATGTTTAGAACTATTTTTATAAATTAAAAAAGTAGAATACAAATTATACTGATATTCTTTTTATTAAAGCCGCTTTTTAAACAGCGAATCTACAAAAGTACACAAAAAACAAAAACCTTGCAAATATTTTTTAAGTTTATATATTAAAAACATATCATTTCATAACATCTATCACAAATATTTGATTGAAACCTAAAATATTATTTCTTTGCCTATTCTTTACATTGTCTTTCTGCCATTTATGCCTTCACTTAGCCACAACCGACAAATGTATGTAAATATTTTTTGTACACCTTGAATTTTATATATGGTCTTTAGCCTTCGAAAAGGGGCTTAATAGGCTTCTAAAAGATGCCCTTTTGAAGTCTTACTAACGCCCTTTTGAGCCCTTAGTAAGCACCTTTTAAAACACAAGTTGATAACATACTGTATATCTGATAGTTACAGACGTCTTTAGAAATGCTATTTTATACGCATGAAAAGGAGATTTAGCTCGAAGTTATGTAAAAATATTTCGCAATAATAAAAGAGTCGGTAGATTCAAGTACCCAGTGTGAAATCAAATTTAACCCACGCGGTCATTAGAGCCTAAACATATTTTGGGTATTCAGGATTTTGGAGTGATAAGGTTTGCCACTTAAATTTTGGACTTTGACGAAAAGTCACACGGAGACACGGAGAGGACGGAGGATTAATAAAACAAAGCAATGGAAGGCACGGAGGCATCGTCAGTGTATAGAGCGACGGAGCTTGTTTGCCAATTCTATTAACAATTTATACACAAAGCGTTTATCCCAACAGAGTTATCAAGAATCTGTACGCTACACCTCCGTAACATTGCGTTTAACTCCGTCCACTCCGTGACTCTGTGTGCCATATTATATGAGGGGCTTAGTTTATCAGTCTATCTTACGGGAGGAGCCAACATCATACGTTTAAAAGATAGTATACAAAAAAACGGGATTACCTTCGTAAAGGCAACCCCGTAAAACTATTGTAACTTAGGATTATTTAATGTAATAAAAATACTGCTTCCAACCTAAAGAAAGGTTATTATACAGAGACTTATAACGTCTTTAGATATGAATCTATTAACGTAACTTATAGCCCTTGAACGCATAGAACAAGATATAACCAAAGCATACAAAGCAAAGACCATAGGCATATCGAGCATCTGAAACATCCTTTAAAAGACCAAACAGTACTGTAATTGCTGCTCCACCGATAAGTCCCATCGTCAAGAGTGATGAACCCTTCTTGGTAAACTTACCCAAATCCATCAATGCCAAAGGCCAAAACGCTGGCCACATCAGTGAACATCCTAAAGCCATGACACCGACACTATATATACTGTAAACTCCAGGAAGAAGAACAACAAGAGTCGTTCCCAACAAGGCTACGAATGAACAAATCTGCAAAGCACGTGTCTGAGAAAGATACTTAGGAATCAGAATGATTCCTGCAATATATCCAATACTAATACTAATCGGAGTTATCCAAGAATAGTTTTCTGGATGAGCAAGTCCTAACTCATTCGCATAGTCAATGAGCGTTCCCAACACGATAGTCTCTGCACCAACATAAAAGAAGATGGCAATGGCACCCAGAACCAAGTGTGGGAACTGGAAAACAGACTTCTTACTGTTTGCATAAGCAGATACTTCTTGGTCAACCTCATCAGTCTCACTGCTATCCTCACCCGCTGCTTTCACCTCTGGCAATGGTGACAAAAGAGCCACTACACCTAAAGCAACGAACAGACAAATAATCACAGCAAAAGGTTTACCTAAATCATCTATAGCAACACTACCTGAAGCACCTGCGAAAAGAGCAATAAAGAGGGGTGACACTGGCCAAGCTAACTTGTTGATCATACCCATAATAGAGATACGCTTTGCAGCACTCTCCGTTGGTCCCAATATTGTCACATAAGGATTTATAGCTGCTTGTAAGAAGGTGTTAGCCGTTCCACAGAAAAAGGAAGCTACCAGAAACAAAGGAAAACTCTTTGCATCTGCCGAGAAGATAAACACTCCAAAGCTACAGCAAACATTCCGAACGCAATAGCCATCGTACGCTTATATCCTATCTTGCTAATTAACATTCCCGCAGGATAGCCAAAGATAAGGAAAGGCAAGAATGTTGCACCAATGAGCATATATGCTTCCATTGAAGAAACACTTAACGACACCTTCAATACTGGAACCAACAATGAATTTATACCCAAGGCAAATCCACAAGTGAAAAACATAAGCCCTAAGAATGCCATAGGGACAAGGAAACTCTTTTGTTCTTTCATAAGTCTACTATGCAACACTATTGATGAATACTTCACTTAAATAATATGGGACAACATGACATCTTCTTTTGTTGATTAGAGTAATGTTATGTCCACGAACAAATCCCTAAAACCTATCATCAACAACTGACATACTCCATCATATTAAACTGTTGGAAGGCCCAACAAATATTACCCTGCATTCTGTCATTTCAAGAAAAAACCTAACCCAAGTGTTGCAATAAAAGTCACATTAAATCTTGATTGACGATGCAAAGGTATAAAAAAAACGCAAAAAACTATCACAACTTGATAGTTTTTCGCGTTTAATCTCTTTGTTTGAGGATTATAAAGCTATTATTTCGTACGCCTGAGTATCTCATCACGGCATTCTTCCATCAGCCATTTTGGCGTACTCGTAGCCCCACAGATACCTACTGTTTCAACTCCTTCAAACCAACTCATATCGATTTCGTCTGCACTCTCAACTTGATGGGAGTTTGGGTTTACACTCAAACATTCGTGAAAGAGGACCTTACCATTTGAACTCTTACGGCCTGCCACAAAGAGAATCAAGTCGTGACGAGCAGCAAAGGTAGAAATGTTTGGCATACGATTAGCAACCTGTCGGCAGATGGTATCAAAGCTTTGAAACTTTGCTTTTGGTGAGATATGACTTTGAATGTATTCGATAATCTTATGAAACTCATCCAAACTCTTTGTCGTCTGTGAGTAGAGATAGATGTCATTATTAAAGTCTAACGCCTTAACATCTTCAAACTTCTCTATCACAATCGCCTGACTATGGGTCTGACCAACAAGTCCAAGCACCTCGGCATGACCATTCTTTCCAAAGATAACAATGGAAGAGGAGGCACTAAGCTCTTGTCCCTCGCCTACTGCAGGAGGAAGAGAAACAGAGGAAATAGAGGTTTCCACCGCTTCATTCGTTACTGGCTTAAGGCTTGAAGGTTCATCAACAGCAACTCCGCCCTTTGAAGATATCATATAAGAAGGTTGACGACCTTTCTCATACTGTGTCTTAATACGACGCTGAAGGGCAAGAACCACAGGGCAAGTAGCATCGATAATCTCAATGTTATTACGTCTTGCAAGTTCGTAAGTCTCAGGTGGTTCGCCATGTGCACGCAGCAAAACCTTCACGTTATGAAGCTCGCGCATCTGCTCATGATTAATCGTGATGAGTCCTTTCTTTGTGAGGCGTTCCACCTCCATACTGTTATGTACGATATCACCTAAGCAATAGAGCTTTGTACCCTTTGCCAATTCTTCTTCGGCTTTCTTAATGGCAGTAGTCACACCGAAGCAAAAACCACTACCGTTATCTATTTCTATTTGAAGCATTTCTTTTTAAGGAGTTAAGGAGTTGAGAAGTTAGGGGAGTTAAGATAACATCCGCTACTCCACAACTCTATCAAATAACTTGTTCACTCGTTTACTTGTAGACTTGTTCACTTGTCTACTCATCTACTTGAAAATGAATAGAGTTAAAACAACACTTTGAATCGACAACTCTATCAAATAACTTGTTTACTCGTTCGCTTGTCAACTCGTCTACTCATTTACTTGTATAACCTCCGCGCCAGTACGTCCACTATATTCAGGAGCATATGCACATTGCGCAGTGCAGGTTCCTGTCTGATAAACACCTGCTCGGTCAATATAATATTCTGTCTCAACGACATGCTTACCCTTTGCCATCTGGTCGAAGTAGTAATTAGTGGTGTAATCCTTTGGAGCAATGTAGTATCCCCAATGATATCCACTCAACTGACTAACAGGCTCAAGGCAGGCAGCACGCTTGTCAACTACTTGTACAAAGTCGTAATCACGGTCAGCAATGATCGTCAAACGGATACGCACCTTGTCACCAACTTTAAGGCTTTTTCCTCTCTTCAACAGTACGCTATCAACCAAGACCTCACGCTTAATCTTCAAGCCAGATGAAGCATCAGAGATATCTGTTGACGATTGGAAGAACTGTGCATAGACAGCACCCCAGCTTGTGCCAGTGCTTGTCTTGCTGATAACCAAATCATGACTTTCAGATGATTGGAAATCAACTGGCTGTGTAGCCTTCACATAACCCAAACCTGCCGTAGGTTGTGTTGTCTGCAATGGTTTGTTATCAAGCATCAACGTAGCATGCTCTCCATTCTGCATCAACCAATTGCCATTGTTCATAAATGCCCAAATAGCATTCACTGAGTTCAATGGTGTATCCCAAGCCTGCGTACGCTTCTCCTGTAAGAGCCAACGCTGCATCTCAACAAGCGTCTTACCATCAGTAGGAGTAATCGTCTTTATCGCCTCAATAGCAGCCACCTCTGTTGGAATCTTATAATCACGCCAGCTGTAATAAGCGTTTTTAGAATCGAAGTAACGTCCCTTTTCTTCCATATAAACCGTATATTCCTTGATACTCTGCAGGTATTCACGTGCCTTTTCAACCTTACCATACTGCTGAAGGATTACTGCAGTATTCGCTTTACCGTAGATAGTTAAGTCCGTAGGTTTCTTGGTTAGGCGGTCGATGAGGTACTTTATGTCATTTGTAGCTCGGTCATGATAGAACAAAGCATTGGTGTAAAGATAATCACAAAGGTCATCAGATGGGAAGAGTATCGTATTATACCTCTTCTCATCACGCTTCATCTCAGCCACACACTTAGCTACCTTCTTATCCATAAAGCGGAAAGAAGCGTTAATCATGTTTGTTACCTCTGGGCTTGGACTGGTAAGGTTCTGCAAACGAGCAAGCGTCTTCGTCACCGCAACAGTCATATACAGACTTCCCTTCATTCCTTGCCACCAAGAGAACGAACCATCAGAGTTTGCAGTTTCTTTAGACTTGAGAATGTTGATGTCAACTTGTTCTGCAACTGATTCTCATCGAAGAAACGCACGAGTTGCTGTTTCTGTTCGCTTTCATTCTTAGCATCCATCACCCAAGGAGTCTCGTCAAGTGTCAAAGACTTGAGTTCTTGGTTCTTCTCCAAAGCCGACATCATTGACGTTTCTTTGCCAGTTTCCTTCTTCCATTGCTCAATAGTCTGCTTAATCGATGGGGAAGTACTCATGATCTGCTTACCCAAACGATTTGCATAATAAGCTGAAACAAGACTGATAGCATTCTTTTCACTTGCATCTGCCACATAAGGCAATGCCTGAATCATCAGCCAATTAGGGTTATTGGTGTACTCTACTGTCAGCTTCTGATCCGTACTCTTCTTTGGGAAAAGCTTACCAACATTAATCGTCTTCACCCCAGCATCATTCTGTGTGAATGGATAGGTGTTTGTTACATACTCCTTATTCTGAAGTACTGAGAGGTAATGTTGCTCACCATCAGAGAAACCATCGCCCTCAACCGTGAAGCGAACAACGAGTAAAGACTGGTCAGCTGTAAGTTTATTTGCATTCTTAGCCAACAATGAAGCTAAACTATAGGTTGCCGAACCACTCCCCTGTGCCTTCAAAACAACAGCTTTACTATCCGTAAAGAGCACCTTCTCTGTTGCAGGATCAAGGATTTCAACCTTTGCTTTTGCATTGATATCTTTCTCAGATTGATTGAACAAACGAGCAGAAACCATAGCTTCGTCACCCAAACGAACAAAGCGAGGCATGTTAGGCTGCACCATCAAAGTCTTCTGAGCTACGATGTCATCAGAAAGGAAGCCATTATTCATATCCTCATCGTGTGCCAATCCCATGAAACGCCAAGTAGTAAGGCTCTCTGGAAGCGTAAACTTAATACTAACATTACCCTTTCCATCCGTCTGCAACTGTGGATAGAAGAAGGCAGTCTCATTGAGATTCTCACGCATAGAAGGCTTTACATTCTTCGGCTCGTCCTTCTCTGGTTTTATCTCCTCATCTTTCTTGACAACAGGAGCAGTAAATTTCGCTTTCGTTTCCTTAGTAGGTCCAAATCCAACCTTAACGACCTCATTCATAGAAGACTCCTTTGCCAAAGCCATTGACTTAACGGCACGTGTCATGCTTACCATTCGATCTTCTCTTGCTGAATAAATATAAGCATCTGGCGTATCATATTCTTCTAAGAAACGACTATCAAATCTCGAGAAAGACAACAGCTCTACATCAAAAGGTTTGATATTAGCTTCCCATGAAAGACCCAAACCTGAATAATCCGAACTCTCCCAATTAACAGATGTATAGTTAAGCGAGAAGAAGTTGCCTAAGTTCCATGAATTAGACAAGAACTGATCAAGACTCTTGTCATAAAGTGTTGCCATCAGTTGAGCATTGGCAGCCTTGCCATCAGGACGATTAATGGTTACTGTCCATTCCTCCTGCTGACCTGGGATAAGTTTATTACGGAATGTCTTCCATTTTACAATTAAGCTCTTATCTGGTAACGGACGCGTAATCCTCTCTGAATGAGAATACATTATGCCATTCTTCACCCAAGCATAATTAAGAAATATCTCATCACCATACTCTTCCTTATAGACAAACTTGCGTGTCTGTACACTATTGCTTTGATTGAAAGAACCTGTTTCAATCACTTTATTATCTGAGAAGATAGAATAAACAACATATTGATTCTCATCACTTGAACCCACCTGCATATAGATAGGACCACCATCGCGAGGGAATTGGATTCCACTCAGATAGAACCAGTCATGTGTCTCAATAACAGGACGCTTATCATCAAAAGAGAAGACGACAAAGTCCTCATCTATCGTATCTGTTCCGCAAATAGCATGTAGGCGATAAGCACCAGAAGTCAAACCCTTTATAGCAACATTCTCATTTGCCTTCGCGGTCTTATAATCGCTATAAACATAATTATTCTTATCCTTCTGCTGTGATACGATTACATACTTCACAGTACCATCTATAGGAGATCCTGCAGCATTCAGATAATTAAACTTAATCGTTTTAAGACTGTCACGCAGGTTCTTCTCAGGAATATTGCAAGAAAGACTTGCCTCCTTTGTTCCTAATGGCAATGAAGCAAAACCGTCATGTGTCTCACCTGCAGCATCGGTTACCGAAGCCTCAACTCTAAAGTTATAGAAAAGTGAACGATAACCCTTACCAGACTTCAGTTCTTTCTTGGCTTTGTCAGATAAGACAAAAGGTACGGTAACAACAAACTCTCCCTTGTCGTCTGTGACAACATCTTGCTCGTTCACTTCCTCACTGTCTTCATAGAAGCGACACCAATAGCTTATATTACGTGTAACGACATAATGCACCTTTGCACCTTGTACAGGTACACCAGCAAAACTTTTGGCACGACCAATCAACTTGATTGAATCACCGACAGCATACTTCTCCTTATACTCGTCAAAGTTTACATCAAACGTTGGACGCTTGTACTCATCTACTTGGAAACGCTTAGATCCTTTTGTTCCAAAATCAGCATAAATAGAGAAACTACCTGTCAGTCCACTTGTTGGAAGATTAAAGTCTGCTGCAGCAGTACCGAAACGGTCTGTGGTTACTGACTTACGTCCTATCTCCTTATAATTGGCATCTTTCAAAACCATATCGAAGGTTTGTCCGCCTGCAGCCTTAGTCTTATAGTCTTGCTTGGTGTTCTGATAAGCAATGACAGATGCGTGCACCGTCTGCCCAGGACGATAGATAGCTCTATCCGTGAAGACCTGAGTTACCATCTTGTCATAGTTCTCCTTATCGTAGTCATACGACCCCTCCAGTTGAGTTTCTTCAAAGGCTTTATCCTTATTCGTAAAGACATAGATGTCAGGGGTAGTTCTTTCCGAGTCAAAAACCACCTCTCCATTCTTGTTCGTAACCAGTTTCTTAACGATAGAAGGCTTATCATTATAATAATTTGGATAGGTAGCCTGAACCGTTGCATTTGCTACTGGTTGACCATCCACAACATTGACAACAACATACCGTGCTTTCTTCTTTGGTTGCAGTTCGCTCATGACATAGAGGTCACTAACATAGTAGAAAGCATATTTCGGTGTAAAATTCTTTTTAGGCGTTTCTACCTTAATGAGGTAAACACCTAAAGGTAATGTAGGCATTAAGAAAGAGTCTTTCACCTCTTCATAATCCTTATGACCAGTGAACGTACGGTTTATCGTCTGCGTTGTTGCAGGCAACAGACTTGCCTTCAACTTAGCCATGTCGTCTTTATCTACAAAACTGAGAGAATGATTTCCTGATAGTTTCGTACGCGTAACCGTTATGACTACATCTGATACATTGCGCGTATTCAGCTTAACCCAGTTATTTTTCTCCGTCGAACTAACATTACGCTTATCGAAACTCACTTCAAACATCGGTCTTGTCAGTTCTGCACGAGCATTACGTAATGATACAATTCTATTCCATGATGCCCAACGGACAAGTGCATTATCAATATATGCTATCTTTCCTCAACCGGAGTATCTTCTCCCATACAAGCATAACGCTTCAACGCAACTTCCCCACATATCGGTAAGTCGCTATACGCTTGCATGAGTGAGTCGAGCTTTGAAATACTCTCTTTCTCCTCCTTTATTCCCATCAATGCCGTGTAGCAAGCTGCCTCACGGTTTCCAACGCTTTTATAATAGCTATGCAGTTTGTCGTAGTTACCCACTTGCATACCAATAACATGCAACAGGTCACCCTTAAAGATATCATCGTTTTTACCTATCTTTATCAAAGGCTTAAAGTCAGCTGCTTTCTGACTTGCTAACAGAGAAGGGTTTGCCAGAGCCTTCTTAAAGTAGTCGTCAGCATTTCCACTTTCTTCATTCTGTCCTATCACACCCAAGATACAGTTGTAGATAGCCGATAAGACCTCATCCTTCCCTTCTACCATCTTTGCCTTTGCCTTCAATCGCTTTAACTCTACCTCAGCAGAGTCGGGTGCAATCTCTGTCTGTAACCTTGATGCTAACAGACTTGCAGCCAAGATTTGCCCATAGGCTTTCTCTTTCTGTGCTTTCTGTTCAATCTTCTTTAACAAGCTGATTTGTGTCTTTGGTAAGTCCTTTTGCTCAGCTTGATTTACTTGTTGCCATAAGGCGTCAAAGCTCTGTGCTGTTACTGTAATTGGCAACAACAGAAATATAATTGATAAAATGACAAGTGGTTTCTTCATACTCTCTTTCTTTTATTAATTGCAAAGATAATGCTTTTCAAGTAAAAATACAAAGATGAGCTATGTATATTGTATAAGATGAATACTACTACCGCACAATATAATTAAACTTATCAAAGTTTGTAAAGCCCATCTCTTCCAACTGTTGCTGGCTCTGCTGGCGGTCTTCGTCTGTATTATATTCAGGTATCAAGGGTAGACGGATGATTACCTTATCAGCATATCCATTCGCTGCTAACCATTGAAGATTACTAACTACCTGCTTATTCTCTTTACATCCATATGCTTTGTAGATATCAGGGTTCATATCCTTAATATCTACATACCACATCTGCACCAACGAGGCAATAGCTTTGACATTCTCAAGCGGCACGTTGAGCGATGTCTCTATTGTCAACTTCCATTCGGGATTCATTATCTCGGCAAAGGCTTTAATGAAGTCTGAACGTAAAAGGGGTTCACCACCGCCAAAACAGATACCGCCACCCGTTGCCATAAAGTAAAGGTCGTCTATCTCCACCTCACTATACAACTCTCCGGGTGTCAGCCTGCACCATACACCATCAGCCTGCAAGCACTGAGCGTTTAAGCAGTACTCGCAATGAAGCGGACAACCGTGAAAGCCTACCAATGTTGTTACGCCTTCGCCATCCGTGGTGAGTCTGTGCCGATTAATAGCGATTAACGGTGCTGTTATTTCTGATTGCATTTCTCTTTATGTGATTGCGGTGCTGCGCTATCGGCTAACTCTTTTTCTAAATATGCCCTATCTATCCCTCCAACAACGGCGAGAGAGGGTTCTAAACGGACAACCATATCGTTAGGATTACGAATAGACTTCACTGCTATCACCTTATCTATATACCCATAAGATGAGAACACGAGCGTGTCATTGCGATTAACCTGCAAGTCAAACCTTCCATCCTTGCCCAAAGACACTCTCTTCTTACCACCTTGTATAATAATATTAACCTCAGAAGCAGCATCACCAGATGACGCATTAAGTACTCGCCCACTAATAGTTATGGAGTGCTTCAAATCTCTTGTGTGTGCTTCTGGCATAACTTCTGTCTCGCCCTGAACGAACATATCTACAGAATCCTGAGCTTTGCTCTCAACGTTGCAAGCTTTGGGAGTGTTCTGACATGATGTAAGCGGGACCGTAGCAACGCATAGCCCTGCAGCCAAACCAGCCACTTTCATGCCCCATCCCTTGCGTTTCCGTTCTCTTAACTGCGTCTCTAAATAGCGTATCTCCGCCTCACAAGCAGGGCAAGTGCCTGCACAATCCCCTTCGTGATGACACTCCTTAGGCTGATAACTGATACCATTCGCATCCGCTATCTGCTGCCGAATATCCTTTAATAGCTTACAAGTACTCTTTCCTTTTACCATAATCCTTATCCTTACTTACACTTCTTTTTATTCTTCTCCTTATGCGATTTCGGTTTATAAGTCCTATGACCATACACGTCATCGTAGTTCAAAACGGTTACAACCCCTCCTACTATGCACGATAAACCCGATAAATCAGAGACTTCCAGTATAAAAACATTATTATCAGAATGCAAAAGAGAACTTACATGAACCTTTTGCTTCTTATAACCGATATATGAAATAACCAACGAAGTTTCTGGTGGTACTTTCAAGGCAAACTGTCCATCAATATTTGTTACATCACCCTTGTTTGTGCCCTCTATAAAAACAGAAGCACCTATCACTGGTTGTTTATCTTCTGCGTCTATGAGCATTCCACGTACAACCACAGGTGATGCACAACTATCAGAAAGGTCTACTACCTTTATAGGGGCTTTCTTGGTTGTTTGTACAGGAGGGTTAGCCGTACTATCAGGCTTAACACTTTGCGCAGCAGCAGTTATCGGCATTACCGTAGCGCAGATACCTGCAGCAATACCAGCCACCTTCATACCGAAACCATTACCCTTACGTGCCTTTAACTCACGTTCAAGATAACGTATCTCCTCTTCACAAGCAGGGCAAGTACCTGCACAATCCCCTTCGTGATGACACTCCTTAGGCTGATAGCTGATACCATTCGCATCCGCTATCTGCTGCCGAATATCCTTCAGCAACTTACAAGTACTCTTTCCTTTTACCATAATCCTTATCCTTACTTACACTTCTTTTTATTCTTCTCCTTATGCGACTTCGGTTTATAAGTCCTATGACCATACACATCATCGTAGTTTGGCGAAGCAATTACAACCTCTCCTGCTATATCATAGGTTTCCAGAACAATAACATTATTATCAGAATGCAAAAGAGAACTTACATGAACCTTTTGCTTCTTATAACCGATATATGAAATAACCAACGAAGTTTCTGATGGTAACTTCAATGCAAAAAGTCCATCAATATTTGTTGCCACACCCTTGTTTGTTCCGTCTATTACAACAGAAGCACCTATCAAAGGTTCCTTATCATCACCACCAATGACCATTCCGCGTACAACCACAGGTGATGCACAACCATCAGAAAGGTCTACTACCTTTACATCGCCTTTCTTAGCTGTATGTACAGGACGATTAGCCGTACTATCAGGTTTAACACCTTGCGCAGCAGCTGTCATCGGCATTACCGTAGCGCAGATACCAGCAGCAATACCAGCCACCTTCATACCGAAGCCATTACCCTTACGTGCCTTTAACTCACGTTCAAGATAACGTATCTCCTCCTCACAAGCAGGGCAAGTACCTGCACAATCCCCCCTGTGATGACACTCCTTAGGCTGATAGCTGATACCATTGGCATCCGCTATCTGCTGCCGAATATCCTTCAGCAACTTACAAGTACTCTTTCCTTTCGCCATAATCCTTATCCTTACTTACACTTCTTTTTATTCTTCTCCTTATGCGATTTCGGTTTATAAGTCCTATGACCATATACGTCATCTTTACTGGTAGGTAGTGTAGCTATTGCTACAATGCCATCTAACATTGGCTCTCTACTATCCTCAAGCACTATAACATTATTATCAGAATGCAAAAGAGAGCTTACATGAACCTTCTTTGTCTTGTATCCGATATATGAAATAACCAACGAAGTGTCTGGTGGTAACTTCAAAGCAAACTGTCCATCGATATTTGTTGCAACGCCCTTGTTTGTTCCGTCTATTACAACAGAAGCACCTATCAAAGGTTCCTTATCATCACCACCTATGACCATTCCACGTACAACCACAGGTGATGCACAACCATCAGAAAGGTCTACTACCTTTACATCGCCTTTCTTAACTGTATGTATAGGACGATTAGCCGTACTATCAGACTTAACACCTTGTGCAGCAGCAGTCATCGGCATTACCGTAGCGCAGATACCTGCAGCAATACCAGCCACCTTCATACCGAAGCCATTACCCTTACGTGCCTTTAACTCACGTTCAAGGTAACGTATCTCCTCTTCACAAGCAGGGCAAGTACCTGCACAATCCCCCATGTGATGACACTCCTTAGGTTGATAGCTGATACCATTCGCATCCGCTATCTGCTGCCGAATATCCTTCAATAGCTTACAAGTACTCTTTCCTTTTACCATAATCCTTATCCTTACTTACACTTCTTTTTATTCTTCTCCTTATGCGACTTAGGTCCTTTCTTAGGATGATGCTTCGCTGGTGTTCCTTCTATGCCCCCAACGGTGATAGTCTTATGCCAATTGGTAGTATCCTCCTCAAGATAAATCGTCTTATCCTTTGTCGCTAACAGCTCTTTAACCGTTACATAAGTCTTATGATAGCCTACAAAGCCAGCTTCTAAGGTGTCGGTTGGCAGAGCTTTCACTGTATACCAGCCATCCACATTGGTACATGTCTCCAATCCATTGGGTGCTGTTGAACCTTTCAACATAACAACTGCTCCAAGTAATGAATCTTTTGTTTCCTTATCAAGCACCTGTCCACGTAAAAGCACAGCATCAGGATTACCATTCGTCAGGTCTACCACTTTTATACTATCCTGCTTTATGAGCTGGGGATTCGCCTCCAGACTAATCTTACTCTCAGCTTGTACCATAGCAGTCATTGGCAATACTGTCACACAGACACCAGCTGCGATACCTGCCACCTTCAAGCCTAAACCGCTATGCTGTTTATTCTTCAGTTGTTCTTCAAGGTAACGGATTTCTTTCTCACAGCCAGGACACGTACCTGTACATTCGCCCTTATGATGACACTCTTCAGGATGATAGCTTATTCCATTCTCATTTGCTATTTTCTGACGGACATCCTTCAATACTTTGCAAATGGCTCTCCCCTTTTCCATAAATTATTATTTAAGCGTTAGTAAATAAAAGACCTTGCTACAAAAATATAAAAAAAAGAAGATAAACAAAAACAAACTGACATTTTTGTTATTACATGACGATAAATTTAATCGTTCACTATAAAATACACATAAAAAGTATTAGCTTATCAACAGATGACAAACTATTTACACCGCTTACTTAAAAACACACCTTGTATGTCTACTATTTGTATCTTGATTCAAATAAGATGATACTTATAAAGTTCCCCTACCCTATTCAAGCCTCGTGCGAAGGCTCCGCACATGTGGTGCGAAGGCTTAGCACCGTTTGTGCTGAGGGCATATTACCTTATAATATATCACTGAGATACGAGCAATTTATCTTCCAACGACTGATTAGAGGTTAAACTCTGATAACTTGGTGATACAATTATCCCCTCTGCAAAACCTTTCATACGGTCCTTGCCGTTGGTTCTGAGAGGGGATAGTATCTTTCTTTTGATTTCGTCAAGCAATGTTCATTAACTCTCCACAACAGTAAATTTGGAGAAGTCTGTCATACGAAGCAGTTCCTCATAAGAAGTCTTAGGGTTCTTCTTCATATAGTTGTCTACAGCCTCCTCATACCGACTGTGATAGGTTCGCTTTGTCATTATCTGATTGACAATCCATTGTATCTTTCCAATCTGCAAGTCACGCTCCACTTGCGGACGCGATTCAAAATGCTGCAAAGGGTAGATACTCATCAAATAGAATGTCATACAATCTGGAAGGATGTATTCACGTGACATCTGTTTACGCTGTGTTGGCGAATAAAACTTCGCATACAAAGGATAATTAGGACCGAGATACTTGTCAAGCGAGATACCGATAGTACCATTACCCACGACAACACTCTGGTCTAAAGCTGATATCTGTGCATAGACTCTTGGGATTGTAATGTTCGGCAAAGCCTGTTTCAGTCGTCTGAAAGCTCCACTAAACTGATGATCAAGGTCTTCTGTATTGGCAAACTCCGACTCTACAGCTGCTATAACAGACTGTAAGGTCGTGTCTTGATAGAACTTCAAGAACTTTGTATTGATGTCTGGATCGGTTATCTCACCAATCTTTACGACATCCTCTATCAGTGTACGGGTCTCTATCGGATACTCTGTATTCATCTGCTGGAGCGCAGAGAAATCACCTGTTGTCAAGTAACGATATTCCAAACGGTCATAGCGATCTATCTCTAATAACAGTGAATTTTCATTCACGTCATCAGATGAAAGTTTGAACTGACAGCCTACACAGGTGAACAGAACAACTAATAATATGCAATAGAGATATCTCACTGGTTACTTTCTGGTTACTTTTTACAATATTTGAGTATTGATTGCAAAATTACTAAAATATATTTTAAAACGCAAGTGTTCTGCTAAAAATATTAAAATAACATGCAACTATATCCCATTTTCATTCAGATAAGGAACTAAAAAACTTACGACCCTTCACGTAATATTGCCAAAGAAGGGCATATTTCTTACGTCCATCATTCGTGCAAGAAGGGATATTTTCTCGATGTTTCACCACCCCATCAAGACGAATAGGTAATCTCTCAAACTCATGTCGCCACTTTTTAAAAGCCCTACGAGCTGAGAAAATCGCCTTAAATTCACCCCAATTATGATTCAGAATCAGCGTTTGAAATGCAGCCAAATAGTCTAAAAACCATCTTACGCGCATGACATGTTTCAATTCATCTTCTGGTAAGTTCTTCCATAACATGGTCAAGTTATTACGGAAGTTCAGGAAGGTTTTACGTGGATTTGACTTAGGCAATGTGCCGCCTCCAACGTGAAAAACATAGCTTTCAGGGAAACAGAAGATGCGCTTACCCATCTGATGCAGACGCCAACAGAGGTCGATTTCTTCATTATGAGCAAAGAATCTGCCGTCTAATCCACCTGCTGCCCAATAGTCTTTGGCACGTATCATCAAGCAAGCACCTGTTGCCCAAAGTACCTCTTCACTATTATCATACTGCCCATTATCATCCTCTACCGTGTCAAAGATACGTCCACGGCAGAACGGATAGCCATAACGATCAATGAAACCTCCCGATGCACCGGCATACTCAAAAGCGTCAGGATTAGCAACAGAGAGCAATTTTGGCTGACAAGCTGCTATGTCCTCATGGGCGTCCATCTCCTCGATGAGGGGCGTAAGCCAGTGGTGTGTGACCTCAACATCACTGTTTAACAACACGTAATATTCACTGTCTACCTGCTTTAGCGCACGATTATAGCCTTCCGCAAAGCCGTAGTTCTCAGCTAATTCTATCACGCGAACATGTGGATAAGTTTCTTTCAACCATGCGACAGAGTCATCTGTTGAAGCATTGTCTGCTATGATAACCTCTGCCTCATCTCGTGAGAATTTCAGCACGGAAGGGAGATATTGCTCCATCATGCTTCGTCCATTCCAGTTCAATATGACTATCGCTACTTTCATAAGAGTTCTGCCTTTAATGAACTTTGATCGAAATTAAACTCTCCCAATCGTACTCGGAGAATCTGGTTGTCATATTCTTCCTTTGCCTGATCGGGCGATAATTCTACACGAATATAGTTATCTGTAAAGCCGTGCATAGCCTTTCCTCGTGCCGCTTTCTCAAAGAGGACGTCTGCCTCCTGCCCTATATGCTCTGCATAGAAGGCACGTGTCTTCTCATCAGAGAGTTTCAAAAGCTTATGCGCACGGTGCTTCTTCTCACGGTCATCTACCACATAAGGGATTGACAATGCCGCTGTTCCTGGACGTTCCGAATAAGGAAAGACATGGAGTTGGGTGACTGGAAGAGAGTCGAGGAAGTTATAACAATCCTCAAAATACTCTGGACGCTCGCCACGAGAACCTACCATCACATCCACACCGATAAATGCATCGGGCATCTTTTCCTTAATAAGTTTTATCTTACGAGCAAAGAGTGCCGTGTCATAACGACGGTGCATCAACTCCAACACCTCGTCAGAACCACTCTGAAGTGGGATGTGGAAATGTGGCATAAACGCTCGTGACTCTGCACAATACGCTATCAACTCATCATCAATCAAGTCGGGTTCCAACGAACTAATACGGAATCGCTGTATGCCCTCTACCTTATCTAATGCCTTAACGAGGTCTAAGAAACTCTCACCTGTGGTCTTACCGAAGTCACCTATATTAACTCCCGTCAGCACAATCTCCTTTCCACCCTCTCTTGCAGCCTCTTCTGCCTGCGCAACAAGTGACTGAATAGTCGGGTTACGTGAGAATCCACGAGCAAAAGGAATCGTACAATAAGTACAGAAGTAATTACATCCGTCTTGCACCTTTAGGAAGTAGCGTGTACGATTACCACGTGAGCAACTTGCTTGGAAACTTTTAATATCCTTCGTCTTTACAGAGTGATACTCTCCCTCTGACGTCTCTTCTTTAGCTGTATCGACCTTGTTCCAAGCATCACTAAGATACTGTACGAGGTCGGCTTTCTCATTACTACCCAACACAAGGTCGACACCTTCTATCTTCGCTACCGTTGCACTCTCAAGCTGAGCATAGCAACCTGTCACGATTACGAAAGCACCTGGGTTCTGGCGAACCATACGATGGATGATCTGACGGCACTTATGGTCAGCAACCTCAGTAACCGAACAGGTGTTAATCAGACATATGTCTGCCTGCTCAGTCTTCTTCGCTTCACGCACGCCCATATTATATAAGGTACGCGCGAAGGTACTTGTCTCTGAGAAGTTGAGCTTACAACCCAACGTATAGAACTTGGCTGTCTTGCCTTGAAATGCTGCTGTATCTATCATATAACTTGCAAAGTTACAGTAAAATGAAGACAAAACCAAAGAAATAAGCCCGTTTGCTCATCAGAAAAAACAAGAAAGAGCCAGAAAATAAGATTTTACACGCAAAAACAAAGCTCTAAAGGTGCGAAAAACAAAGGGTTTTTAAATTGTGTAGGCACACACCAAAACCTTTAACATTTATTTAATATTCATATCGTATTGATTATCAATAGCTTACGAATTTGTTACAAAAGAAGAACAAAAAAAGTTCTAAAAATATTATTGCCGTATAAAAAAAATACTTACCTTTGCATCGTTTTAACAAACAAATGATTGTTTTACAGATTTAAAAAGCAAAGAAAATGAAGAAATTAGTTTTAATGTTCGTAGCTATCGCAGCTATCTCTTTCGCATCTTGTAATGGTAACACTAAGCCAGCTCAGAACGCTGACTCTACAGCAGATTCAACTGTTGATTCACTCAGCTCTGACTCAGCTGCTGCTGACTCTGTTGCTGCTGATTCAGTAGCTGCTGACTCTGTTAAGTAATCAGAGAACGAACAGAAAAAGAGAGAAATTGGCCGCAGGACATTGTCCTGCGGTTTTTTCGTTTATAGACATGAGGTAATCAGAACCATGATTTATCTAATTCAGAATTCATAATTCAAAATTCATAATTATGATTACCACTATTGCTGTAGATAAGATAACTAAATCACTTTGAGACAAAGTAAGATTAGGACAGGGTGACAGAAAAACAAAGACAGGATAAAATAAAGACAAAGTAACAGAGAAACAAAAGAAGGGCGGAATATAAAGACAGAGTAACAGAAAAACGTTTCTTTTGTTGACAAGATAACGAGTAGACAAGTTAACAAGTTGCTTGTAGGCTGGTGAAATAAAAGACAGCGTAACCCTAAGAACAAAAGTTGAATTTGATTAAGATAGGGGAATAGAAGAATAATTGATTTCCGCATTCTTCTGCCTTTTAAGTTCTCTATAGCTCCTGTAAAAATATGGGTTATTGTAAAGAATATTCTAAGACTGCAAACGAAAAGGGCGTAAATTGGCTTCCAATTAACGCCCTTTTGGCTTGTTAAAGATGTCCTTTTGAAGTCCAAGTAACGCCCTTTTGAAGTCTTACTAAGCACCTTTAGAAACGCGATTATGCAACTATCTGATTCTATGCAACTTACAAAAGCAGTCTTATAGCTCATTTTTTCGCCTTTCAAAGCCCAAAAGCACCTTTGTATTGTAAATAAAATTCAAACTGATTCTCGTATTTTTAGCATTGAAAAATAAGACTCAAAACATCTTTCTTATTTATAGGTTGTTTCCTGATAAGCACGAGGTGTCAAGCCCGTTTCGCGTTTAAAAAACTTAGAGAAAGCAGAAGCACTGGGGAAATTCATGCGATTTGCAACTTCATAAGCCATCATTCCGTTAGTTTTCAGCAGTAGCTTTGCCTCTTGTATGGTGGCTCGATTTATCCAAGACATCACACTCTGCCCACTTGCCTTCTTTATCGTCGCAGAAAGATGATGTGGCGTTACATGCAGTTGAGAGGCATAATAAGGAATTGAGCGTTCCTGTACACAATGCTGTTTTATCAGCCGTTTGAATTGAAGGAAGAGTTCCTGAGTACGCGTAGAGCCTTCATTCTGAACGTTTTGTGCCACCACCTCGTTTAGTTCTTGCACATCTGCAACAATCGTTTTAGACAAATACTGTACGGTCTTTCGGCGATAAGGAGCAATGTGTACGACATCCCATAAAAGATAGTACATCCTCAGTAATCTGTCAAATTCTGCAGGGGAAGTTTTGTATACCACCTCATCAGACATCTCAATACTATCCCTAAACACAATAACCGTCACACGAGCATCATCGGAAATCTTATTAACTTCAACGATTGTGTCGGCAGGACTCAACATAACATTTCCTTTCTCAATGTGATAATCCTGCAGATTGATACAGACCTCTGCACTACCTTCCAGCACAAGAAAGAGACGCGGCTCTACCATCTGATAGATTTCTTCCTTACTAAAAACAGGAATCCGCTGTACACTTCCATTAAGAATAAGAATCAAATCGTCGTTGACAAAGAACTTATCCTGCTGGCTAAGAACTTCATTTAAATTCAGGTTATCTACCGAAAGATGATTTATAACTTTCGTAATGCTCATAAAATTTCCTTATTGTATGATTTAATTGCAAATTTACTATTATTATACTGATATGAAGAATAATTTTAATACTAATCGTACAAAAAGACAATTTTATCTAAATTTTGGATAATCAGATAACGAGAAAGATAGGATAAATTTGCATCGTCCTGATAGAAAAGGAATTAAACCACAGTAAATAAGCATAAAAATAAAGGTATGAATATGAAGAAAATAATGATAAGCCTTGCTTTAATAATACTATCTTCCGGTAGTTGGGCGCAGACATTGGAAGAATGTCAGCAGGCAGCAGAAAAGAATTATCCCCTCATCAAGCAGTATGGATTGATTGCTAAGACTACACAACTTACGGTTAAGAACATTCAGAAAGGGTGGCTTCCACAAGTTACGGCTTCGGCTCAAGCAACCTATCAAAGTGCTGTTACGGCTTGGCCAGAGAGTATGCAGAGTATATATCAGCAGATGGGACTCAACATGAAAGGGCTGAGTAAGGATCAGTACAAGATAGGTATCGACCTTCAGCAGACTATCTATGACGGAGGGGCTATTAGCAGTCAGCGTAACATTGCACAGAAAGAGGGAAAAGTACAGGAGGCACAGACGGAAACAAATCTATATCAAGTGCGTCGACGTGTCAATGAAATGTATTTCTCATTGCTGTTGCTGAACGAACAAATCCAACTTAACGAGGATGTAAAAACACTGCTACTGTCAAGTGAGAAAAAGCTTTCTGCCATGGTAAAAAGCGGTACGGCTGCTACAAGCGACCTCGACAATGTGCGAGCAGAACGACTCAGTGTTGAGCAACAGAACGAGAATCTAAAGCAGCAAAAGCAAATGTTACAGCGTATGTTAAGCGTCTTCTGTGGACTCGAGGTGAACAATACACAGAAACCAGCACCTGTCCAGATAGCTTCGTCAGTAAATAATCGTCCAGAGATGCGCCTATACAATAGTCAATTAGAACTTACAGAAGCAAAGGAGAAAGCCTTAGACACACAATTGCGACCCAAGTTAGGACTTTTTGCACAAGGCTTTTACGGCTATCCGGGACTGAATATGTTTGAGGATATGATGAACCGCAAGTGGAGTCTTAATGGTATCGTCGGCATCAAATTGTCATGGAATGTAAGTGCTTTCTACACACACAAGAACGACAAAGCAAGGCTAAGCGTACAACGAGAAATGATAGAGAATGCGCGAGAAGTGTTTCTATTCAACAATAAACTGGAAGAGATACAACAAAATGAGAATATTAATCGCTATCAAACAATGATGAAAAGCGACGATGAAATCATCGTATTGCGTACGAATGTACGTAAGGCAGCGGAATCAAAACTTACTCACGGAATCATAGACGTCATTAGCTTGCTGCGAGAGATAAACAATGAGAATGCAGCTAAGACACAACAAAGCATCCACGAGATTGATATGCTTAAGGAGATGTATAACTTGAAATATACAAACAACGAATAAAAAAAAGACAAACAAAGGATATGAAAAAGATCGTTTTATTAACAAGTCTTGCCGTTATCATGGCATCTTGCGGAAAAGATAAGAAGGATTATGATGCTACAGGAACATTCGAAGCAACTGAAGTAACGGTATCAGCGGAATCTAATGGTCAGCTGATAAGCTTCAACGTTACTGAAGGGCAGCTGCTTAACAACGGACTAACAGTTGGTCAGATTGACGCTCGACAACTCACATTGAAGCGTGAGCAATTGGCTACAAGCAACGAACAACTAACTGCAACACATAGTCAGCTCGAGGCAAATAAACGTCAGTTAGAGGCGAATAGACAAGCAACAGCAAGCAGACAGTTAGACCTTGAAAAGCAGGTGGCATCTATTCGCCAACAAATTGCTAATCAGAAGCGTGAGCGTGAACGCTTTTCTGAGCTCTTAAAAGACGGTGCTGTGCCACGTAAACAGGTTGATGACATTGATTATCAGATACAAGTACTACAGAAACAACTCGTTGCTACGCAGGAACAGATTGCCAGTCAGAATGCATCTTTAGCTGAACAGAATAAGGGTTTGGCTGCTCAAATGGACGGAATAAGCGCACAGCAGACCGGAGTAAGCGCACAGCAAGCTAACGTTCGCAATCAGCAAGCCCAGATTGACGACCAAATTGCTCACACCTTTGTGAAGAGTCCGCTCACAGGAACAGTCTTAGAGAAGTATGTTGAACAAGGAGAATTTGTCTCTGTAGGCAATCCTTTGTTCAAGATTGCAGACACCAAGCGTATGTACTTACGCGCATATATCACCTCTGAACAGCTCAAAAACGTCAGGTTAGGACAAAAGGTAAAGGTGATGGCAGACTATGGTGGTGGCGAGAAAAAGCAATATAATGGTGTCGTTACATGGATATCAAGTCGCTCAGAATTCACCCCAAAGAGTATAGTCACAGAAGATGAGCGTGCCGATTTAGTCTATGCTATCAAGATACAGTTCCAAAACGACGGTTATGCAAAGATTGGAATGTATGGTGAAGTGAAGTTTTAACATGGTAAATACACGATGACAGCAATAGAAGTAAACAACATATCAAAGCACTACGGAAAGGTTCAGGCACTGAAAGAGGTGAGCTTCTCTGTGAATAAAGGTGAGGTCTTTGGACTCATCGGACCTGACGGAGCTGGCAAGACTTCAATGTTTCGCATCCTTTGTTCGCTACTTTTGCCAGAGACAGGGACTGCTACTGTTGACGGATTTGACGTGGTCAGCCAAATGGAAGAGGTGCGCAAGCGAGTCGGTTATATGCCTGGAAGATTCTCACTTTATCAGGATTTGACAATAGAAGAGAACCTTCACTTCTTTGCCACACTCTTCAATACAACGGTAGAAGAGAACTATGATGCCATCAAACCTATCTATTCGCAGATCGAACGATTTAAGGATAGAAAGGCAGGAGCACTCTCTGGCGGTATGAAACAGAAGTTGGCACTCTGCTGTGCATTGGTCCATCAGCCAAGTGTTCTCTTCCTTGACGAACCAACAACAGGTGTTGATCCAGTCAGCCGAAAGGAGTTTTGGGAGATTCTCTGCCAACTGAAGGAGCGTGATATTACCATCGTTGCCTCCACACCTTACCTTGATGAGGTGAGAAGTTGCGAGCGAGTAGCCTTCCTTTCAGAAGGAGTAGTAAAAGGAATAGGCACAGCTGACGATATTCTTACTGAGTTTAAAGATATCTTTAACCCACCAGCTATTGAGCGAACAACGAACAATAAGGCAATTAACGCTACAAACAAAGAAGCTGAAAATGTCATAGAAGTAGAACATCTTGTCAAGACTTTCGGTTCATTCCACGCTGTAGACGACATCTCCTTTACGGTGAAGAAGGGTGAAATCTTCGGTTTCCTCGGTGCTAACGGAGCTGGAAAGACCACCGCTATGCACATGCTTACGGGCCTCAACCAGCCTACTAACGGCACAGGAAGAGTTGTTGGGTTTGATATCCGTACCGAATATGAGCTGATCAAACGACATATCGGCTACATGAGTCAGAAGTTCTCGCTATATGATGACCTCACCATTGCCGAGAATATCAGCCTTTTTGCAGGTATCTACGGTATGAAAGACGACGAAATACGCCGTAGGACGGATGCGTTATTAGAGCGTCTAAACTTCTCAGAACACCGCAATACGTTGGTAGCAAGTCTGCCTTTAGGATGGAAACAAAAGCTTGCTTTCTCTGTTAGTATCTTCCATAATCCTGGTGTTGTGTTCCTTGATGAACCTACAGGAGGCGTCGATCCCGCCACACGTCGTCAGTTCTGGGAGCTTATCTATGATGCTGCAAGGCAAGGAATAACGGTATTTGTGACCACACACTATATGGATGAAGCCGAGTATTGCGACCGTATTTCCATCATGGTAGACGGTAAGATAAAGGCTTTGGGTACGCCCGACGAACTAAAGCGGACGCTCAATCAACCCGATATGGACCACGTATTCACCTATCTGGCACGTCAAGCAACCCGCAGTTCAGATTAAGCACACACATTCAATATAAATAAGTAATTATAAATGAAGCAGTTTTTTTCATTTGTTCTCAAGGAAACTAGCATATTACTCGTGACAAACGCACGATGTTGATGCTGTTTGGTATGCCTATCGTAATGATGCTTCTCTTTGGTTTTGCCGTCACCAATGATGTGCGAAACGTACGTGTTGTCATCGTGATGAGCAATGCTGACAATGCCACTCAGCAAGTAGCAGACCGCTTGGCAGCATCTGAATACTTCACACTGATAAAGGTTGTAGCTACTCCTACCGAAGCCGAGAAAGCTATCCGTGACCAAAAAGCCGACATGGCAATCGTCTTTTCACAAGATTTTGCAAGCAGAAAGTCGGGCTATCAACTCATTGTCGATGGGGCAGACCCCAACATGGCACAGCAGTGGACCACTTATGCCAATGCCGTTATCAACAATACTGAGGCAAAGGCTGTGAACTCAAAGCTACTTTACAACCCTCGGATGAAGTCTACTTACAACTTCGTTCCTGCCATTATGGGTACGTTGCTGATGCTCGTATGTGCTATGATGACGTCCATCTCCATAGTCCGTGAGAAGGAGAAAGGGACAATGGAGGTGCTGCTTGTATCACCGACAAAACCCTTAATGATTATCGTTGCGAAGTTAGTACCCTATCTTGTGCTTGCCTTCACCATTCTTTCAATCATCTTACTCATGTCGTCCTTCGTATTAGGCGTACCCATAAAGGGTTCCTTGGTCTGGATATATGTGGTTTCAACTATCTACATTCTATTAGCGCTATCGTTAGGAATCCTTGTGTCAACAATAGCCGAGACACAACTCGTTGCCCTCCTCATATCAGCGATGTTATTAATGATGCCTGTCATTATGCTCTCTGGAATGATGTTCCCAATAGAGTCAATGCCGAAGATATTACAATACATCTCAGCCATTGTCCCTACTCGTTATTACATCAGTGCGATGCGTAAACTGATGATTATGGGTACCGGAATTGAAGAAATTTACTTTGAAGTGTCCATACTAATAAGTATGCTCATAGCCTTGATGTCGCTTGCACTGGCAAAGTTTAACAAACGATTAGAATAGAAAACTATGATACTAAAATATCTTTTAAGAAAGGAATTCACCCAAATACGTCGTAACTCCTTTCTGCCAAGACTTATCATTACCTTCCCGATAATGATTATGTGTGTTATGCCGTGGGTAATGAATATGGAGGTTAAGAACATTGTTGTGGATGTTGTCGACAACGACCGATCTACCCTCTCACAACAATTGGTACACGAGATAGAAGCAAACAAATACTTCATCTTCCATGGGCAGCAGTCTACCTACGCACAAGCACTCAAGAATATAGAACATTCTGAGGCGGATGTTGTGGTTGTTATCCCCCAAAACTACAGCCGTGACTTAAACTCAGGACGTGTTCCGCAGGTTCTGATTGCGGCTAATGCTGTCAATGGAACAAAGGGAGCGTTGGGTTCGGGATACCTTTCTCAGATTGTTTCTGCAAATGTCTTACCCTCTACAACAGCCATAAAGTCAAAGATTGACACGCTTTACCTCTACAACAAACATCTTAACTTCAAGGTTTATGGTTCCTGCACTGTTGGCTATGGTAATGATGATGATAACTGGTTACCTACCAACACTTAACATCGTCAGCGAAAAAGAGAAGGGAACAATTGAACAGATAAACGTGACACCAGTGAGCAAATGGACTTTCATACTTTCGAAGTTGATTCCTTATTGGATGATAGCTTTCTTCATCGTGACGGTTTGTCTGTTGTTGTCTTGGCTTCTCTACGACATCACCCCTGTGGGGAATATAGCCCTCATCTATCTTCTTTCGATGTTGCTTGCACTGTTCTTCTCATCCTTTGGACTGATTATTTCTAATTACTCCGATACCATGCAGCAGGCAATCTTCGTAATGTGGTTCTTCATGGTCATACTCCTATTACTCTCAGGACTATTCACCCCGACACGTTCGATGCCTCCTTTTGCTTATCTTTCCACTTATATCAACCCTGTGAGCTACTTCATTGAGGCGATGCGTACAGTATTCATCCGTGGTGGAAACATCAGTAGCATAGCTCATCAGCTGCTTGCCCTCTCGGGAATAGGTCTCTTTATGGGAACTTGGGCGGTAGTGAGTTATAAGAAGAACAAAAGATAGAGTAACGTTTGTTTAGTTGACGAGTTAACGAGAAGACGAGTTAACGAGTTAATTGTAGACAGGGTAAGTTGAAGACAGAGTAACAGGAGAACGATTATTTAGGTGACAAGTTAACGAGTTGACGAGTTGACAAGTTAACGAGTTGCTTGTAAACAGAGTAAATGAAAGACAGAGTAAATGAAAGACAGAGTAACAGAAGAACTTTTCTGTTTTGCATACTTCTGCCTTTTAAAATCTCTATAGCTTTTGTAAGAACGTAGGGTTTTGTAAATAAAATTCTAAAACTGCAAACGAAAAGGGCGTAAATTGGCTTCCAATTAACGCCCTTTTGGCTTGCAAAAGATGCCCTTTTGAAGTCCAAGTAACGCCCTTTTGAAGGCTTACTAAGCACCTTTAAAAACGCGATTATGCAACTATCTGATTCTATGTAACTTACAAAGGCAGTCCTTTAGCTCGTTTTTTCGACTTTTAAAGCCCAAAAGCACGTGTTGTTTGTAAACAAAATTCAAATATCAAAGAAGTATTTTGCGACTTTTGTAATCATCAAAAAAAAAACATTCTACTAAACAATTTTATGGTGGTAATGGCGTTTATTACATAAAAGGGGTATAGACTATAATTCTGTTTTGGTCAGCCTTTTAGGACATATGCACTTATCCTGATTGTTGATATTGATAAATTCGTGAGGTATGAGATACTACTTACTTTCTATTCTCTTGTCTGTTTTGCTCGCTGCTTGCGGCAGAAACGATGGACCCGTTTATCCCAAAGAATTTATAGGGATCTGGGCAGGTGTGGAAAAGACAGACATTGGTATGTATCCAATCCTTGAAGTGACGGATTCTACCGTTGCATACGACCCAGGCATAGGCGATACTTGCAGGTGGTTTAATAGTTATCACTTTGTGAACGACTCTCTTTTTTTAGTCTATGAGGAAGAAGATACCAACCGTTGTAAAGTCATAGAGTTACACGATAGTATACTGATTATCAAAGGCTTGCCATGGAACGAGGAGAAAGCAGTTAGCTTTGTACGACAAAAAAAGAGGGTCTTCAAGACTTTAGAGTGATAAGGTTTGCTACTTAAGGTTAGGTTTCTGAGGAAATGTCACACGGAGGGACGGAGAGGACGGAGGGATATCAAAGCAAAACAATGGAAGTAACGGAGACACCGTCGGTGCATAGAGCAACGGAGGCTGTTTGCACACTTTTTTAGCAACTTTATGCCCAAAGCATTTATCCCAAAAGTTATCAAGAATCTGTAGGCTACACCTCCGTCGCTCTTTGTGCCGTCAGCACCTCCGTGACATTGCGTTTACCTCCGTCCCCTCCGTGACTCTGTGTGCCTATTATATAAGACGCTTAGTTGAGCACTCCATATTTCGGAAGAACCAAAAACAAGTATAACGTGTTTAAAATCTTCCTATTTTTTTTACTACAACTCCCTTATCCAAGTTTATTGTAAGCATCTTAGTCTCCTTCCCAAGTTCTTTCCGAAACCAGAATTTCACCCTATAGTCTTGACAAGTAATCCCAGCAACACCCTTTTGATAGATGACTCTATAAACTGAAAATAAAGCAACATCCGCCATTAAAACACCATCTTTCTTATAACCTAAGTATTGCTGAAAATAGGAATCAAAGGGCAGGTAATCAGCTTGATGCCTATGAATATACTTCCTTACAATGGTTTTTGCAAGTTCAAACTCCTTGTCATTCAACTGTTTCGGAACCTCTGTTCTTATCTTACCAAATAACGGGTCTCCATTATCCATTACCACCTTCTCGGAAATAACATTGTATATTTTTTGCCCCGTCACATCCTTTGCGTAGACATCCACAGTATCATTTGGAGAATGAACGGTTGTTACCTTTCGCTTCTCTGTTGTGCAACAGAGTAGAAGGAGACAAGAAAAGATAAGTAGTATAGTCTTCATACGCTTCGATTAATTGTTTTTCAACGGAATATCCCCTACAAAAATCCATACAGATTGACTCCTTCCGTTCTCACTTTTTATTAAAGGTGAGAAGATACTATCACCATTTTCTCGTGCAATGGGGTACCGCTTATTCATAAACCAAACAGCATCCTTCGTGCGATAAAGCTTCATCTTGATATAAGGTTTATCCGAAACATAATAGCCACCATATTCTTTCAAATCCTCATTATTGGGGAAGTCTTGCACCAAGATACCCTCTGTCAGTCCCTCACCTGTTATGGTATGAGAAAGGACACCATCGGTATATACCCACCCATGCAATAGCGTAAAGAACTTATTTCCGATACCTATTGGGGCTGTATTGAAGTCATAATCCGCACATTCCATGATGACTATGTCGTCCTTGAACTCCTTTAGATATTCCCTCTGGTCAGGAAAATGACCTACTGCGACTCCCGAATCCTTCTGCCCATCAGCCGTCTTTGTCTTGCAGGCAGTCAGCAGGAAGGAGAGAAAGAGCAGTGTTAGGGCTGTTTGATATCGTTTCATACGCATCGTTGTTGTTCGTTTGTAGTGTTCGAAAATAGGTGCTATTAGCTACGCCAAAGATAATAAAAATTTTGCATACGACAATGTAATTCTCCTGATTTTCAGCCATAAAACAAAAATCCTCTTCACCCGAAAGAATGAAGAGGAAGCTTATTTTATATTGTTATGACTTACAATGCAGTGAAAGCAGCTACAAAACCAAAGATGATACCCGGTGTGTTAGCAATCGCCAATGGCCAGTCACGCTTCTCCTTAAACAATCCGTAAGCGACCCATAAGGTACAGTTTACACCTGCCATAAATGGCTGAATAAAAGAGCCCTTGTTGCCTGCAAGGTTACTTTTTATCTGTGGAAGGTAGAAAACATACATTAAAACTGCTGTCACCATACCAACCCATCCCATTGCAGTGAAGAACTTTTCCTTTGTCATATTATTCTGATTTTATTTGTTTATGAATACAAGAAAGATTTAGTTTATATCTTTTCTTTACCTATCTAACATTCCATTCTAACGCTACAAAGATACAAATTATTTCTTTTAAAACAAATGATAGACAAAATATATCGTTTCATCTGTTACTTTCTTGTTTTATATCAGTCATTTGATATAGTTGAATCCTAATTAAAATACTTTTGAATGCTATCCATTAGGGGTGTTAATTCACGATTGAAAACCCTTCCGTGGCGGTCGACCATCTGCAGGGCATAGGCTATGAATAGTCGACGTTTAGCGCGTGACATGGCTACATAGAACTTACGAGCATCCTCCTCGTCCTGCTGTTTGGTCTTGTTATAGGCGTTCGGATAGCGCCCATCGGCTGCATCAAAGATGATAACATTATCAAACTCCAGTCCCTTTGCCTTGTGAACGGTCGTCACATAGATGCGCTCAAGAATACTCTTACTATTACAGAAGTCGGCTTCCTTCAGCGTATTAATATCCATTATGTACTGCGAGAGCTGTGGTGCAAGAGCATTTGCTACCGTCTCATCCGTCAGCATATCTATGCGAAGATAACGGAGGATATAGTCTAATCGGGGGATGTCATTGATCAAACCATCGGAATGAAAGGCGTTATAAGCAGCGGAGAGCTCGCTGACAAGGGCTGGCTCATGGTCGGTTGATAGCTTATAGAGTCGGTTGACAGCCTCTCGATAGCGTTCGCCATAATTGCTACGCAGCACATTGGCAAATGGTTTCACCTTCGGATGGTGGATAAAAGCCGCTTGCTGTGCTTGCTTCTCACTTGCTTTCTCAGCACAGAGGCGTACAAGACTGACCGTTGCCTTCACATCATCAATTGCCTGATGACTATTAACACCCGCCAACTGGAAGGTCTCGAGAAGGCTTTCCAACTTATAAGAATGAAGGCTCGGAGCCAATAGTCTTATCAGTTTGAGCGAGTCAAAGCAACGAATATCATGTGCCTGCATCGTGTCATTGCAGTAACGTTGCAGATTATTGTCCAATATGTTGTAATCGTAGTTGGCGTTATGACCGAGGATAGGACTGGTCCCTACGTAGGCAAGGAAACGCTGTAAGGCATCAGAAGGAGAGAGTAATTCGCCTGTAGACATCTTCTCATGATAGATAGCATACATCGGATTCTCCTTATCTCCGAGCATTGGTAGAATCGGTTTATCGGTCTCTATGTAGAGGTCAAGCGGTTCGCCAACTACTTCCCCACCCCTGATTCGGATGGCAGCAATCTCTATAATGTCATCTTGAAAGACATTCAAACCCGTTGTCTCAGTATCGAATACAACGATTTCTTCCTCGTTGTAGGCACGAAGAAACTCTGCTGTGTAACAGCTTTCGGGATAGAGAAGGAAGTCGGATGGCGACAGTGCCAACTGCTTTAGCTTCCAATTAAATCGGCGAGCAAGGGCATGAGAAGGGAAGGCATGCACCCCTTTCATGATACGTGTCCACGCAATAGAATTATGTTCATTAGAGAGTACACTCAAATGTGCCAACAATAGCTTGACATCTGGTGTATCGAAGAGGTCGCGACCAGACACCTTAAAGTGGGTCAGCCCTGCTTCCGTCATAGCTTCACTGATACGATCAGCATCCGAATTAGCACTGACGATGACGGCTGTACGCTCTTCCTTGTTCTGCTCATAAAGGGAGAGTGCCTCAGTGGTAATATCCTTGTGTTCAGCTTCTATCGTACTACTATGTATGATTCTCAAGTCTCCCGACGTAGCCTTAGTGTCATTATCGGAAAGAGGAAGTAGTTCACGGTCTATCTTCAGTTGCTTTTCTGCATAGTCATTAAAGACGTCAAGTAGATATTTTGGTGAACGGTGGTTACGCTGCAGATGATGTATATTACCCTTACAGCGCATCTTCAAGAGGGTCAGTGTCTCCACTTTCGCCCCCATAAAAGAGAAGATAGCCTGCTGTTCGTCACCTAAGTACATCACCATTGGATTGTCTTCTGCTGTCAGTAAGTCGATGATAGCAAGCTGCATACCGTTAAGATCCTGCACCTCATCCACTTGTATCCACGGATATCGTTTGCAAGATGGGTCAGAACGATAGATATCATAAGTATAGAGCAGTAAGTCTTCGAAGTCAAAGAGGTGATTCTCCTCCTTGTATCGGGCATAACAGCCAGCGTAATACATCTTCCAAAGGAGTACACGAATCCTATCCGCCGTCTTCCCATCAAGCCCGGGTGCATTTGCTTCGTCCATGTATTCCTGTGCATGGTGATAGATATTCACTACCGCCTGCTCGTCATATTCAATCTTTTGTGAGGCACAGATATGCTTTACAGCTTCTCGATCATCATCTGTGAAACTCTCTGGATGAAGGTAATACTTCCATGGATGCTGGTGTTCCATCTGATAGATGAAATGCTGAAAGAAGATAATCGTCTGATAACCTTTGTATCGGTTGAAGTCTCTTGTTACTCCTTCTTCATCTTCATTGCGGTAATCAGCGATAATACTCACCGCCTCTTCGTCGTCAATAATGGCAGAATCAGCTGGTATACGTCCCTGTTCAAAGAGGAACTTAGAACAAACGATGCACATTACCCACCATCAGTTCGGAGAAATCACCTCCCACCACCTTTTGAATACGGTTGGTCATCTCTCTTGCAGCACGGTTGGTGAACGTAAGACAAAGCATATCCTCATACTTCACACCCCTTTCTCGTGCGTATCTTATTCTCTCTGCGAGGATATGTGTCTTACCACATCCCGGCGATGCCAGCACAAGATGATATCCCCGACTTGCCTTAACGACAGGAATCTGATATTTATCTAAACTTGATGTGTAATTGTTTTCTCCCATTGAAAGTATTCTTTATAGCAGTAGATGCTCCTTCTGCAAAAGTAAGAAAAAGATTGGAAATAACTCGTTATCAAGTTAAAAGAATAGAAATAAAGTTGTAACTTTGCAGTCGGACTTAACATACAAGAGTATAGAACATCATATTTAATGAGTTAATAATTTAGCATCTGCTATTTAATCTAATAACAGTTAGGATGACTAATAATAGGAAGAACAAATAGGAAAGATTTATAAATCAATGAGCATAATGATATTTAACATTCTTATATCCTTTTGATTTCCTACTTATTACTCTCTGAATAGGCTTAAACTTATTCCCTACGTGTTAACATATGGCTATAGCTCTTATAAATTGAATAAACAGAATCACATTAAAAAATAAAACAATGACAAAAGAACAGACAAACATTCTTAAGGGAATAGCAATCCTTATGATGTTATTCCTTCATCTATTCAATGGTTCTAACCTAACTGATGTTTGTGAGCCTTTACTTTTCATTGGTAGTACGCCTCTTGTTCATATTATCAGTAAAGCTTGTAATCCTGTAGGTATATTCTTAATGTTGAGTGGTTATGGACTTAGCTACACATACTTTAGAGGTAAATTGTCTTTCAATGGTCAAGAACATAGACTTTTAAAACTCTATATTCATTATTGGATTATTTTATTGATATTTGTCAGCATAGGCTCTTTTGTTAGACCAGAAAAGTATCCTGGAAGTTTATCAGACATTATAATGAATTTCACAAGTATAAGTAATAGTTATAATTCAGAGACTTGGTTTTTATTCCCATACGCTTTACTTTCACTTACATCTGTATGGATTTTTAAATGTATAGATAAATTAGGCTGCGTTAAGAGTATTATTATCACTTGGATTTTATATATGATTAGTTGCTATATAACCAGTCGATATATAGCTGTTAACAAAGCATATACAGAATGGTACACCTATATTATTACTTATTTTAATGTATTGTTTTCTTTTGTTATCGGAGCTGTATTCCATCGACAAGTGGAGAAAGGTAAAGGTTCTATTCCTTTCTTACATTCACACAAGCTAACAACCTTTGCCATTTTGATGACATTAATTATAATAAACTTCTTTATTTCAAGCGCAGCAACTGCCTATCTTTTCGAATTTTCATATATATTCTTACTATTACATTTAACTTTTAATGGTATTACAAAACGATTCCTTATAGCAATGGGTAAACAGTCTATGGTTATGTGGCTAACTCACTCCTTCTTCTGTTATCATATATTCCACGATTTTATTTACGGTTTTAGATATCCATTAGTTATTTATGTCGCTTTAATTATCATTAGTTATGTTGTTTCAATTCCAATCAGCTATATTGCTAAACTGATTATACAACGCATACCATTATTACGCTAATAAATAATAAAAGCCCTATAAAAGATTAGGAATATAACGAAGTAGGATGAATAAGAACAACATTAGCAATATACTATCTCTAAAGAAGTAATACTATAAATACTTTAAAAATATATAGAGATTACACATTTTCAAAAGGCTTCCTACTTTTCCTATATATAAAAAAGGATTCAACTATGCAGGATTTTGCAGCGATTGACTTTGAGACAGCTAACTTTGAACGGTGCAGTGTATGCTCGGTGGGCGTGGTGATAGTAAGAGGAGGGGAGATTGTCGATAGCTTCTATTCACTTATACAGCCCGAACCGAATTACTATCATTGGCGATGTACGCAGGTGCATGGGCTTACGTGTGCAGATACTGACGGCGCACCCGTATTCTGTGAGGTATGGAAACAGATAGAACCTATGATCGAAGGCTTACCACTTGTAGCCCATAACGCATCTTTCGACAAATCTTGTCTGAAGGCCTCCTTCTATACCTACCAAATGGATTACCCTGATTATGAGTTTCTTGATACACTGAAGGCTGCACGACGCCACTTCCCTCACCTTCCTGACCATCAGTTACATACGGTTTCTTCTGCCTGTGGTTATGAACTGACTGACCATCATCACGCCCTCGCAGATGCGGAAGCTTGTGCGTGGATAGCACGAGAAATATTGTAGGGTGATGGGTGATAGGTGTTGGATGTTAGGTGATGATGGTCACTTGGGTGGTAGGTGGTGGATATTAGGTGGTGATGATATGCTACGTGAGAGGTGTTGGTGATAACAATGATAGACTTTTTCGAGAGGGCTTGTCACCATTGTCTTTATATAATATCATCATCGTCTTTATCTAAAAAAGATGTCAAGAATAAGGTTCGCACCCATCTTCAACGAACGTATAGAGCCCTCGCACGTGTTGTGTTAAGGCTCCGCACATATAGTGTTAAGGCTTAATAGTAATCTTATTAGACAATGATTACATAAAAGAACATTGTTGATACGAAGGGTATATGCTGTTAGAAAGAAGTTAGAATAGGCTTAGGAAGTGGGAAACATCTGATAGTTTAGGGGTTATCCATTATCAGAAACAAATCATTGAGCAGAATAGAGAGAGACGAAAATGGGTGTTGATGAATAGCGTAAAACATCATCAACACCCATTACTTATTATCAAAATCTATAAAGTTTTTTATCTTTTACAGCGTATATTTCAAAGATGTCAAGTATAGAAAGGGCAAATCATCAACACCCATCACCAAACACCCAACACCTAAGTGCCCATCAACACCTAACACTTAACACCTTTCACCCAACACTACGCTCCCTCAAACTCGCGAAGAAAGCGAGTATCATTCTCAGAGAAGAGGCGGAGGTCGCTAACACGATACTTGAGGTTAGCGATACGCTCAACACCCATACCGAAGGCATAACCTGTATATACGCTTGAATCAATACCACAAGCCTCAAGGTCGTGTGGATCAACCATACCACAACCAAGAATCTCAACCCATCCAGTGTGCTTACAGAAGCCGCACCCCTCACCGCCACAGATGTTACAGCTGATATCCATCTCTGCACTTGGCTCAGTGAATGGGAAATAGCTTGGACGAAGACGAATCTTTGTATCTGCACCAAACATCTCACGAGCAAAGGTGAGAAGCACCTGCTTTAGGTCGGTAAAGCTAACATTCTTATCAACATAAAGACCCTCTACCTGATGGAAGAAGCAGTGTGCACGAGCCGAGATAGCCTCATTACGATATACACGACCCGGGCAAAGCACACGAATTGGAGGTTCGTGTGTAGACATATAGTGTGCCTCATCATTAGAAGTGTGACTACGGAGAAGAACGTTCTTCGTAACGTCCATCGTACTGCTGCGCTCAATGAAGAAGGTATCTTGCATATCACGTGCAGGATGATCAGCAGCAAAGTTCAACATAGTAAACACGTGCTGGTCGTCATCAATCTCAGGACCCTGATAGAGTGTGAAACCCATACGAGCAAAGATATCAATAATCTCGTTCTTTACAAGAGTCAACGGATGACGTGTACCGAGGTTAATAGGATAAGCAGTACGTGTCAAGTCGATATCATCACTCTGTGCCTCACTTGTTTCAAGCTGGTCCTTGAGTTCGTTAATCTTGTCCTGTGCACTCTGCTTAAGTTCATTAATCTTCATGCCGACAACCTTCTTCTGGTCGGCTGCCACATTACGGAACTCACCCATCAACGCATTGATTTCACCCTTCTTACTAAGGTATTTCAGACGGAGTTGCTCCACATCATCAGCACTCTTAGCCGTGAGTGCGCTCACTTCCTTGAGAAGTTCTTCTATCTTGTCTAATAACATAGTTCTTGATTATTTTCCTGCAAAGGTACAATTTATAATCGTAACGGAGAAATTACCCTAATATAAATTTATAAAAATCCTATCTTATTAGAAATAAATATTGTACATTTGCAGGAAATTTGAGATGAATAAAAAGAGAGTATGAAAAAAGCTTTTTTACTTATTGTGTGTGTTTGTGTAGCTATGGTAGCTGTTACTACAGGTTGCACAAGCAAGAAAGTTGATGGCGATGACAGTACAACTACTGATTCTACGGCAGCAGAAGACACTGACACTGTAGATAGCGTTGACTCTGCCACGGAGGTGATTGCTGCTACTCCTATGCCAAAGGCAGCAGACCAATTGTTTGACGACTTCTTCTTCAACTTTATTGCTAATAAGAAGTTGCAGATGAATCGTATTAAGTTCCCACTGCCTGTAGTCAATGGTACAAAGACTACGGAGCTGACTCGTGGAAACTGGAAGATGGATTATTTCTTCCGCAAACAGGGCTATTACACGCTTATCTTTGATAATGAGAAACAGATGAAGTTCTCTAAGTCTACCGACTTGGATAGTGTCATCGTTGAGAAGATACATTTAAAGAGAGGTACGATAGAGCAGTATTGGTTCGATCATCAGGATGGAAGCTGGAAGTTGAATCAGATTCGTAACATCACATTCAAGGATAGTTATAACGCATCTTTCTATACCTTCCTGTCACACTTCTTCGCAAATGGTGGTAAAGGGGCTGTGAAGAATCCATTAGCTTATACTGGTCCAGATCCTAATGGCGAGGAGACGAATGTGGTCAACACGACTATCCCTGCTGAAGAATGGTCATCATTCTTGCCAGAACTTCCACACGAAATGATTTATAACATCCTTTATGGTCAGAAGTATTCAGACACAGATCGCAGGATTGTTACCTTCCGTGGGTTGTCTAATGGCGCTGAAACGCAGCTTATCTTTAAGCAGAATGGTAAGAGTTGGCGCTTAGAGAAGGTTGTAGCTTATTAACGAACAGACCCCTGCCTACCTTGGTAGTGGGTCTTTCTTTATTAAGAAGCACCTGCTATTCATGTTATTGTTATGGATTATCTGATTCATAAAGAATAACACTTTTCTATAAATAGGAACAAAGGGAAACGCAAAAACGATATCAGAAACATGAAAATAGAACATAACTATAGTCTACTAAAGCATAATACCTTCGGCATTGACGCCAAATGTCAGCGTTTTGTTGAATACGAATCAGTAGAGGAAGCACAGGAGCTTGTGCGCTCTTTAAAGGAAGAGGACTATCCACTACTGATTCTCGGTGGGGGTAGTAACCTTCTACTCACTGGTGATTTCAAGGGAACCGTACTCCACTCTGGCATCTCCTTTATCGAGCAAATCGATGAAAAACGTGTTCGTTGTGGCTCAGCTTACGTATGGGATGATTTTGTAGACTATTGTGTTTCTCACGATCTCTATGGTGCAGAAAACCTTTCTATCATTCCGGGAGAGTGCGGTGCGAGTGCTGTACAAAATATTGGAGCCTATGGTGTGGAAGCTAAAGACCTGATTGATGAGGTTGAAGCGGTGGAGATTGCCACTGGTGAAGTGCATCATTTCAAGAATGCTGATTGCGAATACAGCTATCGACAGAGTAAGTTTAAGCATGAATGGCGCAATAAGTATCTTATCACATCGGTGACCTATCGTCTTTCTAAAACTTATCAACCTAAACTCGATTATGGTAATATTCGTGCGGCATTGGCTGAACAAGGTATAGAAAATCCTACCGTAGCAGAACTTCGCCAGACGATTACTGACATCCGTAACGCGAAACTTCCTGACCCAAAGAAGATTGGTAATGCGGGTAGTTTCTTTATGAACCCTATTGTTTCTAAGGCTAAATACGAGGAGTTAGCAGCGCAGTATGAACGTATGCCCCACTATACTATTGATGCTGACCATGAGAAGATTCCGGCTGGTTGGATGATTGAACAATGTGGTTGGAAGGGTAAGGCATTAGGTCCTGCAGGCGTTTACGATAAACAGGCTTTGGTATTGGTGAACCTTGGTGGTGCAACAGGTGCTGACGTAGTCAGACTCTACCATACAATTCAGCATGATGTGAAGGAGAAGTTTGGAATTGAGATACATCCAGAGGTGAATACTTTTCCAAACTAAAGCCTCCCCCAACCCCTCCGAAAGGAGGGGAGTGCTAAACAAACGAAGCCTCCCCCAACCCCTCCGAAGGGAGGGGAGTGCTAAACAAAAGTAACTACTTCTTTAGGTTGTGGTATGGTTTAATATTAAGACTTATCCTAACAACTGCGACATCCAACCATAAACACTCGTTATAAATAAGCTTTTAATTAAGAAATGCTTATAAAGCATCAAACCAACTTTTAAGAACATATCCTTTGAATCAAGAAGAACATATAAGCAACGAACGACCGATAAAGGACTCCCCTCCTTTCGGAGGGGTCGGGGGAGGCTTCACCTTCCTCGGCACTGGCACCTCCAATGGTGTTCCAGTACTTGGCTGTAGCTGCGATGTTTGTAAGAGTAAGGACCCACGCGATAACCGATTACGCACTTCTGCTCTACTGGAAACGGCAAACACACGCATAGTCATTGACAGTGGTCCTGACTTTCGCCAACAGATGTTGCCGCAACCTTTCCGTAAGATTGATGGTTTATTGATTACACATATCCACTATGATCATGTAGGAGGGATTGACGACGTGCGCCCTTATTGCGCCTTGGGGGATATAGAAGTGTATGCCAACGAAAACACTTGTGACGGCTTACGCCATAATTTCCCTCATTGTTTCACAGACAATCCCTATCCAGGAGTTCCAAAACTGAACCTTCATAGTATTCAACCGCATGTAAAGTTTACGATTGGTGATATCGAAGTGATGCCTATCTCTGTGATGCATGGTGGACTATCCATCCTCGGTTATCGCTTTGGGAAACTCGCTTATATAACAGATATGAAAACTATTAAGGATGAGGAACTCCCCTATCTTGAAGGTGTTGAGACATTGGTTGTGAACGCTTTGCGCTGGGAACGTGAGCACCACTCCCATCAGTTGATATCTGAAGCCATTGATTTCAGCCGAAAGATAGGAGCAAACGCACTTATTTAACCCATCTCACCCATAAGATTGGCTTACATGAAGAAGCACAAAAACTCCTTCCAAATGATGTTTTCTTTGCCTACGATGGTTTGAAGATTCACGTTTAATCTTTGTCATATTAATGAACATATAACTACAAAACAAGTTTGTTTTTAGTTTCCTGTCACTTTTAACATTTAAGGTTATATCATTGTATGATAGCCTGTTAAGCATCTAAAAAGAGTGACAACAGTGACAGGAAACGTAAACTTTTATATCTTTTTTTCTCCCCTTACCCAAAACCCAAACCAGTAATTAGTGTCCCCTGAGTAAGATACGCCCAAAGATAAAGAAATTTATTTACAAAACATTCGAAGAAAAGGTAGAAAAATGGGGTAAACATGAGACATTTTAACACCTATGTAAGTTGCTTGTTTTCAAATAGTTGTAAAGAAGCAACCCAAAAGGTGCTTAATAAGGGTTCAAAAGGGCGTTAGTAAGACCTCAAAAGGGCATCTTTTGCAAGCTAAAAGGGCGTTAATTGCAAGCCTTTTGATGGTCTTTTAAAAAACAATATGTGAAAAATTCGGACAAAAAGTATTATTCAGAAGTTTGGATTGACAAGCTCTGTCTTTTGTGTTTAGGATATTAGAAATATCCCATAGCGCAAATCTATGTTTCTTGCTGCAAATTTAGAGTTGCACTGTGTGCCTTATTATAATAGCTTTTTATCACTCCATATTTCAAAGAAGCAGAATTATACATATTGTGGGGGCATGAGATTTGGGTTAAAGGACATAAAAACAGCGTTTTTCATTAGCATTTTTCAGATTTTATGAGTAACTTTGCCATGTGGCAGTGTATACCTGTTCGAACAATAGGGAAGTACACTTTTCAACACAAAAATAAGCAATAATAGAAATTACTGAATGAAAGAATTTATCATATCTGACGTCAAGGCGGAAACTGCCATCCTTGTGGGTCTTATTACAAAGGACCAGAACGAGGACAAGACGAAGGAATATCTTGACGAATTAGAGTTCCTCGCTGATACAGCTGGTGCTATCACTGTGAAGCGATTCACGCAGAGGGTGACAGGTCCAAGTGCTGTTACATACGTCGGCAAGGGTAAACTTGAAGAGATAAGAGATTACATCAAGATGAAAGAAGACGAGGAGGAGCCTATCGGTATGGTCATCTTCGACGACGAGTTATCGGCAAAGCAGATGCGCAATATCGAACAGGAACTCGGTGTGAAGATATTAGATCGTACCTCTCTCATCCTCGACATCTTTGCTATGCGTGCCCAGACGGCCAACGCAAAGACACAGGTAGAGTTGGCACAGTACCGCTATATGCTCCCACGTCTGCAACGTCTGTGGACTCACTTGGAGCGTCAGGGTGGTGGTTCAGGCTCTGGTGGCGGTAAAGGTTCGGTAGGTCTGCGTGGTCCGGGTGAGACCCAGTTGGAGATGGACCGCCGTATCATCTTGCAGCGTATGACCCTCTTGAAGCAAAGACTTGCTGAGATTGATAAGCAGAAGGTGACACAGCGTAAGAACCGTGGGCGTATGATTCGTGTTGCCTTGGTGGGTTACACGAACGTGGGTAAGTCAACTACTATGAACCTCTTGGCTAAGAGCGAGGTATTTGCAGAGAACAAACTCTTCGCAACACTCGACACAACTGTGCGCAAGGTCGTTGTAGACAATCTTCCTTTCCTGTTAGCTGACACCGTTGGATTTATCCGTAAGTTGCCAACTGACTTGGTTGATTCGTTTAAGTCAACACTCGATGAGGTGCGTGAAGCCGACCTTCTCCTGCACGTTGTGGACATCTCACATCCTGACTTTGAGGAACAGATACAGGTGGTTAACCAGACTTTGTCTGAACTTGGTTGTGCTGACAAGCCATCGATGATTATCTTCAACAAGATTGATAACTATCATTGGGTGGAGAAAGAGGAAGACGACCTCACACCAGCAACCAAAGAGAATATCACCTTGGACGAACTGAAGAAGACATGGATGGCTAAGGAGCATGACAACTGTCTCTTTATTTCAGCCAAGGAAAAGGAGAATATCGACGAGTTCAGAGAGGTGCTTTACAAGAAAGTACGCGAACTCCACGTGCAGAAGTATCCTTACAATGACTTCCTTTACAATATCGAAGAGGAATAAAGACTATTGGGCATATTTGCCTTATTGGGCTTATTAGGCTAATAAGGCTAATGGGGCTAATAAGCCTAATAAACCCAATAAGGCTAATAAGGCTAATAACAACAACTAAAAGAAAAGTTTATGCAATATCGTTCCCTTACCTTTGAAGAGATTGAAATACTCGAGAGCAATAGCTGCTGGGCAGAAGATTGGAGTCGAGTAGAGGTTGCGGAGGACGGATTTCAAGCGAAATTCTTCCACCGTGTCATGTTCTATGGTGACGTACAGTTGGGAAGTGTCCAGAAAGAAGTCGAGATAACAAAGGGCTTCGTCAAACATTCTGGTATCAATGATGCTACCCTACGCAATGTGACCGTTGGTAACGACTGCCTGATTGAGAAGGTGGGGAATTATATTAATAACTATACAATCGGTGACGACTGCCTCATCTCTAACATCTCTGTCATGGAGACTACGGAGGGTGCTACCTATGGAGAAGGTAACCTTATCTCGGTATTGAACGAGGTGGGCGACGGCAATGTGATCTTCTTCCACGACCTCAATAGCCAGTTTGCAGCCTTTATGGTGAAGCATTTCAACGACAAAGACCTCAAGAATGCTATCCGAAGACTGGTGAAAGAGGAGATTGCTCGTACCAATCCTGAACGTGGAACGATTGGCAACAATGTGAAGATTGTCAACACAAGGGAGATTACCAACACGGTTATTCAGGACGATTGCGAGATTTCTGGTGCAAGTCGTTTGAGCGATTGTACCATTCTCAGCTCTGAATATGCCAGTGTTTACATCGGCACGGGTGTCATCTGCGAGAACTCTATCATATCAGATGGGTCAAGTATCGTGAACAGTGTGAAGATGCAAGACTGCTTCGTGGGTGAAGCTTGTCAGATAAGCAATGGCTTCACAGCCTCACAGAGTGTCTTCTTTGCCAATTCCTTTATGTCAAACGGTGAGGCGTGCGCTGCTTTCTGCGGTCCGTTCTGTGCCTCACATCATAAGAGTTCACTGCTCATTGGTGGTATGTTCTCTTTCTATAACGCTGGTTCTGGCACCAACTTCTCTAACCATGCCTATAAGATGGGACCAATGCACTGGGGTATCTTGGAGCGTGGAACGAAGACGGCAAGTGGTAGTTATCTGCTCATGCCAGCAACCATCGGTACGTTCTCCGTATGTTTCGGTAAGCTGATGCACCACCCGAATACGACTGCCCTACCCTTCTCTTACCTCATTGCCGAGGCTGACAAGATGTATCTCGTACCAGGTCGTAACATCACAACCGTAGGTCTTTATCGCGACATACGCAAGTGGCCGAAGCGTGACATGCGTCCACAGCAGACGCAGAAGAGCATTGTCAACTTCGATTGGCTATCACCTTACTCTGTTGGAGAGATTCTGCAGGGAAAGAAGATACTTGAGAATCTGCGCCAAGCAAGTGGTGACAATGTTTCGTCCTATAACTATCATGAATACGTTATCAATGCTACCAGTCTGCGAAAAGGTATCAAATACTATGACATTGCATTGCGTATCTATATGGGTGCCGTACTGAAACGGGCGCACAAATGGGGTTTCTTTGGTAAGCCACAGACCGAAGTAGGACTCGGACGATGGGACGACCTCTCTGGTCTTCTGCTCCCTGTATCAGAAGAGCGACGCCTCATTGAGGATATCAAGAGCGGTAGTCTTGAAACGATAGAAGAGGTGGTTAACCGCTTCCGAGAGATTAACGAGAACTATCGTATCTATCAGTGGGCATGGACCTATCGCATGATTTTAGAATACTACGGCATTAATGAGATTTCTTCCGAGGACGATGCACGCATCAAACGAGATTATATCGAGGCACGCCGTGCATGGATTGCAGAGATAAAAAAAGGATGCCGAGAAGGAGTTTGAGATGGGCGATGTAGACAGAGAGGTCTTTGAATCGTTCGTTAATAGCCTTGATCATGAGGTTGATTTTGAGAATTAATCATTACATTCTCTACCCAATTATAACAATAAACAAATACTGATTGTATGAAAAAACATTTCCTTAACAGTACCCTCATACAGGGGCTAAGCTTAGGACTATTGTTCCTATTTGCATCTGTGACGGCTTATGCGCAGCGTTACAGCTATGAAAGCATACCGAATGACCCGATGCAGACACGTATCTACACACTGAAAAACGGTCTGAAGATCTATCTTTCTGTCAACAAAGAGAAGCCACGTGTACAGACATATATCGCTGTGCGCACAGGTTCTCGCAATGACCCAAAGGAGACAACAGGTCTTGCACACTACTTAGAGCACCTTATGTTTAAGGGTACTACCCACTTTGGTTCGTCTAATGTGGAGGCTGAACGTCCTTATCTCGACTCTATCGAGGCTCGTTTCGAGCAGTATCGTCGTATCACTGACCCAGCTGCTCGCAAACAGTGGTACCACCAGATTGACTCAATCTCACAACTCGCAGCTCGTTACAACATCCCAAACGAGTACGACAAGATGATGACTGCCATTGGTAGTGAGGGTACAAACGCCTACACTTCTAATGACGTAACATGCTATGTAGAGAATATTCCATCTAACGAGATTGATACTTGGGCAAAGGTTCAGGGCGATCGCTTCCAGAACATGGTTATCCGTGGTTTCCACACAGAGTTAGAGGCGGTTTATGAGGAGTATAACATCGGTCTTACCAGCGACTGGCGCAAGATGTATGCAGCACTCTTTGCAAAGCTCTTCCCAACCCATCCGTATGGAACACAGACCACTATCGGTCTTGGTGAACACTTAAAGAACCCTTCCATCACCAACATCAAGAACTATTTTAATAAGTATTACGTACCAAACAACGTAGCAATCTGTCTTTCTGGTGACCTTAACCCTGACGAGACAGTGGCTGCCATTGAGAAGTATTTCGGCAACTGGAAGCCAAGTGCACATATCGACGTACCACAGTTCCCAGCACAACCAGCCCTCACAGCACCAGTCGACACGACCGTTATTGGTAAGGAAGCTCCAACCTTCTTCATGGGTTGGCGTGCAGAGGCAGGTAATTCCCTGCAAATGGATACATTAGAGATTGTTGCGCAACTGCTTTCAAACGGACAAGCAGGACTCTTCGACCTCGACCTTAACCAAAAGCTGAAAGTACAGGATGTTGGTGCAGGTGTGAGCGATATGAACGACTATTCTGTCTTCTACATCTATGGACAGCCAAAGAATGGACAAACTTTACAAGAGGCACGTGCCCTCGCTTTGTCAGAAATTGAGAAGCTTAAGAAGGGCGAGTTCTCTGATGACCTCTTGCCATCTATCATCAACAACTACAAGCGTTACTACTACACAGAACTTGACAAGAACCAGTTCCGTGCAAAGCAGTATGTGGATGCTTTCATCAATCATAAAGATTGGAAGCAAGAGGTGGATAAACTCAATCGCATTTCTAAGCTAACTAAGCCAGAACTTGTGAGATTTGCGAACCAGTTCCTCGGCAACGACTTCGCTTGTGTCTATAAGGAGCAAGGCAACGATACCACTATTAAAAAGGTGGAGAAGCCATCTATCACCCCTATCCCAACGAACAACGACAAGCAGAGTGACTTCCTTAAGGAGATTGTGAACACAAAGTCAACTCCTATCCAGCCACAGTTTGTTGACTATAAGCGTGACCTCACCAAGGCTACAACAAAGAAGGGGCTGCCTGTTCTTTATAAGCAGGACACTTCAAACGACCTCTTCACACTTTGTTTCGTAGTGCCTTACGGTGACGAACATAACCCAATGCTCAGCTATGCAGCTGGTTATCTCGACTATTTAGGTACGAACAAACTCAGCAACGAGCAGATTAAGCAGCAGTTCTATAAGTTAGCTTGCGACTATAGCCTCTCTGAAAGAAACGAAGTTTCATACATTACGTTAAGTGGTCTCAACTCTAACCTCCCTCAGGCACTTGCACTATTGAACAACTTACTCAACAATGCAAAGGTTGACAAGGGGGCTTACGACCTCTATGTTGAGCAGATTCTAAAGTCACGCAGCGATAACAAAGCCAACCAAAAGGCTAACTTCGCTGCCCTCAGAGACTATGCTACCTACGGAAAGTACAACCCTACGCGCAACATTCCAAGTGAACAGGAGTTGAAGTCAATCAACCCACAGGTACTGCTTAACCTTTTGAAGAACTTGAAGAACTATAAGTTGACAGTGCTTTACTACGGTCCTTCAAGCCTGAAAGAGGTTGACCAGCTTGTCAGCAAGACTATCCAGACACCAAAGAAGTTCGCTGCAGTGCCTGCTATCAAGCGTTATACCGAGGAGACAACACCTAAGAATGAGGTTCTCATTGCACCTTACGATGCAAAGAATATCTACATGGTTCAGCTCCACAATCAGAACCAGAAGTGGTCTGCCGACCGTGCCCCTATCATCGCCCTCTTCAATGAATACTTCGGAGGTGGTATGAATGCCATCGTCTTCCAAGAGTTACGTGAGGCACGTGGTTTGGCTTATTCAGCTTCAGCTGTCTATGCTTCTCCTTATCGTTTAGGAGGTAATGAGAGCTTCTACACCTACATCATCACACAGAATGACAAGATGATGGACTGTATAACAGAGTTCAACAAGCTTCTCAACAACGTACCTGTACGCCAGAGTGGCTTTGACCTTGCCAAGCAAGCTTGATGAAGAGCCTTGCTTCTGCTCGTACAACTAAGTACTCTATCCTCACCTCTTATCTTGCAGCACAGCGTTTAGGTCTTGACTGCTCATTGAGTGAAAAGATTTACAACGCTCTTCCAAGTCTGCAACTGCAGGATGTTATCAACTTCGAGAAGGAGTATATTGCTAACAAGACCTTCAAGTATATCATCCTTGGTAACGAGAAAGAACTTGACCTCAAAGCATTGGAAAAGATTGCACCTATCAAGAGACTGACAACAGAAGAAATCTTCGGCTATTAATAAACAGTAAGAAAAGAATACAAAAACATATTATAAACAAATAGAAAAAACCCTGTCTGCCCTACCGATAAAGGACAGACAGGTAAACAAAACATTATGGCAGAATTCAAGTATGCACCAATGTTCCAATTGGGCAAAGATGACACCGAGTATCGTCTGGTATCAAAGGAAGGTATCAGCGTTGGTGAGTTTGAAGGTAAAGAGATTCTGAAGGTAAGCAGAGAAGCACTTACTTTATTAGCACAGGAGGCTTTCCACGATTGTGAGTTCATGCTCCGTCGTGCACACAACGAGCAAGTTGCAAAGATTCTGACCGACCCAGAGGCATCAGAAAACGACAAGTACGTAGCACTCCAGTTCCTCCGCAATGCAGAGACAGCTGTGAAGGGTGTACTGCCTTTCTGCCAGGACACGGGTACTGCTATCATTCACGGTGAGAAGGGTCAGCAGGTATGGACTGGTTTCGAGGACGAGGAGGCACTCTCTCGTGGTGTGTTCAACACCTTTACAGAGGAGAATCTCCGCTACTCACAGAACGCTCCGCTCAATATGTACGATGAGGTGAATACCAAGTGTAACCTCCCTGCGCAAATTGACATCGAGGCTGTTGAGGGTGCAGAATATCGTTTCGTAATGGTAGCCAAGGGTGGTGGCTCTGCTAACAAGACTTATTTCTACCCAATGACCAAAGCTACTATACAGAATGAGGGTACGCTCATTCCTTTCCTCGTTGAGAAAATGAAGAGCCTTGGTACTGCTGCTTGTCCTCCTTATCACATCTGTTTCGTGATTGGTGGTACTTCTGCAGAGAAGAATCTCCTCACTGTAAAGCTCGGAAGTATCAAGTATTACGATAATCTTCCTACTACTGGCGACGAGACAGGACGTGCTTTCCGCGACATCGACCTTGAGCAGAAGCTCCTCAAAGAGGCTCACAAGATTGGTCTTGGCGCACAGTTCGGTGGTAAGTATCTTGCTCACGACATCCGCATCATCCGTCTGCCACGCCACGGTGCAAGCTGCCCTATCGGTATGGGTGTGAGCTGTTCTGCTGACCGTAACATCAAAGCGAAGATCAACAAGGACGGTATTTGGTTGGAGAAGATGGACACCAACCCAAGCGAGTTGATTCCAGAGGAGTTCCGCAAGCCGGGAGAAGGTGCGAAGGGCGTAGAGATCGACCTTGATAAGGGTATGGATGCTGTTCGTGCTGAGCTGACAAAGTATCCTGTTTCAACACGCGTCAACCTCAAGGGTACTATCATCGTGGCGCGTGACATTGCTCACGCTAAGCTCAAGGCACGATTGGATGCTGGCGAGGACCTGCCTGATTACATCAAGAACTACCCTGTCCTTTATGCAGGACCTGCTAAGACTCCAGAGGGCTATCCATGTGGTTCAATGGGACCTACCACTGCCAACCGTATGGACCCATACGTAGATGAGTTCCAGGAGCGTGGCGGTTCACTCGTGATGATTGCTAAGGGTAACCGTACACAGGCTGTAACAGATGCCTGCCAGAAGCATGGTGGTTTCTACCTCGGTACTATCGGTGGTGTGGCTGCCGTTCTCTCACAGAGCAGCATCAAGAGTATCGAGTGTGTAGAATATCCAGAATTGGGTATGGAAGCTGTTTGGAAGATTACCGTTGAGGACTTCCCTGCCTTCATCCTTGTTGACGATAAGGGTCACGACTTCTTCAAAGAGCTAAAGCCTTGGACTGGCTGCAGCTGCGAGAAGTAATCCCCACAGCACATAAATCAGCTATACCAACGATGCTATCAAGCGTAAATCGCAGGAAAGAATATCCCTTTTCCTAACGAAACATAGGTATAGCCTCATCTTACAAAGCGGTATAAGACGAACTTTTACGACGTCATTATACCGCTTTTTCTTTTGCTTCTTTTCTAAAAAATAAAGCCTCGTTGGTTGCGAAAAATATTGACATAAAATCGTTAAAAATCTCTCTAAAGAGGTCAAAAATCATCCCTTTCCACTACCTTTGTAACTAACAGAGAACCAAACACTTGCAAAACACGAAAGTAAAAGGTGCTTTCTTGGACTTCAAAAGGGCGTTAGTAACACTCCAATTAACGCCCTTTTGAAAGCCAAAAGGGCATCTTTTAGAAACCAAAAGAGCATCAATAAAAAAGCAAGTTGTGAATTTATTTTACATTGCCCACGAAAGCTATAAACACAACTACTCCCCCCTCACATAATACGCTGCAAATTATTGAGCCAAATAGTTGCGCCGTATTGAATATTATTATATATTTGCGATATCTTAATCAACGAAATATATAAAGGAAAAAGACTAATGCATAGAGGGCTTTCCGTATACAAGTCAATCAAAAATTAATGATTATGAAATTATACGCTTTCTGTATCACATTCATGCTGTCACTGCTTAGTTGCTTTGGACAAGAGACACATATCATCGAACCGAGCATTCTCGAAATCTGTTATCACACAAAGTATCTTAACAGTTATGATGACTATGCGCTTAGGATAGGGAAAAATGTAAGTGAATACTTTAGCTATCATACTTTGCGCTTCGATTCCTTAGGAAGCAACCCTGAAACAGCTGAAGCAGTAATTAACGAATGGATAGAAAGACTCGAAAGTAAGAATCAAACTACTAAGGTAGAAAGTCCTAATAGTGGTGATTATCTTTACAGAAATCTTGAAGAAGGAAATGACAACCTACACACAGGTCTGGGACTCTCATTATAAGATAACAGAAGACATACCCACACCGGAATGGGTTATTCACGAAGACAGTACACGAAATGTCATAGGCTTTAATTGCACGATGGCGACCACACATTTCCGTGGACGAGACTGGAAGGTGTGGTTCAGTGAAGAGATTCCTTTACCGCTCGGTCCGTGGAAATTAGGTGGACTACCCGGTTTAATCTTAGCTGCACATTGCGATGGCTATTTAGACATAATTGCAAGTAACATTAAAAGAGAACAGTTGTCACCTGTCAAGTTTTATAATTTCTGGGAGAAAAAGTATAAGGATATAGACCGACTCTCTTATTTAAAAAAGGCTTCAGACCCTACAATCTACCCAAAGAATACAACCATGACTCCCAAAATGGAGTTAGAATAAGATATTACTAATGAAGAAATATATTACCTTATGTTTGCTTATCCTACTTGTACAGTCAATAAGTGCACAGAGGATAGTGGAAGGTGTCGTTACTGACGTAGGAGGACACCCTGTGTCTGCAGCTATTATCAAGACTGTAGATGCAACCACAAAAAAAGACATTACATTTCTGTCAGACAGATACTAAGGGGAAGTTTACCATTACAGCACAAGAAGGTAATATCCTATCTATTTCAGCAATAAGCTATAAAAAGCAGGAACTAAAGGTTACAATGGATATGCCTGCACAGCATATCACATTAGAGGAAGATACGAAAACGTTATCGGAGATAACTGTAAAGGCAAAGCCAATTAAGATAAAAGGCGATACGATTCAATATCTACTCACTACCTATAAAAAAGAAGGAGACCGAACATTAGCTGATGTTCTTGCGCGTGTCCCGGGCTTTGATGTGAATAAAGAGAATGGCGAGATACAATACGAAGGTAAGTCTATCAGCAACTTCTATATAGAAGGTATGAATCTGATGGGAGGGAAATATGGCTTGGCAACAAAGTCACTACCTCAAGAGGATGTAGCAACCGTAGAAGTAATGAAGCATCATCAACCTATCCGTGTGTTAGATGATTTTACTTATTCTGACGATAATGCTATCAATATTAAGATGAAACAAGGAGCCAAGGCACGCTGGATGACGACCTATAGCGGTGGCATAGGACTAAAGAGTCATGGAGGATTGTGGAATTATGAAACCTTTGCCATGCGCCTGAAGCCTTCTTTTCAGACAATTCTTACTTATAAGACAAATAATATAGGTAAGAATATAAGGAGAGAGACGGACAAACTTTTAAGTTTTGATGAGCTACAAAGTCCTTTGTCAGCTATGCTCACCCTTCCTTCTCCATCGCCTTTATTGCTCAAAGGACGTTCATTATTTCACCGCTCACATGCTGTTAGTTTGAATGCACTACAGCGTATAGACGAAAATTCTCAAGTAAGCGTGCAGATTACGTTTACCAATGACCGTAATGAGGCTACCTCTTTGCGCCATTCAGACTTTTATACAAATAGCGGTATAAAGACAATAGAAAACAGAAAACAGTATTTGGAGAAAAGTAATGACCTCTTTGCAAAGATAAAATACGAGAATAACGCTAAAAATCATTATCTTAAAAATGAGCTTTCTGGTGACTTTTCTTGGAACAAACAATGGCTGAATGAACAGGGGACTCATCCGCACACGATGATGGGGAACTTGCCTATTTATACGCTAAAGGACAATTTTAGTATCATGAAGAAGTATGGCAAACGCCTTGTTACTCTGCAATCAAAGAATATAATGGATATACGTCCGCAACAACTATATGTCGATTCGCTGGTGCAATCTATTAATCAACATTACTATGAAACGAATACGGACATAAGAGGAAGTTTTAGAATAGGGAGATTTATTCTATCAGGACAAATAGGAGTAAATGCAGGAGAACACCGCTTCACTTCTGATTTAGTGGGAGTTCCAGATAGCGTAGGGCTGCTTATGGGTAAAAGTAGTTTTACCTTTGCGAGTTTCTATGCCAATCCGAGTATTGAATATATGGTGAAGGACTTTGATTTCACATTATCTGGCGATATGTCGTACAACCATTATAAGTATAGTTTAGATAATGGTCAGTCTAAAGTTTTATTCTCCCCTAACTTCCATATCAGATGGAAAGCCACAGCATCATGGACTTTCTCGGCTGATGCATCCATTAATACAATGCAGATTAATGCTGCCCAATTTTATCCAACTTTGGTACTGCAAGATTATCAATATATGAATAAAGGTCTGGCAGGCTATAATCTAAACAAAGAGAAAAGCGTAGGAATAGGAGTTGTTTATAGCGATGCTCTGAAAGGGACTTCTATACGATTACGCATAACAAAGTCGTTTGGAAACTCTCCTTATACATCAACTCAAGATTTTGTGGGCAACTATATCGTAGAATCACTGACACAAGGAGACACGAAGTACAACAGTTGGAATATGTTCCTAATGGGTTCACAAGGCATAGGCTTCTTAAAAGGAAAGCTAAATGTAAAGGCGTTATATAATGCCATGAATAGTTATATGGTTCAGAATAGCCAACGAATGCCTTACGACACAAAGAACTTAAATATAACCTCTAACCTTGATATAGGTTTAATAAAGGGTGTAGATTTAAATTATAAACTTACTTATGGCTTTCATCAGATGAAGATGCCTGCTTTCGGAAAAACGTCTAATCTAAATAGTTGGAAGCATGAGGGAAGCCTTAGAATACCTCTTTGTAAGGTTTTAAGTTTGGAAACTTTGACGGAATACTATCATAACGAGATTGCACAAAAGGAGTTTAAGGATATGCTCTTTCAAGACTTCACTTTGATATTTAAAGCCAAACACTTTGACTTAAGTCTTGCGTGGAATAACGTCTTTAATAATAAAAGCTATAGCTATGGGCTTAACAATACGCTTTCAAGTAGCTTTAGTAATCAAGACATTAGAGGAAGAGAACTGATGCTTAGTTTCTATTATAAACCTTAATAACGAAGTTGATTGATACTACATAAATAAAATTAAAACAAGTTGAGATATGATAGACACCATTATAATACTACTGATGAGCTTACCGCTGATTGTTCTCGGAAGCACTATTGGACCAGATTCTTCTATCAATTTTGGGGCAAGAATACCGAAAGCGAAACTTAAAAGTGTGGAAGGACTTAAACGATTGAGGAGAATAAAGATAGCACTAATATTGGCAGGTAGCTTCATCCTTGTCGGTGGTTTCGCTTGCCTTGCCTTTCATTGGGAAGATTATCAACTTGTCGTCATACTCATTCCAGAAATCGCAGCTATCGTTTACATGCTGTTACAGCTGTACAAGATAGAGAAGAAGGGGAAGAGTATACTCGTACTCATGCTCTCTATCATTGTGATATTAGGTGTGCTTCTTCTCATAGGGACCCTCCCAATCATAGGCAGCGATAATAATACGACGATTCGAAATGACACGTTGTTTATTGAAGGGTTATACGCTAAGGAAATACCGATAGCAAGTATTACACAAGTAGACGGCAACGCAACGGTGCCAGACATAAAGATGAGAACAAACGGAATGTCACTTGGCGAGAATAATGTGGGGCTTTTCCAGACAAAAGAAGGGAAGGATGTGCTATTATACTTACATTCAGACGATACGAACGTGACGCATATCAAGACAAAAAACAACGAAGACATCTACATTAACTTCAAAGATTCAGCCCTGTCGGTTGACTTCCCTAATCAGCTGAAAGCCTCATTTCGTCGACCAGCCAAAGGCAAGTAATGCCGTTACCTAAAATTGTCTGATGAGAAAGTATTCAGCGAATTAGAGCCTCTAACTGTAGGGGTTCTATCAGCTTTCACAGCCATAATGGTTTGTGAAAGTTGTCCTTGTACAATCATAATAAAGTGTAAATGCGTTAAACCTCTTATTTCCTGCATCTATTACAGTGTTTTTTAGTATCTTTGCAGAATAAATCCTTGCCAAGAGGTAATGGACATAAGTATCAATTGACAATAATAAATCATACAGAGATAATCATGTTAATAGACTACAAGAAGGTAAACATATATCAAGATGAACGCTTAATTCTGAAAGATGTTGACTTTCAGGCAGAAACAGGAGAGTTTATCTATCTCATCGGCCGTGTTGGTTCGGGCAAGAGTTCGCTGCTGAAAACATTCTATGGCGAATTGGATATTGATAGCGAAGATGCTGAGAAGGCTGTCGTCCTCAACGAGAGTATGCCTGACATTAAGCGTAGTCGTATCCCTGCACTCCGCAAACAGATGGGTATTATCTTCCAAGACTTCCAGCTCTTGCATGACCGCTCTGTAGCAAAGAACCTCAAGTTTGTCTTGCAGGCAACAGGTTGGACCAGCAAACAGAAGATTGACCGACGCATTGAAGAAGTGTTGGCACAGGTGGGTATGACCGACAAGAAGAATAAGATGCCAAGTGAACTCTCTGGTGGTGAACAGCAGCGTATTGCCATTGCACGCGCCTTGCTGAACACTCCTAAGATTATTATTGCCGATGAGCCTACGGGTAATCTTGACCCAGAGACGGCTGCGAACATCGTTAGCATTCTCAAAGACTCATGCCAAGCAGGCACAACGGTTATCATGTCTACCCATAACATCAACCTCATTGACCAGTTCCCTGGTAAGGTTTATCGTTGTCATGAGGGCGAACTTCACCAACTCACCGACAAGAAAGAAGTTTGCGAATTAGCAGAAGAGACGGCTCCAGTAGAGACGATTGACGAGCCAGAACAAAACGATTAAGCGCATAGAACTCAGCATAAATCCACATTTAGAAAGATTGAAGATGATGAAAGTAATGAAATTTGGAGGTACATCCGTTGGTTCACCAGAACGTATGAAGGGTGTAGCGTCCTTGATAACAAAGTCAGGAGAACCTACATTTATCGTGCTCTCCGCAATGAGTGGAACGACAAACACACTGATAGAAATATCTGATTACCTCTATCGCAAGAATCCAGAGGGAGCAAACGAACTTATCAACAACCTCGAACAGAAATATCTTGGCCACGTTGAGGAACTTTACTCTACTGAGGAATACAAGCAGAAGACACGCCAGTTCTTGACAGAAGAGTTCAACTACTTGCGCACCTTCACAAAGGATTTGTTCACTTCGTTTGAGGAAAAGAGCATCGTTGCACAGGGTGAGGTACTCTCAACCAACATGATTGTAAACTATCTGCAGGAGCAGGGAATCAAAGCAACATTACTTTCTGCACTCGACTTCATGCGCACTGACAAGAATGCAGAGCCTGACAGTCAGTATATCAAAGAGCATCTGACAGCGATTATGGATGAGAATCAGGGCTATCAGATCTATATCACACAGGGCTTCATCTGCCGTAATGCCTATGGTGAGGTAGACAACTTGCAGCGTGGTGGTTCTGACTATACCGCTTCACTTGTGGGTGCTGCTATCAACGCAGAGGAGATTCAGATATGGACAGATATCGACGGAATGCACAACAATGACCCACGTGTCGTTGAGAAGACAGAGGCTGTACGCCAGCTGAACTTCGAAGAAGCATCGGAGTTGGCTTACTTCGGTGCGAAGATTCTCCACCCTACTTGCGTTCAACCAGCTAAGTATGCCGGTATTCCTGTTCGTCTAAAGAACACGATGGACCCAGATGCAGAGGGTACAATCATCGACAACACATTGGTGAGAAGAAAGATTAAAGCTGTTGCAGCCAAAGACAATATCACTGCTATCAAGATTAAGTCAAGTCGTATGTTAGGTGCATCGGGCTTCTTACGTAAGGTATTTGAAATCTTCGAGAGCTATCAGACTTCTATCGACATGATTACTACCAGTGAGGTGGGTGTGTCAATGACCATCGAGAACAATAGCCATTTGGCTGAGATTGTTGATGAGTTGAAGAAGTATGGCACCGTAACCGTTGACACAGAGATGTGTATTGTCTGCGTTGTTGGCGACCTTGATTGGAGTAATGTTGGCTTTGAGACATTGGCAACTGACGCAATGAAGGACATCCCTGTACGTATGATTAGCTATGGCGGAAGCAACTTTAACATTTCTTTCTTGATTCGCGAGGAGGATAAGAAGCGTGCCTTACAGTCATTGTCAACCGTCCTCTTTAACTAAAGAAAGAACTGATAAATTAACAATAAGTATTTATCGTAGGCACAAACGCCCTCGCCTGGTCATCACTGGGAGCAGACAATTGGACATGCGAGGGCGTAGATTTCCTCTACAACTCAGATAAACACCACTTCAGGAGACAAAACACATGGTACAGAAATTCCCTATAGATAAGTTCAAGAAGATTGAAACTCCGTTTTATTATTACGACTGTGACCTCTTGAGAGAGACACTACAGGCGATTAATAAAGAGTTGAAAGTATGAAAACTTCATCGTCCACTATGCTATTAAAGCCAATGCGAACGCAAAGGTGCTGAAGGTTATCCAGCAGACTGGTATGGGAGCTGACTGTGTGAGTGGTGGTGAGATACAGCGTTGCTTAGACTGTGGCTTCCCAGCAGACAAGATTGTCTATGCAGGTGTGGGTAAGTCAGACTGGGAAATCAACCTCGGATTAGACCATGACATCTTCTGCTTCAACGTAGAGAGTGTGGCAGAGTTAGAGGTTATCAATGAGTTGGCAGCGAAAAAGGGTAAGACGGCAAACGTATGTTTCCGCCTCAACCCTGACGTGGGAGCACATACACACGAGAAGATTACCACCGGATTAGCTGAGAATAAGTTTGGTATTGCCATGCAAGACATGCTACCTACCATCCTTGAAGCAAGCAGGATGCCGAACATTCACTTTATCGGTTTGCACTTCCACATCGGTTCACAGCTGCTCGAAATGACTGATTTCCGTCACCTCTGCAGCCGTATCAACGAGATACAAGACAGTTTAGAGCAGGAGAATATAAAGATTAAGAATATCAATGTTGGTGGTGGATTGGGTATCGATTACGACAATCCTGACAACCATCCAATCCCTGATTTCAAGTCTTATTTCTATACCTTCGCACGCTATCTGAAACTTAGAGAAGGACAGAGACTCCACTTTGAACTGGGTCGTGCAGTAGTAGGACAGATGGGAAGTCTCATCACTCGCACCCTTTATGTGAAGCAAGGAACAGCAAAACAGTTTGCGATTGTCGATGCTGGTATGACCGATTTGATTCGTCCTGCTCTCTATCAGGCAAGCCATAAGATTGAAAATCTATCGAGCGATGACGCTTTACACGCTTATGATGTGGTAGGACCGATTTGCGAATCGAGTGATGTCTTCGCAAAAGGAATCGAACTCAACACCGTTCATCGAGGCGACTTGATTGCGATGCGTTCTGCTGGAGCATACGGAGAAATCATGGCTTCGCAATATAACTGTAGGAAACTGCCTGTAGGCTATACCTCAGACGAACTATAATCCATAACGAAACGAATAAATGTTCACTTTTGATAATACGACCATCATCATCTCAGTAGTGTTGCTTTTAGTAGCATTGCTGACTTCTTTTCTCAATCCTTTCTTCCGAAAAGTAAGGATTGCAGAGTATGGTCTGCCAACTTCCACAGCCGAAAGTGAAGAAATAAGTAAGGAAGATGAGCCTGTAGAGGAGGAGAAGGAAGCAATAACGGAGCTAATTGTCACTGAAGAGCAACTCCCTACTTACCCCCCCATCTCAATCATCTTCACGCCCCATGACAATGCACAGGAGCTTGCAAAGAACCTCCCACTCTATCTGAATCAGGACTATCCAGCAGACTTTCAGGTGATTGTTGTGGCGCCACAGAATGATCATGAGACGAGTGATGTATTGAAACGCTTTGCATCTAACTCACATCTATACACCACCTTCATCCCTGAATCATCACGTTATATGAGCAAGAAGAAGCTTGCCATTACGCTTGGAGTGAAGGCAGCGAAGTATGATTGGGTGATAATGGCAGACATCTGTTGCTATCCTACGGGTGACAATTGGCTGCAAGCTATAGCCCGAAACTGTAAGGAAGGGAAAGATATCGTGGTAGGCTACACTCGTTATGAGGACGAAACGCCTGCTTATCGACACTTCGAAAGACATTATTTGGCACGCTATTTTATGCGTGAATATCAGCATAATAAGTCCTATGCGTGTCCGTTTAATGCCTTAGCTTTCCGTAAAAGTCGTTTCTTAAGTGAGGAAGGATTCCGCGGAAACCTCAAGTATATACGTGGAGAATACGACTTCATGGTAAACAAATATGCAAGTGGTAATAACCTTGTGTTTGAAAATTCGTTTGAGGGAACACTCATAGAAGAGGCTCCAACAGAGAAGGTTTGGCTCGGCACACACCTTTTCTATATGGAGAATCGCCAACACTTGGAACGTACATCACAGCATCGTTTCCTCCCGTATGTCGACCAAACGGCACTACATGGTAATTACTTCTTGCAGTGTATTGCACTTGCAGTCTCTCTCCTATTGGGTATGTGGACCATTTCTGTTGCTGCAGGATTATCCCTAATCATCTCTATCATTCTACGCTTAGTCATTGGAAAGAAAGCACTGAGACGTTTCGATATAGAGATTCCGGCATGGAAGATTATCCCATACGAGATTGCTATCGCATGGAAGCACCTTGGTTATAAATTGAAATACCATCGTGCAGACAAGTATGACTTCATATCTCACAAACTATAAATGCGCATCATCCATTACATAGACAGTATAAAGGCAGGCAATCTGCTTTCTGATTACCTTCTACGACTCACCACAGCACAGAAAGAATATGCTGATGTCAAGACGATTACACAACAAGGGGATTTCAAAAAGCTCCTTGCTGACTTCCAACCTGACATCGTTCATATTCATACCTGTTGGGAACATCAAGCTGCCACACACGCTAATTGGGCTGCTAAGAAGCAGTGTGCGGTAGTATTCTCACCGCATTGGGAACTCGATGAGAGAGCAAGAACAACAGAGCAGAAGTCTACTAAGAAGGTGAAGACACTGCTCTATCAAGCGAAGATGGTGAGAGGAGTGGATGCGCTCCTTGTGAGTAATGAGCAAGAAAGGCAAGACATTCTAAAGTTAGGATGGACCAAACGCATTGATATCGTACAAGACAGCGTTCTTAATAGTTCGTTGAGCGACGACGACATGGCGCTGCAAACGATTTCTTTCTATCGTAAAGTACTTGACACACGCTATCAATTCGCCATGACAGCAATGGAGAAAGATGCAATTCCAAGTCTGTTACACGTTGGTTTAGCACAAGAGACAACCCACAATCTCTTGCCCAGCGACCAACTTCTGAACCTCCGAAGTCTGAATCCAGAACAATGGCGAAGAATCTTCCTCTATGCTGATGACGAGGGAATAAGAGAGATTGTAGACAACTGTATCAGCCGTCTACAACTCAATGCACCCACGATTGACACTGCTGCCATACAGCGATTCCCACTCTTGTCACCAAAGGAAACAACCTCGGTTGACACAGATAAGTTGATAGGAAACCAGCCCATGACGCGACAGCGACTCAGTGACTACTCCAATGAGGAAGATGCTATCATCAAGAAGATAGCAACCATCATTGCAAACACACGACAGATAGAGCGAAAGAAGAAACTTTCCCTACGTCTGTTGGCTGATTTATACACAGTTATAAAGTATAATGACTATGACGAAGACCGACTTGCAGACGCGCTCCGCCACCTTCGTCTCTATCGCTATTCATGTCGTATGATACAGCTCCTTGCCGAGAAGGTGCTTCTTAAAGAGGGATTCATGCCTGTCCCTCCACGTGATGATAGGAAAACAAAGGGCATCAAAGAAATAATTTCGTACAAAGACATTAACGCATGACACAGAAGAAATACGATTTAAAAAAGGATGAACGCTACTTACGACTATTAGCAAAGTCGTTCCCAAATATTGCTGACGCTGCAACTGAGATTATCAACCTTGAGGCTATCGCACACCTCCCAAAAGGTACTGAACACTTCCTTGCCGACATTCATGGCGAGTATCAAGCGTTCCAACACGTGCTTAAAAATGCCTCTGGTAACATTAAGAGAAAGGTTAATGAGCTCTTTGGTGAAAGACTCAGAAACATAGAAAAGCAAGAACTTTGCACTCTGATTTATTATCCAGAACAGAAACTCGAACTCGTTAAGAAAGAGGAAAAGGATATCAAAGACTGGTATCATATCACCATACATCGACTGATAGAGGTTTGTCGTGATGTGTCCAGCAAATATACACGCTCAAAGGTTCGGAAGTCTTTACCAGATGATTTCTCTTATATCATCCAAGAGTTACTGCACGAACATGCAGACGACAAAGACAAGACCGACTATGTGAGTGCTATCATCAAGACGATTATCTCTACTGGACGAGCTGATGACTTCATCATTGCTATCTGTGAGGTTATCCAACGATTAGTCATCGACCAGCTGCATATCTTAGGTGATGTGTACGATCGTGGACCGGGTGCTCACATCGTTATGGACACCTTGAAGAACTATCACAACTGGGATATCACATGGGGAAACCATGATATCTTGTGGATGGGTGCGTGTGCTGGTAACGATGCTTGTATCTGTAATGTTATTCGCATAGCCCTGCGTTATGCGAACATGGCTACTATTGAGGATGGATATGGTATCAACCTTATTCAGTTGGCTACCTTTGCAATGGACGTATATGGTGATGATCCATGCGAGGAGTTCATGCCAAAGATATCGAAAGACAATCCACTCGACGAACGTAGCAAGACGCTGACAGCACAGATGCACAAGGCTATCAGTATCCTTCAGTTTAAGATTGAATCACAGATGATCAGTCGTCATCCGCTTTGGAAGATGAACGACCGTCGTTTGCTCAAAGCTATCGACTATAAGAAGGGTACGATTACCCTTGATGGTAAGGAATATAAGATGTGTTCATGCAACTTCCCAACTATCGACCCAAAGAATCCAGAACAGCTTACTGAGGCTGAACAGGCACTCATCGATCGTCTTCATCAGTCGTTTACCGGCAGTGAGAAGTTGCGCAGTCATATTCGTTCTCTGCTCCGTCATGGCTGTATGTATAACGTCTTCAACCATAATCTCCTTTATCATGCCTCTATCCCACTCACGAAAGACGGCAAACTGAAAGAGGTTGAGATTGGTCCAGGTGTGAAGCTGAAGGGTAAGGAATTGCTTTATCAGACTGGTATGAAGATTCGTTCAGCCTTCCAGACAAACAATGAAATGCAGACAGAAGAAGAACGTCAAGATGCTATCGACTTCTTCCTCTTCCTATGGTGTGGACCTGATAGTCCGCTCTTCGACAAGGCAAAGATGGCTACTTTCGAACGCTACTTCATTGCTGAGAAGGAAACTCATCATGAGGAGAAGGGCTACTACTTTGGTATGCGCGACAATGAGGAGATTGCCGATATGATTTTAGATGAGTTTGATGTGCCACAGCCTAACCGTCACATCATCAATGGTCATGTCCCTGTTCATGTTGTCAAGGGTGAGAATCCTATCAAGGCAAACGGCAAACTGATGGTGATTGATGGTGGTTTCTCACAAGCCTACCACAAGGAAACAGGTATCGCTGGTTACACCCTCGTCTATCACTCACGTGGCTTCCAGCTCGTACAACACGAGCCTTTCACATCAACAGAAGATGCCATCAAGCGAGGAACAGACATTGTTTCAACCATTCAGATCGTTGAGATGAACCAACAGCGCCTACGCGTGGAAGACACCGACAAGGGTACAGAACTCCGTCTACAGATTGAAGCACTCAAAGAACTCCTTTATGCTTACCGCTGTGGCTTCCTCACCGAGCATGAGCGTAAGACTCCACCAAAGGTATAATACGAAAGAAGGGACGCAGATTGTGCGTCCCTTCTTTTGTATACATATCTCTGTTATAGAAATCTAATGGTCAATATCATGAAAACAAAGTTTACATTCCAAGCAAATAGTAATCATCACAGCAGGAATGCCCCACCCACCTTGACGTAAAATAGCAAAAAAATGGGGTTTATCCGAACTCATGATAACAGCACAACTATATATTGTTGGACTTATTTTCTTTCTTTTTTCTCATTAGCTTGCGTATATACAAACCTACCAAAACTATGAATGCAATGCCACCAATAACACCGCCTACAAGCTTTCTTACAAATGGCACATTGTATGACACAGCAACATTCCGTCCGTTGAAATGGTATTTATTGATATCATTCATCAGCTTACGCTGGTTTGTAAGCGGATCGTTCTCCATACGGCACTTGCTACCGAGTATCATTGTTGGATGAGTAGCAGTATTATATTCGCTCCATGCCAAACCGTTGATACTTGGGTTACCCGTCTTAGCAAAGTTCACCCACATCTGTTGAACCTGCTTAGACAATTCGGGGTTAATGCTATCGGCAATATAAACAGGCTCGTTTAGATTACCAAAGACGTAGGCAAGTTCTGCGGTATGGCATGCCCCGTAATGAGGTTTAGATGATGGATACGTCCAATAATAGACAAACGTCTTTCCTCCACTATTGGCATGGTCTTCAGCCATAGCTATCATCGGTATGCGGAACATCGTTTCATTCATAAATTCAGTATACTTCCACGTGTCACCCATGTCGAGACCGTTCATGAACGTCTTTACTTTTTCTTTATCCGCATCACTCAATTTAGCAAAGTAGTTCTCATAGATTATAGGCATACCTATCTTGTAGGGCAAGAGACCGCCAACCTCTCCAATCCAATAACGCGCCTCATCTTTGTTGCTACCCATGAGCATATCAATATCTTTTGCAGCACCGTTGGCATACGCCTCATACAATTTTTTTGGCACATTGATACCATCGCGCTTAGGAAAATTATTCCAAGCATTAAGGTCTTTGTTCAGTTCTTTAAGCTTAGCTGGACTTAATGCCAAAAGATCTCTCATGTTTGGCTCCACTTTTTTTCATCAGCATCTCAGTAAGATGCTGGCATTCATCCGTACTATAAGTGGACACAATAGAACCACTTTGAGCTATGACACGCTTGAACAATCCTTTTGCAGCAGGCATTAGAGGGAGCAGTGATACACAACCACCGCCTGCCGATTCACCGAAAATAGTTACATTGTTTGGGTCACCACCAAAATTAGAGATATTCTGTCTCACCCATTTCAATGCAGTTACCTGATCAAGCAAGCCAAGATTACCACTCTCACGATAAGCCTCTCCTCCCTTTACCTTTGAAAAATCTATGAACCCATAAAGCCCAGTACGATAGTTAATGGTGACAAGTACCACATCGGGATGTCCTTTGACAAGGTTATAACCGTTGTACAAGGGGTCTACGCTACCTCCCCACCCATATGACCCACCATGGATGAACACCATAACAGGCTTTTCCTTATCTGTTACTCTGTCACTTGTCCACACATTGAGATAAAGACAATCCTCACTTTGCGGATAGAAAGAAGATAGCTCAGAATCTGCATCAGACTGAACTGAAGACTTTCCGAAATAGTATGCCTCATAAATTCCACTATCTGCTGGGGCTAACTGTGAAGGCTTCCACCTTCCTAATTTAGAAGGCTGAACGGCATATGGTATACCCTTAAATGACTTGACACCATTACTGTCAACACCTACAAACGTACCATTTGAACATATTACTGACGGCTTAGAATCTGGTAACGAAGTTAGTTTCTTGTTCTCACCATACATTTTCTGCATACGCTCCTTAGCCACATCACTATTACTACTTGAACATGATGCAACGAGGACAATTACCACCAAGAGTGACATGGCGGTCATAACCTTTGATATAATACGATGTAATGTTTTACCCATAACAACTAAATAAAGTTTATCAATAAAATATCTAACTTCTTTCAACAGCATATCTAAAGTTTCTTATCTCTTTTCAGGAAAACCAATAGCACTTAAAGATAGGTAACCCCTACCACTCTGTCATCCATATAAATTACTACACAATGATAAATACTGCACCTTTCCAAACAATTTAATATGTTTTTTATTATCCCGATGACTGTCGTTTCTTTTTTTTGTACGTAATATCAAGACAATTATCAAAAACATCTTTCTATCACGACATATGATTCGAGCGGACTGGCACACAATAGATAGCATAAGACGTTTTGTATGTACCTATCCGCTTTCGCACATGAATTTGATTATAGGTCACATCGAACCTAAAACAAAAACACAAGAAAAGCTATAATATAATAACACCGCCATAAAGTTTATACCCATTTATATCTACTATGAAACCTTCCTTATTAAGTGCTGTTTAAAATGTTTTGCAAAGATAATACCAAGTTTTTAAGTTTCCTGAAAACATTTGTTATATTAACAAAAAAGACATATTGAAAAAGAGAATAGAACTTAACCATCATACAAGATAAAAAAACTATCCATGTTCTCCTTACCTTTCAACAAAGAAAACACTACCATGTTAATGCCTAAAACTCGACCTGTCGAACTAAAAAAATATTTACACAACTTCAAGTAAAGCCCTTGAAATGAATACGAAAAACAGAATTAACAAGCAAGGTCGTAACAAACAGACAATCACTTAGTTACAGAAGCGCTTTTCAGAAGGTGCTTAATTAGCCTGCAAAAGGGCGTTAGTAAGGGGCTTAAAGGGCATCTTTTGCAAGCCAATTAGGCGTCTTTTCGAAGCCAATTAAGCATTAATAGATTTTTAGGTGTTAGAAAAATATTTACAGCACATTACGCATAGACAAGTTCTTTATTGTTCATTCTTTGCTTTCACTATGTATTAAAACAACCTACTCACAAAAGAATATTAGGCAGAGAGAGATTGATTACAAAATGTTAAAGCCATTATATTTTATGTCTCTCTGTTGTGTATCTGAGATTATCTTCCTATATTTGACATCCTGAAGCAAAAAATAACATCATTCATTTCTATCTAAGAGTAAAACAACATTCCATTTACAAATTACAATATAAAAAGTAATGGTACACTATCAGATAAGTTAAGAATGAAACCAAAAGATTTACTTCAATGAATGGAGAGACAAGGATGCATAGATTTAAGAACGGGAAAGGGAGAGCAGATTGATTTCTCAAATCCACCATTCCATATTAGTTTCACACATAATAAAGGTAGTCATGTGAAATGGTATGGCTGCCGTGTGACAATTTATGGTCCAGAGTATTTTGTTATAGATGCAGAAACGAAAGACCTTATCAATCATGGAAAGACGTTAAATCTACAATAATGTTTTTATATATACAAGATAAATATTAAATAAGATACAGAATGAAACTATATACTTTGTGTTTATTGCTCTTAATAACTTCACTGTCATGTATTGCACAAAAGAACAAGAAAACAACAACAATGAAGACAACTGAAAGATTCGATGTACAATATTATAAAAGTATAATCAAAGAGAAAAACAGCTATGAAGGTGCTACATCTGCTCAATATGTAGAGAGGAATGGTACTGAGACCTATGTGTCATTTAACGATGATGGATTTGTCTTACAAGAAATCAAGCCATTTACTTATGAAATGATCGTTAGGAACTATTATAAGAATTGTATTATTAAATCCAAAGGGAAATTCCTTTGCCATTCAAGTGTCAAAATTGGTATTTGGCGCGAGTATGACAATCAGGGTAACCTTATAAAAGAAACCGATGAGGACAAGAAGTTTGAGAAGCTACGCCTGAAACCGATAAATATCCTGCGCTGGCTCGAGCATGAGGGGTATATAGACAGGAAAACAGGAAAAGGTCAGGAGAAGTTCGTAAAAGAGGGCGATGAGCCTAATATTGACATCTACTTTTGGCTGTCGACTTGTGCTGACGGATCAAAGACTATCCCTGCGGGTTGGTCTATCGATATTACAGAACATGGACTGCGCACTACACATAGTTTCAATGCGGAAACGGGTGAATACTTGGGAAAGACAACACAGGTCTTATATGAATAAGGCATAGTCTCGTCAATCTTAGAACTATAAGTAGAAACAGATAATGACAAGAATAAAAGTATGAAACATCTCATTCTAATATTACTAACTGCGTTGTACTGTACTTGCTGCAATGCGCAAAAAGACAAGGAGGCAACAACAATGAAGACAACTGAAAGATTCGATGTACAATATTATAAAAACAAAATCAAGGAAGTAAATGGTAAAGATGGAGACAATAGCTTTGCCATTTATGTGGATAGAGATAGTACACAGGTTAAGGTGTATTTTGATAAGGATTATGATGCTTTGGTAACAATTCCTCCTTTTACTTACTACAAGGAGGTAAGAATATTTCATAAAAACGGAGTTCTCATGGAGTCTGGAAAACGCTTTTTCTGTTCATCTATCGATATTGGCATTTGGCACGAGTATGACAATCAAGGCAACCTTATAAAAGAAACCGATGAGGACAAGAAGTTTGAGAAGCTGCGCCTGAAACCTATAAATATCCTGCGCTGGCTTGAGCATGAGGGGTATATAGACAGGAAAACTGGAAAAGGTCAGGAGAAGTTCGTAAAAGAGGGTGATGAGCCTAATATTGACATCTACTTCTGGCTGTCGACTCATGCTGACGGATCAAAGACTATCCCTGCGGGTTGGTCTATCGATATTACAGAACATGGAATGCGCACTACACATAGTTTCAATGCGGAAACGGGTGAATACTTGGGAAAGACAACACAGGTCTTATATGAATAAGGCATAGTCTCGTCAATCTTAGAACTATAAGTAGAAACAGATAATGACAAGAATAAAAGTATGAAACATCTCATTCTAATATTACTAACTGCGTTGTACTGTACTTGCTGCAATGCGCAAAAAGACAAGGAGGCAACAACAATGAAGACAACAGAAAGATTTGATGTACAATATTATAAAAGCAAAATCAAGGAAGTAAATGGTAAAGATGGAGACAATAGCTTTGCCATTTATGTGGATAGAGATAGTACACAGGTTAAGGTGTATTTTGATAAGGATTATGATGCTTTGGTAACAATTCCTCCTTTTACTTACTACAAGGAAGTAAGAATATTCCATAAAAACGGAGTTCTCATGGAGTCGGGAAAACGCTTTTTCTGTTCATCTATCGATATTGGCATTTGGCGCGAGTATGACAATCAAGGCAACCTTATAAAAGAAACCGATGAGGACAAGAAGTTTGAGAAGCTGCGCCTGAAACCGATAAACATCCTGCGCTGGCTCGAGCATGAGGGGTATATAGACAGGAAAACAGGAAAAGGTCAGGAGAAGTTCGTGAAACAAGGGGATGAGCCAAGTATTCGCATAAGTTTTGGCAAGATAAGTGCGCCCAATGCTAAATTTGAAAAAGATTCTATTCTTTGGACGATTACCATAACCGATAAAGGCGGTGATTTAACTTATACATGGAATGCCAAGAATGGAGAACTACTCAGCAAAGAGATATTACAAGCCATAGAATAAAAAGGTTGAATGAACTAAACAGAGTTTATGTCTAAAATTATAACTCACGGAGCAACAATGTATTGTTCCCTTGGCAAAGAGAAACCCAACCTAACTGTGGCGAGCCAAACTTTCCGTAGGATATCTGATGCTCTTGTTGGTACAGAAGGTGATAATAAAGGGATGATAATATCCCAAGTATTGGAGTTTGCAAATGTAGTTCCCCGAATCTTCCTTGTACTCCCCAGCCACAAGGCTGGCAGCAAACAATACAGAAAGACAATATCAATGAACTGCTAATAAAATTATAAAAATGATAAGACGAATAATTACATTATTTACATTACTTGTGGTAATAAGTAGCTGTAAGGCACAAGGTAATAATAATATCAAACAGAACAAAACTTCGGAAAGGACAACCGAGAAATTTGATACATCTACCTATTATATGGAAAGGCAAGGACTTGAATATCAATTTGAGCATTACTTGCGAGGTAAAGTGAGGCAGTTTGGGGGCAACAATGGCTCTAATTATATAGAATATTCTAAAAAAAAGAAAGATTTGTTTGGTACTTATAAGGAGTATTACAATAGAACAGCAACTCTTAAATTAGTAGGAAAATATTATTATAATGATTTTGATTGTGGTATATGGAAAGAGTATGATGAGAATGGTTATTTAATAGATGAATACGACCAAGATGCCCCTTATAAGAACTATCCATGGGAGAAAGTAGAGAAGTTTGTAAAGGAAGAGTTAAAGCTGGATTTATTCGATAAGAATGTTTCTATAAGGCGATATGTAAGTGATAAAACCAATATACCAGTATGGGGTATTCATTACAAGGTAGGATCAAATATAGTTTTTATTAAAATAAATGCCAATACAGGAGAAATTATAAAGAAAGGTACAAATCCTATAATAAAGTAGAATGGTGAAAATCGTAACTGATGGTGCTTCAATGTGTTGTACTTTAGGAACTGGGCAAACTAAGTTGACAGTTCTTAGTCAAAGTTTCCGAAGTATTTCGGGAGCATTGGTAGCAACTGAGGAAGATAAAATTGGTTTAAATAATATCCCAAGTTTTGGAATTTGCAAATGTAGTTCCCTGAATCCTCCTTGTACTCCCCAGCCACAAGATTGGTAGCAAACTACTTAGAAAGACAGTATCAATGAACTGCTAATAAAATTATAAAAATGATAAGACGAATAATCACATTACTTACATTACTTGTGGTAATAAGTAGCTGTAAGGCACAAGGTAATAATAATATCAAACAGAACAAAACTTTGGAAAGGACAACAGAGAGGTTTGACACATCTACCTATTATATGGAAAGGCAAGGGCATGATTATCAATTTGAGCATTACTTGCGAGGTAAAGTGAGGCAGTTTGGAGGTGATAATGGCTCTGATTTCGTTGAATATGCAAGGAAAGAAAAATCGCTCTTTGGTACTTATAAAGAGTATCATAATAAGACACGGACTCTCAAAAAAGTAGGACAATATTATTATAATGAATTTAATATTGGTATTTGGAAAGTATATGATGAAAATGGTTATTTAATAGATGAATACGACCAAGATGCCCCTTATAAAAACTATCCATGGGAAAAGGTGGAAAAGTTTGTCAAAGAAGAATTGAAACTGGATTTGTTTGATAAGAAAGTCTTTATTCATCGCTATGTGAGCAAACATAGTAAAATTCCTATATGGCGAATTCGGTGGCAAGTTGGTATTAAGGTATATACAATTAAAATAAATGCTAATACTGGCAAGATAATTAATCAAGTAGAAGGGGAGGTAGAGAAATAGAACGGGATAGTTTACAGCGTCTTATTGTAAAGAAGTTGTTTCAAGAAAATAACAGTGCTGCCTTTAGGACTTGATGATTCAACCTGTACATATGGATTATTCAGATGTGTATGAAACCCCAATACCGGTAGTGGCTACATGGCAGTTCCAATGGGATATTCTTCATAAGAACTTACCGATAGTAGCACAGAAAAAGGGAAAAAACAAAAATAGAGCAGACAATAACGAAAAGGTAATAAATAGATGGTAAGACAAATAATGATTTCACTGGCAATGCTTATGATAATAAGCAGTTGCAAAGCACAGAACACAGATAGCAATGATTTTAAAAAGAATAAGAAAATAGAAAGAACAACCGAGAAATTTGATTCATGGACATATTACACACAAAGACAAGGAAGTGAGTATGTTTTTGAAGATTACTTACGAGGGAAAGTACGTCAGTTTGGAGGAGACAATGGGTCTGAGTTTGTTGAATATGCAAGGAAAAATAACGAATTATACGGTTCATACAAAGAATTCTATAATAAAACTAAGACACTCAAAAAAATCGGACGATACTATTATAATAAATTTAGTATTGGTATTTGGAAGCTATACAATGAAGATGGCTATTTAATAGAAACGATAGACAAAGATTTTCCTTATAAAAACTATCCATGGGAGAAAGTTGAAAGATTTATAACGGAAGAATTAAAGTTGAATTTGTTTGATAAAGATGTTGAAGTGAATCGTTATATTGATGAAGAAGTTAATCTTCCAATTTGGTATATTACATGGAGATCTGATAGTACAGAAGTATTTTCTATAAAAATAAATGCTCTTACTGGTAAAGTTATATCAAAGGAAATAAATGAGGTGAGAGAATAATAAATTCAAATAATGATAAAATTAACAGAAGATTAGAAGAACGATACAAAACCTATAATAAAGTAGAATGGTAAAAATCGTAACTGGTGGCGCTATTATGTGTTGTACTTTAGGAACTGGGCAAACTAAGTTGACAGTTCTTAGTCAAAGTTTCCGAAGTATTTTAGGAGCATTCGTAGCGACGGAGGAAGATGAAATTGGTTTAGATAATTCTCCAATTTTGGAGTTTGCAAATGTAGTTCTCCGAATCCTCCTTGTCTTCCCCAGCCACAAGGATGGCAGCAAACAACAAAGAAAGATTGTATCAATGGAATGAAAAAGCTGACGGAGCAGTCATTCTGTATGTGTGCTAAAGGAGGAAGAATATCATTCGCTGATACAGGAAGTAATTCTTTTGTTGAAAGCGAATAACACGTTCACAATATATTAGGAACAGATATGAAAAAACTAATATTTTTATTAATTGCTGTAATTGCATTAAGCAATTGCTCAGCTCAAACAACTAATAATAAGTTGAATATTAAAAAAAGAGAAAAGATTACGAATAATAGAAAATTTGATATTGAGGAATATCGAAAAGTAATAAAGAAGAATCCATTTGCAGATCGAATGCTTCGTACTGATAAAAATGGTATGGTAATAGAAATGAATACCGAATATGACAAAAGCGAAATAATAGGTTATCGCGAAGACTGCTCATATCCTCATTCTCCATATACTTATAGCTATGAATATAACGCTGAGGGTTATTTGATAAAATCATGGGCAACATTTTATGGTAATATGCGGGTTGGAAAAATGATAGAATACGATGCGAATGGATTTAAAATAAAGGAAACAGACTTTGATGCTCCTTATAAGTTTAGTGTTACCGACCTTGTAAACAAAATGCAAAAAGATTACCATATAGACTTGATGGATAAACGAAATGTCTTTAGTATAAATCGATTTGACCATAAGGATTTACGAACAGCTTACTATGAAGTAATAGTTTACGGCAACAGCTGTGCACAGAAGATCTTCTACTACTTGGATGGTACTACGGGTGATTTGCTGTTTAAAACAAGTCGTACCTTTGGAGATGAGGGTATGAAAGGACAGAAACTTCCTTTTGATGAATATCTCCGTAAAAAAGAGGGGAAATAAGTATGTACGACTATAAAACAAAGCGCAACTGTTTATCCTACTGGCAATGGAAAAAAATAAATCTAAACATCAGATAAGATATGAGAAAAATTATTATTTTTTTATTATTATTTATCGCTTCGCAATCATGTGTTGCACAAAAAGATAAGACAATGAAAACAAATGACAGATTTGATTATGAATATTATAAAAAAAAGATTGGGAAAGATAAGATAGATAATCAAGTGTATAAAGAGACTAATGGTACTTTGGTGCAGATTCTCATCTCCTATGACGAAAACAGTGTTTATATGATAGAACCTATGAGTTTTGTTATGTATATAAGAAATTATTATAAGCATAATAATAGGTTAAAGAGAGAAGGACATTTCTTTTTGTATTCCAGTGTACGTGTTGGTACATGGCGTGAATACGATGATAAAGGAAATTTGATAAAGGAAACCGATGAAAATGCAAAGTTTAAGAATCTTGCCATGAAGCCTAAGGATGTGATTCTTTGGATGCAAAGGCAAGGATGGATAAACATTGTTACAGGGGAAGGGCAACAGACGACTTTCTCTAATACTCCATTTGATATTTATTTCGTACCCAGAAATAAAAATAATTTTAAAGGGAATACACATGCCAAATGGTACATTATAAAATCAGAGATGTATGGAACAGAGGATTTTATTCTCGATGCAGAAACTCGAGAACTTATTCATCACGGTAAGACATTAAGTATAGAATAATATTCTTTTGTCTATAAAAAATAAATGTCAAATCGGATACAGGATGGAAACTATCAGTATTCTGAGTTTGAAACGTTAGAAAGCAGCATTATTCGCCAAAGAAACTGTTATGAAAGGAAAACTATTTTATGGTTAAAAAATGAGGAGAATAAGGCTAAAAGTTACGAATATACGTATTTTACTCCTATAATGACCATAATGAATGGAGTGGTAGCAAATTTGAATGCTGTAATAAAGTTCAACCCAGGGAAAAAAGACAGACCTAAAATGATAAAACTGGAATTTGGAAAAGATTGTAAGGATTTGAGTGTTTCCCCTTCTACTCTTCCAATAAAAGAAGATGAAATACCTATAACTATATCGTGTTCTGGAGAGTTTGATAAGGAACAAGTACTGTTGGTTAAGGCTGACGAAAAAGAATGTGGTAAAATACGGATATTGCCCAATGGAAAGCAACACCAGAAAGAGATAAAGGTTGTCACAATATCTGTTAGAACTAACCTTGAAGCTAAAAAAGGTGAAGCTAAAAATGGAATAATAGCAACAGGCGGTCCTGATCTTTTTGTCAACACCCTTAAACAAGCTCTTATTACCGTACCCGAAGGGGTAGAATCCATAGAAGAACTGGATTGTACAGATGACGAGTTTACCAACGCATATAAAAAACCTATACAAACAAAAAAGGCGAAATATGCTTGACTATAGTCACCATGTGGGTATAAAACGCAATAGTCTTTTTTATTTGCAGTGGATGTATATAAATCCTTATATTGCGTCAGGCAAACCAGAATCAGACACAAAGAATAAAGATAAAAAAGAAAAGTTAAAACATAAAAGTGCAGGTAAAAGAGAAGAATGATAATTGTTTTTAATCACAATCAAAGAAGATTGTAAAATATTATAGTCAGATGAGAAAGTATATCTTATTTTTTTTAGTATTAACAGCGATGCTTTCATGCCCCGCACAAAATCCAAATAACATGGGGCAAGTAGAGAAATTTAATTATGATTATTACCATAATAAGTTAAAACCCAATCAACGTTTCAAAGAGTATAGTGAGGCGGATGGAACTTTTGTTAAAATTAGTGTCGAAGTAGATGGCTTTTTTGTAGAAAAGATTCCACCTCGTTCATTTACCCAAAATATAATAGTTTATTATAAGAATGGTATCTTAAAAGAAGAAGGTGAATTCTTTTTCTGTTCAGATGTAAAAATTGGGAAATGGCGTAATTATGATAAAGAAGGAAAACTTATAAGAGAAGAGAACGAGGATAAAAAATTTGAAGGGCTAAGGATAAAACCAAAGGATTTACTCCGTTGGATGGAAAGCCAAGGCTGGATAGACTTGTGGAGCGGCAAGGGGCAGCAAAGTAGTTTTTCTAATACTCCATTTCGTATCAATTTCTCTCCCCATGGAAAAGACCATGCTAAATGGTATGTCAGCCGTGTAACAATGTCTGGTACAGAGGAATTTATTATAGATGCGGAAACTGGTAAGGTTATAAGTCATGGGAATGTCTTAAATGTTGAATAGCAATGCCTAAGATCATAACGCATGGTGCAACTCTGCACTGTACTCTTGGAGTAAAGGAATCCAACCTAATGGTGACAAGCCAAACATTTCATCGGATAGCTAATACTCTTGTTGTTACAGAAGGTGATAATAAAGGGATAGTAAATATCCCAAGTTTTGGAGTATGCAAATGTAGTTCCCCGAATTCTCCTTGTCTTCCCCAGCCACAAGGCTGGCAGCAAACTACTCAGAAAGACAGTATCAATGGGATGAAAAAGCTGACGGAGCAGTCATTCTGTATGTGTGCTAAAGGAGGAAGAATATCATTCGTTGATACAGGAAGTAATACCGGTTTTTAAACTTAACCATTGATATCTGAACTTTAAATCACAATGTTTGCTATCTTGAAATATAATTACAAAATAGATAAATAAAAGTCTGGTAAAGAGCCAGAAAACCTGTGATTTTTATACTCTCATAAGTTATTTGATATCAGCGTATTACTGAATTGCTTTTCAAAAGGTGCTTAATTAGCCTGCAAAAGGGCGTTAGTTAGACCCCAAAAGGGCATCTTTTGCAAGCCAATTAGGCGTTATTTCGAAGCCAAAAGAGCATCACGACTTTTCACCTAACGAATTTTCTTTACAGAATCTAAACACTAAACAAGAATAATACATAGAAACAATGGGGACTTATTACAGTTTTGCTACTATTATCGGGCTATATAAATAAAATTAATTATCTTTGCCTTAAAAGAAAATTCAGTTTTGATAAATACGAAGATAAGAATTTTTGCTTAATGGTAAATACATGGCTACAGAATATAAAGAAGTCTTATGTAAAAGTTTTCCAGAAATAAAAGGTCAAAAATTGGAAGGATGTGGTTTACAATTTATAACTAATGCCAAATAAAAGTTGACCGAATAATTAATTTGAAAACTGGGGAGATAATTCAATTTAGTCACAGATATTTATGAAAAATAAAATAAAAAAAGGAGTTTCTAAACAAACTGGAGTTTTTCTATAGAAATTTGGGTAGCATTTGGTCTGTAGAAGACTTTACAAACAATAGAGATGTTCAGAGTCTCTTAAAAGATTATTTATTGGTTCTTGAAGAAAAGGGTATCGTAGAAATTATCGAAGGCAACAAGTTTAAAATAACGAATTTGCCATCGAGCATAATGTCTTGTCAGTCTAATAGCGGAACTAAAGAATGATAAACCCAAATGGTCATTAGACCACAATGTTTCAAAAATTCTTGTTTTTCTGTTGTTCCTAACATCTTTTTTTCTAAAAGCTTGTATTATCCAACTAATATTTGTACATTTGCGATGCTAGAACCCGCCAAGCCTCTCAACGATGCTCAAATGTGCGGGTCGTTTTTTAATATTATATGACAAACACAATACCTTTCGGCAAAAGCTATACATCACCTCACGACCTTGTTTCTTTACTACAATTAAGAGGTCTTTATATTCCCGATGCTTTGAAGGCAGAACACTACTTAGAGCATATCGGTTATTATCGTCTGTCTGCTTATATGCACCCATTGCTTGAGATACCAAAAGAACATCATTTGTACAAACGAGGTGCAACATTTAGCAAAGTAATGATGCTATATCGGTTTGACAAGAAGTTACGTCTTTTGCTATTCAACGAACTCGAAAAGATAGAAGTTGCTGTTCGCAGTGCAATTGTCAACATAGGCAGTTTTATTACAGGAAATCCTTTCTGGATGACAGATTCAGCAAACTTTGTCAACTCGGCTAAGTTTCATAAAACAATGAACTTAATAAATCAGGAACTTTACAAATCAAAAGAGGACTTCATCATCCATTTTAAGAAAACATATTCAGACCCATACCCACCAGCATGGATTCTTTCAGAAGTACTTCCATTTGGAATCATCACAAACATATACAGCAACATCAAGGACAAGAAAATCAAGAAAAAGATCTCCCAATCATTTGGACTACAAATAGCACCTTTCGAATCTTGGTTGACCATTGTAACTCTGACAAGAAATACATGTTGCCACCACTCGCGTGTGTGGAACAAGCAAAATACAATCCGTCCAATGTCCCCTAAAAAGATGACTCATCCATGGATTACACTTCAAACGGATTTACTTCGTGTATACTATAATATATGTATCATCAAGTATTTCTTGAATATCATCTCTCCAAACAATGATTTGTTCCAAAAGATAAAGACGCTTTGCGAATTATCCTGAGATAGATTTGAATGCACTTGGCTTCCCACAAGAATGGGAAAACGAACCACTTTGGAGATAAGCATATATAGTCAAAGTCTGCTATATGTAGCATCAATCACAATTAGCAGACTTCACTATTTTATATAGATTTGCCTACATAGACCATTAACGAGCCAAAATCGACATTTACTCATCAGTTCTATATCTTCATTGCATTGGGAAAGTTGTTCTATACCTTATATGCTTGGGTACATTTTGATATCATTGATTCGTTTCGAAATGTCATATTCTAATAATCATTTTTACACCCTTGTACCCTTTTACCCTTCCAAATAACTCTTTACTTTTCTACCTATAAAAAAGCGAGGAGCCCAATAAGGTTCCTCGCTTTATATGAATAGGATATTGAATTATCCAAAGTTATCGTACATGATTGCATCCTGATCAACACCGATGCTGTCAAGATAGTCTGTAACTGTCTTGATAAGCATTGGAGGTCCACAGAGATAATACTCACAATCCTCTGGTACCTCGTGATCCTTTAGATACTCATCACGGATGCAGTTTACTGCAAAACCAGTGTAATACTTCACGCCAGCCTCATCAGCCTTAGGGTCTGGACGGTCGAGAGAGAGGTGGAAATGGAAGTTAGGATATTCCTTCTCAAGCTCCCAGAAGTCCTCAAGGAAGAATGCCTCACTGAGTGAACGTGCACCATAGAAGAAGTGCATCTCACGATCGCGAGTGTGGAGAGTCTTTGTCATGTGCATAATCTGCGCACGCAAAGGAGCCATACCAGCACCACCACCAATCCAAATCATCTCCTTACCAGAAGTGAAGTTAGGATGGAAGTCGCCGTAAGGACCGCTCATCATTACCTTATCACCCTCCTTAAGAGAGAAGATATAAGTAGAACCGATACCAGTTGGTACGTTCTGGAAACCAACCTGCGGACGTGGCAGGAATGGAGGTGTTGCAATACGAACAGTCAATGTGATGATATCACCCTCAGCTGGATAGTTCGCCATAGAATAAGCACGAACAGTTGGCTCAGGATTCTTTCCCTTCAAAGAAAGGAGGTTAAACTGCTTCCAAGGACCGAGGTACTCCTCACCGATATCGTTCTTATCGAAGTCCTTATCATAGTCGATACAGTCGTAGGCAGGGATAGAAATCTGTGCATAAGAGCCAGGAATGAAGTCCATATGCTCGCCAGGAGGCAAGGCTACCTTGAACTCCTTGATAAAGCTTGACACATTCTTATTAGAGATAACAGTACACTCCCACTCCTTAACGCCCATGACAGACTCAGGAACCTTGAGTGACATATCACCCTTCACCTTACATTGACATCCGAGACGCCAATGATCTTTAACATCCTTACGGCTAAAGTGAGGACGCTCTGAATCGAGAATCTCACCGCCACCTTCTACTACCTGCAACTTACACTGGCCACAGCTACCCTTACCACCACAAGCAGAAGGGAGGAACACACCGTTCTCATTCAGCGTAGACAGAACTGAGCTACCCTGATCAACGGTCATCTCCTTATCACCGTTAATTGTTATCTTTACCTTTCCGCTTGGACTGAGATACTTCTTAGACACAAGCAGGAGAATCACCAACACAAGGATGGTGATAAGGAATACCACAATACTTATTGTTATGAATTGTCCCATTGTTTACTTAGATTTTAAGACCTGAGAAGCACATCATTGCCATTGCCATCAGTCCTACTGTAATAAATGTGATGCCAAGACCCTGCAAAGGCTTTGGTACATCAGAATATTCCATCTTCTCACGAATAGCACCCATTGCCACGATAGCCAATGTCCAGCCAAGACCAGAACCTGTACCATAGACAAGTGCGTCCCATACAGTACCAATATACTGTGTGCTTGCTGGGTCAAGACCGATACGCTGCTGCATAAAGAGTGAAGCACCCATGATAGCACAGTTAACGGCAATCAGTGGAAGGAAGATACCCAACGCACCATAAAGTGAAGGTGAGAACTTCTCAACAGCCATCTCCACAATCTGTACGATACCAGCGATGACAGCGATAAAGAGAATGAAACTAAGATAAGTAAGGTCAACACCCTCTGCAAGACAGTCTGGACCGAGGACCTTTGTCAGCAAAAGATAGTTGATTGGTGTGGTAACAAGCAACACGAATGTTACGGCCACACCAAGACCCAATGAAGTCTTTACGCTCTTAGATACCGCAAGGTATGAACACATACCGAGGAAGAACGCAAATATCATATTGTCCACAAAGATGGACCGGAAGAATAAACTAATAAGATGTTCCATAATTACTTCTTGTCTTCTTTATAGAAATATGCACGATGAACCCAAATAACACAACCGAGAAGGATGAGTGCCATTGCTGGCATTGACATCATTCCGTTGTCCATATAACCTGCATCATAGAGGCTTTGTGGGAGAATCTTGAAACCGAGCAATGAGCCACGACCAAAGAACTCACGAACAGCACCTACAACAACAAGTATCATAGCGTAACCCAAACCGTTGCCGACACCATCAAGGAAACTTGGCCAAGGCTTATTTGTCATAGCAAAAGCCTCAAGACGTCCCATAAGGATACAGTTGGTAATGATAAGTCCTACGTAAACAGAAAGCTCTACACTCACGTCGTAAGCTACAGCCTTGAGAATCTGACTAACAACTGTTACCAGAGCAGCAACAACCACCAACTGTACGATAATACGAATACGGTTAGGGATTGTGTTACGGATAAGTGAAATAATAACATTAGAGAATGCCGTGATAATGGTAACGGCAAGTCCCATAACAATCGCCGGCTTCAGCTGTGAAGTTACGGCAAGGGCAGAACAGATACCGAGCACCTGGACCATAATTGGGTTGTCCAGATTCAGCGGATTGCTGAACACCTCTCTATTTGTTTTGAGAATAAATCCATATTCTTATTGTTCTAAAGATTAGAATATTATTTGCTGTTCAGGAATTTAACATAAGGCTGAAGTCCACCCTTGTCTGCATGGAACATCTCTGTTACACCATTACTGGTAAGTGTTGCACCTGTTACGGCATCTACCTGCGTAGATGGGTCTTCGATCTTCTTTTCAACAGCAAGTGCTATCTTCTGAGTATCGTTTCCACTAAAGAGATGCTTACCCTTGAACAAATCCTGCCATGCCTTGTTGTCTTTGATTTCAGCACCGAGACCAGCAGTCTCACTCTCGTGGTTAAAGTAAGCACCAAAGACGGTTCTCTTATCACCATTGATAGCGATGAAACCATTGATAGGTCCCCAAAGACCGTTACCATAAACAGGGATAACATACTTATCTTCACCGTTTACCTTGCAACGGAACAAAGCGAGTTTGCCTTCCTTGGCATCCTTACTATTCAACTTAAAGCCGGCATCAACGCCACCCTGCTTTCCAGCCTCAACGACCTTACCATCTGCATTGATGATATCATCTGCTATGATAATCTGCTTCCAAAGCTTAACAGCCTCCTCATTGCTCATATCACGATTCTGATTGAGTGCAAAGAGAATCTGCTTCTGCTGATCAAGCTGTACATTAGCATCCTGCATTGGCTTCAATGCTTGGAACACGAAAGCAAGCAAAAAGGCTACAATCAGCACGAGGATGGCAGAATAGATAATTGTATAAGAATTACTATTTGTTTTCATTTCTTCGTCCTCCTTATTTATTTAGCACGCTTTGCGCGCTTGCTGATGTTTGACTGAACTACACAGTAGTCGATGAGTGGGGCAAACATATTGCCAAAGAGGATGGCAAGCATCATACCCTCTGGATAACCTGGGTTCAATACACGGATGATGATAGCCATCGCACCAATGAAGAAACCATATACCCACTTACCTGTCTCTGTACGTGCTGAGGTTACTGGGTCGGTTGCCATGAATACTGCACCGAAGCAGAAACCACCTAAGACGAGGTGTTCATACCACTGAATTGGTGTTGCACCAGTTGAATGGAAGATAAGTCCCATCACAGTACCACCGAGGAATACGCTCAACATTGTCTTCCAGCTGGCGATGTTTGTCCAAAGAAGGATTACAGCACCGATAGCGATAGCGATAACAGATGTCTCACCCACAGAACCTGGGATAAGACCTAATACCATATCACATACAGATGCGTTCACACTTGTTCCCTGTGCAATCTCACCCAATGGGGTTGCCATAGTGAAACCATCAGGCAAGGTATAGCCGAAACCTAAGATAGAATCCTTTGCTACCCAGATGCTATCACCCGTCATCTTACTTGGATAAGAGAAGAAGAGGAAGGCACGTGCAGCCAAGGCAACGTTAAAGATATTCATACCTGTTCCACCGAAGATTTCCTTCGTGAAGATGACAGCAAAGGCTACTGCAAGCACAAGAATCCAAAGTGGTGTGGTCACAGGAATAATCAATGGAATCAGAATACCTGATACAAGATAACCTTCCTGAATCTCCTCACCCTTCCACTGTGCCCAAGCAAACTCAATACCTAAGCCGACAATGTAAGAAACAAGAATCTTTGGCAACAGGGCAAGCATACCATAGAGGAACATTCCCCAGCAGGTAGCATCAGCCAACTTACCAGCTGCTAAAGCGTTCTGATAGCCGATATTGTACATACCGAAGAGCATCGCTGGTACCAATGAAAGTACCACCAAACTCATAATTCGCTTCGAGTCAATAGCGTCATGGATAGAAGTACCGCTCTTTGATGTCTCGTTAGGAACATAAAGGAACGTCTCGAAACCATCGTAGACACTCTTGAAAGCGTGAAGCTTTCCGCCCTCCTCAAAGTTTGGGCGTATCTTATCGAGATAATTTCTTAAACTCATAATACTTTATTATAGGGTTCTTAAAGTCTAAAGTTTCTGTTTCTTGAATCATTACCATAGCTTGAAAAAATCCAGAGAAACTTATTCTGAAACTATAGTTAAAGTTATTGTGGGCTCATAAGACCCCTATGCATTCTCTTTTCTAAGGATATCCAAGCCCTCACGCACAATCTTCTGCAAAGGTAACTTAGAACTATCAACAAACTCAGCGAGTGCAAAGTCTTCTGGACTTACCTCATAAATACCCAACTGCTCTTGGCTGTCAATATTGCCAGAGATAATTGACTTGATGAGGTACTCACTGTAGATATCCATTGGTAACACTCTGTCGTACTCGCCACTCATAATCATGTGACGCTCTCCACCCTTGATACGTGCATCGAGATTGTATGCCTTCTTACCCTGCAACCAAGTGAAGTAGCTGCGAGAAGTAGAGAAGTCTTTGAAACGAGGGAGCATCCAACCGAAGATTTCGTGTACATCATCACCCTCTGGAATCAATGTTACCTCTGAAGTATGTGCACCAAGCACTGACTCTTCATTAGCGATAACACCAGTGAGAGGATTACCATTGAGGATGCGAACGTTGCAACCGTCAGCGATGTTGTCTGCAAGAATCTGCTTCAATGGAGTACCAACGAGGGCATCAACATAACCAGTCTGCTTTACCATACTACCTGCAATGGCTACACGACGAGTGAGGTTTACCTTACCGGTGTTAAACAAACGACCAAAGAAGATAACAGCTGTTGGGTCAACAGTCCATACCACTTCGCCCTTATTGACTGGGTCGATATGATTTACCTGTACACCAACATTACCTGCTGGACAAGGACCATCGAAAACAGTTACTTCCGCATCCTTTGCACCAGTCAACGCTGAAGCCGACTGCTTAGCACCAATACTCAAATAAACCTTTGCAATCTTGGCGAGAGCTGTCAAACCAGTCTGGAAGTCTTTCTCCTGACCATTCAACTCAAACTCGAAGTCACCCTGCAAAGGTTTATCACGAAGTGCAGACACGAAAATTGCCTTTGGTTCTGTGTCTGGACATGTAGCAACAGCATAAGGCAGTTGGTTGATATAACCAAACAATCCCGCCTGCAGCAATGAAGCCTTGACATCATCAGCGGATAAGCCCGCCACGTCCTTCACGCCGAAGTCAGCATATTCCTGCTGCGCATCAGCAGCAATCTTCACACGCAACACTTTACGTCTTTCTCCGCGCTCAACAGCTGTGACGGTACCGCTCACAGGAGAAGCGAAGCTAACTTCAGTGCACCCTTTGTCAACAAACAATGGGTCACCAGCTCGGACATGATCACCTTCACGAACGGTTACCTTAGGTGTCAATCCTGGGAAGTCATCTGGAACCAAAGCGTATTCCGTAGATGATTTCACAGGTAACATCTGTTCCTGCGCGCGTCCTGTAAGGTTAATGTCTAAGCCCTTTCGTAACTTAATTACATTTGCCATAACAATGATAAAGCGATTTTTATATTATTTCATCTTAATATTTTCAACCCTAAATAAGCTTCACAAAACATAAGGTAAACAATCCTTTGCTTGCCGAGCGTAGCTTATTTTCTGCCAAAAATAATGCAAGCGAGAGCAAAGAAAGGAGACTTTCTATTTGCCGAGCGTAGCTTATTTTCTGCAAATGTAGCAAATTTTAAGCAGATTTGGCACATTTAGATATAATAATTTCAGTATAAAATGGTTTTTTTGTAGTTTTGTAGACGCATTGAAGAAACTTAGAACAATTATACGATGGGTTATATGGACCATAGCGGGTCTTTACATAACCACTATCGTACTGCTGCACATACCAGCAGTACAGGGTTTTCTTGCCCAAAAAGTAGGCGACGTAGCGGGCAATAAATTGGGTACAGAAGTACACGTAGGACGTATTGATTTAGGCTTTATCAATCGCTTCGTATTAGACGATATTCTCATCTATGACCAAAGTCACAAGAAGATGTTATCGGCATCACGAGTAGGAGCAAGGGTCGACATCTGGCATCTCTTACGTACAGGTGAGATTAATATTTCCTCTGCACAGCTTTTTGGTTTACGGGCAGAACTATACAAAACGAGTAAGGATGCCAAACCTAACTTCCAATTTGTATTGGATTCATTGGCTTCTAAGGACACGACAAGTCACACCCCTTTACACTTGTCCATTAATAGTCTTGTGATTCGACATGGCAACATTAAATATGATTGTTTAGATGCACCTACCACGCCTAATAGACTGAATCTGAACCATATCAACGTAAGTGACATTTCGTCTTATCTCATTCTTAACAAGTTGGATGACACGAGTGTGTGGGCTGACCTTAGGGCATTGGCTTTCAAAGAAGCATCAGGCTTAGAGGTGAAGCAGTTGGCTTTTGAATTAAAAGCTAATCAACAGCAAGCCGCATTACGTGACTTTATCTTCGATGGAACTAACAGTAAGATTGCGCTAAAGGAGTTACTTACAACCTACACATTCAACAACAAAAAGTTGGATTTCAACACTTTACGTTACACCATCAAGGACTTCAAAGCTGCAATAAAGCCTTCCGACTTTGCCCCTATCCTACCCGATTTAAAGCCATTGACGACCAGTTATACAGCTACAGTTGATGCAGAAGGTACAAGTCAGTCTGTATTGGTAAAACATCTTAACGTCTCTGACCAGACTCTTTCGACTCAAATTAAGGCGAAAGGATGGGTAAGAAACATCCAAAAGAGTCCTATTTGGGACTTCACTTTCAGCCCACTGAAGGTTAGCAAGAACACCCTTCAATCCATCACAAAAGTTACGCATAAACCCCTCCCTAAACCATTGAGTAACATTGGTAGTATCTACTATCGTGGTACTTTCGCCCATAACATGGGGAAATATACAGCAAAGGGACTGCTAAACACAGATGCTGGTAACGTTCAGTTGGCTACTGTTATTCACGGAAAGAACATCCAAGGAACGGTCAGTACTACCGAATTGAATCTTGCGAAAGTACTTGACAACAACGACTTTGGTAGGTTAAGCACGAATATCAAGGTGGAAGGCAACACTGACCTATCCTATATTGCCGCAAAGGGTGACGTTTCCTCCTTCTATTATAAGGGCTATACCTATAAGAATATTCACCTTGACGGAATCTATAAGAACGATATTTTCATAGGTAAGGCAGCGATAAACGACCCTAATGGAAAGCTGAATATCGACGGAAAAGCTGCCAACATAATGGCTTTCATGCAACACAAAGGAAAACTGTCTACCGACATCTCAATCATTGCTGATGCCGTTAACTTACACAAACTTCAGTTAACAGAGGCGTTGGGTAACAGAACAATCTCCTTTACTTCTAAGATTAAAGGACAGGGTGCGAGCTTGAATGATATCATAGGAAACCTCGATGTCAGCAACTTTGCTATGATTGGGGAAGGTCAGAACATTATCCTTAACCAGGTAAGTATCAAGACCAACAACGGAATCTTAGGTAAGTCGCTTGACGCAGAGACTGACTTTGGTGAGCTACACCTTGCTGGACAGTATGATTATAATCAATTGCCACAAAGCATAAGACGTATCTTAGGACATTATATCCCAAGTCTTTTCTCACCAACTCCACGCTTTAACATGGGCATTGGCAAGGCAAACTACGCCTTCACTTTGCGCCTAAATGGTACGAAGTTTATCAATAGTCTGCTGAATACTAATATTGTTTCTTCACATGCTATAAGGCTCGCAGGACTTGTAAGAGAACGCCAGAACGAAATTGACTTACACGTCAACGCGCCCGACGTAACCTACTCAGGACAGCAGATTAAGAATCTTATCTTGAACATTAAGAGTGAGCCACAAGGCTTGCAGACTACTATTTCAGGTGAACGAAAGGGAGAAGCCGGACCACATATCCTTATCAACGCACAGGGATTGATTGCAAACAATACCGTTACTTCCAACATTTCTTTCCGCATACCGGGACTTTCTCCTATATACGGAAATGTCAACAGCATTGCCTCTTTCTCTCGCCGTCATGGCGACTTAGAGACTCGCTTGCACCTCAACCCATCAGAAATCAACTTTGATTCCATTGCGTTACAAGTGCAACCTTCCGATATCTCTTATCATCGGAACAATCTGACCATCGACCACTTTGAGCTTTCCAACCACGACCAGCATATCATTGCTAATGGTCAGACGTCTGGAAATCAAAGCGATTCTATCCTTGTAAGATTCAAGGATGTCAACGTTCCATATATTCTTAACCTTGTTGACTTCCACAGCGTTAAGTTTGCTGGTACGGCTTCTGGTACAGCTTCTATCAAATCGTTCTTCCATCATCCACAGATGCAAGCGAAACTTGAGGTGCAAGACTTCCAATTTGAAGATGGAGATATGGGTACACTCTTTGCGGAGGCAAACTATAATGACAAAGAAGGTAAGATTAATATCGACGCTTATACTGACCCTGGTGATGGCACACGAACAGACATCCAAGGCTATGTGGACATTAAGAAAAGCTATATCAACCTTCCTATCTTTGCCAATAACACACATCTCTACTTCCTAAAGAGCTTCTGTGGCTCTTTCATGGACAAGATTCAAGTGCAAGGAAACGGCTGGTGTAAAGTCGTCGGACCCCTTAGTGCCATCAATCTTGAAGGTGACATGCAAGTGCATGGAAGCGTATATGTAAAGCCAACAGGTGTTACCTATAAGATGCGCGACGCACGTGTTCGCATCATTCCAAACGAAATTATCTTTGGAAACGACACCATTACTGACTCACAAGGACATATCGGTATCGTTACAGGTGGATTACATCACAAGAATCTTAGCCACCTCACTTTCGACATCAATATCCTCGCACGAAACCTCTTAGCTTATAACTTCCCTAAGAAACAAGGGAAAGACTCGTTCTGGGGTGTGGTATATGGAACTGGCAAATGTAATATAAAGGTGAACCGGGTTCAACAACAATGAACATTGATATGGAACCGGAAAAGAACACCTATATAACTTATGATGCCTCTTCAACCAATGATGCAAGTACAAGTAACTTCATTCGCTGGATTAACGTAGCAAAGGATAGCACTGGAGTTTTAATCCCTGAGGCTGCAGACACGCTCAGTTTTGCGGCAAAACCAGCTCCTAAGAAGGCATCGGATATCGTCAAATTCAGAGACATACCGAGCGACCTACACATCAACTTCCTCGTACATTCAAATACGAATCTTACGCTTGGCGTCTTACTTGATGATGCCACTGGCGACAATATCCGTCTGAATGGTTCGGGTATGATTCGTGCGTCCTATTATAATAAGGGAGCCTTCCAACTCTTTGGAAACTATAACGTAGACTACGGACAGTATAACCTCACGATTCAGAATATTATCAAGAAGCAATTTATCTTCCAGCCGGGTTCAACGATTGCCTTCGGCGGCGATCCGTTCAATGCTGCGTTGAATCTAAAAGCTAACTATATCATCAATTCTGTTCCTTTGGGCGACCTTGGAATGGGTAAGTCCTTCACATCTAATAACACAAAGGTTAACTGCTTGCTGAATATCGAAGGAACACCAGGTGCACCGACTGTCTCTTTCGGTCTCGACCTCCCAACGCTCTCGCCTGATGCACAACAGATGATACGCTCTATCCTCAACTCTGAGCAAGAGCTTAACCAGCAAGTACTCTACCTTTTAGCAGTCGGACGCTTTTACCCACAGAGCAAGAATAACAATCCAGCACGAGACAGTGAATCGCCAAGTCGTGCATCTCTTGCTATGCAGAGTCTACTCTCTGGTACAATTTCACAACAAATCAACACCGTATTGTCCAATGTTGTGAAGGATAACAACTGGAACTTCGGTGCCAATATTGCGACAGGTAATGAAGGTTTCGACAATGCAGAATACGAAGGACTACTCTCAGGAAGCATGCTTAACAACCGTCTGCTCTTCAACGGACAGTTTGGTTATCGAGACAATGTAGCCAAGGATAAATCGTCCTTCATAGGCGACTTCGACATCCGTTACCTCCTCTTCCCAAGCGGTAACGTAGCCTTCCGTGTCTATAACCAAACCAACGACCGTTACTTCACACGTAACTCTCTGACAACTCAGGGTATAGGTTTGATTCTGAAGAAAGACTTCAACAGATTGAGTGATATTTTCGGAAGTAGAAAGAAAAAAACAAAAAAACAGAAGCAAAAGCACTAATATACAGAATATTATTCGTAACTTTGCACCCGATTTGGGCGAACTACGCCCATATTACAGATAATATAAAGTCGAACTTTATTAATTAAATTATTTTTTAAACACTTTATGACAAATTTCAAAGACGTCCAGAATGTACAGCCTTTAGCTGACTTCAACTGGGATGAGTTCGAGAACGGCGCACACGCTGAGGCAAGTAAGAACGATCTTACTAAGGCTTATGACGAAACTCTTAACAAGATCCAGGAGCACCAGGTAGTTGAAGGTACTGTTATTTCAGTTGACAAGAAGGAAGTAGTTGTTAACATCGGCTACAAGAGCGATGGTATCATCCCTGCTTCTGAATTCCGTTACAACCCAGAGCTCAAGGCTGGTGACAAGGTAGAGGTTTATGTTGAGAACCAAGAGGACAAGCGCGGTCAGCTCGTTCTTTCTCACAAGAAGGCTCGCCTCCAGAAGAGCTGGGAGAATATCAACAAGGCACTGGAGAACGACGAGGTTATCCAGGGTTACATCAAGAGCCGCACTAAGGGTGGTATGATTGTTGACGTATTCGGTATCGAGGCATTCCTTCCAGGCAGCCAGATTGACGTTCACCCTATACGCGACTACGACGTATTCGTTGGTAAGACAATGGAGTTCAAGGTTGTTAAGATTAACCAGGAGTTCCGTAACGTAGTCGTTTCACACAAGGCACTCATCGAGGCTGAGCTCGAGGCACAGCGTAAGGAGATTATCTCTCACCTTGAGAAGGGTCAGATCCTCGAGGGTACTGTTAAAAACATCACATCTTACGGTGTATTCGTTGACCTCGGTGGTGTTGACGGACTCGTACATATCACTGACCTCTCTTGGGGCCGCGTAAGCGATCCACATGAGGTTGTTGCTCTCGACCAGAAGATTAACGTTGTTATCCTCGACTTCGATGAGGAGAAGAAGCGTATCGCTCTCGGTCTCAAGCAGCTCACTCAGCACCCTTGGGATTCTTTGGATCCTAACCTCAAGGTTGGCGACCACGTTAAGGGTAAGGTAGTTGTTATGGCTGACTACGGTGCATTCGTAGAGATTCAGCCAGGCGTAGAGGGCTTGATCCACGTTTCAGAGATGAGCTGGAGCCAGCACTTGCGTTCTGCACAGGAGTTCATGAAGGTTGGTGACGAGGTTGAGGCAGTTATCCTCACACTCGACCGCGACGAGCGTAAGATGTCTCTCGGTATCAAGCAGCTCAAGGAAGACCCATGGGAGGCTATCGAGGTTAAGTATCCAGTAGGCTCTAAGCACACTGCAAAGGTTCGCAACTTCACTAACTTCGGTATCTTCGTAGAGCTTGAGGAAGGTGTTGACGGTCTTATCCACATCAGCGACCTCTCTTGGACTAAGAAGGTTAAGCACCCATCTGAGTTCACTTCACAGGGTTCTGAGATTGAGGTTGTTGTTCTCGAAATCGATAAGGAGAATCGTCGCTTGAGCCTCGGTCACAAGCAGCTCGAGTCTAATCCTTGGGATGAGTACGAGGCAATCTACACTCCAGGTTCAATCCACGAGGGTAAGATTACTGAGTCTATGGACAAGGGTGCTGTTATCACGCTCAGCGAGGGTGGTGAGGGCTTCGCTACTCCAAAGCACCTTGTTAAGCAGGACGGCACACAGGCACAGCTTGGTGAGGTTCTCCCATTCATGGTAATTGAGTTCGTTAAGGACACTAAGCGTATCATCCTTTCTCACTCTCGTACATTCGAGGAGGTTAAGGAAGAGCCACGTCGCCAGCGTCCAGCAGCTCAGAACAAGCCAAAGAATGATGCAGCTGCTATCAACAACGTTGCTGCAGGTACATCTCTCGGTGATCTCGGCGTTCTCGCTGACTTGAAGAAGAAGATGGAGGGTGGCAAGTAATTTGCACACTAAAATCTAACATAAATAAAGAGTATCAAATTTCTTGGTACTCTTTTTTTTATTCTCTTAGCTCTTTGTTGATCAGAACACCTATTCATATATAGGACTATCGTAATTGCATATCGGCTGTGCGCTACAACGGAGCCTAATCTTTACCAATCTTATTCTTATGTGAAACGAAAAGAATGTACGCTCACAAACACCAGCCCACTCCCTAATAGTTAATCAAGAAACTGCTTGAAACTTTCCATTAAATTTAGTATCTTTGCAAAAAAAACGAAATGCAGGAAAATAACAATCAAACTTTATGGCAGATAATTAAGCGTTATTTCAATGTCTTACCTGACAAAGACGGCGAAAAATATGTTATCAAACAAATAACTAATGGTATCAACTTTCAAGGTTCTAATCTCTGGATACTTATCTTTGCCGTATTTATTGCATCCTTAGGCTTAAATGTCAATTCAACGGCAGTAATTATTGGTGCTATGCTCATCTCTCCACTGATGGGACCAATCATCGGTATGGGATTAGCTCTTGGAATTGCTGACTTGGACTTGTTCAAACAGTCCATAAAAAACTATTTGGTAAGTACATTCATTAGCGTTGTTACTGCAACAATCTACTTTACACTTTCACCTATCACGAATGCTCAATCCGAACTCTTAGCACGCACATCGCCTACCCTTTATGACGTATTGATAGCTCTTTTTGGTGGTGCTGCTGGATTCTTAGCTACGTCAACAAAAGGAAGAAACAACGTGGTGCCGGGTGTTGCCATTGCCACAGCCTTAATGCCACCACTTTGTACAGCAGGTTATGGACTGGCCGTACAAAACACATCCTACTTCTTTGGGGCATTTACCTTTATTTCATCAATACTGTTTTCATTGCTTTTACAACCTGTCTTGGTGTACGCTTTCTGCATTTTCATAGAAAGCAGTTTATCAATCTTGAAAAAATGAGACGAGTAAATTATTACATCGTCAGCATTATCATTATCACAATTATCCCTGCAAGCTACATGACATGGAACATCATTAAGCAAAGTGTATTTGAAAATAACATAGAGAATTTCGTTACAAAGGAACTTAATTATAGCGGAACAAACATTCTCTCACACCAATACGACCTAAAAACCAAGACCCTCCATGTGGTAGCGGTGGGCAATCCGATATCAACTGATTCGATAGCTAAAGCACAAAAAGCGATGACTAATTATCAGCTTGATGGCTACGCACTAAAGGTGATACAAGGATCTAACTCTGATAGCTTATTACTCCTACAGCACAAGAATAAAGGTCAGTTGATGGTAGGAGAAAAAAATACGGCTGAATGGCAAGAACTTGCATATAACAACGATGTGCTAAAGAAGGAACTAACTTCTTATACACGTTATCCAGTACTTGCTAACGACATGCGAGAAGAACTTAAAGTCGTATGCCCCTCAGCAAAGAGTATTATGCTTTCGAAAGCATCTGAGTCTTTCGTTGATTCTGCTTCAATTAAAAGTCACATCGTGGCTATAGTCAAAACAAACAAGACACTTGCCAAAGACAACAGAAAGCAGCTATATGACTGGCTGAAAGTGAAGGTCAAATCTGACAGCCTTGAACTAATTATTTTACCATAATAATAGTACAATACAAGAGTAAGAAGTACCAAACCATCACGGGTTTGGTATTTTTTTTATACTTACATACATAAACAAAAACACTAAAATTAAGCGTAGAAGATAGTTATATAGACTTGACTTTTTCTGTAAAATTGTATAGCTACCAAGCAAACAATGCTTTTTAAAGACTCTGATAACCTGATAGTAATTTTTTGTTAATATACAAAACATTATCATAAGATAAACAGTTTGAATGTTATTTTTTGTATTATTCAACTGCAAACCTCGCATAAGATTTGCTATTATCAATATTTTTTCGTATCTTTATATCAGAGTTTAGTTAGCTTATGTGACAAAGGTTACCAAAACAAGCATACTTTTACTACATAAGCCTTGTATTTTATAACATAATTAAAACAGAAAAACTATGTCGAAAATTGGAAGCATTTTATTAGGAGTAGTAGCTGGAACAGTTGCAGGTATAGGTGTACTTTTTGTACTTGACAAGGATAAAACCTTATGTAAAAAGAATTCTATTGGCGATAAAGTTGATGAACTAAAAGACCAAATAGATAGTCTTACAAGAAAAATGCGTGATAAATCAATGGAGTTAAAAGGCACTTTAGAAGAAAAGGTTGACAATCTTTTTTCAGATTCAGACAGTAAACCTGAAGACCTTGTTAAGCTATTAGAAAAGAAATTAGCATCATTGAAAGAAAAAGTTAAGAAATAACTTAACTGATTAGTAACCCTTAAAATCAAATTATTTATGAAAAGAATCTTCAGTTTAGCTACTTTGATTTGTTTATTCATAGTAGCTCTTACTTCAATCTCTTGTAGCAAGACAGATGACCCTGCAGACAATGACATCTTTGTAGGAACATACAAAGGAAGAATCACTTATTCAGGTGATAAAATAAAGAAAAGTGCCGATAATGGTTCTATAACCGTCATTAAAGCAGCTGGTAGCTACTATTTTAGATTTTCAGATGGAATCCCTGACCTTAAAGGCGTAACCTTTAAGAAGGAAGGTGACCACACTTTAGTAAACATCGACTTGAAAGAAGGCGTAAAAATAATTAGAATCAATGCTTCATCATTGAATATTCTATACACTAAAGATGGGAAAATATGGACTGCTAACGGAAAGAGATAGTAGAGAAAAAACATAAGAGTAAAGCCCCGAAATGTATGACATTTCGGGGCTTTACGTTTATTAATTATTTAACTATAGTAGTGTTCCTACCATCTTTTATTTTCTTATCAGTTCCTTGTCTGTCTTTATAACTTATCATAGTCTGCTGCTACACCTGCGCTACAAAGCCAAACATCTACTCAATAATAAAACAATATATATTTAGGCTCTAATGACTTATTTGGGTTAAAACACCCACTTTAGTGTCCTTATTTTTTCTTTCCAAACACAATATTTAATAAGAATAAAACCACAACAGCACCTATAGCACCCGTGATGATAGAACCTATCCACCCGTCACCAAGTGAAATATGAAGCACACTTCCTAAAAGCCAAGATCCTACGCCACTTCCAAGAATACCAACAATGATATTTCCAAAAAGTCCTAAACCGCTACCTTTATAGATAAGTCCACCTAACCATCCTGCAATGGCTCCAATAATAAGTGATGCTATAATGCCCATAAGCTTTAAATTTAATGTATAACACAAAGGTAAGAATTTTACCTAAAAATGCAAACAAAAACAAGATTACTTTTCCTTATAGCACAAGCGTATAAAACTTCTTACAAGGTTACTACCTAAACCGTGCTTGCCAAATTATCACTTTAGAGATAACAATATAGAGTAAACACGTATTAGCTAAACGCTATATTAGTTACGCATAGTAAATCATAGAAGAAAGGTCAAAGATAGTTCTGCGTAAATTCCATTATTAAAAAGACTCAACAACTTATCTTAAAACACGCAATAGATTTCGAAAAAAACATTACAAAATCAACAGACTATTGCACTTTAAAAGAAAGGAAAATTCATCCTTTCAGCATCTTTACAACAATCTGTTTATCAAGTTATTACAAAACAGCATTTCAATAGGTGCCCTTTAAGCCTCTAAAAGGGCGTCTATTGAAGCCTTAAAGAGCACCTTTTACAAGCCTATAGGGCGTCTTTTAGAAGCCAATTGGGCATGAAATAGGAAAAGAGGGGATGAAAAGTTAGGACAAAAGGGAAGATAAAGAAGTAGCCCCTCCCCCATCCCCTCCCCCATAGGGAGGGGCGTGATTACTGTGGATAGTATAACTATTGGGCTTATGAGGCTTATTGGGCTAATTAACTATTAGGCTTATTGGGCTAATAAGGCTAATTAATTATTAGGCTAATTAGCCTAATTAGCCCAATTAATCAAAAAAAACAGGGACAAGCAAAGAGCTTATCCCTGTCTATTAGATTCTTTTCACTGCCTTCCCCGAGGGCAAGCAGGAAATTAGTTATTTACCGTACCGCCAACAATATCGAGCAACTCAGACGTGATGGCTGCCTGACGCGACTTGTTATACTGCAAGTTAAGTCCACGAAGCAGGTCGTCAGCATTATCTGTTGCGGTCTGCATGGCAACCATTCGCGCTGCATGTTCAGAGGCATTACTGTCTAAAAGGGCAGTGTAAACCATGTTATTCAGCAGTTTCGGTACCAATGCTTTCAAGACTGTGCGCAGGTCTGGCTCAATGATGAAGTTATCATTCAGAGGAACAACAGCCTCATTATTAGACTTCTGTGTTCCAGACTGTCCTTTCCTCTTGAGATATTCCTGTGCAGCCTTCGTTGCGATATTTGATGAAAGATCGCGCGTAGAGTCGGCATTGACTTCTTCCTCAAGGTCAATTGGAAGGAAATTCTTACGTTGGAGAATCTGGCTTCCTGCACTCTTGAAATGATGGTAGATAATCTCCACCTTATCAAACTCGCCCTTCAACCATTTCTGGCTTAACTCCATGGCAATACTGCGGCACTCCTCAAATTTGGTTTATCAGCAAGCTGCGGATAAGGATATACACAGGTATACCCACGCTTATTTGCTGCTTCATACACCTTACGTCCTACAGGATAGATGACAATATCCTTGTCGATCAAGCCCTGCGCATGATATTCGTCTATCGTATGCTGCATCAGCTTGATAACATTCGCATTGAATCCACCACAGAGAGAACTGTTTGAGGAGAACACGAGTAAGGCAACACGTTTCACCGGTCTCTGCTCGTCAAACGGAGTATCCGTATCGGGCGTAGAGACAAGGAAAGCCTTGAGAATGTGTTCGAGCATAGCCGCGTATGGAAGCATACTCTCGATGGCATTCTGGGCATGGTGTAACTTACTCGACGCAACCATCTTCATCGCACTCGTAATCTTACGAGTACTCTGAACACTGGCTATACGAGTCTTGATTTCCTTTAAGGATGCCATTCTGTATTGTCTTTATTTATATTGTCCGGCAATATTGCCCATGACTTCTTCGATTACCTTGATAGAAGTGTCTTCGAGGTTACCAGCAGCCAAATCGCTGATGACGTCGGCATGAGTAGTGCGCATGGTCTCAAGGAACTGGTCCTGACACTGGCGAACCTGATCAACAGGTACGTCGCGCATCAAGCCGTGTACACCGCAGTAGAGGATAGCAATCTGCTCACCCACAGGCATTGGACTGTACTGTGGCTGGATAAGTAACTGGTTGTTCTTACGTCCACGGTCGAGGGTCATCGCTGTGACCTTGTCCATATCTGATGAGAACTTAGAGAATGCCTCCAACTCACGATACTGTGCCATATCAATCTTCAACGTACCAGCTACCTTCTTCATACTCTTAACCTGTGCTGAACCACCTACACGAGATACGGAGATACCTACGTTAATAGCTGGACGGAAGCCCTGATTGAAGAGGTCGGACTCAAGATAGATCTGACCGTCGGTAATGGAAATCACGTTAGTTGGGATGTAGGCTGACACGTCACCTGCCTGCGTCTCAATGATAGGCAGTGCGGTGAGTGAACCACCACCACGTACATGACCCTTCATACACTCTGGGAGGTCGTTCATCTTCTCTGCTATCTCCTGCTGGTTGTTGATACGTGCAGCACGCTCAAGCAGACGAGAGTGAAGATAGAAGACGTCACCAGGGTAAGCCTCACGACCTGAAGGACGACGGAGAATCAATGATACCTCACGATAGGCAACAGCCTGCTTTGACAAGTCATCGTAGATAACGAGGGCAGAGTAGCCACGATCGCGGAAGTACTCACCAATGGCAGCACCAGCAAATGGAGCATAATACTGCATAGCAGCAGGATCAGCCGCTGTAGCACTTACGATAATTGTATAAGGTAATGCACCACGCTCCTTGAGGTTCTGCACCAATGTAGCAACGGTAGAAGCTTTCTGACCGATGGCAACATAGATACAATAAACAGGATTACCCTGCTCGTAGAAGCTCTTCTGATTGATGATAGCATCAACGGCAATGGCTGTCTTACCTGTCTGGCGGTCACCAATGATAAGCTCACGCTGACCACGACCGATAGGAATCATTGAGTCAACAGCCTTCAGACCCGTCTGGAGTGGTTCCTTCACTGGCTGACGATAGATAACACCTGGCGCCTTACGGTCCAATGGCATTTCGAAAGAGTCAGTCAAGTCGATTTCACCCTTACCATCGATAGCCTCTCCAAGCGGATTGACTACACGTCCCAAGAAGTTGTCATTGACACGGATAGAGGCAATACGGTGTGTACGCTTCACGCTCTGACCTTCCTTGATACCTTCAGTAGGACCAAGAAGGACACAACCTACATTGTCTTCCTCCAAGTTCATGACAATAGCCATGGTGCCATTCTCAAATTCAAGCAACTCGTTGGCTTCAGCATTGCGAAGACCATAGACACGTGCTACACCGTCGCCGACGGTCAGTACGCTACCGACTTCATCAAACTTCTCCTCAGAGTTGATGCCTTGAAGTTCTTTCAAAAGAATCTCAGACACCTCACTTGGTTTAATTTTATCTGACATGTTATTAATCTAATTACTTTTTTAATTGTGTGAGGATAGCATTCAGTTTGCTCTTCACGCTGGCGTCCATTCTGTAAGTATCGTACTCAAGAATAAAGCCACCTATGAGTGAAGGGTCAACCTCAGTGTTGAACTCAACGGTTCCCTGTGCTCTGGATTGTACCAGTGCTTTCATCTTGTCTTCCGTCTGGGAAGAGACAGGCGAGGCTGTGATGACCTTTCCGCGAATGATGTTCTTCTGCTTACGATACAGAGCGACATAGTCATTCGCCATAAGCTGTAGCAACTCCTCTCTATCTCCCTTCAATACAAGGGAAAGGAAGTTACCAACAAGCTCAGGACAGTCGTCGCCACAGGCTACTTCCAATAGCTTGCGCTTCTTGTCCTTCGGAAGCATCGGGCTTTCAATCGTCATACGGAGTTCGGGCACCTGAAGGTAATTATGGGCAAGTGTTTGCATAATAGCATACACCTTGTCCTCGATACCTTGCTCACAGGCAGACTTCAACAGCGCACGAGCATAGCGAACCGATATTACACCTGTATTCATAAGCGATTATTTACTTTCTGTTCCGTTAGAAGAAGCAACTTCATCCAATAAGCTGTTGATAAGCTGAGTTTGCTCGGCTGAACCAGACAGTTCCTTATGCAGAATCTTCTCAGCAATCTGCACAGAAAGCTCTGCAACCTGCGAACGGATGTCGCGGATGGCAGCCTGCTTCTGACTTTCAATCTCTGCCTTGGCTTCAGAAAGGATACGAGCACTCTCGTCGCGTGCCTTCTCCTGTGCCTGTCCGACTATGGTGTCACGTGTCTCAGACGCCTCTCTAAGGATTTGCGCCTGTTTCTCACGTGCCTCCATAAGCAGCTCCTCACCTTGTTTCTGAATGTTGGCAAGCCTCAAGTTGGCTTCTTCTGCCTTTGCAAGACTCTCGTCAATGTACTCTTTGCGCTCGTTCACCATCTTGATGATAGAAGGGAATCCCCACTTCCATAAGATGAAGAAGACCACTAAGAAGACGAGGGTCATCCAAAAGAGTAAGCCACTATCTGGCAATAATAATGACATAAGCTGCTAAATTACTTTTCTTACCAATTTGTTTAATAATTCTCTGAGTAGTTTAGAATACACAGAGGAGAGCGATAATTGCAGCGAAGAAGGCAACACCCTCAACCAATGCGGCTGCAATAATCATAGCAGAACGAAGCTCACCGATCTTCTCTGGCTGGCGAGCCATAGCGTCCATAGCCTGACCACCGATACGACCAATACCAAGACCTGCGCCTACGGCTGCGATACCTGCACCGATAGCGGCGCCTAACTTTGCAGTTTCTGCTGCTAATAACAATGATGTCAACATAGTTTCTTTCTTTTAATTATTAATTATTTTTTTATTTCTTATCTATTAATAGGGGGATGAGAAGTCTTTATCTCCTTCACTCCTTCTTATCCTTCTGCCTCATGAACACGTGCCAAAGAGATAAACACAGCACTCAACATCGTGAATACCAAAGCTTGAATAAAGCTAACCAAAATCTCCAAAAGCATCATGAAGATACTCATACCCACACTCACAATCGTCATGGAAGAACTCAGGACAACACCCATCGTTGCCATGATGAAGATGATACAGGTTAAAGCCAACGCAATAGCATGTCCTGCCATCATATTGGCAAAAAGACGAACCATCAATGCGAAAGGTTTTGTAAAGATACCAAAGATCTCTATCACAGGCATCAAAGGCACTGGAACTTTCAACCATGCGGGTACGTCTGGCCAAAAGATATCTTTCCAATAATGCTTTGTTCCTGAGAAGTTGGTTACTAAGAACGTACAAATAGCCAAGAAGAAGGTGATGGTTATATTACCCGTAAGGTTACCACCTCCTGGTGGGAATGGCACGATACCCATGACATTAGCCACGAAGATGAAGAAGAACACGTCAGAAGATAAGGTGCATACTTCTCTGAGTCCTTACCTAATGTCGGTTTAATAACCTCATCATAGACATACATCACAAACATATGCATCAGACCCGTGAAGCCTTTTGGTGCCTTATCGGTAACCTTATGGCGACGACACCAGCGTGCTGGAATCAAGATACACAGCAAGAGAATGATGGCATCAATGAAGAGTACACACACCGACTTCGTGATAGAGAGGTCGAGAGGGCGCACTTCTGTGCCGTCCTTCTGTAACTCAACGATGCGACGTTCGTAGTTTCCCTTCGTTGCAATGAATAGGTCTGGGTTGTTTTTACAAGGACGATAGCCCGCATGTGGACCTTCTTCTAACGGCTCTTCAGCAAAGTCCTCAGCACAACCCGTGTACCAACCATTTGATGTCTTCACAATGACTGGCAGGTTGATGATGATTGGCTTATCACCGATATTGGTTACATGCCACTCGTATGAGTCCTTGATATGTCCCCACAATATCTCCTGCAGGTTAACACTCTCCCCTTTACTCTCTGATGCAGCAGCACCAGGCAGAAGCAGGAAGAACATCATCACCATACAAATCAGATGCTTGAGATATTTCATTCGTTAATTATTAATTTTATTGTTCTTTTCCACTTTGTAAAAATAGACGGTATCGAATGCCAACAGCACAAGATAGAATATCATAAAGATAACGACAAAGCCGATTACCATTGCGCGTTCTTTCACCACCATTGCATAAACGACAACAGTCAAGAATGCCAACAGCATACGAAAACCAGAGCCCGCAAGATAGAAGTTATTCATAACCGTGGGCGACTGACTGGCTATCGCTTTCCATGCTCCTCCATAGATAGAAGAGGTGATAAGTGAGTAAACAGCACTGATAGTCAGCAAATTGATATAAGCCGTTTGCTGCGTTAGCTGCACAACGAGTAAGCCAATAAGATAAAGACCTGCGATAATCCACAAGTTATTCTTATAGTACTTCTTATACACTTTGTTAACATCCATCATCCGTATTCAGCTGTCTGTCGGTTATATCTTTTAGATTTCTACGCAAAGACTGACTAAGTTCTTCTTCACCTCAACGAATCCGCCAACGATATGAAGTTCCTTTGTATCACCTTTTACGCTGTAAGCTACCTTGCCTTCAACGAGTGTAGAGATGATAGGCGCGTGATTATTGAGAATCTCAAATGGTCCCACTGTACCAGGAACCAGCACACTATCCACCTCGCCTGTAAAGACAATCCTTTCGGGAGAAACTATTCTAAGTGTCAACATAGACAATTCAATTATTATTCAGTTTGTGCAAGAAGATGATTACTTAGTAGCCTCCAAAAGACGCTTAGCCTTCTCCTTGACATCCTCTATCGTACCAACGTTCAAGAACGCCTGCTCTGGGAGGTCGTCAACCTCACCATTCAAGATAGCGTTGAAGCCCTTGATGGTTTCCTCGATTGGTACCATAACACCCTTAACACCAGTGAACTGCTCAGCAACAGTAAATGGCTGAGAGAGGAAACGCTGTACACGACGAGCGCGGTTCACAACCAACTTATCTTCGTCTGACAACTCGTCCATACCCAAGATGGCGATGATATCCTGCAATTCATTATAGTGCTGGAGCAACTGCTTTACTCTCTGCGCACACTCATAGTGGTCCTTACCAACAATCAGTGGGTCAAGAATACGTGAGGTACTACCCAATGGGTCTACCGCAGGATAGATACCAAGCTCGGTAATCTTACGGCTCAACTCCGTTGTTGCATCCAAGTGGGTAAAGGTAGTAGCTGGAGCAGGGTCGGTCAAGTCGTCAGCAGGCACGTAAACCGCCTGTACTGAAGTAATTGAACCATGCTTTGTAGAAGTAATACGCTCCTGCATCGTACCCATCTCACTTGCCAAAGTAGGCTGATAACCTACGGCTGATGGCATACGTCCCAACAACGCCGATACCTCAGAACCAGCCTGCGTGAAACGGAAGATATTATCGATGAAGAACATGATATCTGCTGCCTCACCATTCTTACCTCCGTGATCGCGGAACTCCTCAGCAACGGTCAGACCAGAGAGTGCCACTGATGCACGTGCCCCTGGTGGCTCATTCATCTGTCCGTAGACAAGTGTTGCCTGCGACTTCTGCAATTCTTCCTGATCAACAAGCGAAAGGTCCCACTTGCCTTCATCCATTGCCTTACGGAACTTCTCACCATAACGGATAACACCTGACTCCAACATATCGCGAATCAAGTCGTTACCCTCACGTGTTCGTTCACCTACACCAGCAAATACAGAGTAACCATTGTGACCCTTTGCGATGTTGTTAATCAACTCCATGATAAGCACCGTCTTACCTACACCGGCACCACCAAAGAGTCCAATCTTACCACCCTTCATATAAGGCTCAAGCAAGTCGATGACCTTAATACCGGTCTGAAGCATCTCCTTATGTGTAGAGAGGTCTTCAAACTTTGGCGCCTCGCGGTGGATAGGATAAGCACCTTCCATACTCAGTGCCTCCATACCGTCGATAGGCTGACCGATAACGTTCATCATACGACCCTTAATCTGGTCACCAGCTGGCATAACGATAGGACTGCCTGTTGGCACAACCTCAAGGTTACGCTGCAGACCATCCGTATTATCCATAGCCACACAGCGTACGGTGTCTTCACCAATATGCTGCTGTACCTCGATAATCAAATCCTGCCCATTCGCACGTTTTACGCGTAGGGCATCATGAATCTTTGGCAGAACCTTCTCAGGATTCTCTCCCTTGGTATCAAAGTAGACATCGATAACTGGACCGATAATCTGGGAGATGCGCCCATTAATCTGTGACATAAATATCTTTGTTGTTTTTTATTATTATTTCCTCTATATATAAATAAGGTGGAAAGACCTTTCTTAGATGCTCAACTCGTCGAGAACCTTAATAAGTTTCTTGTCGAAAGGCTTATCTGAACGGATTGCCTCAGACAATGGAACATAAACCACCTCATTGTTTCTTACACCTACCATAATATTACGTTGTCCCTGCATAATGGCCTCAATGGCACCAACACCCGTACGACTTGCAAGGATTCGGTCACGTGCTGAAGGGCGACCACCACGCTGCAAGTGGCCAAGAATTGACACACGTACATCATAGTCAGGGAATTCCTTGCGTACACGGTCAGCATAATACATCGCTCCACACTTAGGGCTCTCAGAGACAATGACGATACAACTTCTCTTAGACTTACGAATACCACGTTCCATGAAGCGTGCCAACTGGTCGACATTAGTAGAGTCTTCTGGAATAATCGCTGCCTCAGCACCACTCGCAATAGCCGAGTTCTGTGCAAGGAAACCAGCATCACGTCCCATCACCTCTACAAAGAAGATGCGTTCATGGCTCTGAGCGGTATCACGAATACGGTCGACACACTCCATAATTGTGTTCATCGTCGTGTCATAACCGATGGTGCTGTCCGTACCATAGAGGTCATTATCTATCGTACCTGGCAGACCGATGCAATGGAAATCAAACTCCTGTGCAAACATCATCGCACCCGTCAACGAGCCATTACCACCAATGACAACTAACGCATCAATACCCTCCTTGACAAGGTTATCGTATGCCTGCTGACGTCCTTCCATCGTTTTAAAACCTTTGAGCGTGCCGTCTTGAGGATTGTACCGCCCTGACCGATAATACCGCTAACATTCTCAGTGGTAAAAGGCTTAATGTCATCCGTAATCAATCCCTCATAACCACGATAGACACCTTTGATTTCAAAACCATTATAGATGCCGGCTCTGGTCACAGCACGTATTGCTGCATTCATTCCGGGGGCGTCACCGCCAGAGGTCAGAATACCTATTGTCTTTATTTTGCCCATATATAGTCTTAGAACTCTTTTTAATTTAAATCTAAGCGCAAAGATAACAAATAAATGGCACAAAAGCAAAGTTGATAAGAAAAAAAATGGAATTAAACCCAAATCGGTCATTAAACCACAATATATATCGTTCTTATTACTATGGTATTGTTTCCTAACAACCGATTTGGGTTAAATCAGAAAAGGGGAAGAAGAAATATCTCCCCCCCCAATCACACAAAGAGCCACCAGCAACCACCAAGCGGTCCCTTCCCTTGAGGGTATATCAAAATTGAGACACCCTCAAGGGAAGGGACTACTACTCTTTCTGTGGATTCGATATGTACACAAACTACCTCAACTCATGCACAAAATATGGTGCACCAGAGGTTTTTACCTTGAGGATATCGTAGGTGGCAGTGGCTGGATGATAGACGGAATAGCCCATGCCTTGATCGGTGGACATACCGAAGATGATATCATTACCCGACTTACAGAGGGTTGCAGCCCACCCAGCTGTGGCAGAGAGGTCCAACTTTGTACAGCTCTTATTGTAGAGATTAATCTCGAAAGGTTGGAAGCATTTATCGTGAACATAGTCTGGTGGATTACTTGCAGCACCTGGGATGTTCAGGTAAGCATACACCTTTCCGTTGCCGCCATACACCTTCATGTAAGCATACGAGGTTTTATTGCCTTTGACTCCTACTAAGTCAACATCCGCAAGGGTGAAGCAGTAGGATTTATCAAAGTCTGTCTGACCTTTCTTAATACGCAGAAATCCCTCCTTAACACCAGGTTGATAGCCAAACATCGCTACACAATAAATAGATATCACCCTTCTCATCGATGAAAGGGTCGCCAGCTGGCGACTCACCAGAGGCCATTGAGACACGAGGATCACTAACGACTTTGATAGGTTTATCGGTTTTTGTGTCAATCAAAGCCACGTAAGCCCCTGCTTCACAAACGTATGTAGACTTCATCTGACTAAGTGCCACGTAGAGTATTCCGTCTCTTATGACAGATGCGGCAGGCTCAGGATTATTGTCACCAGCGGCTTTCCCCAAGGAATACTCCGCCAAATCAATCTCTCCAACCTTCTCCATTGTGGTAGGATTGATGATGATTACCTTTCCTAAACCAGAACAAGAGACGTATGCCTTATGGTCGGAAGCAAAGGTGATGTACATTGCTGCAGCCCCACTTGGGAGTAGGATAGTATTCCCCTCCTGCACTAACTTTCCCTCTTTCTGGGCATATTTATAGATGTGTTCGGTGTCGGTTATATACACTTTCCCCTTATATACGAAGGAAAAAGCACCCTTCGGCATCACCAGCGCATTATCGGTATTGAGCGAGCCAACGTTCATGTCTTTGAAAACACTTACGTATGTATTGTCTCCGATGTTAACACTATGGACGAAGCCCATCTCCGCCTTTGCCGGTGCAGGCGGTGTGTCAGGTGAGTCTTTGTCGCAAGATAGTAGTCCGACGGTCGTTAGCAGCATGATAGCTGCGGCTAAGAAATAATGTTTCATTGTGTTTTGATTAAAGAAGTTAATAATTATAAGCTCATTGCCCCACCTGCCAGTTTGTCTCTGAACAGGTTGAAGCGTAGTTTTGCCTTTAATGTTCTTCCGGGCAGAGGCATCTTAAATTCCATGTAGTTCTCCTTGTTGAAGACGTTTTCTAACTCAAGGCTCAGTGACATATTATTATGCCATAAAGACTGTTGGAGGCCTATCGTGAAGACATCATTGGATGGGATACGCCATTTCCTACGCTCCTCTGTGAGTGTACTCATCTGCCATCCCCAGTCAAACTCGCCCACATGCGACACGTCAATATATACTCTCGACAGCTCTCGGCGCCCTATCAAGCCCTCTGCATGGTACTCCATGCCATAGTTATAGTAAAAGGCAGGGATGTTAGGAACGTGCTTATTAAAGGTAGGGTTGCTCGTTCCTTGTTCGTCATTAAACCATCTTTGCCTGTCTCGGATATCCTGTAAGGTGAGATTAAAGTAGAGATAGACATTGCGTGTGACGTCCACCTTCACGTCAGTGTCCATTCCGATGGTCCTTGTCTTCCCTAAGTTCGTATAGATAGAACGTGTGTCAGCAGGGAAGAGTCTTATCATGTTCTTCATCATCATATAGTAGAAATTCGTCTCCCACTGCACCCTCACGAGTCCGCACAGTCCTCTTCTATCGACGATGAAACCAAGGTTCAGATTATTCCCCACCTCAGGCTGCAGGTTGACCGACGGTTTGATGCTTACCCCATTACCAAAGAGTTCGCCCGTATCGGGTATCCTCACGTTATGCGAGAACGACAGCTTCGCCCGCACATCCTTCCACAGTTCATAGCTGAAACCCTCACTGAAGCCATAATACGACCGTTCCACACGGGTCTGCTTCGGTGCTAACTCGTCTGTTACCTGCCCTTTCGCCAACGCGTCACTGGTTCTGTAAACCCTTGAATTAAGGTAGTATATGCTGATTGTCAATGAGTTTTGTAGTCGACGATTATCCGACACAAACAGATGACTGAGCCCAATGTTGTTTGCAGTCATCCTACTTGGATAGGCACTGGGGTCAAAGCCAAGATAGCCTTTCATGCGTTCGTCCTTAGGAGTATAAGCCGAGTAGGCGTATTGGTCATTGAGATTAAGAGTGTGCCGACCCCGTGTATATTTCAAGTTAAACTTACTCCTCACCTCAAACTGCCGATCATGCGACTCGTTAAAAAGATTGTCGTCCGTTTCTCCTACGGCTTGTGTGACTGTTCCGTCCCACTGTCTCCTCGTAGTGGTGGTGTCTGTCATATTCGAGCGGATGATAGGTGTGACGATAGTGTACTTCATATCCAGTCCTTTAACGAGGAAGTCTTGTTTCTCCAACACGAGGTTTGGCATGATATTTATCCCTTTTGTATAGGCATGACGAGCGTCGAAATTAAGCGACTGTATCCCCTTCTTGTTCTGATAAAAGGCACATTCTAAGTCGAACTTATCAAAGTAAAGTTTCCTAAACCCTAACCCAACATGATAAAAATTGGCTTCGTAATAGTCGTTCCTACGTCTCACCTTTCTATATGCCGACGCAGGCAGATTGGTCTCGAACACTGGCCACGACATCATATAGTCGTTTTTCGACTTATTCTTAAAGAATGCCACGTTAAATAATATCCCCGGTCGGCTAAAGAGCTTTTGTCCACTTACGAGTGTCTTCACCGTCCCAAAGGATGCCAACTCTTGTGTGAAGCCCACCAAGTCGCACTCATCTTCTCGCGTGACGATGTTGATGGCACCTCCTAAACCGTCTCCTCCATACTCCGCAGGAACAATTCCTTTATACACCTCGATATACTTGATGACGTCTATCGGGATGTCGTTAATATCGAACGAACCGTCGGGACTGTTCAGTGGGAACCCATCGATATATACCGCCACACGCTTCCCTTCTAAGCCATGAACCGAGATGCGCGATGCACTACCCAGTCCACCTGCCTTCCGAACCTTAATTCCTGATGTCCTCGTCAGTATCTCCTCAATGCTACTCGACCGTCCTCTCAGTTTCGCACCATCCACAACTGTCACGGCCATAGGGCTTTGTCGTATCTGGTTTATCTCTGCACTCTGTGCCGAACTCCGCACGACAACCTCACGCAACGAGGTCGATGAGGGTTCAAGATAGTAGTCTCTTGTCACATCACCACCCGCCGCAACGACCTCCCTCAGCCGTTTGTAGCCTACAGCCGACACCTCTATCGTGTAAGCACCCGCTGTGGGAACCGTCATCTGATAGTCGCCTGCCTTGTCAGAGAGGGTCTTCTGCTTCGTTCCCTTGACTGCTATGCATGCTCCACAGATAGGAGTCGACGTCTCTTTCTCCATGATTTTACCCCTTAGCAGCCGTTGGGCCGCCACGAGCAGAGGACACAGACACACGATTATGATAAGGATTAATCTCTTCATACCTACTTATTGTTTTATGAGTTCCTGCCACCCTGCCGTGTTGTAGCGTATATATTCGGTCAGAGCCTGCCTCACCTCCTCTTGCAGAAGGTCGGGTCTTGACACAATCTCACCGATGATTGTCAGCCATGTAGAGGCGCTGATACGAAAGAAGAGGGGCGACACACTCGTCTCCACCTGCTCCATGTAAGTCCTACTTATCGCCACCTGTTCGTCGATAAAGGTCTCACGGAAATTCTCTAAGGAGGTGCCCTGCGATTCAAAGAGCAGTAGCCTCAACTCCTCCTTATATAAGAAGATAATGCGAAGCATACTCGATAGGAATTCCTTCTGCCGTTGTCGAGAGAAGTCAAGACGCCTTTCCTCGTGCTCACCCTTGCTGTGCTCCGCCATACACTCGCCTATCACAGAGAGCAGCGGACGAAGGACAGCACAGAAGATATCGTCCTTTGTCTTAAAATAGTTGTATATATTCCCCAGCACAACACCGGACTTTGCCGAGATTGTTCGCATCGAGGTCTTCCTATAACCACACTTAACAAACTCACTGCGGGCAGCCATGACAATCCTACTCCGCACGTCTTCTTTTAATGTTTTCATAATAGTCTTATTAACGGACAATGTCTTGTTTTGTTCATAAAAAAAAGCGTATTGCATTCAACCTGCAATACGCTTTCTTCCACTTGACGTTCTATGGCATACTAATCGTTTCTCCATTCTGTCGATTTTTGCTGCAAAGATAGGCGAAGATTTCCATCTTGTCAATACTTACTAATAGGTATTTTAATCCAAATCGATTATTAGAGCCTAAACATATTTTGTTTTATCATCGAGCAGATTGTTTGTCTTTTAGGCACAGACGTAGCGGACTACGTCAAGTTACAAAGACAGACAAGATGCCGATAAGAAAATAAAAGCTGTTAGGAAACAAAATCATATCATTGTAAATCTGTGCCCTCTGTGAGAAAATTCATCCGCACAACGTTATGAAATATTGTTACAAAATAGCAAGAAAAAAGATGGAATAAAAGACTAAAAACAAGTATTTTAAACATCGTTATAACTCTCTCGTGTTCAAGTAGTTGCAAAAGCGGTTTTCAAAAGAGCGTTAGTAAGGCGTTAAAAGGGCGTTAGTAAGGGGCTTAAAGAGCATCTTTTGCAAGCCAAAAGGGCGTCTTTTCGGAGCCAAAAGATGCTGTTTTGAAACCGAAGATATGAAAGATTTTTACAATAACACAGAAATAAAGAAGACAGAAAGCATATTTACACTTTCTGTCTCCCCTATTATTTCCTCCCCTATCGACATCAAGAGCGGTAGGGATAAGCCATTGATTTTCTCGATTAGAACCAGAAACCAGCATCACTGTGCTTGCTGTCTCCGTGAAGATTCCACCAGAAATCGAGGACGGCGGTCTTAATGTCGGTGATGTCAAAAGCCTCCATCAGCGAACGAATTGACACCAAGTTGCTCTCTGAATAGTCCTTTGCATCGTTGCTTAACTTATCGGTATCATCGACATCAAGTACTGAACCAAGATCGCGCTCATCGCTATCCATATAGATATTCATCGGAACAACGATGGTTGGCAGCCATGCTTCCTCCTTCAACTGACGAGCGGTTGGTGCGTAGAAAGGACTTGCTTTGCCATTTGTCAACTTAGAGTTACGGGCGCGCATCAGGCGAATTTCGAGGTTAAACTGCTTGTGGGTGCGCAAGAACTTGAAGTAACCTTTATATCCGATAGGATTATTATCATTAAGGAATTTAGCATCATCAAACTTGTGGGTCTTATTCCATGGGTCAGTATCACAGTAGACATAATCGAAGAATTTAGTAGAGTTAACATCGGTTGCCTCCTTCTTTCCACCATAAGAAGGGCGAATATCGTCTACTATAAAGAAGTGCTGATAGTGGCTATCTTCGCCATTATTGAAAATTTGAGAGGTGATTTCGTTGCCCGCCTTGTCGTAGTAGTGAATGACAAAAGCCGACACATAATGTCCCTCACTGCTTCCCATAAGGTTCACGCTCTTACCATTCTGTGCATCAGCCACCCACTTTCCGTTCTCCAAAGTGTAAGTGAGTTTGTAGTTACGACCGATATACTTCAATTCCTTTGGTGTTGGATTCTGATGAAAAGCCTTTGGTCCATGCAAGTGACCGTTATAGATTTCAATCACAGCCTTTGCAGGATTGATAAGTGAAGGGTCGGTAGTACTCTCCTCAGTTGACTGCCCATCAATCACGATAGGCAGTTTAACGTTGATATCCCAAAGTCCAGTGCTAAGCAACTTTCCAGCTGGATTGTAGAAAGGAGAAGGCTTGCCGTCGTCACCGAACTTACTTCCAGCAGCGTGAAGCAGGTCAACAGAGAGCGTAAACTCACGTCCCGGCTTCACGAATTTGATAAGACCTTCGAAGCCCATAGGATTCGTGTCGCCAACGAAAGTGCCGTTCAACTCGTCTATATAACGGTAGTCATAAGGCAGTTCTGCCTTGTTTGTCACACGAACAGAACTCGACTGTCCCTCATACATCACCTGCTTGAACATTGAGAAGAAGTGCTGATGAATCTTGTCCTGACCGAGGTTGTAGAACTGACTGTTCATCATTTCACCCTTTGCATTATAATACTCCATCTTCAAAAGGTAAACGACAGAAGGATTGTCCACGCTATTCTTTACGCTGAACGACTTTGTTGCACTCGTCACATGCCAGCCCTGACCAGCCGTTGTCTCCCACTCTATCACTTGAGCAGGAACTGAAGCCGCCTTGAAGTTTGCCATCTTTGGCGTATTGTCGAAGTCAGAAGCATTGTTGAGTGTTCCTTCCTGCAGTGTAAAGACAGCCCGAACAGGGTCTTCATGGAGTTTGTTTTCCTTTTCATTCTCTGGCTGTTCAGGATTACAAGCCACGAACAACATGGTCATTATTGCACTGAAAGCAAGGACAAGACCATTTATAAATCTCTTTGTTTTCATCGTTTTTATGTTTTTTGTTAGAAGTTCCATGTAATTATACAACGCACGTCGCGACCCATATCATGGGCATAGTAGCGGCTGCGGTTGGTGTATTCTTTGTACTCACGATTAAGGATATTGTCGCCCATCAGACCTACACGAAGTGACTGTCCCTCACGCATAGGCACTGAGAAGCTAAGTTCAAAGCCCATGAGATGATAGGCATCAGGACTGGTTGCGATGAGGTCTGTGGCAGGATTGAAGCGTGTTTGCTTCGCCACAAAGCGATGACTGAGTCCTATCTTAGGCGAGAATGCCTTGAAGAAAGGTAGCGACCACGTCAGTGAATGGGTCAGACGGAAGCTCGGAATATAAGGCAAATAGTCATGAGAAGGCATCTCACGTGCCCAAATCATTGCCGTAACAAGATGATAATCGAGTGATGACAGTGGGCGGACATGGGCATCGAAGTCTACACCTTGGAAGAAAGCACGTGTCTGTCTGTATTGGAATACAGGGTAAGCACCCGAAACAACCGTGATATTTTGCCCTGTTGGCTGGTCGAAGATGTAGTTGTTAATCCACTGAAGATAGCCATCAAGCTGAGCATCAAAGTACTTACTTGCATATTTCAATGAGGTAATCCACTTGTAACTCTGCTCTGATTGAAGGGTTGAATCGCCCTTCACAAAGATACCAGAACTAAGTTCATTACCGTTACTATACAGCTCATAGACGTGTGGGGCACGCCAAGCCACACCGAAATGGGAGGTCAATTTCAGTTGTTTATTGATGTGGTAATGACCGCCAAGACTATAAGTAAAGTTCGTGAAGTCACGCTTTCCGCCATATCTTCGCCCTGTCCAATCATAGCCGTCAGCCTTTGTTTGCTGTCCATCGAAGCGTACTCCAGCCTCCATTCCCCATCGATCAGCAGTGTATTTCTGCAGCGCATAGAGTCCGAAAGCTACCTCCGTGTAATTCGGAATGATAGGAACAACACCCGTTCCACGCTCGTTCGTGTTATCAGTTATCAGCAGTTGCGCTCCCGCTTCACTCTTCCAATGCTGATAACCCTTGTTCCATACGAGTGAGTTCTGCAACGAATTCAAGTGCAAACTGACGGTAGGAATGTCCGAATGGTTCAGACGTCGGATGCGGTTTTCGCGTCGATTGTCCTGCTGGAAGGTTGATTGAAAAGCGAAATGTCCTATCTTCTCGTGATCAAAAAACGCCTTGAAATAGACATTATGATGAGTTATCTGCTGGAAAGGATAGTCTATCTGCCGACTGAAAGGTGTGAAATCGACAGGCTGACCGAGTCTGATACGCTCTTGTAACAGCTGTTCGTTACCCATCTGTGCACTCTGCATAACACCTAATTTTTGTGCAAATAGACTATAACCTGTCTCTAATCGCCACGCCCCACGCCTATAACCTAAGGCAAGGGAAAGGTCGTTTTCACGCATTCCAGTGTTGTTTAGCAAGTAATGAGCCGTACTTCTGTCGCCTCCATTCTCGGTATTTAGATGCAAACGCCACGCCCAATTACCCAGCCACTTAAAGCTACTTTCAACATAACCTGAGGCTCCGAAGCGTCTGCCATTGGTGCCATAAAGTCCCGCTACCATACCGTGAAGACCACTGACGTCATAAGGTAAGGGGGAAGGTTGCATAAGCACAATACCGCCAAGTGCCTCAGAACCATATCTTACCGCATCTGCTCCTTTCACCACTTCGATGTTACTATAACTGTTTTTATCTACTTCTGGGGCATGATCTGCACCCCATTGCTGACCTGTCAAACGTGCACCATTGCTCACCAAGAGTATGCGATTGCCATACATTCCATGTATCACAGGCTTTGAAACGATGGTTCCTGTCTGGATAGAACTTATTCCACTGACTCCCTCAAGCAATGAACCCAAGGAGCGTCCCATAGCATTTGTAATGGCTGTTTGATTGATTTGACTGCCTATTTGGTTTACACTCATCATCTGGCGACGAGTAGAAACCACAACTTCACTTAGGCAAATGGAATCATGAGTAGGCTTAGTGGTATTCTCATGCTGTGCAGCTAACGGCATACACCAACACAGCAATGCGAATAAGACACCAGCCCACTGATGCCTGTCTAATTTTAATTTAAGCATCATAGACTAAATATTAAATGTCAATAGACGGCTCTTTCGCCTCAGCTAATGGGCAAAGAACCTACTAAAAGTTTGTCATACGGACTTGCATGCACACCTTAGTGCGCACCTATCCCATATAAATAAGGTGATGATTAGCCCACTGTCGGAGGCGAATGGCTATTGATTGAGACAACAGCCTGATAGACAGTTTGTTCTGTAAATATACGTTTTTGGACCCAACTTATCGCTACAACAGGCTGGAAAACTGTTGCTTTAGCTTCGACAGACTCGTGCATTGTGAAGTCACAAGTACTACAAACCTGCTTCAACGAAGCATTATGGCTTACAGAAGCCTTGTCTGAACCGTGATAAGAAGTGTTATGATAGTGGAAATCTTTGAGCAAAAGCATAGAAGTGAACACAAAAAGAAGTGTCCACGCATAGATAAGTTTTATCGTTGTCTTTTGCTTCATCTTTTTCCAATATGCGGCATGTAACTGAGTTGTTACTCATGCCTTAAATGAATTTTGGGGGTAAAATTACGAAAAAAACAGCAGGTATTTCTCCACAACCTATTTATTTTTTGCGATTTTAAACATAGTTAACACAAAAACTACTTAGTAGTTATTCTGCAATCACTTTATAAACAAGAGGGGTTCGTTTGTTAAATTCATAGAGTAGAGATAGGGTAAAGATTTATACGCTTGTAGGGTATTAGTATCTCAAATGACTTGGTCTTACAAAGGAGGATAAACTACAAGATAAATGCAAATAGATATTCAACCTATCCGTCTTCTGCAAACAACTGATTCTCACACATCGTTATTTGTAAACTATTTTCATACAACTCAAAACCAATACATGCTCTTTTGGCTTCTAAAAGATGCCTAATTGACTTGCAAGAGGTGCCCTTTTGAAGTCTTGTTAACGCTCTTTTGAAGTCCAATTAGGCACCTTTTCTGATGCTACTTTATAACTAACTGATTTCCTGTTGGTTACAAACACACTTTTTATATGTGTTTTTATCCTTATTTATAAGGGTTTTACTTGAATTTATGTAATGATTTTTCAAAGCGTTATCCACCACTTCGAAGGAGTATGAGAAAAGGCTCTTCTATATCGGAGGATGAGAAAAGAATAGATAGTGAGAACCACAAAAAACATAAGAAATACTTGCTTATTAATGTAGAAAAACGTAAATTTGTCCCATAACTAACTTTAACAATATGCAAAAACCGCAATGGAATAGAATAAAGGACTTTGTTCAACGCAAAGAACTATCGCTTGCAATGGGCTTACACCTTGGTGCAATATTCCTCTGTGGACTGATTTATATCCTGCTACCCGAAGACGTACACCTGCGTTGGGGACTGACTTACATACCAATTTGGACTGCTCTTCTGTCACCGATTGCACTGATGATTGCAGCACGAAAAAGCAAAAGAAAGTTGGTGATACGCCTTTACAGTGGGGTGATAGGCATAGGGCTTTGGCTACTTGCTATTTTCCTTCAAGTCATTGGGGGCGACATTTTTCTCCCCTCCACCTGCTTTTGCAAAGACGGTGATTACCTCGTAAGACGAGAGTACGACTTCTTTGGCGACAACTTGATAGGTGTTTATAAAGTTAACGGACTAACAGAAAAGAGAATATCATTCTATAGTTACGGCAGTCCCGACTCTATCAAGGTTTATGATTCATTGAATGTCATCGCTTTCTATTGCCCTACAAGGATAGTGGGAGACCCATGGCTCACCGACACCATTCCCCCTGTCCGTGTCATCGAACAACTCCGCGACTACGAAATAGATTCTGAACGGAGGAAGAAGATAGAACAACTTGCCCACCGACTTAACGTCCGACTCGGCTATACACTGACTAAATAAATAACGAAAAAGATATAATAATGAACTACTTAGTGCTTAAACAACGTATTTATCTTGTCATATCAGTCCTCACACTGATAGTTTTAGGCAGTGGCTATGGCTCTTGCACAAAGTTTTCAGACAGGTTATCTGATAGTGCTATGGTGGCACTCGATTCCTTCCACCACTGTCAGTATATGGCACTTTCAAGGGGTATCGGTTACGCAGGGAGGCGGTCAGAGCAATTAGATTATGCCGATCAGCTTAGCCGTCACACAACTGCAGAACAGTTAGCGGAGATTGCCAATACCGATACTTCACGCATAACAAGGCTCTGGGCATACAGAATTCTACTGAAGAAGGCTGACAATCAAGTAATTGATGTATTGAAGCAGGCATTAAAAGATACGACACACGTAGCGTTGGAGTCTGGCTGTAGCGGATTTGAAGAACCTTATTATCGCGCTGCCCTCTCTGTCTATAGGTACGATAGCTACGAACTTAAACTATCCAACCAGTTGCGTTTCTCCCTTGACAGCCTCATCTTCTTCGATTATATGAAGCACTATGGCTTTGAAGATGGACTGCCCATAGACTTCAAACCCCATAAGATTTATTATGCCACAGTCATCGAAGAAGCCGACAAGGGGAATGATGCTATCCTCCCTCTCCTCGCTCAATACAAGAATCCCAATGACCGTCAGCGTATCAACAAGTTGTTGAAAGCCAATCTAAAGAAAGCAGGTGTATGCTCCTATGAGGCATGTGAAGCCATCAGCAACTGGAACGACCCTGCCTTTGAGTGGTATGCTAAGGCTGCTTGTCAAGCTACTATCAAACAAGAATACTATGATGCTGATGAGGTCCTCCAACTTCTTTGTGCCTACCCTGCCCCTTGGAGCTACCAAATACTTAAAGAACTGCTCACTCAAAAAGGGGATTATAGCAACAGTGACACTGCTAAGGATTTTCTTACAGAGCTATATAGAACGCGCCCCGTTCCTCCTATCTTCAAACCATTATATGATAGGTATGTGGCAAGAAAGAAGTAAGGCGTAAACCTTGTTGCCTCACAATGCACATGACTTTTACCTTTGTGGGTACGCTTCAGAAGTTTAGAGAGATAAGGAGGCAGCCTTAATTTATGACTCTGACAAAGTATCACACAGCGGGATGGAGGGAACTGAGGATTGTAAAAAACAAAGCAATGGAAGTCACAAAAGCATCGTCGGTGCGTGGAGTAACCGAGATAGTTTGCCAATTCTATTAGCAATTTATTATGTAAAACGTTTATCCCAAGAGTTATCAGGAAGCTGTACACTACACCTCTGTCCCTCCTTGTACCATTCGCACCTCCGTAACATTACCCTTACCTCCGTCCCCTCCGTAACTCTGTGTGACTTATTACATAAGAGTTTTAGTTGATTACTCAATATCTCGGAAGAACCAAGAAAGGAACCAACCCCACATCCATATTGTAAAGAAAAATCACAACCCGAAATTTTATTGGTGCTTAATAGCACTTGAATTAAGGCTTAATTGGCTTGCAAAAGATGCCCTTTTGAGGTCTAACTAACGCCCTTTTGAAGTCCAATTAAGCACCTTTTACATCGCTATTTCCCAACTACCTGATTACTTGATAGTTACAAGAGTCATCGAAAACATCATTTTTAACCTAAAAGTAAGACATCAAACGCATTGTTTTGTCATAATATTTCATACACATATAACGCTTATTTATGTGCTATGTATCTACCGTAAATTATACTATTCATTAAAGAAAGCTTAGATAAAAAGTTATGAAAAAGCTAAAACGGAGTATCAATGAGCGTACATATCCATAGAAAGGAGAGTATCATCGTACAGAAATCGCACAAAAAGAAATAAAACACAAATTTTTGGAACTTCCTCCTTTTTTATCTATCTTTGCGAATCATAATAAAGTTATGAGAACAAAATAGAATCATTATTAAAACCCTTATTTATCATCTTATGAAACGATTTCTTTATTTATTCCTATCTGGAATTGCACTATTGACAGCTTGTCAAAACAATCCCTCTAAGCAAACAGATAAAGACATACAAAATATTGACAGCATAAAGCAGGAAACAAAGGCTGACAGTATAAAACAAACAGCTAATATCGACAGCATAAAACAGGTTCTTGCAAAGACTACTGACCCTCTGAAACGCATTAAACTTCATGAGCAAGTTATTGACCTTACAATTGAAGCTGCAACACCAGAGGAACGTTGTAGAATCTTTGATGATTTTAATACACAAGTGGAAAAAGAGTTACTTAAAATCAACGAGCATGAAAGCTATTTCCTTGACCACTATTACGAATTTAGGATGGATGATGAAGGTAATGAGAAAGAGCCACATGATTCCATAATACAGAAGGAACAATATTATAAGAAGTACGGCATAGATATAGAAGATTTGGGAGAGGGAATAGTAGAACTTGCACTTCCAACCAAGTTCTATACTAAGTATGTCAAGCTCTTACCGAAATACTACCAAGACTTTTGGCACCTATTGAAGGATAGTGAGAACATTGCCCCAGATGCTGCATTGATAACCTCTTGGCGAGAGTTGGGGAATCTAATTGCACGATACGAGGCTTACGTAAAGGCTAATCCAACGCAGAAAGAATTAATCTGTAGATTACAGGAGGATTATAAATTCCTTCAATCAGTTTATCTGTTCGGCGTTGATAACACGCCAATATCTTACGATCACGTGCATTTAGACAAAGATGTAAAGAAAGAATGGGAACGATTTATAAAGGCATACCCTAACAGTCCGACAACACCTTTTGCCAAAGAAATGCTTCAGCAAAAGAAATTCGACGATTTAGAACACATGTATGATAAGCTAACAAAGTTTCAGAAGACGTCAAACTATCCTTTGCTTAAGGCTTGTCCCGCTAAGAAAGAGAGGATACGTAGAGGTTATTTAATCCTATATTGGCACAGGTATCCTTATAAAAAGAGGTATGATCTTCGTTTAAAAGACTTAGATAAATCTTAAAGAATAAAGACATTTTTAATCCAAATCGATCATAAGAGATTAAATCTCCATAAAATCATAATGGTCGATTTGGATTAAATAGCCGTTATGTTAATTGTTTTTAACACACCATACCCTATTATTTTCAAAGTTAAGTTTGCAGTTATCGTTTATTTTTATTTACTTTGCAGGTCTTGAAACAGTAACTAAAAACAGAACATCATGGTAAATACCGAAGAGACACACTACGCGTGTGGACTGAAAAAAGAAGACTTCCAGACGACAATAGACGGTAAGAAAACCGATCTTTATGTACTCAGAAATGCCAAGGGCAATGAGGTTGCAGTCACTAATTACGGTGGTGCGATTGTTGCTATTATGGTTCCTGACAAAGAAGGTAAATTAGCAAATGTCATTCAAGGACATGACAATATACAAGAGGTTATCTCCTCACCAGAACCTTATCTTTCAACACTTATTGGCCGTTATGGCAACCGTATTGCTAAAGGTCGTTTCCAGTTGAACGGAAAGGAGTATAAACTTGCTATTAATAATGGTCCTAACTCTCTGCATGGAGGTAAGGAGGGCTTCAACGCAAAGGTATGGGATGCAGTACAAGTTAACGACCACGCCGTTGTTTTTGAAGTACATTTCTTCTTATGGAGAGGAAGGCTATACAGGCGAAGTTGAAGTCTGGGTAGCTCTATTCATTCTCTGATAACGACGAACTCATTATCAAGTATTCTGCAAAGACAAACAAGAAGACGATTATCAATCTTACCAGTCATGGATTCTTCTCTTTGGCAGGTATTGCTAATCCCTACACCAACAATTGACGACTTAGAATGCCAGATAAACGCAGACTTCTATCTTCCTATTGACGAAACATCCATCCCAACAGGTGAGATTTTTGAAGGTAGCTGGTACTCCATTCGACTTCCGTGAGCCAAAGGCAGTAGGTCAGGATATCGACGCTGACCACGAACAGATTAAGAATGGCGCAGGTTACGACCACTGTTTCGTACTGAATAAGAAGGAAGAAGGTGAGCTATCATTCGCTGCACGCATCAAAGAACCAAAGAGTGGCAGAACAATGGAGGTGTATACAACAGAGCCAGGCGTTCAAGTATATACCCATAACTGGGCTGACGGCTATAAGGGACAGCATGGTGCTACCTTCCCACGTCGCAGTGCTATCTGCTTCGAGGCACAGCACTTCCCAGACAGTCCAAACCATCCTTATTTCCCTTCAGTCATCTTAGAGCCATGTAAGGAGTACACACAGAGAACTATCTATAAGTTCGGTGTAGAGAAATAAGCATCTAAAAAGGAAATAATAAATAAAAATTGAAATATCAAAATGGAAAATCAAACTAACAAGAAAGGAACCTTGGTGGCTATTATCACCATGATGTTCTTATTTGCGATGATCTCTTTCGTAACCAACATGGCGGCACCATTTGGTACAATTTGGAAGCAGCACTATGAGTGGGCTGGTATGATGGGTAACATGATGAACTTTGCAGCTTACCTTTTCATGGGTATTCCTGCAGGTATGATGATTACAAAATACGGATATAAGAAGACTGCTCTTGTTGCTTTGGCACTTGGTTTCTTCGGTATTGGTATCCAGTATTTCTCAAGTACAATGGACGGAAATGCTATCAGTACATACGTAGTTTACTTGCTCGGAGCCTTCGTTTGTGGTTTCTGCGTTTGTATCTTGAACACCGTTGTAAACCCAATGTTGAATCTTCTTGGCGGTGGTGGTAACCGTGGTAACCAGCTGATTCAGACAGGTGGTTCGTTGAACTCACTCGCAGCGACGCTGACTCCAATGCTCGCAGGTTCTATGATTGGTGAGATTACAAAGGAAACATCACTCAAGGCAGTAACTCCATTGTTGTTGATTGCGTTAGTTATCTTTGCAGCTTCATTCGTTATCGTTTGGTTTACACAGTTGACAGAGCCAGAAACAGAGAAGACAGACGTCGTTGGTGGTGTTAAGGAGGCTTTGCGTTATCGTCAGTTGTTGCTCGGTATCATTGCTATCTTCTTCTACGTAGGCGTTGAGGTTGGTATTCCAGGTCAGCTCTTGTTCTACCTCAGTGAGCCAGTTGCAAACGGCGGTGTACTTGGTAGTGCAGCAACAGCAGGTCTGATTGCAGGTGTTTATTGGATGTTGATGCTCGTAGGTCGCTTCGTTAGTGCCTTCATCAGTGGTAAGGTATCATCTCGTATGCAGTTGACCGTAACCTCAGCAGTAGCCCTCCTCCTCTTGCTCGTGGCTATCTTCATGCCAGAGGATGTAAAGATGAGTCTTTCAATTCCTAACCTTGCAGAGAGCACATTCGACCAAGTAGAGGTCCCAACAAAGGTATTGTTCATCATCCTTTGTGGTATCTGTACATCAGTTATGTGGGGTGTAATCTTCAACCTCGCTACCGAAGGCCTTGGTAAATACACAGCTACAGCTTCTGGTCTCTTCATGACTATGGTTGTTGGTGGTGGTGTAATGCCATTGATTCAGAACCTTATGGCAACAAAGGTAGGCGACATCCAGAGCTACTGGCTCATCGTTGGTATGTTGGCTTACATGCTCTTCTACGCATTAGTAGGCTCACATCCTTCAAAGAAGGCTTAAAACATACATCTTTATAATGGCAGGTATCACGCTTGCCATTATAAAGAGATATACACATAAAACCCTAACAATCATTCAAAACATTACTAACATGGACATAGAATTCGTAAGAAGCCGTTTTATTAAGCATTTCGACGGCCAGACTGGAAACATTTATTTCTCACCAGGACGTATTAACCTTATTGGCGAACACACTGATTATAATGGTGGTTTCGTTTTCCCAGGTGCAGTAGACAAGGGTATTATGGCAGAGGTTCGTCCTAATGGTACAAACACTGTTATGTGCTATTCTATCGACCTCAAAGACCGTGTAGAGTTCAAAGTTGACGACCCAGAGGGTCCACGCGCTACATGGGCACGCTTCATTTATGGTATGGTACAGGAGTTCAAAGCACTTGGTGTTGACGTAAAGGGTTTCAACATTGCCTTTGCTGGTGACGTTCCTCTCGGTGCAGGTATGAGTTCATCTGCTGCTATGGAGAGCTGTTTCGGATGTGCATTGAACGACTTGTTTGCTGATAATAAGATATCAAAGTGGGACATAGCACTCGCTGGTCAGGCTACAGAACACAAGTATATCGGTGTGAACTGTGGTATCATGGACCAGTTTGCAAGCGTCTTCGGTCAGGAAGGTAAGCTGATGCGCCTTGACTGCCGCAGCCGTGAATTCGAGTATTTCCCATTCAATCCACAGGGTTATAAGCTCGTTCTTATCAACTCAAAGGTTAAGCACGAACTTGTTGGTAGCCCATATAACGATCGTCGCAGAAGCTGTGAGAACGTTGTTGCAGCTATTGCTAAGCAGTTCCCAGAGAAGAAGTATGAGACATTGCGTGATGCTAACTGGGACGAGTTAGAGGCTGTTAAGGACAAGGTAAGCGCTGAAGACTACCAGCGTGCACACTTCGTTCTCGGTGAGAAGGAGCGCGTACTCGCTGTTTGTGACGCACTTGTTGCTGGTGACTATGAGACAGTTGGTCAGAAGATGTATGAAACACATCACGGACTCAGCAAGGAATATGAGGTAAGCTGCGAAGAACTCGACTTCCTCAACGACGTTGCTAAGGAGAATGGCGTAACTGGTTCCCGCATCATGGGTGGTGGCTTCGGTGGTTGTACCATCAACCTCGTTAAGGATGAGTTGTATGACAAGTTCATTGCTGACGTAACAGAGAAGTTCACAGCCAAGTATGGTCATGCCCCAGAAGTCTATTCTGTGGTTATCAGTGAAGGTTCTCACAAGGTTTGCTAAGAGCATAATGGCATCTAACGAGGTGTCATTTTCATCGATATTTAATTAGTATAAGGGCTGGATTCAACATAAGAAGTTCAGCCCTTAGCTAAAAATAAGCGCCATTAACACATGGGATAATCCAACGGATGAAGACCTTTAAATCCCAATACACAACAAAAAAAGATATTACTACCTAACCAAGAGATATTTACAAGTTTACATCTCATATCAAAACCTACAACATGAATAAATACTACAAAGGTGAACCCAAACTATTAGTTTCGGTCGACTGCATCGTACTCGGGTTCGAAAACAAGAAGCTACAGTTACTCGTTGGTAAGCGTAAGGTTGAACCATACAGCGGAAAACTATCTCTCTACGGCGGATTCGTTAGAGAAGACGAGAGCTTGAAAGAGGCTGCCAACAGAGTTCTTTTCCAATGCACAGGTATCAATGACATCTATATGCGTCAGGTAGGAGCCTTCGGTGAAACCGACCGTGACCCCGGTGATCGCGTTATCTCAATCGCTTATTGTGCACTCATCAATGTGTCTGACTACGATAATAAATTGTTGGAAGAGAACGACCTACAGTGGGTTGACATCAACAAATTACCAGAGCTATTTGGTGACCACATCGAAATGGTACAGATAGCATTGAGCCAACTCCGCAAACTCATCAATAAAGACCCACTCGGTTTCAATCTTCTCCCAGAACTCTTCACGCTCACACAGCTTCAGAATGTCCACGAAGCGATTATGGGTGTTGAGATTGACAAACGCAACTTCCGTAAGCGCATCAAGCAAATTGACTTCATTGAGAAGACAAAGTATATTGATAAGATAACCAGCAAGCGTGGTGCCGCATTGTATCGCATCAACAAACAAGCCTATTCAGATGCCTCACTATAATCCTTCATAGGAAGTCTAACGATAGAAGCGTTTAGCTAAGATAACACATAAAAAGGGTATATCAAATGTTAAAAGGTCACTGACAAACATTCTGATATACCCTTTTATCGTGTTCCTATCCATCCTTTGCAGTCTCTCTTACGCCTGACCGTATACCTGATTACCCACAAGATGACTCGTATTAACGCCCCGCACCAGTTGTGCGAAGCCTCCGCACACTATGTGCGAAGCCTTAGCACAACTATAAAAGGTGACGATAACGACATCATCCAACGCTGAAACAAGCGACTGAAAAAGGATGATGAATTACGATAAAACAGTCATAAAACAAGCACACATCAACCAAACGGAGCAAAGCAAATACTATGCTTTAGGCATTTTTGGATATTTTGGGGAAAATAGTAAGTTTATTATTTTGATGTCTCCATATTTATCTTTATATTTGCATTATAATTTCAAAAATCCTATCTATTTATGAATGACAAGCATTTGATGGACCAAGCAGCGGATAACATCAGAATTCTCGCAGTGTCAATGGTTGAAAAAGCTAAATCAGGACACCCTGGTGGCGCTATGGGCGGTGCCGACTTTATCAACGTTCTCTTCTCTGAATTTCTCGTCTTTGACCCAGATCAGCCTGAGTGGGCAGGACGTGACCGATTCTATCTCGACCCAGGTCACATGTCACCAATGCTCTATGCAGCGTTAACACTCCAGAGAAAGTTCACAATTGACGATATAAAGCAATTCCGTCAGTGGGGTTCAATCACACCAGGTCATCCAGAGAGAGATATCGCACATGGCATAGAAAACTCTTCTGGTCCACTTGGACAAGGTCATGCCTACGCTGCCGGTGCAGCAGTTGCTGAGAAATTCCTTGAAGCACGACTTGGTCATACCATGATGCAACACAAGATTTATGCCTTTATCTCTGACGGTGGTGTCCAAGAAGGTATTAGTGCAGAGGTAGGACGATTGGCAGGAAACTTAGGACTCAACAATCTTATTATGTTCTATGACGCTAATAACATTCAGCTTTCTACTGAGTGTGGAGCAGTTATGGACGAAGATACTGGCATGAAATATCGTGCTTGGGGATGGAATGTGTTGGAGATTGATGGCAATAATCCAGACGCTATTCGTGAAGCACTTGTAGCTGCTAACAAGGAAGAAAGCCGCCCTACGCTTATCATCGGTAGGACTATTATGGCAAAAGGAGCATTGCAGGCTGACGGTAGTAGCTACGAAAACAGCATTAAAACACATGGCGCACCATTGGGTGGTGATGCCTATAGAAATACAGTAAAGAATCTTGGTGGTGACTTAGAAGACCCATTCAAGATTTTCCCAGAGGTTCAGAAGCTTTATGATGACCGTGCAGCAGAACTCAGAAAGATTGTTGCTGAGCGTCATGCAGCTGAAGCACAATGGGAGAAAGAGAACCCTGAGAAGGCAGCACAGATGCGTGAGTGGTTCTCTGGCAAGGCTCCAAAGATTGACTGGAGTGGCCTTGTACAGAAGCGCGACATTCCTACACGTAATGGTTCTGCAGCTTGTCTCGGTGTTATCGCAGAGCAAGTTCCTAACATGATTGTATCATCAGCCGACCTCAGCAACTCTGACAAGACAGATGGATTCCTTAACAAGACACACGCACTCACACGTGATGACTTCAGCGGAGCCTTCTTCCAGGCTGGTGTTAGCGAGTTGGCAATGGCATGTATGTGTATCGGTATGATGCTTCATGGTGGTGTCATCACTGCTATGGGAACCTTCTTCGTGTTCTCAGACTATATGAAACCGGCTATTCGCATGGCTGCTCTCATGCAGACTCCAGTTAAGTTTGTATGGAGTCATGACGCTTTCCGCGTTGGTGAGGATGGTCCTACACACGAGCCAGTAGAGCAGGAAGCACAGATTCGATTGATGGAGAAGTTGCAAAACCACGCTGGACAAGACTCTGTTCGTGTGCTTCGTCCTGCCGATAGTGATGCTGCAACCGTTTGCTGGCAGATGGCTATGGAGAACATGGATACGCCAACAGCACTCATCTTCTCACGTCAGAATGTGAAGAGTCTACCAGAGGGAACAGACTATCAGCAGACTCGCAAGGGTGCATACATCGTAACAGGCTCTGACGAGCAGTTTGATGTTATCCTCGTTGCAAGCGGTTCTGAGGTTTCTACCTGCGTTGCTGGAGCTGAGTTGTTGCGTAAGGACGGAGTGAAGGTACGTGTCGTTAGCGCACCATCAGAGGGTCTCTTCCGCCGTCAGAGTAAGGAGTATCAGGAGCAGATTCTGCCAAGAGACGCTAAATTTTCGGTTTAACAGCAGGTTTGCCAGTAACGATCGAGGGCTTGGTTGGTGCCAATGGAAAGGTATTCGGCCTTAACAGCTTCGGTTTCTCAGCACCTTACACAGTCTTGGATGAGAAGTTAGGCTTCACTCCAGAGAATGTATATAAGCAAGTAAAAGCATTTTTAGCATAAACGTTTAACCTGAGTCTCTAAGTTCATCACCGAAGGTGGAGGCTCATAAAAAACCTAAACAGCTTATGGAAATTAAGACAGTAGGAGTTGCCTGCGACCACGCGGGCTATCCATTAAAGCAGTTCGTTATCCAGTATTTGGAAGAGCACAAGTATGCATATAAGGACTTTGGCTGTAATAGCGATTTAAGTTGCGACTATCCTGACTATGCTCACCCATTGGCTGAAGCCATTGAGAGTGGTGAAGTTTATCCTGGTATCGCTATCTGTGGTAGTGGTGAGGGTATGGCAATTGCACTTAACAAGCACCAAGGTGTACGCGCAGGTTTGGTATGGAACAAGGACGTTGCAGAGTTGACTCGTCAACATAATGATGCAAATGTTGCTGTACTTCCTGGCAGATTTATCGATAATAAGACAGCAGAAAAGATTCTCGATGCGTTCTTCAAAGCAAGCTTCGAGGGTGGCAGACACGAGCGTCGTGTTAAGAAGATTCCTGTTCAACAGGGCTAATCATAGCTTTGTCTGATTAAATAAGACAAACAAAAGATAAACAGTTAAGGTGTTCAGAGGATTCTGGACACCTTTCTTTTTTGGATCTTCAGGATTTTGGAGTGATAAAGTTTGCCACTTGTGTTTAGGGTTTGAAGTAATGTCGCACGGAGGGACGGAGAGGACGGAGGATTATTAAAACAAAGCAATGGAAGTTACGGAGGCACCGTCGGTGCATAGAGCAACGGAGCTTGTTTGCCAAATTTGTTAGCCATTTATATACAAAGCGTTTACCCCAAAATAGTTATCAAGAATCTGTATGCTACACCTCCGTTGCTCTTTGTGCCGTCGGCACCTCTGTAATATTGGCTTTACCTCCGTCCCTCCGTGACTCTGTGTGCCTTATATGCAAGAGTTTTAGTTTATCACTCCATATTTCGAAGAACCTCTTTTTTATCGTCATTAATGCCAATTCGGTAGGAAGAAACCTACACACAGTCATATTCATTCATATTATTCATTAGCTCCTACCCCTCTCTTATTTTATTGTTGTACATGATATTTGCCCTTACAACAGGCATATCAGACTATATCAAGGTAGATAAAACCTCCTTCAACTCCGTTCCTCTGTGTGAAATTTACCCCTCAAAAGTAAAGAAATATATTTACAAACCCTTCTAAGGAAAGGTAAGGAAATAGCTTAAAAGCGAGTTAATTTAACGCTGCCGTAACTCTTTTGTTATCAAGCAGTTGTGAAGTAGGCTTTCAAAAGGTGCTTAACTGGACTCCAAAAGGGCGTTAGTAAGACTTCAAAGGGCACCTTTTGCAAGCCAATTAGGCGTTATTTGCAAGCCATTTGGTGGTCTTTTAAAAATCAGTATGTGAAAAAATCGGACAAAAGAGAATTTATCCGTAGTTTGAATGAATAGGGTTTGTCTTTACGTTTAGCACTTTAATCCCACTCGTTTATTAGACCACAATAGACCGATTTCAGTTTAAGAGATAAAAAACAGAGCAACTCTAAGTTTCTGACTGTAAACTTAGAATTGCTCTGTGTGCCGTATTATATGATAGCTTTAGCTTATCACGCCATATCTCGGAGGGACCTTATTTGTCTCAATAACAAAGATATAGCAGACTACACCAAGCTAAAAAGCGAGATAAAGTACCAATAAGAAGATGATAGAAGTTGGGAGACCATACCACACATAGTAGCAATAATGCGTATTGTAATCTACTAATTAGTTTGACTTAAATAGACTCCACTCCTTCAATTTCACTTCATGTGACATTCACGCTGTGAGAAAACAGGGTTATTCCCCTTCCTCACCCATGTTCACTTCTTCAGGGAGATGGAAGCGATACTTGCGTGCAAAGACATCACCCACCTTGTTAATCTCAAGGAAGGTAGTGCCACCACCTACGCCAAACGTACCAGAAAGATAAGCAATCTTATCCTCTAACTCAATGTAACCCTTCTGACGAAGCATACGCAAAGCAGCTGTAAACATCTCTTCATTTGACTTATAGCGATGCTGATAAACTGCAATAACACCGTAGCTAAGGTTCAACCAACGCTGTACCTTATCCTTGTAGCAGATAGCCAACACTGGGTGTGGACCACGGAAAGCAGCAAGATTACGAGCAGTCTGACCTGTCTCGCTATCGGTGATGATACCCTTTACACCCAACTGCTCTGTAGCCTCGATAGCACTTCTTGACAAGAACTCACGCTGATCATTCTGGTTGACCATCGGAACCGTTACATGTCCACGCTTATGTGCATCCTGCTCCGCTGCTTCAGCAATACGAGCCATTGTCTGTACAGCCTCAACAGGATACTTACCGCTTGCTGTCTCACCACTCAACATCAACGCATCGGTGTGGCTATAGATAGCATTCGCAATGTCAGTAACCTCAGCACGCGTAGGACGAGGATTGTTAATCATCGTGTGTAACATCTGAGTAGCCACGATAACAGGCTTCTTCTTCAAGATACACTTGTTGATAATGCTACGCTGAATACCAGGAATCTGCTCGATAGGCACCTCGATACCCAAGTCACCACGTGCAATCATGATACCGTATGAAGCATCGATAATCTCGTCGATATTGTCTACACCCTCCTGATTCTCAATCTTTGAGATAATCTTAATATCAGAGTTATGCTCGTCAAGAATCTTCTGAACAGCAAGAACATCAGCTGCTGAACGAACAAAAGAGTGAGCGATAAAGTCGATATCCTCCTCTATTGCCAACAAAATATTAGCCTTATCCTTCTCTGTTAAGGCAGGAAGTTCAATATGTTCACCAGGTACATTCACACTCTTGCGTGAGCCAAGCTCACCTTCATTCTGCACCTGTGCGACTAACATTGGACCTGCACTCTCAACGATCAGCATATCCAATGCACCGTCATCAAAGAGAACGTGGTCGCCAACCTTCACATCACGAGCGAAGTCAGGGTAAGAAACATTGACAATATCCTTTGTTGAATCAACATCAGGACGACCGAAAATCTTAACCATATCGCCCACCTTGTAATGAATAGGCTCATCCACAGCAGTGGTTCTCACCTCTGGTCCCTTGGTATCAATCAGCAAAGCCACATGCTGAGACACAGCACGTGTATTGCGAATAATCTCCTTAATACCTTCAGGACTTGCATGTGCCGTATTCATACGTACGACATTCATACCTGAGAAGAAAAGCTTTCTTAGGAAGTCAACATCACAGCGACGGTCGCTAATAGAACATACTATCTTTGTCTGTTTCATAAAATTGAGTGTGTTATTGTTTAATTTGACATTGCTGAGAAAATAATATATAAGAGTGATGACATGAGAATAACGAACAACAAGAAGCCAACAAAGATGATGGTTACTTTCTTTCCCAGTCCGCCCTTCGATGTTTTTTTATCCATCGCAGGCCTGACTTGGCTTTGCGTGTTATCCCTTTCCACTTGTACATGGTTCACAGTGGCAGTTGTCTCAGCAGCACTACCACTTGGCGCACCCATCTGCGGGGTTGCAACCGTCATACTCTCACCACAATAGGGGCAATTACATCTTAGCGTATTACCACCCTCCGCCTCTATTACAAAGGGACGATGACAATGTTTACAGGCTATCTGAAATTGCATTTAAACCTCCTTTCGTCTGTTATTATCTTACGTCGTCAATGAGAATATGTCCATCTTGCGATAGCACCTTCACCTGACGATATTCCGTTTCACCATCTTGCGACAGTCTCACTTTATACCAATTATCATCAATAGCATCAACCTTTAGGTTGCGTTGAAGTTGGTTAAAATCTGGCTCTGTAGCCGTATTTCCAAAGGCACCCCACCACACAGTCGCCTCATCAACATCATAGTCATAAGAGCCTTGAGTGCCAAAGACCATTCGATGACAGTAGTCTGTGAGGTAACGACTGTAGAAGTCTGCATCCGCATCCTCCGTAAGAACAGCTTTCTTATAGAATGACTCTAAGAATCTGCAGATACTCTTTCGCTTCTCATCCTGTCGCTGTGCCTCAGCTTCTTGCGCCTCTATCTGCGCACGAACCTGCATCATAGAGTCAGCTTGTGCCTTGCGTTGTGCTTGGAGTTCTTGCTGAGCAGCTTCCTTCTGGTTGTTCCAATAGATGTAACCAAAGACTGCCAAGCCTCCTAAGATGAGAACTATCAAGATAGTAAGCAAGACTTTCAGTGTAGAGCCAGACCCTTTCTGCTCTCCTTGCCCATGATAGGTTGTTGTACAGAAGGGGTAACAGGACTTGCCAACGTGGGCAAGTTAACGAGCAACGACTCTCCACAATAAGGACAATTGCAATGTATTTTATCATTGCCATCGGCCGTAATCATAAACGTGCGATTGCATTTATTACAAGTTACATTATACTGCATATGCTACCACTTCTTAAGAACAATGATTAGTGAGGACAAAGGGTTAACAACATCCCTAATAGTCTAACACGGTTTATCTTGTGCAAAATTAATAATTTTCTTCCATATTTGGAAATGTTTTAAGCAATAATATAAGGTCAATTTTACGAACAAATGCGAAACTTCTAATATAAGATTACTTGAGTTCGGGATAAGTTTAGCATGAAAAAAGTTCCAACTGCCTTGTTTTTTCCACATACACCGGCAGTGCCTCTGGCTTGTTATCAAAGAAGCAGTATGCTGTAAGGGCAGAACACAAGTTCATGATAAAGTTGTGTATCGAGCGGTGTCTTGAGTGAACAAGGTTGGCCTTGTTCTTAAGCAGTTCGTTAATGCACTCGATGATGTATCTTTCCTCAGCATGATCTTGTCCCACATAGGCATCAGTTTGTTCTTCATCTTAGCCTTGAGCCCATGAACGAGTTGGATACCTTGACCGAACAGGCTCTCAAAGAGTTCCTGCTTGATATATCCTCTATCAGCGAAGACCTTCCCAAACAAGACCTTTGCAAACACCGTCCACACCCTGCTATCCCTGTCATCCACATTTGCTCCTGTAAGACAGAACGTTATCACTTCACCAGAATCATTGCATAGCAGGTGCAGCTTAAATCCATGGCACCAGCCCATGGTGCCCTTTCCGTCCTTGGCAAGGCCGGCAAAGACTTTGTTGTAATATCGTCGTACATTGTGACACACGGGTATCATTGTGCTATCAACGAATGTTATACCCGTACACTTGCCGAAGGCATAGAGCTTCATGAACAGCATCATCTTAAAGAACACTCTTGGCATGAGTTCAACGAAGCGGTTATAGGAAACCGCATCGGGAAAATCCTGACGCATCACCCCTTTGACCCAATTCAAATAATACTCCTTGAAATTGCGATATGCGCCGAAATGATAGCATACCAAAATGGTCATAATCTCACTTTCTGAGAGCCTGCCCTTGCGGTTTCGGTAGCGTTTGCTGTCACTGTTATGAGACGGTAGACGCAGGTTTTTCACAAATTCGGCACTCAAATTCTTATCAAACTCGTCGATTATACAGAAAATTTCAGTAACTTTGTCCTTGGTAATCATCGTTCAAAAATTTGTAATCTATTGATTATCACCTATAAAGATACGAATTTTTGACGAGATTACCAACTTTTACAAGCCTTTTCTTATCCCGAACTCGCGTATAAGATTCTACAACAAGAAACTGCTATCTACACTGCGTTTAGGGTTTAGCACCATTTGTGTTTAGCCTTAGCACACGATGTGCGGAGCATCAGCACACGATGTGCGCAGTACCTCTACCCCACTTAAAAATAAGGAAGAAGGAGCGTTAAGTTCGTCATCGTAAATAGAAGATAGGAGCCTTCTGAGATATAGAGTCATAAAGTAAGCCTACTAAACATAAGGCACACGGAGAAAAAGAGTGGACGGAGAGGTGAGCATAAAGATAATATCACAGAGGTGCCAATGGCACAAAGAGCAACAGAGCCGTAGCCTACGTATTGCTAATAGCTATGGTAACAAATGTTTTAAATAATTCTTTCAAACCATGGATATGTAATGAAGTAGACAAAAGTGCTAATAATACTCGCAGATAATCTCCGTTGCTCCATGCACCGACTGGTGCCTCCGTGCCTATCATAGGGTTGTATTTAATATTCCTCCATTCACTCCGTACCTCTGTGTGACACTTCTTTAAAGTGCTAAACTCAAAGGATAAACCGTATCAATCGAAAATCCCTAAAGAACCTAAGATGTCACAAGACGATTACGTAATAAAGTCTTTCTCTTCAAAAAGGTAGCAACCCTTCTATCCATTGTGGGCGAATTTGTCCTTCTTTTTTTCATTCGTTTCGGGCGAAGAACAGAGAGTCCCATCAAGCGGATGGGGCGGTTGTGATAGTCCGTATCTTTTAATAATTGCTTGGCAAGAGGAAGGATATCATCTTTCGTTCGGAGGATTTTATCCTGTGTAAGACTGCGTGTTATCTGCGTTGTAGCATCCCACTTCAGCTTTAGTGTGAGTGTTCTTCCCTTAAAATCTTTCGCTTTGATTCGTTCAATTAATTCCAAAGTGATGTGATAGAGTTCGATGATAATCTTTGATTCGATACGCAAATCCTCAAGAAAAGTGCGCTCACAACCGACCGATTTACGTTCATATTCAACGATGACAGGACGATTGTCAATGCCACGTGAGAAATCATAGTAAACATTGCCCATCTTACCAAACACCTGCACAAGGTGTTCACGTGATATCTGTCGTAGCTGCTCTCCCGTAAAGACACCCATACTATGCATTCGCTCAGCCGTTTTTGGACCAACGCCCCACAGCTTCTCAATGGGGAGTTTGCCGATGAAATCAAGCGCACGGTCGGGATGTACCGTGAAGATTCCATTTGGCTTGCGCATATCAGAGGCTATCTTAGCCAACAGTTTATTGTAGCTTATTCCTGCAGAGGCTGTTAGCGAGGTGCGCTCAAATATCTTTCGTTTGATTTCTTTCGCTATGTCGACAGCTAATTCTATTCCTTTTTTATTCTCCGAAACATCAAGAAAAGCCTCATCCAGTGAGATTGGCTCAACCAAATCTGTGTATTCATGAAAGACAGCATGAATCTGTCGTGACACTTCTTTGTATCTATCGAAATGTGAAGAGACAACGATCAGCTGCGGACAACGCCTTTTCGCCTGCGCCATTGACATGGCAGAATGAACGCCAAAGGGACGAGCCTCGTAGCTGGCAGTCGACACCACGCCACGTGGACCATCGAAACCGACAGCGATAGGCTTCCCCTTCAGTTCAGGATTGTCCCTTTGCTCAACTGAAGCAAAGAAAGCATCCATGTCAATGTGAATAATTTTACGCATGATAGTACCCTGTTCTCTATGCAAAGATACGGCTAAGAAGTGGAAAGATAAGGATTTCTGATTAATAAATAAATAAAAAAGCGTATCTTTGCAACAAAATAACGAAAATAGAGTTATAATAACTATACGGACCAAAGTACGAATAACCAAATGAGAGAAAACGAGAGTCATGATGCCATGGGAAAGTTTCAACGCTGTTTGAAGCGTGCTTTTGACATTGTTGGTGCGCTCATAGGACTTATCATCTGCTCTCCTCTATTTCTCTTCATCAGTATTCTTATCACTTATCAAAGCAATGGACCCATCATCTTCCGACAGATACGTATCGGATATAAAGGACGTCCGTTTGCTATCTTTAAGTTTCGTACAATGAGTAGTGTTGTGGAGGAAGAGGGTCCGCAACTTGTTGCAAAATGTGATAGTTCGAACTCTACCCGATTGGAACAGTTCCTGCGTGGACATCACTTAGACGAACTGCCACAACTATGGAATGTGCTTAGAGGTGACATGTCGTTCGTGGGTCCGCGCCCTGAACGTAAGTTCTTTATCGACAAGATTATCGAACAGACCGACCGCTATCAGCTCATCTATCAGATGCGACCGGGGCTTACTTCTGAGGCAACACTCTACAATGGTTATACCGATACAATGGAGAAATGCTTCGACGAATGGAGATGGACATCCATTACTTGGAACATCGCACCTTGTGGTTGGACTTTACCATCGTCATTAAGACGGTTCTAAAAATTGTTACTGGAAAGAAATTCTAAACAGAAAGATGAAGAAATATATTCTATTTGTATTACTCGCATTATGTTCTTTGAACGGTTTTGCACAGTCGTCTATGACGGATACGCAGGTAATGGACTTCGTGCAGAAGGAGCATAAGAAAGGTACTCCACAGGCGCAGATTGTCACCAAGCTCATGCAGAGCGGTGTAGACATCTCGCAGATACGCCGCGTGAGAAACATATACGAGAAGATGCAGAAGGGGAAATGCTGCTTTCGGAGCTGCAAAAGAGGGTACGACAACGGATCGTAGTCGTACAAATAACGGACAGACAAGTCCTACTGCTGCCCCGGGAAAGAGCAAACGACAAATCGCTGATGCGACACTCGATGATTACAATAACAACGAGCAGGAGATAAACAGATACTCAGAGGGACGTATCTCAGCTAATCGTTCGTGGACAAACACCTACGATGAGAACGATGGTGAGTACCTGAAGATGCAGGCTGAGATGAATGATTGGATGCCACAGGACACTGCTGCGATGTATGAAAACCTACTGAAGCAGCTGAGTCGTAACCGAAAGAAGGTTTGGGGACGTGACATCTTTAATAATAAGAGTCTTTCTTTTGAGCCAAACATGAATATGGCACTGCCTCGCAACTACCGTATTGGCCCCGGTGATGCCGTGTTTATCGATGTATATGGTGCTTCACAAAAGTCTTACCAGACAACGGTTGCCCCTGATGGTTACGTCACCTTGGAGGGTTTCGGCCCTGTTCAGGTGAGTGGTTTGACAGTAGATCAAGCAAACAACCGTATCCGTGAGAAGATTGGTAAACGTTTTAGTAGTTCGAACATACGCCTCTCTGTTGGTCAGACCCATACCATTATGGTAAATGTTGTGGGCGAGGTGAAGACCCCAGGAACCTATACACTATCGGCTTTTGCCACTGTCTTCAACGCACTTTACATGGCTGGCGGTATCGGTGACTTAGGAACACTGCGCAACATCAAGGTTTATAGAGGAGGAACACTCATCACTACGGTTGACGTATACGACTTCCTTCGTCGAGGTCATCTGAGTGGTAACGTGCGATTGGCTGATAACGACGTCATCGTTGTTGGTCCTTACGAAATGCTTGCACAGATTAGCGGTAAGGTGAAACGCCCAATGTTCTATGAGATGAAACGTGGCGAAAGCCTTGGAACGCTCATCGGTTATGCGGGAGGATTTGCTGGTGATGCCTATACACGTTCGGTACGTGTACGCAGAAAGACGGGTCGCCAGTATTCTATCTTCAATGTTAATGAGTTTGACATGCGCAACTTCCGCGTGGCTGACGAGGACTCAATCAGTGTTGACTCGGTTATTCCAAGATACGAAAACATGGTTGAGATCAAGGGAGCTGTGTTCCGTCCGGGTATGTATGAGGTTGGTGGACGCATCAATAGCGTACGTGGATTGATTGAAGCTGCAGACGGATTGACAGAGGTGGCATTTGCTCCACACGCCGTTTTACACCGCAAGAAGGCTGACCGTACACTGGAGGTTATCTCGGTAGATGTGGACGGAATCCTTACAGGTCGTGTGGCTGACATCCCTATACAAAATGAAGATGTACTCTTCATCCCTACACGTACGGATGCACAGGAGCAACGAACCATAACCATTCATGGTGAAGTTCTCTATCCGGGTATCTATCAATATGCTGATAATGAGTCGTTAGAAGACTTCATCCTACAAGCTGGAGGTCTGAAACAGAGTGCCTCTACGGTGAGAGTAGATGTGTCTCGTCGCATCACAAACCCACAAGCACTGACACCAGACTCTATCATCGCCCGCACCTACTCCTTCTCTCTACGTGACGGCTTTGTCATCGATGGTGCGCCAGGTTTCGTTCTTGAACCTTACGATGAGGTGTATGTACGTAAGAGTCCGGGTACAACCAATCAGCAGAATGTTAGTATTGATGGTGAGGTTGTATTTGCAGGAAACTACACGTTGACAACAAGGAAGATGCGCCTAAGCGACATTTACAAGGCAGCAGGTGGTGCAACAGAACTCGGATATATCAAAGGTGCACGCTTAGAGCGTCGCCCTACTCCATCCGAACGCATACGAATGGAGAACGCTTATAAGATGCAATTAGACCAGCAACGCAAGAACATGATGGACTTAGCTATCAGAACAAAGGATGCTGGTGTGCTTCAAGCGATAGAGCAGAACAACAAGAAAGTAGAAGAAAAGTTCAAAGTTCCTGACGTATACCCAGTTGGTATCGAGTTAGATAAGGCGATAGCTAATCCAGGAAGTGATGCCGACATCGTTCTCCGTGAGGGCGATCGCATCGTCATTCCACAATATAATGGAACCGTTAAGATTAATGGTGCGGTTATGTTCCCTAACTCTGTCGGTTATGTTGAGGGCAAGAGCGTTGCTTATTATATCGATCAGGCAGGCGGTTTCGCCAGCGATGCGAAAAAGAGCAACACCTATATTCTCTACATGAACGGTATGTTAGCGAAGGTAGGACATAATGCCAAGGTACGTCCAGGCTGTGAAATCATTGTTCCTACAAAGATACAAAGTAAGATGAGCCTTGCCGAAACCCTCAGTGTTGGTTCAAGTGCTGCCAGCATCGCAGCCGTCATTGCAACAATTGCGAACTTGCTGAAGTAAGAAATTATCTCTATCAATAAGATTGTAGACAGTGTTTTGCAGTCAATAAAAAAGAAGTTAGGTCAAAGCAAATAATGCTAACCTAACTTCTTTATTATTAATACTATACAGTGAATATCACCTGTACAAAGTCGTTTTATGCCACCTATTAGACCCGTGTTGGTGCCCCGCACATGTCGTGTTCAGGCTTCGCACCATTGGTGCGGAGCACTTATAGCCTCACAATAGAGTACAAAAAGGGAATGAATTGGTGGTTGGGAAAGCGTTACACTACCCATTCTCATAGTCTAAAAGAGTTTTAGCAGAAGGAAATATGCAATTCTATTCGTATCAGACAACCGTAAAAGGAATTAGATTTTAATCCATGATGCTGGCAAAGTGAAATGACATTCTTCCATATTCAACCATTTCTTAGGTGCAATAACCACTTTTTCACGATTCTGATTGAGCCATGCACCCCACCACGAAAAGGAAGAATTTGCGATGATATTATGCGCACAACACGACATCAACTGCATATCTCGGTAACTCTCAACACCTGTATTCCATGTCACATAGACTACTGGAGCTTTCAGATATGGCTGAAGATGCTGCTGACACCATGCGATGTCGTTACTAAAGATACAAAACAGTGAGGGCGTAACATGAGCACACATCTTCTCTATGGCAGTGCGATAATAGTCGAGGTCGCAGATACCTTGATAAAGATTATTACCAACATAATCTCCTCGTCTTACGTGTAACGCAATGCTGTTTTCATCTAATTTCTCTAACAAAGATAGGTTTTCCGTGCGCTTAAAAGCAGGGAAAGTAAAGGCTTTCAACACCTTCTCACGATATGCAGCAAAGTATCTTTCATCCTGCCAATAGCCATCGAAGTATCTGTTTCCTTCTTTTGTCAACACCGTTTCATCAAAGCGAAGCGTAGAACTCTCCAAACACATACCTTTACGACGTGGGAGTAGGCGTTTGCCAATACGCCATAAAAGATAATTAGGATAGTAATAGGCAATGCGCATAATGTCAGTAGCTGAAGCCTTCTGAGCTGCTACAGAAAATATGTTCTCCAGTTCGAATCCATTATGCAGATGGTAGCCTTGGAAACTGGAAAGGTCGAGTGCCACACGCTCCTTGGGGAAAGACTCCTGCAGAGAGAGGTATAAAGCATACTGGAACATCTGATTGCCCAAGCCACCTAATATCTTTACTATCTTCATTTGCGGATGAGTTTCTTTATTATACCCTTTAAATCATAGAGCATAACCATTTTATTGATGAATAAGCAACATCTTAATAGAAGATGATACTTATACTTTATGTTGAGAATAGCTATGTCTTTCACCTCCGATTGCTTCACGTCCATCTGATTTGTAATCTTATCCTCATGATCATTGAAAGAGTTGATATGAAGATGATCTAAGAACTTTCTGCGCTTCCCCTTCAGTAGACGGTAATACCAATCAACGTCAACAAGCCAGTTAAGGCGGTTGTCAAAGTCTGTGATATGCGCTCGCTTAAAAGCAATACAGGAGCAAGGTCCAATAACATTACAAAGGAAAAGAAGGGAAGGGCAGCCTATGAAGAATTTCATCACAGCCTGTGAAAGACATTTGGCTTTAAAACTCCACCATTAAAAACCTTCACACGTGTCACAAGCACCTCATATCCCTTTTGGAATTGTACGTTTAGAGAAGTCAGATAATTGTCTTCTTCGAAAGCCTCATCATGGTGTAATACAATAACATACTTACCACTTGCCAACTGTAAACCATGATTCCAATTATTCACTGCGCCTGTTGAGGGCACATGATGCCGATAAATAAGATTGGGATTATTAAGCGAAGACACGTAATCCTCTATAGACGAATCAGTGGAATCATCTACTACAACAATCTCATAGTCCTTAAAATCCTGCTTACAGACAGAACTGTACGCACTCTTAAAAAGGTCGAGATTATTATACGTCGGTATTACTATCGTGAATGTCTTCATTCAGTTCTCTTTTACAAGCAGTCTCATTAATCAGATACCAACTTAATAACAATAACGCAAAGGTATAGGTATTATCGAAGCTTCCACCCCAAAAGAGGTCCAAAGTTAAACCGATAAACAATCCTAACTCTACTGAATAACGTCGGTATGCTTTATATCTCAACAATGTTTTGACAATACTTACGAGGAAGAATAACAAGACGATGACACCAAAGCTATAGCCAAGTGTCAAGATACAAGACTCCGTCACGCCATTGGCTATCAAATGAGAAGGTGTACTAAAGTCTTGGTTTTCGTCCAAATGGATATTAAAGAAGCCATGTCCTATCCATGGGTCTTTTGCTATCTCTTTTAAGAAATGGAACCAAATAAACGCTCGATAGAAGTTGCTTAGATTAGAGAACATCGTGACAAGTGTTGCCATAAACACAATGACAATACTTGAAACATACATTCCAACCATCATAATCTTACTTCTATACAGACGCAGATAATACATCGTTGCAACGACCGCACCGATGATAAGATAGCGATACGAACCAGACAAGATAAGATTGCCTACCATCGACGCAAGTCCTATGTAGAAGACAAGTTTATTCACCTTCTTCTGGTTGAGCATATAACAAGCACTCACAAAGGTGATACTTCCTGAATATAAGGCATTACCCTTAAGCCTGGGAAACGTGCAAGTGCTTCACCAGGGCGCACAGGTGGCAGTTCTGTCCAGGGCACATTCACCCCGACAAGGAACAAGAGATTCGTTCCAAAGTCAAGAATAAAGATGATAAAAACGAAGACACGCAACGCTTCCAAGCACGACTTCTTATCCTTAACACCCAAGAGGAGAATACAAAGGAAATAGAATTGTCCCCAATAAGCTATGTTCCAAGGCTTTAAACCATCGCATAAGGCGAAATAAACTCCGACTCCTAAGGATAGACAGATAAATAAAAAGAAGATTGGGGTATATCTCAGACTACGTAGAAAGGTGGTAGGTGAGAATATCATTAACAGCGAAAGGGCGAACAATCCCATTGGAACAATGCCTGTACCCAGTATCTGTGTAAGGAAAAGAAAGAGTGCAAATAAGATATAACGAACCTTCTCTGACATCACTTTACCTCCTTTCTAACAACGATAATTGTGTACACCAAGAACATAAGGAAGGACACAACGTATGAGATCAATACAGCCATTGACAAGCCATTAGCCCCTTCGCCTCTCATACAAAGATAGTAAGAGCATCCTACCATCAGCAAAGCCCAGACAATATTGATGGCAAAACATTGCCACATCTTACCAAGACTGTATACTGCCATCTCAAGAACATTAGCTAAAGCGGAGAATATTGTTGAGATTGCAAGTATCTGTACAGGTACGGAATTGTCATAAGTTGCTCCGTATAGTCTCATGATAAAACCTCCAAAGAGCATCACTCCGATAGATAGTAACAGTGCCGTAACACCTACTATCAGCATATTATACTTCAAAGTAGAGACGAAGGAGGTCTTTTCCTTATGCAAACTGGATAGGATTGGCAGGACTATCTGACTGAAGGCTGTGGGAACAAACAAGATAATAACTTTCCACTGGTCAGCTGCTTCGAAGACTGCAAGTTCCTGAAGCCCTCTGCTCGCACAAGTATTGAGCGTATCAACCAGAACGAAGGGGTGATAAGCAGTGCCGACAAAGCTGCAGGAAGGCTATAAGTATATAAGATAGAGAAGTCCTTTAGATGAAGTTTCTTTATGCTTAACTTCTTTATATGAATAGCTGAAAAGTTCTTATTGATAGAAAGATGATTCGTAACAAATATCAAGATGAATCCCATTCCAAAACCAAGAATAGCTCCATTGACACCAAAATAATATGCTCCAAAAATCGTTAAAACCGATTCTAAGACACTTCCCAACAATGTATTGATAGCGATTGCCTTGAAGTTTTCAAAGCCCATCAAGGCTCCATTCTGTACACCATTGATGATAGAAAAGAACAATAAGACTGCTCCTACCCTTACTGGTAATACGATACTTGGATGGTGAAGGATGTTATTAGCAATAAACGGTGCGCCTAACAGTATCAGGATTGCCGTTATGATAGCCATTAAAAGTCCGAAGTAGTTTGTCGCTGCATAGACAGCAGGAATCTTATCAGCCTGCTTCTCCCTGTATTCTGCTATATACTTAGTTGACGTAACACCTAATCCTGCTGAGCCAAGCACAATAAACATATTAATTGTAGAGCGCACCATAGAGAACTCTCCGTATGCTTCTTTCTGCAAAATATGGGCACAGATGATACCAACGAGTAAGGTAAGGAACTTCGCTAAAGCCGTTCCTGTGAACGACCACACCAGTCCTTGCCCCATTCTTCGTGATATAGAAGATGAGTTTATACGCGTTATGATATCCTTAACTCTAATCATCAACTATTCGCCCTTTGCTCCACCAAACAATAACGAGAAGTTACAAATAACGAATGTAACCATCATACTCAGGAAAACAACAATGAAAACAAATGCCATTCGTTTTGGTCCTGCAGGCTTGACAGGTACAGATGCACTCTGAACTATTGTAAAAGAAGGTGTGTGTTCCTGCAACTTTGCCTGCGCATTTTGTAACTGTGTGCTCAACGCACTATAAGCATTAAACTTCAACTGCATATCATTCTCCAAGTCATCACGTTGTGACTGAAGCTCTTGCAAGATAACATCTTGGTTGGCATCAGAGAAGGTTGCATACTTCTGACGTGCGTTCTCATACTTCGTCTTTGCCTCTGCTACCAACTTTGTATAATACTTCACGTCATTCTTCATCTTGTTTGTTTTATAGTTAGTGATGAAGTCCTGCAGTTTAGCTCGTACCGAATCAGCAATCGTAGCACTAATCAATGGGTCTTGATCTTCCACTGAAATCGTTATCAATCCAGTCTTAATATCAATGTCACATGCAATACTATTCTTTATACTCGTGAAGATTTCGTCTTGCTTTTTATTAAGCATAAACGGATTAATAGAGTCTGTTTTGCTTGTAAGACTGTCTTTATCGCTAAACTTCTTTGCAATCCATCCAATCGCTTTAGCGTATGGCGACTCTTTCTGATGATTAGAAAGATAATCGTAGTAACTGGTTTTTACCGAACCATCTTTTGTCTCTACAGGAATCTGTAGCAGACTCTTAACAAACTCATTAGACTTCATCAGGTCTGGATAAAGACTTGGCTGCAAGGCATTGGCAGAAGCAACATCGCCAAGATCCACACCAAAGGAAGACGCAATGGAACTCAACTTACCTCCGTTCTCGGTATTATCCATCTCTGGAGCAAGTGATATATCGCACTTATAATAGCGTGGAACAGGTAGAATCACTAAGATTGATCCTACCAATGCAACAACAAATACGATAACATATCGTAACAAGTCATGCTTAAGTTTTTTGAGAAAGGAAACTACTGCAACATTCTCTTTCTTATTGTCTTCCATTGAAACTGTATTTAATTCTGTATTTATCTTTAATAATTAACTACGATATAAAAATAGAAACGTAATGTTTGCTAATTTATTGTATCATCTCTTTGTAGATAAATATGATATTTCTTAACTTATTCAACCCAGCAAAGCTATGTTTTTCTTATCAGATTATACAACCGCTGACGGATTGGTAAAGGCATAACACGAGTGGTAAAACGGATTACAACACTTTGGCAAAAAACATGGAAAGGTATGTAGCCCATCTTCAGCATCCGTACCAAGATACGCACCTCATCACAAGCATAAGCCCAGCCCCCTCTTCTTGCCACCGTCTCCTCCGAATAACGGAACCACAACAAAGACTCCTGAATATTATAAAACTTACTCCCATTCTTTAGCATTCGCAACCAAAGGAAATAGTCTTCAGGGAAATATTCTGTGAGATAACCGCCTACTGCCAACACAGCTGCTTTTCTATACATAGCTGTCGGATGGTTTATAGGACATCTATACTGCGCATAGTTCTTTATCTCATCATACGCTTCAGGAACCTTTCTTATCGACTTTACCCGCATCTTATTGTCTGTAAATTCATCCACCCAAGAGCCTATCACGTCATAGTCTTCATGTGCCTTTAGCCAATTATACTCCATCTCTAACCTATTCGGTTTACAGATATCGTCAGCATCCATACGTGCCACAAGATTATATTTACAAAGTAGTAAGCCATCATTTAAGGTCTTACCCAACCCCCTATTCTCTGGGTATGACACCACTTTCAAGGTTGAATATCTCGACTCATAAGACTTTATAACGTCATACAAAGTATCCGTCAAAGGTCCATCCTCTAATAAAACGACCTCAGCAGCCTCCACAGTCTGCGCAAAGATACTCTCTAAACTCTCACGAAGGAAAGCTGGATTATCTTTCTTATAGACAGCCATTAAAACTGATATGTCAATACGTTCCATACGTTGATGCTCAAGGATTATTTAACAAAAAATAGTTAATAGAACCGTCCAGTGCCTATAATAGACAACGACTCAACTAATATTCTTTAGCTACAAATTTACAAAAAGAAAATAACAAATAACCATTCATAGTGAGAAGATTTCGCAAAAACGATTATCATCAGATAATAATTATACTTTTTATGACACCCGAATACAATATAATTACAATTATTGAGTTTTATTAAGCACAAGAGTACAAACAAAATGTCGATATATACTTTAATAAGTCTTTTTGCATTTGCCATGAGTGCTGTTTGTGGATTCATTATGATTCCACAGATTCTTTCATTTTGTAAAAAGAGAAAATTATATGACACACCAGATGCCAGAAAAATACACAAGAATGTTGTTCCTCGCTTAGGGGGTGTATCGTTTATGCCCAGTATGCTGATTGCTACGGTCGTAGCACTATTGGCGTGGGTCTATACAAGCAAAGGCAATAAGATTGGGGTCAGCCCATGGAGCATCTTCTTTGGCGTGGGTATCACCGTTATCTATATAACAGGCGTACTCGATGACATCTTGGCGTGCGGGCAAAGAAGAAACTTCTCATGCAGATTATTGTGGCAAGTCTGCTTCCGATGTCCTATCTTTACATCAACAACCTCTATGGTTTCTTAGGTATCTATGAGATTCCGCCACTCGTAGGGGCGGTGTTAACCATTGGTGTACTGGTATTTATCATGAATGCTATCAACTTGATAGATGGTATTGACGGCCTCTCTGCGAGCCTTACGCTCATCGCTTTATCAGGTCTTTTCTTTATTTTTCAACGCGAAAAGATATGGGTCTATTGCATCCTTATTGCTGGATTGATGGGTGTATTGATTCCTTTCCTTTACCATAACATATGGGGGAAACAGGAAAAGAACCAAAAGATATTCATGGGCGACTCTGGTAGTCTGACACTTGGTTACATCCTTGGCGTACTACTGATTAAGTTCTGCATGTATAACCCACATGTCATGCCTTATCAGAAGGGTGCAACCCTCCTTTCCGTAACCTTACTCCTCGTACCAACCTTCGATGTATTCAGAGTTATCATCGTTCGAATCCTACACCGCAAACCGATTTTCAGAGCGGATAAAAACCATATCCACCATAAGCTAATGCGTGCAGGAATGACACAGCATCAGGCATTGATAAGCATCATTGCACTGTCGCTTATCTTTATCATCATCAACCTTTCTCTCTTCAATCAACTTCTTGTGACATGGATTATTGCGATTGATATTATTATCTATATCGCCTTCCAATATACCCTCGATGTCTTTATAAGAAGAAAGGGTGGACTTCCTTTCACAGAATAAAGAGGAAGTAAAAAGGAAAGAAACTAAAAAACAAAGCAGCGTTATTAATATATAGACAAAAGGCAGGATTACACCTGCCTTTTACTATATCGTTGTCAAAGAGATAAAAAGTAACCTCTTAAATAAATACTACCCACCTGCTTATCTCTATCCGAGCATCACTTTATATTGAACTTACGGTCCGCACCAACGGTGCGAAGCCTCCGCACATCATGTGTTAGGCGTCCGCACGTCTATTAAAGAGGGATAGAGCGTGTCAAGAAGAGAGAGATAAGAATCCAAAGATGCTAATAACTCACATGATATCGACAATGTTCAGTCGGCAACTACCGCTTAGAATTTATCAAAGTAGAGCCTTACTGTCCCATCATTTAATATCATCTTTCGTCTGTCTATCTTCTCAATTCGGAACACTGGGGTAAGACTTTTAATACCATATAAGCCTAATGTTGACTCATAAGCTGTTAGTGGTCGGTCGCCATTCTCACGGTCAAACTGATAAGGAGAAGTCAACGTAAGTTGGTCATTATCAATCTGGAAACGATAGAGATAGCTATAATGCTGTCCTGTCTTATCCTCCATCTGCAAGAGCTTAGCTTGAAAAGACCAGAAGATTACCTGCTCACTCAAGTCTTCATTCGCAACGGATGTCATTGATTCTATCTTCACAAGATGCCACATTCCCTCCATTCTGCCTGCATCATTGTCCGTTTCCAACGTACAAGAGGAGAAGAGGAGTGTCAGTAGGGGCAAGACAAAGGATAATATCTTTATTCTTTTCATATTCTATTTCGTTCTTTTTACACAATAAAAAGCTATTTCTTTCCTAACAAACCTCGCTTCGTAATGGTCAACTGCATACCATAGTTGTTGCCACCGAGTACTGAACCGAAGTCGGCACCGATGCCCATTCGGACATCAACGCCTCTCATCCACATTGGAAGTTTCTGTCCTTGCAGTGTGTAAGTTGCCTCTCCCATCAGACTCACGTTGTGTCGTTTCTTCGTATAAGGCTGTTCGTAGGTTCCCAATCCCTCCTGCCATGTGCCGAGGAAGCGCCACTTGAAATACTCTGAAGGATGACCTCCCAAACCTACATGGAAACCCACGAAACGGTTGTCCTTAAAGTAGACAGTCCCATCTTCATTATAAATTGGCGAACGATAAAGCGGATTACCAATGCCTTGTCCCCAATGTTGGAAACCGGGGAGGATATAATGGTTATAGTAGTTGTCCTTTCCTCCGATATGATCGGCTATCGTTATGGTATGATCATGGTAAATCGGACCGCTCTGATACTTTGAATAAAGATATTCAACGACAAAATTATTCAACCAATTGTCAGGCTTATAACGATATTCAAAACCTAAGAGCCAGTCCTTGAAATCATAAATCAAGTAGCGACGTTGCTTCTTCTCTTGCCACTCGCTGCCCTCACCATAACCGTCATAGTCAAGCTGGAGCATGGCAGAATGGTCCTCAAAGAACTTATCAGCATAGAGTGAAAAGCCGTGCCAGTCGCCATCATAGTTGAAACGCATCAACCAACTGCCCAACTGGTCACCCTGCACATTCTGATAAGTTGTCTCACCATTGTCGGCACCACCTGGGAGAAAAGCGTTCCAATAAGCGTGCAGCCCTTTCCCATTCTCTATGGTTCTCATTGCGCCATGACCATCAGGAAGATAAGAGGTACCGCCAAAGATACTAACCATCTCTAACCCCATCTCCAACGACCACGGACAGAACACCTCATCATTCCCCACCTTCAGATAGCCTGCCTTAGAGTGGAAGAGCGCGCGGTCGGTATATTTCGATTGCTTAGCCGTGAAATCATGTTGCCAATTTTGGTCGGTCATCATTCCGTAAGCAACGTGTCCTTTGAGGTGCAACCAGCCATTTGCAAAGGGTAGTGTCCAATAGTCTGACAATGCCAAACGCACCTGCGGAATAGGACGAGCATTGATGCCCAATGTCTGTGAGCCCGAACTGAGTTCATTGTTCTTCAGTTCCATCGGCTGTTCCTTGGCTCCAACAGTCAGTGTTCCGTGCCACCATCGTCCTTCCACGTATGCCTGCTGGATAACAGCCTTACTTGTATAATTGATAGGAACGACAACATCTAACCCATAGCCTAAGCCAAACTTCTGTCCTTCATCCGTGCTCAATGGGCGTTCTATGCCCCCACGCAGATAGCCGTTCGCCGTCTCCAGCGAACTGAGTCCATACTTATTGGCATTGAGCCAGAGTGGGGTCTTGCCCTTTGATAGGCTCCCCTGCATTTCTACCTTATATTCTAAGCCTTTTAATGGCTGCAACTTTGACGTGTCACGACGTACCGGCTCTTGATACTGAGCCTGCATCGTCGATGTCATCAAAAGGACAACCAAGGTTGAAAATAACTTCTTCATCATTATAAAGTTAATACCAGCTACAAAGATAATAAAAAAAAGATGACCAGCAAACTTAATTCCTCCGCAAGTAAACGCAACTTATTAGAATTCAAATAGGAAAGTGAATAAAAACAGTCCTCACCTCCTCTATTTTGCATTAACTCCGCACTGTGGCTACATATCTTTCATAAAACCTCCCTTAACTCTGTGCCTCCGTGTGAGATTTAACCTAAAAAGGCGAAGAAATATATTGACAAAATATTCGAAGGAAAAGTAAGAAAAAAACATAAAAGCACATTGTTTTAGCATCTACGTAAGTTCTTTTGTAATCAAATAGTTGCAAAGGAAGATTTTAAAAGGTGCTTAATTGGACTCTAAAAGGGCGTTAATAAGACCTCAAAAGGGCACCTATTGCAAGCCAAAAGAGCATCTTTTGCAAGCCTATTAAGCATAAATAGAATTTTAGAAGACGAAAAATTATTTACAAACCTATGTGGTAGACAAGTGGAGAAGTTAATAAACTGATGAGTTGACAAGTTTATTCTTATAATGGTGAGATGTTCCTCCTACTCTCGAAGTAAGGTAAGCATTTAGCTTTTAAATGTTAAACTTATGTTATTTTACATCTTTAATTTGTTTTTATAGAATTATATCTTTACTTTTGACATCATAAAACAACAGATTGCAAATCTTCCTCTTCTTTCAAGAGCAAGACTGTTTAACAGCCGTACAGAGGGGACTTCAAGAAGTTGTTGAGGTTTTCTCTTTTTTGTTTTCTGGTAAAGGAGATGATAAGGGTGCCTCGTTTATCATTTTTTTTCTAACAACTTAAAAATTTTCAATTATGAGTTCATTTAGAGCAACTTTGGAATTAGGTGGTAAGGAGTATGACGTACTCTACTCTAACTACGAGTTCAGCCGTACAACTGACAAGAAAGGTCAGCCTGCATCAAGCATCTCTGGCGGTCGTATCAGTGTAACCATCGAGTCTACTGATGACACTTCTACTATCGAGGCTATGCTTAACAGCCAGTTCAAGCCTGTTGAGGGTAAGATCGTTTACAAGAAGAGCGAAGAGGATGCTAAGATGAAGGAGATTTCTTTCAAGAATGCTTACATCGTTCATTACAAGGAGACACTCGACGTTAACAACGAGGCTCCTATGACCATCGCTATGACATTCTCTGCTGAGAATATCAATGTTGGCAATGCTGAGCTCGACAACCGTTGGCCTCGCACATAAGTCTGAGAAACATCAGGACTATGCTGAGCCTTCGTGCTCGGCATAGTCCTTTTTTCGTTTCTTACTCAGGCGAGGGGGAACTTTACTATCCTACATACTCCGATTGCTTTCCCTTGAGCTTCTAAATGTAATGCCGTATAAGCCAATTAGCTTTTAATTTTCAAAACAAACAACCCATGTCAATTCCTTTCAACCCCATCACCATCAGCATAGGAAAGAAGTCTCTTTCTTCTTTTATTTCTCTACAAATCGAACAAAATATAGGTAAACACCACCGATTCCAAATGTCTGTTGAACTTGAATCTGGTGGCAATAGATATGTACATAACATCAGCGAGAATAGTAAAAAGTGGCTGGGTGAAAGCATCGTTGTAAAGGCTGCAAATACTCCTATCTTCGTAGGTGTGGTGACAAATGTACAATTACACAGAGAAGGAAGTGACTTTGGATGTATCATCGTTTCTGGCTACTCTGCAACATATAGAATGGAAACGGCACACAGCTGCTTCTCATGGAATGATAGAACCATTGGGGATGTAGTGAAAAAACTGTGCGAACAAGCTAAGGTGCAATTAGAGTTGAATCCTGCATTCAAGGAAACCAAGGACTATATCTGTCAATATGAAGAGTCGGACTTTGACTTTATCCGTCGTCTTGCTCATCAGTATCAGGAGTGGATGTATTTCGATGGAACTAAACTCATCTTTGGTAAACCAAGGAAATTGGCTGACCCTATAAGATTAGAATATGGAACAACACTGTCTTCACTTGACATTGGGTTACAGACCCTCGCACGCTCTGAGCAGGTGTTCTCTTATCACTCTGGTGCTGACCGTGAGATGCAGCGTATGACGCCAGACTTGGCATATGGTCATGACAAACTTGCGGGTGAGGCTTTCCGTGCATCATTAGGTATGTTCTCAAAACCTGCACGACAACATGCGCTGCCACGTATCAGCAATGAGACAGAACTCGTTAACTACATGGGGCGAAAGCAAGCGGCTGAGACGGCTGAGACACATTATATCACAGCTGAGAGTCAGGTACCTACCCTGCGTGTAGGTTCCGTTATAAGTCTCTAGAGTTCATTCTTGGAACGTGTAGGGAACCTATCAGAAGAGAGCTTGGGTAACTTTATCATTATCGAAATAACCCATGAGGTGAGCCAAGGCAGCTACTACAAAAACCGCTTCAAAGCTATCCCTGCAACAATAAAAGCACTGCCAAGTCCAAAGGTGCGTATGCCATTAGCTGAAACACAGATGGCAACGGTGCTCAGTAATGCTGACCCTGACGGAAAGGGTCGTGTTCGTGTGCGTATGAACTGGCAGACGGATGGTATGCAGACAGGTTGGGTGCGTGTGATGACACCTGATGGCGGTAGTAGTAGTGACGTAAAGAGCAACCGCGGTTTTGTATTTATCCCAGAGGTAGGCGACCAAGTCCTCCTCGGCTTCCGTCATGGTGACCCTGCAAGACCATACGTTATGGGGAGTCTCTTTAACGGCACCACTGGTGGTGGCGGTCTTGAAGGAAATCACATGAAGAGCCTTACAACTCGCAGTGGGCATACCATAAAATTGAATGACTCACTATCATCACTTGGAATAACCATCAAAGACATAAAGGGCAATTCCATTCATATTGACTCTGTAGGAGATGACATCATCATCAATGCAAAGCGAAATATTACTATCAATGCAGGAGAGACTTTTACCGTGAATGCAAGAGAAATGGAAGTAAATATAGATGGGGATATAATAGAAAAATTGGCAAAAACAAAATCTCAACTATAGGAAATAAAATATCATTAGAGGCAATGGAGAAAGAGGAAGAAATAACAGAAAACACTAATATTAATATAGGAGGACACTTGACTCAAGAGGTAGGTGATATCGTACTGGAAACTTTTTCAGGTGATGCAATTATTATTGCAGAAGGAAAAGCTCTACTTCAAGGCAAGGATGATGCACGTATTAGCAAAGGATAGCGAAAATAGTTATGAGTGGAAAAGCATATAATAGTTTTGTTTATGACATGTCTGCCAAACTACCAGTGAAGAAAACTGGAGCAAAAGTCATAGTCGAATTTAGGACATCAGGCAGTTATACGGGTGAATATGGTTTCGATTGGATCCGTATGGGAGACTCTGGGCGTAAAGGGGATACTTGGTACGCTAATATTATGGGGCACAAAATTGTAAATGATGATGTGATTGTTGACAATACTAAGAAAGTGTATGACAACTATGCCTTACATTTGTTTAGGACAAGACGGTTCTCTGTATCATGGAAAAAACAAGGGAAACAACCCTTTATATATATAGCCCCTCTTATGACATTACGAAAAGGTGCGAGTGCAAAGCTTACTCTAAAAATTGAGGTAAAAGAACCGGCAGTAAAGATAGTATATAAACCGCAAACTCCTGGAATTTTCAAACTAAGTAAAGCTTCCATTCCTACACTAAGTAAAGGAAAGCACACACTTCCTGATGAACTAATTATAACATGCTTAAAAGAATTCTCTACTGACCAGGAAATAAGAGTTTACGCCTATGATTCAAATAACATGAAGCATCTTGCAGGTAAACTCATAATAAAAGCTAATGATAAAAAACATCAGGTAAATTTAAATGTAGCTATTATTAGTGTAAAATTTAAGAACGAGGAGTTATTTCCCGATATATCAAGCAGTGTAAGAGTAATGAAAAAGATTTATGGACAGGCTTATGTCAATATAAGCAGGAAAAACATTACTCTAAATCTTGAGCGAGTACTAAAAAGTAAAGCGGCAAAAAAGTACTTTACTCCTAAAAGATGGGTTCGAAAAAAGTATATAGTAGATAATAGTTTACATTCTTTTCTCAATGCAGAACTCTCCAAACAGTATCCTAACCTGGGTAATTCCTTAAAAATATATTATATAAACCAAAAGTGTTTTAATGATGATTTAAAAAAGGAGGAGGAGTTATATGGAAAGGCTAAAGATATGTTGTCTCACGAGGCAATCATTTTGCAGAGGGGATTAAAAGACGGTACTGCTACCCATGAGTCTCTACACTGCTTAGGTATACCTCATAGTTTCAGCGAACGTAATGTCCTTTTTTTCGAAATAGCTTTTAAAAGAAACTATACGGACAACATTATGGATTACTCAGATATGTATGGCATACCAACAATCGCAACATGGGAATTTCAATGGTATGCCATTCAAAGATTTATACATGCTTTACATACTGGAAAATGGTAAAATTCTTTTTATTAACAATCTCCATGCTACTGACAGCATGTGTACATCATACCCCAAAAGGGAATATGACAAAAAAAAACAATAATATGGTTTATTTAGAAAAACTTGATACAGCAGATGCTAACAAAAGGATTCTTGAATATAGGGAAAAGCAAGAAAAGGAGTTCCCAGAAGATGAGTTTCTGAGTCCTCCAACTGATTGTGAATATATTGACTCCATGGGATATGTTGTATCTCTGGGTAAGAGTGATAACGGATACCTTAAAATGAGACGGGGGAAAGATAGTCTATTTGGAGAATACCGTTATTATTTTCCAAATGGGAGTCTCAAGAAATCTGGAGAATATTATATTAACGACTTCCAGTGTGGTATATGGAGAGAATACGATGTGAAAGGTCATCTGATTAAGGAAACCGATATGGACAAACCCTATCGAAAATATTCTTGGCAAAACATCCTGCTCTTTGCAAAAAAACACAATATTGACCTTCATGAGGATCAAACTTTCGTAGACCGGTATATAGACGAAACACACATTCCCTATTGGTATGTGAGCTGGATTGACAAATCCAAATATAGCTTTCGTTGCATTACCATTGATGCTCGTAATGGACATATCGTCAGAGATGAATTATCACGTGGAACGAAATAAAAATGTCAAGATAAAATATGACAAAGAAGCAGTCATCTCAAATCTATTAAACAAATGATTTACAATAATAACATACAATATCAATTAGACACACACTTGGAGGTACGCCATTTAGCGAACTCTGTGCAGGAGAGTTGCTTCTCTGCAGAATACACTTTAAAACCTATAAAGGCGCAAACTCTGCCTTTTGGAGAACGAGATGGAATGAATCTATATGAGATCTCTATACCAAATTTTCTCATGAGTTTAGACAAATCTTTAGTAAAATCCTCTGATTTTCTCCAACGATGTGCCTACCGATATGATGGGGTGCAGATTCACATTGGAAACACTAATATCATCAGAATTCTGAACAAAGAAACTTTGAGAGAACAATGGGATACGATATGTTCTTTATTACATTCTGACTATAAGGGATTCTTTGTTGAAGATTACTTAATGAGAATAAATAGTATAATGGAATCCTCCGAAGAACATAACATGACAATAAATAATTATTTCTATTTCGGATTAATCTTATTTGGAATTCCACATGAAACAGCTATCGGATGGAGCAGAATACGGAAAGTGATGTTATCTGATTTTGACGATATCATATTTGAGGAGAGATTGTTTCATGAACAAGATATGGATGATAAACGTTGTTTTTCTATTGTGGGGGAGAACATAAATGAGTCAACCAACTGTAGAATAAACAAATATTATGGACGAGCACAGGTCCCTATGAATAGTTTTTTCCCAGATTGGACACAATTAGAAATTGATTACACTAAAGAAGATATCAATGTATATTGGAAATACGAATTAACTAAACAAGTGGAACAATAGTTTATGGGGCGTAAATTGAATAAATCATCTATAATGGCTACTGCTTCAGAGGATGATATGCAACTGGAGGAGAAGAAACGAAAATGGAAAGATTCCAATGAAGATGTGAAATATGTTTGTGATGGGGGAAAAGTCCAATGCAAGTACTGTAGTTCACCAGTTGCACAAATTAGGGTTACTGCAGAAAGTATTATGCTACAAGACAAACCCTGGGCAACTGTAGGAGATAATAATGGTCAGATAAATTTCGGTTTTACAGGCCTTTGTACCCATCCTAAATGGGGAAATAATAAACCGTCTTGCAAGTCTGTCATCAGCCTTGGCCAGTGGCAGGACTTTTCTGAAACAGTCATTGGTAACCACCATGCGCTTTTGGTTAAGTCTACTATTCCATGTCTAATTAGTGGAGAAAAGCTACAAATTGTGCATAGTGGACAAACCGCTACCTTAGATGTCGTTAACCCTTTAGATAAACGTAAAGTGCTTGAAGATGCTTATTGGATTGATGGAGAAGAGGAGAGAAGAGACATACCATTGAATACTACTGTTGGTCTTTATATAAAAGCACGAAATGTTTGTGTTGGAGAAGATATAAGTTTAAATTTTAAAGATGAGAGAGGAAAAAATAGAACATATATTGGTAAGGTGATAAATGATAATACTATTTTTATAGACAATTTTATGATAAATTCTGATAATGAATAATAGGAACTAAATATACAAATATAAAAAGGAATTATGAGTTATATAACGATAGCAGCAGAAGGTTTTATAGGGACTCCCAGGCTTAAAGAAACTCCTATTGTGGATTTTGGCGACCCGCTCTCATACATGCAGATAAGAAGAAATCGAGCAAGCAATCTTTTTGGTAAAGTTAGAAATAACAACACAAAAAACCATCAAGGTTTTGATTATTACGCCTTAGAAGGGACAGAAGTTTATGCAGTTGCCAATGGCGAAGTGGTCTATATCGTAGACCCTCCTTTGGGCGATTATGGTAAGCAAATTGTTATAAAAATAGATAACAGTAAATATTATGCGTTTTTATGCTCATTTGCTACAAATTGATGTAAAAAAAGGGAGATATTGTGAAGAAAGGTGACACTATAGGGAAGACAGGAATCACAGGTAATGCCAAGACTTTTTAGGGGACTTGACCAGCATTTACATTTTGAGTGCAGAACAGCAGCAAAATTAGGGAAAGGTTTGGACGGAAGACTATCTCCCAACAACATAGTTTTGACTAAATTCTATTCACAGGATCCTAAGAATGAAATGCAAAGTTCTTTAGGAGTGTATAAGGAAGATAAGAATAATAAAAAGACGAAAATGGACTGTATCCTATGAAAAACTTATTTTTATTTTTTGCATCCTATATACTACTTTCCTGTAGTCAATCCTATTATTCTGGTACCTCTAAGAATAATATTCGGCAGGATAGTCTAATCATAACAGAGATAGAAAATGACACATGCTGTATGAATAGACTAATTTTATCTTATAATGATCAAAGCAATGTGCTCCTTGAGTTACATTGTGAAGATGGAAGTTCCATTGACTTTGTAAAAAATATCAAAGGAAAGAAACGGAAGGAGAAAATTGGAGTCTATGCTATTTATAATGCAGCCGCTGATGGGAACAGCTTTTTATTCTTTGATTATTTGACGCGACGAGCTTACATTACTCCTGCATGCTTTTCTGATTGTTTTCCTGAATACACCTCATTAAATTTCAAGAAAAGAAGTATAATATTAAGGAATACAAATGGTTTCATAGGCGGGACCAATGACACCTTAGAACTCGGCGATAAACCAGAGTATGTAGTCTGTGGTAAAAAGTTTCATTTCGTCAAGGCTACACTAAATATAATATATTGATGGTGACACCTCTCTATGAGCTTACCTATGATTATGTCCGCATGCCTGGTAAGGTTGTTCTGCATATCATAAACCAAGTATGTGACCCCTTCAAAAAAAAAAGGTTCTTCCGTTAAATGCGTAGATTGTTAATAGAATGAGATTCATCCGTATACATGGTATGATTACCTCTAATTAGATGGTTTTATAAAGGGGGATAAACTACATGATAAATGTAATTAGGTGCGATGTCTATCTGCCTTCTACAAACAACGTATTCCCTTATTAATAAAAATGTAAACTATTTTCACGCTCTTCAAAACTAATACATGCTCTTTTGGCTTCTAAAAGACGCCTAATTGCCTTGCAATAGGTGCCCTTTAAGAGCCTTACTAACGCCCTTTTGAAATCCAATTAAGCACCTTTTATTTTGCTGATTTATAACTAATTGATTTCCTGTTGGTTACAAACTTTCTTCGTGTATATGTTTTTACCGTTAGTTATAGATGTTTTCTTTGAAATTATGTAATTATTTTTCAAACCCTTGCCTACAGACTTTGAAGTCATAAATGAAAAGGTTTTCAATGTCAGAGGATGATAATAGGACAGATAGTTGATTGTCTTAGCTATGTTTTTGTTTAATGAGTAACTTCGGTCCTTTTTTTAAAGCAATACGAAAAGCGTCCACACATTTAATGGAAGAGCCCAAAAAGTTCTAAGGATTTCAGATATTTTTATATCTTTGCAGTATATTATTCAAAGTTATTAGAGGCTTGTTAAAATAGCCTACGCATATCAACTTTAAGCCATAAATATATTAAGGAACCGAAAATAGTTATCTTATGAAGAAAATATATCTTCTACTGCTTATTCTAAATGTAGTATTAATGAACGGATGCAAGGAACAGGCTCCAAAGCAGAGCCCAAAACAGCAGGTTCATCAAGAAAGAACAGTAAAGAGTGAGGTTGACTTGATTAAGAAGTATGACCACGAAATCAGAGACTACTATAGAGAAATATATGATATAGGCTTGGATGGGATAATAGCCATGTCAAACAAAGACCAGGTAAAGTACACTGACATTGCTGTTGAACTGATGTGTCATGCACTCTATCGGTATGGATTCAAGTCGGTAGATAGTATTACAGCTGCGAATGCAATAAGGAAGTATTATGGTGTGGATATAAACAGGACTGCCTCCTTGTCGGAGAATGGCTTTCATAAGTTCGTCTTCCCGGGTGGTGATGCGAAGGAGCGTGTGCGGCAGAGCAAGATGCTTTCAGACGGCTATACCTTTTTTAATAATACAATATTCATTCCAAAAGATAACTTGCTGCTATATACTCCTGTGATTGACAACGTCGTAGAGCTTAAAGGGTACCTTTATGAGGACGAGGTTCCAGACAGCGTCTTTAAGAAAGGCAGAATTATTTACTCATTAGAGAAGAGTATATTTTACAGAAACCAGTTCATCTTCCACGACAGCAAGGCAGCACTCACTTGGCTTATGAATAATGACAGGAACTTCCTGCGTGATCTGTTTCTGGAATACGGCTATGACAAGTCTGATATTATCAACAAGATGATGCTCGATGAAATCAAGGTGGTTAACAGAATTCCTATGGCTGATGAGACCAAGGCACTCTTTGCTTCAAAAGGCGCCAATGGGAAATTGCTTATTCACCGAGGTTTGATGGAGTATATGTTGAAGCACGTAAATGAGGAGAATGAGTATTTCCTTATGCTAGATCAGTATGCGTCTACCTTACTGGATTTAAGGAATTATCCCGAGTTCGACGGTCTTACGAAAGAGGAGAGGTATAGAATTGGTGCTTACGTGGGCTATTATTATGGTCTTCTGTTCGACAAGGGCATCGGTACTTCCATTGATATAAACGGATTCGGCCACGGCTTATGCTATGACGAGGACCTCCGTAATTATCTCAAACGTAACAAGTACTTTCATCTTCCAGGCTTTGAGGATATTGCCGGGAAACATTATCGCCGCTATCGCATGGATGTTGATATCGAGATGGAGAAGATGCGTGATGAGTAATATCTTACAGTCTGGCATCTGAGACTTCTATTCGAGCAATAGAAGCTATCCAGTCATCTATTAAACCCAAATTCATTAGAGCCTAAACATATTTTGTTATATTGTCGAACAGATTGGCTGTTTTGGTAACGCAGGCATAGCGGGCTACGTCACGTTATAAAGACAGACAAGATGACGACAAGAAAATAAAATATGTCAGAAAACAACACAAAAACAAGAATTTTAAAACATTGTGTTCTAATAACTGATTTGGGTTAAATGCTTCAGTCATTACAAGGGCTTTGCTCATCTCTTTGTCGTTGTCGCAGATGATGCTCTCAACCACAATGCGGAAAAAAACAAAGAGAAGGATTAACTCCGAAGCGGAAACTCCGTCCTGTTTCTCCAATGACAGACGAGATAACAGGTGACCGAAACCAAACTTGCAAAAAAATGAAATAAACCATCACTCATTCAGGTTTTGACACTCAAAAGTTTGGATAGCTCACTTATTTTCTCTATTTTTGTTTCCATAACAGTTTTGTTGTCTTGTCTTTAAAATCAGTTCTTTAGCGATTACTAATTTACAAAGAAAATTCGACAAACTGTTATTTTTCTATCTATTTATTAGGGTGGGAAACTTTAATTCATTATAAGCAAGAAGGAAAAATTCCCCCTGCAGAAAAAAAATACAAAGACGTAGAAAAGAAAAAGGGCAATATTAAAATATAAATAGCAGCATCCTTATGAAGTTATGTACGTTATAGTCATTAACATCTATATTGTTAAGTTATTACGTAGTTCAATGGACAAATCTTCAAAACAAGAAAAGACTTATTTAGTATATAATATATGAGACAGAATTATTTATTTATTTTATCATTATTGTTTACAATTAGCTGTAAAGAGGTAAGCCAGAAACACCCAAGAGAAAGCCAAAAGATTGAGAATGTAAAAGGGCAAGTTCAATTAACACATAAACTATCGCCAATGGAAGAGCAATTGATCAGAGATTATTACGAAATAGACGACCCAGAAGGCATAATAGTACAGCCCAATGATATGCAGGAGAAATGTACTGATCTGGCTGTACGTCTGATTTGTCAGGAACTTATAAGAAGTGGATTCAAGCCCCTTCCCTCCCAGGAAGCCTATAAAAGGGTATATCAGATATTCGGAGTCGATTTGAACCAACGTCCCGAAGAACTAATACAGGATGGTTTTTGGAAATATGCAGATAAAGGAAATTCAAAAGAACGAAGTAAGCAAAAGAATATCATGGCTTTAAAAACGGTTCCTGATGGTCAAACTTTTGGAATCTTTTGGGATTTACAGACGTTCGTACCTCAATATAATTGTGTTATTCTTTCACCTTCACTAAATCAAGTTGTTACCATAAAAGGAACTGTCAAAGGTGCAGATGGAGAGGAATACATGGATACCGAGAAAGGCAAGATCGTCTATTCCTTAGATAAGAGTATCTTTTACAGAAATCAATTCATCTTCCACGACAGCAAGGCTGCACTCACATGGCTTATGAATAATGACAGGGATTTCCTTCGTGAGTTGTTCCTGAAATACGGCTATGACAAGTCTGATGTTATCAACAAGATGATGATAGATGAAGTGAAAGGGGAGGAAGAACTCCCTATAGGAAAAGAGTACAAGGAACTCTTTGTTTCAAAAGGTGCGGATGGGCGACTTCTCATTCATCAAGGACTACTGCAGTATATGTTGAAACATGCTGACAGAAAGAATCTGTATTACTGTATGTTGGATGAATATTTATCATATTTGTTGGATTTAGAAAATGAACCAGAGTTCGACGACCTGACAAAGGATGAAAGATATAAGGCTGGTGCATACATCGGGTATTATTATGGTCTGATGTATGAGAAGTGTATAGGGACACCTTGTGATAATCAAGGTTTTGGATATGCCCTGTACTATCAGAAAGACTTTGTCTCATACATCAAGAAGAATAATTACTTCCACCTAAAGGATTTCGATAAGATAATACAAATTCAATATGACCGGTATCAGGAAGGGGTTGAAATCGAAAGTCATCGTATGTCTGGTGAATAGCATAATATTATGCTATCTTTTGACGTTATGAAGACATCGTATATGTATCAACATTCTATATTGCTGGAAGGGGGCGTTGAATGTTCAGAATCGTAGTAAATTCATCCTGTAAACAGCTGTTCATAGCATAGATAAAAGTCAAGATATGAAAAGGAAGGTAGTACTAATACTAATTGCCTTGTTGCTTTTCATAGTGTACTCTGAAGCACAGAGAAAGACAGGGCGTCCTTTGCCAAAGGTGCATAAAGGAGCTGCAGGCTCCTTGGTTCAGCCTGTCAGCGACAAGACGCTGGCAGAATGGAATGCCATCCACCGCACGTATGCCGCAGGAATTACCAACTGAAAGACAGTTGGGAACTTGTGTCTTACTATGATTATTCGGTCACTGGAAATGAGAATAGCTTGGAGGAACTTCAGAACATGAAGATACAGATACTTGGCGACTCTATCCTTTATCTGAATGGGAAGAAAATCAAGGTTTGCCGTACGGACCGCAATCCGTTTATGTACGAACGGGATGCACTTTACTACCCCTATCTAAAGGATTACTTTGCTCTTCGTGGCATCAATATATCCAAGTCAGTTCCTGTTTTGCTTATACAGTCGGCGGAACACGAGATATACAGCGATATGCTGGAGTATATTTATACTGGTGACTACCTTGTGCTGTATCATAATAACATTGCTGGTGTTTTCAAATACATAAGAAGATCGGGGCAGGGACTGCCTTCCCTTGATGCAAAGCTGGAATATACTCAGGCCGACTTGTATCAGAATCTAAAAAAGGAGATGAGTAGCAAGCGTGCCCGTGAATATAATATTCGTCCCTATAAAGGAGAGCTGAAATCATATTGGGGGGATAGAGTATCCCTGGCAAACAGCAGTGGTGGTTTCTATTTCGTGAAACTTCCTAACTATAAGTCTTTCCCCATTTTTGTTGCTTATAACTGCAACGAAGACGATGAGTTTCTTATATATACCTACAAGAATGGAATGATAGACGAAGAGAACAGTATCAACCTAGCTGCCTTCAGCTCATATAGCGACTTAAAGGAAGACTTCGCTATCTTTACGGATGGAACTATCTATTTGCGAAGCGTAGAGGACAAGAAGACCTCCATAGATGTTTACCATATCAATGACGATGGAGAGTTCTATCAGTTGAATTAAAGCCGTTGTTTCGTGGATTTTCAGTAGTAATCAATCGTCCAATGGAAATGTAATTAATAGAAACAGACAGACCTCAAAGGAAACCAAACAATACATACTTAAAGGAAAAGAAGTTCTTTTCTCTGTCAAGCGGCATATCCCCACGCCAAAGGCAGAACTCAGCAAGGCAAATGTTAATCGCACAGAGCCTAAAAAGGGTGGATATCCACGTTGTAGTGCTCCAATTACAGCAGAGTAGCTTAAAAAGGTTTTCCCAAAAACTTCAGAAAAAACACGTATAAAAATTGATTCTTCCGTTAAATACGTAGATTGTTAATAGAATGAGATTAATCCACATACATGGTATGATTAGCTCCCATTAAATGGTTTTAGAACGAGGGATAAACTATGTGACAAATATGATAAGATACGATCTTCACCTGCCTTCTACAACAACTTACTCCTTCATTAGCTGAGATTTGTAAACTATTTTCGTACGGTTCAAAACCTATACATGCTCTTTTGGCTTCTAAAAGACGCCTAATTGCCTTGCAATAGGTGCTCTTTTAAGTTCTAACTAACGCCCTTTTGAAATCCAATTAAGCACCTTTTATTTTGCTGCTTTATAACTAATTGATTTCCTGTTGGTTACAAACTTGCTTCTTATATATGTTTTTTACCGTTAGTTATAGATGTTTTCTTTGAAATTATGTAATTATTTTTCAAATCCTTGTCTACAGAATTTGAAGTCATAAATGAAAAGGTTTTCAATGTCAGAGGATGATAATAGGACAGATAGTTGATTGTCTTAGCCATGTTTTTGTTTAATGAGAAGCTTCGGCCCTTCCTTTTAAAGCAATACGAAAAGCGTCCACAGATTTAATAGAAGAACCAAAAAAAATCTAAGGATTTCAAATATTTTTATATCTTTGCAGTATATTATTCAAAGTTATTAGAGGCTTGTTAAAATAGCCCACGCATATCAACTTTAAGCCATAAATATATTAAGGAACCGAAAATAGTTATCTTATGAAGAAAATATATCTTCTACTGCTTATTCTAAATGTAGTATTAATGAATGGATGCAAGGAACAGCCTCCAAAGCAGAGCTCAAAACAGCAGGTTCATCAAGAAAGAACTGTAAAGAGTGAGATAGACTTGATAAAGAAGTATGACCATGAAATCAGAGAATATTATAGAGAACTTGCGGAAGTGGGACTTGATGGCGTTACGGTAATGCCTATAGAGAAGAAAGTGGAGTATACAGATCTTGCAGTAGAATTGAATTTCGAAATCCTTAAAAGGATGGGGTTTCTGCCTGTTAGCGATGCTGAAGCGCAAAAAGCCATCAAGAAGTATTATAATATAGATATATCTGAAAGTAATAACTCTCTATTTAAGAAAGGACTTCGCAGATATGTATTTAAAGACGGGCTACCTCAAGAGCGTTTAGATCAGCGTAGGTCTATGGACGATGGAGCTACGGAAACCCTATTTTGCTTTTGGTATCGGAATATTTTTGTCCCTAAATATAACTACATTATATTCCACCCTATTATCGAAGGTGCTACCCTGCTTGAAGGCTTTGATGATGAAGATGCAGATAATAATGTACTCAAAAAGGGTAAATTATCTTACAGGAACGATGAAGAGCTTTTCTATAAAAACCAGTTCATCTTCCACGACAGCAAGGCTGCCCTCACTTGGCTTATGAATAATAACCGGGGCTTCCTTCGTGACCTGTTCTTAGAATACGGCTACGACAAGTCTGATGTAATCAACAAGATGATGCTCGATGAAATCAAGGTGGTTAACAGAATTCCTGAGGCTGATGAGACCAAGGCACTCTTTGCTTCAAGAGGCGCCAATGGGAAGTTGCTTATTCACCGAGGTTTGATGGAGTATATGTTGAAGCACGTAAATGAGAAGAATGAGTATTTCCTTATGCTGGATCAGTATGCATCTACCTTACTGGATTTAAGGAATTATCCCGAGTTCGACGGCCTTACGAAAGAGGAGAGGTATAGAATTGGTGCTTACGTGGGCTATTATTATGGTCTTCTGTTCGATAAGGGCGTCGGTACTTCCATTGATATAAATGGATTCGGTCACGGCTTATGCTATGACGAGGACTTCCGTGATTACCTCAAACGTAACAACTACTTTCATCTTCCAGGCTTTGAGGATATTGCCGGGAAGCATTATCGCCGCTATCGCATGGATGTTGATATCGAGATGGAGAAGATGCGTGATGAGTAATATCCTACAGTCTGGCTTCTGAGACTTCTATTCGAGCAATAGAAGCTATCCAGTCATCTATTAAACCCAAATTCATTAGATCCTAAACAGATTTTGTTATATTGTCGAAGAGATTGACTGTTTTGGTAACGCAGGCATAGCGGGCTACGTCAAGTTATAAAGACAGACAAGATGACGACAAGAAAATAAAATATGTCAGAAAACAACACAAAAACAAGAATTTTAAGACATTGTGTTGTAATAACTGATTTGGGTTAAATGCTTCAGTCATTACAAGGGCTTTGCTCATCTCTTTGTCGTTGTCGCAGATGATGCTCTCAACCACAATGCGGAAAAAATCAAAGAGAAGGATTAACTCCGAAGCGGAAACTCCGTCCTGTTTCTCCAATGACAGACGAGATAACAGGTGACCGAAACTAAACTTGCAAAAAAATGAAATAAATCATCACTCATTCGGTTTTTAACATTCAAATGTTTGGATAACTCGCTTATTTTCTCTATTTTTGCTTCTATGATAGTCTTGTTGTTTTGTCTTCAAAATCAGTTCTTTAGCGATTACTAATTTACAAAGAATATTCGATAAACTGTTATTTTCCCATCTGTTTTTAGGGTGGGAAACTTTAGTAAGTAATTCTATGAAAATAATGAAGTTTATTATTCTAAGTGTATTGACTTATATGTCAATCGGGTTGACATGTTGTACGAATAAGAAAGGTACAGAAATGAAGATAGTGCATACCACACAGGAGAAAGATTCAATCTCTTCGTCTCTATGTGAGAAAACAGGGATTTCAGAGGATATGATTCTGCCAACAGACTCTCAGGGAATGGACTCGCTAATGAAAGTCTATCAGACTTCTTACCTGCAATCATCCTCTGAGGATGAAGAAGAGGATGAAGTGCGTATTGATGAACGATATATCAACATCTTGATACCTTATGCTTTCAACGATTTGGCGAAGCGTGGTTTATACCTATATCTTCTGCTTTGTACAACAAAAAGTTGAAAGAGTTAGGTCTTGCTCCCGAACAAAGGCAGAAACAGCCTTATATCTATGAATATAAACACTATTTTTCTTCACCGACAATTATGCAGGGTTGGACCGATGACATAGCAGAAGACGGTATTGACAAAAAAGAGTATGAATATATCCGACACGCTCCGATAAGCAATATATTTGTCAAGGGCTATAATTTCTGCCTACCGAAACCTATGTTGGATTCCTTTCTGAGGAATAATAAGGGTAAAATAGCGTTTCATTTAAGTGATGAGATTGTACATCTAAATAGATTTTTGTTCAATGATAGCAAAGCGAGTTTCGCCTGGTTACTACACAATAATCCTGACATTTTGAAAGATTTGCTTCTATCTTATGGATATGATACGAATGAAGCTATCAATGAACTGGTACTAAAGGATATATCGACCGAGTATGCCAATGTGGAAGATGTTTCTGGATTAATAAACACGTTTATTCGTAAGGTATATGACAAAGAACCTCATATAGAAATCCGAGAGGGGTTAATGAAGACTATACTTCGGTTACCAGCCAATGATAAAAATTTGAAATGGCAAATAATTCTTGAAACATATATTGATTATCTCTTGAAAAAAGACAAGGCGGGGTGTCCATATTGGATGGCGCACTTTACGTGGAAGGAACGATACAAAGCTGCTGCCTATCTGGGATATTACTTATATAAAGACCGACTTCGATATCAGCAGATTGGGAGTACAGGCTTTGCCAATGAGTTGTATTATAATAATGAGTTCAGAGATAATCTGGAAAAGCATCATTATTATCAACTGCCAGGGTTTAAGGAAATCTGTGATAAGATTTATGAGGACTACGATTTCTTCGTAAAGGGTTCGCATACTGGAGAATAATTGGCTGTCCTTTGCAATTCCTAAAGAGAATACCAAAAAGTTCTAAGAACTTCAAGTGTTTTTTATATCTCTGCGGTATGTTATCTAAACAACTCAATGAATATGAAAAGAATTGCTTTTAGACCAGCGTAGGTCTATGGAGCTACGGAGTATGTCTGGCGAGTAGTATAGATAAAAGTCAAGATATGAAAAAGAATATAGTCTTAATTATAACCAGTGTGTTATTCTTTGTTGGATGCTCTGAAGCACAGAGAAAGACAGAGCGTCCTATGCCAAAGGTGCGTAAAAGAGCTGCTGCCCCATTGGTGCAGCCTGTCAGCGACAAGGCATTAGCTGACTGGAATGCTATCCACTGCACGTATGCCGCAAAGAAATACCAACTGAAAGACAGTTGGGAACTTGTGTCTTACTATGATTATTCGGTCACTGGAAATGAGAATAGCTTGGAGGAACTTCAGAACATGAAGATACAGATACTTGGCGACTCTATCCTTTATCTGAATGGGAAGAAAATCAAGGTTTGCCGTACAGACCGTGATCCGTTTATGTACGAACGGGATGCACTTTACTACCCCTACCTTAAGGATTACTTTGCTCTTCGTGGTATCAATATATCCAATTCAGTTCCTGTTTTACTTATACAGTCGGCGGAACACGAGATATACAGCGATATGTTGGAGTATATTTATACTGGTGAGTACCTTGTGTTGTATCATAATAACATTGCTGGTATTTTCAAATACGTAAGAAGATCGGGGCAGGGACTGCCTTCCCTTGATGCAAAGCTGGAATACACGCAAGCTGACATGTATAAGGATGTAAAAAAGGAGATGAGCAGCAAGCGTGCCCGTGAATATAATATTCGTCCCTATAAAGGAAAACTGAGAGCATGTATGGGGAAGAGTATATCCCATATAAATGGCATTGGTGGTTTCTATTTCGTGAAACTTCCTAACTATAAGTCTTTCCCCATTTTTGTTGCTTATAACTGCAACGAGGACGATGAGTTCCTGATATATACCTACAAGAATGGAATGATAGACGAAGAGAACAGTATCAACGTCCTTGCCTTCAGCTCATATAATGACATAAAGGAAGACTTCGCTATCTTTACGGATGGTACAATCTATGTGCGAACTGTAGAGGGTAAGAAAACCTCCATAAATGTTTATCGTATCAATGATGATGGTGACTTCTATAGATTGGAGTAAAACGGAGGATTGTATAAAGACAACCTTATGTATCTTCGGAGTAACTTAAACCCAAATCTCTAATATTGGCTTTTAACAAAAAGATTGATTAAATTTGCACTTGGTACTTGAATCTACCAACACAGACAATAGTCTGAAAAATCATGACATAATTTCGGGAAAAGACCTAAAATAAAGTGGGAAAAAAGATAGAAAAAAGAGAGCCTGCAACCAACAGGAAATCAACCCGTTATGGAGTCGTAAAAGGAAAGGTGCTTAATTGGATTTCAAAAGGGTGTTAGTAAGACTTCAAAAGGGCATCTATTGCAAGTCAATTGGGCATCTTTTCAAAGCTAAAAGACCATGTATTGGTTTTGAGTTGTATGAAAATAGTTTACAAACGTTGAGTGATATGGGAATAAGTTGTTTGTAGAAGACGGAAGGACATGGTAAATATTTGCCTTTCTGCATTCTTATCTTGTGCTTTATCCCTTTATGTGAGACCGTCCGATTTTGGACAGTCATACCTTACAAGTGTATAAGCCTTTGTTCTTTTTCCAATCTACGTATTTAACGGGAGAGCCACAATGAGAACTATTTTTATATTATACTCTCTTTATAAATGTGTTCTCTACATTCTTATTCAGTAAAGGTTCCAGATGAAAAAAGAGAGGCTTGGTATTGTTTCCAGCCTCTCTTTTACTTACATTATTGTGGGAACCTATTCAAATGCCTGTACTTGCATGCCTACATAACGTTCATAGTAACTACGTACATAGACATTATTTAATGTCTCATTTGTCGCAAAGCGAAGACAGTTGGCTGATATGACTTTACCATAAGGTTTACTTCTGTCACCATCGTTAACTGGATTTGGTGTACTTGCCCAGTAATAGCCTTTAACTCCTAAATCGATTAATTTCCCATCCTTGTATTGTCCAAGTGCCGGAAGATAGAAATAACTACTTCTTTCTGATGATGCTGGTTTGCCAAAGTTTGATACAGTAAATTTAATATCTTTACCTGAAACCCACGTAGCAGTACCTGTATAGCTTTCCGTAGAACTAAAATGTGAAATTTCGCTCTGTTTCTTTAGCCAGATGCCTCCTACATAAAGATGGTTTGCAAATACCCATAAAGTTTTGTTATCCAACTGTGGAGATCCTGCACTAATATACCATGTAAGTCCTTCGAAGGTCGGCGCATCCTTGCATGAGTTTATAGCCTTTATCTGGACTTCTTTCGTGAATGCAGTATTGTACCATCTTGAGTCCGTTGATGATGTTGCATAGTCTGTACTTACAGCGTCGTTAAGTAAAGGCTGACTGTTCACATGCCCATCCCAATAATTGTTCACTGCATCCCACATGTAATATTTGTTCTTGCGAGAAGTATATGTCGCCATGCCAAGGTCAGTACTGATTTTCTGATTCTTTCCAGCAGTACATGTTTTACCACTATATGTATATGAAATAGTGCTTTTTGTACCAGTTACGGAATCATATAGAGAATAAGTAACCTTAAAGGTTGAGTAAGTTCCTGGAGCTACAACCATTATGGCTGCATTCTTAGCTGCTGTAGCGGTAGTAGGAATAGGGAAACCAGTTTCTGAACTTGTTCCGTTCAAAGTCAAGGTTACGCTGTTAGAAGAAGAAGAACTAATTGCAGTTCCTAAACCGCTGTCGCTAAAATTGAACGTTCCAGCAAGGCTTTCACCGTTAGCCACTGTAACATTGATTTGTGTTACTACAGCAGAAGCAGCCAACTCCTCTTTTGAGTAGTATGGCATAAATGTTATGTACGAAGCCTCATGACTGAGATTAAACTTATAGGATCCATCTGTTTGGCGTGTTGCAGTACCGACACCGCAGTCTCCAACAGTTCCTAACTGAGTCGCATTGTTGGCTTCGTCCTGATTCTGACTTGTTGCTATTGTAACAGTGTTACCTGAAGAGCTTGCGTTCCCTGTGTATCTAACAGGATAGCTCGCTGCCGTATAAGTTCCATCGAAATAGAACTTTGCAGAAGCTGCTGTTGTTGATGTAATATTGTTGGAACTACTTGCTGTTAGTGTAGAACCACTCTTTACCCAAATGTTGTCGTTTGTAGTCCAGTAGAAATTTACCCCTGAATCATAAACGCCTGAGGTACGTGTCTTAGCCTCTGAGGTAATAGAGAAAGAAGTCTTACCTGTTAAATCCTTATCCTTAGCACTATTGCTATAATCCGCGTCACTTACATTGTCATTAGAACAAGCCGTCAGCCCCAAAAGTAAGCATGTAGCAAACAAACTTGTGAATTTGTTAATCTTCATAATTCTTATTGATAATTATTTTGAGTTAATCTGGTTCAACATCAAACGTGTTACTGTTGTCATCTTCTGCCTTTTTGTGATCAGACTCAAAGGGTGAGTTTGTACCCATGATGGGTTCTGCCGATACAGGAATAACTGAAAGCTCGGGGCAACAATATTCCTTTTTTACATAATTTTTTCTTTCCATATCTATTTTTTATATGATTATATCCTCTCTAATCTACAAGTGGCATCTCTGTAAATCACATTATTATTGATAGATGTCATCGGTTTGGTTGGGCAAAGGTATTTATAAATTTCCAGATAAATAAGTTTATCTCTCATAATTTATATAATAAAGGTTATATTTATAAATATTTAACCAACATTTCTTATCTTCTGCTACATTCTTGGCGTATAGGTCACATTTTTACCATAAGTCTCTTACATCAAAACTATTCGATAAAAATATAGCTGCCAGAAAGAACTTGCCTTCTAACAGCTATATGATATTACCTAAAATCTAATCGTTTACATTTTTCAATTATTTTATGTTTTGAACTAATCGGCTCATACATCCCTGATTAGAAACGGACCTATCATTCGACCTAATATATGTGTATGTAAATCTTATATGCGCCACGCTGTTTGTGTTATAAGAAGAAGTGGAGAAAAGAATCCATCAAAACTTATTTTCCTGTCATTCCTGTCATCTCCTTTCAGTATGTAATCATTTAGTTTTCACATGATTACACGAATTGTTAAAAGTGACAGCAACTTAAAACTAAAACTAACTGTATATAAATAAGGTGAGATTTTAGGGCTTTATATCGTGTCAAACACAAGTTTAGGGAAAATCCCCCACCGCATAGGGGAAATCCTTTTTATATGTCTTTTTTTCTTCGTTCCTTTGCATCATGAAAGTTAGGAAATGCTTTTCGAAGTAGTCCGAAACTTGAATAAGAACTTAAAAAGGTAACGATTATGAGAAGGATAGTACTAACCCTCATCGCATCGCTCATAGTTATCGGCGCATCAACAAGCGCAATGAGTTATGAGCAGGCTCGAGTACAAGCACTCTTTCTAACAGATAAGATGGCTTACGAGCTGAATCTGACGGAGGCACAATATGAGGCAGCCTACGAAATAAACTTGGATTACCTCATGAATGTCAATACGGTAGACGACCTCTATGGAATGTATTGGTCACATCGAAACGTAGATTTGAGCTATATCCTCTATGATTGGCAATATCGTGCATACGTTGAAGCAGCATATTTCTACCGCCCACTGAGATGGGATGCAGGCTACTGGAGATTTGGCATTTATGCTCGTTATCCACGCCGCGACTATTATTACTTCGGACGACCATCGTTCTACAACGTTTACAACGGAGCCCACAGCTGGCGAATGAATGGCGGAAGAAGTTGGTACAACGGAAGAGAAATCTTCTACGGCGGAGATTATAACAGCCGATATGGTATGAGAGATTGCTACATACGTGGCGATTACAATAGAGGAGGAAACTACTATTATAACAATGGTCCTACCTATCAGAACGACCGCCCACGCAGCTTCGGCAATCAGCAACGCGGAAACTTTGATGGACCACGTAATTATCAGTACTACGCTCCACGAGAGAGTTCAACACGAACAACGGTTACTCAACCAAACTACGGTGGCAACTTTGGTGGAAGTAGGAACTATGGTGGCGCAACAAGAAGCTATGAGCCAAGTCGCTCATTCGATGCACCAAGCAACAGCTTCGGTGGTAGTGGCGCAACATTTGGCGGAAGCCGCTCAGGTGGTGGAAGCGTTTCAAACGGAAGTAGCTCATTTGGTGGACATAGATAACGACATTAAGATATAATAAATAGACGTTGATTCAATCAGGTTTAAATACTAAGCACTAAGGTTTTAAAAGATAAACAGATTAGATGAGTTAAGGTAATAAAGATTGTTTAGCAGTTAGCAAACCAATGAGTAAGACTGCATTCAGACCAAATTAGAGATGTAACAAAGAGAGTTATTTAAATGAAGGAGAGGAATTTCACGTGATGTGAAGTTCCTCTTCGCTTTTTATTTTTTAGGGAATCTACAATGCATTCTTTTTCAGCTTAGACAGCATAGAACTTACGATCAATCTTACCGTTAAAGGTGCGTTGTATGACCTCAACCTCACCATAAAGCACAGGAATCTTATAAGTTTCAAGCCTATCTTTTAAGAAAAGTATCAACTTCTTTTTATCATAACCATTATGTGGCACAACTAATAACTTCAATACGGTACCCACTACAGGATGGTTTGCTGAAATGCAGATGCAATCTTTCACTGTTGGAAAAGCCAATGCAACCTCCTCTACTTCGGATGGAGCGACCTTATAACCCCCTACGTTTATAGTGTCATCTCCCCCTCCCTAACAAACGAAGTCGACCTTTTTCATCAATCCGTCCTAAGTCTGCCGTCCTTATCACTCCGTCTTTCAGAACGTTTCTCGTAGCTTCTTCATCGTTCCAGTAGCCTGTCATCAACGTCTTTCCCTTACAAGCCACATAGCCATCAGCAGTTATAAAAAACGAGGAATGCTTCATCTTGTGTCCCACACAGCCAGCAAGATTCGCACCGTCGTTATAATCATAGGTAGAGATGATACCTGTCTCTGTAGAAGCATACGTGTTATAAAGTCGACTATGAGGTAACAGCTCACAGAATAGTTTCATATCTGTGGCCGCCAAAGGTGCTGCGCCAGTCTCAACGAAGTCAATCTTATCAGCTACAGCTATCAGCTCTTTCTTCCATAGGGTGATGAGTATTCGAATGGCAGCAGGAACAAGAAAGGTTGCGACCTTATTCGGCGCATCATCAATCGCTGTAAAGAAAGCCTTTATGTCTTTCATTCCATCGATGACGTGTATTGTTCCGCCCACGTAGATAGTAGGGTAAACTTTCGAAAGACTACCGATATGATTGAGAGGCCCATTAATAATAAACGTTACATCGTGACTGAACCCTTGCGACAAAACAAGGTTCTCCGCATTGGCTATGATGGTTTGGTAACTTATCATAACAGCCTTGGCATTCCCCGTTGTACCCGTGGTAAACAGGATGTCAGCCACTTCTTCAGGTACTATCCCCTGTTCTAAAGTTTCTGCATAATCGTTTAATTTCTTAGCCGGAATGTCTTTATGCAAAGGAACTGCCACCGCACCAGTCAAGTGAAGCGCAAAGTAAGTAATGAAGAAGTCGACGGTGGAATATGCAACAATAGGAATCAGGCACCCTCTTATATCCCCCATAGAGTCCGCCTTATCCTTTATCGCCTGATACAGTTGCCGATAGGTCAGACTTTTCTCTCCACAGACAAGAGCCACCTTGTCAGGATACAAAGCAGCATTCTCACGCAACTTATCTTCAATTACCATCCTTATTAAGTTTCTGCTTAACTAATTCAACCAAGCTGTCGAGCGTCTTGAAGTTCTTTGGTGTCACATCAGAGCGATTTAGTTCGATACCATACATATCGGAGAGAACCATCAGGATAGTTGTTATCCCAAGAGAGTCAAGCTCCTGAAAGAGAAAGTCGGAATCTAAATCGACAATTGGTAGTACTTCTTCTAATTTCTTACGAATATCTTCTTTCATATTATCTTGTTGTTTTTTTATTTGAATAAACGTGGGAGAAAGTCCAATAGAAACCTGCGCCAGTTCACCCAGCTATGTCCTCCAGAAGTCACATTATAGGTGTACTTACAGCCTAAGTTGGACAGCTTTGAAATCCACTATACCCGACCTCTTGTTGACATAACGGAAAGCTGTATTATGATTCTCCAGAACAGGTATTGCCCTATTTGTCGTCTGCTGCGCTGTTGTCACCGTGGAAAGGAGACAGCTCATGATGATAGATTCTATATATTTCTTCATACTCGCATTCCTTATTATAAAGAAAAGACCTTCGCATCAGGGTATTTTTCTTTATCAATATCCATATTATCGATTACTTCCAAGTTATCAACTATATCCTTCGCACAATAAGTCAGCATAGACGCTATGTTCTCATCCTGTTCAAACACGAACACTTGAGTGCTTCTATGTACTAAGGCATAGAGTAAGGCGAACTCACCGTAGCCACTGTTTTTGACGATAACAACGGGGTGAACATCTTCTGTGTCTATCCACTTCGTGTAGTTATCATTGTGTTTCAAGTTCTTACATACGTTACGATAGCTATCAACCCCCTTATAACGGTAGCGATCCTTGACAAGAGGAACATAATAAACTGCCGTCTCAAGCTCCCTTGTCAACGCCTTATACTCGCATTTATAGAAGTCGTAGACCAGAGAAGTAAGCTCGTTATAGGACTGTTGTCCCTCTACACTAATGCGCTTATATACTTTTATCGTAATGTTCCCAGGGAACACCTGAAAGCTATTCCTTGGAAGAACCACGTTAAGCCCATGAATGATAACTGGGAGGATGTCTAACTGATAACGTTCAGCCAACAGGAAGGCACCCTTGTGGAAGCGACAGATAGAAGAATTGTCATTACGTTTTCCCTCTGGGAAGATGACAAAGCTGTAGCCTCGTTTTATGTACTTCTTCATCAGTTCATCGTCAATCGAGTCCTTACCAGCTAAGGTTATGAAACCATTCCATTTGTAGATGTGCCGGATAACAGGATTACAACTCACCTTCTCATTTGATATGAGGATAGTCTTTGGACTCATCGCCATAAAGGCGGCAGCATCCAACATCGACTGATGATTGCTGACAATGATTGAAGAAGACGTCAGCGTGTTCTCTGTCAAACCTTCTATACGGAACTTCACGTATGGTATATGACGTAAGTCAAACAAGAACAAACGCTGCTGATAACGACGTAACCACGCTCGTTTTCTCTCTGAGAAAGGTAATAATTCTAACAAGATAAAACCTAAAACATAGACTATAAACAGTTGGATAAAGAATACAATGGCACAAAAACCCATAACAGCAAGGTTCTTTATTGACAGCGGACGAATCCTGTACTTATCGCCCGACTTCACTAAGAAGTTGAAGATCAAAGGAGGGAAGATATAGGCCATCAACACCACAGAGAACATTCCTGCTATTGTCACCTCAGCCAAAGAATGCAATGCCGGATGACGAGCAACGATTAAGGTTCCGATACCTATAAACATTATCAAGGCTGAGATGATGATGGAATGCTTGTAAGATGCGAGCATCCTACGCCGATAAGCATACTCATACATCGAACCTTCTGTCATAAATATCGTATAATCGTCGCCTTGTCCGAATATAAACGTTGCTAAAATGATGTTGACAATATTGAACTCCATTCCAAACAAGCCCATTATACCCAATATCCAAATCCAACTCACTGCCATAGGAATAAAGGAGAGAAGGGCCAATTCAAGATTACCAAACGACAGCCAAAGAAAGAAGAAAACAATCAATCCACATGCCAATCCTATGTAATTGAAGTCGTTAGACAGGTGGTTGGCGATAGCACTGTTCATACTCTGGATATCAAAGCTGAAACCGTCCTTCTCTGATAGGGATTCTTTTACCTTCTGAATATTCTTGTTATTGACCGAAAGGATGTTGACTACATTATATTGCTTGCCCACACTATCGACGCTGATGTTACCTGCAAAGAGCGAGCGTGTCAGGTCATTGAAATAAGAGACAGGCTGCGGTTGATATTTTCTGCCTAACAAGTCATAATACTCATCAAAGCTGTCAGCAGCAAAACCTTCCCTCTGCATAGCTGAGCGAAGCGTTGTCGTGAGTTTCTCCCTGTTTTTTCTTACAAAGTTATTCCATCGTCTTAGCCTGTGCTTCTGCTCGGAGGTAGACACGAGGAACTGACTGCAGGAATTGTAATCATGTACCAACTTCTCCTTCACTAATCTGTCCAACATTGGCTGTATGCGCTGACTCTTGTCCAACGCACCATCCATCGTTGAATCAGTTGTAACAGTATATACCTTTTGGTAATCTCCGTTCTCCGTCATCATCTTCTGGAAATATGCCATGTCAGCCTTCTGATCATCCGTCATATAGTTGATATTTGACATGTTGGCATCGAACTTTGTTTGGAAACTGAAGTATCCAAAGACTATAGTCAGCACTATTACAAGCCCTACAAACATGGGCTTGTTTTCCAAAGAGAGATCACTCACCTTATCCAAGAAGGTATGCTTCAGCTCCTTTGTTTCCTTCGTGATATGTGGAAGATAAACCAATACGAAGAGAATGGTTCCTATCAGCAAGAAAGAACTAAACAAGCCAAGGTCGCGCAAAGCAACAGATTGTAGCGGGACAAGCGATAAGAAAGCACCAACCGTCGTCACATTACCCACCAGGAGGGGTGCGACAATCTCTCGCAAAGCTTTCTTCCTTTTAGGAGTATGCGACAAATGGACTATGAAATGTAGTGGATAGTTCACGGCAATACCCAAGATTACCGAGCTTATACCAATGACAATGATTGAAACACTATTATGGAACAAAGCTAATCCACCCATAGCAAAGAGCCAGCCCCACCCTATGGAGAGGATAATCAGCAATATATTGCGGACACTCTGTAAGGTGAAAAGCAACAAAGCCATAATAAGTACCACAGCAATGATGACCGAAAGGATGCTATCTGACTTTATCTGCGATGCGTTACCGACGGCGATGACTGGTCCACCAATAATATGAACATCTATATTCTTACTGTTTGCAACAGCCTTACTACCACACGTCTGTAGGAGTTCAATCAGCTTTGTGTTGTTCTCCGTTTCACTTGCACCATACGGAGAGTCTATCATCACGATAGCTTTCTGCATATCAGGAGAGAAGATATGCCCCGCATACAGTTCATACTTCAAATCTGTATCCGTCCGTTGTAATAGCTGAACGACAGGGGTAAAAAGGTTGAGTGGGTCGCGTTGTATATTCTCAGAAAGGATATCTCCCGCAGGGAACATTAGCAACTGCTTGTCATGTTGCAATTGCTTTACTACATAGTCATGTTGCTGAAGCGCCTTCTCCATCCGGATATAGTCCTTCTCTGTCAGGAAATAAGGGATATTCTGATACACAAAGCTCGTTACCTTCGACATCTTTTCAAGGTCGATCTGAGACATTATATAGGGTATTTGCTTTGCTGTATCAGCACGCTGCACCTCATCAACGAAGGAGTCTATACAACCCACCATAGCGTCGGGATCGGTTTTAGTGGTATCCCGATACTGGAAAATAGCAAAAATCTTATTTGCTCCTGATATATCCTGATAAACCTTTAAGGCATTATGATGGTTACTGTCAACAGGCAGAAAGTCTGCAATATCCTCCTTATAACCGAGTCGGAGTACTGAGACAACCAGTAATAGAGTAACTATCATAAATGAAAGCACAGCGACCAGTTTGTGTGCCTTCATATAATTATACAAATGTAGAATTGGTTCCGTCATCCTATTTATTAATTATTGGATTCGAATAAATCCCTAAAAAGATATCCTTTAGTTTCTCTATATCACATGTATCATATTTCTCTAATTGCTGAAGATTGTCCATAAAGGCTTTCTTCTCCTCCTCCGTGTAACAATCCTTATACTTTGTTGTACCGTAACGTATGTCATAGGCAATATAATTGTTAGGGTATAGACGATAAGCCGTATTAATCCGATTGTCTAAAAGATGCGCTACATGCTTATGATATTCATTGTTTGTGGCATCTTCAAACTTTGTCAGCTCAGCATGAGAAATCGGTTCGCAAAGCTCAAAATGTACTCTTCCCTTCTGCTGAATAAGTCCTGTGAGAATGCTGTTAAGGTCTTCTCCAGGCTTCTTTGTGTACTTTGAAAACTGTGACTCATAGAGTTCAAGCGTCTTCAAGATGTCACAGGGTTCCCACTCATAAGACACGGCAATGGGAACAACATGTAACTGGTCAATGGCCTTGATTTTATCCTCTGGGCACGACATACAAAACATCTTAATGAGTCCCTGATCAGTAACATCATTGCCGTCCTTGGTTCTACCATTGCGTTGCGCAATCCAAACAGACTGCCCTTTGTCCGTGATAACATAACGGATATAATCCGACAATTTCTTAGAACTACGGTAGAAATCCTTAACATTATTACCTGGACGCTCCACCTTGAACATCTTGTTGCACTTCCCGATATCTATGACCAACTGATTCATCATCAAGTTAGCACCGAAGGTTATCTCCGTGGTATCGAAATCCTTGGTAACAAAATAGTACTGAAGCAAGCTCGAATCTAACATAATATCACGATGATTGGACACGAAGAGATAGTGTTCATCAGGGTTCAGCTTGTCAAGTCCCGAACAAGTAAATGAAGTAATGCTGTTCTTTATCACTCGCTGATTGACCATACGCATCGTTTCCGTTTGGAATTCGCGTACTGTCTTATAGTTTGCGATACGCTCACGAACAGTCTCCAAAGGTTCGTCAGGATAAACATACGACGCCAGAAATGGGAATGAAGAACTAAAGGCTATGCGCTGCATTGCCGCTGGAATTTCTTCGACATTATAAGGTCTGATATCATCAAATTGACTTGTCTCCATTACTGTTTATACTTTATTATTCATATTAATATTATCAATTCAAATCGTAGTCTGCCAAAGCTGAATTTCAAGTAATGCCCAATTGAAATACACGTAAGGTTTGATTGCTTTTTTCGTGAGCTTACGTCTATTTTCAAGGGGTATCCTCGAGTTTGTGAAACCAGGACAGAAACTCCTTTTTCCATTGCCGACACTCAGCCGTACCTTTACGCTCTGAAGCTCCGAAACCATGTCCACCCGTCTGATATTGAATGTAACGATGAGGAGCCTTCTGGCTTGTCAGGGCTGAATCAAGTAACTCTGAATTCTGATACTTCACGATAGGGTCATCCTTACAGTTGACGAGGAATACGGGAGGACAGTCCGTTGGGACGTGCCGTTCAAGGGAAAGAAGATCACGAAGAGCTCTATTCTTCATCCGACTGTCGCCCAAGAGTGCCCTGCGTGAACGCTTATGTACACAGGACTCGACCATAGTAACAACAGGATAGATGGGTACCATGAAATAAGGGCGTTCTGCCTTTGGTAGCAATTCGGCGGCCGACATCACTAAATGGCCACCAGCAGAGAAGCCCATTGCAGCCACCCGCGCTGTATCAATGCCGTAGTCTTCGGCGTACGCCTTGACATAACGCATCGCCTGTTGGAGGTCGTTTAAGGCATCGGGATAGCGAACACCTCTAAAAACATACCGATAAGGGAAGAGGAAAGCCCCCACTCCAGCTGTTCGATAGCGCAAGACAAAGGCTGATATTCCGTTCTGCTGCAACCATTGAGCTACAGCCTTACCTTCATTTTGCATGTCGTGCCACAGGTAACTACCACCAGGGCAGACGATAACAGCGACATTCTGTTTCCCTGCTGCCAGATAAGGCGTCAGCTGAACAGTCTTCCTTACCTTTGTCCCCTCCCATATGTTGATGTGGGCTGACTTCTGCTGCGCCATGACAAACAAGCAGGATAGACTCAAACAGAACAATAGCAGGTAACGTTTTTTACTCATTTCACACATTCATTTATTCTGTTCAAGATATAATTTTGTCCCAAGATAGCTTCAACAGTATTGATAGCTGTAAGCGGAACGCCACAAAATCCTGGCAGTCCGTTGTTCTGACCTGTCAATAGAAGATTGTCAACTTTCGTCACCACAGGTACCTGTGATAAGGCTATATTCTTATAGTCTTTACTAAATCCGAACATAGAACCCTCCTTACTACCATAATAGTCACGGATTGTCAAGGGTGACGCTATATTGATCTTATCAACACAGGCACTGAATCCTGGATGCAACTCTTCAATGAGTGCCAACAGGTCACGAGCTTTCTCCTCCTTCCATGCTTCGTAATCTGTGCCACGCTTTCCCACTTCTGTCTCTTCCCACTTCGCAACTTCGTCATAAAGCATCGGGATTGTAACTAACGCCTTGTCTGCATATTCGCCCTGCTGCTCATTGGGAGGTGTCATAAAGAGGAATCCTAACGGCCAAACCTTGTTATGCTGACCGAAGTTCCAAATATCGACGTATCTCCTCATAAAATACTCCGAATGATTGATGTAAGGGAAGGTACAAGGCTTCAACTTGATATAAACCGAGAAAGCAGAATAACTATTCGGAATACTGTTAAGCCTCGTTCGATAGGCTTTTGGGAAGCTATTTTCAGGCATTAACCTCAGCAAAGAACAAGGATGTATTGCTGAGATATAGTAGTCTGCCTGATAGGTATTGCCTTTCTTTGTCCGCACGTAATCAACGTGTCGGTTGTTGATTTCTACCCACTCAACGCCTTCATTAGTATGTACCTCGCCGCCAGCTGATTCTATGACAGAAGTCAAAAGGTCAGTGAACTTGTCGCTACCTCCTGCAAAGCGACTTGCTCCCTGCATATAAAGTCGACTGATGATAGCATGGATATAAGCTGGTGTTTCGTCACTCCTTCCACCATAGAGTGGATTCATATAAGCCACGACACTGCGTAGCTTTGGGTCTTGAATATACTTTGCTATAAAGGAGTCAGCCGCTATAGTGAACTCTTCCGAATGGATAGGAAACATCTCGGTAGACGGCTGAAGATGGAAGAGCTTGATATCGTCTGTCATCCGATAGATGGCGTCCGCATAGGCTTGCAATGCTTCACGCTGATTAGGGAAATACGCAGAAAGCGAACTTACAAAACCTTCCTTTCCTTTTTGATACGGTAAGTTGCCTTGTCTTCAGCGAAATACAATCTGTCTGTACAGTCATCATCAACATTCACCAACTCCACCTTATCAATAATCCCCAAGTACTGACAGATGCGATAGATGTTACCACCTGGCTGCATACCACCAATGACGTGCATGCCAGTATCATACGTCTTACCAAAGCGGTTGAAGGTCTGAAGACCACCACCTGCCGTCACATTCTTCTCAAGGACCGTTACTTTAAAGCCTTCCTTTGCTAAGACCCCCCCTGTAAACAGTCCGCCTAAGCCTCCACCTATAATCACTGCTGTCTTCATTTGTTGGCCTCCTTTATCTGTTCATATATCTTCTTTGCTGTCAACAGCTCGCTACAGGTGACGATAGCACCTACTAATACGCCTAACATACCATGTGAATTAACATTCTGTCCAGTAAGATAGAGATTGGGAACCTTCGTCCTCTGTGGTACTCTACAAGCACTTCCTAAATGAATGTTACGAACATTACCGTACATTGAGCCACCTTCTGTACCCGTATAATCAAGGTAGGTAAGTGGGGTAGAGGTGTAATAGGCTTGGATTTGTGAACGTATATTAGGGGAAATGTTGTTCCAACACATCCAACATTTTCTCAGCCTTTCTCTTCTTAAATTCTTCGTAGTCCTTACCTCGTCTGCCTATCTTTGTTCCCTTCCACTGTTCTACTTCCGACATCTGCATATAGGAGAGAATGACGCCTGTTGAGGCATATTGTGAGTCGTTTCAGGACAAAAGTGCATATAGAGGAAACCTTTCGGCCAATCTTCTTCTGTGTAATGCTCGCAGTTCCACGGGCTTGTCCCTTGATAACCATAATAATTATAGTTGAGATAAGGTACCGTATTTTCCTTGAAGTGTAGATAGACAGAGAAGCCGCCAACCGTTTGCGGAATGTTATTGATGCGTTTTCTGAAAGCAGGACGGATAAGTTTCGTATCCAAGAGTTCCAGTGTTCGTATCGGATGGGCGTCAGATATGATAATATCACAAGGCATCAACGTGTCGCCGTTTACCTCCACACCAACAGCATGGGTATCATCACAGACTATCTTCGTTACCTTTTTCCGTGTCAGCACCTCTCCACCATATCGGTTAATGGTATGAATCAAAGCTATTGCTATCTTATCACTCCCCCCTTTGATACGATAAGAACTTTGGTTATAGAAGTCCATTATAAAGGCATGTGTTGAGAAGGGAGTTTTGTCTTTTTCAGCTGCATAAAGCGGGAGATTGCCAACCAGTACCTCTGCTAATACAGGGTCGGTGATTACCTCATCAATCACATCACTGATGGAGCGCAATTGATACTCCATATTTAGGGCTGTGTCAGACTCCGCATACTTAAGAGAATGGAGCGAGGATGCATTAGCAATCTCTTCGATGAGGTCGCAATACTTCTCAAGATAGGCTTTTTGATCTGGGAAATAGCCACTCATCTTCTCTATGAAAGCCGCTCTACCGTTGGCAAACTCATATCGCTTGCCCTCCAACACGACGACATCATAGCCATCGGTGTTAAGCTGGGAAAGCGTCACTTCCTTGTCAATCTCCAAGTATCTCATCAGCTTGTACAATGTCTGTCCTGGTGCAGCGCTACCAATAAAGTGCATACCTGTCTCGAATTTAGCACCTCGACGCGTGAAACACTGCAGGCATCCTCCAGCCTGATTGTTCTGTTCCAACACGGAAACATCATATCCATTTTTTGCGAGAATAGCTCCTGTTGACAGTCCACCCAATCCGCTGCCGATAATGATAACTTTCTTCTGCTTTGTCATTGTTCCATTTTATTTACTATCTCTTCATACTTCTCTTTATAATGTTGACGCATCGTAGAAGCCTGTTGCTTCAGGTCGCCCATCGCCGAGAGCTCTTTCTGCGTCAAAGGCTTATCTACCTCTATAAAGAATGTCCCCTTATGCAAATGGTAACCCGTCTTGGGAAGTATCTTCCCTGAACCATAGAGATACATCGGAAGAATTTCTAATCCAAACTCTTTTGCGATGTAGAAGGCACCCTGATGGAACCGTCCAATCTTGCAATCCTTAGAGCGTGTGCCTTCTGGATAGACTGCTATACTGTAACCTCGGTCGATTAATGAGCGGAGATGGGGCATAATACTCTCTATTCCTTCTTTGACTGGTAGATACTCAGCGTTGCGGATGAGTGAACCATAGAAGGGATTGTTCCATACCCAAGCTTTCGTAAGGAAGATTATCTTCGGCGTAAACACCAATTGACACATCAAATCAAGGTGCGACTGATGGTTACAGATAATGATGCGGGGCTTGTTGAAATCGACTCCTTCTGCTACCTTCGATAGAAACTTTGTCCCTGGAATGCCATGGTGTATCATCACAAATCGTGAGGCGAAGTAAATGAGTTGATGTAGACGATACCGCTTCTTCTCGGTCATCTTGCCGACCTTCGTATATATCCATACAAACGGAGTAAAGACAACTAAGGTAAAAAAGAGGAAGAACAACAAGGAATAAACAGTCTGTAAGCATGACGTAAAGAAACGCCATAAACGAAGAGGTAGCCCATAAACAATCGCTAAGAAACAGAGAACCGTATTCAAAACGCTGATACGAACAAAGTCTTTTGTGGGACGGAAATGGCTCACACGCTCCTCACGAGGAGGATAATAGACCTGTACTGAGATAGGAACAATCTTAACGCCATGCCAAGAAGCGAAGACAAGGAGTTCTAACTCTGCCTCATAACGAGAGGTCAGAAACAACAGGCCATACAGTTTGTGTAAGGGATAAAGGCGATAACCTGTCTGCGTATCGTCCAACGCTTTACCTGTTTGTACATAAAACCAGAAGTTTGAGAACTTATTAGCGAACGAACTTCCTTTAGAACGGCACACGCCATCTAACTGTCGGCTACCGACAATCAATGCGTGTGGATGCTTTTGATTTGCCTTCAGGAAAAGTGGAATGTTTTCTGGATAATGCTGTCCGTCACCATCAAGGGTGATCGCATAAGAGAACCCTTTGTCTAAAGCTTTCCTAAAACCTACTTTCAAAGCGTACCCCTTCCCCTTATTCTGGGGATATGAAACGAGGGTGATTTTGTCGATATCGTGCAGTATATCCATCGTATCATCCGTACAACCATCGGCAACAACAATGACATCATCACAGTAGAGAAGACTTTTCTCCACCACTGCCTTGATTGTCTTATCATTGTTATAAGTCGGAATGACAACACAAATATGCCTGCTTCTTAACGTCTTTTTCAGCTCTTCGTTCATCATCCGACATGCATAATTAGAGAGATCTTCGCCATTGCCTTTTCTTCATAGAGAACAACCACCTGTGCTTCAATGGTTTTTTCCGCTTCTGACTGTTCAAGTTTCTTTATCTGATAGGTAATCTGCTGATGCTCTTTCGGCGAGATAATAGAGAGAAATTTGACATTCTTCACCGTCGTTATCTCTAAATGATGAGCGACGGCAGTCTGTTCCGTCAGCAACTCTTCTATGAGTTCCTTAGCCATCTGAACGATACAAACGCCCGGAGTGATGGGTTCACCAGGGAAGTGGGCTTGGTATATAACACAAGAGGGGATTAGTTTAATGGTGTAACTGACCATTAAACCAACTCCCTCTTTACTGACTATCGTATATAGATTATTCTTCAGTTCCATCTGCTTCTCCTTCTATTGTGTTTCCTCCAGTCTTATCCTCTATCCTCGAGAACTTATAGCTGATATGGTATTTCTCATCCTTATAAGTAGAAATTCCACGCATCAGATTCTCCATAACGCATCGTAAGTCGTTTCTCAAGACGCGACGGATATACCACTTGTCAAGCATGGCAATGACCTGTTCCAACTTTATTTTCTTCTTCTGGGGGTCATAAGTGAATTCAAGTGCGGTTATACCGAACTCATTGAACAAGACACCACGATAGACATCCGCCTCCCTTACCAGTACAGAAATCCCACTGAGATAACCCTTTGATATCTCTATTGTTGTGGCATACCTTGTCTTACAACCTATGCTGTCTTGCAAAGGAAGTTGATCGACAGTACCTACGGCATCCGCCTTCACCGTGGCAGCAAAGATGGAAAACAGGAGAAAACTAATTAACAATAAATGTCTTTGCATTAATAGGGCTGTTTACTTTCACATGCTTCATCTCAATAACCGTACGGTCACCATGCTTCTCAATAAGCTCTACCTTGGCAACCATCGCCTGTTGTCGATTGAAATGAAGAATAATCTTCTGGAACATTTGCTGCAGCTGTTTCTGCTGCGGAATGAGTGTTGCGACATACTCTGATGAGGTAGCCGAAATGCTTACCTTGAAATCACGTTTGTCATTGAGCGCCTTCCCCACAACACTGTTCATCATGATACGAGCTATTTCCTTAAAAAACTTACTCTGGTTGACATTGATGACGTCGCTGCGACTTCCCTTACTGATAAGAACCTTTGAACCGTTCAAGACAAAGGCATAAGTATAAGGTGAGGTATACTCCCAACGCAGCTTATCACTCTGCTGATAATACATCTTACCAGTAGACACCATCTTGTCATTGAGCATGCGAAGATATTTCGTTTGTACGAAATCACACTGCATCGTCTTCATACTTACTGCTGCAGACTCTATCTGATGTCTTATCTCTGCCTCATTGTCGCCCTGCGCTGAAACAGTCAATGTCACAACACACAAAGCGAAGCATACTAATAATAATTTTTTCATATTTCTTCTGTTTTTATTTTGCTATCATACAACAACCAACTATGATAAGTATCACTCCACACCACTTCAATACGGACACTGACTCATGGAAAAAGAGGATTGCGGCCAAGAGTCCAAACACATAGCTTAAGCTGATCATCGGATAAGCAACGCTCAAGGTATAGTGCTTGACAATATACATCCATAGAATAGAACTTGAGCCGAAGAATAAACCGCTACAAGCAAACTGCCAATTAAGAAGCAGGCTCCCCCAGAACTGGCGTGTCCACCCAAAAGGCAACATCTTTTGAAGGGCAAACTTCAGAAAGACTTGTCCGCCGGCTAAAAGCGTACTCTGTATAACGGATAGAAGGACTACTCTCCACATGACAATACCATCGCTATTGAATGAATGAAAGGAAACTCTTCAGCTCCATCACGCTTCAAGAGAGAATTGAAAAGATGTGTACTCTCATCATGACAGCCTACAAGTACTGTCCTTGCTTTCCCTTCTTTTATGAGCATCTCTGCGTCACGAACTGCCCACGAAAGTGAGTCCTTCCCCTGCGTATAGGTAACGTTATATCCATGACATTGTGTCTTAATGGCAATATTGCTACCAATGGTATTATGCGTACTCTGCATAAAATAGGTTGGTTTCAACATCGACTCACCTTCATCCTTCATCTGATTCAATAATAGCTCACTGTATTCCAGGCAGCCATACATCGTTCCTGTGATGATTGCATCAGGCTTTTCAATACCAGCCGCTGCCAAGGCTTCCATAGAAGAGAGGAGTGAACTCTTTATAATTTTTCCCATCCGACGAGCCTCTAAAGGCTTGACATACTTACGGATGCCACCGAGTTCTTCCACAGTAGTTATCTCTACACGTGAGCGTATTATAACCTCTTTCTCATCATGAGAAGCCTCAGTAGCATCGTTATTTGTAGGATGAAGAGAGAACAACAAGGCTGAATCATTACCACCAAAGCCGAATGAATTACAGAGAACATGCGCTAACGTAATATGCTCAACGCCAAGTGTTGGCGTAATCCCTTTCTCCATCTGATGCTCCCAACCAAGATTGGTAGGTACGAAATGGTGTTGTATTGCCAAGATACAGATGACGGCCTCAATACTTCCAGACGCACTTGTAGTATGTCCTGTGAAGGATTTCGTACTTGACACTAATGGCATATGAGCACCGAAAAGGCGCTGCAAAGAAACGCTCTCACTCTGATCGTTATTGGGTGTCCCAGTACCATGCGCATTAACGTATTGTATCTCTTTGGGGCTGACATGCGCCATCACTAAGGCTTCCTTCATAGCAAGATAAGCTCCTTCACCATCTTCAGAGGATGCTGTCTGATGGAAGGCATCACAGGCATTACCATATCCCGTAAGGTAAACATGGGGTTTTACACCTCGTTTTGAAGCCATCTCTTCAGACTCCAGAACGATGTAGGCTGCCCCTTCTCCTAAGTTCAAGCCTGCACGCGTAGCATCAAATGGACGACAACGTTGATGGTCCAGAATCATCAATGAGTTAAAACCATTGAGATGGAAACGTGATAACGACTCTGTTCCACCAGCCACAACGATGTCTGCATAACCGTTTTTCAGTAGTCTTGCACCGAAGATAATTGCGTTAGCTGCCGATGAACATGCTGTTGACAGGGTCGTTGCTTCAGTAAAGATTCCGAAGTGTTCGCCCATGAAATTTGTGCTGCTCCCACAATCATGATGCTGCAAGAACGCTAAGTCGCTATCCTCATTGAGCTCGTTGAAGCAGAGTTCTGTAATATCCATACCTCCTACGGTCGTGCCAGAGACGAGCACTATACGCAACGCTTCGCCTTTCTCCTTCCGTGACAGGACGTCAGCAATATTGATATGAGCATTGTCCAAGGCTTGTTGAATGGCAATGATACCCATCAAAGCCGTACGACTCATCATCTGGGATGAAGGAATACCAATCATCTCCTTCATCTGTTCATTTGACAAGTCTACCTCTCCCACAACCAACTCATGATGATTTGATTGGAGATACTTCATCATACCAATACCACTTTGCTTCTTAAGCAGAGACGCTAAGACCTCCTGTTTGTTCAAGCCAATGGCAGAGACTATCCCTTCTCCTGTTACTGCTATATTCATCTTACCACGCATTATATAAAAGGCGTAGCCTTACTTCTTTCTATTCTTACTGACATAATCAGCAATGGCAACCACGTTTGTGAAAATCTTTTTGCCTTCTGCTGGATTATCCAGTTTAATACCGTATTTCTTCTCTAAGAGAACTATCAACTCTAAAGCATCAATTGAATCTAAACCCAAGCCGTCACCGAAGAGTGCTTCATGCTCATCAATATCCTCTGGGGTCATCTCTTCAAGATTTAATGCCTTAATGATCTCTTCTTTTAGCTCTTTAATTAACTCTTCCATTGTAATGTTTATTTTATTACGATTGAATCTTTTGTTTACTTTATTATTCCTTAATTGGAACTGACTATGTATAAGTCTGCTTCAAAATGCTCACTATCTTTGTAGTCGAGCCATCCTGTTAACAAACTCTTCGTTTGCTTGTCGATAAAAGCAGTCTCTATGATGTCCTTCATCTGTTGCTCGTCTCTCTGCGTAAGAATATAGAAAGATGTCTCACCATGGTAACCATTGCGAATGGCAATCTCTCCTGTAACGATATTCGGCAGCGTATAGACAAAGACAGAAGGACTTGGGAAATAATTATCTTTATCGGCTATTGATGCTAAATAACGTTTGTCAGAAGCGATAGAAGAAGTGTGATTAAAGAGCATGATTGCTCGTTTACTATCCAACTTCTCATCTCCTTCTGATACTGCTTTCTCTGCTTGCAACAACAATTCTGACGCAACAAAACCCAAACGGCAAAGTCCATCCATCTTATAATACTTTGGATAATCACCGATCATCTGCTTATAGAGCGTCGTCAGCAAGCTTTTTCCCTCTTGTTCGTTATTGCTCAAAATGGGTTTACTATTTAACCACGCTCCCTCTGGATTGATATAAACACGGTAAGGCATAACCTTCGGAGTGCTTCGGAGCGCTTCCTCCTTTGACTCACATCCTTCCTCAAGCGGTTTCTCAACTGAGGCTGCATAGAGCGTAGCATTGCACCCTCCAAAGCCAGACAACATCTTAACGAATGCCGTCTTATCAGTCTGACAATGCTTAGAACTCATCCTTACCCTGCCTGACACGCCTAACTCCTCATACCCTCTCGTCCCCAAGATGATATGGTCGTCGACAGACTTCATACAGAGAATTGTCTCAAAGATTCCTGCTGCTCCAAGCGTATGTCCTATATATCCTTTCAAGGCATTAACCAGAACATCTATGAGCTCTGTATGCTGAAGGGCTACTGATTCCATCTGGTCATTAAAGAGGGTAGCTGTTCCATGGGCATTGATAAAGGCAAGTTCATCCTTATTGATTCCTGCCATCGTCTGTCGCAAGGCATCTGATAAGCCTTCTGCCGTCTTAGATGGTGCACTGATGTGGAATGCATCATTCTTTATATATCCCTCTCCAAGTTGCCATATATGTTTCCGAGGCGTACTCGCTGACGGGTTAGGACATTTACGACTGAGCACGACGGTAGCAGCAGCCTCACCTAAATTCAGTCCTTGTCTCTCTATATCGAAAGGGCGGCAAGCCTCAAACGACATAGCATTCAACGACTGAAAACCAGATATAATAAATTTACTTGGCGTATCAGCACCACAGACAACTGCATAGTCATACTTTCCCAACTCTAATAAACGAGCGGCCAAAATCATTGCTGCTGAACCCGATATACAAGCATTGCACACAACAATAGGACGTGTTCTGAAACCCAAGCGAGTTGCAATGTGCTGTGCTGTTTCTCCAAGATATAAATTATGCTCCTCTGTCTTGCCGAGCTCCTCTACTGCTCCTTTCGTCGAACTGAGGATGAATACCACACGTTTATCCGTTGCATCAAGACCTGATGCACGAAGGGCTTTGTTTACAGAACTGAATACTAACTCCTCAAAGTCTGATAACAACAAGGAAGCCATAAACCCCTCTGGTACCCCATCCGTCATGGGAGCATAGCGACGAATCGCTGAGTTACCAGCCTTTACGGCCTGATAGTTCTCTTCAGACGTCGTCCCTAAGGGAGATATAATATTATCAGCTAAAACATAAACCATCTTTCTTTAGATTCTTTCACTACGAATAATCAACCTTCTACCTGTCCCCAACGCTCTTTCCATTGCTGATAGAAAGGAGGATTATCCCATACCAATTGGTAATCAAGGTCCATAAACACCTGTACGGAACTTCCTGTGGCTATCAGACTATCATCTTCTATGTCATGAATCTCATAATCGAAGACAATCTTGGCTGCCTCGGTAGGACGATAGATAATATCTATTCGCGGTGTCATCCCATATTTGATTGGCTTCTTATAATGAAAGGAAAGGTCAACCAATGGTGCATAATAGCCGTGAGCAAAGAAGCCCATATACTCCAATCCATACTTTTCACCGAACGCCTCTCGGGCGTCTTCAAAGTAAAGAGGGTAAGAGCCATGCCAAACCACGTTCATAGAATCAACCTCACTGAAGCGGATCGCAAACTTCTTTGACGCTTTCAATTCTTTCATTCTCTATATAGCTTTTTGTTATTCTGCTTAAGCATTCTGCTCTCTGACAGAGATCTTCATCTCTGATTTTACCAAAACTTTCTCGCCACAGGTGACAACTGCGTCAACCAAGGTCATTCCGAAGACTTCCTCTCTTATTTCCACACGTGTCGTTATCATGTCTCCTACCCGAGGTCGTTCGATAACTTCAAAGTTGCGCACAGCCCCAATAAAGCCTAACTGAACACCTTTCTTAAGAATATATTTATTGACAAAACCGATACGGGCAGCACACGTCTGTGCTATATTTTCCATCAGTCCTGAAGGTGAGAAATATCCGTCATCCACGAAGATATTGCTCTCTCTCACTTCCATTTCCGTAATTATCAATAGCTTATCGAAATGTACGAGCGAGCCTATCATAATAAAAGGCTCTTGCTGTGGTAACAACTCATGCACATCTATTTTACGTAACCTCTCTTCAGAAAAGTTCTCTTCCTCAGAATTCACCATATTGTTTGTCATATTATGTCCAGAAGTCATAGAAATTAAACCACTGTAAAGGATACTGGCGAACCTTACGCTCGAGCTCTTTCACATAACTGTCAGTTAACTGCTGCATCTGCTCTTTACGTGAAGCCTGCTTGTCGTAACTGAGTCGTTTCACATATACCTTATAGCATTTAGCCGATACCTTCATTACGTTGACAGCAAGGACATCCTGCTCTTTCAATGTTGCAACGGAGATAGGACCAGCTGGGAAACGGACCTCAGCACCTAAGAGCTCATGGGTTATCGACTTCGCAGAGCCAATGACTCTATCGGCTGGCATACTCACAATCTCGTTGTTGTCAAGTGCTTCATTAACCAAAAAGAGATGACTCATATCCTCCAAACAGGAATCATACGGATATTATTATGCACCAACACTTTCTGTCTCCCCTTCGTCACCGTGGCTTTCTCACCACCAAAGACCAAGGCATTGAATCGCTTCGTCTTTGAGATCAGCGAATAACCAGCTACCTCATAGCAGCCGATATGGGAACTGAAGATCATAAATCCCTTTGTTTCTGCTTCTAACTGTTCGAAAGATTCGTAACCTTCTATCTCAATGTTGAATTGCTTACCAGCAAAAACTGCGAAACGGTCGATTACTATCTGACTGAACAAACAGTGATTAAGATAAGTACTCCATGCTGCACGCAGGCGTCCAAAACCTTGACGATGACGAAAATAACGGTAAGCTGTTGTTCGACTATGGTTGGTATTCAGCAACAGACAGATAGGGATAACAAAGAGCGTTGTGAACGCATAGAGTAATCTCACGTCCATCCAACGCAACGATGCTATCAGCCATCTATGCATCCAGCCACTGCCAAACGTTGTATTAGCCAACCTTACTTTCTATATAATCGCAGAACTGTGACAAGGTTACTACACCTTTCATCTCCTCTGGCTTAATCTTAAAGCCAAAATTCTTTTCTACAATAACAACGATATCTACAAAGTCCAAACTGTCAATACCAAGGTCGTCCTTTAACTTTGCGTCTGGTGCAATGTTATCTTCTTCAATTTCCAAATCCTCGATGAGGAAGTTTCTTACTTTCTCTTCAATTTCTTTTCTTTCCATTATTTGCTTTACTTAATAAATTATTTCAGTTTTACTTCTAATATTGTATGTCCCTGTCCTATCTCGTCATGCGTCGCAACAACCTTCAACCCTGCTCGATCTATCTGTTTGAACATATCGTCAGAGTGATACATCTTACTGTTACCATTGGCCATTACCGTGAAATAGACACTTGTCATCGTCAAACAGAGAGAGGCTGGCTCATACTTCTGTCTGTCCCAGAAGGTCTCCATGATATATAAGCTCGTTTCTGCCGTCATCACCTTAGAGACACGAACAAGAATACTAAAGATTTCTTCTTCTGAGAAACAGTCGAGGAACTGACTCATCCAGATGGCATCCCAATGTCCTTCTGGCAGCTTGTTATCCCTATCGAGGATATTCGTCGGGAAGCCTCCTATGCGGCTGGTTCCATCTTTCCCTGCGATGTTCTTTTGCATCATTCCAATCTGTCCTGGAAGGTCGACGATTGTGACTTTAACCTCAGAATCATACGCTACACAACGTAATGCAAAACGACCCGTATTACCACCGACATCCATCAGATGCTTAGGATGCTTGGCAAAGACAATCTTTAAGGCCTTATCAAAAGAGTGGTCACTATAGAAGTGATCAAAGCCAAACCAGCTATCCTGTACCTGCTTATCGAGCTTTGACAGACCTTCATAAATGGTATGCCAGTCGCCAAGTGTCTTCAGTCCGGCTGGCTTACCTTCCTTAAGTGCCTCATCAAGATAGAACATTCCACGATAGTTGACATCGTGATTGAAGTCTATGTTCACACGTGTCGCTGGGTCATTAAGCAGGAACCAGCCTGTCTTAGATATCGTATAACGGTCGTTTTCCTTATTAATGAGCACTGTTCCTATACTCAGCGATGCTTCAAGCAGTATCTTCAGTGCATACGTTGAGAGCGCGGTCTGCTTCTTAAGCTCCTCTAAGGTCAATCCTTCCAAGCTATCTCGCAACGTATCCAGTATGCCCCATTTCACCATAAGACGAGATACCTGAAAGATTACTGGTCCCCATGCTATATACTCGGCAAGGCGCTGTGCCTCTCGTGCTGTCAGCTGTTCCTGCGTGTATCTGTCACTTTCTGATTGAAATAGTTTCATTCTAACTCTCTTGTTGTTTTATCTTCTTTCTCCTGTTATGTAAAGTATATGTTTGCTCTCAAAGCAGTCTCTCTTGTTTTAAAACAAGAGAGACATATCATTCTACTTAGCCTTTTTAATCAATTTAACTACTTGTTCTGCCAATTCACGGTAGGTCTCTACACGACGTTTCTCATTACCATAACCAGCTCCGGCAACGCCATCGACATCAATGACAGCAAATGGTTGCTTTACATTCTTCTCATAGAAAGTCATCAGGGCGTGCATGTGGGCATCACCAGCACCAAAACCAATGAGAACGGATACGCCTGTGCTTCCATAATGGAAATCCTTCACCTCAATGACGATGGTGTAATCGGCTTCACTTTTCTTATCCGTAATTTTAACACTCTTCGTCTTTTCATTGAAACGTTCCATGAAGTTTTGCTCTGAACGCGCAATCTCTGACTTGTAGTCACGTGTCCAATCTGGTCCTTTCTCTTTCAAGAAAGCCTTCACTTCCTGTCCTTCTAATGTGGCATGGCTATAGTCCCATACAACATAAACCTTTGCATTTGAACTCTTGAGCTTAGAAAGAGATCCACTCTTTAATGTCACATCGGCCTTAGCAAACAACGTTGCCACGCAACACATCACAAACGATAGTAGCAATAATACTCTTTTCATAATAGTTTATTATTAGTTAATATTGAATTAAGAAATTGTTTAAATGTCTAAGCCCACAGAAAGCTCCACTCCTCCAACGTTAGAGGATTTGTCTAACAGACCATAATCTAAATGTCGACCTTGATAAGTATAGCCAAGGGCGGTACTGATACCGAACTTGCTATGACCGAAATAGAAATGGCAACCTATCTGAGGAGCAATATAAAGACCGTTAATATCACCAAAGCTATATCCTACCTTTGTCGCAACATAAGGTGAGAAATTCTTACGCAAAGACTTATGGAACTCTAATCTTGCATCTACAAAGACTGGTACATTCCATTCTTCCATTTCCCACCAATAGGCTGCACCAACACCACCTCCTAAATAGAAGCCTGGTGCAAGCTCCATACCATGCGAAGTATAGACATAACTTCTGTTCTCGCTGTCGTCGCCAGTGCCAAAGACATAGCTCTCACCAATGAAACCTCTGTAACGTGGTGCCTGTTCCCAACCATAACTTTCATCACGCTGTGCCTTGATAACAACACTATATAAAAGTGCCAACATAAGGATTATGAATCCGTTGAAGTCTTTTTTCATATCCAACATATTATAAGGTTTAACAATATTTTCGGTTATTCTTTGTATTTCTTGATGACTAAAGCGGAGTTTGTTCCACCGAAACCAAACGAATTACTTAAGACAGTATCAAGCTCGGTCTCTATGGTCGTCGTTGCAAGATTAAGTTTTTTAGAGTATTCATCTGGATTCTCAAAGTTGATATTCGGTGCGACAAAATTATTTTGCAGCATAAGAATGCTATACACTGCTTCTGACGCTCCTGCCATCCAACACTCATGACCTGTCATGCTCTTGGTGGATGAGATTAGGGCATGCTTACCCTCAAACATACAATTTAGGGCTATTGCCTCATACATATCGCCCTGATGGGTACTGGTTGCATGGGCATTGATATAGTCAATATCGTCGGCTGTCATCCCAGCTGCTGCCAGCGCACGCCCCATGGCAATCTCACTGCCAGCGTCAGAAGGCTGACTGATTCCACCGCCATTGCTTGAGAAACCATAACCCACAACCTCTGCAAGGATATTCGCACCACGTGCCTTGGCATGCTCATAGTCTTCTAATACCAATGAAGCTGCACCACCACTCGGTATCAGCCCATCCCGATCTCGGTCAAATGGGCGACTCGCCTTGGTAGGTTCATCCATACGGGCAGAGAATGCTCCGAGTGCATCAAACGATGCCATAGAATAGTAGTTTGTCTCCTGCGCACCACCACAGAGCACCAAATCCTGCAACCCTTGCTTAATCATCATAAAACCTAAGCCAATAGAATGACTGCCACTGGCACAAGCTGAGCTGACCGTGAAATTCACTCCACGCAGGTGAAAGATGGTACTGAGGTTCATGTTCACTGTTGAGTTCATCGACTGGAAGATGAGACCATAGCCTAACATGGCTGAATCGTGCTTCTCGTCCATAATCTTTGATGACTCAATAACGGGTTGGGCAGAGGAGTCATTACCAAAGATACATCCTACCTCATTCGCAAGGAGATACTCATCAGAGATTTCTGCCTGCGCAAAGGCTTGCAAACTCGACATATAAGCATAACGAGCTTCCTCTGACATACAAGCACGTGTGTGCCTATCAAGCATCTTTTTGTGATAACAGGTTGCTCAACAATTCCGGTCAGCGCTGAGCGATAGCCATAGGTAAGACGCTCGGGTTGAATACCAATACCCGACTTTCCCGTATATAATGAAGCCTTTACGGTCGCAAGGTCAGTACCAAGACATGACCAGATTCCCATTCCAGTGATAACTACTCTTCTTTCCATTTGTTAATTATTATCAAACCTTCCTTTATCACTATCAAATGGTGACCTATCAGTAGGAAAGGATATATTTCTAATTTACGTGTTCTCAATATATAATGAAACCTTCAGGATTGTCCTGACAGGAAAAAGGTAAAAGTCTCTTCAAAAACGCTTCCTTGCTAAAGGAAACTGAGATTGCCACAGTGTTAGGTGTACAAGCCTCCGTTCACATTGATAACCTCACCTGTGATGTATGCTGCAGCATCAGAGGCAAGGAAAGCCACGACAGCTGCAACTTCTTCTGGTGTTCCAAAACGACCGATGGGGACAAGTTTCTTCAATTCGTCCTCAGGCAGTTCCTTAGTCATATCGGTCTGAATAAAACCAGGTGCAACAGCATTCACCGTAATCTTACGAGCAGCCACTTCCTGTGCCAAAGCTTTCGTGGCACCTATCAGAGCAGCTTTTGCTGCACTATAATTTACTTGTCCTGGCAAACCTTTCAAACCTGACAATGAGGCCATATTGATGATTCGTCCACCACGCTTACGTGGCATCATGTGCTTGAGAAGCCTGCGGGTGATATAGAAAAATCCATTCATATTCGTGTCAAGAACGCTATGCCAGTCTTCGTCTGACATCATAAACATAACATTATCACGACGAATACCAGCATTGTTTACCAATACAGAAATAAACTCGTCAGGATGAGATGCTTCCCATGTGTCAATGGCTGCCTCTATCGCCTTCGGATCAGAAACATCGAAAGGAAGAAGTTCCACATGTCCGCCTTTGGTCTCTATTTCCTGTTTTACTGCTTGAGCAGCTTCTGCATTAGACTGATAATTGATAATAATAGAGTACCGTTCTGCTAAAAGCAAGGCTACAGAGCGTCCTATTCCACGTGACGCACCTGTTATTAAAGCATACTTCATTTTTTGGATTATTAGTTATACTGTTGTAACTTAAACAGAGTCTATTTCTACAAAACACACTTGCAAAGATATAAAATATTTTTTACTATATGAAAGGTTTAAAACATTTTTTATAAAAAACAACCAAAATGATATAAAAAAGAGAAAATGAAACAAGAAAAGACAGAATAACTTACTGACTTCTATCAATGAATGCCCACAAGCAACATGTTCACTCGTCAACTTGTTCACTCGTCAACTTGTTCACTCGTCAACTTGTTCACTCGTCAACTTGTTTAGCTCAATCATCCTAACCTCAGCATTGCTCATTGGCTTCAATTCATTCATCGGCTTATCAAAGTAAACGCTTTGAATGGCTTTATTGATGATACCATGTCCTACGGCAAGCACTTTCTTTTCGGGATATTCTTCCTTCAACCATGTAAGGAAATCCTCGGCACGAGCCTTCAAAGCATCTAAGCTTTCGATGTCATCAGGCCATAAAGAGGGGTCATTTAGATTTGCCAAATTAGGGATATACTTCCCTGTAAACGAACCCCAGTCACGTTCTCGAAGCAATGGAGTCGTCGTAACAGCCTTCCCATGAGGGGCAGCAATCAGTTTGCAGGTATGAATACTACGCTGCAAATCACTTGAGACAAAGGCATCTATCGGTTCATCTTTCAAACGTTCTGCAAGATCTTCAGCCTGCTTGATACCCTGCTCATTCAGTTCTCCCGGTGTTTGTCCTTGCATAATATGATTGGCGTTATCCACCGTCTCACCATGCCTTACAAGATATAATAATGTCATAACTTCATCAATTCTTATTGCAAAAATAATAAAAAATCAAGGAGTAAAACGTTGGAATAGAGATTATTTTGTATTTTTGCATCCATGAAAGTACTTCAAATATCAGCCATAAGGGCTATTATCGTATTAGTGACAGGTTTCCTCCTCGTAAGATATCGTGAGGAAACTATGACGTGGATGACCATCACCGTGGGTATACTCTTCCTACTCTCTGGATTGGTTTCTTGCATCGCTTACTATTTTGAAAAGGAGAAAGTAGCAAAGAAAACAGCGACGTCTGAACAGCAAGGAGGACAAGAAGAAGAAGAAAACCTCAAGTCACCTTCCTTCCCTATTGCGGGTGTCGGCAGTATTGCTTTGGGTATCATCCTTGCCGTCATGCCCAACACGTTCATCACATGGGTGGTTTATATCCTTGCAGCACTACTGATTCTCGGTGCTGTCAATCAGTTTATGAACCTCGCTCGTTCACGTCAGTACGCTCGTGTTCCGGTCTATATGTGGCTCTTCCCAACAGTCATCTTGGCGATAGCCATTCTGTTGATTAGTAAGCCAATAGAGACTGCGCAGCTTCCGTTGTTAGTTCTCGGATGGGCATTTATGTACTATGGCGTCTTAGAATTCATCTTGATTATCCGTATGTATCTTGTCCGTAAATCTTACGAGAAGGCTGAAGAAGCTAAGGTTGTGACAGGCGACAAGTTGGTTACAGATAATATCGAAGACGCTGAGGTTGTAGAGGAATAACTCATGAACTTCTGTCGTTACCCCTCACCCCTCGGCAACTTAATACTTGCCGAGGAAGAAGATGCTATCGTTTATTGCCAATGGGAAGATACGATTGACGAACAAAAGGTAGCGAAGTGGACGGAAGACAAGGAGCAAAACAGCGTGTTACTAACTGAAGCTTGCCGTCAGCTAACAGAATATTTCACTCAGAAGCGCAAGACTTTTAACCTCCCCATACGATTAAACGGCACTTCCTTTCAGCTACTCGCATGGGAAGGTTTGCGACAAATCCCTTACGGAGAAACGCTTTCTTACGCTGAATTGGCAAGACGTATAGGCAGAAACAAAGCCGCCCGTGCTGTGGGTAATGCCAATCACCACAATCCTTTAATGGTCATCATCCCCTGCCATAGAGTTGTGGCAAGCAATGGAGAATTAGGAGGATATGCAGGAGGAACAGCCCGAAAAGCTTGGTTATTGGAAAAAGAAAAGGGGAACAACAAATTGTAATAATCATTCTAATGATTATATAATTTGAAATAATCCAATAAGAAAAGACCATTCTATGTACTTAATATTGAGGACAAGAATGGTCTTTTCAATCTTCCAGAGGATGATAACTTTTAGCTTGAAATCCTACAAATAATCAGAATCTATTCTAATATCCTTGATTACTAATATGATTCTTTACCTCTCCCATCTTAGTCTGTATATACGACCAGGCTGCGGATTAGCACAACAATAAGAATACATTTTGTTTCCCTTATCAAAAGGAACACTTTCTAAGGCTTTATAGTCACCATCTATCTGCGTATTCAGATCCTTGTATTCAAGTATTGCTGGCTTATTAAAGTTTGCATCTTTGTATGATAACAGAACGCGGAAAGTCATCATATCTATAGGAGAGTCTAACTTACAGCTAATCCACGGTTGTGCCTTGTGGTCAGGATCATCATTCTCAGTCTTTATATGAATAACTGTACTCTCATTGTATTTAAGGGGATGTTTGAACTTTATCTTTGCTTCATCCCATTTCTTTTCATCATCATGAAAGACAATGTCTTCTATAATTTGCGATGTAGATGACAACTTTGGGCGAATACTTCCTGTCCATTTGAAATTATAGGGTATGTCAGTAAGAAACAAACGCTTACATTGTATCATTCGAAAAGATTCAAACGTAGATTTTACCCCATCATGTGACTGAAAGATACAGAAGGAGGAGATGCGACGATAGTCTTCTGAAGAATTATCTAAAACGATTTTATTTATACCTCTGAGGATTCCATATATTAAAATTATAAACCCAAGGCATAAGACAATTAAAGCAATAAGCGTATAAGTCTCATTGCTCACAAGCATTAATATTATACTAAGTATAGAACAAAGTGATGCAAGGAAAGAACATGTACTTGATATATATGTCCTTAAAAAATCCCACAATTTCATGTATGATTATCGGTGTATAAAAGGTATGTAGTTATGCGTCTGTTCCCATAATTGTAATATATTGTAACTGCTAAAAAGCAACTAAGCTAAGTTATTGATGTAGTTGATATATACTACTTTGCAAAGGTAATGAATAAGTTTTTCATTTCCAAGTAAACCGAAAATTATTTTTCGCGACGCAAGTATTTCTTGCGTAGCGCAAGAGTTGAAACATCACAATAATTAAAGTCTTAACCGAAAGTAAACATAAGCACCATTTATTTACCTTTAAAAGACAATATCCTTTATTCTCATATTTCTGATGTTTGTAAACTATTTTTATGTTATTCAAAACTAACACATGCTCTTTTGGCTTCTAAAAGACGCTTAATTGATTTGCAAAAGGTGCCCTTTAAGCTCTTTGCTAACGCCCTTTTGAAGTCCAATTAAGCACCTTTTACTTTACTACTTTATAACCTATTGATTTCCTGCAGGTTATGAACTCCCTTTTTATTCGTGATTTCACCCTTATTTATAGATGTTTTACTTGAAATAATGTAATGATTTTTCAGAACCCTATCTGCGGTTTTTGAAGTATCAAAATGAAAAGGTTTTCTGTATCGAAGGATAACAATAAAATAGGAAGATGAGCGACTTAGTCATGTCTTTATTTAATGAGTAACCTCGCTTCTTCCGTTAGTGCTATACGAAATATATCTACGCATTTAACGGAAAAACCATTCTTTCAGGTGTATAAAAAAGAAATGTAGTAAGTGATAGGGACTTATTCATACCCCTAAAACTTACTACATTTTATTTTTTTATCGTTTACTCAAAGTTCAGTTCGCCAAAGAAAGCGGGACAATGGAAGTCGGGAGAAGGCAAGGCAATGGGATTCCATGAGAGGAAATGAGGCTGCGATGTCTTATCACCACACTTATAGAAATTGGCTCTTATTGTCTTTCCAGAGAGATTCTCGATTGTATGACGGAAGTAAGAACTAACAGGAACAACAAGAGCGAGCTCCCATGCCTGTCGCCCCTCTCGCATCGCGAAAGGCTCACGACCCAAAGATGCCCAACGATCAATCTGCTCTAAGGCGGCTGCAGGGGCATGAGTACGATTCTCTCGTCCCTGCCCATTGCACAGCAATATCGTACCGATACAGTTGCTTTCAAGGTTGTAATAACCTCCTTCTTCATCAGGACTGCAGAAGAACTCACAGCATGAGTCTTGCCAAACTGGACCTAAGTCGGTTCCAGCCTCAGCACGCACGCTGTCTTCTTCAACTCGATAATGCAACAGAATAGCATCGCCTTTATGAGCAATAGCAAACTCAACCTGTGGACAATAAGGGAATTCTGCTGCCCAGTCTACTGTGTCTATCTTGTTGTAAGACACACCATTATCCTTGAAAAGAGCTGGAATATCAGCAGCCTTAACCTGCTGACACTCCAAACGTTTTACCTTTAATTGTTTCATTGTTTCAGTGTTTTCTTCACAAAGTCAGCCATCATCTGGTCATGACGACGTACGTCACGATAAAGTAAGAGCTGATTACGTGAGCGAACGAGGTTATGCTCTGGGTATTTCACCTTGAAATAAACGTCTCCGTTGATGTAATCAGTCAAGAAACGAACGCACTGCATGTATGGGAACAGTGCTACAGCATAAGGCAGATGACTTGTCTCAACAGGAGTGAGGAAGTTGCCAGCCGTACTGAGATAGCCTTCAGTGAATGAGCAGAAGACATCTTCTTTCAGTCCAACAGCATCGTAGTTATCGCTATCCTCAGCCACATGATTTGCACCAGTACGCAAGAAGTCGCCATAATCAGAGAAAATAAAGCTTGGCATAACGGTATCGAGGTCGATAACACAGAGTACCTTACCATCCTTATCAAACATCATATTGTTCACCTTTGTGTCACAGTGACAGATACGTTTAGGCAGTGCACCCTCACGATAGAGGCGTTCAGCAAGGCACATCTCGTCTGCATAGCTTTCTAACTCTGCAAGGATATCCTTCACAGAAGCCACTCTACCAGCCTTATCAGCACTTACAGCCTCACGCAACTGGCGCAGACGAAGTTCCATATTATGGAAGTCTGGAATTGTTTCTCCCAATGGTTCCTTCAAATCAACCAACATATTCTGGAAGTTACCGAAGGTTTCACCACAGCAGAATGCGCTCTCTGGGTTTACTTCCTCTTTTGTAACAGCATTAGGAATGAAGACACTCACACGCCAGTAGAGGTTGTCAGCATCCTTGTAGTAGGTCTTACCGTCCTTAGCCTGTACGAAACGCAGACACTTACGTTCGATATCTGTCTCACCCTTCTCCATCAACTTGTGACGGATATGGTCAGTTACAAGTTCGATATTATGCTGCAACAGGTCTACATCGGTGAATATGGCGTTGTTAATACGCTGTAAGATATAATCAGGCGTATTAGCATCTACAGTTTTTACACGCAGTGTTTCATTGATCAGTCCATTACCAATTGGACTTACACTCTCAACAGTTCCCTCAATACGGAACTGTGATACAACATCATTAAAATTCGTCATAGTTGTTTATTAGTATTAAAGATTGATGCACTATTAGGAGTGAAGGAGTTAAGGAGTTGAAGGGAGTTAAGACAAATGTTATATGGCTCAAAATCTGATGACTTCAATATCAACGTAATGTTTTTTTATTAATATAGTCCAACAATACATTTGTCTTAACTCCCTTCAACTCCTTAACTCCTTAACTCCAAAAACTTTTAGGGTCTATCAGCAGGCTTAACACCAAACTGAGAAGGCTTGCTACCCATTACAAACTCAAGTGTTCCACCACGTTTGATGTCCTTGAAGTCAATGTAAGAACGGGTATAAGGCTTACCATTCAACTTAGCACTCTGAATATAAATATTCTTATCGCTGTTGTTATGTGCCACAACACGGAAGGTCTTACCATCTCCAACGTTCACCGTAGCCTCATCGAAGAGCGGTGTACCGAAGATATACTTGCCACCTGCAGGCTCTACCTGATACATGCCAAGAGAGGAAAGAATGTACCATGCAGACATCTGACCCACATCCTCGTTACCACTCAAACCATCGAAGTCGTCGTGGTATAAGTTCTTAAGTACATAGCGAATCTTATCCGCTGCCTTCCAAGGCTGACCCACATAGTTGTACATATAGAGGATATGATGGCTTGGCTCATTACCGTGAGCGTACTGACCAATCAGACCAGTGATGTCTGGTGAAGCCTCTGCTCCCATATCACCACTAACGATGAAAAGGGAGTCGAGTTTTGAAACAAATGGCTTCTCACCACCGAAGGCAGAAACAAGACCATGCACATCGTGTGGAACAAGCCATACATACTGCCATGCATTACCCTCTGCATAGTCGTCCTGACGGTGAACAGTACTGAATGGATCGAATGGTTCACGGAACTTACGATCAGATGTTACACCACGCATAAACTTCGTCTTCTTATCGAAGTAGAAGTCACGATAAGACTGGCTGCGCTTTGAGAAGTACTTATAATCAGCAGTCTTACCCAATTCCTTGGCAAGTTTTGCAATACATGCATCAGCCAAAGCATACTCCAATCCCTTTGCTACAGTCTCATGCTCTGGGTCGAGGTCACAAGGAATATAACCATACTTCTTCAACAATCCCATACCACGCTCATCAAGCATAGCAGACGCCTTAGCAGCCTCAAAGACTGCATTCTTATCTACATCAAATCCTTTCAGTGCGATATCAACGAGGACAGGAACGCCTGGGTTACCAATCATACAGTCGGTTTCGTTACCCACAAGGTGCCATACTGGCAACTTACCCTGCTGCTTATAGATGCTAAGCATTGTCTCAGCAATGTCGCGCTGCTTCTCTGGATGAATGATTGTCATCAATGGATGTGCTGCACGATAGGTGTCCCAAAGTGAGAAAGTAGTATAATTTGTAAAGTCACCCTTATAGGTCTTGCCGTCTGCACCACGATATTCACCGTTTACATCATTGAAGACAGAAGGTGCAATCATTGAGTGATACAATGCTGTATAGAATATCTTTCTTGCACTCTCGTCCTGTGTCTTGATAGCAATCTTACTCAACTCACGGTTCCACTCATCCTTTGCCTGAGCAACAGCATTGCGGAAGTCCCAGCCTGGAAGTTCCTTTTGCATATTCTGTCGAGCGTTCTCAACACTCACTGCAGAGATACCTACCTTCACGAGAAGTGGCTGCTCAGCATTGTCGAAAGCAAAGACACCAATCGTATCACGCTCGTTTGACTCCAACTTAACAGGCTGTGAGAACTCTGCCACAAAGTAAACGCGCTGGTCTTTAGCCCATCCTTGTGACATACGGTAGCCACTGACGGTCTTAGCCGACTCCTGCTTGAAGCTGCAAGAAGTCATTTTGTCCCAACCGATACCCTGTGAAAGGTTCAAAATAACGTAACCCTTTGCTACATCAGCAGGGTAAGCGTAACGATGGAAGGCTACACGCTGAGTCGCAGTCAACTCTACACGAACACCAGAAGCCAACATTACAGAGTAGTAACCAGGGGTTACATGCTCGGCACGATGGGCAAACTTCACCTCACGCTGTGCTGGATTGGTAGTCGGAAGGAGTGATACATCACCCAAGTCACCAATACCCGTACCGCTAAGGTGCATCTGTCCGAATCCGATGACTGTTGAATCGCTGTAATGATAACCAGAACACCAGTCCCAGCCCTGCTTCTTCTGTGTAGGACCAGCCTGAATGTTACCGAATGGAACATTAGCTCCAAGGAACACATGTCCGTGTCCGCCTGTTCCAATAAATGGGTCAACATACTGCGTATAGTCCTGCGCAAAAGCGAAAAGACTGGTTGCAGCAAACGCCATTAAAGTTAAGAACCTTTTTTTCATATACTGAATTGTTTTAATCTTCTTGTCTTATTTGTCTTGACAGAGCCGTCATTCAACGGCTCATCAAGTATTCATTTACTTCTGATTGACGATGATTTCGTCTGTGAAAATCCATGCGCCTTTCTCGCGAGGGAGGGCCTTCACACGCACATAACGACCTTTGACATCTCCTTTCCACTTGTAAGGATAGACGAGATAATCCTCTGAAGCCTTAATACCTGGTCGTACTGTGTCAATCGTCTTGAAGTTCTTACCATCGTCTGACACCATCAACTCGATTGTTTCTGGCGTATAAATAACCGACTCATAGAGGTGCATAAAGTCAACACAAACGTCACGTATGTCCGTAACCTTACCCATATCAACTACTACATCCACGCCAGTACTGTCGATGAAGCCCTGCCAACGGCCCTCAAGGTAGCCCCAGTCGCCACGCAAACCATTGGTCAGCGTATTATCACCTTCGGCACGATACTTCTCTGCATATCGTCCTAAGTAAGTGACTGGCTTACCCAATGCCTCATGCTGTGTCACACTACGGCTCTCCATACGTGACCCCTTCTCCTTTGAGAGGTCAAAAGCATTATAGCCCGCACGCTTCAGACGTTCAACATTTACGACTGCTCTCTTACGGAAGTTGTCGTAACCGGTGCGCTTCTTTGTCCAACCTGTCTCTGCCAAAGCAAACAAACGAGGATAGAGCATATACTCTAAATGGCTTGGCTCAGCGATGAACTCGGTCCATACACACGCCTGAACACCATCCATATATTTCTCAAGATTGCTTCCTTTATACGCTGCAGGGATTGGCTCATAGTCGTAAGTCTTATCCAAACGAGTATATCCGCCCTGTGCCTTTGGCTGTTCCATCGGATTGTCCTGATACATATTCAGATAATAGAACTGCTGTGGTGCCATCACTACATGGTGCTTACTTGTTGCAGCCTCGATACCAGCTTCTGTTCCACGCCATGACATCACGGCTGCGTTAGGAGCTAACTTACCTTCCATAATCTCGTCCCAACCGAGGAGTTTACGACCATTACGGTTCAAGAATTCTTCCATACGATGGGTGAAATGGCTCTGCAACTCGGCTACATCTTTTAAGTGATTCTCCTTCATCACCTTCTGACAATCAGGACAAGTCTTCCATGTGCGGCGCTCTGCCTCGTCTCCTCCGATGTGGATATACTTAGAAGGGGAAGAGTTGCATTACCTCTTTCAACACGTTCTCCATGAAGGTATAGGTGGCTTCCTTACCTACACAGAGGTCTGACTGTGTATAAGGTTTGCCTGTACATGACAACTCTGGGTAGGCATAAACAACCTCATCGCTATGACCAGGCATCTCTATCTCTGGGATTACCTCAATGTGGCGCGCAGCTGCATAGCGTACGATATCCTTGATATCTTCCTGTGTGTAATAGCCACCGTATGCTCCTTGCGTATTCTTATGACAATACTTGCGGTCGTTATCCATCCACCACTTTGTCCAATCAGACTGTGTACGATAAGAGGCTTCATCGGTCAGTCGAGGATATTTCTTCACCTCCATGCGCCATCCACCACCATCAGTGAGGTGCCAGTGGAAGCGGTCGAGCTTGAAATAAGCCATCGCATCAATCTGCTTCTTCAAAAAGTCCTTTGTCCAGAAGTGGCGAGAACAGTCGATCATCAAACCACGATAAGCGAAACGAGGGGCGTCCTTCACCTTTACACAGGCTATCTGACCATCCTTTTCGAGTTGGCGAAGGGTTTGCAGACCATAGAACAAGCCTGTTGGGGTCAGTGCCTGAATGGTGATACCCTTTGGTGTCACCTCCAACTCATAGCCTTGCAGACGTACACTGTCCATTGCCTGCGCTGCCTGCTGGGTTGTACCCTTGCAAATCAAGCGGAAACTGCCCTGCTGAGAAGGATTCTTTGCATATGCTAATGGATGCTTCAGCACCTCAGAAGTGTACTGATTCAACACCTTGAAGTCACTACCTGTAAGATTGGTCACAATCTTCGTACCCTTATTCAGTTTGAATTGACCCTTCAAAAGACTGATATTCTCAGGTTGTGGGATGATGTTCTGAGCTGCAACAGGCATAGAAACGGCTGCTGCAAACAACAGGAAAACTGCACTCAAAAGAACTTTTTTTCTCATAACGTGAGTATAAATTTCGGTTTTATTTCTTTATTATTTGTTTTTACTTTATGTCTCTTTCTTCGATGGCGGTCGGCTGTCTGTATTCTTATCTGTGTTCGGTAAATACCTTTCTGATAGTAGACTGCCTTCCAAACTGCCACCTTTTTGTTTCGTATTAAGCCTCCGCACCAAATGTGCTAAGTATCCGCACAACTTGTGTTAAGGCTCCGCACAACTTGTCCGAAGCGTTCGGACAAGGATAGAAGACGGCAAACAATGTCTGTTTTTATCATTATATATAATGTAATAAGACATTAAAGACCGTCGGAAGCGTGGGAAGTTTGATGGGTAGTAGTCGTTTACTTTAGATAGAACTTCAATACTCCGCCCTTCAAGAGTTCGTCATTCGTAATGCGATAGCGATTCAATGGCTTACCACCTAATTCTATCTTCTTAATAATAACAGCCTCAGCATTTGGACGAACAGTCTCAATCAAGAGGTTATCTCTGCCCCACTGTGACTTATCCAAACGAATAGTAACCTTGTCAAAGACTGGCGAAGTGAGCGTATAAGATGGATCACCCGGACAGTCAGGATAGAAACCTATCATATTAAACACCGCCCAAGCCGACATGGTTCCAGTGTCATCATTACCCGGGATCCCCTCTGGTGCGTTCTTGAAATACTCCTTCAAGAGTCTGCGCGTCTGTACCTGTGTACGCCACTCGTCACCCTTGAAATAAGAGAAGAGGTAAGGATAAGCGATATCAGGCTCATTGGCAGGGTCATAATAACCCTTGTCGAACACGCTCTGGAGCTTGTTTACAAAGTTTTTCTGTCCTCCCATGAGCTTTGCAAGTCCCATAACGTCATGCGGAACATAGAAAGTATAGTTCCAAGCATTGCCTTCATGGAAGCCCGGAGATGGTTCGAAGTTCTCTCCCTGCTTTGGATCGAAAGGCTTATAGAAGGTGCCGTCTGGCATCAATGGGCGCAACAAACCAAACTCCTTGCTGAAATAATGGCGATAACCCAAAGCACGATTGTGGAACAGGCGAGCATCGTCTTTCTTACCCAATGCCGTAGCCAAGCGTGAAAGGGCATTGTCGGCAATGTAGTATTCGAGGGCGTGAGAGACGGAGTTATCGAACTTCTCGTGCAAAGCTACATAACCCTTCTCCATGTATTCGTCATTGTCTGGGCGCAGAGGGTTCTCGCTTCCCTTTGTCAAAGCCGACTTGCGGAATGCCTCGTAAGCCTTATTGATATCGTAACCACGCAGACCTTTCAACCAAGAATCAGTGATAACAGGGATAGCTGGGTCACCTTCCATCGTGTAGGTTTCACGACTGAAGAGTTCCCACTTTGGCATCCAGCCATGCTCTTCGTACATCCCAATCATCGAACGAATCATATCGCGCTGACGATTTGGATAAACTAACGTAAGCAACTGATGCACATTGCGATAGGTATCCCACAGAGAGAAGACCGTATAACGATTGCCCTCCTTCACCGTTCGAATCTCATCACCCTCCATGACAGGGTACTGTCCGTTGACATCCTGCAGGATATTTGGGTGGATAAGGACGTGATAAAGAGCTGTATAGAAGATGGTGCGCTCTGTCTTTGTACCACCCTCAACGAGGATGCGAGAGAGGTCATCATTCCACTTAGCACGCGCCTCAGCACGAATGGCGTCGAAGTTCTTTCCACGCTGTTCGGCATCAAGGTTCTCACGAGCGTTTGCCATACTTACGAATGACACACCCATCTGTACCTCTACCTGCTCGTCAGCCTCAGTATTGAAGTTCATCCATACTCCGATATCATCGCCAGAGAGTTCCTTGTGATAGGTCTTATAAAGCTTGAACTTGCCATTGTCGGCATCCCACTCAGCCTCTACGCCTGTCATCGGACGCTGTTTCTTCCAATAGCCAGCCTCCGTAGGCTTCTTGCTGACACGCATCACGAAGTAAATTGGGAATACTGCCTGAGGGTTATAACAGAATGTACCCTGCAACTTCATACCCTCATACTCTGTGTCACTCACCTTCTTCACCATGGCACCAGACTCATTTGTGAGTCCTTCACCGAGGTTCAACAAGATATGACTTTCTCCTTTCGGGAATGTGAAACGTGCAACAGAACTGCGAGGAGTAGCTGTTACCTCTGTCTTCACATTATACTTTTTCAGATAATTAGAATAATAACCGGGGTGTGCTACCTCCTTGTCGTATGTACTTCCGTACTCCTTATAGTCGACATTCAGCTTTCCTGTCGTTGGCATAAGCAACAATGAGCCTACTTCTGGACAACCCACACCACTGAGGTTGACGTGAGAATAGCCCGTGAAAAAGACGTTATGATATTCGTAAGGAGTTGACCACCAGCGTGCATCCTTGTCATATTTATTCAAATCAGAACCCATTACGTTGAATGGTACGACTGACATCAATCCGTTAGGGCATACTGCTCCCGGATTGGTTGTACCAAAATTAGATGTTCCGATAAAAGGATTGACAAGGTCAACAGGCTCTTCCCCACCTTTATCAGTCGCCTTCAGCGAAAGAAAAGACAAGGAAAGGAGTAGTACTAATAGGAATTTATGATTCATTTGGGTGATGGGTGATGGGTGTTGGGTGTTGATGAATAGTAGGTGATAGGCAGTGAGTGTTAGGTGGTGATGGGTGTTAGGTGGTGGATGGTGGGTGGTGATGAATTGTGATGAAGCTATCATTATTTACTTCTAATCAATTCATCACCACTCAACACCCAACACCTAACACCTAACAATTCATCAACACCCAACACCCAACACTTAACACCTTATAATATACTATTGTTCTTTGTGAACTCTACGATGTCCTTAATATAGCCGAAAGCCATACCAACGACCGTATCAGCTGCACCATAGTAAACGGCTACGCGCTCACCATCCTGCAAAGCAGCACATGGGAAGACAACGTTTGGCACGTCACCCTGCAACTCGTAAGGTGCATTTGGTGCAAGAAGATAAGGACGAGTACGATAGAGAACCTTCTCTGGATTGTCCTTGTCAAGGATAGCTGCACCCATTGAATAACGGAAACCGTTACAAGTAGTGATTACACCGTGATAGAAGAGCAACCAACCTTCGTCTGTCAAGAAAGGAACCGAACCTGCACCAATCTTCGTACACTGCCATGCACTCTCTGGGAAAGGAGTAACCTTCATCACGCAACGATGCTCGCCCCAGTACTTCATATCTGGGCTGAAGCTGATGTAGATATCACCAAAAGGAGTATGACCATTGTCGCTTGGACGACTCAACATCGCATACTTTCCGTTAATCTTCTCTGGGAAGAGTACGCCATTACGATTGAATGGCAAGAAAGCATTCTCACACTGATAGAACTTCTTGAAGTCGAAGGTGTAAGCAATACCGATTGTTGGTCCGTGATAACCGTTACACCAAGTAATCCAATAACGATCCTCAATCCATGTAACACGTGGGTCATACTTATACTCTGACTCAATCATTTCAGTGTTACCAGCCTCAAACTTGATAGGCTCGTGATTGATTTCCCAGTTCACACCGTCCTTACTGAAACCAGCAAAAATGTTCATCTGCACCGCCTTGTTATCGCAACGGAACACACCAGCGAAGCCGTCCTCAAAAGGAACAACAGCACTATTGAAGATACTGTTTGATGTTGGAATATGATAACGATCGATGATTGGGTTCTTTGAATAACGCCACATCACATCCTTGCATCCTTCTGGGCGGTCCTCCCAAGGCAGAATATCTTTTAAACTTTTCATTGTAAATATAGTTTTATGCTTTTAGTTTTTATAAATGTCTATACATTATAAGTACAAGCAAAGTTAGCTTTTTACTTCAACAAAAGGTAAGTTTTTACCATTCATTAAATAGGAAAAACACTTCTTAACAAATAATGTTAAGAATCTGTTATTTAACCAAACAAACTTACTAAGAAAATAGTCGTAATTATTGTTTAACCCAAATCGCTCATTAGAGCCTACACATATTTTAGTCTAATGACCGATTGACCTCTAAACCTATTCTGCACTTCCAATCCTTCTATACGTGCAAGAGTTTTACATTCTCTGTTGACTTTAGGAGCTCTGCTTGATAATACCCATCAATTCTTCAGCAGTTTCGTTTCCTTCCCACTTCCCAAAAAACTTATTAAGCATTTCTTCTGTATAAGCTTCGTCGGACATTTCCTTGCGTTCTTCCTCGAGTACAGAGTTAGTAAGTTTCACAGCTAAGCCCAACCGAATGTTCTTACTCATCGAACGCAATGCGTTCCAATACATGCGTATCGTATTGTTCTCGATGTTTGTCATTGTGCCTGCCATAATTATACCTCCTGTTTATATTTTTCTGCAAAAATAATGCAAACGAGAGCAAAGAAAGCTTGCTTTCAATTTGCCGAGTGCAGCTTATTTTCTGCAAATATAACGTTTTCCTATGACAACTCCAAATCTACATCTTGGTTTTCACATTCTTATTACAAATGATAGGCGAAAGGAGCATTACACTATTACGCTCACAGCATAAGAGAATAACAAACCGAAATCCAACAATACTTTTATTTTATTTTGCTGTCATTTTAACATTTAGACAGAAATACCTGTAAACTAATCTGTTATATCTTCATTCAGAGTGACAGAAGTGACAGGAAAATTATTTTTAGCTTAATATTGGCATCTTATTCCATCTTTGAAAACTCTGAGGAGGCAGATATATTTCTTATATAACCTCAATTCCGCAACATTATTCCTTGTGAGGTACTTTTTTATATTGAAGTGACATTTTGGGCTTTATCCATTGATTTGGGAATTTTCCGGAGTTCTTGGTTCTTGCATAGGCATAAAATCCCCCACCCAAACCAATGGGGAAGTATGATAACTACAAAGAAATACAGTTTATTCTATGAAGATTTCAGCGTAGTAGGTTTTATTTGTATATAGGTTCAGAACGTTCTGTCTTCCTGTGCGCACTCATTTCGCTGGCACGCTGACAAAATGTAGGATAAAGGCTTTCAGCCTGCTTGTCTTTTTCAACGGCTTGACCTTTTCGCTGATATGACGGACGAGATAGAGATAGAAGTTCTTCAGCATGGCGGTAACCATCATGAAAACCATGTTCTCAGCCATAAAGGAAAAGGGCAGATGTGCCCAGCCGAAATCATTGTTCTGTATGTCGAAGTTCTTTTCGCTTGCTCCACGCTCATTATAAAATGTAATGATGTCTTTCTCAGTAGATGTCCAGTTATTGGTGAGGATACAGCGGTATGTGTATATTACTCCGAACATATCCGTCTGTTGCTTGCCATCCTTGTCTTTCAAGGGACTACGCTGTACGACAAGCCTGTATGACCTTCCTTCTATTAAGTTGTCCATATTGATGGATGTGACATCGCATTTCTCATAGCCAAGCTCAACGCTCTTCCATTCTTTTAACTGTCGGAAGTTCTCATAGCGACTGCCACAGTTGGTAGCACGTATATAGAACGTGTTGCAGCGCTGCTCTACGGTTTGGATGATTTCCTTTGAGAACGACCCGCAGTCAGCACGGAAACGCTCTATCACCACACCAAGTTCAGAGGTCACACGGTCCATAGTGCGACGGAGCGTATCCTCCTGATGGAATTTTACATTGGTATTCCCATCACGGTTCTCACCTCCGACTATGATTCCCCCAATGGAAGCCCATCCTGGGAAATAACCATGATCCTGCTTGTAAGAATACTTGCATCGAACTTGTGGGCCGGAATAAACTGGTGGTCAAAGTCCAAGTCAACATGGCTACCCACCTTTATAAGCCCCATCCTCCGTATCATTCGTAAAAGTAAGGTATTCAACTTTTCTGCCGTATTGAAACTATACGACTTGTCGGAGGTCTCGCTCTTATAGACAATATTTTTCTCGGCAAGCTCCTTTAGTCCGCGCCCCACAGTGTCGGCACTGGGTAATAGCGTATTAGGTCTCTGCTTGAACTGTCCAATAAGCGCATTGATGTCCTCAAGGCATTCTCCACCACAAAGGTAGCTGAAGAAGAGAGAGCCGAAAATACTTCCATGGCTGAATGCTTTGCCACTACGTCCACGTTTGCCCAATACTGATTCGGTAAGTTTTTCAAAGCCCAACTTTGAGAAAACGTCCATAATGTGATAAATCCCACCGAAAGAAGTGATATTCTCGTTTTTAATTGCTACCTTTGTCATGTCAGTTTTTTGCTTACTTGTTATGTTTGCAGCACCAAGATAGGTGAAATTTCTGACATATCCAAGTGTTTTGAGAACTTTATTTCTCAGACACTTGGAGTTCTTACAAGAATTTATGCTACGGAATTAAGGTTTTATTGCCAAGTTCTAATGCTTCTATCTCCTGCCATTCATAGAGGCTATTATATGCCATACATCCGATAAGAATGGAGATAAGTATATATCCCAACTGTATTGCCTTATAGAAATTTCCTGACCGCTCCATTATTTTGATGACATTGATTTTTGGAACATGAATAAAAGTTTATCTTTTTCGTTCATGCGGATATTATCAGAATAATCGCCTTTTGTTATTTGATACCCGCATGGCTTGACCATAAAAACGCCTAAGCCCTTAGTGTATGAACTTACTTCTGAGGCGTAGTCTTTACTTGTATTTAATGGAACTTTCCCTTTAATATGACACCACTCATTATTGCAACTGATGTCTTCAATCTCAGACATCATTTTTTGCAAATCTGTAATAGCTTTGGAACTTGCCGCTTGGGGTATCTGCAACTCAAAATAGAGCATCGGTTCGAGAATGTCCACACCTGACTGTTGCAAGGCCAGCCTGAAGACATAAGGGGTCAGCTGTCTGAAATCAGCAGGTGTACTTACCGGGCTATAATACTCGGCTTGAGTAAAAGTTACTTTCAGATCAGTCACTTCCCATCCATGTAAACCAGATTGGCAAGACATACGAATCCCTTCAAAAACGGCATTTTGAAAAGAATGGTTCAGATAACCATAGGAGATGTCACTTTCGATTTGCAACCCTGTCCCTAACGGCAAGGGTTCAAGCGTCAGCCCTATTGTGGCCCAGTAAGGGTTGGGTGGCACTTCGATCTGAATAATCTTATTGACCTTTTTTACAGGTCGTTCTTTGTAGATAGTCTTGATCTCATCAAAATGGACCTTTACGGAAAATCGTTCTTCCAGCAATGTCTGTATGATTTCCTTTTGTGTCAAACCATATAACGAGATTTCCAATTCATCACTATATGAGTTTATGGAAAAGGACAAAGACGGGTCTTCAATCCACAATGTATTCAGAGCGGATATCACCTTGCTTCTCTCTTCGGACCTGTCTGGCCGGACGGAGGATTTGAGAGCGGGATGCTGATGAGATAACCCTTGAATCAAACAAGGTTTAGTACCTAAATAATCTCCGATTCGAAAATCTTCCATATCTTCTACAATCGCGATATCATTGGCCCCCACTTCATCAACATTTATCTCTCTGCCCTGATAAATAGTCTTTAGATTTTTTTAATCTTGATGAATTTTTTTCCGAATCGTTGATTCTTACAATGTCTCGAAGTCTCAGACTTCCGTCAATTATTTTTTTAGAAAACTTCTTTTTATGTCCTTTGGGGTCATGCTCTATCTTATAGAGATAAGCTGAAAGTCTGTTTGAGACTGATTCTGGAGGAAGTATAAAAGAAGAGATGGCGTCCAACAACTCATTGATACCGATATTGAACATTGCTGATCCATGTAGTACCGGATAGACTTTTGGCTTTTTGCCACAAGATCGATTATCGTATTCCAATAATCAGCCGGTGAAATTTCGCTATCCGCCAAATATCGTTCTAATATATTGTCGTCATGGTTGCATACAAATTCTTTGTATTCTTCCTTTATATATGTTTGGGAGCAAATCGGATAAACCAATCCATCGACAACAGTTTGCATAAACAGGACATCTTGAGACAGATTTGTTTTTTTATATCCAGATACAAACGCTCTAAATTCACATAATCACGGTCAATTTTATTGATAAATATAATTGTCGGGATTTGCAGTTTTTTGTAAAGTATTGAACAGCAACTTTGTTTGCGCTTGTATGCCTTCCTTTGCGGATAAGATGAGGACTGCTCCATCAAGCATTTTTGAATGTCCGCTCCACTTCCGCAATAAAATCCATGTGTCCCGGAGTGTCAATGATATTGCATTTCACTCCATTCCAGATAATAGATGTCGTAGAAGCCCGAACAATGAATTCCTCTACGTTTCTCTATATCCATAGAGTCTGTTATGGTGTCACCATTATCCACACGGCCGCACTTTTTCCGTTGCTCCACTGGCAAACAGCAGATTCTCGGTTACGGAAGTTTTTTTCCTGCATCAATGTGAGCAAGAATTCCTAAATTTATAATATTCATTTGGATTAAGCAATAATATACTACAATAGATGCATTGTCGAAACGCACCTTTTAATACCTCCTCGTAGCATGTGAGAACTACAGGATTACTAACTCGTATTAATATGTATATTATTACTGCCGCATAACGATTACAAAATTACACAAAAAAAATATATCTAACAAAAAGTGGGAGGATTTTTTTAACTTTTTTACCATAGACATTTTTATTAGGGAAGCGTAGGTTCAACTGGTAAGTACAAATAAGTAGAAATGTTTGAACAACAACGTTTTTAGGAAGTTGAAAAAAATCAAGTTTCTCTCTCGGTATAACGTTTATTTTTGGCCAATATCTTCTTTAGTTTGGCATTTGAGTATTTCCCATTCGTGTTCTATTTAGCTCCTTATTATGAGTATGTAGCAAGTTGCTTATCAAATTCAGCCTCTTTGAGGGTCAAATATGGTTTTGCAAATGGTGACTGACAAGACATAAACAAGGTCAGCAGGATTTTTTACATAAATGGACATGAATGTATATAACCTAAAATAAGAATAAATTTTAATAAGGGCTGCCCAAAAAGAAAAAAAATGCAGTTGCCATCCTACAGATACTTGCAGAAAGGATAAAATTTACTTTTAGACCTTTTGGGATAGCCCTTATTAATACTTCAGATAAAATTCCTAAGGTTATATTTTCAATCCTTTGGACCGGGTTTCCTCCTTGGCATACAGCCCCGGATGCCCAGTTATGGTGTGATTGGCGATAATACTTTCCGATGGATTGCGTATTTGCGGTATAATATGTACTGATTTTTAAATTCCTTATACGCTGGCAACGATAACCGCACATGAAAAGAAAAATAGTTCTTCCGTTAAATACGTAGACAGGTTAATAGAATGAGTTTAATCCACATACATGATATGATTAGCCTTAATTAAATGGTTTGATAAAGTGGGATAAACTACATGACAACTGTAATTAGGTGTGATGTTTATCTGGCTTCTACAAGCAACTTATTCCATTATTAATTGATATTTGTAAACTATTTTCGTGCAATCCAAAACCAAGACATGCTCTTTTGGCTTCTAAAAGACGCCTAATTGACTTGCTATAGGTGCCCTTTTGAAGTCTAACTAACGCCCTTTTGAAGTCCAATTAAGCATCTTTTTCTTTATCACTTTATAACTAATTGACTTACTGCTGGTTGCAGACTTGCCTCGTATATATGTTTTTGCCGTTAGTTATAGATATTTTCTTTGAGATTATGTAATGATTTTTCAGAATCTTATCTACATATTTTTAAAGTATAAAAAAAATGATTTTCAATATCAGAGGATAATAATAGGATAGATAGTTGACAATCTTAGCAATGTTTTTTGTTTAGCGAGTAACTTTGGTTCTTTCACTAAAGCAATACGAAAAGCGTCCACACATTTAACGGAAGAACCGAAAAATAATTTAAACTTAAGGGGACATTCACTTGCTTTTTACAAAAAGATTTCGTACGTTTGTACTCGTTTTTGATTTACCTAATAAATAATATAACTATGAATTCGAAGATTAAAATACTACTCATTGCACTAACCTTGTCGCTATCTGCAAATGCACAGGAGAAGACGGAATTGGATGTTTTCAAGCATACAGCAATCGACACAACGCAGTTGATTGTTTCTTATGACCTAACCGTTAAATATGACCTATCAGGACAGAATAATCCTGACCATGAAAAGGTTTATACTTACATCGGACGTAAGGTGTGCCAGAGTTTTGTGGAGAGTGAACATAATGCCGACCTAAGAATGGCTAAAGCCTTTCTACGTAATGGGAAGCGTGGCTCAAGAGCATCTATGAAACTCGTCGCTAACGTTGGTGAAACCTTTATTGGCTATCCAAAGGGAAAGACAACAGTGATTTACAATATGGACGGAGCTGGCTCTTACCTTTATCAAGAGGCTACTCCGAAGATGCAATGGAAGCTTACAACCGAGCATAAAACGCTTTTAGACTACGATTGTACAGCCGCAACCTGTTCTTATCGTGGAAGAAATTATAAGGTATGGTTCACTACTAAGATTCCGCTTTCTTATGGTCCTTGGAAGTTTACAGGACTGCCTGGCTTGGTTATGGAGGCTGAAACCGAAGAAGGGGGATTATCACTGGACGGTTACTGGCATAGAAAAACCTAAGACAGTAACCCCTATCTATTTCCTTGACAGGAACTATGTAAAGACTTCTCGTGAGAACACACGCAAGCAAGAGAGGCTCTTGCTGAAAGATCCTGCAGGCTATCTTGAGAGCTATGGCTACAACTTCACTACAACTAATTTCAATGGACAAGTTGTGAAACTAACGCTCTTCACATTCGACAATCCTTTGGAACGAGAATGATAAGACGCCTACTTATCTTACTATCGTTTATCGGCTTATTGTCTATAAACAGTATGGCTCAGAATAGTCAGGGAGACTCTCTGACTATTACTGGGCGTGTGGTTGATAATAAACATCAACCTATGGATGGCTGTATTCTTACAATCATACAAGAAAAGGATTCTTCCATTCTTGCCAGTAGCGTGACCAATGAAGACGGCAGATACGCTATCAGCTATCCAATGACAAAAGACAACCTACTTTTAAGCCTGACTGGATTCAATATAAAACGGCAGGTGAAGCGGATAACTCCTACGAGTCAGACCATTAACTTCAATACCACCTACGAGAGTATCACACTGAAAGAAGTGGAGATAAAGGCAAGAAAGCTATGGGGAAGTAGGGACACACTGAACTACTTGGTCTCTGCCTATATGAAAGGACAGGACAGAACCATTGGTGACATCCTCAAACAGCTGCCAGGTATCACGTTAGAAGGTGGCATGGTGAAGTATCAAGGTGTACCTATCAACCATTTCTACATTGAGAACATGGATATGTTTGCGGGCAAATATAGCATCGCCACGAATGGTATTAAGGCTGAGGATGTCAGTACGGTGCAGGTGATGGAAAACCATGAACACATCAAGGCATTGCAGGATCAGATACCACCTGAATCGGCAGCTATCAACTTAAGGCTAAAGAAGAAAGCAAAGGGCAGATGGCTAAAGACCATAGACTTAGGTGTAGGCTTCGATTCTAATGGTTTATTGAGAGAAGTCAATGCTGCCCTTATGTACTTCGCACAAAGACAACAGCACGTTTTCTATTACGAAACAGATAATAATGGTTCAAGCGTCGATTGGTTTAAATCATACTATGGTGGGAGTAATATCGGAGCCTCTCGCCTAACATCCATCATCTTTCCGGGGTCGTCTCCTATAGGTAAGAGCCTACGTAACAATCAGCATAACCTATGTTTCAGTAATCTCAACAAACTAAGTGAGACCGCTGAAATAAAGTATAACATAACTTACAGACACGATATCCAACGGCAAAGTAGCTATTCGCAAACCACTTATCTGCTCCCTGATGCAACTACTCGTATGATGACCGAAGACATTTCTGCGCGTAATACGACGAACGCTGCCACAATGCAGTTGCATTTTGAGAACAACGGCAGTAAGAGTTATCTTAAATACACTTGACTTAGCAGGAAACTGGAGCGACGACAATGGACTAACTTTGTCAAACAATGCACGTATTCATCAACATGCCTTTAACAGAAACTTAGGACTGAACAATCACACGGAATGGATTCAGCGTACAACTAATGGAGGAGGTTTTAAGCTGAAGACAACTAACTTTGTACAGACAAATCCACAAGCACTCTCCATTGAAGGGGATATGCAGGCAAGACAAGATGTGAGACTCTCAAACATGGGAAGTTACAACAGCCTTACTTTGATAAGAAACATCCGAAAACACAACTGGACCCTTGCGCCTTCCGCAGAACTGAATATTGAATATGTGGGACTGAAAAGTTTATTAAACGATACAGCTGTGACAATGGCGACGAGCGGTAACATGGACTACTTGCAGATGAAAAGCAACTTGGGAGCCAACCTACAATATGTCAAAAACACTTTCCGTCTATCGTTCAATCTGCCTTTATCGCTCAACTACACAAAGGTGGATAACGAACCAATAGCTAACGAGACGACGAAAGGAAAGCGCACAACCCTACTCTTCTCGCCATCTTTTACAATGCTTTGGAAAGCAACGGACAATTGGATGCTTTCTGCAGGAGGGAGTTACGGGATGTTTCCTACGAGTTGGAGAAGTCTGTTCACTGCTTATCTGATGAGCAACTATAGGACACTGAACCGCTACAAGATGAATCTATCGGAAAACAAATCGGCATCTATACATGGGAAGATACACTACAAGAATATCCCGCATCAGTTCTTTGCCTACCTCTCTGGGGCGGTTAGTCGCTCATGGAGTGACATGATTTATGGTACGACAATCGACCAAAATGCGCATACATTGCTGCAAGCTGAATATGCTCCGAACCACCAGAATAACTTCTCTATGACGGCGAATATACGAAAGGAGATTACTTGGCACGACATGAGTATCGGGGCAACAGCTGATTATTCGACTAACACAAGCAAGATACTCCGCCAGTCTGTCATCACCGACTATCAGTATAATAGTTTCTTCGTCTCTGGCAACCTTGCTTTTAATCTTATCAAGAACATCCGACTGACAGAGAACTGTCGATGGGCAATCTCTCAATCACAGTCGGGTAACTATAAAAATATGATTCGCAACTTTAGCAATGAGGCTGCGCTCTCCATGGCTTTTATCCCTGATAGACTGATATTAAACACCAACCTACAATACACACATAATAGTGGTTTTACGGATAAAAAGGATTACACCTTTATGAATCTTAGTATCACCTTTAAAACAAAAAAGAAGATACAATTCGTCTTAAACGTCGATAATGTCTTCAATACAAAAACCTTTATCTATCGTTCTAACAGCAATCTTTCCGAAAGCTACACCCTCTACCAGCTTCGTCCAAGAAGTGTGATGCTCACTACCCACTTTACTTTATAACAGAAAAAGCAATCGTGTTCGTCCCTATCTTGACAAGAATGAGAGAATACTGTCAACCACGAATATTGATTTTTCTCAATTAAATCGCCCTACTTATTCCCTAAGATTTCATCCAGAACGGGATATATCTCCGCTTCATTTTCGTATGGATAAACCTTAAAATAGGCGTTGCCATTCAGCATAGCGGAGATATTAGCCTTGCTTTTAGCATAGAAGATATGCACTGGGATATTACAAGCCTCAGCAAAAGCCAATTCATAACCAACACCATGAGAGGGGTTCGTACATTCTGCTATTAGTACATCTGACGACCTAAGCCACTCTGTATCACGCTCATATATATGTACATCATCCTCTTTTGTACGTGCCTTAACGCTCAAACTCCCTAATCCGATATGCTCCGTCAACACCGTATCCGTCGCATTGATATAATCTATAATGCGCTTATACACAGCCGCATCCTCCCTACCACCACGGATAGAACCTGCGAAATAAACCTTCTTCTCCATAAAACAATGCTTTCGTTGATAAAACATACTTGAGTAATACTCGCCCACAAAGATAACACTTTATAATGAGAAACAGATGACTGAGATAGCCAATAACCTCTTTTAGTATCCTCCTGCCGACATAAAATCGCTATCCATTTGCAAGCTATAAAATACGGAGTGTTTAGTGAAAGATATTTACATAAAATCTTGTAAAACACCTAAAACAAAGGTAGAAAACACATATAAGGCGCAAGCCTACAACAGTCAGAAATTCAATTAGTTACAAAAGAGATACAGAAAAGGTGCTTAATAAGACCCTAAAAGGGCGTTAGTAAGGGGCTTAAAGGGCATCTTTTGAAAGCTAAAAGGACGTTAATTGAAAGGTAATTAATGCCCTTTTGATTTTCGATATTAGAATTATTTTTACAATACAGAAGGACAAAAAGAGACAGAATGACATAAAGACAAATAAAGACAGAATAATAAAACAAACTACGAATTACGCGAATGCCACGAATCATTATCACAACAAATAACTTGTGAACTTGTGAACTCGTAAACTAAAACAGCTATGAACTACTATAAGCTATGGTTTTAATTACTTCGCATCTTCTTTCTTTTTTGCATATTTCAATTTTGCTGTCACTGCTATCACTTAAAGTCACAACCTAACTCATTAGATTACAGAGGGAATGAATGAAATGTTAAAAGTGACAGCAAATCAAAACAAAACTTATATTGTGAGAAAGGTAATAGTTTCTCTTGTTAGAGAATAGTTATCAATCCCTATATAGGAAGAAAGGAATATAAATACGCGAATCCGATATTTGTACAGATTACTTTTGGCAGTTTGATAAGAAAGTATTACTTTTGCATCGGTTTTCAGAATGGAAACTAAGGGGTGCTTGCCTGTTTGGGCTTGCTGAGATTATACCCATTGACCTGATACGGATAATGCCGTCGTAGGAAAATCCCCCTTTATACTTTTTTCTTAAATCATCAACCTGGGATATGAAAAGAATTATCCTATTTACTGCTGCACTGACGTGCGTGGCAGCTATAAAGGCGCAAACAGTGACGGACACACTGAGACAACAGCATCTTGATGAGGTCGTTGTGGCAGGTGTACGTGCGCCAAAGAGTGCACCATACGCTGTTTCTAATATCAAAAAAACGGAACTTGAGGCGTTTTCAAAGAGTGGACGTGAACTACCTTTCCTCCTCTCACAGACACCGGGCGTATTGGCTTGGGGCGAGAACGGACTCGGAACGGGTACGGCAGCAATGCGCATTCGTGGTGCTGCAGGTAGTAGAATCAACATCACCTTAGACGGTGTTGCACTCAATTCGCCTGAGGACCAGACGGTCTTTTGGGCAAACATGAACTCTTACGCATCGCTGATGAATAGTGTACAGATACAGCGTGGTATCGGTACTTCAACCAATGGTGACGGTGCTTTCGGTGGTTCGGTGTCGTTGGCAACGAGCGCACCAAGTAGAAAACCAAGCGTAGAGGTGAGTGGTTCATACGGTTCATACAATACGTATAACGCTGGTGTGAAGTTTTCTACAGGTCTGCTCTTCAATCATCTTATCTTCGATGGAGCCTACCACGAGACCGCAACAGACGGATATGTCAATGGTACGAGTGGGCGTTCGGGTTCTTACTATGGTGGACTTACATGGTTGGGCGATAACTTCCGCATCAGCTATAAGAACATCGGCAACTTCGAGAAGACTGGACAGGCATGGAATGGTGTCGTTACGGGTAGCAATGACTTGAGTCTAATGGATGGTACCTACGGTGCTAAGACAGGTATCATGACCTATAAAGATATGTATGACAGAGGTTTGGGCAAGTTCAACCAACTCTATGAATACCTGCAGACCGATGCTAACGGAGCCTTCGTTAAGGATGCAAACGGCAACTACGAGACAGTACGTTACACGATGCGTGACGGCTCATTCTGGAACAAGACAACAGATAATTTCTATCAGAATCATAACCTCTTATCATTTGCTTTCCACCCTTCCAACCATTGGAGTCATAACGTAACCCTGCATTACACCTATGGTTACGGCTATTACAGCGAATTTAAACATAATACAAAGTTTGCGAAGTTCGGTTTGGCATTCACCGATAGCAATGGAAAGTTTATCAAGAAGTCTGACTTCGTACGCCTGAAAGGTTTGTCACAGCACACCTACGGCATTGTTTACACCAGCAATTACAAGGACGAGAATTGGGACGTAACGGGCGGACTGAACCTACAGCAGTTCCGTGGCAGTCACTTCGGCTACCTCACTTATATAAAGAATGAGGAAGCAGATGCGAAGTATCGTGCTGGTGGCAATGATTATAAGTATTACGACTCTAAGGCACATAAGTACGATTACAGCGGATTCTTCAAGGCAAAATACAACTTTGCAGACTATTGGAACGTGTTTATGGACCTGCAGATTCGTCATGTGGAGTATATGACCGATGGTCAGAACGACCGTTTCTATAAGGTCGGAAGTGGCTATCAGAACCAACTCTTAGACATCAGCGAGCGTTATGACTTCGTTAATCCGAAAGCGGGTATCAGCTATTATCGTGGTGGTCACAAGGCTTATGCATCTATTGCGCATGCCAGTCGTGAGCCAGAACGTAATAACTTCACCAACAACGGTAGTTATCCTGCACCATCACCAGAGCGTATGATGGATATCGAAATGGGCTATCAATACAATGGTCGCAACTGGAGAGTAGGGATGAACCTCTATTATATGAACTATAACAACCAGTTTGTACAGACTGGTGCGCAGAGTGATATCGGTGAGAATTTGACCACAAACATCAAGGACAGCTATCGTATGGGTGCTGAGTTGGAGGCTGGCTGGAGTCCACTGTCATGGTTGACCGTTGAGGGTAACGCTGCTTTGAGTCGTAATATCATCAAGGACTTTGACGAGATGGCAAGCGTAGATTGGGAGTCTTCATTCCGTAAGATTCATTACAACCACTCTACTTTGGCTTTCTCACCATCAGCTATCCTCAATGGTATGCTCAATCTCCATTACAAAGGCTTTGAGGCAGTATGGCATACAAACTTCGTCAGTCGTCAGTATCTCGACAATACCGAGAATATGACACGTTCGTTGCCATGCTATTCACAGACGAATATCAACCTCAGCTACACCCTTCATCCAAGCAAACACATTGCAGGTCTAAAGGAAGTTGTCTTCGGTGTGAACCTCAACAATATCTTCAATCGCCATTATGCAGCCAGCGGATGGGTGTACAGCACAATCCTCGACAACAACGGTCATCCTAACGAGAACCGTTACACACAGATTGGTTTTATCCCAATGGCAGGGTTTAATATGATGGGAAGTGTTGCGGTGAAGTTTTAGCCTCACCCCCAGCCCCTCTCCGAATGGAGAGGGGAGTGAAATGTGATGTTTGCTAAAACTTATATACGACAATAGAACAAATAAAGTGAATGAAATACTTCATAAAATATAGTATCAATAAATAGAGGAAACTCGCTATCTACTCCCCTCTCCAATAGGAGAGGGGCTGGGGGTGAGGCTGTTGTTATCATGACATTAGACATGCTGGGCTGCATCGTCGGCCTAATTTACATCTATCAAGAATACAAAGCGAGTATATGGCTTTGGTTGACGGGGATTATTATGCCTGTCATCTATATGTTTGTCTATTACGAGGCAGGACTGTATGCAGACTTTGGAATGCAGATATACTATACCTTAGCAGCCATCTATGGCTTTTTGTATTGGAAGTTCGGAAGGAAGAAAGGGGCGGAGGAGATTCCTATCACACACTATCCTCGACAGTTGATACTCCCCTCATTGCTTACCTTCCTCCTTCTCTGGACTGCACTTTATATCATCCTCATCAAGTTCACGAACTCTACCGTACCAGTATTAGATAGCTTCGGCAATGCACTCAGCTTCATCGGACTGTGGGCGTTAGCAAAGAAATACATCGAACAGTGGTGGATATGGATTGTTGTCGACATCGAATTAGCAGGACTTTATGTATATAAAGAGATTCCTTTCACCGCAGGACTCTATGCCTTCTATACTGTTATTGCTGTGGCAGGGTACTTTAAGTGGAGGAGGAGCCTCCCCCAACCCCTCCGAAAGGAGGGGAGTGCAAATAGGGAAGACCTCCCCTAACCCCTCCAAAGGAGGGGGATGCCTAACGGAAGAAAGGTTCCTTTAGAGTTCTCCAAATTATATTGATAGGCTGAAGAAGAAGTTATCGAAAGGAATAATACCATATAAAGTATCTCGAAGAGAGAAAGAATAAAATAAGATTATTGCAATAAATAAAACGAATACAAAGTATCTCGAAGAGAGAAAGAACAGAATAAGAATAAGCAAGATAAATGATTATCAATAACAAAGAGAATAACAAGGACGGACAACAACACATTACCAACGAACACTCCGTTAGGCACTCCCCTCCTTTGGAGGGGTTAGGGGAGGTCTTCGATGGAGATTTTAGTTCCGTCATTCTTGCTGCTGGCGACTTCCCAACCCACGTCCTACCCCTTCACATCCTACGCACTGCAGAGAATCTGATTGTATGTGATGGTGCTTTGAAGGATTTATTGGAATATGATATAGAGCCAACAGCAGTGGTGGGCGATGGCGATTCACTCTCTGAAGAGCTGAAACAACGCTATGCACACATCTATCATCCGATTTCGGAGCAGGAGTTTAACGACCTTACGAAGGCTACCCTCTTTGCTCGTTCACATCTAAAGATGGACGCATCTACACATACTCGTCCTCGCTTCTGCTACCTCGGAGCGACGGGAAAGCGTGAGGATCATACTTTGGGCAACATCTCTCTCATGCTCTATTACTATCGTCAGTTGGCTATCAACCCAGTGATGGTAACCGACTATGGATATTTTGTTGCAGCATCGGGTACAATGCGCTTTGAATCATTCCCTGGACAACAAGTCAGTATCTTCAATGCTACCTGCAAGGAGCTAAGTAGTAACGGACTGAAATGGGATATCTATCCATTCACCGAGCTATGGCAGGGAACACTGAACGAAGCCTTATCGAATGAATTTACAATCCAAGCGGACGGTGATTACTTAATTTACCGTACGCATAAAATATAACAAACCTTTTCTACAAATCAAAATGCCATATCTTCATCTCCGTAGGGAGATGTCGATATGGCTTTATTTTGGTTCTTTTGAAATATGAAGTGATAAACTAAAAGTCTTATATAATAGGCACACAGAGTCACGGAGGGAACGGAGGTAATGCAATATTACGGAGGTGCCGACGGCACAAAGAGCAACGGAGGTGTAGCGTACAGATTCTTGATAACTCTTTTGGGATAAATGCTTTGTATATAAATTGCTAATAGAATTGGCAAACAAGCTCCGTCGCTCTATGCACCGACGGTGCCTCCTTGACTTCCATTGCTTTGTTTAATAATCCTCGGTCCTCTCCGTACCTCCGTGTGACATTTCATCAGAAACCTAACCTTAAGTGGTAAAACTCATCACTCAAAATCCTGAAGACCCCAATTTATTCCCATGTCATTGACTTTTGTAAGCTATTTTCATACAGCTCAAACACAATACATGCTCTTTTGCCTTCTTAAAGACGCCTAATTGACTTGCAAAAGATGCCCTTTTGAACGCTAACTAACGCCCTTGTGGAATGCAATTAAGCATCGTTTACTTTACTACTTTATAACTAATTGATTTGCTATTGGTTACAAACTTCCTTTTTGTATGTATTTTTACTGCTATTTACAGATATCTTATTTGGACTTTTGTAATAGTTTTTCAAACCCTTTTCTGCAGATTCTCGAGGTGTTTTTCAATGTTAGAGGATGATAATAAGACAAATAATTGACTGTCTTAACTATGTTTTTGTTTAATGAGTAACTTCGGTTCTTCCGTTAAAGCAACACGAAAAGCACACACATTAAACTCAAATCGGTCATTAGACCACAATATGTTTAGCCTCTAATGACCGATTTGGATTTAACGGAAGAACCTATTTTCTCATCCAACTTATGGTAAGAAACAAGGTTTTATTTCACTACAACCTTCACAGACTTACCACCCTGACGCTTTACATAAACACCAGCAACAGGCTTCTCAACCTTCACACCGCTCAATGTGTAGTAAACTGCAGGTGCATTATTTGCTGTCTCTACACTGCTAATCGCTGTTGGATGAACCTTAGTAAATGACACTGTCATCGCAGCAACATCAACGGTAACATCGTATGTAGCCTCCTCTGTGATGTTCCATTTGTTATCATCACCACCAAAGACAATCTTACCCTCGTCTGACAAGTCGCGCAAATAGAACATCTGATCGAAGCCAGCATAGACATTCGTACCGAACTTCAACTCACCAGCCTTCAACTCTGTTCGTGCTGAGAACTTAGCAGGATTAGTTGCATCTGCCTTCATAATCGTACCTTCACCGATACTCCAACCGCCCTTTGTAGCACTACCAATCATCCATAAAGCAGTGTGCTTCAAAGCTGTTGTCTGATAAGCAGCCTTGGTAACAACCACTTTTTTCGTAGCCAAGTTACAAACAATATCATAGTTGGCAGACTCAGAAACAAAGAACTTACTATCGGTAGACTCATCTTCGCTGCTAACCAATGGAGCCTCAACACCCGATTGTAAGGTAACAGGACCAGCACCAGCACGATACTCCAAGTTACCCCAACCAAGTTCCGTCAAGAACTTAAACTCCTTGTTTGCATCCAAATGAACAGTTGCCTTGAAGACATCAGCATTCTCATCAGACTTCTGCATAACGGTAGATTGACTAAGATTCCAACCACCCCATGTAGCGTCACCGACGATTACTAAGCGATCAGCAGCTTTTGCAGACAATGCGCCAACAACGAATAAAGCGCAACATAAAATAGATTTTGTAAATGTTTTTAATCCCATAAACTTATATATTAAAAGGTTATTAAAATCTGATTTATTTCGTAATACAACTCGAAGTCCTTTCTCTTATCAACAAAGATTTAGGTTTCTTATCTTTCCTTTTCAACTACAATATTACGAAGAAAAAGCGAAACTAAAAGCGAATACAAACTTCCTACGACTATAATATAAATCAATATAAGTCTTTCAATAACCTTTTAAACATCAAAAGAAATCATAATAAGCTATATATCAGACATATAACAACAAATGAAAACCTACAGAAAAAGCACTACTTTATAGAAAAATATAAAGTAAGAAATAACATTATAAAACAATAAAGAGCTAAAAAAGGGACGAAAATAAAAGGAAAAACGATTGATTTAATAGTGATTCACACAGAAATAACAGGCAACCTGATTCCTAATTTGTAGAAACGTACATAATTAGAAACCTTTTCAAACGCTGGTTCTTCCGTTCTTGTAAAGATAAATCGTTCTTCTTGATCTTGGTCGGGATAGATAATGAGACACTTAATAGGCAGTGCAGTCTCTTCATTCAAGCCTAACTTTTTATAGACTTTACTTAATCGGGCATAACCACTCACTTCCCTTGCATCGTCCATAGTTATACCACCACCCTGCTTATAACGTGGTTTATATTTCGCATCAATAACGTAGGGTTCAGTCCACTCTGTCGGGTTCAGGAGATAATCAAGTTCTTGATAATGAGCTTTCACATGATATTGAATCTCTCTTTTCCCTGTAAATCTTCTTAAGCTTACCAAAAACATATAACTCAAAGAGCTTACTCATATCTATCCAGAACGGAGGCGTGTCTATCTCTTTCTTACCAGCAAGGGTAATGTCATAACTGAAACGCCTTAGCAGCAGTTGTGCATACTCAACAGCCGTGAAGTATTCTTTGAAAACAGGATTCCCCTTAAACGTCTTCATTGCCTTAACACTTATCTCATCGCCCACCCGCTCGAAAGAAGGCTGCACATATCTTATCTTCTTTTCCAAAGCCTTTGTGTCAAGTGCATGCTTATAAACCTCCAACTGCTTCTTACAAAAAGCAAGTGCCTTCTTTAGTATTCTGTTCTCTGGTGAGTCAATGTCATACACTTGATAACGGCAGACATTGTTTGTAATACGTCCCTTTGCAAGGTTACGTTGAATCGTTCTACTGACAAGGATATGTCCTTTAACCTTATTGTTTAGGTTTTCTTCAACCCTATAGTAACTCTTCTTCAAACCCTTTCTTACGATACGCTGAAGAATATTCAAAAACTCTGTAATCAAGAAGATACTCAACAAGTCTTGCTGCTGACTGATACGGATAGAAGGTTTGTCAAAACGAATGGTGAGTAAGTCTTTCAGATGCTCCATGTTATCGGGTTCTGCCAATGCCTCGTTTAACATACGAACATAGTCTATCTCAAAGCCGTCATTCATCTTAGGACTGACTTGTACTGCTAACTCCTCTTCCTTAATCCAGTCTACCCCTACGAAATAAGAGCCAGTGGCGCAGATGCTATCCGCTTTACGAGATAGCTTAAGACAGAGTTCCTTCTCCTCACGCCCTCTTTTAACCCCACGCACAACTTCTGAGCCATCATCCATATAAGGGATGATAGCCTCACACTCAGTTTGCTGAAGATAAGTATTCTCCAACAACTGTTCTTGAAGTTGCACTACTCTCATTACTCGGTTGCTTGCTTATAGAGTTCGTCGATAACATCTTGTGCCTCTGCTGTCAGCACACCGTCACGAACATACTCCTCTAAAAGTGGAATAATCTCATAGAGAAGACGATTGCTTGTGTTATCTTCACCCTCCTCATCCTGCATCAGGAAGTAACTATGACCAATCCAAACATCTTCTGGCTTATATTCTTCAGACAAGGTATCTGCTGGTTCGAGTTTCATTGTTTGGTCCCAACCACTCTCTTTATACTCATCAAAGTTCTTAACAAACAGACTACTAACCTTCTCAAACAGTTCCTCATTGAATCCTTCTACTTCTAAGCCAAAAGGCTTCTCCGCTATGAAAGCAAAACGTCGTCTGATAGCATAATCAAGCGAACCCAAAGAGCGGTCGGCAGTATTCATGGTTGCAATCAGATAGACATTGTTTGGGATATGAAAACCTTTCTTAGAGTAAGGCAGCACCACACTCTCAGCATTAATACGTCCCTTACGCTTGTCTGCTTCAAGCAGTGTTATCAGCTCGCCAAACACCTTCGACACGTTTCCACGATTCAACTCATCAATAACCATCACATAGGCTTTGTCGTTCTCCTCCATCTTAGAAGAAGTATTGTACTTCTCAAGAATTGATTTTACATTGTCAAGCGTAATAGAATTCAAACGATAGACCGTTCCTAAGGTCATTGTCTTACCATCATTCATCTCCACAATGTTCTCATTGATGTTCTTTACAAGCCAGTTAACACATCTAACACGCTTATAGTTAGGGAACTTATCCTCAAACTCATAATCACCAACAACGACTCCAATCGCATCAATTGTCTGACTTGAATAACAAGACATAACGATATCACCTATCTTCATCTTATTGATGTAAGCATCTAATATCTGCTTGCCTTCACCATTATAAACACTCCAATCGGTCTCATCTGAGATAACAGGACCATAACCATCCCAACCGATACGAATATAGCTATTCTTCATACAGTCGCTTCGTACTGGATTATCGCCCGTGCCTGCAAGTGAAACCTTCCAGACAACAGCATTATCGGCGATACCCACCTGCTTGTCCTTAACCACAGGGCGTTCTGCCTCTTCACACAACTTCTTGAAGATTCCGCTCTCAATCTCGTAGGTTACCTGACTATTCTCGTTGACAACAGGGCGCAATCCTTCAATCCAATCCTCATAGTCTAAGGACTGATGGAAGGTTGTAAAGGCAATACGCTTTCCGTTTTAAGCTGATTATATCTGCTTACTATCTCCTCCCTACTCGGTTCTGTTGCCATAAAAGCAGGGTCACAAAGACGAACAGCAAGCTCTGGTACGTCATAAGTCTTACCAGTACCCGGCGCACCATATAATACTACATTCTTACGTCGCTCCCATATACGAACAACATCATCATACCATGTTCCTTTTGAACTATTATTTGTCTCTGTAGTCATCTTATTTTTCAATTCCTCTTTCATGTAATCTTTCATACACCAGAATAAAGTCTGCACCGCAAGGTTGAGCGGTTTATTCTTAAATCCTTTGATTTCATTCAGCATTATCTGCTGTATTTCTTCTCCATAACTCTTTACGAAACCATTGATAAGTTCCAAAAAGTGCTCATATTTCTTTCCTGCCTTTCGAGAAGTATAACCAAAGTAATCACAAATATTCTGATAGATTTCATCCTTATAGAAGGTGTAAGTCTTTGGATAAACACAGGTGAGCAAGGCTGATGCTGTACGCTCATCATTTGCAGTGTTCTTCCATTTACTTGGACACAAAGCCTTTATCTCTGACTTAAACGCTGCTAATCGATCGTTTAATGGAACAGACTCGTCAGTCAAATGTTGACAGCAAACTCTTGTCTTGTCGGCTTCATTGTCTACCAAATACTTAATAACAGAATCAGTGCGAGGATTATCTATAATATTTTTTCCTCTAAGACCATCGAAGACAGCAAGCACATCTTTCCCTTCTAACCTATCAAGTAAATCCCATTTATATTCTTCATAATAACCATTGAAAGGTTTTCCATTTCTGAAGACATCTATAAGCGCTTTCATCAAATAGATTCTAAGGGCTTCTACAAGCTCATCACGCAGCTGCCATTGGAACCCTTGCTTTGTGTCCCAACCTTTTTGCATCGTAATACACCAGTAAGTATCTTTATCGTCTGCGTCTTTTACGCTAAATCTATTCAAGCGTTTTTGTACCCACTTAGAGAAGTTATACACCTTACTGTTATAATACTGGGCAGGCTTCCCATATACTTGGGAAACCTTTACACAAGTTGCCTTATGCTCTTTTTGGCGTAGGAAACACAGCAAAGCCTCATGATATGGCATTGACTTCTCATCATTTAATAAATCAAGCCATTCCTCCGTAGTGACACCTATATCACCACAGCTATATTCTCCGTTTGTATTTATCGTCTTATATAATGTCTTTACAGCCATAAACTTAGCAGTCTTCAGTTATAATGCCCTATTAATATCCTCACAACTTACTTTTATTTTCATTTGCTGTCATTTTAACATTTGCGTAGAGTTCATTGTAAATCAATAAGTTAAACAACCACAATCGATGACAGCAGTGACAGGAAAGTTTGTTTTGAAGTGCCGAACTACAAATATAGCGACTTTGTTTGACATATCGTTATTTTATGTTTACAAATTTTATTTTATATCAAACTTCACAGGGATATCGCGCATTCTACTCCCCTCCCCTTGGGGGAGGGGCAAGGAGGAGGGGCTGCTTGTTATGTGTTATATGTTATTTTTTATTTTTCATCCACCATTTCACAGCAGCATTCATAATCTCCCTCATGCCGTCGAGAATCTCATCGATATTACTTTGTTTTAATTCGCCGTTGCCTTCTCCACCTGCATGCTTGAGAATAAAGGTTTTATCATGGGGAGAATAACCGCAAAGAGAACGGCTTTTAATCACATTTAAATCGTCTTCAAAGCGTTCGGGTGTGGTGTGTATGACTTGAACATTTAGGCGAGGCCATGTAGAACATTCAATTAACTCAAATTCTTTTCCGTCCACCTCGTGAACAGAATAATGGAAATCATAGGTTTTCATTGTGCAATTACTCATTTTGTTGGGTCTTCTGAAACTTGGAATCATAAGGCTGTCCGCCTAAATTTTGAACTCTGACGGAATGTCACACCGAGAAAAAGGAGTGTACAGAGGCTTATTGCATACAAGGCAATGGAAGTCACAGAGGCACCGTCGGTGCGTGGAGAAACGGAGGTTATTTGCCAGTTTTATTAGAGATTTTTATGCCCAAAGCATTGACCCCAAAACTTATCAGGAATATGTACGCTTCATCTCCGTCGCTCATTGTGCCACTGGCATCGCCTACAGGCGTTTTTGCCTTTCTATAAGTGGTGTAGTTCTGAAATGCGTTTTGTAAAGTCTATTTACCGTAGCTTTCAATCATTACACCCAGCTTTTTAAACCCAAATCAATTGTAAGACCACTAATCACACAATTGATGTTGCTTACAGTTCATCTTTTGTTGGCTTGTCGGCATCTTGCCTATGATATTGTTTGAGCGTAGTGCACCACATTTTCAATAACAACATCGCAATGTGTCCAGCAATACACAAAATCAAAACAACTCTACCCACTGTTTTTGGGTAAAAAAGACATAATACCTAGTACGAAAACTTCACCCCAAGAAACAAACTGCGGGGTTGAGTAGGTCCGTAAACATAGTCGGAGGCACGCGAAGCCCCTTTATCCAAATCCTTTTGGTAAGCATCGAGCATGTTTTGCACCCCCGCACTAGCCTCCAATTTCACCTGCTTAGTTATGTAGAAATTATAGGCAAGCTTCAGGTTAAGCGTGAGAAACGCGGGAGTGTGCTCAATGATAGCAAAGTCGTTGGTGCGCTCGCTCCCCCCTTTGGGGTGGCCAACATACATTCTACCCGTGTAAACACCCGATAACGATAGGGCAAAATCGATGGTGGGATGCACAGTGAGGGTGAAATATCCGTAGGTGTTGGGCGTTCGCAGCAGACGTTTAGTGGTTTTAAACTCGGGAGCAGCATCGTCGTCCCATTCTTCGGGCGTGCGATAACGGCTGCTTTGCCAAGTAAAACCAGCTTGCAATTGCGCCCACAACGAGAGCGAAGCCTTGCCCTCGAGGTTAATTCCATACACCGTTGCACCGTTAGAATTGAAGCGTTCTTCAACACGTGCGCCATCAATAATCACATCATCAGCCAGTTTGCGTGTAGCAAACATGTTGTTAAGGCGTGTGTGTAAAAGCCCTCAATAAGAACGTTGGTTTGTACTGTTCCAAAACTTTTATAGAGGTCGGCCGATGCACTAAAGCTGTGCGAACGTTCCTCTTTCAAATCCTTAGCCAACGCAATTTTCACACGGTCGCCATCAGCAATACGCGTATGAAGGTCTTCATCAAAAGCCTGTGGGGCTCTAAATCCGCCAGCGTAAGTAAGTCGGAAATTGGTGTTGGGCGTGGGATTGTAGCGCAGATTAACGCGCGGACTAAAGATAAGATGCGAGATAAGGTTGTGTTTGTCTAGTCGTCCGCCCAGAAGCAAGCCCCAATGATTGTTTTTCCATTCGTTTTGAGCAAAGAAGCTACCAATATTCACGCGCTGTTCCATCACGCTGTTGTAGCCCAGAGAGTGGTCTTTAATGCGGTCGTAGCTATATTCGGCCCCCACAACAAGACTCGAAGGCATGAACCACAGACGGTCGAAATTGTGCACATATTGCGCACCAGCTATGTAATTGATGTTATGCGTAAGGTTATAGGCTCGTTGTGCTTTGTCGTAGGCTTGCGCATCGGCCAGCGTTTGTTGTTGGTTGGCGGGCAGCGTGGCGGCATCGTCTTCGCTCATATCGAGGTTAAGTCCCAGTTTATAGGCTTCGTTCAAGGCCTTAAGTCCATCGGCAGCGGTGGCCAGTTCGCCCAGTCCGCCGTAATAACTCTTACGGTCAACGTTTTGAAACGAGGCATAAGCACTGAAATGTCCCTTACCATTAAGGCTAAAGAGGTCGTAGCCCAAACTTCCGCCGTTGATGGTATGTTCGATTTGTTCGGCAATATTGGCCTCGTGAGCAGGCAAGTAAAGTTTGTTTCCGCCACGTCTATACTCCTTCAAGCCGTGGTATTTAAGGGTTATTTTGGAGTAATCGGTGAGTCGGAAGAAAGAGCTAAGCCCCACAGTTTTATTATCTAGCGTGGGAAGGTCGGTGTAACCATCGCCATCGCGGTCGTAAGCAGCGCGGTGTCGGCTTTGTCCATAGAGATAAAACCCAGCTCTATTATTGGTTGTAACAACCGATAGGTTGCCCGTGGTGTTGTTGTCGAAAGCAGTAGAGCCATTTGTTGCGCCTGTGATGGTGTGCGCCACTTCGGCCGAATTTTCGCTAGGTTCTTTGGTAATGATGTTGATGGTGCCACCAATGGCCGAAGCACCGAAGAGCGCCGAGCCACCACCGCGAACAATTTCAACACGTTGCACCATGTTAGAGGGTATCTGTTCGAGTCCATAAACACCTTGAAGGGCCGTGAAAACGGGTCGCGAGTCGATTAATATTTGCGAATAATGACCATCAAGCCCATTGATGCGCACCTGCGAGAATCCGCAATTGGTGCAATTATCTTCGGTTCGCACGCCCGGTTGGAAGTTTAAACCCTGCACCAAGGTTGTAGAATGGGTAGACTCGAGCAACTTCGTGTCCAGAACATTCACAACCACAGGCGACTCACGTCTAAGTGTTTGACTACGATTGGCCGACACAACAACCTCGTCGAGCGCAATTTCGTCGGGTTTGAGCATCACATTCAGCTCATAGGTATTATTTTTTTGCGTTGTCACCTCGTGTTTGTAAGCCCTATAACCAGCCGAGCGCACTTCCACAATCACCTTTCCCACAGGCAGATTTCGCAGCATAAAATGGCCATCGGCATCGGTGGTGGTAGTAATAACTGTACCCAAAACCAGCACGCTCGCGTGCGAAAGAGGATGTTGTGTTTTACTATCCACTACGCGTCCCTTAATGTTGGCTTCGGTATTAACTTTCACTTCGTTCTCGTGCCTTGCGTAAGTGGGCAGCGAAAGAACGAACGTAGCGGCGAAAACAAACGCCGATTTACATAAAATCTGTTTTACGGTTCTTTTCTTTATCATTTTAAATTGTTTTAAATTCAGGCATGTTCTGTAAATCTTTGATATAGTCACAGCACGCCCCATAGGGCTTTTTGTGACCTTATCAATGATTCTAGAGCTCGCCTTTGATTTGTTAATGCAAAGGTAGGATGTTATAAGGAATAGTGCAATACCTAGAAGTAGGGAAAAAGCCTCACCCCTCTGCCCCTCTCCAAAGGGGAGAGGGGGTGGTATGCTTGATGTCTTTCGTAGTTGTTACGCCAGTTCGGGATAAGGATTTGCTTAGAAAAGTGGTTCTTCCGAAATATGGAGTGATAGACTAAAACTCTTATATAATAGGCACACGGAGTCACTGAGGGAACGGAGGTAAACGCAATGTCACGGAGGTGCCGACGGCACAAAGAGCAACGGAGGTGTAGCGTACAGATTCTTGATAACTATTTGGGGATAAACGCTTTGTATATAAATTGCTAATAGAATTGGCAAACAAGCTCCGTCGCTCTATGCACCGACGGTGCCTCCGTGACTTCCATTGCTTTTTTTAATAATCCTCTGTCCTCTCCTTTTCTCCGTGTGACCTTTCGTCAGAGAACTAAGTTTGGACAAATCTTTATCACTCCAAATTCCGGAAGAAGCTTTTTTATTACGTTTAATGCCAAACAGTCCTACCCAAAATGAACAATTTTAAATGGGTATCCTTAACCATCTCCAAAACCACTCCTTACAACGAATGTAATTATTTTTCACATCCTCTTTTTTAAAAGATGCTCTTTTGGCTTCGAAAAGATGCCCAATTGGCTTGCAAAAGATGCCCTTTTGGGTACTAACTAACGCCCTTTTGAACTCGAAGTAAGCACCCTTTAAAACACTCTTATGCAAATGTTTGATGCTCTGGGAGTTACAACGACGTGTTTTTTAGTGCCTTTTAGCACTTCTGAGGGGGATTTATTTACTTGTTTTGTAATGATTTTTCAGAGTGAGGGGAAGGTTATTTTCAGGTGAGGGAGTAAGGTTTAAGTCAATTAAAAAAGCCTGCCACGACCATGCGACAGACTCTCAAACTAATACCTTATGCTTTTAACTTAAAAGAGTTTTCAATACTTGCGATTTCAGCATGGAATCCTTTGTCAACTTTCAGTCGGTCTTCAATCTTTGAACAGCTGTGGATTACGGTGCTGTGGTCACGATTACCCACCAACTTTCCGATACGACTTGCAGGCATCTTCGTATATTTCTGTGCCATATACATGCTCACTTGGCGTGCCATCACAATGTCTTTCTTGCGAGAACGAGAGTTGACTGCCGACATCGTAACGTTATAATGTGAGCAAACCTTGTCCATGATATCGTCAATTGTCAGCGGTTCGTCGTCAATTTTTACTGCACGTTTGATAACACGCTCAGCCAATCGCATATCAATATTACTATTATAAACGACACTGTAAGCGAGGAGTGAGTTGATAACACCTTGAAGGTCACGTACACTACCATTAGCAGTTTCGGCGATGAAGCGCACTACATCCTCTGGAATGTTAAGACCATCACGCTTAATCTTGCTATGGAGAATATCCACACAAAGCTGTACGTTTGGCTTTCCAACTCTGCGATCAAACCACATGAGAAACGTGTCAGCAAGCGGTCGTTCATGCCCTTTAGATCTACTGGTGGGCGGTCGCTCGCTAAGATGATACGTTTTCCGTTACGGAAAAGGTGGTTGAAAATATGGAAGAAGGTATCCTGCGTCTTTGTTGCAGTAACCCATTCCTGGATATCATCGACAATCAGAATGTCAATTGTCTGATAGAAGTTGATAAAATCGTTGGTAGTATTCTGTCGTACAGAATCGGTGTACTGTACTTGGAACAGACGTGCAGACACGTATAACACACGCTTTTGTGGATAAAGCTGCTTTGCTTTTAATCCGATAGCATTCACAAGGTGAGTCTTTCCACAGCCCGATGGTCCATAGATGAACATTGGGTTAAACTGTGTTGTGTTAGGATGTTCTGCGATAGAAAGACCGATAGAACGAGGGAGTTTGTTGCTGTCGCCTTCAACATAGTTGCTGAATGACTTATGAGGGTCGAGTTGCGAATCGAGGTCCTGTGGCACTGTATCCAGTATGGTTGGGCTCTGATTAGCGCGAGCAGTAGGACGCTGTGACGAGATATCTTCTACGGTGTCCTGCTCTAAGTCTTGTGACAAGTGATTCTCTTGGTCAACCATTACACGATACGTCAGTTGTACGCCTTGTCCGAAGACACGCGTCAACACCTTACGTAGCAAGTCTACGTAATGACCTTCCAAATACTCATATACGAATTGGCTTGGGACCTGAACTAACAATGTCTTTGATGCTGGCTTGTACGACTGTAAAACAATCGGACGAAACCAGGTGTCAAATTGCTGCTCGGTCACATTCTCCTTTATGAGCTGGAGGCAACTATCCCAAAGGTTTTTAGGACTGACGTTCATAATTGGTTATCTATAAATATCTATGTCTTTCTCGAAATAGTGGCTTGCCGACTATCTCTGATTAATTTCGATAGTGCAAAGATAGCAATTTATTTATAAAGAGAACTATTTGTAAGATAATGTCCTAAAGACGTGAAAGTTTGTAAATCGTTATATCTGTGGAGGTTGCGTTATCTTTCTTACGAACCACTCATTTTGCGTAGTTGCGTAATTGTAAGTGTTTGAAAAACAATAAGTTTTGTACGCCTTATGCCCTTTTTGACTCAAAGAGTGAAACAAACGCAGGGAAAGCGCAAAGAAGCTGATATTCAAACGGCTTCAAAACACTTTCCCTGCGTGTGAAACATTGATGATATTATTTAGACTATATTTAAATTACTTGTCTTTTCTTCCAAAGAGAGAGAAGTGAACATAACGCTTTGGATGTGCTTTAAGATTTGTCAGAAGACTATCTGCTGAGCGCATCGTGCTATTAAGATTATTATACAAAGAGGCGTCGTTAAGCATCAAGCCCATTGTACCCTCGTTGCTATTCAACTTAGCTGTGAGCGAGTTCATATTGTCTAAAGTTGAATTAACCTTCGCCATCGTACCCTCAACATCGATTCCGTTCACCTTATTATTAAGGTTACTCATCATTGTGTTTGCGCCACGAATCGCCCCACGAGCCTCTGTAACGCCTTTGTTTGCGTTCACCATCATGCCGTTGGCATTGTCCAGCACCTTGCCAGCCTTTGTCATCATAACAGGCAAAGAACCATTAACCTGTGCGAGTAAGGTGTTAAGCTCACGGGTAGAAGTCGTAAGATTGGTTGTGATGTTGTCAATATTGTGTACCGACTTCTGAAGAGCTGGGTCGGCAAGAAGCGTATTCACACTTCCAAGGATGCTATCCAACTTTGGCAACATCTTCTGGATAGAAGGCACCATACTCTTCAAATCGCCTAAAGTACCATCATTAATAACACCGTCAATCCATCCGTTAGGCTGCAAGAACTTCGTGCTTTTGCCAAACTGTAGTACGACCTTCACGTTACCCATGATGTCACTAACAATCTCAGCGGTAGTACCCTCTGGGATTCTCAATGTCTTTTCAACATCGATATCGACAGTGATAGACTCGCCTAACTTATCATAGTCGTAATCAATGTTCCTAACGATACCCACCTTGAAACCGCGAGCATAGACAGGAGTTGATGTAGACAAGCCCGTGATATCGTTGAACTTAATCTTGTAATGTGCGTCATTCGAGAAGAGGGAAATACCTCTTAGGAACTGTATTCCAAAGAATAACACAACGATAGCAAGTATAGCAACGATGGCAATCCTTACTTGTGGTGTAAAAAATTTCTTCATATCCGTTTTGTTTACTTATTCTTTTTATTCTTGAGAAACTCTGTTATTGCTTGGTTGACATCCATACGTACACCGTTTTTGTAGGCAATAATAAAAGCTTGTGGGAAGTCTTTCAAGAGCTTTCCACGCAATCGTGAGATGTCGTTATAATTCGTACTGGAGCCTATAAAATACTTATAAAAGTTGCCTTCTTGAACACAGTCAATGTCTGTATGCCCACGGAAGAGTTCACTACCCGACCGCAACTGACGGTTAGAAGCCAACACTTGCACCTTAAAGACAGGTACGCTCTTTGCCGTTTCAGCCTCTGAATCATTACAAGGGAGCAACTCTCGAATCGCATCTGAGATCCTCTTCTTCGCCTCTTGTACCTTATTCATAGGGCGAGCTGGCGGTGCTGGGGTGGAAGAACGTGGCTGCTCTACGGGTACTGTAGAACGAGAACGCTGCACTGGAGCCACAGAACGGGAACGCTCTATTGGCGTAACAGGATGCGGTTTAGTTGTTGGGGCAGTTGGGACAACGCGATCTATCACGATTCGCTTGTTCTCAACAGGGCGGTAAGGCACCACAATTCGTGTGTCATAGGCATTCTTGTATTGTACAAAAGCATTGTAAATACCCTTTGCCATAGCATCTATACCCTCTGGAGAGTTCAGATATTCCTCCTCATCAGCTGCCGTAATGAAGCCTAACTCTATCAAGCAACTTGGCATATAACTCTCTCTCAATACGAGGAAACCAGCCTGATGAACACCCTTATCGATACGTCCTGCAGACGAACAAACAGAGTTCTGTATCATTCGGGCTAACTCAACACTCCGCTCCATGTTCGCATTCTGCATGAATTCAAACATGATATAACTCTCTGAGGAGTTTGGGTCAAAACCCTGATAGGTCTGCTGATAGCCTTTCTCCATTGAAATTACGCTATTCTCTCGCATAGCCACATCGAGGTTAGCCTTCGCACGGTGCATACCTAAAGTGTACACCTGAAATCCTTTTACATAACGCCCTGATGCCACAGAGTTCGTATGTACGGATATAAAAAGGTCTGCCTTAGCCTTATTGGCGATGTCTGCACGTTGATGCAAAGGGATAAACACGTCGGTCTTACGGGTATAAATCACATTGACATCTGGCAGATTCCTCTCAACATAACGACCAAAAGCCAAAGCTATATTCAAGTTGATGTCCTTCTCCTTTGATATTGCACCTATCGCACCAGCGTCATGACCACCATGACCAGGGTCAATAACAAGTGTGAACCGTCCGTCTGCAGCCCATGACAGGCCTACCGACAAGACCAAGAAAACAAGGAGAAGCGATATTTTCTTAAACATACTTAACTATTTAAAGGGCAAAGATACGGCTTTTCGTTGGGAAACCAAGGCTCTAAACCTCGGTTTTATCATTTATTAAGTGTAATTCCACGCCTGCCCCATCACTGTCAGCACCCATTGGAGGATTAAGTTTCACGAGTTTTAAGTCGATACTACTTAGCATTGGGAAGCCGCACACAATGCCTCGACAATGGACCCAGCGACAGATTCTAACAGGCGAGCGGGTTGTTTCATGACTTCTCTTATGACATTAAAAGCCTCTGCATAGTTCAGCGTGTCTGCAACATCATCGCTCTTCATTGCCGCTGCAAACGGATAGCCTAACCGCAGGTCGAGCACATATTCATTACCGACCATTCGTTCCTGCTCCCCTACTCCGATACGAGCATGAAAGTGAAGACCTTGCAGAAGTATATAACTTGTCATTAATTTCATCATTCTTTAAGAGAAGTGAGGGCAAGACGAGCTGCCTGCCCTCTGTTTTTATCCAAGACTGTCATTAGTCTACAATAGGTATATGTATGATTTTCTAATGACCGAATTAGGACTTAATTGAACTTTAACTGTTAACTGCTTAGCCACAACGTGAGGCACCACAGTTGGTACAAATCAGGCAGCCTTCTTGATAAACAAGGGTTTCTTGGCCACAGACTGGACATTTCAAGCCTGACGCACTCGTACCATCAACAACATACTTCTTCAAAGCACGCTCAACACCATTCTTCCATGTATTGATGCTTTCGTTCTTCAACTGCAGCGAACCAACGAGCTTGATGACGTGGTCGATTGGCATACGATAACGCAATACGCCTGAAATCAACTTCGCATAGTTCCAATACTCTGGATTGAACTTCTCTGACAAGCCCTCAACGGTGGTCTTATAACCACGCTTATTCTCGAACTGGAAGTCGTAACGATGACTGCCGTCTTCGGCTGTCTGCTTGATAATCTTACCCTTAGTTACGCTCTTTGGAAGAGCAATACCCTCCTCATCGTCCTGCAAACCAGTAAAGATTTCGTAAGGATAACCATCTAACAAACCAACGAAAGCCACCCATTTCTCTTTGTTGTTTTGGAAGCGTACGACGTCACACTCCAATTCTTTTGGACGAACTTCAATTACATTTGGATGATTACAGATATGCTCATGATGCTCCTCAGCTGAGTTAAGGTCTTTTACCTTCTCCTCATCAGCAGGCTTTTCGTCCTTTGTCTTGTCCTTCTTCGATACCGAAATCATCACACCTGAGCGACTTCCGTCACGATAGATAGTACAACCCTTGCAACCACTACGCCATGCCTCAACATAAAGTTTATTCACCAACTCCTCATCAACCTGATTTGGAAGGTTCACAGTCACTGAGATTGAGTGATCAACCCACTTCTGAATCTCGCCCTGCATACGTACCTTCATCAACCAATCGACATCGTTTGCGGTAGCTTTATAATAAGGAGAACGCTTCACAAGTTCGTCAATCTCTTCCTGACTGTACTTCTTCTGCGCATCAATTCCGTTCACCTCCATCCATGTCAGGAACTTACGGTGGTAAACAATGTACTCTTCAAAAGAATCACCTACCTCATCAACGAAGTCTACATGTACGTCCGTATCGTTTGGATTCACCTTACGGCGACGCTTATATACAGGCATAAAGACAGGTTCAATACCCGATGTCGTCTGTGTCATGAGCGAGGTTGTACCCGTAGGAGCAATCGTCAGACAGGCAATATTTCTACGACCATACTTCTTCATATCCTCGTAGAGCTGTCCGTCAGCCTCCTTCAAACGAAGAATAAACGGATTCTTCTCCTCTCGCTTAGCATCATATATCTCAAACGCACCACGCTCCTGTGCCATTGTCACTGATGAACGGTAAGCATTCAGCGCCAATGTGCGATGAATATCAACAGAGAAGTCGGTTGCTTCCTGTGTTCCATAACGCAAGCCCATAGCTGCTATCATATCGCCCTCAGCGGTGATTCCCACACCTGTACGACGACCCTGACAGCTCTTTTTCTTGATCTTCTCCCAAAGATGATACTCTGCACTCTTCACCTCATCCACCTGAGGATCGGTCTTTATCTTCGACAGGATGAGGTCGATTTTCTCCATCTCAAGGTCGATGATGTCGTCCATCAATCGCTGTGCGAGCTGTGCATGACGCTTAAACAATTCCATATCAAAGCGTGCATGTTCTGTGAATGGGTCGATAACGTATGAATAGAGATTCAACGAAAGGAGTCGACAACTATCGTATGGACAGAGTGGAATCTCACCACATGGGTTCGTTGAAACGGTCTGGAAACCAAGGTCTGCATAACAATCAGGAATACTCTCTCGGATAATTGTATCCCAAAACAGTACGCCCGGCTCGGCACTCTTCCATGCGTTATGTACAATCTTTTCCCACAATGCCTTAGCAGAAATCTCCTTCGTTACGCTTGGTTCGCTACTATTGGTAGGGAACTGCTGTACGTAGGTCTTATCCTCAACGACTGCCTGCATGAACTCATCGGTTATCTTCACCGACACATTAGCACCGGTCACCTTACCTTCTTCCATCTTGGCATCGATAAACGCCTCTGAATCTGGATGCTTAATACTTACAGAAAGCATCAAGGCACCACGACGACCATCCTGCGCTACCTCACGAGTACTGTTTGAATAACGCTCCATGAAAGGAACAAGACCCGTTGATGTCAGGGCTGAGTTGTTCACTGGTGAGCCTTTCGGACGGATATGAGTCAAGTCATGTCCTACTCCACCACGACGCTTCATCAGCTGCACCTGCTCTTCGTCAATACGCATAATGGCACCATAAGAATCGGCATTACCGTCCAAACCAATTACGAAACAGTTGGAAAGGGATGCTACCTGATAGCTATTACCAATACCCGTCATCGGACTACCAGCAGGGATAATATATCTGAAATGGTCCAAGAGGTCGAATACCTCCTGTGCCGTCAAAGGGTTCTTATATTTGTTTCAATACGAGCTATCTCGTTAGCAATGCGCCAATGCATCTGTTCTGGCGACTTCTCATAGATGTTTCCGAAGCTATCCTTCATCGCATACTTGTTGACCCACACACGAGCAGCAAGTTCGTCTCCACCGAAATAAGCTAAAGATGCTTGAAAAGCTTCATCGAATGAGTAAGTTTGTTTGGTTTCCATTATTGTCGTTTTAGAAAATATTTCGACTGCGAAGTTACGAATTGTTTTCCAAAATAGAAAACATTTACTTAACTTTGTAGCATCAAAATTATCTAAAATGGAAACTATCAATACAAGAAAGACAATAAGAAAGTACACCAACAAGGATGTATCGGAGGATTTACTGAGAACTCTATTAGAGAAGGCTGAACGTACCCCAACAATGGGAAACCTGCAGCTTTACTCGGTTATCATCACTCGCAACGAGGAAAAGAAGGCGCAATTGGCACCTGCTCATTTCAACCAACCGATGGTCATGGGGGCACCTGTGGTCCTCACCTTCTGCGCTGACTTCCGTCGTACAACGCTCTGGGCGGAGAACCGTAAGGCTACTCCGGGTTACGACAACTGCCTTTCTTTCCTCAATGCTGCCACCGATGCGCTGCTCTATTGTCAGACTTTCTGCAACCTTGCTGAGGAAGAGGGCTTAGGTACTTGTTTCTTAGGTACGACCATTTACAACCCCAAAGCTATCATTGAAGTCCTACAACTGCCTCGCTTAGTGATGCCTGTTGCCACTATCACACTCGGTTGGCCTGCAGAAGATCCTGCCCTCACCGACCGCCTTCCTATCGACAGTATCATCCACCACGAGACTTACGAAGACTATACCCCCGACCGTATCGATGCTTTCTATACGCCAAAGGAACAGTTAGAGGAAAACAAACACTTTGTTGAAATCAACAACAAAGAAACCCTCGCACAGGTCTTCACCGACCTCAGATATACAAAAGAGGCGAATGAAGCAATATCAAAGGCGTTGTTAGAAACACTGAGGGAGCAGTGGTAAAAAAGGAAACAACCAAAACACACCACAGCAAGCAGCCCCTCCCCCTTGCCCCTCCCCCAAAGGGAGGGGAGTAAAATGCGAGGTACCCCTTGTGGTTTCCATATTGTTTGCTATTTCAGGATAGAAAAGGGATAGATTAAGGTGTGTTTTATGTAAAATATAGTAAGGAATAAGGCTAATTCTCACATAGTCTTAGCCTTTTGATAGACAATGCTGAAAAGCTAATAAGGCTGGTATTTGTGTGTAAAGAGATACGTGTGGGGCTTAACACACGGCGTGCGAAGGCTTCGCACAAGATGTGCGGGGCGTTAATTGGCTTGGAGAAGGTGAAAAAGCCTCCCCCCTCCAACCCTCTCTCCTACAGAGAGGGGGAGTGCTGGGAACCGTTTGCTTAGGAATGACTAAACAGTTTTTCCAACCATAGGGGTATCTCGCATTCTACTCCCCTCCCTATGGGGGAGGGGTTGAGGGTGGGGCCAGTTGCTTTCGTTACATTTTCACTCCCCTCCCTTTGGGGGAGGGGTAAGGGAGGGCCAGTTATTGCTGCTTGTTGTGGTGATTGGTTGCTGTTTTACGCTTTCTTTTTCCCTCAATTTCCTTTTGCTCTCAATATTTTTTTATATATTTGCACCATATTATAATCTATCTATTACACAACCTAAACATTTTAAATTATGGAACACATCCCACAAGTTTTTTGGCTTATTCCCATTGCATCAGTATGCGCCTTGGCTATGGCATGGTATTTTTTTAAGTCTATGATGCAAGCGGAGGAAGGTACACCCCGCATGGTTGAGATTGCTGAATACGTACGTCGTGGTGCTATGGCGTATCTGAAACAGCAATACAAAGTCGTATTGATTGTTTTTGTTGTCCTTGCGATCGTCTTCGCCATCATGGCTTATGGCTTCAATGCGCAGAATGAATGGGTACCCTTTGCCTTCCTGACTGGTGGTTTCTTCTCTGGTCTTGCGGGCTTCTTCGGTATGAAAACGGCTACCTATGCCAGTGCGAGAACAGCCAACGCAGCACGCAACGGACTCAACAATGGACTCAAGATTGCCTTCCGTTCGGGCGCAGTCATGGGACTCGTTGTCGTAGGATTAGGCTTGTTAGACATAGCCATTTGGTTCATTGTCCTCACTTGGTTCTATTCTGATAAGATGACAACGAGCGAAATGCTTATCACCATCACAACAACGATGTTGACCTTCGGTATGGGTGCATCTACACAGGCTTTGTTTGCTCGTGTGGGTGGCGGCATCTATACAAAGGCGGCTGACGTGGGCGCCGACCTCGTGGGTAAGGTGGAAGCTAACATCCCTGAAGACGACCCACGCAACCCTGCTACGATTGCCGACAACGTGGGCGACAACGTGGGTGACGTGGCTGGTATGGGTGCCGACCTCTACGAGAGCTATTGTGGTTCGATTCTTTCTACGGCTGCCTTGGGTGCTACTGCCTTTGCTGCCTCATCGGGCGATATGCAACTGAAGGCTGTCATCGCACCAATGCTCATCGCTGCCGTCGGTGTTTTCCTTAGTTTATTCGGTATTTTCCTCGTAAGAACGAAGGAGGGAGCCACGATGAAGGATCTTCTCCACGCCTTAGGACTCGGCACAAATACGGCTGCTGTACTCATTGCAGCTGTTAGTTTCCTCATTCTCTACCTCTTAGGCTTGGAAAACTGGCTCGGTGTTAGCTTCTCTGTCATTGCTGGTTTGGCAGCTGGTGTTATCATCGGACAGGCAACGGAGTACTATACTTCCCAGAGTTACATGCCTACAAAGGCGATTTCGGAAGCAAGTCATACAGGTGCTGCGACTGTTATTATAAAAGGTATCGGTACGGGTATGATTTCTACTTGCGTCCCTGTCCTTTCTATTTCAGTGGCTATCATGCTGAGTTATCTCTGTGCCAACGGCTTTGACATGTCAATGTCAGCACTCTCTATTCAGCACGGACTCTATGGTATCGGTATCGCTGCGGTCGGTATGCTCTCAACCTTGGGTATCACCTTAGCAACAGATGCCTACGGACCGATTGCCGACAATGCTGGCGGAAACGCGGAGATGAGCGAGTTAGGAGCGGAGGTGCGCCAGCGTACTGATGCCCTTGACGCCTTGGGTAATACGACTGCTGCTACGGGTAAGGGCTTTGCTATTGGTTCGGCTGCACTGACAGCATTGGCGTTGTTGGCTTCTTATATCGAAGAAATCAAGATTGCCATGGCTCGTGTCGGTACACAAATGACCAACGTTGCAGGCGAAACCATTGATGCCACAAAGGCTACTATCCCAGACTTCATGAACTTCTTCCAAGTGAACCTGATGAATCCAAAGGTGCTTGTCGGTGCGTTTATCGGTGCTATGGCAGCCTTCCTTTTCTGCGGATTGACAATGGGTGCCGTTGGTAGAGCAGCTGGAAAGATGGTGGAAGAGGTGCGTCGCCAGTTCCGTGAGATTAAGGGAATATTAGAAGGAACAGGCACACCAGACTACGGACGATGTGTAGAAATCAGTACTCAGAGTGCGCAACACGAGATGATTATCCCATCGCTTTTAGCCATCATCATCCCCGTTGTCGTCGGTCTTTTACTCGGAGTGGCAGGTGTATTGGGCTTGTTAGTAGGCGGTTTGGCAGCCGGCTTCACCCTTGCCGTCTTTATGTCGAATGCTGGTGGTGCGTGGGACAATGCGAAGAAGTATGTCGAAGAGGGCAACTTCGGTGGTAAAGGCTCTGACGCTCACAAGGCAACCATCGTCGGTGACACCGTTGGCGACCCATTCAAAGACACCTCTGGACCATCGCTCAACATCCTTATCAAACTCATGAGCATGGTCAGCATCGTCATGGCGGGCCTCACTGTTGCCTGCCTATAACAACACTCTCGGAGTAGTTTCGTGAGAATAAGGCTTTACTTTCATGGAAAGAAATGTTTATCTTCCCAACAAAAAACGTTTCTTTTCGTGAAGGTAATCCGCTGTGTGTAGGCTGTAAGATGCCTGACTCTGTGGCTAAAGCTATTATATAAAAAGCACACGGAGTCACGGAGGGGACGGAGGTAAAGCCTATATTACAGAGGTGCCGACGGCACAAAGAGCAAAGGAGATGCAGCGTACAGATTCCTGATACGTTTTAAGTTAAATGTTCTGTGCATTATAACTCTAACAAAGTTTGCTAACAAGCTCCGTCGCTCCACGCACCGACGGTGCCTCCGTAACTACCTGTGCTGTATTTTTAATAATCCTCCGTCCTCTCCGTGCCTCCGTGTGACATTACTTCAAACTCTAAACACAAGTGGCAAACCTTATCACTCCAACATCCTGAAGACCCAACCTTTTCATTTTAAGACTTCGAAAATCTATAGGTAATAGTTTGAAAAATCATTACATAAGTTCAAAGAAAACATTAATAAATAACGGCAAAAACACATATAAAAAGCAGGTTTGTAACCATAAGGAAATCAATTAGTTATAAAGGAGTAAAGTAAAAGGTGCTTAATTGGACTTCAAAAGGGCGTTAATAAGACCTCAAAAGGGCACCTTTTGCAAGCCGAAAGAGCCTCTTTTAGACCCCTAAAGAGCATGTATTGGTTTTGAGATGAGTGAAAATAGTTTACATCTTCAGTAGTTAAAGAGATAAGTTACTTGCCATAAAAGAACCAATAAGCTAATAAAAAAGTCCTTCCGTAATATGGAGTCCTAACCCTAACCTATTGCATAGTAAGGCACACTGAGATACGGAGTGAACGGAGTTGTAAGTTATACACGGAGGTGCCGACGGCACAAAGAGCGACGGAGATGAAGCAAACTGATTTCTAATAACTTTAGCATAAATACCTTGGGCATAAAGTTTCAAATAAAGTTTGCAAACAACCTCTGTTGCTCCACGCACGACGGTGCCTCTGCGGCTAATGTTTTTTAATAGCCAACTAAGCCTCTGTCCTCTCCGTTTCTCTGTGTGCCAACAAGCTATTAGCAACCTTCCTCCACATACGAAAACCAACAAAACTCGCTATACATATATAATAAACCTTATCACTCTCCCTAATGAAAGAGCAGAAAAGATTTCATGAGGGACAGGATATGACAGCACCTCTATTTTATAAAGAATGTCAATTTTTTCCTCATTCCAAATATTATCCTTACCTTTGTCTTAAGTTTATTGACATAAAACCTATGGTATTACTTGTCAATCCTAAATTATTATTTATATCGTAATATTGCTATGATAAAAAGATTTATGCTGCTCGTTGCAGCAATGGTAGTGAGCATCGGTGCATTTGCACAGTTTCAGGAGGGTAAGGGCTATTTAGGTGCTTCCCTGACAGGACTTGACTTACACTATAATGGTCAGGACGGATTAAACTTAGGTGTGCAGGCAAAGGCGGGTTACTTCCCTTGGGATAACCTCATGGTACTTGCTACATTCGATGCGGCACACAATGGTTCTGAGGCTGTTGCCGACCATATCAGTGTGGGTGTTGGTGGACGTTATTATATCACACAGAACGGACTCTACTTGGGTGCGGGTGTGAAGCTTCTCCATGCCAACCATAGTTATAACGACCTGATGCCGGGTGTTGAGGTGGGTTATGCCTTCTTCATCAACCGTTCAGTGACGATTGAGCCTGCGCTTTACTATGACCAGTCATTCAAGACACATAACTATTCGACAGTGGGCTTGAAGGTTGGTCTCGGCATCTACCTCTTTGATGATTAATCAAGAGGAAGCAACAGATATTATTTTAAGGACTGGCTGTCTGTATAGGGATGCACTTTTGGGGTGTGTCCCTATATCTCTCAAATCAAAGCCATTGTCCTAATCGACTATATAGAATAAAAAAGAGGATTACAAGTGTAACCCTCCTTTCGATTATCTCCAGCCTACGAGAATTAATTTTAAATGCAACAATACCCTTCTCAACTCTTAGAACGTGCCGTAGAGGCTTTCTCACAGTTGCCAGGTGTGGGGCGCAAGACCGCTCTGCGCCTTGTTTTGCATCTGCTACGCCAGTCAACTGAGGACGTGGATAGCTTTGCGGATGCTGTCATACGTGTAAAACACGATGTGAAGTATTGCAAGGTTTGCCATAATATTTCTGATAATGAGGTTTGTTCTATCTGTTCTGACCCACGCCGTGATGCGTCAGTGGTCTGTGTGGTAGAGAACATTCAGGACGTCATGGCGATTGAGAATACCCAGCAGTTCCATGGATTATACCACGTTTTGGGGGGTATTATCTCTCCGATGGACGGCATCGGACCGCACGACTTAGAGATTGAATCGCTCGTAGAGCGCGTAGAAGAGGGTACGGTAAAGGAAATCATCCTTGCCCTTGCCAGTACGATGGAGGGCGACACAACCAACTTTTATATCTCACGCAAGCTGAAAGACACAGGCGTGAAACTGTCGGTTATCGCACGAGGTATCTCTGTTGGCGACGAACTTGAATATACAGATGAGGTTACGTTGGGCAGAAGTATTCTGAACCGCACACCTTTTGAATCTTAAAACAACCATGGATAAAACAAGAAAAAAATACTTCTTACTGAGTTCTTTGGCTCATGCCTTATCACACTGCTCATCATCGCGGTGTATGAACTTGAACTGATCTTGCCCGGTGCGTGGGCTGATGTTGAAAGCAGCAATATGGTTACTGTGCAGTTTCTTATGCAGCTGTTGACCCTCGCTACTATCCCACTTGCACTCTTCCTTTTCAAGATTGGCTACGTACACTCTGACTTACATACCGACGAGAGTCACGTCAGTCGTAAGCTGCTCTTCTGGGGTAGCGTGCGAATAATGATGCTTTGCGTTCCGATGATACTCAATACCTTCTTCTACTATGCCTTCGGCGATAGTGTAAGTTTCTTCTATCTTGCCGTCATCTTAGCGTTGAGCTTATTCTTCGTCTTCCCCAACAAGAAGCGTTGCGAGCATGAATGTTCTATGGATAATTCAGAACAAGCATAAATGAAGCTGAGTGTTGTCATCGTTAATTATAACGTAAAATACTATCTCCAACAGTGTCTTGAGAGTCTTCAGCGCGCTTTGAAAGGCGTTGAAGCAGAGGTATTTGTGGTTGACAACCATTCTCATGACGGCTCCGTAGCCTATCTGCGCAGCCGTTTCCCTGATGTTCATTTCATTGCCAGTGCGCATAACTTAGGCTTTGCGGGGGGTAATAATATTGCGATTCGCCAAAGTAAGGGAGAATATGTCTTGCTACTCAATCCCGACACGGTTGTCGGCGAGGAGGTTATCCATGCCTCTATCGACTTCATGGACAGCCACCTAACGGCTGGAGGGCATGGCGTACAGATGCTTACTCACTGTGGTGAACGAGCCTTAGAAAGTCGTCGTGGCTTACCGTCACCCATTGTTTCGTTCTATAAGATGGTAGGACTTTGCAAGCACTTCCCACAAAGTGACCGCTTTGCACATTATTATATGGGTAGTCTGTCGTGGGATGTTCCGGGCAAGATTGAGGTAATCAGCGGTGCTTACTGCTTCCTTCGCAGGGCTGCCTTAGACAAGGTAGGACTCTTAGACGAAGACTTCTTTATGTATGGTGAGGATGTCGACCTCAGCTATCGACTGCTGAAAGGTGGCTTTGAGAACTGGTATCTCCCTGTGCGCATCCTGCATTACAAGGGCGAGAGTACGCAGAAGTCGAGCTTCCGATATGTCCACGTCTTCTATGATGCCATGCTTATCTTCTTCCGCAAGCATTATGGCGGTATGAACGCACTATGGCGACTACCGATTAAGACGGCTATCTACGTGAAAGCCTTTGGTTCACTGATTGGTACAACCATTCGAGCAACGAGAAAGAAATTGGGATTTCGCACTTCGAAAGCTAAATCATTCCCACATTATATATTTGTTGCAGGCAAAGATGTCATGAGAAAATGCCAACAATTAGCAACAGATAATGCCCTCGTGGCAGAGTATCGAGTAGCGGATAAGGATAGCTTGCAGCACACGCACGCCGACCTACTCAAGGAGTTTGGAGGGAAAAGCCGACCTTACTGCATCGTCTATGACACCGACTTATTCAGCTATCAAGACATCCTGAATGTCTTTGCTGAACAGCCAAAGCAGAATATTCACATTGGTTTCTACCATAGAAAGGAGAACAGAGTCGTCACCATGATGGAAGTTATAGGAGATTAAAGCATGGAAAAGAAACAGCACGTGGAAGTCAGACTGAGAGCAATGGAGCCGGAAGACCTCGATATGCTCTATCACATTGAGAACGATCGTAGCCTATGGAATATCAGTGCAACGAATGTTCCCTACAGCCGTTATGCCCTGCATAACTACATTGCTGACGCAAAAAACGATATCTATATCGACGGACAACTGCGTATGATGATTGAGAATCGTGAGCAGGAACTTGTCGGAGTGATAGACCTTGTCAACTTCGACCCAAAGCATCAACGGGCGGAAATGGGTATTATCATCATGAAACCATTTCGCCAAAAAGGTTATGCACAAGCCGCTATTTCCGCCCTAATCGACTATACGCGCAATGGGCTACACCTCAAACAAATCTACGCTGTAGTAGACGTTGACAACGAGGTGTCAATCCGCTGTCTTTCGTCCATTGGTTTTACAAATGGCTGTATACTAAAAGAGTGGCTTTATTGCGACGGACAATACAAGGATGCAAGGGTAATGCAACTTTTTATATAAAAAGCATAAATTAATTTTGGTGGAATAGATTTTTATTATTACCTTTGCACTCGCAAAACAGAAAAAGGGTTTAAAACATCCATTTTGGTGCGTTAGTTCAGTTGGTTAGAATGCCTGCCTGTCACGCAGGAGGTCACGAGTTCGAGTCTCGTACGCACCGCTGAAACCCCAAATCTGTAATGCATGGTGCGTTAGTTCAGTTGGTTAGAATGCCTGCCTGTCACGCAGGAGGTCACGAGTTCGAGTCTCGTACGCACCGCTGAAACCTTGGCTTCCCGCCAAGGTTTTTTTGTTTATGACAAATTAACAGGGTGGACAAGAGAACCGCTGCTTGCAAGAAAGAGACAAAGTAACATGAGAACATGTATTTAAGAAAGAACAAGTGGACGAGTTAACAAGCGTTGTAAAAGGGAGATATAGCAATGCAAAAATAAGTTAACAGATGTTACAGAGTAACTAAATATAAGCCTCAGCGAAGTTAACAAACACTAAACCCAAACGATTGAATTTGCAATAGATATTTAAAAATCGTACCTTTGCAGCAGAAAAAACGCATATAGGTGACGGCGTATACTTCCACCTTTACTTTTAACCATTATATATATGGCTTACTTATTTCTTGCTCTCGCTATTATCTTAGAGGTTTGTGGTACTATTTGTATGAAGCTCTCAGACGGCTTTAGCAAACCACTTCCAGTCGTAGGAACTTGCTTGACATACATTGCATGTTTCTATTTCCTATCACTTTCAGTTAAGACCATTCCTTTAGGAATTGTTTATGCCGTTTGGGCAGGACTTGGATTGGTATTATGCAACGTGATTGCAGTTGTCTTCTTTAAGCAACACTTTGACCTTGCTGCTGGCATCGGCATTGCTCTCATCTTAGCAGGAGTTATCGTCCTTAACCTCTTTTCAAGTGCTTCTGCACACTAACCTCTAAATAAGGACAAAATAAAAGGAGGGTACACAACCGTTCGTTGTGTACCCTCTTTTTAGTAGATAAACGAACTTAGTAGCCGAGTGAACAAGTTAACAAGTAAATCTTCTGCATAGCTTCTTATTCTGTTATCAACTCAAAATAGCAATAGCCTCTCCCCCACTTTGACGTCCTTTCCGTTAGTGAGCATTGAATAAAACGTTTGAGAAATAGCTCTGTGCGTTCCATAACCCTTAACCTTCTGAGAATTATTGTCCATCTGAAAAGAGTTTGTAGCACTGCACTTTCTTGCATATATCCGTCTTCTGTGAAAGGATATTATTACCCAAGAGCAATGAAAAGTTATTACAAATCATCAGAGAATACCTCAAAGAAAATGGCTAAAAGCGAGTATTTTTAGCACCATTGCAATCATCTTGTTATCAACAACTTACAAAATCACATTGCAAAAGGTGCTTAATAGCACTTCAAAAGGGCGTTAGTAAGAACGCAAAAGGGCACCTTTTGCAAGTCAATTGAGCACCTTTTTGCAGCCAAAAGACCATATATTGGTTTTGAAGGGTATGAAAAAAATTGTCAAATATCAAAGTAAACGAGTTTACAAGTAGACAAGATAATCAGGTATATACATAAAGAGCACTTCTTCCAAAGCAAAAGGGCATGAATGGAAAGCCAATTCATGCCCTTTATTTATACCACTATTAATTATATTTACAGAGCAAAGGGCGAGAGAAGATGACAACACCAAGTTGCGCTTCAGCCATCACTCTCAAATATCTATCACAACATATAACTTATAAACTTGCTCTCTCCTTAACTCGTCAACTAAAACTCACTCTTCTGTTTCTCGGTCTTTCTCCGCAAACAAATCGTTAACACGTCCACAAAGCCCCGTCCCTTTGTTACTCAAAAGAACTTTGTTCATCTGTTACCTTGTCTTCTCTCACAAGCAACTCGTTTACTCGTCTACTTGTTCACTTGTCTACTTGCTCACTCGTTCACTCGTCTACTTTCTCACCTTCTTACCTTTAACTATCACAATCTGGTTGTGGAGATTCTGATTGTCCACAACCTTCATGCCAGAGAGCGTGTAGGTTTCGACTAACTGTTCGTGGTCGGCAGAGAGGTTGTTAATGCCTGTCACTGCCTTTAGCGGAGTAAAGTGGAAGGAGATTGTATTATCATTGTTGCGAACAATCTGCTTGACTCCAGCCTGAGGACTGACGTTATAGTTCGTGTAAACTTAGACGAGGGTCAGTAGACTTCGTTAAGCTATTGTTCAAATCCGTTGGGAATGGGTCACTATTCTGCGTGTCATGATCGAGTCGACCATCTGCAGACACTATCGTGAAGCGTGGATGACGCTGTGCAGAAGCAGCATTGAGGTTGTTCATTCGCCATGAATAAGCATCGAAATCAACGTGGAAAACCATCAGTCCGTGCCCCGGCAACTCAGCATCCCAGCGGTGAGGCGTACGATTTTCAAAGATATAATATTCATTCTTCGTGTCTGGATTATAGAGGAAATAGGCATCGCCACCCTCAGCAAGTCCCTTCATATTCTTCACCTCAACAGCCTCATCGCCAAGTGTGATAGGCTTTAGCCAACCCATATATGCCTTCTCATAAGCATCGTAACCAGCTGGCACAGTACCGATTCCAGTACCACCATAGACGTTAATCAGACTCTCTGGTCCACCGTTATAACTACCACCACACATCAAATCGTATCGTCCAGAACCAATGTTACTGCCGCCACGTGTGTCATAAAAGTCGGGCAGACCGAGACAATGCGAGAACTCATGACAGATAGTACCGATACCAGAATAGTAGATACGCGACTTCTCATTCACCTTCGCACGAATGATTTCATTGCTACAAGCGTATGTATTTATCGTTTGTCCGTTGAATGTCAGTGCGTCAAGTCCTGCATCGGTAAGGGAATACTTGTGTGGCCAGATAGTACTTGGCTCACCACCTGTCGCCTCACCCTCACCGGCATAGATGACATAAACCTGCTCTACTTCGCCATCATCATCCCAGTCGTACTTACTGAAGTCTACCTGCCCTTGAATAGCATTGCAAGCATCAATAATCATCTGTGGTGCATTCGCATCATTCATATTAGCTGTTCGCTCACCATAAAACTGATGAGGATGCTTGAGCTTTACGGGTCCTACGACATCGAAAGTGAGGTCGAACTTACCATTACTTTGGTCGAGGAAATAGTCGTGAACACTACCGATAGCACCGTTATCATTGGTATATCCCACCTTATTGAGCATGTTCTCATAGAGTGTCTTGACATCTTTCTCACGTGGTCTGAGCGTCAACACATTCTTTGGGTCTTTGAAAGCCACATCTTCGAACTCAACCAAGATGACGAGTCCTTTCTTCTTACCCTCCCATGTCATTCCCAATCCTTCTCCGAAAGGCTTAGAATTGACATGCATCTCATGTTGTTTTTGCAGTTGTCTTACTTGCTGAATGGCTGCTGCAACGAGTTCTTCCTTTCCCTTTCGCAATGCCTTGTCATGGGCTAACACCGATGAAGGCACCAACTGATTATCCTCGATATGCGCGTAATAATAGCTGCCATTATGGGGCAACACAGGGATGTTGTCCTCTGTCAGCGCATAATTGAAATGCTCATCGCCCACGGTCATCACCTTTAGGATTGTTCCGTCAGCCTGCTTAAAGCTTCGCCACATCCGCATGGCAGGAATAGCAAATGTTGATGTTGCCAACAATACGCTGACTAAGAGAGTTATAATTTTCTTCATAAGACTGCTTTTAAATATGATTCTCTGGTTTTTAATTAGTAAGATGTTATTTTTCAAAAGACAATGCAAAGATAAATAAAAAATTAAAAGGTAAGAAAATAAAATGGCAAAAAAGTGAGAAAGTGGACAAGTGAACGGGTAGACGAGTGAACAAGTTGCTTGTAGACAGGGTAAATAAAAGACAAAGTAACATAGGAACAAGGTTTTAAAGTGGACGAGTTAACGAGTAGACAAGTTAACAAGTTGCTTGTAGACAGGGTAAATAAAAGACAAAGTAACATAGGAACAAGGTTTTAAAGTTGACATGTAAACGAGTGGACGAGTAAACGAGTTGCTTGTAGACAGGGTAAATAAAAGACAAAGTAACATAGGAACAAGGTTTTTAAAGTTGATGAGTAAACGAGTAAACCTACAAACGAGGTATTTGTTACAAAGTGGCTTATCAACTAAACACCTGTTCACCTGTTACCTTGTCTTCTCTTACAAGTAACTTGTTCAATTTCCCATTCGTTCACTCGTCCACTAAACACCTGTTCATCTGTTACTTTGTCTTCTCTCACAAGCAACTCGTTCACTTGTCCACTCGTTAACTCGTCTACTCGCCCATCTTGTCAACTTTTTTCAAGCATATAGAGGGCGAGAGGTGGTCTTTTGGCTTCTTAAAGACACCTAATTGGCTGGCAAAAGGTGCCCTTTAAGACCCTTACTAACGCCCTTTTGAAGCCTTAATAAGCACCTTTTAGTGTCGTATTTTATAATCATTTGATTTTCTGCGAGTTACAAACTAAATCGCAATATGTGTTTTTCACCTTTATTTCAAGGATTTTATTGGAGGAAATGTCAAGGTTTTTGATACAGATAAAAAACCTCACCCCCCAACCCCCTCTCCGAAAGGAGAGGGGGAGTGCAGGGAACAGTTCACTTAGGAATGACTAAAAGATTTCCCCAAACAATAGGGGTATCTCGCTAATCACTCCCCTCCCTATGGGGGAGGGGTTGAGAGTGGGGCCAGTTGCTTTCGTTACATTCTACGCCCCTCCCTACGGGGAGGGGTTGGGGGAGGGGCCAGTTGTGACGAGTTCGAGTCAGTTTCCCTTACTTCGCATACCCCGGATTCTGCTCCAACTTAGGATTATCAGAGATGTTCCACTGTGGGATAGGCAGGTATCTGTTGAAGGTTTGGAAGGTACGATCCTCAACCTTGCTGCTACCACTGACTACGGCACGCATGGTTGGGTCGGTAGCAGATGTGTTAATAGTACCTGTGATACGGTTCAATGGACCATTCAATACTGTCTCTGCGACCATCTTACCATTGCTTGTCCAACGTAAGATATCAGCACGACGGAGACCCTCACCAGCGAACTCTGAGCCACGCTCACGACGAATCAGCTCACGAAGTTTGTCCTTTGTGTTATACTTTGACTGGTCAACGGCAGGCATACCCACGCGTGTACGCACCTTGTCAATCATTGCATAGACGTTGGCAGAAGGACCGTTCAACTCGTTTTCAGCCTCAGCCCATGTCAAGAGCACCTCTGCATAGCGGAAGACAATAGGGCAAGCCTCTGTGTCCCATACGTCAGCATACTGTGTCTTTGGATCTAAGTACTTACGCCATGTGAGGGCAGTCTTAGAAGAGTTGGCAGCATTGGTTGGATAGTTAGGATTCTTCTTACCATTGACATTCTCGTCGAGGGTATTGAAGATAGTACCTTCCCAATCGCAACCGGGATAGAGAATCGTCATTGCCATACGTGGGTCACGACCATGGAAAGGATGCGTTGCATCATATCCAGAACCCGCCTCATCGATAGTCATACCATTGCTCATCTCATAGTTATCAACACACTTCTGTGTTGGAACCACTGATGACCAGCCACCATCGGCATTGTTATAGAGCTGTCCGATAGTGCCCAGTGGGCGAGTACCGCTCTTATACTGTACGGCAAGGATGATTTCTTTTGAATCAACACCAGCCAACTTAAAGAGGTTGGTATAGTCAGGATCAAGTTCATACTTACCCAAGTCGATGATAGCCTGAGCAGCATCCTTCGCCTTCTGATAGTCGCCCCAGTAGAGAGCAGCACGCATCTTCATAGCTAAGGCAGCACCCTTTGCGATACGTCCACGTGCAGCAGGAGACGTATTGATATCAGCAATCGCCTCATCAAGGTCTTTGAATACCAAATCCTTCACTTCTTGCTCCGTATTACGTGGCACGCGTGCCTCCTGAGCACTGGTGAAAGGTTTAACGATTGGCACACCACCATAGAGGAAACCCATGCGGAAATAGTTGTAAGCACGGATAGCCTTCACCTGCGCAACGAGGTCTTTCTTTACCGCATCGCTACTGAATACGCACTTATCAACATTCTCAAGGAAGGTGTTACATCTACCAATGATAGTATAATCGTAGAACGACCAACCCGGAGACGATGGTGAGAGCGAACCATTACCGATATTGGTAAGCCTTCCCAAGGGAAGTTGTTGTACGCAAAGTCAGAGCCAGCGTCCCAATAAAGCAGGGCTCCACCATCTTCCCAACCATCATAACAGCCCACAAGGAACTTCTCTGCATCGTCGCCCGTCTTCCATGTTGTAGATGGTGACATTGCATCCTTCGGCACAGTGGTAAGGTAGTCATTACAAGATGTGAGCGCAAAGGCTGCCACACCTGCTAATATATATGTTCTTACAGTTTTCATAATGTATATCGGGTATTTACGGTTAGAATGTGATATTGATACCGATAGAATGTGAACGCAGCAATGGATAAGATGATCCACGCTCGCTGGTCACTTCTGGGTCAATATTGAATGGCAATGCATCGAAGGTAAGGAGGTTTTCACCTGCATAGTAGATACGTACCTTCTCAAGTCCAATAGCTTTGAGTGCGCTCTTTGGAAGGGTGTAACCCAACTGCAAGGTCTTCAAACGCAAGTAAGCTGTGTTCCACAACCAGAAGGTTGACATCGCACGAGTCATGTCACTTGGGCTGTTTCCTGTCTCGAATACACGTGGCAACTTAGCATTGTGGTTGTCGTCTGTCCATGAGTCTTTCCACAGTGTTGAAGGGTGGCTGGCATCACCAGAGAACTCACCAAGTACCTCACGATTGTAGATATGAGATACTGCACCAACACCCTGCCAAATCATAGAGAAGTCTACGTTCTTCCATGTTGCACCGAGGTTGAAGCCGTAAGTAATTGCTGGGATATCAGTATGCTTGGTGTAGATACGGTCGTTTGAATCGAGCTTATTATCACCGTTTGTGTCCTCATAGATAAGGTCACCCGCCATGAACTTACGTCCGAATGGGTTGCCATACTTCGCTGTGAAGTCGTCAGCCTCCTGCTGTGAGTTGAAGAACTTACCAGTAGCCTTGTACATAAAGAAGCTATTGTACTGCTGACCTACTGCTGTACGGCGGTTGCCACTACCAATGTATTCTGTGCCTTCGCCCAAGTTAAGAATCTTATTCTTGTTATAAGCGAAGTTCGCACCGACATTGATTGTCCAATCCTTGTTCAACTGCTTTGCGTAAGCCAATGAGAGCTCAACACCCTGATTGCGCAATGCACCGATATTATCCTTGTAAGCACCGAGTGCAAACTCTGCAGGAGCAGACACATTCATGATAATACCAGTCGTCTTGCGGTTGTAGTAATCCAACGAACCAGTCAGACCACCGAAGAGGGTAAAGTCAAGACCAACGCCCCATGTAGTAGAACGTTCCCAAGAGATAGTCTCAAGGTGATAGCTACCCTGATAGTAACCCGGAGTGAGCTGTCCACCAAATGGATACTTCGCATCTAGGTTATAAGTGTTCATCCAAGGATAGTAATCGTTCAGAGCATCCTGATTACCCAACTGACCCCATGATGCACGCAGCTTCAAGTTGTTCAACCATGACTTTGAACTCTCCATGAATGGTTCCTCAGAGATACGCCATGCAGCTGAGAATGATGGGAAGAAACCCCAGCGATGAGCTTCGGCAAAGCGTGAAGAAGCATCAGAACGGAAGTTTGCCTCAAAGAGGTAACGACCTGCATAGTCGTAATTCAGACGACCGAAGTAAGACACCATTGACAGCTCGCGAGTGTTACCAGCGTTCTGCTGTGTCGAAGCATCACCAGCGTTCAAGTCTGTAAGTTCGTTGTTAGGGAAGTTCTTACGATACATCCAGTCTGGCAGATACTTATAGCGTTCAGTATGCCAACCGAGCATAGCCTTGAAGTTGTGCTTCGCAAATGACTTGTCATAGTTCAGGAACGCATCGAAGGTTGTGCGGTGCCAGTCATAGTGAGCAATCTCTAACTTGTTAGGGTCAGAGGCTTTATTAGGATTATACTGAATGAACTTTGGAAGTAAGAGTAACGCTGTGAAGCATCAACATATGCGCCCTGCAGCGTCAACTTCAAGTCTTTCAGAATCTGATAGTCGAGTCCAATCATACCCGTAAAGTTACGGTTGTTGCGATTTACGGTCATGCCTGACTCCAACCAAGCCATTGGGTTACCATCAGAAACGGTTCCATAAGTACCATCTTCATACTTATAAACAATCCAAGGCGCGATGATATTCAGCTGACGAATAATCTGATCGCTACTTCCACCAGCGTATGCACTACTTGCATCGCGGTAGTTGTTTTGGATATAAGCGAGGTTAAGATGGGCAGTGATGCGCTTTGACAACACCATGTCGAGATTTGCACGACCATTAAACTGCTCACGACCTGCATTAGGAAGAATACTGCTCTGCTTGAGATAACCAGCAGAAGCAAGATACTTCACATACTCATTACCACCTGTAATGTTCACGTTATGGCGGTTTTGCCAAGCTGTCTTGAATGCAAGATCGTACCAGTCGGTATTAGGATAGTTGTAAGGGTCAGAGCCGTCACGGAACTTCTTAATTGCTTCATCAGAGAAACGTGGAGCCTTACCACTACGCTCCAATGCCTTATTATAGTAGTAAGCGGCATCGGCAGAATTCATCCTTTCCATCAAGGCTGTTGCATTCTGAATACCAAAATAACCTGAATAGCTAACCTTTGGCGCACCGTTCTGCCCTCGTTTTGTAGTTACCAGAATCACACCGTTAGATGCTTTAGAACCATAGATGGCTGCTGAAGAAGCATCCTTTAGGACAGAGATACTCGCAATATCTTCTGGGTCGAGCGAGTTCAGTGTTCCTGCTTCAACACCATCAATCAAAATGTATGGCGTAGCTGAGTTCAATGTTCCCACACCACGCACAAGAATCGTACCATTATCAAGACCCGGCGCACCGTCAGCTCCTGTCACCGTGATACCCGGAAGCAAGCCCTGCAAGCCCGAAGACACGTTAGAGATAGGGCGGTTTTCGAGTGCCTTACTATCAAGTTGTGCAACAGAACCAGAGAGGTTTGCCTTCTTCTGTGTACCATAACCGACAACAACAACCTCGCTGAGGGCGCTGTTCTCATCCTTCAGAGTAATGTTATAGTTCGTCACACCACTTCTCACCATGACGCTCTGAGTGGCAAAACCAACATAACTAATCTTCAACTCCGTACCCGGAGCAACAGAGACTGAGAAGCGACCGTCCATGTCGGTCACCCCTACTGGAGTACCATTTGCCAGTATAGAAGCACCAATGACTGGGTCGCCATTAGCATCTTTCACTACACCATTAATACTCTGCTTTTGCTGCTGAACACTCATACTCGTGTTCGCATCCACATTGGCTAATACTGGGGACGGTGCAAATGCCATCAACCCAAGTGCAAAGGAGAAAGCTAAGCGACCACTAACAAATGGTGGGTGCTTTCTGCGACTCTGACTTACTTTCATAAAATTAGACATATATTCTATTGATTTAGGTTTTGTGCTACAAATATAGTCGTTTATACAACAAATACCAAAAGAAATGTTCTTTTTTTTTAATCAGAAGTATTGTTCACGCACACAAGTAGCCTCAAGCAGCCCCTCCCTTGCCCCTCCCCATAGGGAGGGGAGTGATTAGTGAGATACCCCTATGATAGGAAAAGCTGTTTAGTCGTTTCTAAGCGAGCTGTTCCTGCACTCCCCTCTCCCTTCGGAGAGGGGTCGAGAGTGAGGCTGGAGGGGTTGGGGGGGTGAGGCTTTTTTTAGTCAAAGAAAAAGGGAAGACGTAAAATTATCTTTTACATCTTCCCTTTTGGGTTATATTCTTTTCTCAGTCCCCTACTTTCAACTCCCTCCCTACGAGGAAGGGGGTTGGGAAAGAGACATAATTGTTTTACTGACCAATGTAGATTGGACGGAGGCTGTACATATCTGTTTTTGGAGGGTAATCATTACCAACAGTAGGATTACCAACTGTAGAAAGTGAATATTGATTCCCGAGCATACCGAATACAAATGAGTAAGCTTGGTCTTTGTTTTTAGGGTCTGCTGTCCAATAAATTCCTCGTTTTCCTGGATAAATCAATTCAGGGGCACCATCATTATACGCACCAATAGTACCTGCAGCAGGGAAGAAAATACCTTCGTTGATTCTCTCCTTCGTAAAGGCATATAACTGATTTCCTGATAGTTTCTCGCCACCCTTACCTGACTCCTTCAATTGATTTTTATTGGTAATAACACCACTTGCATTCTTGTTCACCCTTACACCATTAGGTACAACATATCCATGTGCAACACCATCAGGAATGAAGAGAGAACCATAAACCCTATGTCCATCAACGTCAATATAACCAACATACTGTGTAGTATTTGCCATGAGCTTCTTAAAGTCGTTCATTGTAGGCAGTCTCCAGTTATGCTTTGATGCATAGTAGGCAAGGTCACCAAACTCGCTATTACTATCCAAAATCTTTTCACTTATTCCAGTTGTAGACTTAGAATAATGTGGTCTACTTGCGTTAGCGTAGTTATGAGCCTTAGAGATATCTCCCCAGCGGAAGCGGTCAAACTTGACGGCATCAGGATTTAATCCTCCGTTTAATCCAGGAATATCATTATCTGGGTAGAAGTAATCCCATGGGTTCTTGGCAAGATGATAACCATCCTCCCAACCATCAGTCTTCGAACCTGGAGTGTATTGGAGGTTATACTTACCCCACTTCACATCACCGATTTCAATGTATGGAGGATTTGGGATATACTCTTTAACCTGCAAAGTAATTGGATAATATGCAGCAGCCTCAACCTTCTTACCGCTTACAGAAACGGTGTAAGTCTTATTGTCGTTTGTTTCAACGGTGAACTTAGGACTGAAGTTATTGTCTGGGAAAACGGCTACGTAAATACGATCGAGATTAGAGGTCTCAATATTAATAGTGCCAAGTTCAGATTTATTCTCCAAAGTCCCTGTAACCATCTTAAACACTGCTTCATCTGCAATATTAGAAATAGTAACCTTCTTTACTTTCTCTGTAATGTCAGTGGTAGTACTATTCTTAGTGACAATAAACTTCAAGCCAAGGATAGTATACTGCTTCTTCATGTTTACGCTACCTGTTGCCTTAGCCGAACCGTCAGCACCTACTTGTACATTTGTTGAGCCGAAGCTATAATCGAAGTACTTTAAGTTCTCAATTGTACCGTTCTGCTTGTACTCAGCAGGGTTACCATTTGTTGAGACAATACCATTGTTCATACTAATTTCAACAAGCTTCTGGTCCTGCCCAGCACTTTGTTTGTAAGGGAAGAAAACGCCAATCTTATCACCATTAGCACACTCAATATTGCCTTCCAACTTAGTAGAATTACCCTCACCCTTAGCTTTCAAGTGCTCAAGGCTACGAGGATTAGTCATATTAACGGCACCAAAGAGATCACCACTCTCCCACTTGTTACCACTTGTTTCAAGACTAACAACCGAGCGAGTACCTCCATTACCGACAGCGATAGTCAATGCACGTCTCGCTGTTTCGTTAGGATTAACAGAATTATTTCCGTCTGAATTGACATCGTTTGAACATGAAGTCAATCCAGCTACTACGACACCAAGGATGATGCCGCAAATCTTCTTAAATGTCATGTCTTTTTCTTCTTTTAATGGTTTGTACTTAATCGTCTTCTGAATATAGAGTTTGCTTTGCATTTCCCCAATTTTCCTCTGGTTTCTTCTCAAAGCCTCCTCCAACAACTTCCACACCGCTTCCTGCTAACATAGGCTGCTCAACAGCTACGACCATACTTGAACAGCATGGCTTTTCATAATTCTTTTTCATTTTACTTGAGTAATTTATTTCGTTTTTTTTTATATGATTTCCTGTGGTGTATCGCTTAATGGCATAACACGTGAATACATTATCGTAAACCGTTTTCCTGAATCTCTCTTTTAGCTATAATAAGCTTTATTATAAGATTTGGTGCAAAATTACGATAATTTTACCAAACAAAGGATTCTAATATTGTTAAAAGTACAAAAAAGGTGTAATGTTTTAACAAATGTTTGAGGATATATGAGAGGGACCTCCCCCGACCCCTCCAAAGGAGGGGAGTGCCAAATATATGACGGAGGATAATGATAAAAGGGGACCTCCCCCAGCCCCTCCAAAGGAGGGGAGTGCCAAATAGATGACGGAGGATAATGATAAAAGGGGACCTCCCCCAGCCCCTCCAAAGGAGGGGAGTGTCAAACAGATGACAGAGGATAATGATAAAAGGGGACCTCCCCCGACCCCTCCAAAGGAGGGGAGTACCAAATGGGGTAATGATAAAAAACGAAATCAGCCAAAAGACAATCAGTTTACTCTGCTAATCTTTATCTATTAGGCACTCCCCTCCTTTGGAGGGGTTGGGGGAGGTCCCTGCTTTTGATTTAACTCTCACCCCATTTGTCCCTCCCCTCCTTTGGAGGGGTCGGAGGAGGTGGGGTTGCTTATTTGTAAATAATTTTCTATACACTGTGTTTTGACATATGGTCTTTTAGCTTCTTAAAGACGCCCTTTGGGCTTGCAGAAGGTGCCCTTTTGAGGTCTTATTAACGCCCTTTTGGAGTCTAATTAAGCACCTTTTGCATTACGAGTCTGCAATAATTTGATATACTGTTAGTTACAAAGATATTCAAAAAGGCTGTTTTGGGGTATTCTTAGGGGTGTTTTCATCGTTATTATGTAAGGAAAATTCAAAGCGTAAGTGCGATACTCCCCTACTCTTCAGTCTTTTGCCATCGCCTCTCTTGTTTCTTTTGTCATTCTACTCTCTGTCCTTTTGTCATTATGTCTTTTCAATAAACACATTATAGATCCTGTTTCTTTTGTCATTCTACTCTCTGTCCTTTTTTATTATGTCTTTTCAATAAACACATTATAGATCCTGTTTCTTTTGTCATTATACTCTCTGTCCTTTTTTATTATGTCTTTTCAATAAACACATTATAGATCCTGTTTCTTTTGTCATTATACCTTCTGTCATTATGTCATTCTGTCTTCTCATTAAGCACATGACGGCTCTTGTCTTTCTGTCTTGATTTGCCAATATGAATTATTTTCGTTATCTTTGCCTACAAAACAAACGAAAGAATAAATGGCAACAGTAGACGACAAGAAGATTATCTTCTCAATGGTGGGTGTATCAAAGATTATCCCACAGAACCAGAAACAGATTCTGAAGAACATTTACCTCTCGTTCTTCTATGGTGCAAAGATAGGTATTATTGGTCTCAACGGCGCAGGTAAGTCTACGCTGATGAAGATTATCGCTGGTCTTGTGGAACCAACACAGGGCGAAGTGGTATGGAGTCTGGGCTATTCGGTGGGTTATCTGCCACAGGATCCACCACTCGATGAGGCGAAGACCGTGAAGGAGAATGTTATGGAAGGTGTGCAGCATATCTATGATGCACTGAAGGAATACGACGATATCAACGTAAAGTTTGGCTTGGAAGAGTATTACTCTGATGCTGACAAGATGGATAAGCTGATGCAGCGTCAGGCTGAGTTGCAGGATATTATCGATGCAACAGACGCCTGGAATATTGATTCACGACTCGAAAGGGCGATGGATGCACTGCGTTGTCCTAAGGGTGATTTGCCTGTGACCAACCTCTCTGGAGGTGAGCGCCGTCGTGTTGCCCTCTGCCGTCTGCTCCTTCAGAAGCCAGATGTGTTGTTGCTCGATGAGCCTACCAACCACCTTGATGCTGAGAGTATCGACTGGTTGGAGCAGCATTTGCAGCAGTATGAGGGTACTGTTATCGCTGTTACCCACGACCGTTACTTCTTGGACGATGTGAGCGAGTGGATTCTTGAGCTCGACCGTGGCGAGGGTATTCCATGGAAGGGCAACTACTCTTCATGGCTTGATCAGAAGACAAAGCGCATGGAGCAGGAAGAGAAGTCGGCTTCTAAGCGTCGCAAGACCTTGGAGCGTGAGTTGGAATGGGTGCGCATGGCACCAAAGGCGCGTCAGGCAAAGGGTAAGGCGCGTCTGAACTCTTACGAACAGATGCTCAACGAGGAGCAGAAACAACGTGAGGAGAAGCTCGAAATCTTTATTCCTAACGGTCCACGCTTGGGTAATAAGGTTATCGAAGCACAGCACGTAAAGAAGGCTTTCGGTGAGAAGGTACTCTTCAACGACCTCAACTTCATGTTGCCTCCTAACGGCATCGTAGGTGTTATCGGTCCTAACGGTGCAGGTAAGACTACGCTCTTCCGCCTTATCATGGGCTTGGAGCAGGCTGATGGAGGTACGTTCGAGGTAGGTGAGACCGTTAAACTTGCTTATGTTGACCAGCAGCACAAGGATATCGACCCTAACAAGACGGTATATGACGTAGTTTCACAAGGCAACGAGACGATTCGTATGGGTGGACGTGACATCAATTCACGTGCTTATCTCTCACGTTTCAACTTCTCAGGAACCGACCAGAGCAAGCTTTGTTCAGTACTCTCTGGTGGTGAGCGCAACCATCTTCAGTTGGCTATGGCATTGAAGCAGGAAGGTAATGTCCTCCTTCTCGATGAGCCTACCAACGATATCGACGTGAATACACTCCGTGCATTGGAGGAAGGTCTTGAGGCATTTGCCGGTTGTGCGGTTGTCATCAGCCACGACCGTTGGTTCCTCGACCGTATCTGTACCCACATCCTTGCCTTTGAGGGTAATGGTGAAGTTGTCTACTTCGAAGGTGGCTTCTCTGATTACGAAATCAATAAGGCACGCCGACTTGGCAATGAGGAGATTAAGAAGGGTAGATATAGAAAGTTGATGGAGGAGTAAAAGACAAACAATCAACCAACAATCAACCAACCTACCAACTGGCCCCACCCCAGCCCCTCCCCATAGGGAGGGGCGTGAAATCTGAGATACCCCCTATGAGATTGGGGAATGATTGAAAAGGATTTACCAAAACAGATTAGCTCAAACAAGGCTTTCATCCTCAAGCGAATTGTTTCCAGCACTCCCCCTCTCCTTTCGGAGAGGGGTTGAAAAGTGAGGCTGGAGGGGCTGGGGGGTGAGGCTTCCTAAACAAATATTATTATGAAAACATCACTTTGCAAATCCAAGACAAAACCTATCTTGTTCGTACTTTTCTTCTTATGTTTCTCCATTTATGGTAAGGCACAGACTGCACCAAAGAAGTTGACTGCACCCTCTCCAGAGCGTTTCCAAGCTATCAATGACTCTATCCTTGCGGAAGGAATGTGGTTGTATACTTATGAGAAATTGGCGTGGCGAGCTACTGATTCACTTATGAAATATAATGTCAAGAGAGAGGAAATCAATTCTGCTACCGCTTTTGAAGAAGGAAACCTGACATGGCGTTATATCTTTGCTAACCTTGATAAGGAACAGACCGTTTTTGAACTGACGCACCACTTGAGTACTGACACGAGTTTCTATGTCTGTTCTGCCACACCACGTAAACTTAAACCAACCGAGATAGAACAGCTCAAAGCAAAGCAGATTGCACCTCGTAAGGTCATAAAGGAGAAGGGAGATAGTATTTTCTTGGCTAACACTTCTGGCTTGAACTGGGACTTGCTCCCTTTAGAGAAAGGTGGTTATAGACTCTATCTTCTGCATGGTACAACAAAACATGGGGTGATTCCTATCGGTGATGACTACGCTTTCGACTTTGATAAGGATATGAACATACTCAGTTGGCGCAGGTTTCATCGTAGTTTTCTTGAGCAACCGATAACAATGAATGGTGAAGAGATTACAGAGGTAATACACTCACATACCCCGATGACACCTTATTTCACAACAACAGATATCGCTAACTATATGCTTTATGGTTGCGACTTATATGGGATAAGGAGGTTCTCCGTTCTCTCAACAGCCTTCGCAGATGCTTCTTACCTCACTACGCTTGATGTCGAAAAGATGAAACTGACCTCTACTGTTTATACGGTAAAATAACTATTAACTTTGAACTTTGAACTTTGAGGTTTGAACTTTGAACTTTATGATCAGAACTACGAATGACACTAATGACACGAATCATTATTATACTTTGAACTTTGAGGTTTGAACATTGAACTTTATGATCAGAACTACGAATGACACGAATTCTTTGCTAAGTGATTCGTGCAATTCGCGTAATTCGTAGTCCCTTTAGAATTTGAACTACGAATGGTACTAATGGCACGAATCATTATAAGAAGGTAGTCCTTGAAAATAATTTTGCTGTCATTACTGTCACTTACGATTACGTTCTAACTTATTGATTTACATTGGGACTACTTGAAATGTTAAAAGTGACAGCAAATAAAAACTAAACTTATAACGTGCGATAATCGTATCTCTGGTTAAAGAGTTCTTATTCTTCCATATACTGGGAGTATATCAAAAAGCTCGTAATCAATATTGTCTTTTTCATTGCAATAAATTATCATATCCAACAGAAAATAATGGAGAAAAAACTTGGAACTTATCTTTTAATTTTATACTTTTGCAGTATTAAAAGCATCGCTCTGCTTTCTTGCAGAGTTTCAGCCACTTCCGAGTGGCTTTTTTATTTAATCTACATACTATGCCAAAGAGAGTAACATTCTATTTCGATGGTTTCAATTTCTATTTTGCATTGAAACGCAAAAAAAGATTTCCCCTGAATGGAAGGATTTTTATTGGTTGGATTTAGTCGCTTTCTGCGACAGTTTTCTCGGTCCCGACCAAGTTCTTGAAAAGGTGATTTACTTCACAGCTTCTCCTCTTAGCCCACAGAAGAACAGTCGCCAGAGTGCATTCCTCAATGCAAACCGCATCCTGCATCCTGATAAGTTTGAAGTTATTAGGGGTAAATACATGTCTAAGCAGATTGAATGTCCCTATTGTAAATATTCGATATCGAAACCTGAAGAAAAAAGGACCGATGTAAACATCTCAGTCCGTATGATGGCTGATTGTGTTCAAGATAAAACAGATGTTGTTGTACTTATCAGCGCTGATACTGACTTAATTCCTCCATTACAATTTATACATACTAATTATCCTGATAAAAAGGTAAAGGTCTTTTTTCCACCTGGCAGTCATGCTCATGACTTGCGTAACCATCTCAACGCTTTCCGTAGTAAGTGGGTGTTCCTTGAAAATAACGAACGCCGCTTTCGCAATGCAGTCATGCCTCCAACCATAACTATTGGCAACCAATCTATTTCAATACTAGAAAAATGGAAATAGTTAGAAGGTATAAAATGAATCATCCCAAATCGGTCATTAGACCACAAAACAAAAAGACAGGGTAACAATTTTGCTTGTTACTCTGTCTTTTTCCTTTGGGGTATCCCGCATTTCACGCCCCTCCCTTTGGGGGAGGGGACGGGGGGGGCCAGTTGGCTGCTGCTTCGGCTTCTTACTTACCCACTACCACCTTCTTACCACCAACAACGTAAACGCCATTAGGTAAGCCTTCGAGGGCTGTCTCTGGGTTCACCTTACTGCGAACGAGGACACCATAGATGCTATAAACATCTACCTTACCACCGTTAGCCTGAGCCGAAAAGGTCGTGATACCCAATGGAACAGTACCTGGATCAACCTCAGAACCGTCTGAACCGCAGACCTTAATAACGATATTGTTCTTTGCATCCTCCATCACCTTCTTAGGAATAGTGAATGTCTTAGTGTTAGCAAAGTAGATAAGCTGACCCTTGCTGTCGTAAATCTTGAAACCTACCACGTGGCTGTTCTTAGCCTCCATAGTATAGGTGCGACGACCATTAGCATCGCTCTGTGTCTTGATGATAGCATAACCCTGACCGAGGCTGTCTCTCTTAAACTGATCCCATGAGCCGAAGTCGCCCATAGTACCAACACGTACGGCACCATTGAAGTCCTCACGCATTGTGCCAGGAGCAGCACCAGGATAGATAGCTGGGGTAGGACGGATATGATCGTCAATGAAAATCATATTGTTAGCAGGACCCTTAGGGAACTGCTTCATGAACTTCTTCGCCTCCTCCCACTGTGCTCTTGTGGTATACATGGTTGTATTGCTGTAGTCACCGATAACAGAACCGTTTACATCATAGAAATGTCCCCATGCTTCAAAGAAGCTTGAGAGGTCTTGCTTAGCAGCAAAAGAACATGCCTTAGCGAAGAGTAGGTAGTCGTTCTGACCCTGACAGTTGGCTGTTCCCTGACCTTCAAGGCGGTGGGTACGGAGATAATCAAGGCACTTATGCCAGAACTGATCATCAAGACCAGTCGAATGGAACATCATATAGAGCTTGTAGTACATCTGTGTTGTACCCCATGTGCCATATTCAAACCACATCTTCTTATTAGCAAAGCGATCAGCATAAGTTGCAACAGCACTCTCGCAAACACCTTTATGCGTCCTACCGTCAACGTCGGTGTACTCACAAAGCTCTGAGCGACTGGTTACGCGACCAGAAGTAAACATCACCATGTTAGAATACATATTGACAGAAATCTCCGTCATACCTGCCGTATTGAACAGCTGCTGATGGTTATGACCGAACTCATGAGCAGGACCCCAGAGTGTACCGTTACCCCACTTCATCTTGTCGTAGTTGAGTACGTCGCCCAAAGTGTTGTAGTTATAATAGGTACCACCGGTCGTAGCATACATATAACCATGGTCAACGGCAGTAGCATTGAGAACGTTGTTGCACTTATCACGCTTAGCGGCACGGAAGCCCATGAGGTCGTCCTCACGCTGTACGATGCTGTTCCAGATCTCAATAAGTTCCTTCATGTGAACAGGAGTGTAGTCCTTGCAAGCCTGACTTGGCATGTTCATAACAACCAATTCGCCCTTCAAGTTGAAAGCCTTAGCCCAAACAAGACCATCAGACTGCATTGTCTGCCAGTCCTCATTGGTATTACCCTTAGTAAGATCGAAGTAACCATTCACCTTACCACCCTCAATGTGGATGTTCATAGGCTTATAATCTCTAAGGTACTTACCGTTGTCGAAGGTACGACCGATATAGTTAACGAATACGTTGTTTTCGCCCTGATTGAGGATGATGTTCAATCCCTTCTTCAAGTTGTAGTACTTACCAGCACTGCGTGTACCCAATGGTACGAGTTCAATCTGTACGGTTGCATTCTGTGGGATGTCATCGCCAAGGAATACGAAGAGGTCTTCGCCATCACGAGCAGTGACACCAGTTGGATTCGTCATGCTACCATAATCGTAGCCGATACCCATTGAACGCGCCCAAGCATTATAGTTATTCTCACTGTAAGCCTTATAGGTAGCGATACGGAACTGCTTCTCCCAGTTGCGACCACTTGGATAAACGGTCCAGCTCTGGTTCTTAATCTTCAACACAACCTCCTGCAAACCCTGTGGTAGTTTGTCGGCATTCATCTTTGCCTTCAATGCTGCATCGGTCATATTCTTCACCTCAGCAGTAACCTCAGTAGCGGCACTGTTAGTGAAATACTTTGCAATAGCCGTAGCATACTTGTCTACATTCTTAGTCAAGTCAACACGTGCCTTGTAAGCCTCCTGCTGCTCCTTGAGCTTTGCCTGATCGATTGTAGCCACCTTGAAGACCCACTTGTTAGCCTCGTTGTTCACATACCATCCTACTGGATGATAGCCCTGACTCTCAGCACAGTGAATACCTACGTTGTAAGCATCAACCATCTCGAAAGCCAATACATATGGGTCACTTTCGTTAAGATTGAACTCAAAGCCATTGCCCTGCTCCTCAGATGTTGTATAATAACGGCTTGTCTGACCATTCTGCTGAGCAATATACTTACCTGTAACAGCATTCTGGAAAGCATAACGACCGCTACCCAACTTCACTAATTTCCAACAGTAGCTGTAGTCGGTATCAACAAAACTACCCGTAGACAACTCTCCAACAATATAGTCCTCACGCATTGCTCTGCCGTAAGTATCAGACACAATCTGATAGTACTTATTAAAATCCTTACGTGGGTCAACAATCTTTGTCAACTCTGCCAAGCGATCGAGCACCTGCTGCTTGCTGAGCGTAGTCACAGGATCAAGACGGAACTCACTTGGTCCGAGTGCTGTTCTGCCATTGTCTTTCAAAGGATACCAACGTACAACGTTTCTCTGAGCATCGAGGTGCCAGCAGAATTGGTCTCCTCCTACATTATCGTTATAGATATTGAAGTAAGACTTACCCGTACCACTTGACTGTGACTGATAAACAATCTGGAACTTGTGCGCGTCGTTGCCTGTCTTATAAGGGACACTGTTACCATTGACATTCTGCACATACTTACCATCCTTCAAACTCTGAATAGTATACTTATCGCCCTTAGCATGAAGGAGAAAAGCATTAGAATAGTCTGATGCAAGAGAAGTGTAATTCTTTCCATGCAAACCACTCTCGTCAACATAGACATGGAGGTCCGTGCCTGGCTGACGCTTGTCATTAACAATGAAATAAACTCCCGCCTTGAGTTGCTGGTTCTCTCCCTCAGCCGTTGGAGCAGCTGACAGCATCGACGCCTTTGCAACACTTGGCACAACAGCGGTCAATGCCATTGCCGCCATCAGAGACTTATTGCGTAAAAATCTTTCGAATAACATATATGTAAAAATAAATAATTGTTTCCTTTAGTTCTCTTCGGTAATATTCAAGCACTTATTCATGCACTTTTAAGTTCGTGTGGACGGCTTGCACCAATGGTGTTTACCCTCCGCACACTCTGTGCTAAGGCTTCGCACATTACTTAGATGTGGTTAAAACCGAATCGGTTAGTAGATTACAATGCTCATAAAGCTTACTAATTATATTGATTTCTAATGCCTTTTATTTTCTTATCAGCACCGTGTCAGTCTTCATACCTTTCCGTAGTCTGCTACGTTGGCGCTGCAAAGATAGACAAACTAATTGATATTTATACAAAATAAGTTTAGAATCTAATGACAGATTCGGGTTTAAAACTATGACGTAATGTCACACGGAAAAGTTCAAAGATAGCATAGAGGTTTTTAGAAGACAAGTTGACAAGTTAACAAGTTGACAAGTTGACAAGTTGACAAGTAGACAAGTTAACGAGTTATATGCATTGTGACATATAACTCGTCAACTTGTTAACTCGTATACTTGTTAACTCGTCTACTTCTTACGGGGTATCCCGCATTTCACGCCCCTCCCTTTGGGGGAGGGGTAAGAGAGGGCCAGTTGGGTGTTAGGTGGGGGGTGTTAGTTGTTAGTTGCTTGCTTTTCTACAACTCCACCTCTCTCAACTGCTTATCCACTAACAATCCCTTGGCTGTTGTATTCTTAACGGTGAATGGCTTAAGTGCTTTCATACGGATGACGAGGAGGTCGGCATCGCCATTGAACGTATGGTGGTCGCCCACATTCACGAAGGTTGGATAGAGTACCTGAGAACCATCGCTGTGATGACGGTCGTAGGTGAGGTTGCGCATAACCATTGATGGGTCGGTCTCAACCTTAACGAACTGCAATTCCTTAGGACTATATGGGAAGATAAGGTTGAAGGCGTTGACTGACTGTAGGTTCTTACCCTTCACCTTGATGATGACATCGTCGCCTGCAGCATAAGACTTACGGTTGTATTCGTAATAAACCTTACCGCCAACAGGGGCTACGTCATCATCGTTCCAACCATCCTCAAGGTGCATGGCAACATTCGAAATGTCGTAAGCATCAATGAGACCGTTGCCGTTGATGTCGCCACCAGAGATATAACCATCGAAGTCGGCATCGCCCTTCTTAAGTCCTGTATAGTTCATATAAGAGGTGAAATCGTTCTCGTCTACCTTACCATCAAGGTTGATATCGCCCGGAAGAATTGTCTTTGTGCCCGGCACTTTGAAGACATAGAACTCGCGACCAGAGCCGAAGTTGCCAACAGCTTCCTTCACGCTCACTTTCACATAACGTGCCACTGGGTGGGTAGAGAGCGTCACTTCCTTCGTTCTACCATCTCGAGCCCACTGCTGTGGACCGATTTCTGTCCAGTTTCTACCGTCTTTGCTGACAGCGATATCGCACTTCGTAATCGTACCGTTACCACCATTTGCACGTGGAACATACTGCAGTTTGTCGAGGGTGTTGGTGCTATGGAGGTCGACAGTGAAGTCGAATGGCACCGCCTTCGTATAATAATAGGTGTGCCATATGTCGCCAGTCGTACTGAAGTCAACGAGTCGATTGATTTCGAAACCTTCCATATCACGGGCGGTAGAGGTTGCGGTAAGTCCTTGGATAGCATACTCTAATGGGTTGACAGCCGTCTTCACGTGTAGCGGCGTCCACTCGCTTGCGCCATCGCTATTGACCGCACGCACCTTGAAATCATAGTCGGTGGCAGGCTGGAGATCGTCGAAGAGGAGCGAATTGTGGCGGATAGTGGTATAAGTCTGACCGTTGAAGGCTATCTCATAGTAGTCAGCATTCTGCACAGGCTTCCACTTTGGAGTGACACTATACGACTGAATATCAGCCTCGAGGAGTTCTGGAGGTGTCAAGGCACCCTTCTTTCGCAAGGTTTCATTAGACTTATTCAAACGTACGAAACCCTCCACACGGAGTTCTACAGCCTCCTTTGTGATGTCGCAGGAAGCCAAACGCACGATGATTTGGGCATTTAGTTACCAAGAGACGTTCCATCTCGCTGTTAGTCGTTGAGAAACGATTGATGTTAGAAGCCTGAACATACTGCCATGTGTTATCGCCCTGCTCTGCTTCTGTGAGTCGAATCTTCTTCCCACCGATAACGGCTGTGAGCTTCTTAGGCTTTGCATTGGTGTTCAGATAGAAGGTTGTCGACTGATTTTTCACCATTCCATCGAACGATCCTTCGGTCTTGTCGATGCTTACGGTCAGCACCTGCTTATCGTTGAGGTCGGAGGTGATACGGGTTGTAGCCTTCTCATTAGAGAGATATTTCTGTGTTGTACCGTCGTCATCATAGAGTGTAAACTCGGTCTTGCCGTCTGGATAGAGTTCAAAGACACGACGGTTCTTGTCAATCTCAGAAGGGTTATTATTCGCGTTGACCATCGGAATGATAGCACCCGACTTCACCAAGACAGGCAACTTCCAGATGGGTGCGAAGTAATCGTTGAGTATGCAACCACCTTCGTAAGTAGCACCCGTGAAGTAATCGTACCATGTTCCCTTTGGTAGGTAGATGCCATTGCGCACATCGTTGCCCTCCTTGTCGGCTGCCGTGTTCTGATAGACAGGTGCCACGAGGAACGAAGGACCATACATATATTGGTAGCGTGTAGCACTGCTGTGGGTGTAATCGTTGCTATCATCAAGGAACATCGCACGCATGAGTGGCTTGCCTGTCACCGCCTCATGGGCACATGAGTAGGTGTAAGGCAGGAGCATTGACTTGAGTTTGAGGTAAGAACGGTTGATACTTGTGGCTGGTTCGCCCAAAGCTTGTGGATACTTAGGGTTGCTACCCCACCCATCCATATTCAACTGCATTGGTGTAAAGGTCTTCCATTGGAAGTCACGGATGTTCACTGAGAGGTTCTTTCCACCGAAGATACCGTCCATATCGCTCGTAATATTACCCATTCCGGAGAGTCCAGAGCCGATATAAGTTGGGATGTGGAAACGGATATACTCCCACTCGCCACCGGTTTGGTCGCCCGACCATACACCGCCATAACGCTGTGTACCAGCCCAGCCGTCGAGGGTGATAATGAACGGACGCGCATCGCTGCCGTAGTAAGGCATGATATTAGCCACATCGGCAATACCATTGAGTCCGAAGGAATAGCCCGCACCGACCCATGCTACGTCGGTCTTCAACACACGTACGCCTGCATCGCGCACCTCTTTCACGATGTCGCGTTGCAAGAGTGCTGGGATGCTATCGACTGGGTGGAGGTTTGACTGGGTCCACAAGCCAATCTCTACACCATTCTTACGTGCATAATCGCCAAGGCTCTTGAGGTTGGCTATATTACCATCAAGGGTGGTAGTTTGCCCATATCCAGCTCCATATCCATCGTTAGGAAGAATCCAACCCAATGGCATATCGTCTTTCTTATAACGGTCGATAACGGCACGCGCAGAGAACTGATAGTTCTGCTTTTCGCCATTAAGGCTTTCCTTGATACCGCCATTGTCCTTCTGACTTTCTACATATCGCTTGCCGTCTTCAAAAAGGATTCCCTTGCCTTCTTCGGTTGTCTCCTTCCAATAGTCTCGGTTGTAGGCATTGAGGTGACCCTCATAGAAAGCAAACTTTGGCAATAAGACGGGGTTACCGGTCAGCTGATAATAATCTTGAAGCAAAGAAACTGGGGTTGTATCAACCATCAGGAAGAGGTCGAGATAAGGCATATCGTGACTGATTGTCACCGTGTTCTTATCCGTACTTCCGAAGTCGTAGGCACCGGGAGCAAAGGTGTAAGGCATGGCAGCATAGCCCCCTGTTGACCAATAAAACGGAGCTGGCGAAGCAACACCACCATCGGTCCAGCTGTTGGTATTGACAATCTCAATGCGTTTGCCACGATGTGAGAAGCGACCATTTTGTACACCGCCACCATAGAAATACTCTCCCGCTCCATTGGCGAGGGTTACGGTGGTGCGATTCTTCTGGAAGTCGACTCCCTTCACCTCCTTAATAACCTCCTTACCATTGCGAAGGTCGGTGACAGTCATCAGACCTGTGTTGCGATCGAAGCGCACGCGTACCTCAGCGGTTGCGACTGCCACGTCGGCATCGGTCTCATTAACGCTCAACCGTCCTGCGTTCTTGCGTGGGTTGTCGAGGAGGATACGTGCTGGAGGATTACTAACTGGATCACGAACGATGCCACCCTTTGGGTCGCGAAAAAGGCGAAAGACATTCTGACCATAGAAGTCTACTGTCATCACGCCACCGTCGCTATAAGTAATCTCTACCGTTGTTGGATTGATTTGTCGAATACCACTCACTGCCTTTCCGTCAGCGAACGCGGTCTCTCCCACTGCCAATAACAAGGCAGCAAGTAAAATCTTGGCTTTCTTCTTTTTCATTTTATAGATCTCGTTGCCCGTCCCCAAGCTTAGGTTTACTTGGTTTCCGAACTCCTTTTGGTTTTTAGCTAATAGTTGTTTTTGTTACTGAGTGGCAAAGATACACCATATTTTTATAAACTACAATTATTTAACTAATATTTTTTTAACTAAAAACACGAACCTTGGAACTTTGAACTTGGAACATTGAACTTTATGATTTGAACTCTTTTAACTTTGAACTTTGAACATTGAACATTGAACTTTATGATATGAACTCTTTTAACTTTGAACTTTGAGGTTTGAACTTTAAACTTTATGATTTGAACTTGGAACTTTCTATGACTACGAATTTCGCTAATTACACAAATCCTTATTACTAAATAATTCGTGTCATTCGCGTAATTAGTAGTCATTAAAGGTACATATCATAAAGTTTAAAGTTCAAACCTCAAAGTTCAAAGTATAAAAATTCGTGTCATTCGCGTAATTCGTAGTCATTAAAGGTACACATCATAAAGTTCAATGTTCAAACCTCAAAGTTCAAAGTATAAAAATTCGTGTCATTCGCGTAATTCGTAGTTAACTTTATGATTGGAGCTTGGGGTCTGAAACATCCTATTTGGAAACTTGAAACACAGAGGTTTTTAGACTTTTATACGCCCTGTTAGTACTATTCATTCATTAATTATTCGTTGTCTAAATAGGTCGTTTGGTATAAAAAAAGAGCGATTAAAGTTGACAGACTCGGAAATAATTAATACCTTTGCACCCAGAAAGATTGTAATAATTACAGAGCAAGAACACAATAGATATCCAACTGACTGTCAGTGGATATTAAAGCGATACTATTCGTAATTCGTACGCATATCATTATTATAATACAAGAACATTATACAAATACAAGAACATTATGAAAAAGAAATTTATTTGCACCGTTTGTGGTTACATCCACGAGGGAACAGAGGCTCCAGCAGAGTGCCCAGTATGTCACGCTAAGGCTGCGAAGTTCAAGGAGTTCAACCCAGAGGCTTTGAAGGGTACTAAGACTGAGCAGAACCTTAAGAACGCTTTCGCAGGTGAGAGCCAGGCACACACTAAGTATCTCTACTATGCTTCAAAGGCAAAGAAGGACGGCTATGAGCAGATTGCAGGTTTCTTCGAGGAGACAGCACGCAACGAGAAGGAGCATGCTAAGATTTGGTTCAAGTTCCTCCATGGTGGTGATATCCCTACAACAACCGTAAACCTCGCTGACGCAGCAGCTGGTGAGAACTACGAATGGACTGATATGTACGAGCAGATGGCAAAGGATGCTATGGAAGAAGGCTTCCCAGAGTTGGCTGTTAAGTTCCGTGGCGTTGGTGCGGTTGAGAAGCACCACGAGGAGCGTTACCGCAAGCTCTTGAAGAACATCGACGATAGCGTAGTATTCTCTCGTGATGGCGACTGCATCTGGCAGTGCCGCAACTGTGGTCACATCGTTATCGGCAAGAAGGCTCCAGCTGTTTGCCCTGTATGTAACCACCCACAGAGTTTCTTCCAGGTTGAGGAGTCAAACTACTAAATCGACGCAATAATAATTCCACAGCGTTAGTCACATACCGTGCCAAGGTCTTTGCGGACCTTGGCACGGTTTTTTGTTGCAAGTGGACGAGTGAACAAGTTAGACAAGTAAACAAGTTGATTGTAGACAGGATAATGGAAGACAAAGTAACAGGAGAACAAAGTTCTTTCGAGTAACAAGTGGACGAGTGGCTTGCTATAAAGGAAAAATTATTCTTATGTTACTTTGTCTCACTTTGAAGTGGACGAGTTGACAAGTTGACGAGTTGACAAGTTACTTGTAATAAAGAAGAAATTTGTTCTCATGTTACCATGTCTACTTCACAAGCAACTCGTTCACTTGTCTACCTGTCTACCTGTCTACTTGTCAACCTTGTTACTCTGTCTCTCTTCGCAAGCAACTTGTCTACTCGTCTACTTGTCAACCATCGTAAACTTAATTCACAGACTGAAAATCAGAAGGGCGTTAATAACGTTCCAATTAACGCCCTTTTGGCTTGCAAAAGATGCCCTTTAAGACCCTTACTAACGCCCTTTTGGAGTGCAATTAATAATATATTACTTTGCTGCTTTATAACTAATTGATTTCCTTTTAGTTATAAAGCTACTTTTTATATGTGTTTTTGCCGTGATTTATAGATGTTTTATCCGAACTTATGTAATGTTTTTTCGAATCCTCATCTGCGGTAGAAGTCCTAACCCAAATTGGGTATTAGACCACAAAATAAAATGTTTTTTTTGTGCGAGGATGATAATAGAATAAACAGTTGAGCGTCTTGCAATGTTTTTATAGCTATTAACTTAAACGTTTTCCATCCGTAAGGGGTATCTCGGTGTTTACGCCCCTCCCTTTTTGGGAGGGTAAGGGGGAGGGGCTGCTTGTTGCTGTCGTTGTCGTTGTCGTTGCTGTTCTTCTTCTTTTTTCTTTTCTGTCTTATATCAGCATTTCATAGGCTGTGCTACGTCCTCCCTCACTACTTTTCTTCAATATATTCTTTTTGACAAGGTCGTTGAGGTCACGAGTTGCGGTATCTTGCGAACAGTGATTTATCTTGTACCACTTAGAGGAAGTCAGTTTCCCTTCAAAACCATCGAGGAGCATGTTGAGCACCTTTCTTTGTCGGTCGTTTAGTTGAAGGTCCTTATGTTCATCCCAAAAGCGCACCTTTCTGATGATGCCTTCCGTTTTTTCAAGTGCAGTATCTAAAGCCTTACGGAGTGTTTCAAGGAACCATACAATCCATTCTGTGATGTCTAATCCGCCGTGTTGTGCCATCTCTAATTGTGTATAGTAGTCCTTTCGATGATTGAGAATCTCAGATGAAAGGCTGTAATATCTTTGTGAGGTATTGTCAGCCCTTGATAGTAACATCTCAGTTACCGTACGGCAGAGTCGTCCGTTACCATCGTCGAAAGGGTGAATCGTGACAAACCAGAGGTGGGCTACTGCCGCTTTTATTAATGGATCAATGCCAAGTGTTGCGTCGTCAATCCATGCCAATAGCTGTCTCATCAGCCGTGGCACATCACTACTTGGTGGCGCTTCATAATGCACTTTCTGTCGCCCCATAGCTCCCGACACTACCTGCATCGCCTCTTTACCTTTTCGCCAATCGCCCACGGTAATCTTATATATTCCACTATATCCTGTTGGGAATAGGGCAGAATGCCAGCCAAAGAGTCTCTCTTTGGTAAGTGATTCTTGGAAATGCTGGGTAGCATCGAGCATCACTTGTACGACACCCTCGATATAATGGTCAGTTTTAGGCAAACCATCATGTGCGAGTCCTAACTGCCGAGCGACAGACGAACGTACACTATCTCTATTAAGCCTTTCCCCTTCTATCTCAGATGAATGAATAATCTCTTCCGTTAGCGAGTCCAACATAGACTCTCCCTGCTCTTTAAATCCAAACATAGAAAGTCTACCGAGTAAGCTTCCACGCCGAAGACTAACATCGGAGATAAGTGAACTAAGGGCGTTGTCTTGCCATGTCATCTTACGCAAATCAACATTCTGCCATATATATTGATGCTTCATAGACCTCTGTTTTAGTGCAACAAACTTACAACTTTTTTGCTATAATACCAAGTCTTTGCGGAGAAAAAAATGATTATTCTCCGCAAACTTGCGGAGAATATGCTTCCTATTCTCAGTGTGTGAGGCAAGTTGATGAGTAGACGAGTAAACAAGTTAGACAAGTAAACGAGTTGCTTGTGAAGAAAGACAGAGTAACAAGGTAAGTGGACAAGTGAACGAGTAGACGAGTGAACAAGTTGCTTGTATCAAAGACAAAGTAACATGGTAAGTTGCCGAGTAGAGGAGTTAATAAGCAACTTGTTTACTTGTCTAACTTGTCCACTTGTTCACTATCATGCAGAAGGACACAAATAGCGTTCGAATTAACGCCCTTTTGGCTTGCAAAAGATGCTCTTTAAGGCCCTTACTAACGCCCTTTTGGAATCCAATTAAGCACCTTTTAGTTTGCGATTTTGTAACCTATTGATTCTCTGTTAGCTGCAGAGTAACTTTTTAAGTAGTTTTTCTTATCATTATTGCAAAGTAATACCAACTACGAATTTCACTAATTACGCTAAACTTATTGCTATATAATTCGTGTCATTCGCGTAATTCGCAGTTAACCCAAGTTTAACAGGCAAAATTATTTTTCATAAATTTTCGGGATAGTTACCAGATAAGCTACATAAAAAATAAGAAGAAACCCAAGCAGATTTACGATAAGTTAAACTTAAAACACTCACCAGTCAAAAAGAATAAAATTTGTAGATAAGTTGAACCTAAAACACTCACCATTCAAGAAGAATAAAATTTGTAGGACACAGAGCCCATAAGAAGAACGAGGAAAGTACGGTGATAGTTAGATTTAGACGAAAGTGGGTGTTAAACTTGGGTTAGTAAAATATTATATGCTTAAAATACCGTATATGGTAACTATTTTATATATTTGCAAACAAAAAGAGACAACTACGCCTAAGTGAAATTATAAAACAAATAGAAATGAATACTTTGAAGATATCTATAATTACTTGTTTTTCAATACTATATTCTCTCACATCTTTTGCAGAGGTAAAATCGAATGTCAGCATTGAAATAGGAAGCTTCGACTCTATACCATCAGAGATAGATGGTGGATGTTGTGTCTTTTATAAGTATCCAAACAAAATGCGAAATAAAAGCTACATAATGGTGAATGACCTTGCAACTACAGCCTACATGATGATTAATCGTCATTTAGAAGAGTTTACTCTTGTATCAAATCAGAAAGACGTATTTTGGTACAAGAATAAAAGGTTTACTTTAAAAGTGACAATCAACCATACACAAAGCAAAGGTGATAATGAATGCTATAAAGTGAAAGGCATTCTTATTGTGGAAGATCGTAACAAGAATCAACGGAAACTATCTTTTTGCGGGAATTGTAGCTGGTAGTTTATACTTTGTAGCATTTGATGTAATTGATGTCTTACCCATAAGTAGTATATGAATAGCAGGTGTGTGGATGAGCATTCGCAAGTCCATATACATTATGTCCTAAGACTCTGTTGGCAATTGGGTGTCTCGCTGACTATTGCTTCTTATATATCTACAATTGTGTTTAACTCTTGAGCTTTGAACCGTCACTACATCGATAATCATAATTATGGATTATGAATTATAATAGTAATCATAATTATAAATTATATTTCAAGTCATCAACCTTTCCAATTCACTCCAATTCTTTCCAATTCTGCAAACATTGGAAAGAATTTGAAGGTTTATAAGGGTGTTAGTCGACGAGTTAAACAAGTTAACGAGTGGACAAGATGTTTGTGAAAAAGGATAATAGATTAGCAAAAAGAAAACGAGTGAACAAGTTTGGAACTCATTCACTCGTTATCTAAATGTAAGGACTGCAGTTAAAGTCATTACGTTTATAGTGATTTACCACTATTTATTTCGTTCGTTTTGTAGAATTAGCTCTAATAACATTCATAGGTATCAGTGGTAGCACCACATTATCTAAAGGTGTTCCTTTCAGATTCTTTACAAGCATACCACGGATAGCACCAATACACACGCTTATAAAGTGTCTATAAGTGCGGGATTAGACACCTTTAAATCATCTTCCTGCATGTCGTTTACAAAGCTGTTGAAAGGTTTTACCTTGAAGATAGCTCTAACGCCTTGCATAGCTATTTCTTCAGCACCATTCATTAAATGTACTCGCATTGAAATGATTATGTTTTCTGGTTCAGCAGATACGTTGATACGTTGCTCTATCTGAAACTCTAACTCTTCTTGGTTTAGCTTTGAAAAGTCAATATCGTAATTGAACTTATAGGAATCTTCTTGCATTCCTACAATGGCAAACTCTATTTTATCTCCATTTTTCATTATCCTACCTTTTGAGTTTTATTTCTATAATCGATATAACCTAAGCCACATGTCCATCGCGAACTAACGGAAATCTTTGTATTTGACACATTCCCTTTCTCGGGTAAAAATATACGAGTAGGAAATGAGTAAACGGATTGTACCTCGGTATCCAACAGCGATATATCAAGTGCCAGTGAAATCTCCGTAAGCGTATCTATTGTAAAGTTCCTATCGCCTGATAACCATGAAGAAACTTCAGACTCAGACTTTTTTAATTTCTTGGCAAATTCCTTTTGTGATATACCTTTATCTTTAAGTGCATTACCAATCTTTGCAGCAATCATCATTCGATTGCTTGTCTTTTTAAGTGCAACCTCATCTATAGTAGAGAGAAGTTGGCTTAAAACGTTCTTTTTTTACTTGCATCTTACTCATACACTTCAAAATTATCGAGATTTAGTTCCCCATCTTCTGATACTATGATATCTCTTTCAACGATAGCTTTGTTTATCTTCTTAGCAACATATTTATTTGTTCTACTTTCGCATTAAGAATAGGATCGTCTTGATAGGCTCTAACATTCTTTTCACCTCCCGAACCTAATAGAACGACTGTATTATTAAAATATATTCCATATAGTCTGAGATTTCCTACAGAGAGTGCCACAACACCATCGGCAAGACTACCCTCTCCTTCTTTAAAGAATTGTTTAAGGCATCCTGTCTTCGTTGCCATAACAATTATTTTATGGAGCATCTCTTGTAGATTCTTATTGTCTTCATTCTCATTAAAGAATCTGTCTAATAAAGTTTCGTCATAGTCATCGAATTTTACAGAATAGATATACGCCTTAGCTCCAGAGAGCTTTTTCATCTCCACTATACGAAAACTCATAAATGTGTATATTTACGATGCAAATATATAAGAAAATTCGGATATATGCAAATAATAAGCAAAAATAACCCGTGTTTTAACTTTTGTAGGAAGTTGACAAGTTAGACGAGTAGACAAGTAAACAAGTTACTTGTAATAAAGAAGAAACATGTTCTCATGTTACCATGTCTCACTTCGAAGTGGACGAGTTGACAAGTAGACGAGTTGACAAGTTACCTGTCAACCTGTCTACTTGTTAACCATGTTACTCTGTCTCCTTCACAAGCAACTTGTTAACTCGTCTACTCGTCAACTTGTCTACTTGAACAACCCCTACTTCTGCGTAAGTTTTGGCTGCACATAGACCTCACCGATACCGCGGTAGGCACCCATGACTGGTTTAGAATCGGAGAAACGGTTCCAACCGTAAGAGGAGAAGGTTTGCTCAGAGGCAAGCTTCTGAGCCTCCTTGAAGACAAGGTTGCCAGCATCGTCGATAGACAGGAGGATGCTTTCCTGCGTACCATTGATGGCTGTCTCATGCTCCTTACTAAAGTCGTCAGCCACGATGACAGAGATAAAGTATTCGTAAACACCTGGCTGCACCTCATTCTTTGCAACGACCTTACCATTGGTCATCTTGAAGCCATTACCAGGAATGAAGTCTACTGCCCACGTGTATTTGTTATCAACGATGAAGTTCGCCTTATTGGTACCAACAGCCTCGATACGGACGTCAGAGGTTCTCTCAGACAATGTACGGTCAGCATTACGCATCTTCGCCGTCTGCTTGTATTCGCCAACGAAGTCAGCCAATGAAGCCTGCACCACCTTCAGCGAGTCAACTAAGCCAGCAGCCTTAGCGATAACCCATCCCACACGAGCCTTACCCGTAGTGTTCTCCGTTGCCTTTACGGTCAGTTCACTACCTTGCTCAGCAACAGAAAGCCAGTCGCCAGTCGTTGTATAGGTGACAGGAACGTTAGCCGTAGCAATCATTGTCTTCTGCACCGCCTTATCGTCAGTGAAGATATCCTGCCCAGCAGGGAGTCCGAAGGTGATACCCTCTTGTTGAACGTTCAGTGTGATAGAGTCGCCTTTTGCGTCTTTGATAACCAAGAGCGTGTTACGCGTCTGTGGACTGGTATTGGTTGTAGCCGTCAACAAGAGTGTTTCAGCCTTCTTCGTAACCGTCAGCCACGCATCCTGCGCATAAGCTTGAGCAGGTTCAGAAGCCATCTTCACCTCGTTCGTACCACCGACTACGTTAAACGCTGTCTGCGCCTTTACGACCTTCAATCCCGCAGCATACTCAGGCAGTTCGTTATTATCGTTGCTGCATGCCGTCCCAAGAACGGCAGCTGCAACGAGTAGGAATATAGAAATATACTTCTTCATAATTAATTAATTTTCGTCATGTACTGGATATTTGGCAATGTGAAGGCAAATACGTAGTTGCCTTGAGCATCGGTGACAGGCTGGAGGTCTTCGCCATAAGCCACACCAAAGAAGGAGTCTACGGCATGTCCTGTTATCTGACCACTGTCTTCAGCCTTTGCACGCTGCATATCTTCATCCCATGTGAAGAACAAGCTACCCTTACCTTCACCGAAGAGTTTGCCCTCCTTCTGCGATGCTGGAATCATTACGATACCTGCTGGATACTTATAAGTAGGGTCGGTCACTGGCTGTCCAGGAAGCTCGAGGTGGCCCGTAGCAGGGTCGTAAGTCAAGAGAATCTCATAGTTGATATTATTAATATTCAACTTACCCTTCAGCGTGTTTGCCACAGAACCCATCTCCAAGGTAAGCTTGATACGCTTACGCAGGTTCGTCTTGAGTTGCCATTCACCAATCCAGAAGTCGATATTCTTATGACTCTTAGGCAAGAACTGAATGATTTTAAGGTCGTCTTGTGTCAGCGAGTGGTCGGCATCATTCCATGTGAAGTGCTGATACTTCTTGTTACCGATGACGATAGGCTCACGGAGTGTGATACCCGTATTGGTTGTACAATAAGGCATTTCCCACTTCTTATCGCCCAAGGTAACAGTAAGACGTCTTACCTCCTGCGTGAGTGTTCCCTGTGCGAGGGTGTCATTGCCCAAGACAAAGTCGTAGGTCTCGACGTTCATACCCTCCATTACGGTAACAAGACCGAGCATATACTCCTCCCAACTGGTACCCTTTGGCAGACGAGTAAGCACCATCTCGTTGTGCCACTTACGTCCTTTCAAGAAGATACTATCGTTGGTTGCACGGAGGATAGAGAACTCATAGTCGCCCTGCGCACCATCAGGACTACCCAGCCAAGTCTCAGCTAATGGGTGAATCACAGCGTTATACTCATTGAATGACAAGGTAGGACCCAAGTCTTTCACTACATCATAGCCCGAAGTAGCCTGTGCCTCAACGTCCTTCACATCACCCATAGCGGTAACATGGCCGTTCTTGAACTTCAGCAACAGCGTGTAACCACCGTAGCTATAGTTCTTTCCTGTATAATACTGCATTACCCAACCATCCTCTGACGACTCTAAAGTGCCTTATAATCAGCAACCTTCTTCTCTATTCGTTCAGCCGCAGGGAGGTCGAAAGTGGTCTTATCGTCATGTAGACACGATTGCAAAGAAAGTGTCAGTACGATAGCCATGAATAGTAAATATACCTTTTTCATTTGCGTATTCATTTACTTTTATCAGGTTCTGAACTTAGTCTTTCACACTCTCTCACACCCTTGCATGGGGAGTTTCAGGCTAAGTCAGAAGCCCTTGTTTATTTATTTATTGATAATATGTACACTACCCGTTCTCTTATTCCAGTGTGTTCAGGTCGAGTGTACCAATCTTTCCACCTCTTCTGAGGATTGCATTGCGCAGCAGTTCGATGTCAACATTCCATGAATTGCTCATGTACTCGCGAATGATCTTCAGCTTTTTGTTGATAATCGTACCGCCCTTGTTACCCGCATTCTTCATGATTGTAGCCCAATCCTCTGGCGTACTGGTCACGTAGATAGAGTAAAGTTCAGCAATATCCTCAGCAGGATTCTCCATAGAGTAAGCCGATACGAAACCCATGCTCTGCGCCTTCTTGTCAGGGATAGAAGTCCAGTTACCACTTACGTAGTCAGAGCGTGAGATATTATCATACGACTCATCGTAAGGCTTCTTCTGATTAAGAATGTGCATGAACTCATGGTGCATCGTGTGGAAATAGTAGTTATTCATACTACCATAGTCCTTCAGCTGGTCATCGGTAAGGGCATTTACCTTACCTAATCTTACCTTATAGCCACCCTCAGCACTACCGATTACCTCTGTGCGATAACGTGTGTAACCCGGAGTACCAGTCACTAAGATGATACGTGGCGCATTCTCCTTGATGAAGTCAAGTCCGACGGTCTCTGCATAAGCATCAAACCACATATACTTTGTGAGGATTGCTAACTTCACCGTCTTTGCAGAGTCGGCAGGAACGAAGTTGTAAGCCTGCTCGGTCTCCTCTGTCTTCAGACGATACTGGAAGTCTATATTATAAGGCATGGTGTAGTTCTTGTACAACCACTGGTCAAAAGCATTACGCTCCACAGCCTTCGTTGAGAAGATAGAGTCACCGCTTATCTTGTCATCACTACATGAAGACAAGACTGCGCCACAGCTGACAAGAGCGATTGCAACCAAATATAAATACTTTTTCATAACCTATCGTTTTAATTATTACGTGGATTAGGTTTCACACCCGCTGTGATGACGTCCTGTGGCAACTGAATAGCCAAGCGTGGGTCGCCAACCTTCATAGAGTCGGTTACGGCAGTAACGTTTGACTGCACATCAACCTTTCTACGATACATTGTGATACCATAACGCTTAACATCCTGCAGACGGAAACCCTCATGGATGGTAACTAATCGCTTCAACTGTAAGAGACACTGCAAGAGAGGTTCCTGTGTGGTAGCCTCAACAGTGAACAATGGATTGAGTTTCTTCTTTGGTGTTGGCTTTGTTGGTGTGTAATAAGCCATTGAACCATAGAAGTCTTGAATGTCTGCAAGTGTGAGTTGCTTTCTATTCTTTGAGAAGATTGTCAACTCGGTGTTGATATCCTTCAACGCCTTGTCATACTGACCTAAGAGGGCATAAGCCTCAGCACGCTCAAGCAGGGTGATGTCTGTGCTGAATACTGCATACTCTCCATAAGGTACTCCAATCTCCGCTGTTGCATCAATCACCTTTGGTACGTATGGAAGCTTGCGCAAGCAATACTTTGACACACCATTATTATATAGAACGGTATAGTTCAAACTTGAGCCGCTATCACCCCATGGACCCGGAGCTTGGAGGGTTTCGTTCTTGCTAATCAACTCGCCGTGCGCATACTTGCTACCTGCCTGAATAGGAATACTAATAACACCCCACTGTGAAGGAACTGGCAACAACATAATGTTCGCATTGTTGCTTGCATTCACGAAGGCGTTTGGCTGTACGTTACCACTTGGACCCAAGCGGTTCCATTCTGCCCAGTTGCGGAGGATGTCGGCTGGCTGATCGCCCAATACCATGTTAGCATACTTCACTGCCTTGTCATACTGCTGTGCATAGAGATAGAAGCGAGTTGCGAAAGCGTAAGCCGCCTGCTTGGTGAAGTGGAACTTAGGCTTCGCATACTTTGTACCGACAAGCGAAATACCCTTCAGCATATCTGCCTCAATCTTCTGATAAAGCTCAGCCAATGTACCACGCTCTATCAATCTACCAACAACCTTCTCTGGCTCTGTTGGATAGGCAAACCCAACTCTTTGGTAGCCGTAGTCTTGTCGTAAGCCTGACAGAAGACAGTTGACAACTGGAACATTGAGAACGCTCTGCAAAGCAAAGCCTCGCCCAACTGCTCCTGATATTCATCTTGATTTGACACACTATTGATAAAAGCAATCGCCTCATTACAAGAAGAGATAGCCGCATAATGCGCCGACCACAACTGGTAAGGAGTCTCCGTATTGCTCACATCGTCAATATCTTTCCACTGATAAGCCTGCTCTTGGAAACGGTCGAACGCACTCCAAGTACTATGCAATTGCTCGTCAGTATTGTCCGAATACATCTCAGTGAGGTAAGCTGGGTGCGCTTGTGGATAAGCACTCACCAACAACTGGCTCACTTCCGTAGGATTCTTAAGGTCCATACGGCTGTCTGGATACTTGTCAAGGAAGTCGTTACACGACGTTAGTGCTAACGCTAATGCAGCCACTGGCAAGTATAGAATATATTTTTTGACCTTCATCTTCATAAAGTTTTAAAGTCCAAGTTTTACTGTTAACGTAAATTGTTTTGGCATAGGCGATGCTACACCACCCACATTATAGAACTCTGGGTCCTGACCATTGAGTCGCTTGTCAGCATAGAGCAGGAAGAGGTTGGTAGCTTGAAGCTTCAACGATACGTTCTTGATCATGCTACTCTGGAACATCTGTGCAGGGAAATCATAGCCTAAAGAAATCTCTTTGAGGCGGATGAAGTCGCCCTTTGCAATACGTGCATCGCTGTAGTTGTAAGCGTTGTAACCCAAGCGAACATTGGTGTTTGCCATATATTGGCTCTTTGAAAGGATACCCGGAACGTCGGTTTCTTTCTCCTCACCTGCTGCCATCCAACGGTTCTTGAACGCATTGGTCATGGAAACGAGGTCGTTGTAACGTGCACGGAACTTAGGATCAAGGCGTACGACATTACCGAAGGCATAAGTGAAGAACACGTTCAGACGGAAACCACGATAGGTAAACATATTGCCAAGCGAACCTGTATGTGGTGGGTCGGTAGGACCTTCATACTTCAAGAAGTCGGTCTTTGTACGCTCTTGGAAGTTGATGTCGTCGGTTGTCACCTGTCCCTTCTCGTTGAGTACCATTGGCATACCATCGCTATTCAAGCCCATGAATGGGATTGAGAACAGTGCACGAGCAGGATAACCCTTCTTCGCAAAACCATTGCCACTCACAAGACTCATCACATTTCCTTGGTTGAAGAGCTTTGTAATCTCGGTCGTTGCGTATGAATAGATGAAGCTGGTTGTCCAAGAGAAGTTCTTCTTCTTGATGTTTACAGAAGAGATACTCAACTCAAGACCATTAGAATTCATCTCGGCAACGTTGGCAGCACGGATAATCTCACCACCCAAACCAGCTGTTACCATCGGACCAATCTCGTCGAAGTTTCTACGTGTGTAGTAGTCGAAGGTGATACCCAAACGGTTGTTCCACAGTGAAGCATCGAAGCCAAGGTTCAACTCGTTCTTCTTCTCATAGGTAAGGGTTGAGTTTGCCAACTCGCTCAGTTCAAGCTGTGGTTCCTGATCTTCTGCAAAGAGACGGAAAGGAGTTGAAGCGGTGATGATAGCGGTTGAGTTGCTATAAGACGCATCTGGAGGTGTACCCGTAAGACTGTAAGAGGCACGCAGGGTAAGTTTGTTCAATGGAGAGAGCTTATTAAACCAGTTCTCCTCATGTACGTTCCATGCACCAGACACATTCCATGTTGGCATCCAGCGTGCGCTTGAGTTACGACCCATCTGGTTTGATCCCTCATAACGAAGTGTACCATTGAATACGTAACGGCCCTGATAGCTGTATGTAGTGTTACCATAGAAGGCTACACTGCGTGAGTTGGTTGGGTTAATGGTATAATAAGTATTACCCGACTCCAATGCGCGCTTGAAATACTGATAGATATAGAATGGTACCATACCTGCATCATAACGCAGACCAGCACCCTCGAAGGCATTGCGCTGACGTTCAATACTCGTCAACTCCATACCACCAAAGAGGTTCATGATATGCTTCTCGGCAAAGGTGTGACTATAGTTTGCTGTTGCACGAATGTCATAATCGCTCATGCGGTTATCGCCCTTATGATACAAACCACCGTATGGCAACACGGTCATTGGCAACACGTAAGGGTTATTAGGGTCCTTATAAAGATACTTGTTGGCATCGCGAATAATTCCGTTTGACATCGCACGATAAGCCAATGCCTGATTGGATTCATCCTTCACAAAATGCTCCTGTGTTGAAGCCATATACTTGAATGCACCCAAGAGTGACAACTCTAAGCCCTTGACAGGCTTGTACTTCAATTCCAATTGGAAACGAGCATCGAGAGTATTGAGGTCGATATAATTGTTATTCAACTCGTTGAAGATGTTGAATGGTGCATAATTCGCTACGTAGGTTGCTGATGGGTCAAGTACACGTGAGGTGTTGCTTGCGTAGGAATAAGGGTTGATATCGAAGTCACGCTTCACCTCACCACCTACTACGTCAACGTCCTGACCAAGTGTTCCCGGTGCACGCTGCTTACGATAAGCCGCACCACCAATGAGGTTCAACGACAGCTTGTCTGACAAGTGCTGTGTGAGATTCACATTGAGCGTATAACGGTTTACGTTGCTCTGCTTATACCATCCTGGGTCTAACAATGCACTGAACGATGCATAGTAGTTTGACTTCTGTGTACCACCGCTCAAGCTGATAGAGTGGCTCTGCATAATATTAGATGAGAACAACTCCTTAAACCAGTTGGTATTGCGGAACTCTGCACGCTGGAGATAGCGGTTGCGAGCCTCTGTGGTGTTCTCCAAAGCAAACTGACCAGTGTTCGCATTGTACTTGTTAATCAGCTCGTACATCTTTCCATATACACCATACTCACTACCATTGAGTACTTCTGAGAAGTTCAGCCAACCTTTGTCTGCCAACTCTCTATAAATACCCATCTGTTCCTTTGAGTCGAGGATATCGAAGTTGCTGTAAGAGGGTACAAGGCGAGAGGTGAACTCACCAGTATAACTGATGTGTGCCTGTCCTTGCTTACCTTTCTTGGTAGTAACGACAATCACACCTGCCATCGCACGCGCACCATAGATAGAAGTTGCCGAACCGTCCTTCAGAATCTGGAAACTCTCGATGTCATCGGCATTAAGACCTGCAATTGCTGAAGAGATAAGCGTCTCTGGATTACCTGATGCCAAGTCGTCTGCACCGACATTGGCTGCATCTTCCATGATGACACCATCGACAACCCAAAGTGGCTTACTGCTACCGTAGATAGAGGTGGCACCACGAATACGAATCTTTGGAGACGTACCGAAGGTTCCGCTGACGTTCTGAACAGACACACCCGCTGCCTGACCTTCAAGCGAACGGCTGATATCTGCCACACCACTCAGGCGAGCCTTCTCAGCATCAACCTTGTCCGTAGCACCCGTAAAGAGACGGCGGTCGGTGCGGGTAAGACCCGTCACAACAACCTCATTCAGTGTCTGAGTGCTTGACTTGAGCACCACCTTCATATCGGTAGTACCCTTCAGCGTCTGTGATGCCATACCGATGTAACCCACAGTAATCTGAGGATTAGCAACGTCAGTGGTAAGCGAAAACTTACCATCAACATCGGTTACTGCACCCGACTTGGTGCCCACTACCATAATGGTAGCACCGATAACGGGTTCGTTATCTTCGGCAGCCACTACGGTACCCGAAATTTTAGTTTGTGCCAATGCTGCGCTTACGTACATAAACAGCATGGCAAAACACATAAGTAACTTTTTACTCATAAACTTTGTTATATTTAGTCTGATCTTATTAAATCCGATTGTGAAAAACTTTCTCTATCATATAAAAGGACAAACAAAACTCTTCTTGAGCCTTCCATACACAGTGACTACAGCTTAAACTCATAGTATAAAATATCTATAATCTCAACAAACATGTGATACATATGTATTAAACAATTTGCAAATATAGCAAAATTTATTGAAAATGCAAGGTTGTGAAGTTTTTTTGTTGAAAAGTAGGCAAGTGGACAAGTCAACGAGTAGACGAGTGAACCAGTTGCTTGTAGACAGGGTAAATAAAAGACAGAGTAACATGGGAAGTGGACAAGTCAACCAGTAGACAAGTCAACAAGTTGCTTGTAGACAGGGTAAATAAAAGACAGAGTAACATGGTAAGTGGACAAGTCAACGAGTGGACAAGTTAACAAGTTGCTTGCGAAGTCGAAACTCCGTCCTGTTTCTCCAATGAAAGGCGAGATAACAGGTGACCGTTGCCAAACTTGCCAAAAAGATGAAATAAATCATCACTCATTCGAGTTTTAACATTCAAAAGTTTGGATAACTCACTTGTTTTCTCTATTTTTGCTTCCATAACAGTTTTGTTGTCTTATCTTTAAAATCAGTTCTTTAGCGATTACTAATTTACAAAGAAAATTCGACAAACTGTTATTTTTCTATCTATTTATTAGGGTGGGAAACTTTAGTTGATAAATATGGTGGTATTGATAAATTGCAAAATAAATGTAATGAAGTAACAAAGAAAATTTATGGCAATCAAGCTAAACAGGGGCATAACCCATGCTGAGAAAGAGATAAAAGAAGGTGATATTTTTTATGTCTATAATGATTATTACAGGAAATACTTCTTTGGCAAGATTCTTGTGGATATATCTAACCAACTAACGAAACAGGTTGGAAAGGATAGCGCTCTTGATTTCTTCTCAGACTGTTATCTGGTCGCTGTGTATAAAGAAATATCCGATACACCTGAATTACATAGTCGGGAATTTATCATTCCCGGTAGCTTCATCTATAAGAGCAGCTTCAAACGACGGAACAGACAGGGATTTGACTGGACGCATTATGCCTATGAGGCAGTTGATTTCCACACCTTAGACTTTCCAGAGTTCTTTCTGAACTATGACGATGGGGTCTACCTTGTACGTGGAGAGCTCAAATTTCGGACGGAATTATCCCGCCAGCAGGAAGAAGAATATAAAATCAGGGGGTCGAAGTCGGGTAGCATAGACTACTCCAGTGCTTTGTTGCTGCAAGGATATAAGGCCTATAGCGACAGGATAAACTATCACGACCTCCGCCTGTTGCCAGAGCTTCGTAAGACCATCTACGATATGATTGGCGAGGATGCCAGTATGTCATATTATGACTTGGCATTGAAATACGGCAAGGATACGGGCCGTCTCTTTACAGATGCCTTGCCAGAAGAAGTCCAGCAAATAAAGCCTATGGAAACAGACCAGCGTACAGGATTCCCAAAAGAATTGCTATGCGGCATTGCGTGGAGCTTCAGGCAGCAGAGATATTATTCGTTGGCTACGTTTGCAGACGAATTGCAAGCGTATAATGAAGAAATCACTGGCGAATACACCCCTGGTATCTGGACGGATGAACTGAAGTTGATTGGCAGTCGTATTCTGGTGCAGTACGAACATTGGGACGATGAACTGGAAGAGTCAAGGGAAGAAAAAGTGTTCCTGCAAGCAGACAATGGTAGCTACTTCACAGTATCTGAACTCATTTATAAGATTCATAATCATGTCTGTGACAAGCTGGTCAATGATGACAATGTCTTCTTTGAGGGACTGCAACTATTTGAAAGAGACGATGTCAATTATCCAAGGACCCCTTATTATTTATACTTCAAGGCAGTTAAGGCTAAAAGATAAACTTATGAATAAGATGTTAAAAAAAATCTTGGGCGACAAGTATACTCGTGCAAACAATATAGCCAAGTCAGTACGTTCTTTGCAGCGCGTACCCGAGAAGGAGCGGCCGAGGATTGTCAAGAAGGCAGTGCTCAATGTTTATGTGATAGGTTCTATCATCATCCTCATCTCTCTATGGCTTTACTTCTTCGGAAATGAGATTATGGCCATACCTATAGGTAATAATCTTGAAGGCGAAACGTTCAGGTCAAGGCGTGCAAACCTCTATTTGCATCTTCTTGTGCCAGTTTTCATTCCAGTGATTTTTATTTTCGGTATTCCTCTGCTCATCCGCAACTATATCATCAAGCGGATTGTTGATAAGGAGTTTCCGAAGGAGCGGAGGAGAATGTAGATTATGTATATTAGGACATTTCTGTTAATTCCCTCTTAGAACTCTCCAAGGCAGCCAAAAACTGCATTCTTTTCCTTGGAGAAGTTAGTTGATAAATATTCGATGAGACAATGAATCTAAAGAAAATATTAAAGGAAGAAGCTACTTGGGATTTCTTGGCCTTAGCGGGTCTGTGGATACTACTCTATATGGGATCGAATGTCATTATAGATACGTATTTCTATATGATATCATTAAACATTTTGATTCTTTTGTTTTCTTATATAATACTTAAAATAAAGAATAAAATGCATTACTACTCTTATGTTGTAGGCTGTGCGTTTTTTGTAGTTTGGTTAATCTTTTACATTATATGCGATTTGAAAAGCAGAAGTTTGAAAGGTTATCTCACCAAACAACTCCCAGTATTGTTTTATATTCCAGCAAGTTCTGAAGGAAGGTGGACAAGTAGTGGAATTGAAGTAGAATGTAAGGGAAATCAGCATAAAATCTCAACAACTCATGAATCAGATAGCCTATATCAGATTTATGGGGACTCAGTTATCAATCATATCGTAGTACGATACGTGCTAAAGGAACCTTTTCCTCACGTATATTATATAGATCGCATGCAAATAACTTATAAGTAAGTTAGTTCTTTCAAAATATACTTTACAGATTGACTTATAACAAATTAAATAGAAAGGGATATAAATGAACATGAGAATTATAACCTTTATAGGTCTAATTACATTTATAATTAGCTGCTTTCTACCATGCTTCTCTGTAAGAGATAGTTCCTTTGATTACATGGGATACACGGCTTTATTCTTGGGATGGGCTGGAGTATTTATAAATAGCAAACTAACTGTTTATTATATATCATGGTATGCGAATATTCTTTTCTTGATATCTTTATTTATAAAGAGAAAGTGTATCGGGATAATATTATTAACAGGCAGTCTCATTTTAGGATGCTTATTCCACGGATGCCCCTATATTGTTATTAACGAAGCTGGAAAACATAGTGATATTGTTTCATTGCAGATTGGATACTACGTATGGATTTTAAGCTTTTTCATTTTACTTATAGGAAGGATTTTAAGATATAAAGAATAAAATTATCATGAGTATGAAGTACCTTTTATTATTAGTGTTATTCGTTGGTTTTTCGTGTATAGAGCCTAACGTAAAAGATATGTTAGGAGATGATTTTAGGTTGTATAAACATACGCCTGCGTGGTCTTTAGCAAAGGCTGTTGAGGATGAAGATACTACAGAGATTTCTAAACAAGTTTTACAGATGCATATTCCTGTAGATTACCGAGATCCTAAGTACAAGCAGACTCTTTTGATGTTAGCAACACGTACTAATAAAATAGAATCCGTTGAGAAATTATTAGAGTTGGGAGCTAATCCTAATGCACATAATGACTCCACTAAATACTTTGGACAAAGTGCAGTCTTATTAGCTTGTCGCTTTACTGGACCCTCAAGTAAAATACTTGCTTTATTACTGAAGTATGGAGGAGACCCTAATTCAACAGCTTGTGGAGTTAAGGAGGATGGTTTGGGAGAGATTGTACCAATGAGAGATTTTGCTTTAAGTGCTGCTGTATTTTCCTCCTTTGAGAAGGTTAAATTATTAGTTGATGCAGGGGCAAACATTAATTATGCAACATCTACTGAAAATTGCGCAATAGAAAATTGTATGATTCATGGTAAGATGGATATTATGTTATATCTTCTACAAAAAGGAGCAGACTATCGCAGAAAGTTTACAGAAATAGACGTGGATAAGCCTGATTACCCTACTTTTGAAGTAGATATTCTATATAAACTACGTAAATGCGTATACCCAATTGGTTCAAAGGCATACAAAGAGAAAATGAAAGTTGTTAATTTCTTGAAGAGAAAGGGATTAGATTATTGGAAATCACCAATACCAAGTGGAATGTATGGGGTTATAATGCGTGAGATAGCCCCTAAAAATAAAGCAGACTTCGATTATTATATAAAGCATTATTAAATTGGTCTCTTTACGGTAATGATTTTGATTCAAACATATAATAAAAAGAAATGAACATTGATATTATCGATTATGATACATATAAAAGATTAAATTATGATTCAGTATTCAAAGACTATCATAATGATTCTTATCGAATATATGGGAAGATAGTGGAAGGCGATTCCTATGCAAAAATTGCTTGGTCAAGTGACCTATTACGCCCTCAGTTCATAGAAGTATTCCCAAAGATATTTGCTATAGGAATTGATCAAGATTTTGCTATCTATGATTTTGACTTGAGACGTAGAATAATGTATTTAGACTTAGGCTTTCTTTTTTGTGAAATGGCTATATTTGAAAAGAAAATACTTATTGCTACTGAGTTAGAAGTTATCGTTATAGATACACAGCAATATAAAGTTATAGATACGATTCCATTGCAAGATACATACGATAAAATGAAAATTAATTGTGGTGAAGTTAAAATCTATTGTATGGATCATTCTTTTGAAAAATGCCACATTGGCAATAAATAAAATTCTTCCGTTAAACGTGTGGATGCTTCTCGTATAGTTTTAATGAAAGAACTAAAATAACACATTAAACAAAAACATAGCTAATATGTCCACTATCTATTCTATTATCACCTTCCGACACTGAAAAACTTTTCATTTTAACATGTTGAAAATTCACTCAAGACTTTTGAAATATTATTACAGAAAAATGTAACTAAAAGGTTAGGGAAAGCACAAAAGTAAGCAATCTCAGCACATCTGTAACACACTTTATATCAAAACATTAGGAAAGTCTATTTAAAAAGGTGCTCAATTGGACTTCAAAAGGGCGTTAGTAAGACTTCAAAAGGGCATCTTTAGCAAGCCAAAAGGGCGTTAATTCGAATGGGATTAACGCCCTTTTGATTTTTAGGTTATGAAATTATCCAACAAAAGTTTACGGAGCAGTCCGCCTTATTGAACCTTTGTGAGTTCATAAACCAGATATCTTCCTGTGAGTGGAATTCTTCCATATTCCATGGTTTCATGAAATAGCTTTGTTGCAGTACGATAGCATCGCTAATTATCGTCAGGTTAAGAATAATAAGGTCCTTGTCTTGAAGGATGGTAAGTGGAAGGCTCTCCAACTCAGCGGTCGCTGACCAAAGGAAATAATGAGGAGAGGGTGTGTGAATTTGGCAAATTATAATCATTTATCGACAGATAGTTGTTAAGATTACTCTTAAAGGTAAAAAATATTCTCATTTCCCGTGGAAAAGTAGTAATTTTGTAGCCGATAAACCCATGTTAGACAAACTTACGATCAATGCTCGTTGAGGAGATGAAACGTTTTAAGGAGTTATTTTTTATACCAATACTATTCGTATGTCTTTGTTATCAGGCAAAGGCATCTGCTGTATTGCAAGATAGCATACAGCTTGCGGACTCAATAAAAACGTTTGATAGTTTAAGCCTTGTTGCTGACACAGGTTTAGTTCCTTCTATAAAATGTGTTCCTGCAGAGGGAGAGGAAAAGTCTTGTAACGCTTCTAAACCGCATTTTGATAGGATTATATATACTTGTGCACCACTTATTATAAACGGTCTTATCATGAAAGGGCAGAGTAGGCAATTTCGTGGTTTGCGAAATGACTATATACCAAGATTTGATAGGAGTTTAGATAACTACACGCAGTATCTCCCTGCTGCCGTTATGCTTGGCTTAAAGTTTAGTGGCATGAAAGGTAGAAGTAGCTGGGGGCGTATGCTTGCCTCTGATGCTATGTCGGTAGCGTTGATGGCAGGTATTGTTAATTCGTTAAAATATTCTGCTCAAGTAGAGCGTCCAGATGGTACGGACCTACGCTCTTTCCCTTCTGGGCACACTGCGACAGCCTTTATGACTGCTACCATGCTGAATAAGGAGTATGGCTATCGGAGTCCGTGGATAGGTGTCGGCGCTTACACAGTGGCAGCTGCGACAGGTTTAATGCGTATGGCAAACAATAAGCATTGGCTGAGCGACGTAATGACAGGGGCAGGCGTAGGTATTGTGGCTACAGAATTAGGCTATTATTTTACGGATTTGATATTTAAGGAGCATGGGTTAAGAAAGGCTGATGTAGAGGAAAAGTTCGATAAGCTACAGAAGCCGTCATACGTTGGTCTTAATTTTCTTATTAATGAGCCGTTAGGTACGTATCTCAATAAGAAAGGCTCAAAAGTTAAGGTGTCGCGTGGATGTACCTCAGCTGTTGAGGGAGCCTACTTCTTTAATCCCTATATTGGTGTTGGTGGGCGGTTCTCTGTGACCCGTACGTCAGTCATCGTAGACAATGTCAAGGCTGAAGATAATGTCTTCGATACGTGGAAGTTAGGTGGAGGTGCTTACTTCTCTTATCCGTTATCAGAGCGTTGGCTTCTCGGTAGTAAACTCTTGGTTTCATCTGTGTTTTATCCCGACATAAAGTTAACGGACGATTTAATTGATTCTCATCATGGAGTAGGTTTTGGAACAGGTCTTTCACTGACCTTCAGAGTTCGTCAGCATTATAATGTTCGTTTCCTTATAGACTACAATCTCTTACCTTATCGTGTGTCAGGAGTGCGCACTTGTTCTCATTCTTTAGGATTAGGCTCCTCTTTTGTCATTAGTTTAACCAAGAGTAACGTTAAAAACAAGTCCAGCACAAGCAACTCGTTCACCCGTAAATTTGTTACTTAAAAGAACTTTGTTCATCTGTTACTTTGTCTTTTATTTATTCTGTCTACAAGCAACTTGTTAACTCGTTCACCCGTAAATTTGTTACTCAAAAGAACTTTGTTCATCTGTTACTTTGTCTTTTATTTACTCTGTCTACAAGCAACTTGTTAACTTGTCCACTCGTCTACTTGTCTACTCGTCTACTATCATGAATTATACCAGTAATCATAATTATGAATTGTGAATTATAAATTATGAATTATATGTGGATTTTGAATTATGAATTCTGAATTAAAAGCATTATCTTTGCACCGCTTAAATTTATTTCAGATGAATAAACAGTTTTTATTAGCTGCCTTATGGCTCAGCCCTTTGGGATTGTATGCACATAAGGCTAATGGGATTGGTGCGGTAACATGGAAAAACGAAGCGCCAAAAGAAAGAATGATTCGGGGCATTGATGAGGACAAGACGCACCAGCGTTTTACGCTCAGTGGATATGTGAAAGACCGTAACGGAGAACCACTTATCAATGCAACTATCTACGACCTCACCACACGACAAGGCACGATGACGAATGCCTACGGACATTTCTCGCTCACGTTGGGCGAAGGACAACACGAAATAAGGTGTAGCTACGTAGGATATAAAACCCTTATTGAGACCATTGACCTATCTGCAAACCAAAACCATGACATCATCTTGCAAAACGAAGCACAGTTGGAGGAGGTGGTTGTGACGACAGACCTGAACTCACCTCTGTTGAAAACGCAGACAGGAAAACTCTCTCTCTCACAGAAAGATATTAAAACGGAGTACGCACTGTTGAGTAGTCCGGACGTTATCAAGACCTTACAGCGTACGAGCGGTGTGGCTGACGGTATGGAACTTGCCAGCGGTCTCTACGTTCATGGTGGTAATGGCGACGAAAACCTCTTCTTACTCGACGGTACACCTCTCTATCATACCAACCATTCATTAGGTCTTTTCTCCTCGTTCAATGCCGATGTTGTGAAGAATGTCGACTTCTACAAGAGCGGTTTCCCAGCACGTTATGGCGGTCGTCTGTCGAGTGTCATCGACGTTCGCACGGCTGATGGCGACCTTTATAACACCCACGGCAGCTATCGTATCGGCTTACTCGATGGTGCCTTCCATATCGGGGGACCTATCAGAAAGGGAAAGACATCCTATAACTTCGGTTTGCGTCGTAGCTGGATGGACCTCCTCACGCGTCCTGCCTTTGCGATAATGAACCACAAGAGCAACGATGAGGATAAGTTGAGTATGTCGTATTTCTTCCATGACTTAAACTTCAAGTTGACCAATATCTTCAACGAACGTTCGCGAATGTCGCTGAGTGTCTACTCTGGTGAGGACCGATTGGACGCAAAAGACGAGTGGCACAGTAACAATAGCAGTGGTTATAATGACGTAGACATCTATGTGAATCGCTTCCACTGGGGTAACTTCAATGCTGCCTTAGACTGGAACTACCAATTCTCGCCGAAGCTCTTTGCTAACTTCACAGCCGTCTATACGCACAATCGCTCAACGGTTAGCAGCTCAGACGAGTGGAGATTTACACGCCCCGGAGAGAAAGAACAACTAACATTGACCTCTCATGGCTATCGTTCATCTATTGATGACATTGGCTATCGAGCAGCTTTCGACTTCCGCCCAAGCCCTCGTCATCACATTCGCTTTGGTCAGGACTATACCTATCATCGCTTCCAGCCACAGACTTACAACCGTTTTGATAACTATCAAACCAATAGTGAGGCAAAGGCTGACACGATTGAGACCCACAGTTATAATAAGAATGTGGCACATCAGCTGACCTTCTATGCCGAAGACGAGATGACACTCAACGAGAAATGGAGCCTCAACGGGGGTGTGAATGCCGATGTCTTCCATATTAGCGGTAAGACCTTCGCAACACTGAGTCCACGTCTTTCGATGAAGTTCCAGCCAACGGAGCGCCTGTCTCTTAAGGCAAGCTACACGCTGATGAGCCAGTTTGTACACAAGATTGCCAACTCCTTCCTGGATCTTCCAACCGACTACTGGGTGCCAACGACGGCTCGACTACACCCGATGCGCTCTTGGCAGGTGGCTGCAGGAGCTTATATGAAACCTAACAAGCACTGGTTGCTCTCGTTGGAGGCTTATTATAAGCGTTCAAGTCATATCCTACAGTATTCAAGTTGGGCAGGATTGGAGCCACCAGCAGCCAACTGGGACTATATGGTTATGGAGGGTAATGGTCGCTCTTACGGTATTGAATTGGATGCTGATTACAACGTTTCCAACCTCACACTACATGGTTCTTATACCCTCTCATGGACTGAGAAGAAGTTTGATGACTTCTACGATGGTTGGTATTATGATAAGTTTGACAACCGTCATAAGCTCACCCTCACCGGAAGATGGAATATCACAAAGAAGATTGCAGCCTTCGCAGCATGGACATTCCGCACGGGTAACCGCATGACAATCCCTACTCAGTATATCGGATTGCCTGACGTTCCAGCGCAGGAGCAGGGAGGATTGACCTTTAATTCATCTGATGACAACACGTTGAACTTTGCTTACGAAAAGCCTAACAACGTTATCTTGCCGGCTTATCACCGTCTTGACATCGGCTTCGACTTCCATCATACCACCAAGAAGGGGCATGAGCGCATCTGGAACCTCAGTTTCTACAATGCTTATTGCCACCTGAACTCACTCTGGGTACGTGTGAAAATCGACGGCAATAACCAGATGAAGATAAGGAACATAGCGTTCATCCCTGTGATTCCTTCGTTCAGTTACACATTTAAATTCTAAGTTTCGAACATGAAAAAGATATTTTTCCTCCTCTTCCTTGCCCTATCGGTGATGAGTTGCAAGGATGATTTCAGTATCAGCAACCTACCTGATGCAAAGCCAAAGTTGGTTGTCTATTGTATGCCTTCTACTTCTGACACCACTTATATCACGGTGTCACGTAGCATACCTTTGAAACAATATAACACAACAGAGAAGAATGTGATGATTGATGATGCAGTGATCAGCTATCAATTGAACGGACAGACGAGGACGGTGACTGCCTTGGGCAATGGTCGCTATCGTGTCGTTGGACAGCAGAAGGCGGGCGATAAGGTGCAGTTGCGTGTTGAAGCGCAGGGCTTAGAGGCTGTCGAGTCGTCTACGGAGATTCCACAACCGATTGGTATCAGCAATATTACCACACGTATGGTACGTATGAAGAGAGACCCTTCGGCAAATGTAGAAGACTTCCTGCAGCTGCAAGCCACCTTCACCGACCCTGCCCAGACACACGATTATTATGCTGTGCGGGTCAAGAGTAAGAAGTTGCGCTACCTTTATATTGACTGTTTTAAAAATATGGGTGGCTATATGCAGGAGGTGATGAGCTACTATTCTTACGCTGACTATATGGAGGGACGTAAGAGCAACAGCTATGATAGTGTGGCTGTAAGATACGACTTGGAAACAGAGTATATACCTATCTCAACGGCAAGTGAACCGCTTCTGAACCCATTGTCAGACATTGACGATGATTTCGACTTCAGTAGTGACTTCTATAAGCAGTTCTATGTCTTCGATGATGCGACAATCAATGGCAAGACTTACACACTTCGTCTGAACGTTGAACCTTACACTGGTATAAGAGGTGAGACCAAAGCGTCTTTGAAAGCACTCAAGACAGAGTATGGTATAGAGGAAGGATTACAGTTAGAGTTCTATCACATTGCCCCAGCCTACTACCGTTTCCTACAGGCTTTGAACGATGTTTCGAACAATTCCCTTGCTCAAGCGGGCCTCTCTACTATCCGTACCACCTACAGCAATATGCTGAATGGTATGGGAATCTGTGCTGGGTTTAATATGGACGTCACAAAACACTAAGCAGCCAAAGCACCAACTGGCCCAGCCAGCACCAACCGGCCCCTCCCCTACCCCTCCCCCAAAGGGAGGGGCGTGAAATGAGAGAGAGATAACAGCCCCTCCCCTTACCCCTCCCCCAAAGGGAGGGGCGTAAACACCGTGATACCCCTTATGGCATGGAAAACGTTTAAGTTAATAGCTATAAAAAACTATTGCTGTCCGGTAAAACTCAAATAACATATAAATCCTTGCGGAATAGCCTTTATATAGGTAATTCCGCATTCTTTTTTGAAATCCAAGCCCCCTAATCAAATAAGTCAAGTTCTTTTGGTGGTGAATTTGCCTTTTCAGCTATTATGATGAGTTCATCATTTTGTGGATTTTCCATAAATGAGATGAAATCAGTGTAATACATCAGTGTGAGCCTCAGCATGGTTACCAGCTGCGAGAAGGATACGTGTCTTTTTATCATTCTGGAGATAACGGTACAAAGCAGATTGGCAATGAGTACCACCCATGTCTGTATCTGTATGGCATTTACACTGTCACCATAGAAGAAATGCAGTGGGAAGTTCTGTTTGAGCTGCTTGTAAAGGGACTCTATAGCCCATCTTCGCTTGTAAATCTCCTCAAGGTCCTTTACATCAAGCTCAAGGTTATTGGTCAACAGGACAACTGACTTATGTGAGTTGTCACTCCACAGTTCCACTCGTCTTGCCTGGTGTCTTATCTCCCCCTTCTCAAAGACAATCTTCTTGTCTGTATGTGTAACCAATCCATCAGGGCTTACATAGGTTACTGAGGACAACTCGGTATAGGTGAGATTCTTCTTCATCTTAGTCACATAGCATACCCCTTCCTCTGTAAGTCGCTGGAACTGTGCATAATCAACGTATGCTCTGTCCATGGTAAGGGTAGCATCCTTAGGAAGATGCACTTCTTTAAGTAGATAATGATCATGTGTGGCGGCAGAGGTAAGCTGTACGACCATGGGAACGCCAACATGATACTTCATCACCGTATGAACCTTCATACCGCCTTTCTTCTTACCACTCTTGGGGTGTCTGCCTACACCCTTGAGTATGTTGTCAAAAAGGGTAATCGTAGTTGAATCCATCATATACAGAAGCTTTTCCCATGTCTTCTGTTCACCTTTAGGGCGGCTGTCCGATAAAAAAGAACCATAACGCTCTAAGAGGTACGCATAAACGCTTGCAAAGAACTCTTGTGGGCGACGCTTGTTGGCATCAGCAAGCGTACTACGACGGACGACATAGTCGATGCCAAGATGATGCAGTTTGTTTACTTCAGCCTTCATGCCTATCTCCACTTCCCGAAGAGAATCAAAGTGTTTGAGAACACCGAAAAGCATTATGACAAGGTGAGTCCACCCATCAAGACGCTTCACATAAGCTTCACTTCGGGGTGTTTCAAGGCTGATTTGCTTGATTTGTTGCTTATCGAGTAATTTTATTACCTGATTATAGACCGGCTGTCCGATAAAATGTGTACTTTTGCCCATGTTATTGAAGTTTTATCGCAGAAACAAAAGTAACAAAAAGGGCTGAAATCCAAATACGGATTTTAGCCCTTAACTTTTATATGTGGAAAAGGTTTACAGGACAGCAATAATAAAAAACATAGCAAGACACTCAACTGTTTATTCTATTATCATCCTCGCACACAAAAAAGCACTTCATTTTAAGACTCCGACCGCAGATGAGGATTCGAAAAAACATTACATAAGTTCTGATAAAACATCTATAAATCACGGTAAAAACACATATTAAAAGTAGGTTTATAACTAAAAGGAAATCAGTTAGTTATAAAGCAGCATAAGAAAAGGTGCTTAATTAGACTCCAAAAGGGCGTTAGTAAGCCTGCAAAAGGGCACCTATTGCAAGCCAATTAGGCGTGAAAAATAAACTAAAAGAGTATGTTTTGGAAAAGGGTTTGAAAAAAAATTAGACAAAAAATAAGCAAGTCCAAGCCTCAAAACTAACCAGTCCTTCTCTCATTACTTCCCTTTAGTAAATGACCGTTGGTTCGAAGAGGAGATGGGGAGAGAGGCTCGGAAGGGGTATCTCGGTAATTACGCCCCTCCCTTTGGGGGAGGGGTAAGGGGAGGGGCCAGTTGCTTGGGTCAGTTGTTTGGGCCAGTGGCTTGGGGCCAGTTGCTGGGGGTGAGGCTTCTTTTTTTAAAACTCCACCGTCACCCTACCATTTATCTGTCGTCCAGTAAGGTAGTTTGGCACGGCATATTGCTGTCCGGCGATGTCTGTCACCCAATAATACGAGTTGACGTTATTGATACCAAAGAGGTTCAGACAGTCCAAACCGAGCCAGATATTCTTAAAGATTGTGTTGCGATGGCCGTCGTTATTGTCTAATAGGCGATAGCTCATACCGATGTCGGCACGCTTGTAAGCTGGCGCGCGGAAGGTGTTATTCTCCAATTCCTTGTGTGGAGCAGAGAATGGCAAACCGTCTGCATAAGCCAATTTCAGAGACATACGCCAACGCGTCGTACCTGGGAAGAAGTCCGTGAAATAAAGGTTGAGTGCATAACGCTGGTCGGTTGGGAGCGGAATACTCTTACCATTCAACTTCATACTCGTGTTCATCACACTCAGCGTCAGCCATGAGTCAGCACCCGGAACGAACTCACCAAAGAGTTTAAGGTCGAGACCTGTGGCGTGTCCTGTCGCTGTATTCTCACCGTAATACGTCACTTTCACATTGTCAACAGAGTAAGGAACGAGGTGTGAGAGTGCCTTATAATAAGCCTCCGCAGTGAACTTAAACGGACGACCCAACATCTCGAAGCGATAGGTCATACCTGCCAATGCGTGGATAGACTGCTGTGCGCGAATCTTCTGATTGAGCGTTGCGTAGGTGACACCATTGACGATTGACGTGTCGCGAAGCTCCTTATAGAACGGTGCCTGATAGTAGATACCACCTGCAATGCGGAAACTAAGATTGCGATTTCTACCCGGTGTGATAGTCAGCGATGCACGTGGAGAGAATAGGCTCTCGCCATTGAAATCCCAATGTGCAAAGCGTACACCATAATTCAGTGTGAAAAGCGTTGGAACAGAGTCGCGTGTCTGGAAGTTCCATGTGTCCTGCAAATAGCTTTCAAAGCGTTTCGCCTTGAGTTCGTTACGAGCACGAAGCGAGTAAATCATCTTCAAATCACGCCCCGTATGCGGAACGTTATAACCCGCTGAATCACGGTATTCGTATTCAGCAGAGTTCTCCTTGATACGCTCAAGCTTATAGGTCACTGCGCCCTCAATCTTATGTTTGCCAGCCCGATGCTGCATCATCAGCTTCAAACTCTTCACGTCAGCGTTGAGATAGTCGCGAGAATGCTGCATATACGTACCCACACCGAGGTTTTCCGACGTCTCCGTCTGTGTCAGCCAGTACTGTCCTTGAATGTCATAACGCTCCTGCTCCTTCGTTGTGAAAGCCGATGCGAGGAGGGAGAGGTCGGTGCGTGAACTCAAATGGCGTGTGATAGCCAACGAACCAAAGAAGGTTCGGAAGAGGTCTTTCTCCTGTCCATCGAAGTAAACACGGAACTTCTTCACGTTCTGCAGCGTTCCGAAGTTTGTCTCACGGTCTTCTGGCTCGAAGTTATAACGGTTGTCAGAGATGTTACCGATGAAGTCTACCTGCCAACGTTTGTTGGGTTGCCATGAGAGATAAGTCTGATAATCAAGGAATGACGGACGATATTCGCCCTTTGTCTGGAGTGATCCGAGGAGGTAACGATTAGTTTTATAACGCACACCATTGGTCCACGTCAACTTCTTCGTAGCCAAGCCGAGGTAGGCACTGGCACCTAAAAGTGAGGCTGAGATGGATGCTTCCATCTTCTTCGGACGTTTATAGGTGATGTCCAAAGCTGAACTCATCTTGTCACCATATTTCGCTTCGAATCCACCGGTTGAGAAACCAACGCTCTCTACCATGTCGGGATTGATAATAGAGAGTCCTTCTTGCTGTCCGCTTCGCACAAGGAAGGGACGGAATACTTCTATATTATTGATATAGACAGAGTTCTCATCGAAGGTACCACCACGCACGTTATATTGTGAGGATAGCTCCGAGTGGGTCGAAACACCCGCCTGTGTCTGTACCATTTCCTCGACAGCATTGCCAGAAGTAGAGGGTCCTTGTTTAGTTTTTTGAATATCCAATTCTTCCGTTGTTCCGTGCTGTTTGGCTTTGCCCTGCACTACAACCTCCTCCAATGCGTTGTCGTCAGCAAGCTGTACGAGTAGTGTCTGCTTTCCCTTTGGGCGCACGAGAATCCTCGTCTTGGTCTTGTAGCCAATCATTGAGAAGCGCACCTTCACGGAGTCTTCACTCTGCAACTGCATATTGAACTCGCCTTTTAGGTTGGTCATCGACAGTTTTCCCTGCGAGACAACCATGACAGAAGCCAACTCGATAGGGTTGCCTTCCTTGTCAGAAACCTTACCTTGAAGGGTGAATGATTGTGCAAATGCCAACTGCGCAGTCACCATGAACAATAGTAGTAATATGTATTTCTGAATATCCTTACGTTTCATACATTATATAACGTTGCTGATTTCGTTTTATTGTCTTTCTCAGTCGCTTAGAAGTGAAAGACTTGCTGCAAAGCGATTCTTATGCTTTACGGTTCCTCATCAGTAGATATAATGTGGGGCTTCAGGGTCTTGAGGTGATAAGGTTTGCCACTTGTGTTTAGCGTTTGAAGCAATGTCACACGGAGGCACGGAGAGGACGGAGGATTATTAAAACAAAGAAATGGAAGTAACGGAGGCACCGTCGGTGCATAGAGCGACGGAGTTTGTTAGCCAATTCTATTAGTAATTTATATACAAAGCGTTTATCCCAAAAGAGTTATCAAGAAGCTGTACGCTACACCTCCGTTGCTCTTTGTGCCGTCGGCACCTCCGTGACATTGCATACCCCCCGTCCCCTCCGTGACTCCGTGTGCCTATTATATAAGAGACTTTTAGTTTATCACTTTATATTTCGGAAGAACCATAAAAAAGTGGATGCGCCTCATTTGACACATCCACCTCTATAATTGAAATCTATCTTTTGTCTTTCTTATCCCAAGTACTTCATGAGTACGCGTGCATTACCGCTCTCACGAATCTTCTCGATAGCCTTTTCACGAATCTGGCGAACACGCTCACGGGTAAGACCCATCTCTGTTCCAATCTCCTCTAAACCCTTCTCTTGGCAACCGATACCGAAACACTCGGTGACAATCTTTATCTCACGATCCTTCAAAGTGTTCTGAAGAACGGCACGAAGGTCGTCTGACATTGACTCGAAGTCTACGCCACGGTCGGTGCGAGAGTCATCACCTGAAGACAGCATATCACTCATTGAGTTATCGTCGTCATCGCTAAATGGAGCGTCGATACTCATGTGGTGGTTGTCTGCACTCTGACTCTGACGGATGCGAGCCTCATCGATACCAGTCAACTCAGCCAACTCATGGATAGAAGGACGACGGTTGTGTTGCTGCACAAACTCGTTCGTTACCTGATTAATCTTTGAGATAGCACCCACCTGATTCAGCGGAAGACGCACGATACGACTCTGCTCAGCGATAGCCTGCAGAATACTCTGACGAATCCACCAAACAGCGTATGAGATAAACTTAAAACCACGAGTCTCATCGAATTTCTCTGCTGCCTTTACCAAACCAATGTTTCCCTCGTCGATAAGGTCGGTGAGAGAGAGTCCTTGGTGCTGATACTGTTTAGCTACAGAAACGACGAAACGGAGGTTAGCCTTAATCAGTTTCTCCTTCGCACGCTCGCCCTTGCGACCGCCTTTGTGGATTTCCTGTGCCAGCTCAATCTCTTCGTCAACGGTAATCATCGGTTCACGACCAATCTCAACGAGATACTTATCCAGTGCCTCACTTGATCGGTTGGTGATACTTTTTGAAATCTTAAGTTGTCTCATGAATTGTTTACTATTTCCTCCTAAAAAATATAGCTAATTTCCGTTATCCAAAATTGATACGGCGTGCAAAGGTACATATAATTATGTGAATAACCAAATTCAGATGCGTTTGGTTGTGTATTTTTATGTTTTTTTATACGATTACGCGTTGCATGAGGCTGTTTTTGTAGATAAAATTAATGTATTGTGCGTTAAATCTGTCCTCTTGTGGGTAAATAAACAATGCCTTGTAATGAATTATGACATAAAAGAAAGACTCTTTTTTCCCTCTCTTTAATTGACGTGCGGAGCCCCCGCACATGTTGTGCGGAGGCTTTGCACAGATGGTGCTAAGCATTGGTACATGGTTAATATAGGCGCATGATCTGTTTTGTCAATATTTGTCAGTAGGATTCATAAGCACATAAACGGAAAAAGAGGCGACTTTTTTGCGTGAGAGGAGGAAATAAGAAGAGACTTTCAAAATATGACGTAATAAACCAAACTTCTTATAGAATAAGGCACACAGAGAAACGGAGGAAACGGAGATAAACGCAATAGTACGGAGGTGCCAGTGGCACAAAGAGCGACGGAGACGTAGCGTGCGGAATCTTGATAACTTTTGAAACAAATGCTTTGGGCATACCTCCCGAACAAAGCGTGCAAACAAGCTTCCGTTGCTCGCTGTACCGACGGTGCCTCCGCAACTCCTATCGCTTTGTGTCTAACAATCCTCCGTCCTCTCCGTACCTCCGTGTGATATTATTTAAAGTTCAAAACTTAGGCGACTGGCTTATCCCTCCAAATGTCTTAAGCCACTTATTTCCAACTCTTTTCTACCAATTTCGTAACGGAGGTGATGACCATTTCCATTCCCATCATCTTTGTTTTCACGTCCATACTGTATTCCGTAGCCCACCCACTGTTGAGGAGTTTGGTCATGGAAGTACCGTCGACATCCATTTTTGCCATACCCATCTGCTTCATTCTTTCCCAGTTAGCATCGAGCTTTGAAACCATACCTTCGTCAGCACCCGTCTGCTTCATCTTGTCTATAAAGAAGGCTTTGACATCGTCTTCGGTCATATTGCCCTTAATCTTACCAATGATATTGAGTGCGTTTGGTTCCTTGTTTACCTCGTAGGTTACAGAGGTTTTAATGCCTTGCATATTCATTTCTCCTTTGTCACCCGTCTTGAGTGTCTTACCAAAAAGAATAAAGAAAGTATTGTTTTCAACAGACTTGATGAAAGCTTCTTTGGTGAGTTGGTTGTTGACAGACATAGCCATCTTATACTTAGGCAGCGCCTTCTCCATTTCAGGTTTGGCTTTATAGAGCGAGTCAATAAGTACCATTGCTAATTTGCTGGCCTTTGTTTGGACTTCACTATAATTCAAGATGTCCTTCACCTTTCCGTTAGCATCTGTCTTTAGGAGCAATGGAATATTACCGAGGTATTGGTCCATCATGTTTATCATCTGCTGTGCAACCTCCTTATTGCCTTCCATCTTCACATTGGTTGTCGTCATTTCGATGACATAACCATCTGTAGTAGCATCTTTTACAGTAATCTTAGTTTTGCTGTTTGTCTTTATGCTTTCAGAGTTTCCAGCCATCGGAACACTGAGTTTAATATCAGCTACGCTCTCATAGGTAGCTTGGTCGCCTTTTTGGAAGTTAGCCTTGATTAAGGTCTGGGCATTCAACGCTGTTACAGCGATGAGTAAAACGAAAGTTAGAAATGATTTTTTCATAAGGCAAATGTTATTTAATTAGGATTTTAGAATTTAGAATAAAAAGATTAACGGCTCCAGAATTTATAAGCATTCGTTGTTAGTCCTGCCTTTATAAATATCCTGAAGCCGTTAAATCTATGTGTATTATTGACGATTAGTATGATCTTGCGATGATGACACGATACTTAGCAGGCTTACCGCTAACCATGTCGACACCCGGTGTCTGCTCGAACATATAAGGGACACAACGGATGGTTGCCTGCGTGTCTTCCTTAATCTTCGCCTCAGTTTCCTCAGTACCATCCCAGTGGCAGAGGAAGAAACCGCCATCCTTCACCTTCTCCTTGAACTCCTCATAGTTCTCGCACTCGTAGATATGAGCATCACGGAAGTCCTTAGCCTTCTTGAAGATGTTGTCCTGAATCTCGTCGAGGAGGTTCTTGATACGTTCAACAATGCCGTCAAAGCTTACGCTCTCCTTCTCCAAGGTATCACGACGCATCACCTCGATAGTGTTGTTCTCCAAGTCACGACCACCCATAGCGAGACGTACTGGCACACCCTTCAACTCGTAGTCAGCAAACTTAAAGCCCGGACGCTTGTTGTCGGCATCGTCATACTTAACGGTGATACCCAACGCACGGAGCTGGTCGATTACTGGCTGCAACTTGTCGGTGAGCGCCTTCAACTGCTCCTCACCCTTGAAGATTGGTACGATAACCACCTGAATAGGCGCAATCTTTGGAGGAAGAACGAGACCGTTATCGTCAGAGTGGGTCATGATGAGTGCACCAATCAATCGGGTACTAACACCCCATGAGGTAGCCCATACATACTCTGGCTTGTTCTCCTTATTAAGGAAGGTAACGTCGAACGACTTAGCAAAGTTCTGACCTAAGAAGTGAGAAGTACCACTCTGGAGAGCCTTACCGTCCTGCATCATCGCCTCAATCGTATAGGTATCCAACGCACCAGCAAAACGCTCAGTCTCACTCTTCACACCCTGTACGACAGGGACAGCAAGCCACTTCTCAGCAAAGTCAGCATAGACACGCAACATGGTCTGTGCCTCCTTCTCAGCCTCCTCACGTGTAGCGTGAGCGGTGTGACCCTCCTGCCAGAGGAACTCAGATGTGCGGAGGAAAGGACGCGTACGCATCTCCCAACGCATAACATTACACCACTGGTTGCACATCAATGGCAGATCGCGCCAAGAGTGAATCCAGTTTTTATAGGTATTCCAGATGATTGTCTCACTGGTAGGACGGATAATCAGCTCTTCCTCCAACTTTGCGTTAGGGTCAACCTGCACAGCATTGCCATCCTCTGTAGCCTTCAGACGATAGTGAGTAACCACGGCACACTCCTTGGCGAATCCCTTTACGTGCTCAGCCTCACGAGAGAGGAAGCTCTTAGGAATCAGCATTGGGAAGTAAGCATTCTGCACACCAGTCTCCTTAAACATCTTGTCAAGCTGTGCCTGAATCTTCTCCCAGATAGCATAGCCGTATGGCTTGATAACCATACAACCACGTACGGCAGACTGCTCAATCAAGTCTGCCTTTATTACCAAGTCATTGTACCATTGAGAGTAGTTGTCTGCTCTCTTGGTCATCTCTTTTAGTTCTTTGCCATAAATATATTATTCTATTTTTTATTTTGCACCTTTAGGGGATTTCCCATGCTATTATAGGCATTTCCCTTTTGCGAGTATGCCTTGAAACACTAACTTTGCACACAGATACGGCTGAGAAAGTCAAGACCATTGGGAATCACATTCCCACTTGCTAATACCAGCCTATCCTTTGCGAAAATAATGCAAATGAGTGCAAACGAAACTTGCTTCACTTTGCCGAGTTAGCTTTATTTTTTGCAAAAATACAAAAAAATGTTGGCAATGCGTGCCCAATGGCATATATTTGTTTAACTTTGCACGAATTAAAATGAATTAAGGTGCGGCTAAAAAGCCAAGCCAAAAGGTAAAAGATATTAATCAATAAATACGTTTGATTATGAAGAATATGAAAATGATGGCAGCAGGAATGTGTCTCCTCACTGTCCTAAGTTGTCAGACAAAGCAAGGTACAGGTGCATTAATCGGAGGTGGCGGTGGTGCTGCATTAGGCGGTATCGTCGGTCAGATTATAGGTCGTAATGGTAAGAGTACAGCCATTGGTGCAGCTATTGGTGGTGCTGTTGGTGCTGGTGCTGGTGCCCTCATCGGTCGTCACATGGACAAGGTAGCACGTGAGACAGCACAGCAGTTGCCAAACGCACGTGTCGACAAGGTGACAGATGCTAATGGTTTAGACTTGTGTGAAGGTAACCTTCGACTCTGGTATTCTCTTCCCATTGAACGGTTCAAACCTCAGCGCAGCTGCTAAGAACGACCTCACAAAGTTCGCTTCTTTGATGCAGCGCAACTCTAATTGTGACGTTGCTATCCAGGGTTACACTGATGCTTCTGGTAACGACAACATCAACCTCCCATTGTCACAGCGTCGTGCAGAGGCTGTATCATCTTACCTCAAGGGTCGTGGTGTAAGCAGGCGTCAGATTCGTTCAGTACAGGGCTTCGGTAGTGCAAACCCTATCGAGAACAAGACTATTAGTCAGGCTAACCGCCGTGTAGAGGTTTACCTCTATGCATCATCTGAGATGGTTCGTCAGGCAAACAACGGTTCACTCTAATTCCATTTAATTTATGAGGGACAGGATAATCGTCTATCCCCATAAACTTTGCAAAATAAATCTTCCCACAAAAAAGAGGGTGTGTCAAAATGCAAATATCATTTTAATTATCTTACAGTTTGAAATAATGCAATAAAAAATGACCATTTCTATACTCGATTTTGAGTAAAGAAATGGTCTTTTCTTTGCCTTTAGTAGAATCCTACTTATAGATTGAAAGTTGTCAAGTTATTAATTTGCATTTTGACACACCCTCCATATTTTTCATTGATTAGGTTATTGCATAGACAGCAATTTGCAGTACATTCCGTTTTTGCTGCAAGTTCTGCATGCGTCCCATTCTCTACAAGTCGTCCTTTGTCCATCACAATAATCTGATTAGCATTACGGATGGTTTGCAAATGATGGGCAATGACCAAGACTGTGCGATTTCGGATAAGGGCAGACATTGCCTGTTGTATCTTATATTCATTGACAGGGTCAACATTGCTCGTTATCTCGTCCAAAAGAATGATGGGAGCGTCTTTCAAGAAAGCACGGGCGATTGAAAGCCTTTGTTTCTGCCCTCCGGAGAGTCCCAAACCGTTTTCTCCGATTTTTGTTTCATAACCTTCCGGCAGGCTGATGATAAAGTCGTGTATCATGGCTCTACGTGCTGCTTCTTCGATTTCTTCCTGCGTAGCATGTTGATTGCCCACTTTGATATTATTGGCAATGGTATCTGAAAAGAGAATAACATTTTGCATCACTACACTGATTTTACCGAGCAGATAATCATAGTCCATTTCTCGAATGTCTATACCACCGATACGGATACTGCCGGTCTGCGGTTCCCAGAAACGGAGTAACAGGCTGGTAATGGTTGTTTTACCAGAACCTGACGATCCGACAAGTGCCGTTACCGTTCCTTCGGGAACATGGAACGTGAGATTTTTCATCTCAAAACCTTCCTTCTCATAATGGAAATCCACTTTGTCAAAGGAAAGATTGAAATGGGTTGCTGTTTTCGGCTGTTCAGGATTGGTGATAACAGGAGCATTCAATAAATGGGAAATGCGTCCGTAACTATCTTTTACCTTGATGTAATTCAGCCAATGACTCTCCATATTGACAAAAGGTTTGTAGAATTCTTTTGAGACGATGATAAACATTAAATAAGCGAAAAGAGAAAGTTCCCCCTGCAGTGTCCACCAAAGACCGATTGTAGCCATCAGAGCGAAAGCCAATTCTATCAGGAAAGTGTATCTGCCCACACTCACAGCTGCCAAACGAGAAGTATTCTTACTGCTTTCTCCAAATTCACTGACAGAGTGGTCAAGTCTGTCACGGAACATTCCTTTTCCTCCAAACACTTTCAAAACCGGAATGCCCTTGACGTATTCTACAAAGAGGCTGACCATATCTGCCAGATTGTCCTGAGACTCTTCCTGTGCTTTCATTCCCGAGCGAATGCCCCGATACAGAGAAAACAGGGCAATAGGAAGAATGGCTACCATTGTCAATGCCATGCGCCAATCCACACAAAATAGTCCAATACCGAGTATTAGAGCTACAATGAAGTCGGCAGACATCCGTGTCCATAGATGTCCTACTACCATTTCCATATTATCAACGTCTTTGTGAATGATTGTACTTATCTCTCCCAGACGCTCATTGGTATAGAAGCCGAGTGAGAACATTTCAGTTTCAGTATGATTTTCTCGCGGATACGTTCCACAAGATCAAATCCGGCAAAATGCTTGCTCATATCGGCAATGGCATTGGATAGGGTTTTCAATACCAGCAGACCGCCAAGTAACCATGCTGCCGAAATGAAAGAGATGCTTTCTCCTTGTATATGACGGTCGATGAGAAACAAGACTGTGAGCATTATCGCCGTGCCGCAAAGGGCATAAACCACGAAAAACAGTGCGGAGATAATTAGATGCCGAACTCCGCGAGCGGTCAATTCATTCAGTATATTGCGTACCATTCTTATTCCTCCTCTTCTTTTAATTGCCATTTACTTACTTGCTCTTGCATCTCCGTCATATTGCGGTACAGAGAACAGTCTTTCATCAGTTCTTGGTGTGTTCCTTTTGACACAACCTGCCCTTTGTCCATCACAACAATACGCTCCATATCCTGAATAGTATTGAGACGGTGAGCAATGGTAATGACGGTCTTGTTGCGCTGCAATTCATCAAGAGCTTCTTGGATTAGTTTCTCATTCTCTCCGTCCAATGCGGCAGTGGCTTCATCGAGAATAACTATTGGAGAGTCTTTGAGCAACATTCGGGCAATGGAAATACGCTGTTTTTCTCCGCCAGAGAATTTTATGCCGGCTTCGCCTGCCAGCGTATCATAACCATTCGGCAAGCCCATGATAAAATCATGAATACGAGCACGCTCTGCTGCCATTTCCACTTCCTTTTGTGTGGCGGTAGGTCTTCCAATACGGATATTGTCCCGAATACTTGTGTTAAAGAGAAAAACCTCCTGCTGTACCATCGAAAAATAATCAGCGATGTTACGTTCGGAGAGTTCCGTAATATTCTCTCCTCCCAATCGGATAGTACCTGTTTGGGGGTGCCAGAACCCCATCATCGAACTTGCCAGCGTGGTTTTTCCCGACCCTGACTCGCCGACGATAGCAGTATGGCTTCCTCTCGGAAATTGAAGACATACATCTTTCAGCACATTGTCTTTCTTGTTTGGATAGGAGAATGTAACATGCTCAAAACAAACATCCGTTTGTGTCGTATCCGTTTCTTGTCCGCCGTGTCCTTTGTCTGTACCTCTGTGATGGACTGCACTTTTGCCAACGACTGACCATAGATGATTCGGAAATGTTGGAATGTAGCCAACTTAGCAAAGGAGGACGAGAACAATCCGCCCAATATCAAGGCAAGGATAAAACGAGCTACAGTTAATTCGCCCGAACTCATCATCCATAGTCCAATAAGAGTCATTACCACGATACCACCTTCCAAGAACATCGTTATCAATGTCATGGGAACGGTAACGCTAAACATGCTCCGCTTTACCCAACGGATGTAGTCGCGCATACCACCAAGTACCTGTTCCGTTCTGTTTTCCTCGTTACTGAAGGCTTTGATTACCGATATGGTAGCCACATATTCCAAAAGGTCTTCCGACATTTTTTGCGTACTTTCCATAAAGTGTTGAAAGCTCTTTCCCCAAAGTGTTTTGACAGCCATTTGCAGAAGAAATGCCACAGGCAAAAGAGAAATGAGCGACAGCCCCAAACGCCAGTCTAACACCATAATGATTACCCAGAGTAAGACTGGAAAAAGCGTAGCCGAAAGGATTTCGGGTAATCCATGTGCTAAATAAATTTCAATTTGTTCCACATCGTGGTTAATAATATTCACCAAGTCGCCAACTTTCCGTTCTTGAAAGAAACCGAGCGGCAAGCGTTGCAGATGACTTATGATACGCAACCTCAATCGTGTAAGGGCATTGTAAGCCGACCGGTGTGCGCGCCAAATCGAGGTTCCATAGAATACGCCTCTAAGCATTGCCAACAGTATCATTATTCCTCCAATACCCCAAACTATTATGGGAGAGAGTGTACTATTCATCAACTTGTCAACCGCCCACACTACAAGCAGTATAGGGAGTGTGCCTAAAATAAGGTGCAATATAACCACAACATTGGAGAGCAGGCTACGGCTCTCCCGTTCCTCATCAAGGGGTCTGACTTTTTGTTTATCCATATATGTGTCGTTTGATCTTTTCTGCTGCAAAAGTACGGCAACAAACAGGGATAAAATAACCCCGATAAGCATTATACTGCCCCAAAACAACAATTTGCTCGCATATAAACACAATAGGGGTATAAGCGTGGATAATAGGGTTATTTATTTGCTCGGCAGGTAAGTATCTTTGCACAGAATCTCACAAACAAATATGATATGTCAATCAGCTCAATAGTCCATTTATACAAAAGAATGCTCATTGTCGGCTTTCTATCGTTGTGGTCTTTTCCTATATTTGCCCAACTGCAACCAACAGAAATAAAAGTTATTAATGCAGAAAATGGGAACAGTATAGAATTTGCCACCGTACAATGGAAAGGTTTGAATGCTCCAACGTACACGAATAGTACGACTACAAACAGGAAAGGTATTGCAAAACTAAGTGCATCAAGTAATCAAAAACTTATGCTTATGGTAAGTTATGTCGGTTATCAGACCATTACCGATACGATTACTGCAAATGGGAAGCGTTATACCATAAGACTACTCCCGGAATCAACAGAGCTGGCAGATGTAGTCGTAGTAGGAAAAACAAGAGCACAAATACTCAGAGAGTCGCCTGAAGCAGTTTCTGTAATAAATGCAAAAGAACTTCAAGGCAGATCTATTTCGTTAGAAACCGTTTTGAATAAAACCATAGGTTTGAAAGTCGGACAGACTGGTGGCTTGGGGAGCAGTTCGAGAATTATTGTTCATGGATTGGAAGGAAACCGCATTCAAATCTTATGGGACGGAATACCAATGAGTACTTCTGACGGGGCTTTTTCTCTTGATGAAATTCCGATAGACATTATAGAAAGAATAGAAGTCTATAAGAGTATCATACCCGCCCGTTTCGGATGTGATGGATTGGGGGGGGAGCCGTCAATATCGTTACTAAAGAGTTTAGTACGGATTATTTAGATGCCTCGTATGAATTCGGATCTTACCAAACACACAAAGGAAGTGTCTTCTCTCGCAAGAATTTTCCAAAGAGTGGCATTCTACTCGGTGCGGGAGGTTATTATACATCTGCAAAGAATGACTACTCTTTCAGAGTTCCCGAGAGAGAAAATCTGTTAGTAAGACGTGACCACGACCGTTTTCGTTCGTATATGTTGAAGGGAAAAATTGCTTTCACGAAACTTTGGCTCGATGAGATTAGTACCGAGTTCGGGTATTACAATCGTTTCAATGAAATCCAAGGTATCTTAAAAAACATACAACATGCCGAAAACAAATCAGGAATGTTTATGTTGGAAAACAAATTGATAAAAAGCGGAATGCTGAACGACCGCCTTAACTTTGAGTCCCATTTCTCCCTTTCACATACAACAAACAATTTTGTGGATACGGCACGAGTTAATCACGATTTCGAAGGAAACATATATCCGAGTCCGAATGGACAGGGAGAAACAGGGGATGTTCCTCACAACTCAAATGACAAAGGCTTGGAAATCAATGAACGTATCAATTTTGATTACAAGTTGTCCGCCAATCACAGTTTGAATCTGAACACACTTATTAACTACGCCAGAAGACAACCGAGCGACAACATTGCAAGTCAGCATGCAGGTTTTGTTATCGGAGGATTTCCCAGTAAAAAGACCAGTTTCATTTCGGGGTTGACTTGGGAGTCAAAACTCTTTGATAAGAAACTGACGAATATGCTCTCCGCAAAGTATTTCCACCTCCATTCCGAGATAGAAGATTTGACTTCATACGAGATGATTGAGGCTCCGAAGAAAAAGAACAATACGACCTCACAAATAGGCTGGATAGAGGCAATAAAATACGAACTCTTCAGAGGTTTTCACTTGAAAGCATCTTACCAGCGGGCAATACGCCTTCCCAATTCACAAGAACTATTCGGTGATGGTATCATCACCTTTCCTGCAGCCGGATTGAGACCAGAGAAAAGCCACAACTTCAATCTGGGGTTCTTAATAGACAAAAATGATGTCCTCGGATTATCGCGATTGCAGTTTGAAGTGAACAGCTTTTATATGCAGGTAAGCGATATGATAAAACTGATGAAACAACACATGGCAGCCGGATATGTAAACGCAGAAAAGGTACATATTAAAGGTATAGAAACCGAAATAAAATTGGACATATCGCCAACGGTCTATGCCTACGGAAATCTAACTTATCAGGATGTGCGTGATGTCTTGAACTATTTACCCGGTACCCAAGCCCCCAATCCGACAAAAGGATTGCGACTACCGAACATTCCCTATTTGTTCGCCAACTTCGGGGCGGAGTATCACAGCAACCGATTATTCAAGAATTGGTATGTCAAGGCTTTCTGGGACGGCAAATTTACTGAGGAGTTCTTCTACTTCTGGGAACTTACCGAATTACAGAAACGACGTATTCCCCGCAGTTTCGTCAATGACATAGGGCTATTGTTGACCTACAAAAGCAAATATTCCGTAGCCTTGGAATGCCATAATATAATGAACAAAGAAGTTTGGGACCAATTCCGCCAACCATTGGCAGGACGGACACTTCACCTCAAATTCAGATATGTCTTCTCAAAAGGAATTTCTAATTTAACAAATATAAAAAGATGAATACAACTATTTTCAATCGTATAGCTTTTTCTGCTATGCTGGTCGGCTTCATAGGGCTGACATCTTGTAACAAAAATGATGAACCTACGCCTACTCCTCAAGAGGTTCAGCAACATTTCACCTTTGTGCATTATGTGGACAAAAGTGCTTATGTAGGGACATTCAGTGATTTGACTCCTCAAGCAACCGACAATAAGAAAGCATTTGAATTCGGGTTCGGTTGCTATCTCTTTGCTAAGGGTAATACAGTGCTTGTACCCGAAGGGAAATTCGGGGATAAGATACATAAGTTTACAAGAGGTGTCCATGGAGAACTGATAAAAGCAGGTACTATGACATTTGAACAGATGGCTCAACCCGGAGAAATTAACTTCGTTGATGAACAGCGGGCATACGTTGCTTTGCACGGACGTGGAAAAATTGCGTTAATTAATACTTCAACATTGCAAAAGGAAGATGAAATTGACCTCTCGTCTTATGCGGTTCAAGACAACAATCCTGATCCCGGCTGTAATGTCATCCGTGATGGAAAGATGTATGTTGCCCTCAATCAGCTCAATTCGCCTCATACCTCCGTACCGGGTACTGGAGCAGAGGTAGCTATCATTGACCTCAAGACGAAAAAGACTGAAGTTATCAAAGATAACCGCACAAGTGTTGTAGGATTGTTCCGCCATTCTGACGCATTCATAGACGAGCGGGGGGACATCTACTTTTACAGTGCGGGCAACAACTTCAATGTTGCCGATAAGGAAGGTTTCCTGCGTATCCGCAAAGGAAGCGACAAATGGGATAGCGATTATCTGTTCAACCTATCGAAGACAACCATAAAAGGAATAGGTAAAACAGGGCAGTATATGATTAAGTCTTTCTATGCAGGTAATGGTATTGTGTATAGTTGCGTGAAAGTAACGGATACAGAATTTGGAATACTCAAGAAAGACTTCCAACCTGTGAAATCGACATTTGGAACAAAACCATCGAAAAACTTGATTTGCCAATGACCGACAGCAATGGCTCTTTTGCTATAACTCGCTACAAGGACTTCATCGTCTTTGGAATGATATGTAACAATGGTACGGGGTATTACACCTACAATACCAAGACAGGCGAATGCTCGCAAAAACCAATTGTTACTGCCATAGGAGTTCCTTCAAGTTTAGTCGCATTTGAGTAAACTCTCATTAAAAACATTTCTCATGGAGCTATTGGTTCTTTTTTGAGAGTAATACGGATAAAAACTTGCAATAATTCAAGTTTTTATCCGTGTTTGTTTGTAACTTTGCAAAAAGACATGATAAAATGACCATAGAATTTTGTGCAATCAATAAGCCTGAAGATTGGATGGAAATGGTTGCCGAACAATTTGGCACATCAGTAATAAACGATGGATTTACCATTCCTTCTTCTATTGGTAGTGGATTCTTCAAACAATATTATCCTCTGCCATGGCTAACATTGACTTATATCAGTTTCGTAGCATACGAGCCGATAACTATGATACGTCGCTCAGTAGAAAACTCGAAATGGATTCCTGTCATGTTCTATATCAATGAGCATAAACACGAGCAGATAATTGGAACAAGTACAAAAACGGTCGGAGTGGACACGCTCGATGGCATTTTCATGCCTTCAAGTAGCATCCCGACTGAGTGGAGTTTTCCTCCAAAGAAACGATACGAAAATATTACACTGACTTTCAATAAGGATTGGATTGAAAAGATTGATGCAGCACATGAAACCTATATCGGTCGGCTTCTCCAATCGGACAAGGCTTTTTATTTGTTTGAGACCATTACACCTGCAATGCAACAGGTCTTGGATAACATTAAGTCTATAACTGAAATCGACAATCCTTTTTCAACGCTTCATTTGCATGGAAAAACTATGGAATTACTGACAATGTTCCTTGAAAAGCTCGAAAAACGTTCGGAAGTAAAATCTCTTGCCAACCTAAACTTGAATGATGTTGAATCAGTATTCCGTGTTCGTCGCCAGATTCTTCAAAGTCTCAGTAATGTACCGAGTATTCCCGAATTGGCGCGTGAAGCCAATATGAGCAGTTCCAAATTACAAAAGTGCTTCAAGCAGGTTATTGGAAAAGCCATCGCAGAATATGCCCTATCCGAAAAGATGAAATGGGCAAAACGACTGCTTTCCACTCGCCTCTACTCGGTGTCAGAAGTAGGCTATAAAGTTGGATATACTAACCTCAGTCATTTCACAGAGGCTTTCTGCAAATATCACAGGATGAAACCTAAGCAATATCTTGATTCATTATAAGTTTTACACAAATATTACTTGCATTTTGAGGGTTATTTTGCCCTAAACAATCTTTCGAACTTAGCCTGCAAAAACATCAGGCAATGAAAATAACGACATTTAAGTTTCATTTTTTTGCCGGAGTAACAATTTTATCATTGTCTTCTGGTATTTCTGTTTATTATTTAGTCGAACTCTTGTATGCTCTCGACACCTGCAATTGTATCAGTAATGGAGAAATTGGTATGGAGGAATTGGCACACACACTCTCTGAAATCTTCGGAGTGGAGATAAAGAACTGCTACAACGTATATATGAATATAAAGCATCGCAAAGATGACAGTCGCACTTATTTTCTTGACGAACTCCGTGAAAAAATCAATAAGCGGATGGTGGGGAGCGACCTGAAAGGCGGCAAGTTCAAGAAGTAGTAAATCAAAAGAGGGTGTGTACATTTTGACACACCCTCTTTTAAGTCTTTAACACTGCTTTTTTCTCTTTATCCCAAGCAACTCGTTTACTCGTCTAATTTGTTAACTATGTTACTTTGTTTTCCTCGCAAGCAACTTGTTAACTTGTCTACTTTTTAACTTGTCTACTCGTTCACCATGTTACTTTATCTTCCTCGCAAGCAACTTGTTTACTTGTCTACTTTTTAACTTGTCTACTCGTTCACCATGTTACTTTGTCTTCCTCGCAAGCAACTTGTTAACTTGTCTACTTTTTAACTTGTCTACTCGTTCACCATGTTACTTTGTCTTCCTCGCAAGCAACTCGTTAACTTGTCAACTCGTTCACCATGTTACTTTGTCTTATTACTCAAGCAACTTGTTTACTCGTCCACTCGTTTACTTGTCTACTCGCCCATCTACTTCTCCGGATAAACGAGATTGGCATCGGTGATATTGTCCAGCACCTCGGTGAGGAACTTACGTGACTCCCACTTCGCCATAGGCAGGTCGTGGAGCAGGTAGTTACCACAGTCACGTGGAGCAGCACCGGGGATTTCACCCTCGAAGTCGGCAACGAATTGGAAGGTGCGACGCATGAGATCGACAATCTCTTTCGACTCAAGGTCGCCACGAAGGATGAGATAGTTACCAGTCAGACAGCCCATTGGACCCCAATAGATAACACGATCTTTCCACTCGTCATCATTGCGGAGGAAGGTGGCAGCCAAGTGTTCAATAGCGTGGATAGCACCGACGTGCAACACTGGCTCACGATTTGGTTCTTTCATACGGATGTCGAAGGTGGTAACGGTCTCGCCACCCACTTCGTCCTTACGACTCACATAAATGCCACGCAGCAAACGCTCGTGGTCAATGGTAAAGGAAGGAATCTTATTCATAATTCTTATTTAATTCAGAATTCATAATTCAGAATTCATAATTCAAAATTCATAATTATGATTACTATTATAATTCAAAATTCATAATTCACAATTCATAATTCATGTTTAATTCACAATTCATAATTCAAAATTCATAATTATGATTACCACTGTTAGCTTCAGTTTATTGCCACAAGTTGCTTGTAAACTTATAAACTCGTTATTTACCTATTAAGATTATCGATATTAGCTTCAGTTTATCCACGAACTTTAGATTATACGTGGGGAGAGGTAGCTAAAAGGAAATCTAATCATTTGTGGGGATTAAGTGGACGAGTAAATGAGTTGCTTATACCTATAAACTCTGCCCACATCGGTAATCATAATTATGAATTTTGAATTATGAATTATGAATTAAAGAAGGATTATGAATTGCCTCTATAAAGTGCCTTGTTACCTCAAAGCTGCCGTTGGCGATGCGCTCCCAGAAGTCGTAGTACTGGCTGGCTTTATTGTCTTTGAGCGGAACATCGCTGATGACACGGAAGGAGACGAAGGGAGTTTGATAGATGTGGCAGACCTGCGCAATAGAACAACTCTCCATGTCGACAGCTGTTGCCTCTGGGAAGTGGTCCATGATCTGTTGCATCTTCTCACGTGAGTTAACAAACCACTCGCCACTGACGGTCAGTCCTGCCTTGACATGCAGGTCCTTACAATCAGGTAGGTTGTTCAACGACAACGCCTTTTCAATCAACTCAGCAGGAGCCTTGAAGCGAGCAGGCATACCGATAATCTGACCATAAGCCACCTCATCTCCACAGTAGGCATCGTGGTAAGCACACTCCGTTGCCACCACCACATCAGTAACCTCCAATGAAGTGTCGGCTCCACCTGCACAACCACTTGAGATAACAAGGTCAGGGTGGTAATGATTAATCATCTCTACAGCACCGATGGCAGAGTTTACCTTACCGATACCACACTGCTGCAGAATGATTTCCTTATCTCCCAACTGTCCCGTAACGAAGTCTTTATGATTAAAATGTTTCGTCTCGGTGTTGGAAAGAATTGCTTTAAGTTGCGCGAACTCTTTGTCCATCGCAACGATGATTCCTATTTTCATACTGCAAAGGTACGAAAAAGTTACAAGTTGGATATTGTAAGTTCTTAGTTTTTTGTAACTTTGCAGAGATTAATCATTTGTCCGACATAAGCAAAATTAAATAAAAATGAAAACTTGGAAAAGATTTCTACCCGATGTACTGGTAGTCGTGTTGTTTGCGGTCATCTCGTTCGCTTACTTCTTCGTTCCGGTCACTCAGGGTAAGATTCTCTATCGCCACGATGCCTCAGCAGGTGTCGGTTCGGCACAGGAAATGACAGAGTATCAGAACCGTACTGGTGAGGCAACACGCTGGACAAACGCCATCTTCGGTGGTATGCCTACCTATCAGATGTCACCCTCTTATCAGTCAACAGACGGACTGTCGCAGGTGATGAACGCTTACCACCTTTGGTTGCCCGACAATGTATGGTTTCTTTTTGTCTATCTCTTAGGCTTTTATATTCTGTTGCGAGCCTTTGACTTCCGACAGTCGTTGGCGGCATTGGGTAGTATCATGTGGGCTTTCTCGTCCTATTTCCTCATCATCATTGCTGCCGGTCACCTCTGGAAGGTAATGGCATTGGCTTATCTTCCACCAATGATTGCCGGTATTGTCTTGGCTTATCGAGGACGTTACTTGTCGGGATTCATCGTGACGGCTATCTTCACCGCCTTTGAGGTGAAAGCCAACCACGTGCAGATGACATATTACTATCTCTTTATCGTCCTCTTTATGGTCATTGGCTATCTCGTTCAAGCCGTTCGCCAGAAGCAACTCGTGGGTTTCCTCAAGGCTTCGGGCGTATTGGCTGTAGCGGCATTGATTGGTATATTAATCAATCTCTCAAGCCTTTACCACACATGGGAGTATCAGAAAGAGAGTATGCGTGGCAAGAGTGAGTTGCTGAAGGCTGATGGCGCGAACCAGACAAGCTCTGGTCTTGATCGCGACTATATCACCCAGTGGAGTTATGGTATTGATGAGACGATGACCTTACTCGTACCTGATGCAAAGGGTGGTGCGAGTGTTCCATTGAGCCAAAGCAGTACGGCTATGTCGAAGGTTGACCCACAGATACAGTCAATGATTCCACAGCTCTATGACGCTTTCCCACAGTATTTCGGTACACAGCCGGGTACGAGCGGACCAGTTTACGTGGGTGCCTTCGTGCTTTTCCTCTTCATCTTAGGACTTTTCGTGGTGAAGGGTACGATGAAGTGGGCACTCTTAGCAGCCACCATCCTGTCCGTTCTCCTCTCATGGGGCCATAACTTCATGGGCTTTACCAACTTCTTCCTCGATTACATCCCGATGTATGCGAAGTTCCGAACGGTGGCAAGTATCCTTGTTATCGCTGAGTTCACCATCCCGCTCTTGGCAGCACTGACCTTAAAACGCCTTGTTGACGAGCCTGAACTCTTAGGACAGAAGATGAAGTATGCTTATATCAGCCTTGGTTTGACAGCGGGTGTAGCCCTTTTAGTGGCTGTATTCCCAGACATGATGGGTCCGTTTGTCAGCGATCAGGAACGCCAGATGATTAATAGTATTCAGGGCATGGACAGCAATACAGCAGGAACAATCCTCGCGAATGTCTCTGCGATGCGTGCTGCAATGGTCAGCTCTGATGCTTGGCGTTCGGTTATCGTTATCCTCATCGGCTTTGCGCTGCTCTTCGCTTATAAGATGAAGAAGCTGCGTGCCGACTATATGGTGGCTGGTCTTTTGGTGCTTTGCCTCGTTGATATGTGGCAGGTGGATAAGCGTTACCTCAATGACGAGATGTTCGTACCAAAGAGTGAGCGCGATATGCCACAGCAGCCAACAGCAGCCGACCTTGAGATTAATAAGGACAAGAGTCTCGACTATCGTGTGCTGAACTTCGCTTCTAACACGTTCAACGAGAACGAGACTTCTTACTTCCACAAGAGTATCGGTGGTTATCACCCTGCTAAGCTCCGTCGTTATCAGGAGATGATCGATGCTTACATCGCTCCAGAGATGCAGAAGACGATGCAGGCGATTGCTGCTGCAGGTGGTAATATGCAGGCGGTTGATGGTGTGAAGACCTTCCCTGTATTGAATATGCTGAATACGAAGTACTTTATTCTTCCACTGCAGGGTGGCACAACGGCACCAATACAGAACCCATATGCACAGGGCAACGGCTGGTTTGTCAATAAGCTCAACTATGTTGACGATGCCAACGCTGAATATGCTGAGGTGGGTAAGATTGACGTGCGCCATGAGGCGGTAGCCGATAAGAAGTTTGAGGCGGCTTTAGGTCAGGCGAAGGCGAACGACTCTACTGCAATCGTGAAGCTCGATAAGTATGAGCCTAACAACCTGCAATACACTGTCAACTCAAAGAATGGTGGTGTGGTCGTCTTCTCCGAAATCTACTATCCTGGTTGGACAGCCACTATCGATGGTCAGCCTGCAGAACTTGGTCGTGTGAACTACATCCTCCGTGCTGTGAGCGTGAAGCCGGGTAAGCATACCGTAGTCCTCGACTTCCACCCAACAAGTATCTCTACCACTGAGACCATCGCTTACATTGCGATTGTTATATTGCTCTTGGCGATTGCGGGAGCAGGGTATATGGAGTGGAGGAAGAAGTAGAAGAAGCCCAACAGCCAACACCCAAGCAGCCCCTCCCCCGTCCCCTCCCCCATAGGGAGGGGCGTGATTAGCGCGATACCCCTTAGTATTTCTGAACTTGTGGTCACTGACAGAAGGGGAGTTAGGGGAAAGGACGAGGAAATTCCCCATAAAGGATGAAAGCTGGAAGATAAAAAAGGATAAGACTGAATACCCCTCGCAAGTATATTGGCTTACGAGGGTATTCCGTTTAAATCGAAGAGTGTTTAGGGCATAGGCTTTATATACTTTTATTGTATAAGGCTTATTGCGTTCTTCACCTTTTATATATATTGTAAAATAAGGATAAGAAGAAAATTATGAGACAACGAGTTGAAAAGAAGCTAAACCAGCATTTGATGCTACCGATAAAGCTGTTTATGGGTAGGGAGAAGTCAGGAGGTATCGTTCTGATTCTCAGTGTCACCTTAGCAATGCTATTGGCAAACAGCAATATTGCTGAGAGCTACTTCCATTTCTTTGAGCAGGAAGTAGGATTTATCGTCAACGGAGAGCCTTATCTGAATTATAGTCTGCACCATTGGATTAATGATGGCTTAATGGCTATGTTCTTCTTTGTGGTCGGCTTAGAGTTGAAAAGAGAATTTATCGGAGGCGAACTGGCTGACATCAGAAACACCATTCTACCTATCGGCGCAGCAATAGGCGGTATGATTGTACCTGCCTTGATATTTTTAAGTCTGAACATAGGTACCCCACAAACGATGGGATGGGGTATACCGATGGCAACTGACATTGCTTTTGCCTTAGGAGTAGTATATCTTTTGGGCGATAAAGTACCCGTATCGGCAAAGGTTTTCCTTACAACGCTTGCCATAGTAGACGACCTTGGGGCTGTGCTTGTCATCGCCTTCTTCTACACTTCCGAACTCTCTATTGCGAGTTTGCTCTTTGGTTTGTGCTTTCTTGCAGTGATGTTTATAGGAAACAGACTCGGTATCAAGAGCCTATTCTTCTATGCCGCACTCGGTATCGGTGGTGTATGGGTAACCTTCTTGCTGTCAGGAATCCACGCAACGATTGCTGCCGTACTTGCTGCCTTTATGATTCCAGCCGATGCAAAGATTAACGAGTCGGTCTATCTCAAGCGTATGAAGAAACTGACAAGACGTTTCGAGAAAGAGGAACCTAACGAGGTGAGAACCTTGGAGGAGGGACAGGTGGACGTGCTGACACATATACAGCACGACACCGAGATTGCAATTCCCTTGCTACAACAGCTTGAACACAAGATGTCACCTATCGTTACCTTCTTGATCATGCCTATCTTTGCAATTGCCAATGCTGGTATCAGCTTTACGGATTTAAGTCTATCTGACATCTTCTCTACCCACGTAGCACTCGGAGTGACATTGGGTCTGCTCTTAGGAAAACCGATTGGTATTATCGGAGCAACTTTCTTAATGGTAAAAATGCGTTGGGCAACCCTTCCAAGTGCCATCACTCGTCGCACACTGCTGGGCTTAGGTATGCTTGCCTCCATCGGCTTCACCATGTCGATGTTCATCTCTACCCTCGCCTTCACCGACGAACTATTGATGACACAAGCAAAATTGGGTATCTTCCTCGCCTCCATCTTAGGCGGAATAGGTGGGTATGTGCTGCTGAATAAGAAAAGTAAGTAAAAACAAGAAAACAAGAAAACAAGAAAACAACTGGCCCCTCCCCCTTGCCCCTCCCCCGTAGGGAGGGGAGTGATTACCGAGATACCCCAAGGATTCTCCAAACTCGTAACCGCTGATTTAAGAGAAAGAGGGGCGTAAACAGTAAGACTTCTTTTATAGAATCATAAAAACAGAGTAACAAGCTAATTTGTTGCTCTGTTTTTTTAGACTTTATAACAAGCAACTTGCTAACCCGTCTAACTTATCAACTCGTCAACTCGTCAACTTCGTAACACAAAAACGAATTTACTCTTTATCATAGAACCTTCAAGAACTACTAATTTCTCTAATTGCACGAATCCTTATTATTAAATTATTGCTGTCCGGTAAAACTTAAATAACATATAAATCCTTGCGGAATTGTCTTTATATAGGTAATTCCGCATTCTTTTTTGAAATCCAAGCCCCCTAATCAAATAAGTCAAGTTCTTTTGGTGGTGAATTTGCCTTTTCAGCTATTATGATGAGTTCATCATTTTGTGGATTTTCCATAAATGAGATGAAATCAGTGTAATACATCAGTGTGAGCCTCAGCATGGTTACCAGCTGCGAGAAGGATACGTGTCTTTTTATCATTCTGGAGATAACGGTACAAAGCAGATTGGCAATGAGTACCACCCATGTCTGTATCTGTATGGCATTTACACTGTCACCATAGAAGAAATGCAGTGGGAAGTTCTGTTTGAGCTGCTTGTAAAGGGACTCTATAGCCCATCTTCGCTTGTAAATCTCCTCAAGGTCCTTTACATCAAGCTCAAGGTTATTGGTCAACAGGACAACTGACTTATGTGAGTTGTCACTCCACAGTTCCACTCGTCTTGCCTGGTGTCTTATCTCCCCCTTCTCAAAGACAATCTTCTTGTCTGTATGTGTAACCAATCCATCAGGGCTTACATAGGTTACTGAGGACAACTCCGTATAGGTGAGATTCTTCTTCATCTTGGTCACATAGCATACCCCTTCCTCTGTAAGTCGCTGGAACTGTGCATAATCAACGTATGCTCTGTCCATGGTAAGGGTAGCATCCTTAGGAAGATGCACTTCTTTAAGTAGATAATGATTATGTGTGGCGGCAGAGGTAAGCTGTACGACCATGGGAACGCCAACATGATACTTCATCACCGTATGAACCTTCATACCGCCTTTCTTCTTACCACTCTTGGGGTGTCTGCCTACACCCTTGAGTATGTTGTCAAAAAGGGTAATCGTAGTTGAATCCATCATATACAGAAGCTTTCCCATGTCTTCTGTTCACCTTTAGGGCGGCTGTCCGATAAAAAAGAACCATAACGCTCTAAGAGGTACGCATAAACGCTTGCAAAGAACTCTTGTGGGCGACGCTTGTTGGCATCAGCAAGCGTACTACGACGGACGACATAGTCGATGCCAAGATGATGCAGTTTGTTTACTTCAGCCTTCATGCCTATCTCCACTTCCCGAAGAGAATCAAAGTGTTTGAAAACACCGAAAAGCATTATGACAAGGTGAGTCCACCCATCAAGACGCTTTACATAAGCTTCACTTCGGGGTGTTTCAAGGCTGATTTGCTTGATTTGTTGCTTATCGAGTAATTTTATTACCTGATTATAGACCGGCTGTCCGATAAAATGTGTACTTTTGCCCATGTTATTGAAGTTTTATCGCAGAAACAAAAGTAACAAAAAGGGCTGAAATCCAAATACGGATTTTAGCCCTTAACTTTTATATGTGGAAAAGGTTTACAGGACAGCAATATTATTAAATAATTCGTGTCATTTGTGTAATTCGTAGTGCTTTATTAGTAGTTTACAAGTTAATTGTAGCGATAAATCCCAGTTAACATCGGTTATCATAATTATGACGTACTGATGAGAACTTCATTCGAATAATTCTGAATTGTGAATTATGAATTATGAATTATAGCAGTAATCATAATTATGAATTGTGAATTATGAATTTTGAATTAGATATATATTTATATAATCCTGCGACAAAAAAGTGTAAAGTTTAATTATTTCAGCAATATACCTATTTGTCGCAGATCAGCAAACAGCCTCAACCGAAGAAAGTTACTAATTTGTCGCGCTACTCCACAATCATTTGATTTACATAACATTACAAAGGTAGAAAATCAAACAAAAAACAGTAGCAAACAAATTAGTAACGATGAAAACACAAGAAAAAGAACACAAATATGACATATTTGTAAAGAAAAGAGAAAGATAAGGAAACAAACCTCCTTATCCGTCTCTCCACTCCTCCCTATCCGTCGGACAATCAGGAAAAAGACTCCCTTTTTGTCGCACAGAAGCTACTTCGCTGTCGGGGACAACCTCCCATGAAGTCGCACGTAACCTACATATACGTCGCCTATTTTCAGCGTAAGCACCTGTACTTCAAATATATAAGAGTGCCTAACTAAGTCTTAAAAAGTGACTGACAATGATTGTCTAAGTCCAAGACTGGAGTTTATGGGAGGAGTTTTACATACAAGAACTGACGCCCAACGTGGTTGCTAACGCTGTGAGTACGGTAACGAGAATATGCAGGATATTCTTCCAAATAGGTTTAATCATAACGTCTAAATAAATTAAAAGTCCAATCGTCAAGCAGATCACACTGCCGTCCCCTCTTGTTAACGGCATTGTATCCGAGCCGATTTGGACTAAAAGTGAATACTAAAGGTTCTTCCGAAATATGGGGTAATAGGCACACGGAGTCACAGAGGCGACGGAGGTAACGCACAATGTTACGGAGGTGCCGACGGCACAAAGAGCGACGGAGGTATAGTTTACAGATTCTTGACAATTATTTTTGGATAAACACTTTGTATTTAAGCTAATAGAATTGGCAAACAAGCTCCGTCACTCTATGCACCAACGGTGCCTCCATAACATTGTATTTACCTCCGTTCTCTCCGTGACTCCGTGTGACATTGCTTCAAACTCTAAACACAAGTGGCAAAACTTATCACCCAACATTCAACACCCAACACCCTATCCCTCTCGCTCATCAGAAGCCAATATGTTTCATCCTTACAATGCCATTGTTTCCTAATAAGCGATTTAGGGTAAACGGAGAGCGGAGGGGCGCAAACTTGGCACTCCCCCACGCTCATCTCTCAAACCAATCGACTACACGTGGCCCTCAGTAGTGGCAGTAGCCTCACCTGGCTCTGGACCAGCAGAAGGCTTATTCTCCTTCTTCTTGCCCTTGTTCTTCGCCTTCTCGGCAGCCTTAGGCGCATCATACTGCACAGCCTCCTGAATACGCAAACCGCTGATGAGGGTCTTCACACGACGCTTCATCGCATCGATAGTCACCGTTGGCGCGAAAGCACATGCGCACCGTAGATATCTCTCTGTGCGTTAAAGTCTTCCGCCTTCTGAACACCCTGTGAGTGAATACCTACGCGGAAAGTTCCCAATCCGTCGAGCTTCACACGGTTACCATCCTTGAGGACCTGATTCATCTCGAACACCAACGCACTGATGACAGCCAAGATGTCGGGCTCAGTTACGGTGCAACGCTCACTGATACGCAGAGCGAGATCCTTAACGCTAACAAGGTCGGGAGACACCGCACGGGCATACCAATAACCCTTGCGCTTGCTGTTCTTACGATTGTCCTGATACATACGAAATTTGATTGACATAACTTGAAAATTTAAAAAGTGAAACAAAGAAATTATTGAAATGAAAAAATGAAATCTTAACTCAATGCTCTAATAAGACAGAGGCAAATCCTCTCCGTGGCTCCACGCACGACGGTGCCTCCGTGACTTACATCGCTTTATTTTTATTACTCCTCCGTGTCCTCCTTTTCTCTGTGTGATACTACCTTAAAACTAAGTGGCAAACCAATTACTGAAGACCCTTCTTCCCACTCCTCATCGCCCTTGCCGTTCGCCAGTCCTCACCCCCTCCCCACAGAAAAAGAAGGGGGAGGGACAACTACCTAAAAGACATACTGCGACAAAAAAGTGTAAAAATATGTAAACGAGTAAACAAGTAAATAAATGAACACGTAAACAGATAAAAAGATAAACACAGAAATAACTAAAAACACAATAACGCAAAAACGTATAAAAATATAAAGGTAAAAGTCGGAAAACACAAAAACGTAAAAACATACTTCATCATAAACATAAACGATTAAAAATATGAAAAGATATTCACGTAAATAATTAAAATATTTACAGTCAGTAACTTAAAAAGTATTTCTCAGACTTTCGGCGACAAAAAAGTGAAATCTTTCACCGCCTTTTCTCCCCTATTTTGCCCCAAGAATTTGGTGTCTATTCTTCCCATTTCGCTTATAGCTGATGTGAATCCACCGCTTTTTTATCGAATCCTGTGGCTCAAGAATCATCTGATCGAAGTCCGTTTGAGAGAGAATTGCCGCATATTTCCGACACATTTCCAGTCCTGTGACATGAATATCCACCGCCTCACCCCGCATATGTTGCGAATGTTCAGCCCCATGAACAGCCCTATTCACAGCCTCACAGCGATAACCTCCCACGACTATCACACGTCCCACACGCCTTCTGAGCGGTTCTAAGACGCATCTACAAAGCTCCCGAAGGTTCTCTATCACCTCCTCTCTCGAAGCCTCTCCCGGCGCAGGATTCACCTCAGGCACATTCTTAATACCCATGCCCACCGCCTTTCCCGAGCGCAGCATCTCGCCCACCGTAAAATGTGGAGAGAGTCGCTCATCAAAATCTATTTCATTAGAATGACTATCGTTAATCATACACATTAATTATTATAGATTATTTGGTTCATTAAAACTCCGTTCGTCATCCCTTCATTCCTGATGACGATGCAAAGGTACAACACAAAAAAACCGATTCCAAGCAAGATATATGTAGTAATGTGAGTAGACAAAGTCAACTTAATTCAGAATTCATAATTCAAAATTCATAATTATGATTACTACTGTTAGCTGTGATTTATTGCAGCAAGCAACTTGTAAACTCGTCAACTTGTAAACTCGTCAACTACCCATATCATAAAGTTCAATGTTCAAACCTCAATATTCAAAGGTAAAGGTAATAGTCCAAAGCTAATACATGCTCTTTTGGCTTCGAGAAGATGCCTAATTGACTTGCAAAAGACGCCCTTTACGCCCCCTACTAACGCCCTTTTGAAGTCCAATTAAGCACCTTTTAAAATCATCCTTTACAACAACTTGATAATAACCAATTTACGCAGGCACTAAAACAACTCGCTTTTAAACCCTTTTCCTGCACTTTTCTTTGGAAATTATGTCAATATCCTTCTTTGCCTTTTAGATTAAATCTCACACAGAGCTACGGAGCTTACAGAGGTTTTATTTAAAGACACGTAGCACCTACGGTTTACGATAAAAAGAAAAGAGACTGTTACCTTTATCTGAAATTCAGAAAACCTTAGAGATGTAATAGATATCATCTCTAAAGTTCTATACTATTTACCAATTCACTACCCTATCTACAATTTTCTGCTGTTCGCTGGCAGTACGTCGCAGATAGATACGCGTTGTCTCTATGCTTTCATGCCCCATAAGATCGGCTAACAAAGCAAGATCATTGAAGCGGTCGAGGAAGTTTTTGGCAAAGCGGTGACGAAAGGAGTGAGGATAGACCACATCACGATTCAATCCATATTTCTCTGCAAAATGCTTCAGTTGTTGGGCTATCCCTCGTGTCGTAATCCGTTGTCCGAAACGATTGAGGAAGATATAACCCGATGATAGTTCTTTCTCTTTAATCCATTTAGTCGCTTCTATTCGTAAAGTCTTAGGTATATACAGCCGTCGAATCTTTCCTCCTTTAGAATATATATCAAAGTAGCCAATATTAACATGTTCAACTTTGATTTGAATAAGTTCACTGACACGTGCACCTGTAGCTGTTAGGAAACGAACAACAAAATACCACATAAGATTCTCTTCTTGTTGAAGCTTCTTTTTAAGAAAAGTATAATCTGCTTGACTAATTACATTTTCCAAAAAGGTGTGTTGTTGAACTTTAACTGATTTTAGACGAAGCTTAGACTTACCAGTATGTTCCAAAAACTTATTCAGGGCTTGAATACGAAGGTTTACTGTCTTAGGCCTAAACTGCTCAATAATATTAGCTTTGTACAAAAGCAAATTTCGCTTATTCAGCGTTTTGTGCTTTGAGAAGTAGTCATTGACAGCATAAACGTATGCTGAAATGGTATTCTCCGCCATGTTGCTCTCTCTGAGAGCTGTCTTAAATGATTCTACCATAATTGTAAATTTTAAATTCTGAGAATATTCTCTTATATTATGGTAGAACAACTTTCCCTAATTCCTATTATGAGAAGTTTGCCGATGGTAAGGTGGTCTGCATAGATGAAGAAATACCATTTGAGATACCTCTAACTTGGAGTTGGAGTAGACTATCCAATATAGTGCAGATAAATCCGAAAAACTATGTTGATGACGATAAAGAGGCTGCGTTTATCCCTATGGAAAAAATTGAAGCTACTTATCTTTCAAGCTATACATATACTGTTCGTAAGTGGAGAGAAATAAAGTCGGGTTATACTCATTTTGCCGATGGTGATGTAGCTTTTGCTAAAATAACACCATGTTTTCAAAATCGAAAATCAATGATTCTTAATAATCTTCCTAATGGTATTGGAGCTGGAACAACAGAACTGAAAGTTCTCCGCACTTATAGAAATACTCTTTCTGTAGAATATCTTCTTTTCTTTTTAGAAAGTCCTTATTTTGTAGAAGAAGCAGTATTCAAGGGTACAGCAAATCAACAACGTATAATTTCTGGTTATCTTGAAAATAAGCTTTTCCCATTGCCCCCACTAAACGAACAACGGAGTATTGCTGAAAAGATTAAAAAATCTATAGTAGCTGTAGAACAATATGGAAAAGTGCAAGATAAGTTGGAAGACCTGAATAATAATCTTAACACACTACTTAAGAAGAGTGTTCTACAAGAAGCCATACAAGGTAAACTTGTTCCACAAGACCCTAATGATGAGCCAGCATCTGTTCTTCTTCAACGTATTAAAGAAGAGAAACAAAGACTTGTTAAGGAGGGGAAGTTGAAAAAGAAAGACATTGTTGACTCTTTCATCTATAAAGGTGATGATAACAAGTATTATGAGCAGATAGAAGGAGAATCTGTCGATATAACAGAGGACATACCATTTGATGTTCCTGAAGGTTGGGTTTGGTGTCGGCTAAAGTCTATATGTTCAATTTTTACGGGAGCTACATTTAAAAAAGAAGACTCAAGAACTGATCAAAAAGGAATTAGAATACTACGAGGAGGTAATATTCTTCCATTTAAAATAACTTTCAACGCAGATGATATATTTCTTTCACCTAATTTTGTAAAGGAGAATATACTTCTTCAAAGAAATGATATTGTCACACCTGCAGTAACAAGCTTGGAGAATATTGGAAAAATGGCACGTATTAAAGATAATTTGGTAGATGTTACTGTTGGAGGCTTTGTTTTTATACTACGCCTCTATTATTCAAGCGATTGGCTATCTAAATATCTTTTAGCAGTTATGAGTTCGCCAACTATTATAGAATATATGAAATCAATCACCAATAAATCAGGACAGGCATTTTATAATATAGGAAAGGAACGGTTGGGTACAACATTGTTACCAATACCACCTCATTGTGAACAACAACGAATTGTAAACCAGATAGAAAAGATATTTAGTGAGATAAAGGGAAATTAATCCTTTATCTCGTTTACTATAATATCTATTTTACAAACGGGTCTTATTTGCTCTTGAAATTATAGACATAAAGTATAATAATTTTTTATGTGTATAGGAAGTTCATTTGGTATCACGAAGCCATCTGTCCTACCTGTTCATTATACTTGCTACGAATTCGTCAATTTTGGCTACGATCCTTTCTAATTCTGGTTGAGGTGGTAATGGTATAAGTATTCTTTACTTTTGCAATGCTTACACCTCCGATGATTCCTGTTTTGTTGCCGTTAAACATATCTATGAACGATGGCGATTGTAAATAGTAGTAGATATACCTCTCTATTCCCGCAAATGGAGAAAAACAGCAAAGTTTGTTCCCAAAACATACATCTTGATTTAACATCGCGATCTTTCTGCCTGCACTTCCACCCTCTATGCACATCAATATAGAATCTTTTGGAGCAATTCTAAAATCTTGTTCATATTTCCTCGGGATTGCAATTCCATTGTTATAGAAAACATTATTATCAAATCCAACATCCTTTGTTCCTATATAATAACGACCTACAACATTAGTATATTTTGCCTTTTTCTCAGTTTCGCTAATACTATTTCCTGTATATATATTAGCCACATAGGATAATCTTGTCCAGGCCCAGTTATTAGGTATTTCAAACGGGATTTCATCAGTTATATCAATAAGATTCTTTCCTACCTGCTCATAATACTTGTTATCATCACCTTTATAGATGAAAGAGTCAACAATGTCTTTCTTTTTCAACTTCCCCTCCTTAACAAGTCTTTGTTTCTCTTCTTTAATACGTTGAAGAAGAACAGATGCTGGCTCATCATTAGGGTCTTGTGGAACAAGTTTACCTTGTATGGCTTCTTGTAGAACACTCTTCTTAAGTAGTGTGTTAAGATTATTATTCAGGTCTTCCAACTTATCTTGCACTTTTCCATATTGTTCTACAGCTACTATAGATTTTTTAATCTTTTCAGCAATACTCCGTTGTTCGTTTAGAGGGGGCAATGGGAAAAGCTTATTTTCAAGATAACCAGAAATTATACGTTGTTGATTTGCTGTACCCTTGAATACTGCTTCTTCTACAAAATAAGGACTTTCTAAAAAGAAAAGAAGATATTCTACAGAAAGAGTATTTCTATAAGTGCGGAGAACTTTCAGTTCTGTTGTTCCAGCTCCAATACCATTAGGAAGATTATTAAGAATCATTGATTTTCGATTTTGAAAACATGGTGTTATTTTAGCAAAAGCTACATCACCATCGGCAAAATGAGTATAACCATACTTTATTTCTCTCCACTTACGAACAGTATATGTATAGCTTGAAAGATAAGTAGCTTCAATTTTTTCCATAGGGATAAACGCAGCCTCTTTATCGTCATCAACATAGTTTTTCGGATTTATCTGCACTATATTGGATAATCTACTCCAACTCCAAGTTAGAGGTATCTCAAACGGTATTTCATCATCTATGCAGACCACCTTACCATCGGCAAACTTCTCATAATAGGAATTGTCCTCACCTCGGTAAATGATAGATTCTTTCTTATCTTTCTTGATTTTCCCCTCCTTAATAAGTCTTGCCTTTTCTGCACGAATCTTTTCAAGCAGTACGGATGCTGGTTCATCATTAGGGTCTTGCGGTACAAGTTTTCCCTGTATCGCCCACTGAAGTATGCTATTTTTTAATTGTTTACCGTTCATCGTATTCCTATTAATTTAGAAGTCTTCGTCTTTCTTTTTCTCCTTCAGATAAAATTGATATAGCTTTTTCCCAATTTTATCTTTTTGGAATGTACGTTCATGATTCATAGGTGTCATAGACAAACGAATTTTGGCAACACCTTCATTCAAAACCTCAAGTTGCTGTGGAGTAATTCTAAATTGTGCTGTTGAACTAATTTCTGTTACAGGAATTACCATATTACCACTAATAAGACCTGCCGATTGGCTCCTATTTCCGATTACTATTCCTTTCAGTTCAAGATATTCGCCTGTAAATGTCTTAATCTTCATCGTAGGGTCATTAAGAAAAGTCATTCTGTCTGAGCTAACTGTCGCAACAATGGAGTACATTGTGTCCTGCTTCACCACACTATACTTCATATTGCAACCTTCGACTGCAAGCGCCTTATATGTATATCCGACAGTCTGTGCATTGGCCGTAAGTCCCCAACACAAACAAATCATGAGTAAAATCTTCTTAATAATCTTCATTGTCATTCTTTTTCTGTAATCTTCACCATTTATACCTAACTCTCCATTACTCATCGCATTAGCAATGTCAATTTTCAGTTCTTCATCATAATCGTTTCCAGACATGAATGCTGTCATTATTCTCAAGAGAAGGTCTTGATCAATATGCGAAGCGGCTACATGATAAACTATAGCTTCCAACTGGCGCATGAATTTGCAAGCCTCCCATGGGTAACCATTTTTATGAAGGAAATATGCTCCTAAAGTTAAGGCTATGCGTTTGTTCCCATCATTGAAATAATGACCTGAGCAGAACTTGAAGACCAGATAAGAGAGCTTTTCCGCAAAGGTCGAATAGTACATGTCATTCTGCACAAAGTCCAATGTGGCAAGTATGCCACCCTCATCTCGAACCCCTGTAAATCCTCCATCGCTGGCATCTATCATCTTACGATAGACCACCAATGATTCTTCATAACTGATATATTGTATCTCGTTATTCATCCTCTGCCTGTTTTAAGCGTTTGAGCACATCTTTATTGCTCTCCCAATATATGGTCGAAGTCAACAGACTGGTCTCCGATAAATCGTTCAAATTCCTCAGGAGTCACAGCTCTTAAATATTCGCCAATATTGCCATGATAGGCATCACGGAAACTGAAATCGCGCGAAGTCATTTTGGTTCTGGCGTCATTGAGATAAGGCTTCTGCATCGGATGTTCTGCCAGTTCTCCAACTATCCGTTCAACTTCCTCAATGGTAAGTTTCGCTTTACCGTTCTGTTTGCATTGTTCTTGTATCGCTGCGCCAACGCCATTCTCAAAAGACGAAATTACCAATAGAACCTCTGCATACAACGTATGTCGCACGTTATCTTTACTGTCAAGACGTAGTATTTCTCGGTATTCTTTCGCATTCTCCTTGAAAACTGCTTTGTAGATAAGATCTGTCACTTGGGCGTACTTGTATGTTTGGTGTCCTTGTACATATTGGCTGATTACCGATGTGAGATTCTTTCGATAATTTTCTTCTGTTATAGCTGCTGGAATATAATTAATATCCCTTCTGTTGATATACTTTGTCCCACCACCTGTTTTTTCATGTATTGTAGCAATAACCAAATCGAGAATCATACTACGCAATTTCTTTGCCCTTTCACTCTCTGTGAGCAGCATACCCATATTAAGGAATGCCCTGAAATTAAAAAGACCTAATTGGGTGGTTTTGCTCGCCTCATTAATAAGGTGAGCAAATTGTAACTTAAACTCTTTCAGTGATTTACCCTTACATAAAACATAGCCATTATGCTTTAGCTCATCACCATTAGAAGCAAGGTATCTATCAATGGTGGAAACATCTACACCATAAATTTCGGCAACCATTTTTTTTGTCAGCCAATATTCTCCTTCAAAGAGCATAAATGGAATATCAAGTTGCTCCTGTATCTTATTAATAGCAAAACGGTTGTTGAGTACGTTTTGGCGTTCAATATTTGAAACTGTCAAGTCTTTCATTGTCCGTCACATTAAAGTTGCTTATCTATATTGATTTCTATTCCTAAAATCTTCTGTATTTCCGCCAGCGTCTTATCTATCTCATCGTCAAGTGCCTTACGCTTCTTGAAATAGTTAGCAAGGAGTTCGGCAGGAGGGAGTATCTCTTCCTCATCCTTAGGGAACTTGCATTGATCGAAGTTGAAATCCATTTCAGACAATTCTTTGGCAGTAAAGCAGCGAGCTTTCTCTCCCAATTCATCCGAAGTTATTTCCTTACGATCGTTCCACCAATCACAGATAGGTTGGCAATGCTCCAATCTCATTGACTTTGTCTTGGAGAAATGCTTATACCCTTCTGGCATATCAAGACGATAGAACCATGTTTTATTGGTAGAGAAGCCTTCTTCAGCTCCCTCAGCTCGTTCATTATTGAAGAACAGGATATTTGTTGCGATACTGGTATAAGGTGCAAAGATGCTACCTGGCAAACGAATAATAGTGTGGAGATTAAAATCTCGAAGCATCTTTTGCTTGATAGCCAATTTTGCTCCATCCGTACCAAAGAGGAAACCATCAGGAACAATGACAGCTGCACGTCCATTAGCTTTCAGTCTATACATGATAAGTACCATGAATAGGTCTGCCGTTTCACTTGAACGAAATTCCATCGGGAAATTACTTTTAGAGGCAGCATCAGTACTTCCACCGTATGGCGGATTCATAGCTATCACGTTTACCTTGTCTTCTTCTTTGAAATCGGACATCTTTGTTCCCAGCGAATCACAATGGCGGATATTCGGAGATTCTACGTCGTGCAAAAGAAGATTAGTAATAGAGAGAAGGTAAGGTAGAGGTTTCCACTCCTGTCCAATAACAGCCTTTTGAAAGAGTCTCCTATCATCGGTAGTTTTCACTTGTTTCTGTAAGTAATTCAAAGCAGAAGTAAGGAATCCTCCAGTTCCCGATGTGAAATCGCCTACGGTTTCACCAAGTACAGGAGAAAGCTGCTGAATGATAAAATCAGTCAATGCACGAGGAGTATAGAACTCTCCAGCATTACCTGCCGATTGGAGGTCTTTAAGTATACCTTCATAGATGTCACCAAACATGTGTCGATCGGTTGCATCATCAAACTCTATCTCGTTGATGACATTGATAACCTGACGCAGCAGGATGCCATTCTTCATATATTGGTTCAAATCCTCAAACACCTCTTTACAATAGCTTTGCTACGAGGAGTTTCACGTGTCACCTCAATCCCTTTTAAGGTAGGGAATAGTTTATCGTTGATAAAAGAAAGCAAAGCATCACCTGTCATTGCATCACCATCTTTCTCATCTATCGCCCAATTTCTCCAACGCAACTCTTCAGGAATTATGGATTCAAAGGTTGTGCGTTCCTTGCTGGCCTTATATTCCCATGTTTCCTCTTGAGTGTCATACACCTTTAGGAAAAACATCCATGTCATCTGCTCAATACGCTGTGCATCACCATTAATACCCGCATCTTGGCGCATGATATTTTGCAGACGCTTTACTATATTATTTACTGCCATTTTTATGCTGTCTTATATATTTCGTTTTCAAGCTCTTTCAATGCCTGTTCATATTTATCTATCCCACCAAATAGTTTCACTATCTTTTGTGGTTTACCTATCTTATTAAATGGATCAGTATCAAGAATATCGGAGTCTTCAAGATTCAAAATACCATAATCTGCATATTTATCGAGAAGAGCTTCTAACACCTCTCGCGCCTTACCTTCATATTTGGCAAAGTAATTCCGCTTCTTGACATTATTTGCCCTTTCACGTCTTGCCATAGGTGGTTGGTCGTATGCCACATGACATATCACATCGAAGATGTCTGCATGCGCTAATGCTGGATTCTTTTCTCTAACAGCATCAACAAGAACACTATAGTCTTTCAGTTCATCAACGATTACTTTCTTCCGCTCTGCTTCTGTCCAATTCTTTACAAAATCATTTAAGGTAGCATAACGCTTTCGAATCTGTTTGCGCGTATAGTCTGTAACACTTTCTGTACGCATAGTTCTACCATCTTCACCAAGAACACTCACAATTTCCGTAGTGATAGCAATTTGCTCTCCCTCAACAAGATACTTAACATGTTGGGGTTCAGAGATAATAGTTGGTGATTTGTCAGGTACGGTATAAATCTTCGAACCTTTTCCTTGTGGCGGCTCGGGGTCACCATCAAATTTTGGGTCTTTGAATTTAGCTGTGGCATTGCGGAAATCCAATATTTCCAAATGCCATTTCCCCTTATCAGTTCTTAGACGTGTACCACGTCCTATGATTTGTTTGAACTCCGTCATAGACCCAATTTCCTTGTCAATTACAATAAGTCCACAGGTCTTGCAGTCTACACCAGTAGCAAGTAGTTCAGATGTTGTAACGATTGTCGGATAAGCCTGGTCTACATCAATAAAGTTGTCTAACTGCTTCTTTCCCACATTGTCATCACCGGTTATACGCATAACGTAACGTGAATCTCTGGCACAAAGGTCTGCATTAAGATTAACCAACAGACTTCTCATTGCTTCTGCCTCTTCTATATCTGTACAGAACACAATAGTCTTAGTCATTCTGCCTATCTGTTTCAACATCTTTGTAATACGCTTGGCAACTATCTCCCTTCGCTTGGTGAAAGCAATGTCCCTACCTATATCCTTACGCTCATACAAACGTTGCACAATATCCCTGCCCAGCAAGTCTTTCTCATCTTCATTCGGTTTGAAACCTTGTAGATCTATGCTAATATAGGAATTCGTTACTCGATAAGGAGCAAGGAAACCATCCTGTATTCCTTGTAACAGTGAATAGGTAAACACTGGTTCGCCGAAGTAATCGAGATTATTGGCTCCATTCTCAGCCTTTGGTGTAGCAGTCATACCGATTTGAGTTGCAGTACTGAAATACTCAAGTACTTTGCGCCATGCACTATCATCTTTCGCACTACCACGGTGGCACTCGTCAACAATGATAAGGTCAAAGAATGTAGGCTGAACTTGTTTAAAAGGGTCTTCCACTCCTTCTTCATTAGAAACCAATTGATGATATAAAGCCATATGAACTTCATAGGCAGAGTCAATGGCTGCACCTTGTATTTTAGTCATAACCTTTTTAAAAGGTTTGAAGTCCTGTACCATCGTTTGGTCTATCAGAATATTACGATCTGCAAGGTATAATATTTTCTTCTTTGTGCCAGAAGCTTTCAAACGATGAATGATTTGAAAGGCAGTAATAGTCTTGCCTGTACCCGTAGCCATAACAATCAGCACCCTATCTCTACCTTTGGCAATGGCTTCAACAGTACGCTCTACTGCTATACGTTGATAATATCGAGGCTCATAGGTATATGGATCAGAATAGAACGGTTGCTCTATAATTTTCAAAGTCTCGTTGTTCAACTGTTTAGCATTGATAAACCGTTGATACAAAGCGTCAGGCGTTGGAAACTGTTCCAACGAAAGTTCAGTCTCTTTCCCAGTCAGGAAATCATGCTCTAAGAATCCATCTCCATTAGAACTGTATGCAAAAGGAATATCAAGAATCTGAGCATATTCCATTGCTTGCTGCATTCCTCCTCCAAGTGGTTTACTATTATCTTTAGCTTCTATAATAGCAATAGGCTTATTAGCAGCATGAAACAAGAGATAGTCAGCCTTCTTACCTGTTTGACGTGCATGCACCTTACCTTGGAAAATAACCCTACCATCAGTAAAGTAATATTCCATTCGGATATGTTCATTCTTCCATCCCGCATTATTAATTGCAGGTGTGATGAAACGCAACTTTATATCTTCTTCTGTCAAATTCTTTTTACTCATTGTTCTTGATTGTTTTAATCTTTACATAATTTTTTATTATGAGAAGTTCTGCTAATAGAGATAATTCTTGCATACTGAACACAATATTGCCGTTGGGCAACCATGCGTAAGTAGTCTTATCTCAGCCTTCTGTTCGTCTGTAGATTCTGGTAGGTTTCTAAGAGAAGGCTGCACCTTATCAGAACAACATCTTGATATCGGTTATCAGCTTTTCGAAGCCTGAGTGGAAGCCACTTTTTGTCTTGTGCTTCTCTACCCTGCACGCATTTTAATACTTTGTATTAATGCTATACGATGATTTCCAAAATGAAAACAGCCATTATAACTGCAAAGATAGTGTTTTTAGACAGAATGACATAATTATTTTTAGACAGAATGACATAAAGACAAGAAAAGACAGAAAAAACAAAATGCCAAAAGGGAGACAGAATAACAGGAGGACAAAGACGGAACATACAGAAGACAGAGTAACAGAAAGACAGGGAAGACAGAATGACAGAATGTACATAATAAACACTCTTCTGTTATCTTATTATTTGTTCCTCTGTTACTCTGTCTTTTTTACAAGCAACCAGTTCACTTGTCAACCAGTCCTTCTGTTACTCTATCTTCTTTACTCATTCCCCCTTAGTTCACTCAGCCTTGCGAACTGCGCATCATATCTTGTTTCCTTTGATGCGGGTTTTATCTTTGACGCATGGAGATTATCGTTGGGGAGTTCAGTTGTATCAATATCTACAGAGATATACAGTTCTTTGTTGCCAATATTCTTATAGCGGTCGTCTTCTAACTCGCCTGCAGCCTTTATTGTGCACGTTCCCTTGACTGAAAAGAGGTGCTGGTCGTTATCGCTACGATGATGAAAGAGCACATAACCAATATTACTAAGGTTTTCCACAATATCCATACTCTCTACAGTCATCTTAATAGCAACAGCCAGTTTACCATGAGAGAAATTAGCTGACTTAGTCGCATATTTCTCCATCATCACCATCAATACGCCCTTACGACCATGAACAGCCTCAAAACTATTTTGAGCCTTCTCGCCACTCAACACGGACGTTGGATTCTTTCCTAACGGACATTCTACCACATAATAGTCTTTCTGCAATTTATCCAGTAAATCTTTATTTTCTGACTCTTTTTTCTTATCCAACGCCAATGAGAGATAGTTTGTGTCATCAAAGGGACGATACACCTTGCCCAACAGCTCTTGGAAGTTCTCACGTAGATATTCCTCATGATTCAATCCGGGCTTCGGTGTCATGGCGTAGAACTTGTAGTTCTCTTCTAATGCGGCTTGTATCTTCTCTCTAAAGAGTTCACGCACCTTCTGCTTCCATTGCGCCTTCTGGTGTGCATTTTCTCTCGCATAGAGCGAAACAACGTAGAGGAAGTTTACATCATAGTGATATACTAACAGCGTATCACGATCGAAAAGACGATTCTCAAAATGACGAGAGAGGAAAGTGTTATTCTCACGGTTTGTGGTCGAAACATTATCTGCATACGACAGCTTTTCGTCCATCTTCGCACTGATAAAGAAGTTTGGAACGATGTTATATCCTTCCGTTAGCTCATCCCTGTATATTGGGTGTTCCTTGCGCAATGCGGCATTCTCTTCATTGTTATCTAAAAAGAGATTAAGATTCCACTGTATCACATTACGAGCATAGGTAAACTGCTTATAGACAGACTCGTCTGAAATCTTATTACCAATCTTATAATACTTACTGTCGCCAATATAATAAATCGGTTTATCCTCCTCGTTGTTCGTGAGATTACGGTAACTGTAAATATGGTCTACCCGCTTACCGTCATCTTGATCTTTTAGTCCTCGTGGCGGCTCCTTATCGCCTATCAGCTCGTCGATAATGGCTTCAAAGACTATATTGAAGTTCTTTACCAACAGGTATTCCCGCTGTTCTGCTACAATATGAATCTGATGTGCCTTATCAAAGAAAGCATAGCACATCTCCCACAGACGCAGCTGTATATCTGAGAAGTAACGATACTTTATCTGTTGCAATCGACGCTTACCATAACCCTTCAAATAATGTTCAAACTTTCGTCCTTTTATCAGTTCAAAACCGAGCGTGATATCCACAGGGAAGCCGTATGTTTCGCTGATATGATTAAGGATTGAGAAATAAATAATGATAAGTTCCTCATCGGTATTTATCTGTCGCTTCTTGTTCACAGGGTTAAGATAAACAGGGACATCATTTTGCACCCATGCCGTAGAACGAGAGATAGTTCGCGTCCAATTAATCTTATTATAGCCTGAATGAAGATTGCGTAGTATGGTTGTAAAGAAACTATAATGTTCCTTGTTAAACCGCAAGAGGGAGAGCAGGATGTCAAGGAAGGAATTGCTCAATACTCGCTTGCCCTTACCCATCTCGGCTATCTTCCTGTGTAAAACAATGCCACTATTGGGATTACTCTTATTGAATACCTCTATAGCACGATATATCCACACGGCAAACTCATAGATAAAGTTACGCTCTTCTGATGTCAGAAGTTTACAGTTATCAAGGTCGATGATGTCGTGGGGATCTAACCAAGAAAACACTTTGTTCTCCTCGTTCACTAATACCTTAGGAAGAATAAAGACACAATCTCGTAGCTGCGGATTATAATAGTAGCCTACATAACCCACACTTATCTCGCCCCCAACATTCTCCAATGTGCTTAGCTCGTGCAGCACATCACGCACTGCACTGGCTCGATAGCAATATCCTTCTATGATAACTCTCACGCTTAGGCTTCTTCTTGGGTTGTAGTATTCGTTGCTTCGTCCGTTTCCTCCGGTTTTGGCAATAGCTTATTGAGGAATTGAGCGATAAGTTCCTCATTCACTTCCTGACCCGCAACAGCTGTCTCATAGAACATTGGGTATCTTATCTCCTTACCCTCTTTCGTCTGAAACTCATCATCGCTAAAGCCATAATCCTTAAATACGTCGTTCCAAAGATAGAACAACACCTTACCCACAAACGTCTTTGCTGTAATCGTGTGTCCATCGGCAGGCTTAACAAAGTAGTAACCTAATTTCTTGTCTTCACTGTCCGTTACACTGGCAATCTTCTCGTTTACTGCTTCTAAGAACTGCCACCAGTCATATTCTTTTCCATCAGCAGTTATAACCCAGCCTTTCCCTTCATTGCGAATAGGCACATACTCCCATTCCCATCTGCGCTTAAATGCACTGTCGATAGGGAACAGACTCTGGTCGCTGGTGTTCATGGTGGCAAGGATATAGAGGTTTGAAGGTAGACAGAGATTGCCGCCCTTGATACCTTCGTTATCATCTCCTAACACTCCCTCTAAATAAGCCCTGATATCTGTGTCTGCCTTAATACTATAATCCGACTTCCCATCATCGCCTCTATCCAAGAGTTGGAATAAGTCGCCAAATATCTGGGCACAATTACCTCTGTTTATCTCCTCAATAACAAGATAAACATTCTCATCTGTTTGATAAGCACGCACATAGGCATTTAGAAAGGCTTGCGGAATAAAGTTATAAGCGATGCGCTTTTCTTCTATCTGCGCTCCCGTACTACTTTCATAATATGGAACGACCTCCATCGTCGGCTTATAGGCACCTACAAAGGTAGAATAGTCACTATCGGGATGGAATGTAGTACGGAAAATATTTTCATTAGGAACATTATTCCCTACCAAAGCCCTCTTTACACCACATGACTTACCTGTGCCTGGCGCACCATAGAAAATTTGCTGGAGAGGCAAATCCTTTTCTTTGTCAGATACAGAATTTTCATACTTTATATTTTTAGGATATTCATTTTTTATTTTACTCAAATAGAAATTCCTGCGTTTTTTTAAATCCTCAAAATTAATTGGCGAGTTTCCCCCTGCATAGGCTATTAGATGAAGTTCATCTTGATTCTTCGTATAAATTTCATCTACAAACCAAGCCCCTTTTTCAGCATCAACTCCTAACTTTTTTGCTATTAGTTCGTATCCTTTTTTATTAATTTCTTCCTTATTGTAGGTCATCTTTGGATTATACTTTAAAGTCATCCGCCCTACATGATTATCTCCATTATTTTTACGAATAATGAGCAGTAAGATTTTAGCTCCCTCCACTCTTTCACCATTAACAAATATCTTATCAAAAATACTTGCTACGATAAAATCATAATCGGCTGCTTGATTTCCTCCTTTTCCTAATGGACAAAAAACTGCTTTAACATCAGGAACGGACTTATAGAGCATTGCTGTTAAGAATTCCTCTAACCCTGCTGAAAACTTATATTGAGAGTCTTGACCTAACTCTGTTCCCCAAGCTGGTGTTGCCCCACCTGATTTAATGTTTAGATTAAATGATAATGAAGAAAGATTTAATTTCATAGTTGATTAAATATATGTTCTAACAATATGGTTACCAAATTAACATCCCATCCATTACCAGCTCTCTTTGAAAGCTGGCTATATGACTGACCAGCAAAGTCAATATCAACCTTGCGACCAACTCCTTGCAATCCCTCTAAACCCATAAGGCGAAATTGCTCTGTGACAGACATTTTCCTTACAACTTCCTTGTCTTTGTGTGCTTCTATTACACGAAGACTATTATGCTCAGGTTGCGTTATGGTAATGGAATAGCCATCATATTTTATTTTTTTATTATAAATATCTAAGCAAAGTGGAGTATCAACCTTGAAACTTGGAATATTATGTTTTACCTTTAAGTGTGCTATTTGTGCTTCTGAAAGATACATAGCTTCTGGCACATAACCATTAGGATCTAAGAAATCTACCAATCGCATCTCTGACTCAATTTTAGGAGGTGTAATAGAAAAGTCCTTAGGGAGTCCTCCTAATTGAGCAAACATCCATAATCTTTCACGATTTTGAGCTATACCATAATCTTTTGAGTTTAAAACAGCTGAAGCTAAAGGCTGTTCATTCATATCATCAGTATTTGCGACATAGCCCATCTTACGTAACATTTGCTTCATTAAAGCCCTTGTTTCATCAAACTTCTTGGACTTCAATCCCTTAACATTCTCCATTAAAATGTACTTAGGCTTCTTTACCTCACATATTCTCATGATATGCTGAAATAAAGTTCCACGCCCATAAGGATCCTCTACCCCTTTCATCATTCCTGCCGAAGAAAATGGTTGACAAGGAAAACCTCCTGTAAATAAATCAAAATCTGGTAGTTCTTGTGGATTTATTCGTGTAATATCTCCCCAGTTTTTTATTTTGTTACCTTTTGAATCACGATGATTTACATCGTATAATTCCGACGCAAACTTGTCTATTTCAGAATAGCCAACTATTTCATACTTAAATTGAGGATATTTTTCCTTTAATCGTTTTAGAGCAAATGAAGCTCCGCCATATCCTGCAAAGCCTTCAAAAACTCTAAGCTTCATCTTATTTATCTTCATCAGTTTATATAGTTCCGTTATATCCGAAATCTCGGTAATAGTTATGAGCAATATAACTAAGTATTTCTATGTGTTTTGTCATTGATTTCGAGAGTCTTATTCTATTACCATCTACCGCAGTGATTATTGGTTATAACTCTCGCCTCATTTCGTACAAAACAGTGTTATATATACTCACTGCAAAGATAATCATTTTCAGACAGAATGACAAATAAAGACAGAAAAAACAAAGTAATACAAAGACAAAGGAACAGAAGACAGAAGGACAGAAGGGACAGAAGTAATAAAAGACAGGGTAACAGGGGAAAAGACAGAAGGACATAATGGACAAAGTATGTAAAGACATAGTAACAGAGGGAAAAGACAGAATGACAAAAAAACAAAACTTGGGATATTATATTGGAAGAATAGTGCTAATAAGCCTTATAAGCTTAAGAAGGCTTTTAAGACAAAGAGGATTTGTTAGTTTCCGTTTACTATTTCTTGCCATAGTCTAAGAGGTTTTTTAAGGCAAAGAAGGTTTATTAGTTTCCGTTTACTATTTCTTGCCACAGCCCAAAGGGTATCTCGGTGTTCACTCCCCTCCCTACGGGGGAGGGGTTGGGGAGGGCACTTCTATGTCTTTTTATTACTTATGTCATTATGACTTTTTGTCCATTATGTCATTATGGCTTCTGCATCATTCTGTCTGTCATTATGACTTCTGTCCTTTATGTCATTATGGCTTCTGCATCATTCTGTCTGTCATTATAACTTCTGTTCATTATGTCATTATGGCTTCTGCATCATTCTGTCTGTCATTATAACTTCTGTCCCTTATGTCATTATGGCTTCTGCATCATTCTGTCTGTCATTTTGGCTTCTGTCCATTATGTCATTATGGCTTCTGCATCATTCTGTCTGTCATTATAACTTCTGTTCATTATGTCATTATGGCTTCTGCATCATTCTGTCTGTCATTATAACTTCTGTTCATTATGTCATTATGGCTTCTGCATCATTCTGTCTGTCATTATAACTTCTGTTCATTATGTCATTATGGCTTCTGCATCATTCTGTCTGTCATTTTGGCTTCTGTCCCTTATGTCATTACGTCTTCTGTTCCCCTGTTACTTTGTCTTTTACATACTCTGTCCATTATGTCTTCCGTTCATTCTGTCTGGTTTAGAGGGTCTTTTATGTAAAGTATTTTTACGAACTTACTAATTTGTCGAGAAATAGTAAACAGAAGATTGGGCAATATCTTCCCTTTTTGTCTCGAACGTTTAGAGAAGAATTCGTAAATATCAAAAATACAATAGTTTATAAAATAAAATAAAGAAGACAAAGTTCAGAAAATCACAAGTTAATTTATGGAAGAAGCTAAGGAAAAGAAGTGAAATAAAGGAAGATTCTTTATAAAAATAAAGAATTTGTTTATATTTTTCATAATGAAGCCTTATTCTTTCCCTATTCGTCGCACCTAACCTCCTAAGTTGTCGACTACCCCACCCTATTAGCTACTAAAGTGTCGCACCATAGTTACTAATCTGTCGCAACCTACTTACTAATCTGTCGCCGCTAACTTACTAATTTGTCGTCGAATAGTCGTGTAACTATTTAAGGTTCAATGGCTTGGAAGTCCCTTACTAATATCTAATAAAGATTATATAACGATATTCTAAGTTAAGAAGAGGTGTTTTGTTTTAAGAAAATATATACTTTTTCGCTGGGGGAAGAAGATTTTAAACAAAGGTTTTGGGCGCAACCTCCCTTTTTGTCGCACATACGTTTTGGGAGCGTTGCGGGCGTTTTTTGTTGCGTTGTTGGCTTGGAGGACGAGCGTTTTGAGTCGGGTTTTTATTTCCGTTTCATGGTTTTGTGGGTTTTTAGTCGGTGCTTTTGGGCAGGAAATTTTGGTGAGATTCATGGCAGTTTGGCAGTAGGTTTTGTTTCGTTTTCTTATTTTTGTTGCCGTTGATTTTTGCTTTATTCGGTTGTTTTTTAGGCGGTTACATAGGATTCTTGTTATCTCCAAATATGTTTTTATATATTTGTGTATCAGTATATTATCGGCTTTTAATTATCTCAAAGGCTGTTCTTTACTTCCTCGTTTTCAATGATTCAAGGGCGGAGATGCGCCAGGATGTTTGTATGTTTTTCTTTGTCATCAGCTTGTCGGTATTCGTATCGAATTTAGAAGGATTATTTCTTCTTTTCATTGTTCAAACTTTTCGGTTTTTATGTTCACTTTTTAGGAAGGTTATTTGCATTGAGTTTTCTCCTTTTCACGACTTTGTCGACATCCTTTTTATAGATTTTGGCGTGAGAGTTTTTCCTCCTTTTTTGTCGCACCTAAGCTCTTTTTCGTTCTTAATCATTCGCAAAAAGCTGATTTATCGCTTAAAGATAGCGGAGACAAATAGGGAAGCATTTTTCGATACTACCCTACTCTATTTGTGCTATAAAGCATTAATATTTAGGAAGTTATGGAGGTTTTCTTTCTCTTTTACGTTCGAAAAGTACAAAAACTTGTCACTTTTTTGTCGCACTTTACTTTTATCAATATTTGTTTTCTACTGATATTCAGTTTATTATGTCGTTTTCTTATGTCAATAAAAAATATTCCCTTTTTGTCGTTTTATGCTCTCAAAGCATGGTAATTTTGATTTATAACACAGCTATCGACAGTTATTCTTCGCCTATTAAATCTATAAGTAGTAAGAATGTTCCTATTTTGTCGACTCTCACAAATGCTTTACATTCAGTTTTCTCTCCCTATATGTCGCAGCTATTACCATACGTTCGCCACGGTTTTTCCTATTCTTGTAATGTTATATGCCCTTCGCACATATTGTGCTAAGCCTTCGCACTATATGTGCGGAGCCTTAGTAAGATAATAAATAATGTGCACAGAGCCTTATCATGAGTTTATGATATTTCCATAACAGAATGCTTTGCCGCTACTTCCACGTTTGTTCAATACAGATTTGGTAAGTTTTTCAAAGCCCAGCTTTGAGAAAACGTCCATAATATGATAAATTCCACCGAAAGAAGTGATATTCTCGTTTTTAATTGCTACCTTTGCCATGTCAGTTTTTTGCTTACTTGTTATGTTTGCAGCACCAAGATAGTTGAAATTTCTGACATATCCAAGTCTTTTGAGAACATTGTTTCTCAGGCACTTGGAGTTCTCACAAGAATTTATGCTGCGGAATTAAGGACTTCTTGATTATTATTACTTAACTTTCATATGGCTATTCAAAATCGCATTATTAAATCTTGCATGAATTCTTTCTTGTCCGACTATCGGATAGAAGAGAAAGACGAAAGTGTCCAATTCGAACACTTTGTAAACTTCTGCATTGTTAGTAAGTATCAACTAGATGCCTACCAAGACGATCCGCTCCTTTACGAGGCTGTCCACACTGGTCAGGGCGGTGACTTCGGCATCGATGGTTTATTAGTCCTGGTCAATGATAATATCGTTACGAACAAGGAACAATTTGAAGGTATCGTTGGCAATGGGAAGTTTAATGTAAAAATTGTTTTTGTACAATCTAAGACTAGTAGTACTTTTGATTCTGGTGACATGCTAAAAATGGGTAATGGCATTACTCGCTTTTTCGACGTAAAGCCCATCAATGGGAATCCTAAAATCACTAAGGCGAAAGTACTGATGGATACTATTTTTGAGAAGGCTGATCGGTTTGAGAAGAATCCTGAATGCTATATTTATTATGTTACAACAGGAAAATGGACAAACGATGAGAATCTTGTCCAAGTACAACGAAAAATCATCAAGGACATAGAGATTCTTAATATTACTTCAAGAGTTGATCTCATTCCCGTAGATGCAGACAAGCTGCATTCTTTCTATCGTGAGGTGACACAGTCTATCGTCAAGAATGTGCCGATGGAAAAGACTGTTGCTTTCCCTGCAATAAGTGGAGTTAAGGAAGCTTATTTAGGACTGCTGAGCATAAAAGATCTCCTTAATTTGATTTGTGATGATGATGGCGTTCTTCAAAATGCTTTGTTCTATGAAAACGTCCGTGGTTTTTTAGGGTATAACCCTGTGAATGAAGAAATTCGGAGAACTCTTGTTGATGGCAAGAAATCTGTTCATTTCCCAATATTAAATAACGGAATAACGATCGTTGCCCGAACAATGAATCGGGTTGGTGACAATTTTACCATTTCAGATTTTCAAGTCGTTAATGGATGTCAAACGTGCAACGTGATATATTCGTCAAGAAACGATATTAAAAATGCAAAGAATATATTCTGTAGCATTAAACTGATTAGCACGGATGATCCAGAGCTTATTATAGACATTATCAAATCCACTAATAAGCAGACACAAGTTCTTGACGAGGCGTTTGAGTCATTAAAAGATTTTCATAAGAAGCTCCAAGCATATTATGAAACATACGATGCGCCTCAACGTTTGTATTATGAGCGCCGATCTAGGGAATTCAATACGCAAGAGGAAATTAATTGCAAACGTATCGTTACCTTAACAATGCAGATAAAGTCCTATTTGAGCATGTTCCTACTCGAACCACAGAGTACCCATCGATATTACGGAGAGCTCTTATCATCGTATCGCAAGAAGCTTTTTGTTGACAGCGACAAGTTGATTCTTTACTATACTGCAGCATGGTGCCTGTATCGAACGAATGAGGTGATCTTTAGCGATAGGAAATACAGTTCTATAAAGAAGTTCTCCTATCATATAATCATGTTAGTCGCACTATTAGCAGCAAAGCGACCGAACAACTTTAGACCTAATTCGGGCGATGCCGAGAAATACTGTAATAAAGTTCTTGATGTTGTCAACGATGATGCTAAATTTACGAAAGTTCTTGCTCAAGCTGCTGGGATAATTGCCTCAACATTGAATTCTATGGGAGTCCATAAGTCTAGCTCCAAACAGAACGAGCAACTCACCAGACAAAGAGACTTTACTATTGCACTAATGCGAAACGCTGGGTATAAAGTGGAAGGACACTAATCAGTATATCCAAGTTTGTTAGTGGCTCTCCAATGGATAACTCTAGTGCTATATTTGCGGGCAGGCTTTTCAAGATATCTTTTGAAATGTCTGCCTGCATTTGTTTCTTACTGGATATAATTACATACTTCGAATTACTAATATTATCAGAGTTGGCCAGGCGATGAACATCGTTGACAAGTATAGGTCTTACAGTGCTAATAGCAAGATAATAATAAAGAATTCTCTTGGTGCGTTGAGCATCAAGGGAATCTCTTTAGGGATGTTCTAAAAATTAATTAGCTGAATATCAGCTAATAATTTTCTCAGGCACTTGGAGTTCTCACAAGAATTTATGCTGCGGAATTAAGGTAGATTATCAATTTGATTAATATGGGCTTATACAAGTTGTTTATTAATATATTGTCGAAAGAGATAGTTAGTTACCGGCGTGTTAAAAGGTTGGGGCTTTATGTTTTCTTCTTGTTATCACTTCTGTCATGTGATACGGGATTTATTCTTCCGTTAGATAACAACAAGTTTAGCTACGATATTCATTTATCAGAGAATCGTATGGTTAAGGTCAGCAGTATGTACTTTCATGGCTGGTATTACCTTCTCTTCAACTTAAAGGGAGACTATGTTTTGAATCCCGATTCCTTACGATTGGACTTTTGTGATAAGAATATAAAGGTGGGGAAATCTTTTCCGTTTTCTGGAACCAATACATATAAGAATAATAATACGCATGTAAAGAATAAAATCATTTCAATTAAATTACGTTATGAACGCCAAGGTGTAGGCGACGAAGATTCATTAGTCTTATTTGTTCTGCCCTCAGATTTCATTATGTGTAATGACAAAAGGGTGCTCACTGATTCGTTGAGAATAGTGTTGAAGAAAGTAAAGAGGAAATAGTTCTTTTGTAACTCAGTCTGGCTTATTGTGTAATAGATTCAGATTATCACTCCCTATTGCTGAAGAGCCCAACTTATGGGAATGATATTGCGTATTGCCTCAAGTCACATTGTGGGGTAAGGGGATATTGTAGGCAAAAGTGGGTGCTTCAAGTTCAAATTATCTGCAAATTCAGTAATGAGAGGATGTGTACACGCAAGAAGGACGTTGAAAGGCTCAGTTACGGATTTGAGGTAATACTATATTAAAGTTTCATCTTCACCCCTATCTCTGCCACCTTCGCAGCATCATAATCGGCCTTGATGCGAGCATAATCTCTGCCGCCATACGAGCTTGGAACAAGATAATAGAATGGCTCTCCATACTTCTCCAGCACCACATCGATATATAATATCTCTCCTGCCTGCAGGCGCATCATGGGCAGATGGTCGTATCTGAAGCGTACCTCCATCACTCGACAGTTATACTGACGTGCCTCCTCCAAATGGTCAAACATGCTCAGATCCGTCGTAAAGTAGGCCTCGTCAATACCGCAAAACAAGTGGAATTTGCCCGCAATCAGGGTGAAGACTACGCCTTTGAACTTATTTTTTTTTATACGCCATGTAAAAACCATGATACGCAAAAGGCAGGTGGGCGTAAGAGGAAAGTGCCTCTAAATACTCCGCCTCGCTGATGCGTTGGCAGTCTTGGAAGTCGTACAGTCGTGCCACAGCCATCGCCTCATCTTCATGGTACACACTTCTTGCCACACCCTCTTCTTCTCTGAAATCGTGCACCACCTGTCCACCTCTAAGATAGGCATATTCTGGCCAATCATAGCCGTGAATGAGCAAATACGAGTCTAACAGATGCAGATCCCGACGTATGATAATCTCGTGAAGTATATCTTGCGTGGGCTTCAACGCTTTCACGGCGTGGGCTACCGGCCCGCAAGCCTCTATCTTGAGCATCAGGCTGCTCTCTGACAACGCATGCGCCGTCTCAAAACCATAGTCTTGCCACAGACACCTCCATACCTCTGCGAGCCTTCTCTCTATCTCTTCCTGCTCCGTCTGCCAGTTGCTGCGACGCAGCGGAATCACCACCGAGAAGCGCATCTGCTCTCCGCTTCCCGTGAGCAATCCTACCTCCGTCAGTTCATAGGCGTAGACCATCGAGTCTTCAAAAGCAAGCACTCTATTCTGCCCTGCGGCAATCTTCTGATGCGTCAGTGCCTCTATGGCTGTGGAAAAATTGTCTTCCCGTTCGATGCGATAGCTCTCGGTCGGTGCTTCCTCGCTCGCTGGCAATGCATTCGTGCCGTCCTCCGCCTTATCTGCCGACGTCTCCATCTCCAGCACGTCACGCTTCTCGGCCCGCTTCTTGGTGTAATGCTCTGCCCAAATGAGCGCCCCGCCGATGAGCAGACCTATCACTGTCGGCCCCTTACCGCCATCGGCAACGACCCCTAAGACCAATGCTCCGATTGCTGTCAAGACAATAGCAATGAGCAGCCATTGAAGTATTGAGTTGATAAAATGATGGTTCATATATGGTTTACCTTACCTTAATTCCGCAGCATAAACTCTTGTGAGAACTCCATGTGTCTGAGAAACAAGGTTCTCAAAACACTTGGATATGTCAGAAATTTCACCTATCTTGATGCTGCAAACATAACAAGTAAGCAAAAATCTGACATGGCAAAGGTAGCAATTAAAAACGTGAATATCACTTCTTTCGGTGGAATTTATCACATTATGGACGTTTTCTCAAAGTTGGGCTTTAAAAAACTTACCGAATCTGTATTGGGTAAACCTGGAAGTAGCTGCAAAGCATTCTGTTATGGAAGTATTTTTGTGGTTTTTCATACTTCCCCATTGGTTTGTGTGGGGCTTTTATGATTATGCAAGAACCAAGAACCCCATATAACCCCCATATCAATGGATAAATCCCAAAAATGTCACTTCAATATATAAAAGTACCTCACAAGGAATAATGCTGCGGAATTAAGGATATAAGAGTTTTGTTTTATTCCTCTATATTTCAGATGATCATTGTCTTTCCTTTCATTGTTTTGAAGTATTTTTCGTTTTGCTGTCACTCCTCTCACTCAGTTTTATGTTGTAACCGTCTGGTTTATAGTTGTTTTATTCTATTTGTTAAAAGTGACAGCAACTTTAATTTAAACTCTTCTTGTTAGTTATCTATTCTTTTTAATTTGTTTGTTTTCTGTCTCTGTTAATATCCTGTTTTTTTTAATTTATATAACCTTACTTTTCTTATTTCAGATTGTATTTTGTTCTTTCTTTATGCATTCTGTTTTTCCTGTTACTTTTTTTTATGTTACTCTGTCTTTCCTCTTATTTTGTCTTTATGTCATTCTGTCTTTCCTTTGTTATTCTGTCTCGTTTCATGTTTTTGTCGCACTTCCTCTCCCCCTATTTCTCCCTTTATTTCGGCTTCATTTTTACCCTTTCATCTGTTTATTTTTTTGATATTTTTTTGCTTGAATATTTAAGTATAAAAAAATACTTTTTATCGTTTTACTTCTTTGTTTGTTTATCTACTTTGTTTTTATTTTCGTTTTGTTATTTATGTAATTGAGTTTTTTTAATTTAATGTGTTATAATATAAATCTATATTTATATAAGCACGTAATATTATTTTTTTATATGCTTATATCTAATAAATATATAAATATGTTTTTAGCATATGTGCCTATATGATTAAGCAAATAAGTAAATATATAAATAATAATGAATTTTATTTATTTATCTCTTGTATAAGTAAATATATAAATATATTGATATTTCATTGATGTCTTTTTATTTTAAACCTTTGTCTGTCCTTTATTTGCTTTTCTTACTCTTGTTTTTTTGTCATTTTTCTCAGTTTGTTATTTGGATTCTTGCCTTGCTTTCTTCTTTGTTTGTTGATTTATCGCTTTTATTTTCTCTTCGCTAAGCTTTTTACTCGTCTTTTCCCTCTTTTCTTTTATTTGCTTATTTATGTCTTTGTATAAATCAATCATTATATATTTATTTTTCTTGCTTTCTCCTTTGTGTTGTTTTATAATCTGCAGAATATCAGTATTATATATATTTATTTAAACTATTATTTATGTTTTTTTATCTTTTTAATGCTTTTTTGTATGTCTCTTTTGTTTTTAGCTGTGTTCTACTCTTGTTTGTATATAGATTTGTTTGTTGCTCTTTTCTCGATGAAATCGTTGTTTTTCTTGTGTTTGATCTCGTTTATGATCCTATATAATATGCATCCTTATTGTTTTAATCTTTACTTTCCCCTGATTATAAGGATTCTATGTTTTTTTATATTTGTTTAAATATGTTTCTGTGTTTTTTTATCCGATTTCATCGAGTTTTATCTTTTGGCTTTCTATATCTTCTTTTCGTTTGTTTCCTTCTTTTTTTGTTTCTTTTTGTTATAACCTTATGGTTCTTTATGTTCTTCTTTTTGTATGCCTATTTCTCTCTTTGTCTTCCTCTTTATTTATTTGACTTGTTATTTAAACACATAAATCATTAATTACAAAAAAACATAACAATATAAATATACGTAATCTGTATTCTGTTTAATATGTCATTATGTATGTATATATATAAATATAGAATAGCTTTTTTTATTTTTTTATTATTCAATTATTCGTTTTTTTAGTTTGCTTGTTTTCTCTTTTTAATTTATTTATTTTTGCCAACACGTAACTATATAAATATATATAAAGATTAAAACGCAAAAGGATAAATATTTTATTGCATTTTTGCTTTCTTATCTTTTTATTTTTCTCATTAAAAATGTTTAGATGTATTTGCTTGTTTCGATAAATAGATGTATATTTGCAAGTATAAAAATATAACCACATCAATATGTGTGTATTTATTTAATTCAACCTTTATATAAATATATATGAATTTAAAGGCTTTTTCTATTACGCCTAAAGAAGGCCAGGTGTTAAATTGGAGCTTAGGCTTGTTTGTCGCTTTTAGTGTTTTCAATCTGATCGATGGATGGACATCAGTGCCCAATGCTGGGCAGGGAGTTCTTACGAATGCTTTTGCGACAGTGCAGTCGAATAGCTTTATCCTTGCTGTTGAGTATTCTGTCATTGCTGCGACAAAGTTAGCGATGCTGGAGGTATTTCGTAGATGCTTAAATAAGAATGGTGATAAGGCTGCACAGTTGACTGTCACAATTATGATGGTGCTTATATTCTGCTTAGCTCTTGCAGGTGCTTTGCCACAGTTCCTTTTTACTCAAGAGGAGGAAGTGCTGTCAATTCTTCATGGTGGATTACCATCATATTTTGTAAATTTCACGAAAGTAGCTTTCTTGTGTTTTTTATTACGAAGTTAGTTCTGTGTGTGCAATTAGTGCGTACTTATGCTGGTAAGATCCGTTTGTTTGGTATATCTTTGTTTGGCTGTCAAGTTTTGGCATGGTTGATAGATTTCGCATACTTTGTTGTATATACATGGGTTAGCGGTGCGACGATGACAGAGATTACGTACCTTTTTACTATTACCTCTCTGTTAACCGTCGTTCTTACTTTGATTCCATTCTGCGTGTTAAAGACGACAATGGTAGTTGAAGACTAAAAAAGTAGAATTAAGAATTTACCCACACCCCGATGTTTTAGCTCGTGTGAATCCTCAGACACTAAAAATTTGAGTTTCTCAGACGAGAGGGCAGAAAAAGTAATTCATAACTTGAGAATTTGTGGGTAGAGGGGCGAAGAATAAAAAATATTGCAGAAATGAGCCCTGACGAAGTGGAGGAGAATTGACAGATAGAAAGCGTTGCGCTATGTCTGTGTGGAAAAGTGTAAGTCGCTCTGATGAAAAGGTGGGTGATAAGTTAGATATAAGTGTCAAAAAGATATTTTCAACACTATCAAACTTGTTGATGAAAGAGAAGGAAATAGCGTTTGAAAGGCGCGAAAAGATAAATTGAAAGGAGAAAACTATTGAAAAGTCCTTTTCTTACTCATAGAAAGTGAAAATCGGCACAAAGTGCAGAGTGGGGGAGAGGCAGTCAACTTGCAAGACTCCGAAAGAGGAAACGGCAAAGACGATTAATACGTAAACAAGTGAACGGATGAAAATATAAATATTCGAACACGCAAATACGTAAATAAAGAAAAAGATAAGAAATTAAAAATATAAATATATAAACAATGAAGAATAAGAAGATTGTTTTTGCAAATCAGAAAGGTGGAGTAGGGAAGAGCACGCTGTGCATCCTCTTTGCCAATTATCTTGCTGCAAAGGGTAAGGACGTATGTATCATCGATACCGACTTGCAGAAGACGATTCTGATGCAACGTCGAAAAGACAAGCTCATCTATGAGGGCGAGGAAGAACCATATAACGTTCAGGACTTCGACGTGACAGATGTCGAGACAATGCAGACACTCGTCGACTCAGCTTCTCAGGTAGAAGGCTTCGTATTATTCGACTCACCGGGTAATATAAGTGAGGACGGTTTGGCTCCGCTCTTCGTAGGTGCCGATTATATTGTTTGTCCTTACGAATACGAGGATAAAGCACTCGACTCAACGGGCGTCTTCGTGCAGGTGCTTAACGTGCTTCGCGAACATAATCCGCAGATGACCGCACAGCTCTTCTTTGTTCCAAACCGCATCGACCCACGTATCGGTACGGCTGAGGAGCAGGAGATGTGGCGCAGAACTGATGAGGTGTTTGGAAACTTTGGACGTGTCACACCCGTTGTCAACAGCCGGGCGACACTCAAGCGTACAAACACTTTCGAATTGCTCGGTACACAGCGTGATGCGGTGAAGAAGGCGTTTGACTATATGCTGAGGAGGATGAAGTAAAAAAAAGCCTCACACCCCAAAAAGCCTCACCCCCGACCCCTCTCCAAAGGGAGAGGGGAGTGCCTAACGGGATGAAGTTGGATAAAAATCGGACAATGTAATTTGGATAAAAGTTAAGCAGATTAGGTTGGACAAACGATGTTAGACGATGCTAACCGGGAAGACTTCGTGAGGGGCTATAGAGGAGAGACGATGACGAGGGGACACATCAAGTGAAAGGAAATGATAAGGTCCCACGTTTATATATAATAAAGTAAAAACAAAGAAATAAAGATACAATGGCTAAGAAGAAGAAAACAATGGTTATGATGCCTGGTGCAATGACCGACTTGGCACATAGCGTACAGAAAGGTGCAAGACCAAATCCTACTACTAATTCAGAGGAGACGACGACGGATGAGCAGGAAGCTAACGAGCCTGCAGAGTATGATACGAACAATGTTGAGCAGGAGGTGCGTACTCAGGTTGAGGAACAGCAGCCAGAGGAGTATGCTGAAGCTATTGGAGATGTTGACGAGCCAGCAGCAGCACCAACGACCCCTGCAAGTCCGTTTGGTCGTGTAGAGCCAAAACAAGAGGGCACTGATCGTAAGGACCGTACTGCACCAGCAGCAAAGAAACTCCCAAAGGCGGAAGGCAGACAGTTAGCACGCGAATATTCTCTTGCAAAGGATAGCGGTGAGGATAGCTGGCAGATTTTCCTCGACTTAGCACGCGACTATAAGGCACGCGACTCTCGTTTGGCAACCGTTTACATCGACTCAGACCTCAAGGGTGTCCTCGACCGTCTGAAGTCTGCTACGAGTGTGAAACTTCCTTCAACAGCCCTATTGAGTGCTATCGTTGCTCGCTTTGTATTCGAACACGAGAAGGATATTAAGAACGCAATATTTGGAGAGAGTTTGCTGTAAAAATAATAAAAAACAAAACAACAGCGGCAAAACAGCCCCAACTGGCCCCTCCCCAGCCCCTCCCCGAAGGAGGGGAGTGAAATGCGGGATATCCCTTGTGTGAGTTGACGAGTTGACAGGTTTACAAGTAGACAAGTTGCTTGTGGTGATAAGCCACAGTTTTCATTAGTTATCATGAGTGGTAGTTGACGTGTTTACTATACGTTTAGGGGAAACATGGTCAATAGAGGTAATCATGATTCATAACAGATAAGGAATTTTTGAACGAAATGAAATTTAGAAATATCATCTATTTAATTTCTTTTTTACCATTGTGTGCTATGGCGCAAGGTGAGAATGCTCGTCATGAAATATCTATGAGTGCAGGTATTATGTCAAATCAAGCTTATGACACTCGGCTAACCTATCAATATTACTTGAACAAAAGTATTGGTGTGGGTGCTTCTTTCGGATATTATAAGCAATGGCACGCTAATCATATCCCGCAGTCAGAACTCCATCATGGGGAATGGGACTATTGGAGATTATCAGAAAAGGATTGTAAACCACAGAATATCTATTTAGAGCCTTCGTTATCAATAAATAGCCCTGCTATAGCTCAAGTGGGAAACTGGACTTTCAAACTCGGAGTAGACGTTGGTGTAATGTTCCAGCTTCCATTTACTCTCGTTTCTGTAAAGTATATCAATACCACAACACAAAAATCACATCAAAAAAACATATACACAAGCGATATGCAATGGTGTTTTTGGGATATACGTCCTACTATTAAGGTCGAAAGTAATAATATTTTTGTAGCTCTTGGTTATGGGCTTTCTGATTTCGACGTTTACTCATCCTATCGGAAAATAACAATCCAAGAAAAAGCATTTGACGATTTCTATCCTAAAAAGAGCTTGAATAATACCTTCTTCTTAAGCGTTGGTGGTTATTTCTAAATTAAAGTATTGCTGAGTGGTAGTTGACGAGTTGACAGGTTTACGAGTAGACCAGTTAATTGTTGCGATAAGCCACAGTTAACATCGATAATCATAAGTGGTAGTTGACGAGTAGACAGGTTTACGAGTAGACCAGTTAATTGCAGCGATAAACCACAGTTAACATCGGAAATGATGAGTGGTAGTTGACGAGTAGACAGGTTTACGAGTAGACCAGTTAATTGCAGCGATAAACCACAGTTAACATCGGAAATGATGAGTGGTAGTTGACGAGTAGACAGGTTTACGAGTAGACCAGTTAATTGTTGCGATAAACCACAGTTTACATCGGTAATCATAATTATGAATTGTGAATTATGAATTGTGAATTAATAAAGGAATATACAGAATGAAATCAATGGCTGTAAGTGTCGTTTGTATTTTCGCAATATTAGGCATCATTTATGCGATAAATTATCTTTTTTATCGTTTCTCTCCTTTTCATACTTTGCCCAGTATCAAGACCCTTCCTGGAAGGAGTATTTTGGGGGTATTCATAGCCTTATTAGGTTACTTTGGTGCGTTCCCTTATTTTATCATTTTTAATAGAGGAATAAGTCTTTTCAATTCTGGGAATATGTACATATATCTACCAATAATTCTGACAGTTCTGTTGGTAGCTGTGATAGTAGGTATTTTTCGATACGAGAAACGTGTTTGGCTACGTCATAATCTCAAATATAGTAGGTTGATGCTGCCCTCATGGGATAAAGGTTTTAAGAATTTATGTGTGTCAATAAGTAAGATAGATGATATTGCTTATGGTCGTGGCGTAAGTTTCTCATGGTTTGATGGATCTTTTATTTCTGCAGGAAGACACAGAGTGGTGTTTGAATTCTATGAGGATCGTTATTTTTCAAAGGGCAATACGCGTAACGTTATTTATAAAAAAGAGATGGTTTTTAATTTCAAAGCAGATACGGTATATGTGATAGAGGTACTTCAAGAAAGTCAGACCTTCCGAATCACGGCAGATACGACACGGAAGAATTACCTTTGAGCTTCGAGATTTGAACTTTGAGCATTGATGTTTGGACCTTATAAAAACATCCATCATGTGATAAATTCCTCCGAAAGAAGTGATATTCTCGTTTTTAATAGCTATCTTTGTCATGTCAGAATTTTGCTTACTTGTTATGTTTGCAGCACCAAGATAGGTGAAAATCTGACATATCCAAGCGTTTTGAAAACTTTGTTTCTCAGACACTTGGAGTTCTTACAAGAATTTATGCTGCAGAATTAAGGCCTTATAAATATGGACGCAGGTGCATTCTATGTCTGTTTACTTTTGTGGTGGGGATGCTGCTATTTATATATTTCCTACTTAGTAAACCCATCGCATGTGCATTGGAACAACCCTATAAAGCAAAGTCGTTTTGTAGTTCTTTCGGCTTTAGCAGTGTCTTTTTTAAGTTTTATAGGACATTCTTATGTATATATACAGGAGTATGAAGCGAAGAATAACATAGAATTTAAATCAATATCCCACTTTTTTTCCTATCTTACCAACCCACAGTCGAAGCCCATTTTCGAGGCAGATTACTTCTTAATGTTTCCTGTAATAGTTGGTATTTCTATAATTCCGCTTATCCGACACCTATATTTAATATGGTGGATAAGTAGACACCCACACTATTCAATACTTACTTTCAAGGGGGCACCCGATATGCCGCCTCGCAATTTATTTATACTCACCATAGATAATAAACAATTTTGTGCCGGATACATCTTGTCTTATTATAAATATTTGGTGGTGTCAGGCAAACATAAGTATATATTCTGGGTAGGAACACCACATGGAAAGGGCAGCTGTAGGCATTTGTTCGACCAAGAAATGGAACTTCAGCTCTCTGCAGGCCATCAGTATGTGGTGGAAGAAGACACTATGGTAGACGAATTGCACGTTTATGATAGTTGTTCAGCGCCCAAAACAGATAACGAAAGTAAAGAAACAATTTTAAAAAATAGGTTATGCACATTGATTATTTTTGGCTTGTTAACTTATGGTTGTTATCCTTTTTGGTTGCAATGATGTTATATTTAAAATGGACTGCCCCCATTCTCGATCGTTGGAACAACCTCTTAAGGCGGAGTAAAAGTTTTGTATTACTCAGCGCTGCTGTGTTTTTTATAAGCTTAGGTATGTTCTTTTGCAAATTCTATGTGTACGAACAACCCTCTAATAAAACCGAAATTCAGAATACAAACAGCCCTTCTTCTAAAGCCTCAAAGCCCAGATATATCTTTTCTGAGAAGGGCGATCCCCTCTACCTATTAGTTGTTTTATTTCTGACGTTTGTCTATTTTCTTATCCAATACAAGCGTTTGAAGCGGTGGATAAGCGAACACCCAGACTATGCCATACTGGTTCCCGACCTACTATATAAGGGGTATGTGAAGCAAAAAGCAAGAATATTGAACGATGATTTCCTACCTATTAGCTGCGGACTTGCCTTCCGAACATTCAACGAATACTTGGTTGTGCCAGGCCAACACACATTCCATTTTGAGGTGAAAGAAAGCCGTTTCAAAGGTGGCGATAATGTTTTGTTCACCCAGCACATGGACCTCGACTTAGCGCCAAGCTCGATGTATATTATCAAAAGAGAAGGTAAGGAGGGTAAATTGACCTATAATTTTAAGTGCAAAAGGCCCGAAACAAATAACAACATTTTATAAATAAGAGAATAACACCCCTTATGTATATATATCATTTTTGGGCTTTTGTAACGATTTGGCTACGTCATAATCTCAAATATAGTAGATTGATGCTGCCCTCATGGAATAAAGGTTTAAAGAATTTATGTGTGTCAATAAGTAAGATAGATGATATTGCTTATGGTCGTGGCGTAAGTTTCTCATGGTTTGATGGATCTTTTATTTCTGCAGGAAGACACAGAGCTGTGTTTGAATTCTATGAGGATCGTTTTCTTTCAAATCGCAATACACGTAACGTAATCTACCAAAAGGTGATGAGCTTTAATTTCCGATCAGGTATGGCATATGTGATAGAGGCAATTCCAGAGAGAAAAACCTTCCAAATAACACAGGATAAGACTTTTACCTTTGAACTTTGAGTTTTGAACTTTGAACTCTTTTACCTTTGAACTTTGAGGTTTGAACTTTGAACTTTATGATATGAACTATTAATGACTACGAATTTCCCTAATTACGCTAATATTTATTGTAATGTAATTCGTGTCAATCGAGAAATTCGTAGTGCTGTATTGGTAGTTAACGAGTAGACAGGTTGACGAGTTAACAAGTTAATTGTAGCGATAAATCATAGTTAACAGTAGTAATCATAATTATGAATTATGAATTATGAATTGTGAATTCTGAATTGACAGAGGCTTCTGAATTAAATAAGTCTTATTCATGTGCTAAGGTTTCCAGTCTGTGGTCAATAAGTTTCTTGTATTGTTCTTTCTGATTATCAGAGATAAAAGAGTTATCAATACACACCATCCATTTGTCCCTAAACTTAGCAAAACCAGATAATATTCTGTTAGCAACCACTTCGGAGAGTCCTGTCGAAAACATAGCTTCTCGGAAGTCATAGACAAAGAAGTGATTTCTTGAATCCGTTGAGCGCCAATGCCATTTCCTCTGTATCTTCTGGCATCACAATCTTTGTGGAAACCTGATCGTAGGTTGGACAGAGTACATAGTGTCCTTCTCGTATGCTATACAAAGAGAAGTTTTTAAGGTGCATATCCGCATTGCCTATAATCCACGAGAAGACAACCTGCTGCCAATAGTTCACCTTGTCTAACATAGATACACTGGAATATTGATCGAGGAAACGGGCTATCATTTCATAACTTCCTTGATATTTCTGTTCTGTCAGTTTACCACTTAGTTGGCACATATCCTCCATAGGAAGCTTTCGTCCATCGTCGGTTCTATCAATTCTTTTTGTGATATAGTTTAGTTCACCATCAGCAAAACGGATAAGAGAATGCGGAACTGTTGGAATCTTCGCAATCTCAGCCAGATGCATGGATAAATCCTCTATCTCTGGGAGGCATTCAAACTGCTCTGTTTGGGGTTTAAGGATATATCGTCCCATAACGCCTACTATCGTTAGACGTTGTGGATTTCCTGCTGCGTCATGCTCAAGGTCAATTGATAGTTTTGATTGCACACCTGTCACTGTTGTTCGTTTTTCAACGACAATCTGTGCCAAACGGTTAATATCCTTTCGTGTGTAGGGAAGGATAGGGGCTATTTCGGCTCCAAACATTTTCTTTGCACAATGTGGGTGATAGTCAATTTCCCCAGCCTTTAACGGCTTATAACAACACAGGCAACGTTTCATCTTCTTTCCTCCTCCTTTTCTATGGGTACGATGCTAATATCTCCTATACAGTCACGGCAGCACGAGAGGAGTAATCCCATGCGGTCTCTACGGTTGATTTTCCAGTTTCGTTCAGCAATATTCAGCATCCAACCTTCTGGAATAAGACCATCGAAGAAAGAAAAAAGTACATTATTATGATAATGTTCTGCACGTAATGGCAAAGTCAGACTTACGGGAGTTGGCTTACTACTATCCAAATACTCTTGAAGATAAGCGAAGCTATATCCCCTCTCGTCTTCTGTGATAATGCCTGCCGGCTTATCTTTTACATATATTTTTCCTTGTCTCATGATGTTGATTCTTTTTCTACTTAGTCCTTTGGAATGGGTACTGGTCCTAACTGTAGGTTGAACAGCTCGAGTACTTGGTTGACTTTGTCCATGCGTAGTGTAGCTTTTCCTTGTTCCATCTCACGGACAAAGCGGAGTCCTACACCTGCTTTGAAAGCCATATCCTCCTGCGTTAGATGATATTCCTTCCGCAGTTGCTTTAATGTGATTGATAGTTGATTCTTCTCCATGCTGATTATACCTTTACGGGTACAAATGTACGAAATATCTATGAAAAACAAAACAGATAATCCCTAAAGGGTATAAAGTTTGGTTTATTTAACGTAAATATACCCTATCGGGGAGGGGACCTCACCCCCCAACCCCCTCTCCGAGAGAGAGGGGGAGTGCTGGAAACAGTTTGCTGAGGGATGCTTTTTCCTTTGAACTTTGAGCATTGAACTTTGAACTTTATGATATGGGTAGTTGACGAGTAGACAAGTTAACAAGTTGCTTGTGAGGAAGACATAGTAACATAAGAACGAGTGGACGAGTGAACAAGTGGACGAGTTAACAAGTTGCTTGTGACTATAAAACACATAATCTTTGTTTTTTATTCTTCTGTCTTCTTTTGTTCCTCTGTATTGTTAAGGAAATTCAAACCTTGAAAAATAAGAGGGCGTTAATTCCATTCGAATTAACGCCCTTTTAGCTTGCAAAAGATGCCCTTTAAGCCCCTTACTAACGCCCTTTTGAAACCTTAGTAAGCACCTTTAAAAATACTCCTTCACAACTCGTTGATAATAAAACACATACAAAGACCCCGAAATAACACGTTTTTAACCCTTACCCCCTACCCTTCCGTCAGTTAAAATGTAAAGGAAACTCCAAATTATGAACTACGAATTTCCCTAATTGCGCTAATGTTTATTGTAATGTAATTCGTGTCATTCGCGTAATTCGTAGTTAGCTTTATGATATGAACAACGAATTTCTCTAATTGCGCGAATCCTTATTGCTAAAGAATTTGTGTCATTCGCGTAATTAGTAGTGTTTTGTTTGTAGGTTGACGAGTTGACAGGTTAACGAGTAGACAAGTTAATTGTAGCGATAAATTACAGTTAACATCGGTAATCATAATTTGTAGTTGACGAGTTGACAGGTTTACGAGTTGACGAGTTAATTGTAGCGATAAACCACAGTTAACATCGGTAATCATAATTATGAATTGTGAATTTTGAATTATGAATTAACAGAGGATTATGAATTGTGAATTATGAATTGTGAATTAATAAAGGATTATGGATTTATAAAAAAAAGTGTTATATTTGCACCTGTAAACCTAAATCAATGTAATTATGTCTAAATCTACTACTGTCTTCCTGGGTATAAGGAAGCATCCCCCATTCGCAATGGGAGGGGTGGCACTCTCTTTGTGTCTGAGTTTATTCGCCGCTACCCCAGCACTTAGTTCTACGAGTGCGAATGTAAAAACAATTGAGAGTACACAGCAGCAAAAGCAGGCTATCAAGGGTGTTGTGAAAGATACCCATGGTGAACCCGTTATCGGTGCCTCTGTGATGGTTAATGGAGTTGCCATGGCTGTTACGGATGTTGATGGCAACTTCTCGCTTGCCGCTGCACCCGGTGCTGTGCTACAAGTAAGTTATGTGGGCTTTAAGCCTCAGTCTGTAACCGTCAAGGCGGGTATGACCAATTATGCCGTTAGTCTGCAGGATGACAACCAAGCATTGAACGAAGTGGTTGTCGTAGGCTATGGAGTACAAAAGAAGGTAAACCTCACCGGTTCTGTTTCATCTGTTAAGGGCGATGCACTTGAGATGCGCCCAGTGACCGATGCGTCGCAGAGTCTTCAGGGATTGGTACCGGGTTTGATGGTATCTAATGGCAGCTCTGGTCGTCCGGGAGCCACGGCAGCCTTGTCATTGCGTGGTCAGGGCAACCTCTCCGGCACTGGTCATCCTTATGTTTTAGTAGATGGAATCGAGATGAGTCTTGCCGATGTCAATCCGAATGATATCGAGTCAATCTCTGTATTGAAAGATGCATCTGCTTGTTCTATCTATGGTGCACGCGCTGCCTACGGTGTTATCTTGGTTACGACCAAGCGAGGAGAGGAAGGTAAGATGCACGTAAACTATCAGGGAAGTATGGGTTGGAACCGTCCTACCGTACTGCCAGAGATGGCAAATGCCGTAGAGTTTGCCAAGATGTGGAATGCTGGTGTTACGAATGCCAACTCCTCTCGTCTTTACAGCGACGAAAAGATTAAGCTCTTAGAGCAGTATATGAACGACCCATCAAGTGTGAATCCATGGCAAGAACTCCCTGCCAACTCCTTGATGAACCCAGCCTTTGAGAACACAGAGAAGGGTATTGGAAACGTTGACTACTTCAAGTTACATTATAAAGACTATGCCTTCAAGCAGCAGCACAACGTAAGTCTGAGCGGTGGCGGTAAGCAGGCACAGTATTATGTATCAGGAGGTTACTTCAAGGAAGACGGTATTCTGCGTTATGCCAAGATGAACTTTGAGCGTATGAACCTCGCTTCCAATCTCACCTCTCGGCTCACCTCATGGATGAAGATGAAGCTTAATTTGAAGTATGTTCACTCTGTCGACAACACTCCTTTTGGTGCAGGCGGACTGAGCGAAGGCTTCTATCACTCCTTAGCACGTTTCCGTCCGACGATTTCTGTTGTCGATCCTAACGGTCATTTCACGGAGTTGTCAATGATACCTTACCTACAGAGTGGCACCTTCACCCGTACAAAGCGCAATCATTACGACATCACCTTAGGCTTCGAACTTAATCCAGTAAAGGGATTGATTATCAATGCCGATTACACCAATAAGTTTATCTCAACCTCATACGAGGCATTGAATGTTGCGCCAGACATCTATGCAGCCGATGGCGTAACGACCTCAAAGGGAGTGCGAGGAGAGTTGGATGCAAGTCCTGATGGCAAGTATCAGCGTTCAAACTATAACATCCACTATCAGAATATCAGCCTCTATGGTAACTACTCATTGACCCTTGCAGAGGATCATAACATCGTTTTGATGGCTGGTTATCAGGAAGAAAACAACAAGGTAGACTATCTGAAGAACGCTATCTCTGGTCTTTACTCAATGCACAATCCAAATACGGCAATGGGAACAGGCGACAAGCAGCCAGACGATATCCGCAACGGATGGGCAACACGTGGCTTCTTCGGACGTATCAACTACGACTATCAGGGTCGTTACTTGCTCGAAGTAAACGGTCGTTATGACGGTTCTTCACGTTTTGCACGTGACCATCGTTGGGGCTTCTTCCCATCTGTATCCCTCGGTTGGAACATCAGTCGTGAGAAGTTTATGGAGCCTCTTAGCCAGAAGGTATCGCAGTTGAAGTTGCGTATGTCATACGGTAAGCTCGGTAATCAGGCAGGTGCAGCCCTCTATACCTTCGCATCAACCATGAATCTCAGTGGTGGATTGGGAAGTTATATCTTTGCAGATGGTCGTCATGCTTACCTCCTTGCGCCAGGCGTTGTCAATCCAGCAACGACATGGGAGAAGGTAAGCAGTAAGAATATCGGTTTAGACTTCGGCTTTATGAATAATGCCCTTACGGGTAGTCTTGACGTCTACGAGCGTAAGACGAAGGATATGTTGGGTCCTGGTGTAGACTTCCCCGACTTCTTTGGTGCTAATGCCCCACAAACCAATAATGCGTCTTTGCGCGACCGTGGTTGGGAGCTAACGCTGAATTATCGTGGTAAGATTGGTAAGGACATCGACTATAGTATCGGTGGTTCTTTGGCTGACTATACCTCTATCGTAACAGACTATGCAAACCCAACAGGTACTGCACCAGCCAGCAACTGGTATAGAGGAAGACGCGTTGGAGAGATATGGGGCTATCGTACTGACGGCTTGTTGCAGACACAGGAGCAGGCTGATGCCTACAATGCAAGCCATAACAACACCTTCTTCTCAACCTTGAAGTGGACACCGGGTGACGTTGCTTATCGCGACCTTAACAACGACAAATATGTGAACAATGGTAAGAATAAACTCGATGATATGGGCGATATGACCATTATCGGTAACACCTCACCACGCTATCAATACACAATCAATGGTATGGTTAGCTGGAAGGGACTGAGCTTGAGCTTCATGTTCCAAGGCGTAGGCAAGCGTGATTGGGACCCAACCAACAGTGTTTACTTCTGGGGAACAGGTCCTTACGCACAGGTAACGCTCTTCAAAGATCATCTTGACTACTGGTCAGAGAGCAATCCTAACGCCTACTATCCAAAGCCTTATATCAATTCAGCAGGTGGTGTTCGTCCATATGCAGCGAAGACAAAGAGCCAGCCTACTGATCAATACTTGCAGAGTGCGGCTTACTGTCGTTTGAAGAATCTGACCTTGAGTTACACCCTCCCACAGACATGGACACAGAAGATGAAGCTCCAGCAGGTGAAGGTGTTCTTCTCTGGTGAGAACCTCCTTACCTTCACAAAGCTAAAGAAGATGCTCGACCCAGAGGTTATCTTCACTGCCAATGGCTACACAGGCGAAGGCGGTAAGAACTATCCAATGAACAAGGTCATCTCGTTTGGACTTATGGTTAATCTCTAATCACTTAAAAGAATATAACTATGAAACTTAAATATATATGTTTAGCACTCTTGAGTGCAACAACACTTACAAGTTGCTTCGACTTAGACAAGTCTCCAGAAGGAGTGCTTTCAACGGTCAACCCTTTCACTTCCTTGGGTGAGATGAACAGCTATCTCGACCAGTTCTATCAGACAGGTGTGAAGGGACAAGACTTTAACTCATGGGGTAGTGGTGGTATTGCTGGTATCGATATGAACAGCGATAACATGGCAAGTGGCTCTGTTAACACACGATTGAATGGCGGTTTGACCCTCGCTAATGCGGGTAAACTCGGTCATTACTATAATATTCGCAACGTCAACTTCTTCTTGAATAACCTCAATTTCAAGGATAAGAACTCTGCTGCCTACAAGCAATGTGTGGGCGAGGCTTACTATTTCCGTGCATGGTTCTACTTCCAGTTGTTCAAGAACTATGGTAAAATTGCTTGGGTGAATCGCCCTCTCGAACCACAGGAGGAGGAGATGAATCAGCCACAACAGGAACGAACCGTGATTGCTGATAGTATTCTTGCCGACCTCGATAAGGCTATTGCCAACCTTAATACCCAAAACAGCAGTGCTTCAATGCGTATCCACAAGGACGTGGCACGTGCTTTCAAGAGCGAGGTGGCACTCTATGAGGCTACATGGGAGAAGTATCATAAGGCAAAGAACGACGCCTTCTTCGACCCAACTGTTACCGATGCGAAGATTAAGTCTTACTTAGATCAGTGTGTTGAGGCTTGTAAGGACGTTGTTGACAGAGGTGTCTGGAGAATCTATACGACGGGTAATCCATTGAACGACTACCGCGTTATCTTCCAGACAGAGGACCTAAGCGCCAACCCTGAGGTGTTATGGTTCAAGCGATACGACGGCGTGAACGTTGGTAACAGCGTTGACCGCTACCTCAATCAGGGTGGTGGTAGTAGCGGTGTAACGGCATCATTGGTCGACGACTACCTCACCATCGACGGTAAACCCTTTGTCGGACCAGCTGTGTTGACCGCAAAGGCAACCTTTGGCGACGAGCTAAGCCAACTGTTCGCGACCCACGTCTGTGCCAAACGGTGTGTATGCCGGGTCAGATTCTGCGTCCAGACCAAGGCGGTTACGTCGTTCCACCACTCAATGGATCGGGCTATAACAAGAATGAAACAGGCTATTCAATGCTCAAGCATGTACAGATTGACTATAAGGGAAGCCTTGACCAAGAAGGAAAAGGCAGCACACCAGCCATTCAGTATCGCTATGCTGACATCCTCTTAAACTATGCTGAGGCTTTGGCAGAACTCGATGGTGCGGCTAACGCAAGTCAGATTATTGCCATTCTGAAGCCTTTGCGCGACCGAGTTGGTATGCCAGCAGTCGACTTCGACAGAGAGTATAACACCGAGTCAGACTATCCTTTCCGCAATCTCAACAAGTACTTGCAGGCAGTTCGCCGTGAACGTCGTATTGAGCAGGCTTGTGAGGGTCGTCGATTGGATGATATCTTCCGTTGGGCAGCAGCCGATGAGCTTATCGTTGGCAAGCGTGCACACGGTGTTTTATTCGTGGGTAGCAACCTCGAACATCATGCAAAGTATGGTACAAGCCTCGTTTATGACAAGCCAAAAGGCAATAATATCTACCTCTCTGGCAAGCCGGGCGACGCACAACGTTACGTATTGCCTGTGAATCCATCAGGCTATGAGACCGGTTGGAAGTTTAATCCAAAGCGTGATTACCTCCTTCCGTTCGAAACGCGTATGCTCACACTGACCAACAATCTGTGGAAGCAGAACCCTGGATGGGATAAATAATTGCGATAAACCAATTTATTATATATGCAAAATAAAGTTTTATACGGCTTGACAGGAGCGATTGCAATGGGTGCATTCGTTCCTGCCCAAGCGCAGAAGAAACCGATGAACATCGTCTTCATCATGAGCGATGACCATTCGTATCAGACTATCAGTGCTTACGACAAGCGTTTTATCAGTACACCTAACATCGACTGGTTAGCTGACAATGGTGTGAAGTTCCAAGAGAGCTTCGTTGCCAACTCCCTCAGCGGTCCGTCACGTGCGTGTATGCTGACCGGTAAGCACAGCCATGCTAATGGCTTCACGGACAACTCTAAGACCTTTGATGGCGGTCAGCAGACCTTCCCTAAGTTGCTCCAGAAGCAGGGCTATCAGACGGCAATGATTGGTAAGTGGCACCTCACCTCACTGCCAACAGGCTTCAACTACTGGGATATCCTTATCGGACAGGGCGACTACTATAACCCTGACTTCCTCAGCAATGGTAAGAAGATACGCCGTCCGGGCTATGTGACGAACATCATTGCCGACATGGCGATTGACTGGATGGAGAACAAACGCGACAAGAACAAGCCTTTCTGTCTGTTGATGCACAACAAGGCGCCTCACCGTGTGTGGAATCCTGATACCTGCGACCTCCGCCTCTATGACGATGTGACCTATCCGTTGCCTAAGACTTTCTATGATGACTATGCTGGTCGTTTGGCTGCACAGAAGCAGGAGATGAGTATCATAAAGGACATGGACCTCGTCTATGACAATAAGATGGCAGATAAGGAGAACGAGATTCACACCACTACAGGACTTGAACAGTGGGGACGTGGCAACTACAAACGTATGACACCTTCACAGCGTGCGCAGTGGGATAGCTACTATGACCCAATCATCAAGAAGTTTAAGGAAGACAAACTCTCTGGTAAGGCGCTCGCCGAATGGAAGTATCAACGTTATATGCACGACTATATGCGTGTGATTCACTCTGTTGACCGCAACGTCGGTCGTGTCATCGAGTATCTGCGCCAGCATGGTCTTCTTGACAACACAATGATTGTCTATACCTCTGATCAAGGTTTCTACATGGGCGAACATGGATGGTTCGACAAGCGTTTCATGTATGAAGAGTCATTCCGCACACCATTGTTGGTTTACTATCCGGGCGGTAAGCATGGGGTTGTCAAAGAGATGGTACAGAACATCGACTATGCCCCAACCTTCCTTGATGTAGCCGGTGCAAAGGTACCTTCTGACATTCAGGGCCGTTCTTTCCTCCCACTCCTTGAGGGTAAGAAGCCTGCCAACTGGCGTCAGTCGCTCTACTATCACTACTACGAATACCCTGCCGAGCACTCTGTTTGCCGTCACTATGGTATTCGTACGAAGCGTTATTCGCTCATGCACTTCTACAATGATATCAATGCTTGGGAACTTTACGACCTAAAGAAAGACCCTGACCAAATGCATAATATCTATGGTAAACCAGGTACGGAGAAGCTCACAAAGAACCTTAAGAAACAACTCCTCCAACTGCAGGTGCAGTATGATGATCCAATACGCAACAAAGGACTTTTAGTCCTTTGTTCTTTGAACTTTTGAACTTTGAGGTTTGAACTTTATGATATGTACCATTAATGACTACGAATTACGCGAATTACACGAATCCATAGTATTCTTTGAACTTTGAGGTTTGAACTTTGAACTTTATGATTTGAACTACGAATTGCGCGAATTGCGCGAATCCTTGCAAACCTCAAAGTTCAAAGGTAAAAGGTACATATCATAAAGTTCAATGTTCAATGTTCAAAGTTCAAAGTAAAAATTCGTAGTCTGAATTTATTTTACATTCCTGGTCAGGAAAAGGTGAGGAATAGAGTCGAGAATCAGCTCTTTTGTTACCTTTGTAAGTGTCTTGTTATCAGTTATTTGTAAAGTTGCGGTTTTGGAGGTGCTTACTAAGGTCCTTAAAGGGCGTTATTAAGGTTCTTAAAGGGCATCTTTAGCAAGGCAAAAGGGCGTTAATTCGAATGGAATTAACGCCCTTTTGATTTTTAGGTTATGAAATTATCTAACAAAAGTTTACGGACCAGTCCGCCTTATTGAACCTTTGTGAGTTCATAAACCAGATATCTTCCTGTGAGTGGAATTCTCAGGCTTTGAAAGGTATCAAAATATGGTTCCATGTATGCATTGTAAGGAAGAAGATAAATTTTGAACTTACTTGTTTTTACATTATAATATCCGTAGCCGTTAAAATCAGTTTTAAGTTCCCTTGTTTTTTTTGTTTTGTGATTGCTATCTATAAAGAGAACTCTCCCTTTTGTTACTTCAAACCGATATACGCAACTATCTTGTTGGTTGCGACTGCTGAAACGAATTCCCTGAAATTTAATACTAGATTTTTCGCTTCGTCGAGTAAATATCCCTGGTAGTGTATCGTTTGTCCCAGTATTTTCAATATTGTGTAACCGCACATACGTGTCGCGTGACAAGGATAAATGGATATAGGCATATTTGCCTTTATCGTATATGATTAGAGAGTCGAGGTCAAGCCTTGAATTGGAATAATAATTCTTCTTAGTTGAAGGGTCGTAAACATGCACATTACCTCTATACTTACCGGGTAAAGATTTCAGTATTTTAAGTGCTTCTTCACTACTGATAGGTGCAAAAGTAGAGGTGTTGTCTGTTGTGTTTTCATCGTCTTTCGTACATGAAACGGCAAAGCTGCCTACTAACAGTAGGAAAAGAGCGAAGAGTAGGTTGTATTGATTCTTGTTATTCATAATCTATTCTTTATTCATAGTTTATTTTTTTCGTAAAAGGAAAATCAGTTTATCCTATGCTGTCTTCTTTAATTTGCATATAAAATAAACGTCGTTGAATTCGGCTTTTATTTTATTGTTTGGAACTAAACTGTCATAAAACAAGGCATCCGCAGGCTTTAAGTAAACCGTTAATTCTTTCGTTGTATTGTTGATAGTTCCACAGATATTAAAAAACAATTCAGTCAAGTCATAACGATTCTGGTGGTGATCGGTTATATATGGATAAGAATGATATGGGTCATACAATTGGAATGCCACTTCTGAAAGATTTTTCTTGTTTCTTCCAATGAGTATTGTGCGAATATCACCTATCTTTTCATTCTTCCTCCAAGGTTCATTTTTGATTGCTTTGTATAGTAGGTCATAAGCATATTGGTCCTTCTTTAACGTATATAATGTAAAAGGAAGGGGAACAGGATTTAGGAGAAATCGATGTAAGTGTAAATCGAATTCGGCGCTTACATGATTATCAAAATTAGAAGGAATTACCTGTTTGGTTTTAGGGTCATAAACGGTTAGCGTACCCTCGTAGGTGCCCACAGCCTTAGAATAGAAATCGTCAGCATCGTCTCTTTGAATAGGAATTGAATAATTAATATTAGGTTGCAGGATATCAGATATGAAATCATGATGTTCGATAGGAACAAAGGGCATGGGGTCGTTTGCGCTTTCTTCATCTTTTGAACATGAAGCAAACAAAAGTGGAAGGACTAAACATGCGACCGCAATAAGTAACTTTGATTTGGGAAGTTTCATTGTAAAAAGTCATTTGGTTTTATGTGTACAAAGGTACAGAAACCTTTTCTTCTCTACTAAGAATTGCAGATTTGTTAACCTGCTTTGCTCTTTATTAAAATTATCTATAAAGTTAAACCCAAATCTCTAAGTTTGTAATTCATCTTGCAAACTTAGAGATTTGGGGTTAAGAAAGACATTAAAGCAGTAGTGTTATTAAAATACAAACTTATGACTTGTATTTTTGTAATGTTAATTATCATGTAGTAGGCTTATTATATCGCTCCATATTTCAGAAGAACTTTCTTTCATTCTTTGTTATTATGAGATAAATTCAGTACTTTTGTAACAATAATAAAAGAGGAAGAGATATGGAACCATTGGCAGAACGATTGCGACCACGCACGCTCGACGATTATATCGGACAGGAACACCTCGTTGGTGAGGGGGCTGTGCTCCGACGTATGATCGATTCGGGGCGCATAGCGTCGTTTATCCTTTGGGGACCACCGGGCGTGGGCAAAACTACGTTAGCACAGATTATCGCTAATCGCTTAGAGACACCGTTCTATACGCTTTCTGCCGTGACGAGTGGTGTGAAGGATGTGCGCGACGTTATCGAAAGGGCACAGAGCGGTCGTTTCTTCAATTCCGCTTCACCGATTCTCTTTATCGATGAAATCCATCGTTTCTCAAAGTCGCAGCAAGATTCGCTCTTGGGTGCGGTAGAGAAGGGAACGGTGACGCTTATTGGTGCAACAACAGAGAATCCATCCTTCGAAGTGATTCGTCCGTTGCTCTCTCGTTGTCAACTCTATACGCTGAAGTCGTTGGAGAAAGACGATTTGCTGAAGCTGTTGCATCGAGCCATTACGGAGGATGTGGAACTGAAGAAGCGTAATATCGAACTGCGTGAGACGGGGGCGCTCCTACGTTACAGTGGGGGTGATGCGCGTAAGCTACTGAATATCCTCGACTTGATTATCTCAGCCGAATCGGGCAACGATGTTGTGATTACCGATAAGATGGTGGAGGAACGACTGCAAGAGAATCCGTTGGCGTATGACAAGGACGGCGAGATGCACTATGATATTATCTCGGCATTCATCAAGTCGATTCGTGGCTCCGACCCTGATGCAGCACTCTACTGGATGGCACGCATGATAGAAGGTGGCGAAGACCCCAAGTTTATTGCGCGTCGTGTCGTAATCAGTGCGGCTGAGGATATCGGACTTGCTAATCCTAACGCCCTATTGTTAGCGAATGCAGCCTTTGACGCTGTGACGAAGATTGGTTGGCCCGAAGGTAGAATCCCATTGGCTGAGGCGGTAGTCTATTTAGCTCGGTCGAAGAAAGATAACTCTGCATACGTAGGCATCAATAAAGCGATAGAGTTAGTGCGCCAGACAGGCAACCTCCCTGTTCCCCTCCATCTTCGCAATGCACCGACAAAACTAATGAAGGACCTCGGTTATAGCGATGGGTATAAGTATCCACACGATTATCCGGGACATTATGTCGAGCAACAGTATATGCCAGATGAGTTGGTACCTCCCCCAACCCCTCCAAAGGAGGGGAGCACCTAACGGAGTGTTATCTCTCAATGTTTCCTCTTATGATAGTAATAATATGTAGCGAAAGCTACCAAATTATACCCCGAACCCAACCAAATTGTGCCTCAAACCCAACCAAACTGTACCCCGTTAGGCACTCCCCTCCCTTTTGGGGAGGGGTTGGGGGAGAGGTTCTAACACCCAACAAACATGAAAATAGCAATTCTCGACTGCCATGCAGTCAACCCAGGTGACCTCTCGTGGGAACCAATAAAGGAAATAGCAGAGTGCGTTATCTATGAGCGCACAAGTCAGGAACAAGTTGTTGAGCGAGCTAAGGATGCGGACGGTATTCTTATCAATAAGATAAATATCACCCGTGAAGTACTCGACCAATTGCCACAATTGAAGTATATTGGTGAGTTAGCAACAGGATATAACAATATCGATGTTGAGGCTGCACGCGAGCGTGGTATCGTCGTATGCAACATCCCTGCATATAGTACGGATAGCGTTGCACAGCATGTCTTCGCCCTCCTCTTGAACGCAACCACACATGTCGACCATTATGCTGAGGCTGTGCGCCGTGGCGAATGGAGCAAGCAGCAGGACTTCTGCTACTGGGATACACCACTCGTGGAACTCGCTGGTAAGACACTCGGTATCGTTGGCTTGGGCAACATCGGTCAGAAGGTGGCAATGATAGCACATGCTCTGGGTATGGACATCTCAGCTTGCACCAGTAAGAATAGTAGCGACCTACCAGAGTGTATTCGTAAGACAACCCTTGAAGGCTTGCTCAGTACGTCTGACGTTATCACCTTGCACTGTCCTTTGACGGCGGAGAACGCGCGTATGATTAATGCAGAGACGCTGAAGAGCGTACGTCGTGGTGCCATCCTTATCAATACCGGACGTGGCGGACTCGTCGACGATCAGGCTGTTGCCGATGCCCTTGAGAGTGGTCAGCTCGGTGCTTATTGTGCCGACGTAATGACCGAGGAGCCACCTCGTGCAGACAATCCGCTCTTCCGTCAGCCTAATGCCTTCATCACTCCACATATTGCGTGGGCAACACGTGAGGCACGTGAGCGCCTAATGGCTATCTGCGTTGAGAATATTAAGAAGTTTATAGCAGGGGAACCACAGAACGTGGTGTAAGAAGAAGCTCAAAGCCCCACCCCGACCCTCCCCGAAAGGGGAGGGAGGCAAATAGGATAAGGTTCGCTGTGTGTTCTTCGTAAGTATTAAGTATATCTCCTCATTGTTATACAACAAAGAAATTTGATTTACATATTATAATTACTTATCCCTCTATGTAAGCTATGCTCGTTAGCTGCATCAACTTAGAGTACCACCCATAGCTATCTGCACTCCCCTCCTTTCGGAGGGGTTGGGGGAGGCTTTCTCCCTCCCCCTTCGGGGAGGGTCGGGGTGGGGCTTTGGGCTCGGGCTTCTTTCTTTTTTAAATTCAAATATGATCTACACTGATCCACATCTTGTCCGTACACTTCAGGTGATACTGGAGTTTCTCGGAACGTTTGCGTTTGCCATATCGGGCATCCGCCATGCCGCACAGAAACGCTTCGACTGGTTCGGAGGTTATGTATGTGGCTTTGCCGTCGCTATTGGTGGCGGTACGATTCGTGACACTATGTTAGGCGTGCGCCCGTTCTGGATGGCAAACATCATGTATGTTCTTTGTACAGGTCTGGCGCTCTTCCTCGTCATCTTGTCGCGTAGGTGGATTCAACGCCTTAGCAATGCGTGGTTCGTCTTCGATACACTCGGCTTGGCACTCTTTACTATTGCGGGTATTCAGAAGACAATCGCCTTAGGTCATCCCTTCTGGGTAGCCGTTATCATGGGTTGTATCACTGGTGTGGCAGGTGGTGTTATCCGTGACGTATTGCTGAACAATATCCCCGTAATCTTCCACAAAGAGATCTACGCCGTGGCAAGTGTGGGTGGCGGACTCATCTATTGGGCACTCTTCTCGCTCGGACTACCACTTCCGATAACAGTTATTGTGACATTCCTTGCAATCTGTTTAATTCGTTTTATTGCAGTGGGTTATCACATTTCGCTCCCCACTTTACACGATGAAGACGAAAAAAAATAATAAAAAAGATTGCTAAACATTTGGTGGAACGGATAAAAAGCAATACCTTTGCACTCGCAATTCAGAAATGATAACTAAATCATTATCTGTGCGACCATAATAATGGTTCCGTAGCTCAACTGAATAGAGCACTTGACTACGGATCAAGAGGTTACAGGTTTGAATCCTGTCGGAATCACAAAAGGAATACTCGAGAGAGTGTTCCTTTTTTTTATCCTTTGAAGTTTGAGATTTGAACTTTGAACTTTATGATTTGAGACTACGAATTTCTCGAATGACACGAATCCTTATTATCCTTTGACCTTTGAACTTTATGATTTGTATCTTTGAACTTTCTCTACATCGGTAATTATAATTATGACGTACTGATGAGCACATGATTTCTCCCGATTACGTATGAAACGAAGAGTTTTGCAATAAGCATTTACATAATTAGGGGAATTCGTAGTCGGTTAAAGTTTACGTGGATAATAGTTTGAAAAAATATGACATAAAGTCGGGTAAAAGACCTATAAACAAAGGAAAAAACACGTGTAAAGTCCCAGTTTGTAAACGGCAGTAAATCAATTCATTATGATGTAGTGCAGGAATAGGTGCTTAATTGTGTTTCAAAAGGGCGTTAATAAGACGCCAAAAGGGCATCTTTTGCAAGTCAATTAGGCGTCTTTTAGAGGCTAAAAAAGCATGTATTAGCTTTGAAAAACTTTGAACTTTGATATTTGAACTATTAACATTGAACTTTGAGGTTTGAACTTTGAACTTTATGATTTGTGCTTTGAGTATTGAACTTTGAGCTTTGACCTTTATGATGTGAGTATTAACCCTTGATTTACCAAGTTGCTTGTAGCGATAAACTTCAGTTAACAATAGTAATCATAATTATGAATTATGAATTGTGAATTCTGAATTAACAGAGGATTCTGAATTATACTTGGGGTATATATAAAAAGAAACGGCAGAGCAATTGCTCTTCCGTTATCTCCGAATAACCACCGTCTCACGACGATAATATTTCTACAATCTTTACCTAAAATATAACTAAAAACCTAAATCTATTACTAACCTAAACAAATCTTCTTTTTCAATAATAATCCTGAGCAATCTTCAATACCTGTAAAGTCTAAAACCTTGTAATCAGATATATTTCTCTTGAATTACAATGCAAAGGTATGGATAATATTTAGATTATCAAAATTAAACGAGGAAAAATATCAATCTATCGGTTAATTCTTGATATATATCAAACGCGATAGGAGTACTAAAGTTTCTCTATTCTTATTTCTTAGTTCTATGCGACAGAAAGGAGTGGGGCTGGTGTTGAGAAAGAGTGGGGGAGAAGTGAGGGCTAAGCGAAAGCGAAAGAACTTCGTTAATGTGAGCTTATTATTTTCTGGGAAAAGTGATTGACTTTATAATAAAATATTGTACTTTTGCACTTATAAATCGGTCATTCCTTTTGCCCTTTCCTTCTTCCTGAAAGGCATTAGAAGTTTGGCATAACAGATTGAAGAGGACTTGTAGGCTGATAGCGAGGCTTATCATATTGGAGAATAGTCCTGCAGAGGTTTTCTTTGAGAGATAGATTATTTAATGTAGAAGACAGAAACAGTTTAAGATACAGGAAGTAGGATGTATAGTAAAAGACAGAAGGATATCATTCTTATGTTTAGAAACAGTATTGGGATGGTGATTTTGTTTTAGTAATTCCTATTGTTCTTATAAGTAAGCGCTTTTGTCTGCAAGAGAAGATTACAGTTTCCGCACATAAATCTAAGGGATACGATAAAGGGGCAATACCCTATAATACAAGTTAAAGATACATAGAACATATCTATAGGACCTTGTCTATAGATAACAATTATTGCTTTCATCTAATAAAAAAACAATGAGCAAGCAAGTTTTTCAGACAGACTCCCGTCAGCGCTGGAGTTATTTTAAGTGGACCTTACGCGTCGTTCTTACGATTCTCTCATTGTTAGGAATCGTCTTTTTGGCAATGTTTGCCTTGGAAGGAAGTCCTCAGATGCCTTTCCGTCACGATTATCGGAATGCAGTAACAGCGTCATCACCTTATACCAAGGATAACAAGACGGCAAAGCTTTATAAGTCGTTCCGCGACTTCTTCAAGGAGAAGAAGATGCACAATAACTATGCGAAGGCTACGATTAAGAAACAACGATTTATTGGAAAGGCAGATAGTCTGACACAGAAATACTTTCGTGAGTGGGACGATCCACGAATCGGTGTACGTTCAGCATGGTATGTAAACTGGGATAAACACGCTTATATCTCCCTGAAGAACAATATCAAGCATTTGAATATGGTTTTGCCAGAGTGGTTTTTTATCAATCCTAAGACCGACAAGGTGGAGTATCGGATTGATAAGCAAGCACTGCGGTTGATGCGTCGAACAGGTATTCCGGTTCTTCCTATGCTCACCAATAACTACAACTCCGACTTCCATCCAGAGGCGATAGGGCGTATCATGCGTGATGCGAAGAAGCGTATGGCACTCATCAACGAGATAGTTGGGACGTGTCGGCGCTATGGATTTGCAGGAATCAACCTCGACTTAGAGGAACTTAATATTCAAGATAACGACCTTCTTGTCGAATTGCTCAAAGACTTCTCACGTGTTTTCCATGCGAATGGGCTTTATGTAACACAAGCCGTAGCCCCTTTCAATGAGGATTATAATATGCAGGAATTAGCGAAGTATAACGACTATCTCTTCCTTATGGCTTATGATGAGCATAGTACGGGAAGCCAACCGGGAGCGGTTAGTTCACAACGTTGGGTTGAAAAGGCTACCGACTGGGCTGCAAAGAATGTTCCGAATGATAAGATTGTCCTCGGTATGGCAACCTATGGCTATGATTGGGCAAACGGAGAAAGCGGTACGACCGTGTCATTCGACCAGACAATGGCTATTGCACAAGATGCAGATGCAAAGGTAAAGTTCGATGATGACACCTATAACGTGAACTTCTCTTATCAGAATACCGACGATAAAAAGGTTCATCACGTGTTCTTCACCGATGCTGCCACCACGTTTAACATCATGCGCTTTGGTGCAGAATATCATCTTGCAGGCTTTGGCTTATGGCGTTTGGGAACTGAAGACAAGCGTATATGGCGTTTCTATGGCAAAGATATGTCATGGGAGAGTGTGGCAAGGATGTCTGTTGCGAAGCTGATGCAACTCAACGGCACCGATGATGTCAACTTTGTTGGCTCTGGTGAAGTGCTCGAAGTGACAACAGAACCTCACCCTGGAGACATCTCGATAAGGATAGATAAGGACAATCGCCTTATCTCGGAAGAGTATTATCGCGCCCTACCTTCTACTTATACCATCCAACGATTAGGTAAATGTAAGGACAAGCAGCTTGTTATTACCTTCGATGACGGACCAGACAGTCGTTGGACTCCTACCGTGTTAAGTACGCTGAAGAAGTATAATGTCCCTGCAGCGTTCTTCATGGTGGGACTGCAGATGGAGAAGAATTTGCCATTGGTAAAGCAAGTCTATGAGGATGGTCATACCATTGGTAACCACACCTTCACCCACCATAACATGATTGAGAATTCCGACCGCCGCTCTTATGCAGAGTTGAAGTTGACAAGAATGTTGATAGAGAGTGTGACAGGACATAGTACTATCCTCTTCCGTGCGCCTTATAATGCTGATGCCGACCCAACGGAACATGAAGAAATATGGCCAATGATTGTGGCAAGTCGTAGGAATTACCTCTTTGTGGGAGAGGCTATCGACCCTAACGACTGGCAGCCTAACGTTACAGCCGACCAGATCTATCAGCGTGTCATTGATGGTGTACACCATGAAGACGGACATATCATCTTGCTACACGATGCGGGTGGTAGCTCTCGAAAGCCTACCCTTGATGCCCTACCACGTATCATAGAGACCTTGCAGCATGAGGGTTATCAGTTCATCTCCCTTGAACAATACTTAGGTATGGACAAGCAAACGCTGATGCCTGAGATTAATAAAGGTAAGGCATACTATGCGATGCAGACCAACCTTTGGTTAGCAGAGATGATCTATCATGTCTCAGACTTCCTCACAGCTCTTTTCCTTGTCTTCCTTGCCTTGGGAGTGATGCGCCTGATATTTATGTATGTACTGATGATAAGAGAGAAGCGGGCGGAGAACCGACGTCATTATGTTCCTATTGATGCTGCCACAGCACCAACAGTCTCTATCATCGTACCGGGTTATAACGAGGAAGTAAACATCGTGCGTACCATCACTACGCTTAAGCAACAGGACTATCCTAACCTGCATATCTACTTCGTTGATGATGGTAGTAAGGACCATACACTCGAACGTGTACATGAGGCATTCGACAATGATGATATGGTTACGGTGCTTGCTAAGAAGAATGGTGGAAAGGCTTCAGCCCTCAACTATGGTATTGCTGCCTGCCGTTCAGAGTATGTCGTTTGTATTGATGCCGACACCCAGTTGAAGAATGATGCGGTAAGTAGATTGATGAAACACTTCATCGCTGACACAGAGAAGCGTGTCGGTGCGGTGGCTGGTAATGTGAAGGTGGGTAATCAACGGAATATGCTTACCTACTGGCAGGCGATTGAATATACGAGTAGTCAGAACTTCGATCGTATGGCGTACTCAAATATCAATGCTGTCACCGTTGTGCCCGGAGCTATCGGCGCCTTCCGAAAGGAAGTTATTGAAGAGGTAGGAGGCTTTACAACTGATACCTTAGCAGAAGACTGCGACCTGACGATGAGTATCAATGAGCATGGATACATCATCGAGAACGAGAACTATGCTGTGGCATTGACCGAAGCACCAGAGACACTCCGCCAGTTTGTGAAGCAGCGTATCCGTTGGTGCTTTGGTGTGATGCAAGCCTTCTGGAAGCATCGTTCCTCACTCTTTGCACCTTCTAAGAAAGGTTTTGGTCTATGGGCTATGCCTAATATGCTTATCTTCCAGTATATCATCCCAACCTTCTCACCATTGGCTGATGTACTGATGCTCATCGGACTCTTTACGGGTAATGCCCTTCAGATATTCTTCTATTACCTTATCTTCCTTGTCATCGATGCCAGTGTGTCTTTCATGGCTTATATCTTCGAGGGTGAGCGTCTGTGGGTACTTCTGTGGGTTATCCCTCAACGTTTCTTCTATCGGTGGATAATGTATTACGTCCTCTTCAAGAGTTACCTCAAGGCGATAAAGGGTGAGCTGCAGACATGGGGCGTGTTGAAGAGGACAGGGCATGTGGGACCTCACCCCCCAACCCCCTCTCCGAGAGAGAGGGGGAGTGCTGCCAACAATTTGCTAAAGAATGACTAAAAGTTTTCCCTAACCAATAGGGGTATCTCGCTGATTACTCCCCTCCCTATGGGGGAGGGGTCGGGGAGGGCCAGTTGCCCTCTTTACATTCTACTCCCCTCCCTATGGGGGAGGGGTCGAGGGAGGGGCCAGTTGGAGTAGGGGGTGAGGCTTTTTCTTTTCCTTATCTCCAACCTCATCGGGTCCTGTATATTTGCCTTACTGATCAGTTGCAAGTAGCGTTCGCGGAGCGGACCGACCCTTACATTCTTTCGGGCGCGTACAGAGGAGATGACGGACGAGGGGTTACAGGGTTCGCGCACATGAAGCACCCTACAGATATGATGTACGATGGTTTGGAAGTCCATTGGCCTACCGCATTTATCCATCAGTCGTCCTGTCTCCCAAACCATGTGAGCCAAGTCGATGAGGTCACACTTCAAGCCAGTCCAATACAATCCTTCCTCCTCGCTTCTATTGATTAGGTCACAGAAGTTATCAACAATCCTTGTCGTCAGTTGGTCTTCCTCCTCTTGAGTCCAGAGGTGGGCAGCTTTCATTACTATATTAACTTTCTTCATCATTGTTCTTAGTGTTTTTTTGTTATAGAATAATGGTTTTAATCATCTACCACCTTCTTTATTCGTGACGCAGTGTAGGGTCAGTAGGAGAAGTCGTCGGGTGGCATTCGCATCGTCCCCCTATGGAAACAGCCTACTGGGGAGAAGACATGTTTCGTGAGGTTGCTGCAAAGGTAAAACCCTAAAGTGCAGTATATGTTCAATACCAAAAAAATTTTTTTCATTAAATAAAACTAACGAAATGACCACTAATCTGATTCGGAGGAACAAGACAGGTGAGCCGCATTAAAAGTTAAGGGTTCATCTATAAAAAATCTGCTTACCCTCAATTGAGGATAAGCAGATTTAATGTATCTAATAAAAATCTATTCTCTTAGCCGTTTAGTACTTACGACCAGTAGCATCAATGATTCTGCTAAATGGTGCAAACTGAGCTGCATCAGTAACTGGTGGAGTGCCTGTGATGTCTGGACCAACATAGATTGGGCGGATAGCACAAGCCTGCTGCTTCTGTGGCGGTGTTATTCCATAGTTAAGAGAACCAAAGAACAAACCCGTACAAGTACTTACTGCCGTTGCATAATCAGCATAATAGAACCCCATGAAATTACTACCCTCAGCAACATGACGGTAAACGGTAGTGCTAACATTGTCATTACGACGTCCTGTTATAGGCAAGAACAGACCTCGGTTAGCAAGTACAAGGCCAGTTACGTCTTCATACTTCCAAAGCTTTTTACCTGTAGGGAACTTAGCATGCTGACCAGTCAGTGGGTAATCGCTATAGAAGATACCATAAATTTTATTACCCTTATCGGTATAACAGAATGCTGGCACCTTCGTGACACTATTCTTCTGCAAGTTTTTGAGTTGGTCTAAGGTAGGATATTTATAATAATAATCGCGTCCACTCTTTTCGGTATGATATTTTACGATATCACCAAACTTTGCTTGACTCTTATTTACTGGGTCATTACCAAAGAATCCTGGAGTGGCATCTCTCTTATAAAATCTTCCATTCATACTAAATGCTGTTCCATTAAGATAAGCATTGCTATTCAAATTCAATGCCTCTGCAATATCTCCCCATCTAAAGAGGTCTAAGTCGTCAGAAGTCTGAGTGTAACGTCCATTATGGTTATCAATATACCAGTTCTGTGATCCTAATCCATTCTTTTCTATATTTTTGTTATCCACTCTGTTGGCAAGTGTTGGATTATCTCCATAGTTACTAATCCACCACTGTGCTGGTGCGATACCCCAGTACTCCAGTGAACCCTTCTTATAGTGTATGAAGTTACCTGTAGCCCATTTTACGCCGTTTACTGTAACGTATGGCTTAGGAGTAATATTCTTGACGAGTAATGGTTGAGCGGTAGTCGTAGCCAGTGTTAAAGAGCTTTGCAGCACTCTTTGTGTAGACACCACTTTGTGTATAAACAGTTAGTGTGAAGTTGGTTAAGGCATTCTCAGCCAAGAAAGCCACCCACACGTAGCCATTCTGCAACTGAATCTTAGACTTGTCTTTGTTGGCTACAGTAATCATATACTCCTTCTCGTCAGAAGTACCAACAAAGTTTCCATCCTTGAGATTAAGTACATCGTATGAACGAAGACCATTGATTTTTACACTATCAATGTCCTCAATGAAACCAGTACTACTTGGACCGTTAACTACCTTGAACTTCATACCCCAGATAGCAACCTTACGATCCAGTGTTACCTTTGTCTTGGCAATCTTCTGTCCGTTGTCGTTCTTAACCACCTCTGTAGGCTTAGCTTTACCCCAGTTGTAATCAAACTTCTGGTCGATAGTTGTTAATGTACCATCCTGCTTTTTCATGTCAAGAGAAATAGTACTGCGGATACCATATTTCTTATTGTTAGTTGGGTTTTCTGAAGTATGATACTTTAAATCTACACCACCATCGGTTTCGTGATGAGGTGTTGGACCTACCTGCTCAACTGTTTTCTCACCCTCAACAGCCGTACCAGGATAGAAGAAAGCAAGGTCGTCCGTAGTCTTCATAGGGCTTAAGGTTTTAACCGTACCTGTGAAGTCTGCTTTCTGCTTGTTGCTGCTGTTAGCAGCCATGGTCACTAAGCTATAGTTAGCTTCGTTACTGTTATCATTATCAGCGATGTCATAGATAAACATCTTATCACCGCTTTTCCACTCTGACAAAACATTATTATTCGCATCAAGTTTGAGTGCGCGTGTTCCAGCTTGTGCTGCATTACCTGCTGTTACCTGAATTGTTGTGGTATAACCCTCTTGCTGTGTGTCATCACCTGCCACATCGTTTGTATCGCTGCAGGCTGCAAGTCCCATCATAGCAATTGCGCCATAAAGGAATTGTAAACTCTGTTTTTTCATTTTACGTTTAATTTCTTTAGTTTTAATCTTCCCATCCTTTCACTCCAGAATTCTCGTCATCACCAAAAGGATTTGACTTAGAGAGATTGTCCTCTCCACCATGATTCGGATCATTCTTAGTTACCCCGTTATCACTTCCTGCAAGTAGTGACATCTCTACCATAGTCTTAACAATCCCACATGTGGGACGCTCATAACTTCTCTTCATAATCGTCAAATATTTAATTTAATAGGTGCAAATCAAGACTTCAAATCAGTTTTGAACAAGGCTGTTAATGTCTACAAAGTAGATTCTTTAACAACTTGTATCTTAATAAATCTTGATGTAGTTTCTCTTTTGTTATCCAAATATCAAATATATCAAAATGGATATAATTAAATCCGTTTGCAAAGTTAAACATAAATTTCGAAAGAAACAATAAATCCATATAAAAAAAAGATAGAATGACATAGAGAAACTTTCACCTTTGAAGTTTGAACTTTGAACTTTATGATTAGAACTACGAATTACCCGAATTTCTCGAATAATGTTTGCGATAATGATTCGTGTCATTCGTGCAATTCGCAGTCTTGTCGCTTTTGTCTTCGTGCAAAAATATGTCATTGAAGCATATGTCTCTATGTCATTCTGTCTTCGTGCAATTCGTGTCATTCGTAGTCTTGTCGATTCAGTCTTCGTGCAAAAATATGTCATTGAAGCATATGTCTCTATGTCATTCTGTCTTCGTGCAATTCGTGTCATTCGTAGTCTTGTCGATTCAGTCTTCGTGCAAAAATATGTCATTGAAGTATATGTTTCTATGTCATTCTGTCTTCGTGCAATTTGTGTCATTCGTAGTCTTGTCGATTCAGTCTTCGTGCAAAAATATGTCATTGAAGTATATGTCTCTATGTCATTCTGTCTTCTTATCTCATTCTGTCTGTCAAATGTTTTCACAGTCGGCAAGTCAGTCGGGCACAAATAGCGTCCGAATTAACGGCTTTTTGGCTTGCAAAAGGTGCCCTTTAAGGCGCTTACTAACGCCCTTTTGAAGTCCTATTAAGCACCTTTTGAAAACCATTTTTGCAACTACCTGATAGCAAAAGACTTATAAGGGTGGAAGAATAACTTGTTTTTCTCCCCTTTCACTTACTTTTCCACAATCAAAATGTAAAGAAAACCTCCTCCAACCCCTCCAGAGGAGGGGAGTGCCTAACGGATAAATATGGTTCTTTAAAATTAAAATACTTTGAACTTTGAACTACGAATTTCTCGAATGACACGAATTATTTAGCAATAAGGATTCGCACAATTAGAGAAATTCGTAGTTCCATGTTGACGAGTTAACAAGTAGACAAGTGAACGAGTAGACAAGTGAACAAGTTACTTGCAGCGATAAGCTACAGCTAACATCGGTAATCATAATTATGGATTATGAATTCTGAATTCTGAATTATAGTAGTAATCATAATTATGAATTCTGAATTTTGAATTATGAATTAACAAGCCTTTGCTTGTAAAAAGCAGTCCTTTTGTGTTTATTTTTGTTAAATACTTGATATATGATAAGTATTGTTTGCGTGTAATATGTTATCTTTGTATTAAGAACCTACAAAAAAACGGATGGGAATGTGAGAAAGCATGGATAACTTTTGAACATCTATTTGATATAGGGACCTACATTTTTAATATAGAGACCTACATTTCATATAGGACACACCTATTTATATATATAAGGCTGCCCCCACATCTGTTTTTGGGCAGACCTAAGTCAGAATAAGATTATTATCAAATATAAAATAACTAATGAGAAAAGGAAAGATTCTACCAGTAAGTGTTTTCCTATCTTGCTGCTCTTTGACCGCTTTTGCCAGCAGTCATGTCACTTCGGCTGACAACTTTGGCAAGAATGTAGTCGTTGCTGCAACCAAGGTAAATACCGCAAAGGTATTGGGAACACAGCAATCAAGTGGTGACGTGAAGGTTACCGGAACTATCGTAGACAATGCTGGCGACCCAGTTATCGGTGCTACTATCCGTGTGAAGGATTCGCAGCAGGGTACGACCACCGACCTCGATGGTAAGTTTGAGATTATGACCCATAAGGGTGCTACGCTTATTGTCAGCTATATCGGTATGAACACTGAGGAGGTGAAGGTTAGCGGTGATGCACCATTGAACATCACTTTGAAGGCTGAGGCTCATCAGATTGAGGAAGTTGTGGTAACCGCTTTGGGTATCAAGCGTTCAGAGAAGGCGTTGAGCTATAACGTTCAGAAGGTAGGCGGTGAGAACCTTACAACGGTTAAGAACCCTAACTTCATGAATTCGCTCTCTGGTAAGGTAGCCGGTGTGAACATCAATGCATCTTCAGCAGGTATGGGTGGTGCAGCCCGCGTTGTGATGCGTGGTCCTAAGTCAATTACCCGTAGCAATCAGGCTTTGTATGTAATCGACGGTGTGCCAATCAACAACACCAGTCAGGGTGAGATTTCAGGTGGTGCGTTCAGTTCACAGCCGGGTTCAGAAGGTATTGCAGATATCAACCCAGAGGATATCGAGTCAATCAGCGTCCTCAGCGGTCCTGCTGCTGCAGCCCTCTATGGTTCAGCTGCTGCGCAGGGTGTCATCATGATTACCACGAAGAAGGGTAAGGAGGGCAAGGTAAGTGTGACTGTAAGTAACAGTACACAGTTTGCTAACCCATTCGTCATGCCAGAGTTCCAGAACTCTTACGTAAACCGTGCAGGCGACGTGAAGTCATGGGGTGCAAAGACTCCATCAGTCTATGGTAACTATGAGCCAAAGAACTTCTTCAATACAGGTACGAACGTTCAGAACAACGTAGCTCTGACTGCAGGTACTGACAAGAACCAGACCTATATCTCAGTAGGTACGACGAATGCAAAGGGTATCATTCCTAATAACAGCTACGACCGTTATAACTTTGCATTCCGCAATACAACAACGTTCTTGCACGACAAGATGACCTTCGACTTCAACTTCAATTACATCAAGGAGCATGATAAGAACTTGACAGCTCAGGGTCAGTACTTCAACCCATTGACCGCTGTTTATCTCTTCCCACGTGGTGAGAGCTTCGACGCTGTTCGTACATACGAGCTTTACGATGTGACAAGAGGTATCAATGTTCAGAACTGGAACTTCGGTGATGCGTTGAGTATGCAGAACCCATACTGGGTAGCCAACCGTATGGTTCGTTCAAACAACCGTAGCCGTTACATGATCAGTGCAAGTCTTAAGTATAAGATTTTTGACTGGATGGACGTTGTGGGTCGTTTGCGTTGGGACGATGCAGGTACAAAGCAGGAAGACAAGCGTTACGCTTCAACAACCAACCTCTTTGCTCACTCAAAGTATGGTTTCTATGGTTATGACAAGGTGAATGACCGTTCACTCTATGGCGACTTGATGTTCAATATCAACAAGACATTGAACGACTTCTCAGTATCAGCCAACCTCGGTGGTTCGTTCACACGTAACAAGTATAACGTAACAGGTTTCCAAGGTGGTTTGAAGGCACCATCTAACTTGTTCACTCCAAACGCAATCGATTACGGTTCAGCAACCGCTGACAACCGTCCAATCTTCACAGACCATGCACACAAGATTAACTCACTCTTCGCTAACGTAGAGTTGGGCTGGCGCAGTATGCTGTTTATGACCGTAACAGGTCGTAACGATTGGGACTCAGCTTTGGACGGGTACCGACAACGTGTCTTTCTTCTATCCATCAGTGGGTATGTCAGCAGTTATCTCTCAGATGGCAACACTTCCATCATGGATTAGCTACATGAAGGTGCGTGGTTCATGGGCATCAGTAGGTTCAGCTATCTCTCCAAACATCACCTCACCATGGCGTTATCAGTATAACCCAGCGTCAGGTACTTATAGCACCGTAACTTATAAGTTCCCATCAAACTTCCGTCCAGAGCGTACAAACTCTTGGGAAGCAGGTTTGACATCACGTTTCTTCAATAATGCACTTACTTTGGATGTTACAGTTTATCAGTCTAACACTCGCAACCAGACCTTCCTTCGTCCTATCACAGGTAGTCAGGGATTCTCTTCTGAGTATGTACAGACCGGTAACGTAAGAAACCGTGGTATTGAGCTTTCATTAGGTTACAACCACAATTGGGTGATTTCGCATGGAGCAGTAGCTTCACTTACAGTGCTAACCGCAATAAGATTATTGAGTTGCTCAATGATCCTAACGAGGTTATCAACCAAGGTGGTTTGAATGGTGCTAACATCATCCTTAAGAAGGGTGGTACGATGGGCGACCTCTATATGACCAGTGACTTCAAGCGTGACGCAGAAGGCAATATCGCTATCAAGGATGGTAACGTATCACAGGTGAACCTTACCAACCCATCTTATCGTGGTTCAGTACTTCCAAAGGGTAACATCGGTTTCTCTAACGACTTCTCTTGGAAGGGCTTTAACTTCGGATTCGTTGTTACCGCACGTTTCGGTGGTATCGTAATGTCACAGACACAGGCGTTGATGGATGCTTACGGTGTATCAAAGGCATCTGCTGATGCACGCGACAAGGGCGGTATCGCAGTAAACAATGGTTTGGTATCAGCTGAGCAGTACTACGCTGTAGTAGGTGGTGAGAACCCAATCTGGTCAGAGTATATCTACAGTGCAACCAACGCACGTATCCAGGAGGCACACCTCGCTTACACCTTCCCACGTCGAATGTTGGGTGGTATGGAGCTGACACTCGGTTTGACAGCTAACAACCTCCTCATGCTTTACAACAAGGCACCATTCGATCCAGAGGCAACAGCATCAACAGGTACCTACTATCAGGGCTTCGACTACCTCATGCAGCCAAGCCTTCGTACACTCGGTTTCAACGTGAAGCTGAAATTCTAAACATTTAACCACTCATTTAATCGAAATATAAATGAAAAAGATTAATATATATAAGGCGGTCACAGCTTGTACATTCGCAAGTGTGCTGCTATGCTCAATGTCGTCTTGTACAGACGGATTCCAAGAGGCAAACCGTCCAGGAACGGGTGCTTCTCTCGAAGACTTATCGCGCGACAACTATCAAACCTCTTCTTTCCTCGTACAGATGGAGAACGAGGCTTTCCCCGAGCAGGAGAATGCTTACCAGATGAACGAAGACCTTATCGGTAACTATTTGGGTCGTTACATGACCTATGCTAACAATGGTTTCACTGAGAAGAACTTTGCTCGTATGAATGCACCTACTGGTTGGGTACGCTATCCGTTTAAGGATTCTATGACAAAGACGGTGTCTGCTTTCAAGGCGATTGACAATGTGACAAAGGGCGAAGGACCAGTTTATGCTTGGGCATTGATTCTCCGTGCACAGTCGTTCATGCGTCTTACAGATATGTACGGACCACTTCCTATCGGTGCTGATGCTAATGACGGTAATGCTTACTCTTCTCAAGAGGATGTTTACAAGAGCCTTATCGCTGACCTCAACAAGGCTACAGACGTCATCAAACCATTGGTTGCTTCTAACCCTAATGTTACTATTGCTGAAGAGTTAGACAAGGTTTATCAGGGTAAGATGGCTAAATGGTTGAAGTATGCGAACTCTTTGAAGCTCCGTATTGCTATCCGCATCCGTTATGTTGAGCCAACATTGGCAAAGCAGTTGGGCGAACAGGCAGTACAGGACGGTGTCATCACAAGCAATGACGACAACTGCGCTATTGCTTATACACCAAACGGACAGTATAAGACATCTGTAGAGTGGGGTGATAGCCGTGCTTGTGCCGACCTTGAGAGCTTCCTCACAGGTTACAACGACCCACGTCTGACGAAGTTCTTTACCCCTGTAGAGGGCGGTATTCGTCCAGTAATCGGTTGTCGTGCCGCTGCGAAGATTGGTAACAAGACCACAGCAGGTAAGGCTTACTCAGCTGCAAACATCAAGATAGACAGCAAGGGCATATGGCTCACTGCTTCTGAGATGGCTTTCTGTCGTGCAGAAGGTGCGTTGGCAGGCTGGAGTAATATGGGCGGAAGCGCTAAGGACCTCTATGAAGATGGTGTGAAACTCTCCTTCGAGCAGTGGGGTGCAGGTTCTGCAACAGCCTACTTGGCTGATAACACATCAACCGAGAAGAATTATGTTGACCCAATCAGCGAGTACGGTGGAGACGTTAGTGCTGTCAGCAATATCACTATCAAGTGGGACGACTCTGCTACTGACGAGCAGAAGATGGAGCGTCTAATTACTCAGAAGTGGATTGCAATGTTCCCTAACGGACAGGAAGGCTGGAGCGAAATCCGTCGTACAGGCTATCCAAAGGTGTTCCCTTTAGCACAGTCAACAGACTATAGCATCCAGGTTGCTAACCGTATCCCATTTGATATTGATGAGGCTACCAATAACAAGGCAAACTATATTAAGGCTGTACAGCTGTTAAAGGGTAATGACGACTATGCAACCAAGATGTGGTGGCAGCGTTAAACGATATCTATCATACAATAAACATTCGATAAAATGAAGAATTTAATAAAGATATTCTTGCTTTCAGCCTGCGCTGCAACGGCTTTCACTGCCTGCAGCGACTGGACTGAGACAGAGGCAAAGGACGGAGCTGACCTTACTCACACAAATAAGTCTGAGGCTTACTATGCTCAACTTCGCGACTATAAGAAGACTGACCACTCTGTAGCTTTCGGTTGGTTCGGTAACTGGACGGGTACTGGTGTTACACATGAGAACTCTTTGGCAGGTCTTCCTGACAGTACTGACTTCGTTTCTCTTTGGGGAAACTGGAAGAATCCAACAGAGGCTATGCTGAAGGATCTCCGCTTTGTTCAGAAGACAAAGGGTACAAAGGTGCTCATCAGTTGCCTTGTATTTGACATTGGTGACCAGATTACTCCAACCAATACTGACTCTACCCTCACATGGAAAGAGTGGCGTCATAAGTTCTGGGGATGGGGCAGCGATGAGGCTTCACAGATTGCAGCGACTGAGAAGTATGCAAATGCTATCTGCGACACTATCGCTAAGTATGGTTATGATGGCTTCGACCTCGATGCTGAACCTTCATATGCTCAGCCTTTCCAGACCGATAAGGAGCTTTGGCAGAACGCTAAGGTGATGGAGGCTTTCGTAAAGACAATGGGCAAGCGCATCGGTCCTAAGTCTGGTACTGATAAGATGTTCGTTATCGATGGTGAGCCTGACGCTATGGCTGCTCAGTATGGCGAATACTTCAACTACTTCATCCTTCAGGCTTATAACTCTTCTGGTAACAGTGATTTGAACAGTCGCTTTACTGCTCAGGCTACTCACTTCCAGCAGTATCTCACACCAGAGCAGGTGGCTAATAAGCTCATCGTCTGCGAGAACTTTGAGAACTATGCTGGTAAGGGTGGTGTAAGCTTCCGCTTAGACAATGGTACAACCCTTCCTTCTCTCTTAGGTATGGCTTACTGGAACCCTGTTTACAATGGCGTAACCTATCGTAAGGGTGGTGTAGGAACCTATCACATGGAGTACGAGTATACAGTATCTGGACAGACAGGCAACTATCCTTTCTTGCGCAAGGCTATCCAGATTATGAATCCATCAATCCAATAATCAAGACATTCAAATTATGAAATACAATATTTCTAAGCTTTTCATCGGAGCCGTAGCTATGGCTTCTCTGACAATGCTGGCTTCTTGTGAGAATGCAGAATATTCGCCTCTTTCTAATCAGGCGTATATCGCACAGACCAATACTAATGGTAACTCAAGTCAGAATATTACTATCGGTACGTCGGCAGTCACTTCTTCTGTGAACGTGCGTCTCTCTGACCTTGCTACACAGGACTACACCTTCGAGGTGGTAAGTGACACAACGGCACTCGCTGAATACAACCAGCGTAACGAGACTTCTTACAAGCCACTGCCTGCAACTCTCTACTCACTCTCTTCTAACGAGGTGAAGATTGAGAAGGGCAAGTCGGTTTCTTCTGATGTGACACTGACGATTAACCCATTGACACAGGCACTGAAGGACAGCGGTCAGAAGTATGCTGTTGCCCTCCGTCTGAAGAGTAAAGATGGCAAGTATGACGTCCTGAACTCTGGTAGTTCAATGGTTTATATCCTCGATCAGGTTGTTTATCAGGCTGTGCCAATCATTAACGCTACACATAACATCCACTTCGCAATGCGTCAGACCTATGACCTTTCACAGTGGACTGTCGAGATGAACGTGAACATGAGCAAGCTCGGTAAGGGACTTGGCGAACTTAACAACCAGACACTCTTCGGTGCATGGGGTAACGATGGTGGTGAGATTTATACTCGTTTCGGTGATGCTCCTATCGAGGGTAACCGTCTGCAGATTAAGACACAGGGTACGCAGATGAACAGTAAGCAGCTCTTTAACGAGAACCAGTGGTATCACCTCGCATTCGTTTGTACAGGTACAAAACTCTACCTCTATGTAAACGGTGCACTTGATAACTCTATGGACCTCCCTGGTAAGAGTACTAACCTCAGCAACCGCTTCAACTTCGGTAACACTGATTATCTGAAGGCAAACGTGAAGGTGAGCGAGTTACGCTTCTGGACCGTGGCTCGTACACAGGCTCAGATTGCTAACAATATGTACGCTTGTGATGCTAAGAGCACCGGCTTGGAGGCATACTGGAAGCTCAACGAGGGTCAGGGCGATACCTTCAAGGATGCAACAGACCACGGCAACACCGGTAAGTGTGTAGCTGTTCCAACCTGGGAGCAGAACGTAAGAATCGATGGTAAATAAGTCAAAAGGAAACTCAAATATGAAAATAAACGTATTCAAGTCAGTGCTGGCAGCCTCTTTGGTTGCTGCCACACTGGCATCTTGTCAGAGCGAGCCAGAAGTTGGTAGCACGCTCTACCCAACTGCAGAAGAGAACTACTCTGCAAAGGCTTACCTCTATACTGGTACCAGTGACGGCAACAAGTTGTTGCTCGCTGGTGAGAAGTCTGCATCAGCTGTTACCTTGGCGAATGATAGCGCAAAGTTCTATGTTCGTCTCTCTTCTCCAGCAGAGAAGGATGTAACAGTAACATTGGCTGCTACAGCTGATGGTGTTGAGGCAAATAGTAGCGAAGAGGTGATGAGCACTGACGCTATCAGCCTTAGCAAGACATCTGTAACCATCGCTAAGGGTCAGCAGGTATCTGAACCAATCGTCGTTAAGTTGGTGAATGGCGATGCCCTCAAGAACTTGGCTATGTTGAAGAACGGCGTTACATCTGTTGTTATCAAGAGTGTTGACGGAGCTGAAACAGCAAAGACAAACACGAAGGTATTGGTTACAACTAACTTCACCTTCAATAACATCAATGCATCTGGTACGCTCAATGCAGACAAGCAGATTGCCTTGAACGAATATCAGATGTCAACTACACTCAGCAGTTCTAATGCAGCAAAGTTGAATGATGGCGATAACAACACCTATGTGTATTCATATACCTATTATGAACCAGAGTTTACAATGGCATTCAATAGCACAAAGGAACTGATTGGTGTTGGTATCCTTTGCAACTACACAAGCTACGGATATGGTGTAAAGAAGGTGGCTGTAGCTACCAGCTTAGACGGTAAGACATGGACAAACATGGGTACTGCCACTGCAGCCTCAACCTATGATGATGATACTCCATTCCCAATTGTATTTAATACTCCAGTAACATGTAAGTTTGTTAAGCTGACAATCCTCCAGAGCTTTGACGAAAGCGAGAACCCACGTTTCTTGATTGGTGAGATTGGTGCTTACGAGTATCTTGATTGGAACTTATGAGTAAGCGTTAACTTCTATCCGCTCATAGTAGCGTATACAGATTTAGCCTCCGAAGTATTCATTACTTCGGGGGCTTTTTTTTTTTAAATTCACAATCCTTTATTAATTCACAATTCATAATCCTCTGTTAATTCATAATTCAAAATTCACAATTCATAATTATGATTACTACGGTTAACTGTGATTTATCGCTACAATTAACTTGTCTACTCGTAAACCTGTCAACTCGTCAACTACAAATTATGATTACCGATGTTAACTGTGGTTTATTGCTGCAAATAACTTGTCAACTCGTAAACCAGTCCACTCGTCAACTCCCAATAAAGCACTACGAATTACGCGAATTACACGAATTCTTTAGCAATAAGGATTCGTGCAATTAGAGAAATTCGTAGTCATTAACGGTACATATCATAAAGTTCAATGTTCAAACCTCAAAGTTCAAAGGATAAAAGGTTCAAAGGATAAAAATCATTAGCGCAATTAGTGAAATTCGTAGTTGTTATGACTTTACAATAATGATTAGAAAAATTCGTAATATGTGTTCGAATTTCTTTTACATTTTAGTTGATGAAAGGGTAGGGGAAAGGGTTAAAAATGTGTCATTTTGGAGTCTTTGTAAGTATTTTATTCTCAATTAGTTGTGATGATGTGTTTTTAAGGGTGCTTAGTAAGGTTTCAAAAGGGCGTTAGTAAGGGTCTTAAAGGGCATCTTTTGCAAGCCCAAAGGGCGTTAATTCGAACGCTATTAACGCCCTTCTGCATGATAGTGAACAAGTGGACAAGTTAGACAAGTAAACAAGTTGCTTGTTAACTCGTCTACTCGTTCACTTGTTCACTTGTCCACTTACTATGTTACTCTGTCTTTTTCGCAAGCAACTTGTTTACTTGTCTACTCGTTCACTTGTCTACTTACCTTGTTACTCTGTTTTTTTCGCAAGCAACTCGTTCACTCGTCTACTCGTTCACTTGTCTACTAACTGTTTATAAATGTTAAATATTAAAGTTAACATAAGTATTATTAGCATTTGAGTTGTTTGGAGTATAGGTGTCATTAGACCAATCTTAAAGAAGGAATACGAAGAAAGGTGTAAATGACTGTTTGTTAAAGAGTTGTGGGAAGAGGGATGTAAAGCCTTCAACCACAGCAAGACAGTTATAGCCTAAAAACCTAAGTAAAGTGAACAAGAAGTCCCAAATAACCGATGCCTTACTATATAATAAGGTGTAACAAGATGGAATATTGACAATACCTAAAATCAATTGAAACAAAATTAGGAAAATAAATAATAAAAGTTTAAAACCTAAACCTGATGAGAATCTTTAAAGAATCAAAGCAGAAGCATCTGTACTTCTCGGCTGCCTTTGCTCTATCATTAGCATTGGCACCAACAGGTGTCTACGCAGGTACAAACACCAGCACTGCAGTACAGGCAGTACAGCAGAATGGTAATCACAAAGTGACCGGTCGTGTCGTTGACTCAACCGGCGAACCGCTCATTGGTGCTACTGTCCTTGTTGAGGGTACCACTAATGGCACAGTAACGGATATTGATGGTAACTATACCCTCAATACCACTGCAAACGCGAAGCTCGTCTTCTCTTACATCGGTTATGCTGCACAGACCATCCCTGTTGGTGGTAAGGGTACGATCGACGTAACATTGAAGGAAGAGGCAAACACCATGAATGAGGTTGTTGTTACCGCCATGGGTATTATGCGTAAGGAGAAGTCTCTTACCTATGCAACGCAGCAGGTGAAGGCAGAGGACCTCATGAAGGTGCAGGATCCTAATGCCGCTAACTCACTCGAAGGTAAGGTAGCTGGTATCACTATTACGCCAAGTGCTGGTGGTGCTGGTGGTGCTTCAAAGATTGTTCTTCGTGGTAACCGTTCTATCCTCGGTAACAGTTCTCCACTCATCGTTGTTGATGGTGTACCAATGAGTAATGGTATTCGTGGTCAGCAGGGTATGGGCGCAGAGGGTTTCGGTTCAACAGGAACTTCTGAGGGTTCTGACCCATTGTCATTGATCAACCCAGACGATATCGAGTCAATCAATGTTCTCAAGGGTGCTAATGCTGCTGCACTTTACGGTTCACGTGCTGCCAATGGTGTTGTGATGATTACCACCAAGCGTGGTCGTGAAGGTAAGGTTGACATCAACGTAACCTCAAACATCACTTTCGATTCTCCATTGTTGACACCAAAGATTCAGAAGACTTATGGTGCAGCTTATGACCAGACAACAGGTGCATTGTCATTGAACAACTGGGGCGGTAAGCTCGCAGACCGTGCAGACAACGACCTCGTAGTACGCACTCCATTGGACGAGCGTTGGGTAGGTTACCCAGAGGAGCAGATTGGCACAGACGCAAATGGTAAGCCAATCATGGCACGTCGTCATAATGTTTATCTCCGCAACCATGCAGGTAACGATGTAGACAACTTCTTCCGTACGGGTGTCACAACAAATAACTCAATCTCACTTTCTGGTGGTACAGAGATAGCACGTACCTACGTGTCAGTGGCAAACAGCCATGCAACAGGTATGATGCGTAACAACTCATACAACCGTAACTCTATCAGCTTCCGTCAGACTTATAACTTCTTCAAGCGTTTGCATATTGATGCATCGATGAACTATACAGAGTCAAAGACAAAGAATCGTCCTGGTGGTGGTACGGTAGGTAACCCTCTCTACCATCTCTATACCGCACCTCAGAACATTGATATGGATTACTATCGTGACCATTACATGAATGCTGAAGGTAAGTGGTTGTCAAATCCAGGCTCATATTACAAGCTCAATGGTTCAAACTTCGCTTGGGCAGCTGGTCAGCGCACAACTCTGACGGGTCCACAGCAAGAGTGGGCATTCCTCTCTCATCCTAACAACAACCCATATTGGTTGATCAATTCGGGTAACAGTCAGCAGAAGGAGAGCCGCCTCTTCGGTACCTTGCAAGCAAATGTTGACATCTATGATGGTTTGACTTTCCAGGCACGTGTCAACTACAGCCAGATTCGTTTCAAGAATCATGCAACTCGCTTTGCTACCACTTTCCTCCCTGCATCAATGGAAGACTACGGTCGTCTTTGGGATTCAGACGAGAAGACAACAGAGTTCTATACCGACTACCTCTTGTCATATAACAAGACCTTCGGTGACTACTCAGTATCAGCAACAGCAGGTTATGTAGGTCATACCATCAAGGGAGAGACAAAGGGTACAGACGCCGTTGCAACTTACTACGACCGTCTTATGCGTAAGCTCCCAACAATGGTCAACTACTTCGAGACCAGCGCAGGTGGCTATGGCGTAACAAGTACTTCAAAGAGTTCAAACTGGGACCGTTCATACCTCTTCACAGCACAGTTAGGTTGGAAAGAGACCGTTTACTTCGATGCTTCTTATCGTCGCGACTGGTATCGTCCATTCCGTTACTTCAAGCAGTTGGGTAAGATTGATACCGATAACTACGGTTACTTCGGTGTAGGTGCCAACGCTATCGTAAGTCAGTTGGTGAAGTTGCCAGACTGGTTTAACTTCTTGAAATATCGTGTTTCTTACTCATCAGTAGGTAACTCTATCCCTAATAAGGCATACGGTGCGATGAGCCGTAACCTCCAGACAGGTGCATTGTCAGGTAACAAGTTGCTCGATTTCTCACCAGTACCAGAGGAGACTGGTTCATTCGAGACAGGTATCGAGTCATTGTTCTTGAACAACCGTTTGAGCTTCGACTTCACCTTCTATAACACCATCGTTCGTCACCTCTACATGGAGCTTGGCTCATTGGGTGGTAACACCGAGTTGCTGAACTCAGCAAAGGTGCGTAACACTGGTTTCGAGACAACTGTTGGCTACGACTTCAAGTTCGGTAAGGACCTCCGTTGGCGTACATCTTATAACCTCTCATACAACGACAACAAGATTCTTGAGACAGGTTATGATAAGGACGGAACATCACGTAAGTATCAGCAGACTGTAGGTGAGGCAAAGGTAATCTACCAGAAGGGTGGTGCTATTGGTGACATCTATGCAGGCGACTTCATGCGCGATGCAAATGGTCATATCGTATTGACAGCTAAGGGTGAGCCAACATTCGACAAGACAGGTTCAAACGACCGCTTCCTCGGTAACATGAACTCTAAGTGGCAGATGGGTTGGACCAATACCTTTAACTATAAGGAGTTCCAGCTTTCATTCCTCATCAACGGTCGTATCGGTGGTAAGGTACTCTCATTGACAGAGTCTTACCTTGACTATATCGGTGCTTCAGAGCGTACAGAGGCAGCTCGTCTCAGCGCAGAGCGTAACAACATCGTTGCAACCAACTATGGTAACGTACCAGGTATGGAACTCAATGACGGTAGCGGTCGCATCGTTCCTATCCAGTCATATTATCAGGCATTGGGCGCATCAAGCAACCCATCAACCTATCTCTACAACGGAACAAACTTCCGTCTTCGTGAGCTTTCATTGGGTTACACCTTCCGTGACCTCTTCGGTCAGAACCGTAACTTGACCCTCTCATTCATCGCTCGTAACCTGTTCTTCATCTATAAGGATGCACCAACAGACCCAGACGTATCTCTGTCTACACAGAATGGTCTCGGCGCATTTGAGAGCTTCAATATGCCATCTTCACGTTCATTCGGTTTCTCATTGAAGGCTAACTTCTAAGAGAAAAGGAGTGAGAAAGGAGTGAAGAGAGTGAAAGGGAGTGAGAAACAAATGTAATGTTTGACGTCTTGCTCCCCACGTAACACAACCGTTACTACACATCTTTAGCTCCGAATAAGCTTAAACAATACAATAATATTCAAAAGATAAACAACAATGAAAAGTAAACATATAATCGTACTCATGGCGATGGCATTGCCAACACTGGGTCTACAGTCATGCCTTGACTATGACAACCCTGGTGATGAGTTCAACTCAACAACCAAGAATGTTGAGAAGGTGACAAGCCGTGGTGACGTGGATAAGATTCCTTTCCGTCAGGCTACAGACGCTGCAGCAGCAGATGAGGCACTCAATGCAATGCAAGACTTGCTCGATGCTGGTGTTGGTGGACAGTTCTCTATGCGTGGTGGTAAGAATGGTGAGAACCCAGGTCCACATGCTTATCAGTATCAGTATTCTCTCGGTGTTGACAACTATGCTGAGTACACGGTTGTTCCTCATACTTTCTTCCAGTATTCAAAGATTCGTTTGGCATCGTCATATGCTATCGACCAGAAGTGCTATGGTGGTGCATGGGGTTCATTCACAGAGATGAAGACCTCACTTGTACCTATCTTGAATAATGAGAAGGTAAATGCTGTTCCAGAGTTGAAGGCAGCTTATTTGACCCTCTTCAACCAGCAGGCTGTTGAGGTAGCTGACGTTTATGGTCCAATGCCTTACCGTGAGTTGAAGACTAACTTGCAGGTAGGTCCTTATACTTATAACAAGGTTGAGGATGTCTACAACGATGCTGTTGCCAACCTCGACACTGCCATTGCTTGTTTCCACTACTTCGATCAGAAGCCAGCTGCCTACAAGCAGAAGATTAAGAGTGCGTTTGTTGATCGTTTCGTTGTCATGACCGATGGTGGTGCTGCTGACGGAACGTTGAAGGCATGGGCACGTTATGCCAACTCATTGAAGTTGCGTATCGCTATGCACATGGTAAAGAGCGACCCTGTTCGTGCACAGAAATTGGCTGAAGAGGCTGTTGCTGATGGCGTTATTGAGAACGAGGCACAGAGCGTTTCAATCCGTCCAGGTGTGATGGGCTTTAGTCATCCATTGCCAGGTGTTGAGAGTTGGGGTGATGCTCGTATGAGTGCAACAATGGAAATCACATTGAAGACCTTCAATCACCCTTGGTTGAAATATCTCTTTAAGAAGAACGACAACGTTATTAAGAACAATAAGACAGGCGAGACAACACCTGCTGACAGCCGCATCTGTGGTATCCGTACCGGTACACATCCAGGTGAAGGTCAGGGATATGATGAGAACCAGTACATCGCATTCAGTAAGCTGAACGAGCAGTACTTCAACTCTGCACCACTTTATTTGATGAAGTATGCTGAGGTTTGTTTCCTCCGTGCAGAGGGTGCACTCCGTGGTTGGAACATGGGTGGTTCGGCTCAGCACTTCTATGAGGAGGGTATCCGTCATGGTAACTGTGAGGATCCTGAGATGAAGTCTATGGACGGTGAGAGTCCTAACGGACAGCAGAATGTAAACTGGTATGACTCTTGGATTGACACCTATATGGCACAGGAGAACCCAGTAGCTTATGTTTATAAGGATCCAACTGGTGATACTCCAGACGCTGCTTCACCAATCCATGTTGGTGTAAAGTGGAACGACAGCGACTCACAAGAGACAAAGCTCGAGAAGATTATCACTCAGAAGTACCTCGCTACTTATCCTAATGGCTTCGAGGCATGGGTTGACCTCCGTCGTACAGGCTTCCCACGTATGTTGCCAGTATTGAACATCGATGAGGCTGATGGTAGTTTGGTTCCTGGTGATATCATGCGTCGTCTGCCATTCCCTGGTACAAGCGACATCGCAACAAAGCAGGATGTTGACAACACTGGTATCCCAGCATTGGGCGGTCCAGACAAGATGGCAACTCGTCTCTTCTGGGACAAGACCACTTCAAACTTCTAAATGAAACTCTGAATTGAAACAATAGCCCAGTAGGGTGGCATAAAACGTCACTCTACTGGGATTTAAACCCAATTCGAGCATAAGTAAATCTATCAAGTACTAATTATAAAACCTAAATCATATGAATAAAAAATCTACTCTTAGTGCATGGATCATCGCAGCTATGATGGCTATGGCTCCTGTCGGTATGACTGCACAAACATATTCTTCAACAGCTTCAACACAGGTGTTCGACCTGTCAAAGTTGGGCGATCAGACCCTTCTTGAGCATTTTGCAGAACTTCTTGATAACGGCAAGAAATATCCTACTGATGCCGACCTTACTGCATGGGGCATCAAAGACGAGGTAGAGTTTATCCGCTCACACGTCAGAAAGCGTGCTATTGAGTCACGTGCTGACCGTCTTCTCCAAGATACTTACGAGAATCGTAACCTCTTTATGAATATCCCTGGTGGTGCTGGAAAGAACCTCGGTGGCTATCCTTCAAAGACATTTGCTAACGATAACTTCTCAATGTGGAACTATACCAACCTGTTTGGTGCATGGAACTACGGACTTTTCCAAGCACCAGGTTCATGGGCTGATGCTGCTCACCGCAATGGTACAAGCATCTTCGCGGGTATTAAGTTCTTCGACCACACAACAGGTGGAGCTGCTAACAGTTGGGCAAGCTTTATCATGAAACGCAATACAGATGGTAGTTTCCGTTATACGCATCCTATCATCAACTGTATGCGCTTCCTTGGTTTCGATGGTATCAACTATAACTGGGAAAGCACTAACAAGTATCAAGATGCAGATAACATAGCCTTCCATAAGGAACTCTATAAGATTGCGAAGTCTGAAGGTTTCAACGACTTCAAGATTATGTATTATACGACGAGCTCAAGACTTACCTCTTATAACTCAAGCTATATGTGGGGTCAAGACAAGGATAATCGTATCTGTGAAGTAATGTTGAATTACGACAACAGCGACTTTAGTTGGAGTATGGGAGAGTCTGTAAGAGAAGCAGAACGCACTATGGGCTCTGCTGATGGACTTTATGCTGGTGTATGGATTGTAAGCATGGACAGACGATGGAATAGTCTTAACAACCAAGATGCTAAGCGTTGTGGTATCTGTCTGTGGGGTGAGCATGCAGAGAGTCGTTTCTGGAGCTATAACACTGGTGGCGACGCTATGTCTCGTATGTCTAACTATCAGGAGTATCTTGAGCGTGCTTTCTCTGGTGGCAACCGTAATCCATTGTATCGTCCAGAGGTTAGCAATAGGGGTAATAATGTTGAGGCACAGGGTACCACACCTCCTTTGGCACGTTTCGCTGGTCTTGCTTCTTGGATTCCAGAGCGCACAGCTATCTCAGGCAACCTTCCTTTCGCTACCCACTTCAACACTGGTAATGGTGAACGTTATAACTATAAGGGTAAGAAGACTGCAGGCTCATGGTATAACATGAGTAGCCAAGATGTCGTGCCTACTTATCGTTGGATGGTTGTTAAGCCAGAGACTGAAGTAGCCAGCACAGACGTACAGCCTTCATTCACCAATGAGGATGCTTACACTGGTGGTGCAGCACTTCGCTTGAAGGGTGTCAAAAATGCGACTGCTACAGACGTTGTTCTCTTCAAGACTAACCTCACTCCTTCTAAGGGTAAGGTCGTTGCTAAGGTGGCTATCAAGACTGGTAAAGAGGGCAATAACGACTCTAAACTTTCTCTCATCGTACGTGTGAATGGTGCTTGGAAGGCTTATGCCTTGGGTAACACCGAGAACGCAAACTGGACAGAGAAGAAGGTTGAGTTGAATGATATCACTGCTGGTCAGAAGATTGAGCGTATCGGTCTGCGTGTGAAAGATTCAGATGCTGACTATAATGTACTTGTTGGTAAGCTCGAACTCAACGACGACGTGACAGCAACACCTGCTAACGTGAAGGATTTGACTGTTCAGGTGAAGGAAGAAACAAAGAATTCTCTTTCTGTTAAGGCGGTATGGGGAATTGATAAGGACCCAGGTCAGAATCCAACCGTTTATAACGATGAGGCAAATATCGACCACTTCGAGATTCTCTATAAGAACGGTGAGAATGGTAAGGTGTCTGAGGTAGGACGTACATCACAGTGGGCTACACTCGTTCCTAACATCCAGTTCACAAGTGTTGACGACAAACCTTTCATCGGTGTTCGCTCAGTAAGTACTGACCTTAAGACCTACTCAAAGACAAAGTGGATTGCTGTGCCACGTGCTCAGCAGTCTGAACTCCCAGAGGCACAGGAAGAGGGCTACGGAACAGTTGAACTCGACAATGCTGCTGCTGGTGCTGACGTAGCGAAGAGAATTCGTTATGTTCAGAAGTTCCAGACAGAGGGCGGTACAAAGAATATCGACTATACTGCTAACAGTCCTGCAGGAAACGAGACGAACTATGTTGATGCTACCAATCAGGAACTCGAAGTAGCACAGGGTGCGACTGTGAAAGTGAAGATTAAGGGCTATGAGGCAACTCAGATCAAGGACCAGAGCAATGACGACCTCCGCTATTGTATGGGTAAGGCTTGGATGGACTTCAATGGCGACAAGCAGTTCAACCCAGAGAATCTCTCTGAGAATCCTAACGAGGGTGAGTGCGTTGTCTTCTTCGGTCAAGTTCGTAAGGGCGTTCCTGCACAGGTACAGCAGTTGAATGAGTACACCTTCAAGGTTCCTGAAGATGCTAAGCCAGGTCAGAGCCGTCTCCGTCTTGTCTTCTGTGACGCATGGTTCCAGGGTGGTTTGACACCAACTGGTAAGTTCAATAAGGGCTTCGCTATCGACTTCAAGGTGACTATCACTGGTTCTAATGCTGCTCGTGGTGCTAAGGCTGACACCCATGATAAGGGTGTTGCTGACGAGCCAGAGTTGCTCGAGGGTGGTTCTACTAATATCATATCTGCTAACGTAGGTGGTGCTTCACAGCTTACTGTTGTTAGTGGTAAGGTAGTATTCGAGAATGTTGAACGTGCATGGGTATTCTCTACTGACGGTCAGACTGTAAAGAGCTTGGTTAATCCAAAGTCTTTCAATACAAATGAGTTGCCAGCAGGTGTTTACCTCGTTAAGATGCAGAACAACAATGTTATCCGTACACAAAAGATTACGATTAAGTAATAGGTGATATAAAATGAGGTTATCTGACTTGATTCTATCGAGTCGGGTAGCCTTGTTTTGTTTGGTAGGTAAGCTTTCTGATAATAAGTATGTCCGATAAAACGTGGCTTTTGTTAGGGTAGTGCAACCCTCGTCTTATGGACAGTGGAATGTTCCTTTAGCATCTTTTTTAATGGTGCGGAGCATCCGCACAAGTGGTGTTAAGCCTTCGCACACGATGTGCTAAGCATGAATACGACGATTGGAAATGAGAGACGTGAGGCACAGTTGACACCTATAAAGCTATCGAATGACAGGTAAAGTCTACTAAGCGGTACCAACGAAGGATACAGTTCTCGGACAACGTCTGTTCTCCTAACGAGTGGAGACAGATCTAAACGGTAATAAGATTTATAATTATTCAATAACATTAAAACCCAAATCAATTATGAGAAGAATTAATTTACTTCTTTTTGGTTGCTGCCTAATTCCATCAACCTTGATGGCACAGGAACTTAAGAGCAACTACATTCAGTGGGGCTTTGACTCTCATCAGTTCCCAGGCAAACTGCAGAGCTGGTCAAAGTCGAACCCTAAAATCAATGATGATGATAACTTCTTCATCTCTCGTGTAAAACCAAAGGCTCGCTTCCGTTACGAAGGAACACAGGTTCGTACAGACCTTACAGAGTCAAACGACAAGAAGCTCCTTGCTTGGTTGCCATGGAACGTGCCAAGTAAGAACGCTCTCCCTGATGGCGTCTTCGACTCTGAGGTGTTCTCAATGTGGCCATACGTTACACACTGGGGTGACTGGAGCTGTGGTTTAGGTCGTATTCCAGCAGCTTTGTTGGACGCAGCACATAAGAATGGTGTGCCTGTATCTTCTGTTGCTGGTATTCCTTGGGGTGGTCTCAAGGGCGACTGGAGAACAACTTTGAACAACCTCTCTACAGCAAATGTTCAGAATGCAGCTGACTTCATGAACTACTTCGGTTACGATGGTCTCGGCTATAACTCTGAGTTCTCTGACTATTACGGTAGTGGTCGTTTGGTTCGTGCTCTTAAAGATTTCCATGTTAACCTCAATAAGGCAATCAAGCCTCACAACCCAATTTACGAGAATCTTTGGTATGATGGTACCAATGAGAGAGGTAATATTGCTTTCGACCAGGGTCTTAACGATAACAACAAGAACCTCTTTGGTGCAAAAGGCAGCGAGGCTGCTAACCTTTTCTTCAACTACAACTGGAACTCAGATTGGTTGTTGCAGGAGTCTGTAGATAAGGCAGCGGAAATTGAACGTAGCCCATTGGATCTCTACGCTGGTATTAATATGCAGGGTGGTGAGCCAAGAAGCGGTTCACGTTGGACTTTGTTGAAGAAGTATCCTATCTCTATCGGTCTTTGGGGTGCACACTCACAGAACATGTTCTTCGAGAGTCGTGGTGAGAAGGGTAGTGACCCTGAGACACAGCAGCGCACTTATATGTTGCGTACAGAGCGTTGGTTCTCAAGCGGTTCACGTAATCCGGTTAACTCTCTCCAAATCAATAACAGCTTGAACTACAATGCTGATAACACAGACTTCGCTGGTATGTCAGCGATGATGACCGCACGTAGTTCTATGTCTTGGGACTTGACACAGGAACCATTGATTACTTACTTCAACCTCGGTAACGGTAAGTTCTTCAACTATGGTGGTGTACGTAAGAACGATCGTCCTTGGGCTAACGTAGGTGTACAGGACTATTTGCCAACATGGCGTTGGTGGTTGCAAGCAAGTTGCTCGGTCGTACCGCAGCTGATGTTCCTGCAACTGGTCTTGATGCAGAGTTCGTATGGGACGATGCTTACATGGGTGGTTCTACTGTTCGTGTACATGGTTCTACTTCTAAGGAGTATCTCCACCTCTTCAAGACAAAGTATGCTTTGAAGACAGGCGACGTTATCACCTTCCGTTATAAGGTTAAGGGTGGTAAGGCTGATGCTTCTTTGGTATTCGCTACAGAAGATAATGTAAACGCAGAGAAAGCTTATCAAGTACTTGCTTCTACTGATGAGGCTGATGAGGATAAGTGGGTTGAGAAGACTATCACTGTTGGTGGCGACTTGAACGGTAAGACACTTGCACTCGTTGCGCTCAAGATGGAGAATGCTGCTGACTTAAATCTCTACCTCGGTGAGTTCTCAATCGTTCGTGGTAGCTTCGATGCTCCAGCACAGCCAATCGATGTAAAGACAACCTTGTTGCACGCTGCAAAGAATGGCGTTGACGCTAAGATTATCTTCAACATGCCTAACACTAAGGGTCAGGGCGAGCCTTGCTACAACACAGACGTGAAGACTTCTCTCTTCAAGCTTTGGGCTAAGCAGGAGGGTAAGGACCCAATCCTCATGGGTGTAACCACCTCATGGGCAGGTATGTTCTATTCTGTTCCTGTAGACCTTAAGGGTCAGGGCAAGGTGAAGTTCGGTGTATCTGCAGTATCTCTCGATATGAAGAAGGAGAGTGCTATCGCTTGGGGCGAGGATCACGAAATCTTCAATAGCTACGAATATAGCGACGAAATCAAGGCAGACAAGTCTGTTATCAAGCCAAACGAGGCTTTCACTATCGCTTATGTTGACCCACGTCACGAGGCTGGTAACTGGAAGATTGAGCACAATGGCGCAACTGTAGCAAGCAGCAACAATGCTAATGAAATCAAGGTTGAGAATGGTTTGAGCCAGACAGGCTTCTACGATCTCGTTCTTACAGGTGCAGTTAATGAGAATGGTGCACGTGTTAATAAGGAAGTAAGATACGCTAACTACATTCAGATTACTTCTGATGCAGTAGGTGCTGTTCCTCATATCAACAAGCTCACAGCTAACAACAGCGAGACTTCTATCGAGGTTGTTCCTAACAGCGAGGTAACAATGAAGTACGAGGGTAAGAAGGCTGACGGTTCTGGTTCAAGAGGTATCAAGACACTCGAGAAGCCAGTAGGCGTTAAGGTTTCTGAACTCGGCTTGACAAGTAACAATCAGGCATGGACACTCGCATTCTGGGTTAAGTTCAATGGCTTTACAGGTAACACTCAGATTATCGACATGCGTGACCCAGGTACAGGCTGGCCACAGAACAACTGGGGTACAATGTGGTCTACATACGATCCTAACACTGGTATCTATGAGTTGACACTCCGTGCTAAGAACGGTGGTGGCTCTCCAGAGTACAAGCAGCGTTGGAAGGTTGACTTCATCCCAGGTGCTTGGACACACTTCACTTTGGCTATGGATGGTAATGGTTCTGATACCAAACCTATGCTCTATATCAATGGTAAGGAAGCTAAGGCATACAACTGGAGCTATGGCACTGATGGTGAAGGTTTGAACTCTCAGAGATTCGCAAACAATGGTTGGTGGGCTGATAATGTTCTCGGTATCAGTCTTGGTCGTCACAGCACAGCAGCGATGAACGCTACTGTTGACGATGTTAAGTTCTTCAACAAGGCGCTCACAGCAGCAGAGGCTGCTCACACAATGATGTCTACCGATGCTAATGAGGCTGGTTTGAAGGCTTACTGGGACTTCGAGTCTGACGCTGCTTCTGACAACTACTTCGCAAGCAAGGTGGGTACTGCTAAGTTGGCTCACGGTGAGTTGAAGGTAGGTACTGGTGAGGGCGTAGCAAGTCTTGTACCAGACGCTCCAACTTACGATGCTGGTAGTCCATTCGTATCTGGTAACTATCAGGTGAAGACTACAGCAGAGTGGACAGCTAAGAAGGCTACTATCGTTTCACAGGATGGTACTGATATGGCTGGTACAGCTAAGTTGAAGTATGCTAAGGCAGGTGACTATGAGGTTACATTGACATTGAAGAACGCACACGGTTCTGACACTCGTACCTTCCAGGTAATCAAGGTGAAGGCTGATCCAACAGGTATCAACGGCACTGAGGCTGCTGACATGAAGGTTTACGCTATCGATCGTGATGTTCTCTTCGACGTTGAGACACCAGGTAACTACCTCGTTCAGGTATTCTCTACCAATGGTCAGATGGTAGCAAGTAAGGCTGTTTCTGTCAATGGTGCAGAGTCTGTACGTCTCCATCTTGGTGCTCAGGGCGTTTACGTTGTGAATGTCAAGAAGGACGGTAAGACCCTCCGTACAGTTAAGTTTATCTGTAAGTAAATAATTCTTTAAGTGCTGGAAGGAGCTAATCTCCTTCTGGCACTTTTTGTTTTATCCTTTTATCTATTAAGAACATCTAATCTTTAAACCCGAAAGCATAGTTAAATAGCATAATTGCTAAACAGAGACAAACCTTATATAGTTATATGCCTATAGCTGTATAAACCTAAAATTATTTATAAACTAAACATTTATTATTCATGAAAAGGATTACTTTATTTGCATCCTTGGCATTGGCAAGCTGCCTCACTGTGAGTGCACAGCGTACGCCGACACACCCATTGGACATCCAGGATGCTAAGTTTGAGAACCTGCCTAACTACCTTGAAGCGTGGTTGAAAGGCGAGATGAAGCAGCCACAGGGCGTCAGTGAGATTGACGACCAGTTCTTTATCTCACGTGTTCGTCCACTCGAGCGTATTAAGGACGGTGACTATCAGGTTCATTCAAATGTGAAGCGCGATCGTAAGATGTGTCTGTGGACACCGCTTGACGACCCTACCTCTAAGTGGAAAGCCCTTCCTCGTTATTGCTTCGAGGGCGATAACTTCAGTCTGTGGTCATATATTGACATCCACGGAAACTGGACTTCACCATGGATTCGTTCTACCGCAGGTCTGACTGACGTTGCTCATAAGAACGGTGTTAGCGTAGGCTGTGTGATGTCTATCGGCTATGGTGCATATATTTATCTTAATCAATGGAGACCAGATACCTATAGTAAGACCCTTTATAAACTAACAAAGAAGGAGGGTGGAAAGTTCGTTTATGCTGCTCCATTGGTTCGCATGATGAAGTATTATGGTGTGAATGGTATCGGCTTTAACTCTGAGTTCCGTACTTCTTCTGATGTAATGGCAACGCTGACAGACTTCTTCGTAGCTTGCCATAAGGAAGCAGAGAAAATCAACTGGAAGTTTGAAGTACATTGGTATGATGGTACTGGTGATGACGGTAGTATTCACTTTGATGGTGGTTTGGGTAGTCATAACCAAAATATCTTTGGTGATAAGGACCACATTGCGACCGATATGCTCTTTGCTAACTACAACTGGGGACCAAGTCATCTGAGAGGTTCTGTAAGTACAGCACAGCGTTTAGGCCGTAGCAGCTTCGACTATTATGCAGGCTTTGATATTCAAGGTCGTGGCTTGAGACAGCCAAGTTGGAGCGCACTGTTGAATAACGATATCTCTATCGGCTTCTGGGGTGCTCACTCACAGAGTCTTATCCACCAGAGTGCAACAGACAATGGAACATCAGACATTGCCATTCAGAAGACTTATCTGAAGAAGCAGGAGCTTATGTTTAGTGGTGGTTATAACAACCCAGCCTTGTTGCCAGCTATCAATACTGATTGTAATTTGGCTAATGCAAGTTTGAAGAACTTCCACGGTCTTGCTACCTTCCTTTCTGCAAAGTCTACTATTCAGCAGGTTCCATTCGTCTCACGCTTTAACCTTGGTAATGGTTTGAGCTTCCGCAAGGATGGCAAGATTACATTCGACCACAAGTGGTATAACCTCAATACACAGGATTATATGCCTACATGGCGTTGGTGGATTACTGACCGTGCAGACCAAGTAAATGCTGGTAATATCAACAGTCTTGCAAAGGCAGAACTTACCTTCGATGATGCTTACTGGGGTGGTTCATGTTTGTCTATCTCTGGTCAGACAGACTTCTCACGTGTGAAACTCTTTAAGACAATGCTTGAGGTACAGCCAGACTATGAGTTCTCTGTTACCTATAAGACTATCGCAGGCAAGGACACACATGCTAAGTTCTTTGTAGCCCTGAAAGACCATGTTACTGAATACAAGGAGGTAGCATTGCCAGCTGTTGAGGCTGAGGGAAAGTGGAAGACCTTTACAGTAAAGGCTTCTGAACTCGGTTTGGCTGCTGGTGATAAGGTAGCTATGATGGGTCTTGTTGTTGAGAACACTCCTGCTAACTATGAGTTGCGTGTTGGTGAGATGGCACTCCGCGACAATGCAAAGGACTTCGCTACTGCCACTCCAACAATCAAGAAGGTTGAGATTCTCCGTGGTCGTTACAACGCTTGTGACTTCAAGATGCAGTATGCTTCTAAGGAAGAATCAGGTTGGGAGAAGACTTATAACGACGAGGTAGGTACATGGTATTATGAAATCTACTTCCAACAGAAGGATCAGCCACAGCAGTTGCTTACCGCTACTACTTCATGGGCTGCCTATGTTGTTGATGCGCCAATGGTATCAGGTGCTGACAAGCGCGACTGCCGTTTCGGTGTACGTGCCGTTTCTCCTGATGGTAAGAAGGGTTCTGAGATTGTTTGGTCAGACTATCAGACTGTGGCTTACGACCAGCCATTGAGCGATGTCGTTGCTGACCGTCCTGTGATTAAGCCAAACGAGGAATTCACACTCAAATATCTTGATGAAATGGTTCCTGCTGCACAAGCATGGAAACTTCAAGACGCTGTTACAGGACAGGTTGTTGCACAGGGCGAAAGCGGTACAAGTGCTAAGTTTACTGTTGCAAAAGAAGGTACATACGACCTTGTTGTTGTCGATAATAACGGCAAGGAAAGTGTCGTACGTGGTAAGGTGAAGATTACTCCAGAAGCAACGGGTGCTGTTCCACAGATTAACAGCATCACCTCTGACAAGACTACCGAAGTAACAGGCAAGAACGTAACCTATACTTACGATGCTCGTCTCGGAGAGGGTAAGGCGTCACGTGGTCTTGAGATTACCGACCCTAAGATGTTCCGCATCCCTGGTGATGTGCAGCAGGGTAAGTCTTATTCATACGCACTCTGGTTCAAGGCTGACAAGTTCAACCATGACAAGCAGGGTACAAACCTTATCAATAAGAACTCTATCTACGACAGCTGGCCTCATAACAACTGGGGTGACCTTTGGGTAACTATTCGTCCAGAGTGGCAGGGCTCACGTGCTTTACATGCTGCTAATGAGATTTCATTCAATACAATGGGTTGGACAGCTCACGACAATCCTTACGAGGACGTGATGACAACTGGCTACAGCGTAACTCCTGGTGTATGGAACCATATCGTGGTAACACACACCGATGGTAATATCCAGAAGATTTACTTCAATGGTCGTCAGGTAGCAAGCCACAGTTTCGCTGCTTCTTCACGTCGTGAGGATTATGGCGACCGTCGTATCAATGCGAGCAAGGTAGCCGACATCTTCATCGGTGGTGGTGGTGTTTACAAGAGTGGATTCAATGGTGTCATTGATGAGGTTCAGGTATGGAGCAAGCCACTCTCTGACGACGAAGTACTGCGCGCTATGAAGGGTTACAAGGAAGGAGAGGTTCCTGCTGATTTGAAGGCTTACTTCACATTCGAGGAGGCTAATGGTATGAAGTTTAAGAACCTCGGTAGTGCAGGTAGTGCTTTTGATGGTTCTGTTGTCGTTGTTGCTGGTAGTGGTGGCGAAAATACATCAAGTGCTTCTTACGTTGACCAAAAGCCAAACAACGATGTATTAGGCTTCCCTGGTGTTGTCGGCACATACGAGATTAAGACAGTTCCTACTTGGACCTTGGGCGATGGTGTTATCTCTTCATCTACTGATAAGACAGCTGTCGTTACCTATGCTGCTCCTGGTAAGAAGAATGTAACCTTGAAGCTGAAGAACGGTTGGGGCGAGGCTGAGAAGACAGTAGAGGAGATTGTTGAGATTACCTCTGAGGCTAACGCTATCGATGCAGTTGATGCTCAACTTGGCTTCTCTGTTTATCCTAACCCATTCGTTGAGAGCGTAAACATGCGCTTTGCCGACAATGGTCGCTACACTGTTAACGTGCTCGGTACTACTGGCGCACTCCTCCAGAGCAATAGCTTTGAGGCTGCACAGGGTCAGGTCGTTAACGTAGCTATCACTGGCGCAAAGGGTATGTACCTCGTTCAGGTGCTTAAGAATGGTAAGGTTTACAAGACTGTGAAGGTTGTGAAGAAGTAGAAAAGCCAATCACAACTGACCGATTGACCGACTGGCGACCGGCCAACTGACCGATTGACCGACTGGCCCCTCCCCCTTGCCCCTCCCCCATAGGGAGGGGAGTGAAATGCGAGATACCCCAATAATAGGGGATGCGATTCTTCAGTGAACTAATCTTTACTGACAGATGGGAAGTACTGGAAACAACTTGTTTATGAATAGCAGAAAGACATTTCCTAAGTAATAAGGGATATCATGCATACCTTATGAATAGCAGAAAGAAATTTCCTAAGTAATAAGGGGTATCACGTATACCTTATGAATAGCAGAAATATATTTCCTAACTAATAGGGGTATCACGCATTCTACTCCCCTCCCTTTGGGGGAGGGGCAAGGGGGAAGGGCTTCTTTTTTATTATTATCATGCCCACACTCCCACAATCATCCTACAAGACTACCACATGGAAAGGTGGTGTCACACGTCAGATTTTTATCTCACCTGCTGACGGCGACTTGGCAGCACGGCAATTTGATGTGCGTATCTCGTCGGCTATTATCGACGATGTGGCGAGCGACTTCTCTGATTTTTCGGGTTTTACACGTTATATTCTGCCCTTGGAAGGAGAGATAACGCTGATAAAAGAGGGACGACGTATCGCTTTGTCACACAATGCTTTGTATGAGTTTGAAGGTGACGAGAAAGTAAGTTCGGAGAATACGCAAGGGGCTGTAGACTTTAATATCATCGTGCGACATGGTATCCGTGTCGATGTGGGGATAATGGAGGATGCAGCGTTCACGGACAATCGTCGGACGATTGTCTTCGCCCTCGAAGATTGTTGCATCGAAGGGAAGACTGTTCGCAAACACGATACGGCACTCCTTGATGAGCCTTTCAGCCTAAAAGGGAAAGCTGTCATTGCTCGATTTATATAATAACGGATGGTCAGCATTGTTTGTTCTGACTATCCGTTTTGTAAATATAAGCTCACACTTCAAAAATTAAAGACGCCCAATAGCGATTGAATTAACGCCCTTTTGGCTTGCAAAAGGTGCCCTTTAAGCCCCTTACTAACGCCCTTTTAGACCCTTATTAAGCACCTTTTGAACTATACATCCACAACTGTCTGATAACAAAAAACTTACGAAGATACTGAAACCATGATATTTTAACCCTATTTCCCACACTCTACTAAACCGAAAAGTAAAAGAAATTCAAACACGGACTACGAATTACGCGAATGACACGAATTATTTTATTCTTTGAACATTGAGTATTGAACTCATTTACCTTTGAACATTGAGGTTTGAACTTTATGATATGAACTACGAATTTCTCTAATTACGCTAATCCCTATTGTTAAATAATTCGTGTCATTCGTGCAATTCGTAGTTCTTTATTGGTAGTTTACGAGTTGACTGGTTTATGAGTAAACAAGTTGCTTGCATCGATAAACTACAGTTAACAGTAGTAATCATAATTTTGAATTGTGAATTGTGAATTATGAATTGATAAAGGATTATGAATTCTGAATTATAGTATTAATTTATATTAAATCTTAATAGACTAATGCAATAAAATAAGTAGATGTATTCCTAAATTTGTTATCTTTGTAGCTAACATAAAAGCATAGTCTATGATAAAAAATATATTTACTCCTTTTCTTTTCACATTACTGCTCTCTGTAGGCTTCACCGCACCGGTGCAGGCACGTGCAGCGATTGATTTGATTGACTTAGACGTTCAGACTATTTCAATCTCGGTTGTTGGTAACGTGTTGCATGTGGTTGGTGCAGAGAACGAACAGTTGGCAATCTATAATGTGACGGGTGTACGCGTGATGAGCGTGAAGGTTGACGGTGATGACAAGCACTATACGCTCAACCTCCCGAAGGGATGCTACATCGTCAAGGTGGGTAATGTAGTTCGCAAGGTATCAATTCGTTAAGAGGCTGTTAAGCACTTGACAATCAAAACCTTTTCTTGAAGAGTAGTGACTCCCCTCGATGAAGCTGAAGTGATTCGCCTGTTGGCGAGTCCCGAAGGAAGACAGAAGGTTTCCCCATGATTGTTGACCAGTACAGCCAATCGCTGTATTGGAAGATTCGTAGTATAGTTCTTACACATGAGGATGCTGATGACGTATTGCAAAACACGTTTCTCAAAGCATGGAAGAGTTTTCCGACCTTTCAAGGAAAAGCTAAATTGTCCACTTGGCTTTATCGTATAGCTATCAACGAGGCGCTCGATTTCCTTCGTCATCAAAAGACAGCAGCACTCTCCAGTGCTGATGCCGACCTCTCTGTAGCCAATCGTTTATTAGCAGACGACTACTTCGATGGCGATAAGAGTCAGGCAGTGTTGCAGGAAGCCATTGCAACCTTGCCCGATGTGCAGCGTACGGTGTTCACACTTCGTTATTATGACGAGATGAAATACTCCGAGATAAGCGAGATATTAGGGACAAGCGAGGGTTCGCTGAAAGCCTCTTATCATATTGCTGTACAGAAGATTACTGACTACGTGAAGCGGTATGAATAATATTTTACCTTGATAATTAAACCATTCAGCCTTTCTGCAGTCTAAGTTATATCAAAGAAAAAACTTTATGGAATCAACGAATCACTTACAAAAGGAATACGGCACGCAGCGGCCTTTTACAGTTCCCAGAGAATTACTTCTCTGAATTGTCTTCCCGTGTGATGGCTCAGATACCAACTGAAGAGCAGAAAGAGGCGGTGGTGATGGTAAAGCCACGTCGTACGATGGTGCGTTATCTCCGCCCATTGGCAGCAGCAGCGATGACAATCGGTGTTGTGCTGGTAGGCTTCCTTGCTTATCATGAGTTTGATGGTGGGCAAGGGAAACATGCTTTGGCAGAGGGGCATTTGGCGCAGGGAGCACACGAGGCGTCGGCTTCATCAGAGGATGATTTCGATCAGGCAGCCGATTACTTCATGATAGACGAGTCGGATATGTATGCTTATCTGGCGAGTGAAGAATAATAGAGGAGAAGGAAGTATGAAATACAAAAGAATAATCCTATTGCTTTGCGTTTTCTTCAGTGTGTCTTTGCTGCATGCACAGGGGAAGTTTGATTTTAACAGAATCAAGGCAGAGTCGCATAATTTCATTACTAAAGAGGCAGGGTTGACAGCGCAGGAGGCTGCACGATTCTTCCTTGTCTTTGATGAGATGCGTAGTAAACAGCGTGGCTATTTCGATAAGTTACGTGCTATTCATAATTCAAAACCTTCGTCAGAACGTGAGGCAAGTAAGACGATTGAACAGGCTGACGCCTATGAAATACAATTAAAACAGATAGAACAGCGTTATCATAAGGAAATGCTAAAGGTGCTTCCTGCCACAAAGTTGCTGCGCGTGTTAGAGGCTGAACGCCGTTTCCACCGCCAGATGTTTAGGAAGATGGCAGGGAGGAGGTAAAACCTCACCCCCCAACCCCCTCTCCGAAGGGAGAGGGGGAGTGCTGGAAACGGTTTGCTTGGGAGTGATGAAAAGCTTAATCCTAATTAATTTGCTTGGGAAATGATGAAAATCTGGATTCTAATAAATTAACTTGGGAAAGCCTAACAGTTATTTCCAATAACTACAAGGGGTATCACGCATACTACTCCCCTCCCTTTGGGGGAGGGGTAAGGAGGGGCCAGTTGTGCCAGTTGTGCTGTTCTTCTTGTTCCTTTTTCGCATATAACTAAATTATAATAATGAGACAACTTCATTCTCTATTGAGATTATTGATTGCCGCAGTGCTTTTCATTGGGGCGGGTAATGCCGTGTATGGACAAGTGCCAGCTAAGAAACGAGAGTTCCGCGGTGCGTGGATTCAGTGTGTGAACGGACAGTTCCAAGGTATTGGTACAGAGGAGATGCAGCGTACGTTGCGTTATCAGTTGGACGAACTGCAGCGAGATGGTGTGAATGCTATCATCTTTCAAGTGCGTGCAGAGTGTGATGCGCTCTATCCAAGTAAGTATGAGCCATGGAGTAAGTTCCTTACAGGGCGTCAGGGTACACCTCCTTCGCCTTATTGGGACCCATTGCAATGGATGATTACGGAGTGTCACGATCGTGGTATGGAACTTCATGCGTGGATTAATCCTTATCGTGCGAAGACAAAGAATACCACACAGTTGGCAACGAATCATGTAGCAGTAACCAACCCAAATCGTGTTTTCTCATACGATGGACTTTACATCCTCAATCCTGCTCTACCAGAGAATCGCAATTATATCTGTGCAGTCGTTGACGATATCGTGAGCCGATATGATATTGATGGCTTACATATTGATGACTATTTCTATCCTTATCCTGCTGCAGGACAGACCATTCCAGACCAAGCTTACTTCCAGCATGACAGACGTGGTTTCACCAATATCAACGATTGGAGACGTAATAATGTAGACCTTTTCATCAAGCAGTTGGGTGAGTCTATCCATCGTCGTAAGCCTTGGGTGAAGTTTGGTGTGTCTCCTTTTGGTATCTATCGAAATCAGAAGAACGACCCAAAGAATGGTAGTCGTACAAATGGTTTGCAGAATTATGACGACCTCTATGCCGACGTTCTTAAGTGGGTGAACAATGGGTGGATAGACTATTGTGTGCCACAGATTTACTGGGAGATTGGCAATCGTGCAGCTGATTATAAGGAACTTATCGGATGGTGGAACCGCTATGCAGGCAATCGTCCGTTGTATATTGGTGAGGATGTACTTCGTACGGTGAAGTATGCTGATCCACAGAACCCTAACTCAAATCAGCTTCCAGCGAAACGTCGTCTGCATCAGCAGTGTCAGAACGTTAATGGAACGGTGTTATGGTATGCTAAGTCGGTTGTTGATAACCCTGGCAACTATGGTACACTCCTTCGCACAAACTACTGGCGTTATCCAGCTTTGCAGCCTTTGATGCCATTCATTGACGATGAGGCTCCATCGAAACCAAAGAAGGTGAAGGCAAGACAGGAGAGTGATGGCTACTATTATCTCACATGGAAGGCTCCAAAGGGAGAGGGCTGGAAGGATGCTCCTTATCGTTATATCGTTTATCGTTTCTATGCCGGTGAGCCAATTAATCTCGATGATCCTTCAAAGATTGTGGGAATGCCTTACGGCAATAAGCTACGTCTTAATTATAAAGACGGCAGTACAAAATACGTCTATGTCGTTACTGCTCTTGACCGAATGAGTAACGAGAGTCATGGAAAAAAGAAAAAAGTGAAGCTTTAGGCTTCACTTTTTTTATTGAGGTTATTGGGCTAATAGGGCTTGTTAGCCTGATTGTTATTAGCCCAATAGGGCTTGTTAGCCTAATAATTATTAGCCCAATTAGCCTTATTAGCCCAATAAGGCTAATACTCTTTCTCCCTTAACAGCCCCCGATAAAGCTCCTCATACTGGTGGGCAACCTTGATATGGTCATGATGTTTGCGTACATATTCATAGCTATCGCGGCGCAATTGTGGAATGAGAGAGAGGTTATTGACGAGGTGAGTAAGCTCTCTAACACAACTTTCATAAGTCGGGAGAACGTTGATGATAGGTCGGAGAGTGGGCTCATGGATGATTTCATAGTTCTCAGGCTCACCGCCACCGATACAGATAATACCGTGTGCCATCGCTTCAAGGGGATTCATCGAGGGCGTATAGCTGTAGAGTTGGTCCATGATAGCATCCGAACCGAGCATCGTTCGCACGTATTCGTCAAAGGGTAGACCATTAACAACAGTGAGGTTGAGGCGGTCGGGATATTGTTTTTTCACCGTTTCTGCGGCTCTCAGCATGATGTCAGTCCCTTTATATACCGACCGACTCTTACTGATTCCAATAAAAAGATTCAACTTCTCGGGTGTTTCATCGGCTATGATAGGCGGCTCACCGACAACGATAGGGAAGGGGATGAAGGTTGTTTTCTTAGGGAAATACGGCTCATAACAGCACCAATACTCGTAGAGTCCCTGTCACAATAGCATCGCATTGTTCAGCCATCAGCTGGTTCAGACGACCTTTTTCCGTATCAATCCAATCCTCTCTCTCGACTATCGCCTCCTTATTTTGGCGCAGTTCCTTACCGATATTGAAGTCGCTGTAACGCAGTGGCATCGTCGTTGAGCACGTATTCACCCAATAATAATCCATCCCCAAGCCACAGAGCACAACCTTTTTGTTATGCTTTTTCAGATAATGAAAGAGTGGAAAGAGCCGTTCCGCCTTCAGTTCAAAGAACACAGGATTGATAAATTGTACGATGTCATAGCCTCGCAGACGGGGCAGTAGGGTATAGATTTTAGCCATTAAAAGCATGCCACCTAACCTTCCCGACCGTCTGGAAACATCAATATCACGTGGGTAATTCTTCCAAAAATCCCCATTCGACACCACTGTTACGGTATGTCCAAGTTCACGCAAGCCTCGTGCCAGCGTGTTATGTACGTTGCTATATTCACCTAATAGTAGGACTTTCATGTGACTTTTGTAATTCATAATTCACAATTCATAATTATGATTACCGAGTTTGCTATTATTGTATGATAGGCTGGGTAATCATAAATATGAATTACTCATTTATCTCTGAAAGTTATCATAATTCTCCTTTGAGAACTCTAAGTTAGGGGTTGCATATTGCCAGCTATTGCGGTAATCATAATTATGAATTGTGAATTACCTCCTTTGGTACTCTTCATTTCTTCATACTTTGAACGAGTCCTCAAAATAATCTTTATAGGTTTACTTCTCTATTGTTCATGGCAAAGGTAACTTATAAATTACGTTTATACAAGTTTTATGGGTTGTTTTCTCCGTTGCTCCCAGCACCGACGGTGCCTCCGTGTCATTAAAAAAGACTCCGTAAACTCCGTGTCTCCGTGTGAGATTTAACCCCAAAAGACAAAGAAATATATTGACAAAATGTTCGATGAAAAGGCGGAGAAAATGACTAAAAACAAGCCTTTTGAGTACTCTTGTAAGTGTTTTACTATCAAGTAGTTGCAAAGGTGATTCCCAAAAGGTGCTTAATAGGACTTCAAAAGGGCGTTAGTAAGAGGTTTAAAGGGCATCTATCGCAAGTCAATTAGCCGTCTTTTAGAAGCCAAAAGAGCATGTATTGGTTTTGAACTACATGAAAATAGTTTACAAGAATCAGTTGATAGGGGAATGAGCTATTCATAGACGACAGATAGATATCATGTCTACTTGCGTTTTATCCCTTATTGAGCCTTAACAGCATTATCAATGTCTTGCGCCCGAAACTGCTGTTTGTCATTCTTCTGAACCACTTATACTTACTTGTATAGTCCTTGTCGGGCAGCGGGAAAAGCCCATGTCGGGACAGACGTTGTAGTACATGGTTGAGATGAGTCTCGTCATGTGTCATCGTTATCACGTTGTAAATATGGTCCATTGTCAGTTGGGCGATGCGTCGTTCCATTGCAATACGCTCTTTAACAGGGAGATAGTCGACCCGCTCTTTCAACCGATAAAGCACCTGCTCAGCGTCAGAAAGGCGGCGGATATGCCAACGCTTGTCACGTTTGTGCATGATAGACCCCTCACGTTTACGATAGTAATACGCCTTGTTATTGGTAAAATAAAGGTTCTCAGCACGTAACATGAGTTGTGGCGTAAACTCTTCATCCTCGTGGAGTATGCCTTTAGGGAAACGAAGATCGTGTAGAATCTCCTTGCGGAAAAGAGCTGTACAGATACTGCCCCGCAGGTTATTGTGTGTCATATACTCCGTTCCACTTATCGGACCCTCAGCATCAGCAAGTGGTTTTGACGTTTTCTTGTCGGTTGACTGGAATAAAACCATATCCGTTTCGCGGTATCTGATGATATCTAAACACTGCTCATAGGCACTTGTCAGCAACAAATCGTCACCATCAACAAACTGAATAAAACTTCCTTCAGCCAGTTCAATTCCTGTGTTCCGTGCTTGTCCTAATCCTCGGTTAGGCTGTCTAACGTAGACAATGTTCGATGAAAGCGCAAGCAATTCGTTGATAGGTGAATACTCTGCACCGTCATCCACGACGATAATCTGGCGTTCTGTCTCGTTCAGACTCAATGCCAAAATGCTGCTGATACACTCCTTTAGCATATCAACAGGCTCGCTATAGTAAGTCACGATGAAGCTTACGAGCGGCTTATCTTCCTTATTTTGTGAATAAACTGGTTGAGTTGACATAAGCGTTTTAATCCGATTAAGTGGAGAATAAAGAGTTTCAAGGTTCCTTTATAGGGCAGAACGGGTAGGATAGGGGCAGCATGAGTAGCCTCGTAGACATCCAACTGAATATTAACCAATGCCTGATAGTAAGCAGGTGTCAGTTCTCCCCACAGCTTGAGGTGCTTAAGATGCGCTTTTAGGAGGTCGTTCAATTCCTTTCCTCCTGCTTGAGCGGTGATGCCCTTGTCGTTCTTACAATAGTAATACAAGCCCGCAGCAGTAGTTGCCACTACCTTTGCCTGCTGCAATAAGTAAGGATAAGTGTAGACATCTTCAAACACTCTGCCCTCTGGAAAGCGCGTCTGTGCAAAGAGTTCGCGACGAAAAAGCTTATTGCAAGCATAGGTGTGGAGGTGAGCTCCGCCCAACCAATAATCACGAATAGAACCGATTGTTGTGTCCGTGAAGGTCAGCAGTTGTTGCCTCGTCGCACTTCCGTAATACAGCATAGCAGGATATTCAAGGATATCATAGTCAGGATGTGCTGCCAAGACAGCCAACAACGCATCGTATGTACCCTCAGCAACGAAGTCATCAGAGTCGACAAAGGTGAGATAATCCCCTGTTGCCACTTCTATTCCTGCGTTTCTTGCTGCCGAAAGACCCTTGTTTTTTTGGTGGATAAGTCTACAATTCCCCTTGTTAGCGGTCATGTCTTCAGCTATCTTCCCAGAGGAATCCGTCGACCCATCATCAATGAGAATGACCTCTATCCTCTCATCCATCTGCGTTAACACACTCTCCAGACATCTCTGGAGTGTGTCTTCAACGTTATAGATGGGGATGATGATAGATAATCTCATGTAATAATTGTTTGATGCAAATAATAAAAAACTTTTAAATCCGTTAGTTAATGTGATGAAAAAAGCCTCTAATACTGACAGCTATTTGCATATCTTGAAGTACATCAGCCTCTTTGGTGGTGTACAGGTGCTGAATGTGCTGATTGGTATCGTTCGCAACAAGTTTGTTGCCATGCTGCTCGGACCGCAGGGAGTAGGACTTATCTCACTTTTTAATTCCACAACCAAGCTCATCAGTGACTCTACGAACTTTGGAATATCTATGAGTGCTGTGCGCAATATATCAGAGGATTACGACCAGAACGATGAGGAGAAGCTGACGGAAGACATTGCCCTTGTGCGTTCATGGAGCCTGCTTGCTGCCTTGTTGGGATTCTTTATCTGTATTTTCCTGAGTCCGTTGCTTAGCCGTTACACCTTTGCATGGGACGGACATACGCTTCATTTCATCCTTCTTTCTCCTTGTGTGGCATTGACTGCCTTAGCTGGAGGCGAGCTTGCTATCCTCAAGGGAGTCCGTAAGTTGCGTGCCTTAGCCGCTATATCGGTGTATAACGTGTTAGGTGCCTTAGTATTAACCGTTCCACTTTATTATTTCTTTGGTGATGCAGCCATTGTTCCTTCGTTGGTATTGATGGCATTGGTGCAACTCTTATTGACGATAATGGTTTCTCGTCGGCTCTATCCTTCCGCGTTTCCTTCCAAAAAACGTTCTTAGACAAGGGTTGGGGCATGATTCGTTTGGGTACAGCCTTTGTCTTTGCAGGCATCTTGGGCTCTGGTGCCGACCTGATTATCCGCAGCTATCTCAATAATGTTTCGGATATATCAACCGTGGGTTTCTATAATTCTGCCTTCATGATGACGATGGTTTATGCAGGTATGATCTTCTCTGCAATGGAAACTGACTACTTTCCACGCCTTTCTGGGGCAAACAACTTGAAGTTTACTTTTAATCAGATTGTCAACCGACAGATAGAAGTGACACTCCTTCTCATCTCTCCTTTGCTTACTTTCTTCCTCTTATTCCTGCCCCAGCTGATTCTTTTCCTTTATTCTGATAAGTTCCTTCCAGCCCTCAGCATGGCGCAAGTGTTGGTGTTAGCGATGTATATCCGTGCTATCCGCCTCCCTGTAGAGTATATTCCTTTGGCAAAAGGCGACTCAAAATCCTATCTACTCTTAGAGGGATTGTATGACATCTTCCTTGTTTCACTCGTACTACTTGGCTTTTGGAAGTGGGGACTCTTCGGTGCAGGATTAGGCATAGCAGGAGCAGGTCTGCTCAATCTTGTCTGTGTCTATGGCTATGCTTACGCTCGTTATGGTTATCGTCTGTCCTCATCAGTGATGCGCTATGCCGCACTTCATTTCTCAATCGGACTCCTTGTGCTTCTTTGTGTGCGCTCTGATGACGAGTGGATGAGGTGGGGCGTAGCCAGTTTGTTATGCGTTGTCAGTACGATAGTTTCTCTCCGTGTGATGAAAGCGAAGTCGGGACTATGGAATGCTTTAATCTCTAAAGTGAAGAATAAGTTTGTTCGCCATGCCAAAGATTAGTATACTTGTAGCCGTTTATAATACAGCAACTTACCTACCGCAATGCCTTGACTCGCTGTTGTCGCAGACCTTAAAGGACATAGAAGTTCTTTGTGTCGATGATGCGTCAACGGATAAGTCTTTGGATATTCTCCATCAGTATGCTGAAAAGGACGAGCGTGTGAAGGTTTTTGCGCTGAAAGAGAATCATGGAATAGGCTATGCTCGGAACATGGCACTGTCCAATGCCTCAGGAGATTATATCTGTTTTGTGGACAGTGACGATTGGTTGGCTTCAACGGCACTTGAGAAAGTATGTGAAGCCTTCACCGATGAGGTTGATTCCGTACTCTTTCAGGTTGTTCATCATTACGAGAATGGAGAGGAAAAGGTCTTTCCTATGCCTCATTTCGACACGTTGTCAGGCGCAGAGGCTTTTAAGGAAAGCCTCACATGGAAGATACATGGTGTGTATGCAATTAGAGGAGATATCCACCATACCTATCCTTATGACGACACACTTCTGACCTATAGCGATGAGAATGTAACACGAATTCATTATCTAAAGTCTCGCAAAGTAGCCTTTTGTGAGGGTGTTTATTATTATCGACAGCACACTTCTTCCACAACACATAACATCAGTGTTCGCCGTTTCGACTTTCTCTTAGCGAACGAGAGTATGCGTCGTCAGCTCCTTTCTTTGGGTGCATCAGAGGAGACTCTTCGTTGTTTTGAGACGGTGAGATGGCTCAATTTAGTGGGCCTTTATATGTTCTATTACCTTCATCGCCATGAACTCTCCCCAGCCGACCGCCAGCATGGCTTATCGGTCATGCACCATGTTTGGCAAACCATCAATCTTCGGCAAGTAAGTCCTTCAATCAAAAGGAAGTTCGGTTATCTGCCCCTCCGCTGTTCGTGGTCCCTTTTCCGTTTGCAGGAAGAAGTCTACTTCTGGCTGAGGGGTGTTGTAGGGAGGAATAAATAGCCTCACCCCCAACCCCTCTCCGAAAGGAGAGGGGCGTAATTACCGAGATAACCCTATAGGTTTAGGAGGGTTAATCCTTAAGCAAATTGTTTCCCAGCACTCCCCTCTCTGTAGGAGAGGGGGTGATTACCGCGATAACCCTATAGGTTTAGGAGGGTTAATCCTTAAGCAAATTGTTTCCCAGCACTCCCCCTCTCTGTAGGAGAGGGGGGTTGGGGGTGAGGCTTTTGTCAGTATAAAAAACCTTGACATTCTCATCAATAAAATCCCTGAAACAAGGGTGAAAAACACGTGTTGTGAGCCGGTTTGCAACTAACAGGAAATCAGGAGGTTATAAAACACGAAAGTAAAAGGTGCTTGTTAAGGGTTCAAAAGGGCGTTAGTAAGGGTCTTAAAGGGCACCTTTTGCAAGCCAAAAGGGCGTTAATTCGAATGGAATTAACGCCCTCTTATTTTTCAAGGTTTGAATTTCCTTTACAATACAGAGGGACAAAAGAAGATAGAAGAATAAAAAACAAAGATTATGTGTTTTATTGCCACAAGCAACTTATTAACTCGTCAACTTGTTAACTCATCCACTCGTTCTTATGTTACTATGTCTTCCTCACAAGCAACTTATTAACTTATTAACTTGTCAACTTGTTAACTCGCCCACTCGTTCTTATGTTACTATGTCTTCCTCACAAGCAACTTGTTTACTCGTCAACTCGTCAACTTGTCTCCTCGTCAACTTAACTCATCTAATCCTGGAAGTAAACTCTCTTCACGCGATTGCTGATAGTCGTTAGCACCTCATATGGAATGGTGTCAAGCGTATCGCTAAGAACAGTGACAGGGAGGTGGTCGCCGAAGATTTCGACACTGTCACCTTCCTTGCAATCGATGCCAGTAACGTCAATCATCGCTACGTCCATACAGATGTTGCCGACGTACTCTGCCTTCTGACCATTCACCAAACAGTAGCAGTGGCGGTTTCCCAAATGGCGGTTTAAGCCGTCAGCGTAGCCGATTGGAATTGCTGCAATCACACTGTCATGGTCGATTGTTCCCTTGCGAGAATAGCCTACCGTGTCACCAGCTGGTACGTTACGCAGCTGCAGGATGGTAGTCTTCAACGTCGAGATATTGTTGATTGTCTTGTTCGTTCGTGGGTTGATACCATACAAGCCTAAGCCCAATCGACACATATCCATCTGACGTTCAGGGAAGTGTTCGATGCCCGAAGAGTTGTCCATGTGGCGGATAATCTTATGGCTGAAAGCAGCTTGAAGTTTCTTGCTACCCTCATCGAAGAGCGCAAACTGATGAGCAGAGAACTCGTCGAAGTTGTCAGCATCAGAGCCAACGAAGTGCGAGAAGACCGAACGAGGGATGATAGCGTTCTGTTGTTTCAGTCGCTTAATCAGTTCGTCCATATCCTTCTGTGGGTCAAAACCTAATCGGTGCATACCCGTATCGAGCTTAATATGAACAGGGAAGCCCGTGATACCCTCCTTCTGTGCAGCCTTCACGAGTGCATCCATGAGTCGGAAGCTATACACCTCTGGCTCAAGGTCGTAGTCGAAGAGCGTCTTAAAGGAAGTCATCTCTGGGTTCATAATCATGATATTGCTTGTGATACCGTTCTTACGGAGCGTCACACCCTCGTCGGCAACAGCCACAGCGAGGTAGTCAACACGATGATCCTGTAAGGTCTTTGCTATCTCTACCGCACCAGCTCCATAGGCATCAGCCTTAATCATACAAACCAATTTCGTCGTAGGTTTGAGGAAAGAGCGATACCAATTGAGGTTGTCAACAACGGCATTGAGGTTTACTTCCAACACTGTTTCATGCACCTTCTTCACCAAGAGTTCTGTCAGTCGGTCGAAACCAAACTGTCGTGCGCCCTTCAATAAGATTACTTCATCGTGCAAATTAGCGAAGACATCGCTGTGGATAAAGGAGTTGACGGTAGCAAAGAAATGCTTCTCGCCCAAATGCTTAAAGGCAGAACGCTGTGCCAAGAGTCCTTCACCAATACCGATAAACTTCTCAACACCACGCTTCTCGCAGAGGAAAGCCACCTTATTATATAGGTCTTTATCTGTGTCACCACTCTGCAGGATATCGCTCAGAATCAATGTGCGACGACGTCCCTTATGGTCAGGACGACGATTCATGAAGTCGAGTGCAATATCGAGTGAGTTGAAATCAGAGTTATAAGAATCGTTGATAAGCGTACAGCCATGCTGTCCCTCCTTCACCTCCAAGCGCATAGCGACTGGCTCTAACTGTGCCATTCGCTCGCTGATAGTAGCAGGGGTGAGTCCTAAATGGAGTGAAACGACTGCGCAGGTGATTGAATTCTCAACGCTGGCATCGTCAATGAAAGGTAGTTTATATTGTCCTTCCGTCTGTCCTTTCCATACATATGAAACGGTTGTCTCAATGTCTTTCTTCTCGATAGCTTTGATATAGAAGGCTGCCTCCGTATTCTTTACAGACCAATCGAGCTTCTGACCCTTATAATCATACTGGCTTAAACACTGTGCCATCACCTCATTATCGGCAGAATAGACGATTGCCTCGGTGTCGTGGAAGAGTTTTATCTTCTCGTGACACTTTGCTTCTAAGGAAGGGAAGTTCTCTTGATGGGCAGTACCTAATGTGGTGAAGACGCCGATAGTAGGCTGGATAATGTCGCGCAAGCCATCATCTCGCCTGGTTGACTGATACCCGCTTCAAACACTCCGACCTGTGTATTCTCGTTTAAGAGCAGTACTGACAGTGGAACACCTATCTGTGAATTATAGCTACGAGGTGAACGTGTGACTACCATCTGCGGAGAAAGCAACTGATAAAGCCACTCCTTGACCATCGTCTTACCATTTGAACCCGTGATGCCGACTATCGGAATCAAGTATTCATCGCGATGACGTTCAGCCAGTCGCTGCAAAGCTTCCAGCGAACCAACCACCTTCAAGAAGTTAGAATCAGGATAACGAGTTGCCCAATCCTCAGGCACTACCTCCACGACAAAGTTTCTCACACCCCTTGCATAGAGTTCTGGGATGTAATTCTGTCCGTCGTTACGCTCAGTTTTGAGCGCAAAAAACAATGTTTCTTCAGGGAAACACAGAGAGCGGCTGTCGGTAAGTACAAAGCTTATATTTGCATCCTTATCACCATAACGGCGTGCGCCAATGAGCGTCGTTACTTTCTCAATAGTATAATTCATTACTATCTAAATTGTTTTATTCTTATGCAAAGATAGTGAAAAGTCTTAATACAGCGTATTATCCTTGCTGTTTTTTCGTCTTATCATTTAATATAATATCGGTGAGCGCACTTAGGACACACTCCTTTTATCATATAATTGATGGATGATTGTTCGTATCCTGCAGGCAACTCGACCTGTGGAATGTGTATGTCATTGAGGCAATAGGTGCGATGGCAACGCTCACAATAGAAGTGTACGTGCATGTCTTCATCTTCTTCATCGTCATCGCTGAGACATAGTTCGTAGCGCACTATATCATTTCCGTCTTCCAACTGATGTACTAAATGTTGCTGTTTGAACAATGATAGTGTACGGAAAATATTTGACTTGTCAATCGTTTGAATCTTTGCTTCCAACTCTTTCATAGAGGCTGGGTTGTCCAATCCTGACAGTGTTCGTGCTATGAGAATGCGATTTGCGGTCAGTCTAATACCATGTGCTTTCAGCAGTGCTTCGATCTGCTTGTCATTCATTTCTTCCATAGTTATAAATTCAATTCTATATTGGGATATTTTAGTTCCAACATCTTGGCTTTTTCCTTTGTTTTCTTTATGAAATCCTGATAAGCCGCAGCCTCTGGATGAAACGGGCGGTGCGCCAATGCCTCTTTGATAGGTCGCCATTCCTCAAGAAACTGTTTGGCTTCTGCAGAGAAACAGGTTGCCACAAGCTGTTCCCAGATGTATTCTACAGCCTGCTCGTTGGGGTGCAGCATATCTGCTTTGTAGAAACGATAGTCGCGCAATTCGTCGTTGACAATCTCATAGGCTGGGAAGTAATAGACCCTTTCTCCTTCTTCCTTAATCACCTTGTCGGTAGCCAACAGCAGCACAGCCTTTGACAATTGACTTCCGTGATAGCCATATTTGGCATAACGGATAGGGCTGACCGTGATGATAATATTGACCTTTGGATTCGCTTGGCGTAGTAGGGTGATAGCCTCGCGCAGTGCGTCGGCACACTCCTCAACCGTAAGTTCGCGCTCTTCAAACTCTCGTTGTGGACGTTTCTGGCAGTTGTCAACAATCTCGCCTGTAGCTCGCTCCACATAGACATGGTTGGTTCCCAATGTGAATACGGCTGTGTCAAACGTATGGTTTGCCACCTTTTTCACCGTATGTAGCACTGAAACAGGGTTATACATCACACCGAAGGGGTTTACCATGGCACGAAACTTCTCTTCTACGAATCGCTTACCAATATTGTCGGCAAAGCACGACCCTACAAAAAGAATCCGCTCACAAGGTTCCAACTCAAATGTTGGACGGGGGATGTTGATAATTGTTCTAAATTCCATTGAGCGCAAAGGTAAGAAAAAAATGGATAGAATACTCAAACGGAAAGAATATTTTTCATACTTTTTATTGCTTAAATATTCATATCAGAGAATTATTCTGTAAGATAATGTTCAATCTCATATATTATTTGTATATTTGCCCTACTTATAAGCTTATTGTTTAAGTTGAGTAATGAAATGGATCAAAAGACATTAGAGTTTGTTACTTATTGCATTGGCAAGTTGTCAGTAATGCTGAAACTACCACAACAAGAAGTGTATCGTAGGTTGAAAACCTCTGGTATACTGGATGAATATATTGTGCCTTCTTATGATGTCTTGCATACATTCGGTTCTCGTTATCTGATGGAAGATTTGACGGAATACATGAAAGAGAAAGGAGTTTTATAAATCAAGAATACACCTAATGTACACATACAATTACCCACACCCAGCCGTAACAGCTGACTGTCTTGTTTTTGCCCGAACTGATGAGGGGATGAAACTGCTGTTGATACAGCGGAAAAACGAACCTTGTAAGGGGAAATGGGCATTCCCCGGTGGTTTCATGGATATTGACGAAACAACGATTGATGCTGCTCGTCGTGAGTTGAAAGAAGAGACAGGTTTAGTGGTTGGTGAGCTGCATCGTGTTGGTATCTTTGATGCTGTCGACCGTGATCCACGCGAGCGTATCATCACCGTGGCTTATTACACGATTCTTGACAAACCTGCAGAGGTCAGCGGTTTGGATGATGCTGCACAAGCAAAGTGGTTCTCCTTGACCGAACTTCCCGACTTAGCATTTGACCATAAGGAAATCCTCCAAGAGGCTGAAAGGGTGATGGCTGATGGCTGATGGGTGTTGGGTGGTCAATGAGAATAATAGGTTTAATTAGCCCAATTAGTCTAATTAGCCTAATTTTAGATAGCAAATGATTTTCTTCTAATATCTTTGTCATTTGTTTTCCCCAATAAACCTTGCTTTTATACTCCTTTGCTCCCTGCACCATTGGTGCCTCTGTGGGCAACGTATCCTTAAATAAAACCTCCATAACCTCCGTTCCTTCGTGTGAAATTTAGCGTAGTAAGGCGAAGAAATATATTGACAAAATATTCAAAGAAAAGGTAGGAAAATAGCTTAAAAGTGAACTGTTTTAGCGTCACTGTAAGTTGCTTGTTATCAAGTAGTTGCAAAATAGGCTTTCAAAGGTGCTTAATTCGACTTCAAAAGGGCGTTAGTAAGACTCTTAAAGGGCATCTTTTGCAAGCCAATTAGGCGTCTTTAAGAAGGCAAAAGAGCATGTATTGGTTTTGAACTGCATGAAAATAGTTTACAATTCTCTACTAATAAGGGATTAAATGTTGCTGTTATACTCCTTTGCTCTCTGCACCATCGGTGCCTCTGTGGGTTGCGTATGTTTAAATAAAACCTGCGTACCCTCCGTTTCTCTGTGTGACATTTCATCAAATGTCCTAAACTTAGGTAGTAGCCTTATCGTTCTAAATGACTGAAGCAAACAGACTTTATCACTCCTCCTTCCGTATAAACCGCTTTTTAGCGTGGATTTAACGTGTATTTCGTCACAATATATTAAAAAACGAATAGAAGTCATCTGCCATACGAAATAATTTAGTAATTTTGCCTTCGGTGGCTATTGTGGTTTCTGTTTGTAGTTCTTTAGAGCGCACAGGATAAGGGGGTGGAATTTCATTAATCACTGAATTTACAGATACTTATACCCCATTGAACTCAGGTTAATTAGTCGCTCAAATTCACGTATATTATCATTTCATATATGAAGAAGCTTTTTTTATTTACGCTCCTTTGCGTAATAACGATTACAACACAAGCACAGACGAATCTCTCCGACTATCTTACGAAGCGAATGCCGAAGCGGGAGACGCGTGCCGTATGGCTGACGACACTTGCCAGCCTTGATTGGCCGAAGAACTACGCACGGTCGGAAGAAAGCATCAAACTGCAAAAGCAGGAACTTATTGACATCCTCGATAAATACCAGAAAGCAAATATCAACACCGTACTCTTGCAGGCGCGTGTGCGTGCGGCTACGATTTATCCGTCGGATATTGAGCCTTGGGACCAGTGTATCACTGGCGTTGAGGGTAGGGCACCGGGTTATGGCTACGACCCACTCGGCTTTGCTGTAGAGGAATGTCACAAACGTGGCATGGAAATTCACGCATGGATAGCGACGATTCCGGTGGGTGCAAAGAACTCATTGGGCTGTAGAACGCTGATGAAGAAGGGTTTTCGAATTAGAAACTTCTCAACGGGTTCTTATCTCGACCCTGCCGATCCCGGTGTTGCACCTTACCTTGCCTCTATCTGTGGAGAGATTGTAAGAAAGTATGATGTGGATGGTATCAACCTCGACTATATCCGTTACCCTGACGGATGGCCACGTCCTTCTTACCGTGATGGCGATACACCCGACCAGCGTCGCAGCAATATCACAGCCATTGTGCGTGCTATTCATGACGAGGTGAAAGCTATTAAACCGTGGGTGAAGATGTCGTGCTCGCCAATCGGTAAGCATGCCGACCTCAGTCGTTATAGTTCAAAGAATTTCAATGCCCACGATCGTGTTTCACAAGAGGCGCAGGAGTGGATGAGATTAGGGTTGATGGACCAGCTCTATCCGATGCAATACTTCCGTGGCGACAACTATTACCCCTTCCTTGCAGACTGGGTTGAGAATGCTTATAAGCGTGAGATTGTGACAGGTTTGGGTACTTACTTCTCGATCCACGTGAGGGTAACTGGACTTTGGGCGACCTGACCCGCCAGATGTATGTGAGTCGTGACTTCGGAGTGGGACATGCTCACTTCCGTTCTTACTTCCTCACGGCTAATAAGCAGGGTGTCTACGACTTTGAGAAGCAGTTTAATGCTACGCTTTCTCTCCCTCATAAGATGCAGGGTGTTGCGTCAACGGCTGCCATGCCATATGCTGTCAACGCCTCATTGGTAGAACGTCGAGAGGATAAGTCGGTGATTCTGAGGTGGAAGGCGGTCACTCCTTATTATAATATATACGCCAGCTACACCTATCCTGTTGATACTGAGGATGCGCGAAACCTGCTCTATGCACGTTATACTGGGCAGACGCTGCAGTTGAAGAATGTGAATCCTAACCTCTATTTTGCAGTTAGAGGTATGGACCGTTACGGACTTGAAACGCCTGCTTTACAGGAGAATATGAAGTCTACATCGCTTTCTAAGTCTCCTGTTTCACTGCTCGCTAATGATGGTAACACCCTTACCCTCCCTGCTGCAGCAAAGCTAACGGATGCCGATCGTTATGTAATCCTCTCTTTACAGGGTGTCATCCTCCGCATCGTTAACGCTAAATCGGTAAGAAACAACCAGTTATATATCGGTTCTCTGTCCGATGGTATGTATTCCCTCAAGGTTTATAACCACAAGAAGAAGTCCTTTACCTTAGGGGCATTTATGGTTAGGAGAGGAAGTTGACAAGTTGACGAGTAGACAAGTAAACGAGTTGCTTGCGTTGTTAAGTTGACGAGTTAACAAGTTGCTTGCAAGATAGACAAAGTAACAGGGTAAGTAGATGAGTTAACGAGTAGACAAGTCAACAAGTTAATTGCGAAAGAAGACAAAGTAACAGGGTAAGTAGACGAGTTAACGAGTGGACAAGTTAACAAGTTGCTTGCGAAGATAGACAAAGTAACATAGGAACAAGTTTATCCTTTATAACAAGTAACTCGTTTACTTGTCTACTCGTTAACTCGTCCACTTGCCCCCCTTGTTCTCCTGTTACTTTGTCTTAATTTACTCTGTCTACAAGTAACTTGTTTACTTGTCAACTCGTTTACTTGTCCACTCATAACCTGTTACCCTGTCTAAAAAGCCCCTGATGCTTCACGCACCAGAGGCTTAGAGAGTCTTTTATATTAATGAAAACCTGCGGTTCTTAGAAAGAAGCCGCTTGTAGTTCTGCTTTTATTCCGTCCAAACATGCTGCTAAACGTTCGTAGGTTTTCTCACCAGCATTTTTGATACCGCTACTATATTGGCGCATCAAAGACGGATTAATACCAGCTCTTTTGGCTATTTCGGTAACGTTGAGAAAACTGAAATAGTTGAAGAATGATTGTAAATCATATTTATAAACAAATTCTACGGCAGGCATAGTCTTACCTTGTTCTTCCAAGTCTTCCTTAGCTTCTTGATAGCAGTCTATCAAGTCCTGCTTGGCTTGTTCAACAGTATCACCGCATGAATTGAGACCTATTCCTGCAATATCCTCAGCTGTTCTGCACCAGTAACTTCCATTAGAAGCCTGTTCAACGATAATTGTAACCTTTTTCATTGCTCTGTTTATTGAATGCTCACTGTTTGTCTGAATGACGCTACAAAGGTAACAATAAAGTTATAAACGTTTAAGCAAAAGGTAACTATTTCGTTATATTTTATAATGAGAAAGTATAATTGAACCTTACTACGGAATGGCTAATTATAATATTAAAAGACGCAAATACGGAGGGTGTTTCCACTCGGCATATACCTTATATATAGCTTTGTAAAATATCTTCAGTCTTCTTCAGCGTTTCCAACATGGGTGATCATAAGTATAAAGTATCAATTCTGAAAGGTGAAGTATGGGCTTAATGCTGTGGTGTCGGTGCTTAGCACATCGTGTGCGGATGCTTCGCACATATGGTGCGGGGCGCTGAATGCTCTGCAAATGGTTATTTTGTTTTCTTGTCAATATTTCATTTATCTTTGTAACTTGACGTAGTTCGCTATGCCTTTGTTGTAATGATAGGCAAGATACTCGATAATAAAACAACCAGTTTAGGCTTTAATAGTAATAGGAAACTTAAAGAAGATTTATGCATAAGGACATAAATCATTTAAATTTTATCGGATTATAATGGTTAAAAATATAAAACATTGTATTTATAACAATGAATAATTAAAAGAATATGTTTATATTTGCCATAAACTTAAAGACAAGAAGCCTTCCTTTGAAAAAGCCAAAAGTAAAGCCTAACAAGTAGGAACTAACATCTATTAGCAGCGGCAGAAATACAAATAATATCCTCAATATATGGGGGAACGCAGCATGGCATCACTTCATGGGTAAGTGGAGAGTTAACGATAATAACACCCCCTCTTTTTCGTCTTATTGTTCAACATTAATAATTAAATAATTATCACAATTTCTTTTTATGAACATCTGTAAGCGTCTTTGTGCTGCTTTTCTCTTGTCTGTCGTATGTGTCGGACAAGTTTTTGCACAAGGTTATCCTCGCATCAGTACCAAAGGCAATGAGCATTGGTATTACGTTAAGTATCTTCGTTCTAACAACGTGTTGGAAGACAAGGGAGAAAAGCAAAAGTGCCTTACTGCCGTTCCACAGGTTATGAATGGAGATCGCCAGTTATGGAAGGTGGTAGCAGCAGAGAACTTTGGTCGTAATAAGAAGTACAAGTTGGTAAGTAAGAGCGGTCGTACCCTTTATGTCAATGGTACAAATCCTTATAGTTCGCGTTTTATGGCGGCTACTAAGGCTACAGATATTACCTCATTCCACATCTTCCAGAGTATGAATAATAGCTTTGGAACGGGTGCATTCGAGTTGGCACCAGACTCTACTAACAGTCATGCGATGAACCAAGTGGGAGAGATTAGGGCTGGACAAGAGATTGGACTGTGGGATAAGGGCGACATCAACAACGTGTTGACCTTTGTTAGCAAGGATGACATGGAGTTCCCATACTATATGCCAGTCATCTCAACAGCTGCAAATCCTGTTTATTATTACATCCAGTTCCAGACTGGTAATTGGCTTTTGAGTGCCAAGGGGGATAAGGCAACCTGCCAAACAGCCTCATTGCATAATGGTAATCTTGATGACATGCTATGGCGTGTATCAGAGAAAGACGGCAAATACTCTTTTGTTAGCAAGAGTGGAAAGATTCTTTATATCAGCGATTCATACCTCAACGCTGCAAAGGCCCACAATGTGAAGGATACGCTTTACGATGGTGGAGTCAAATAACTCATTGGGTGGCTTCGAGATTGGTAAGTCAACCACAGGACGTAACTTCTTTAATATGTTCCAAGGTGCTGGTGAAGGTAGGCTAATCAGCTTCTGGGATTTAGGCGATGGGGGTAATGTCGTGCGCTTCGTACCTGCAGAAGCATTGGTACCAGTGTCAGGTATTACTACTTTTAATCCTGCCAATAAATATACGCTTTGGTATACAAAACCCGCAACGAACTGGATGACCTCTTGTCTTCCTATCGGAAACGGTCAGTTTGGTGCAACTTTGATGGGCGATGTTGCCATTGACGACGTACAGTTTAACGATAAGACCCTTTGGAGCGGTAAGCTCGGTGGGCTGACGAGTACGGCTGCTTATGGTTATTATCTTAACTTTGGTAACCTTTATATCCGCAGTCGTGGAATGTCAAAGGTAACAGACTACGTGCGTTACCTCGATATCAACGATGCCGTAGCAGGTGTGAAATATACGATGGATGGCGTAGCATACAGTCGTACTTACTTCGCAAGCAATCCTGATAGTTGTGTGGTAGTTCGCTATACAGCCTCACAGAACGGTAAAATCAATACAATCCTTACACTGAAGAATCAGAACGGACGTAACGTAAGTTATACCGTTGATAATAACAATCAGGCAACGATTACCTTCGATGGTCAGGTCGTTCGCCAGGATGATCATGGCGCAACAACCCCAGAGAGCTATTATTGTGCAGCGCGCATCGTGACAGATGGCGGTACGATTACTAAGAATGCAAAGGGCATTATTGAGGTAAATGGTGCCAATAGCATGACTGTTTATCTCCGTGGATTGACCGACTTCGACCCCGACGCACCGACATATGTGTCTGGAGCTAACCTCCTTGCAGGTCGTGCGGCAGCGACAGTGAATGGTGCACAGAACAAGGGTTACGATGCTTTGCTTGCAGCACATAAGGCTGATTATAAGTCGCTCTTCGATCGTTGTCAGCTGACCCTCGGTGATGTTAAGAACAATATTCCAACCCCACAGCTCATCAGCAGCTATCGTGACAACCAGCATGACAACCTCTTCTTAGAGGAACTCTACTTCAATTATGGTCGTTACCTCCTCATCAGTTCAAGCCGTGGCGTATCGCTCCCAGCTAACTTACAGGGCATTTGGAACGACAACAACACCCCAGCATGGCACTCTGATATCCATGCGAACATCAATGTACAGATGAATTACTGGCCTGCCGAGCCAACCAACCTCTCTGAACTTCACCGCCCATTCCTCGATTATATCTATCGTGAGGCATGTGTGAAGCCTACATGGCGTCGCTTTGCACAGGACATGGGTCACGTGGATACAGGTTGGACCTTACCAACAGAGAATAACATCTATGGCTCTGGTACTACCTTTGCCAACACCTATACCGTTGCTAATGCGTGGTATTGTCAGCACCTCTGGCAACACTATACCTACACAATGGATAAGGACTTCCTTCGCACAAAGGCGTTCCCTGCGATGAAGTCGGCTGTCGACTATTGGTTTAAGAAGCTCGTGAAGGCTGCTGACGGCACCTATGAGTGTCCTAATGAGTGGTCACCAGAACACGGACCAACGGAGAATGCTACCGCACACAGCCAGCAGTTGGTTTGGGATCTCTTCAATAACACACGCAAGGCGATTAAGGTTCTTGGTGATGATGTAGTGTCAAAGGCGTTCCGTGATTCGCTTGCAACCTACTTTGCTAAACTCGATGATGGTTGCCATACAGAGGTGAATCCTGCTGATGGACAGACTTATCTCCGTGAGTGGAAGTACTCTTCACAGTTTAATAACCCAAGCAAAATCGGTGTTAACGAGTATAAGGCACACCGTCATATCTCACATTTGATGGGACTTTATCCTTGTACACAGATCAGTGCAGATGCCGATAAGACCGTCTTTGAGGCTGCTCGTCAGTCGCTGATAGCTCGTGGCGATGGTCATGGAACAGGTTGGTCGCTCGGTCATAAGATTAATCTCAATGCCCGCGCCTACGAAGGTCTCCACTGTCATAACCTTATCAAGCGTGCTTTACAGCAGACTTGGGACACCGGAGTAAACGAGGCTGCAGGTGGTATCTATGAAAATCTCTGGGATGCTCATGCACCTTATCAGATTGATGGTAACTTCGGTTATACAGCCGGTGTAGCCGAGATGCTCCTACAGAGTCATAATGATAAACTCGTGATTCTACCTGCCTTGCCAACAACATTCTGGCAGAAGGGTTCAGTGAAGGGCTTGAAGGCAGTGGGCAACTTCACCGTTGACATTGATTGGGCTGCTGCGAAGGCTACGAAGGTACAGATTGTTTCAAACATGGGTACAACCTGTATTGTGAAATATGCTAACGTAGCAAAGGATTATAAGGTGACTACTGTTGACGGAAAGACGGTTAAGGCAAAGCGTATCAGTGATGACGAAATCAGCTTCCCAACAGTGAAGGGCGGTGTATATGTCATTGTTTCAAAGACTGCAGACGCTATCGCAGCCATACAAAAGGCGCAGGACGGTAACATTGCTTCCGTAGACTACTACAGCCTTAATGGTACAAAGACAAGTCAGTCACAGAGCCGTGGCGTGTACATCAAGCAAATGAAGTACAGCAACGGTACAACAAGCACAACGAAAGTAATCAACTAATCAGACGTTATACATCTTACCCACACTTCGGCTTAGGCTGAGGTATGGGTTCAACTAAAAATATCTATTATCTTTCATTCATATGAAATCAATCAGAAACATTGGTCTTCTCGTATTCTTACTGGCGTTAGCACCATCCGTGCTAAGGGCTGGCACATGGGGTGCGAAGCCTGAACACGGTAAGACCTATTTAATCTCAGTAGGGCAAGACACCAAGAATGTCCTTACTCCCTACAAGTATTCATGGTTAAGGGACACGGGTCTTGCGTTCCTTGCTTATGCTGAAGGTAACGATGCACAGAAGTGGAAACTCGTTGCTGTGAGCGGTAAGCAGGACTGCTATCAGTTGGTAAATGGCGACGGCGAGTTGGCTTTCGACATGGCACTCAACGACACAAAGAAAGTCTCTGGCTATCCTTGTATGTGGACACAGAGCATCGCCAATCCTAATCAACAGATTTATATCACTAAGAAAGGCAGTGGTTATAAGTTGAGTGCAGTGTCTGCAAGGAATGGTCAGACTTATTATGTAACCTTTGGTTCTATCTCTTCTGTCAACGGCTATTACTGTGGTTATGAGAACAGTGAGGCATCAGCTGCTACGCTACAGTTCAAGGAAGTGCCTGCAGTGGTTATTCCTGAGGGTGCCGACTGGGAGAATGCGAAGGTCTATGAGCGTAACAAGGAGCGTGCCCATGCCACCTATATGCCTTATCCTTCAACGAAGGCTATGAAGGCTGATGCCCAGCGTTATGACAAGCCTTGGTTGGACCCAACAGGGGCAAACTACCTTAGTTTGAACGGCACATGGAAGTTGCGTTGGAGCGAGGGAGCCAAGCCTGTCTTGCTCGGTAAGGACGACTTCTGGGGCGATGGCGTAAGTACTGAAGGCTCTGCGTGGAACGATATCACTGTTCCTTCTTGTTTAGAGATGAATGGTTATGGTCTGCCAATGTATGTGAATGTAGACTATCCGTTTGAAGATCAGCAGCCTTACGTTCGTATGAAGGCTGGTTTGAAGAACTCTGTGGGTTCTTATCGTCGTGATTTCACTCTGCCTGCAGGCTGGGAGAATAAGCGTGTCTTCCTCCATTTTGATGGTATCTACTCTGCTGCTTACGTTTATGTGAATGGCAATGAAGTGGGTTATACAGAAGGAGCAAACAATGTCAGCGAGTTTGACATTACTAAATACCTCCGCACTGGTAAGAATAATGTTGCCGTACAGGTGATTCGTTGGAGCGATGGCTCTTATCTTGAGGGTCAGGATATGTGGCATATGAGTGGTATTCATCGTGATGTTTACCTTGTGGCTACACCAAAGACTTACTTGGCAGATCATTATATTAAGGCTACTGTTACACCGGGTTCTACTACCGTTGCTACGGGTAGTGCGGCTACATCTGTAGACCTTACCGTATGCAATCGCGATAAGACTGCAGCGAAGAAGACCGTTACCGTAACGCTCTTCGACCCATCGGGTAAGGAAGTGAAGAAGCTGAAGTCTGACTTTGTCTTTGCTGATGGCGATAGCTTGAAGACACAGACAGTTGACTTCGGAACACTCGCTAACGTGAAACTATGGTCGGCTGAGACGCCAACGCTCTATACCTTCACTTTCAGCCAGTCGCAAGATGGCAACGAGGAGGAGGCTTTCTCTACGAAATATGGCTTTAGGAAGATTGACCTCAGTAAGGGTTATCTTGAGGTGAACGGCCGTCGTACTTACCTCAAGGGTGCTAACACACAGGACACTGACCCATTGCATGGTCGCAGCATCAGCACCGACCTTATGTTAAAAGACATAGCGATGATGAAGCAGTCTAACATGAATACGGTTCGTACCAGCCACTATCCACGTCATGCAAAGATGATGGCAATGTTCGATCACTTCGGTCTCTTCGTTGTTGATGAGGCTGATATGGAGCTTCACAAGAACTGGGATGGCGTAAAGACAATCATCAATAACACGGATTGGACAGGTGCTATCGTTGACCGTAACGTACGTAATACGCTCCGCGACCGCAACCATCCGAGTGTTGTCTTCTGGAGTTTGGGTAACGAGAGTGGCTCTGGTCTGAACATCATGGCAGCTTACAACGCTGTGAAAGAACTCGACAACCGTTATATCCACTATGAGGGATCAACACGAGATAAGGCTGAAGGAACTGATCTCCATTCTGTTATGTATCCTGCAGTTGACCATTCACGTGGTGGGACGACAGGTTCTGTTATCTCAGATGCTAACCATCCAAGTACGGGTAAACCTTATTTCATGTGTGAGTATGCCCATGCTATGGGTAACGCTGTGGGCAACCTTCGTGAGTACTGGGAGGCGATAGAAGGCTCTAAGATGGGTGTTGGTGGTTGTATTTGGGACTGGGTTGATCAGAGTATCTACCCTTATGATGCGATTAAGAACAACCAATTGACAAAGAATGGATTCCCAGCTTATATCACAGGTTTGACTGTCCGGGTCCTCATCAGTATAACTTCGTTAATAACGGACTTGTCAATGCCGACCGTGCATGGAGTGCTGAGCTTGACGAGGTGAAGCGTATTTACCAGTGGGTGGGCTTCAATTTGAATACAACAAGCCGTCAGGTGAAGTTGACGAATAAGTATCTCGATCGCAATCTCAACCAGTTCTATCTTAAGTGGACCCTCCTCGCTGATGGTAAGCCTGTACAGGATGGTATCGTTAAGAAGCTGAATTGCGCTGCTGGTGGTACTGAAACCGTTGACTTGAAGTATAACCCTACAGCCTTTGCAGGTAAGGAACTCTTCCTCAATATCGGACTTTATACGAAGGAGGCAACGAACTGGTGCGACCGTGACTATCCTGTAGCTGAGTTCCAGCAGCAGTTGGCACAACGCACAGAGGTTCTCCCAGCTGTTGATAACACAAAGGCTGATGCCCTTCACGCAACGAAGAATAGCGATGGTGGTTATACCTACGCGAACGGTAAGCAGAAAGTAACATTCGACGGACAGGGCAATATCACCCTTTGGGCATACGAGGGTAAGGACCTCTTTATGCAGAACAATGGTCCACGTTTCGACCGCTATCGTTGGATTGAAAACGATAACCCGATGGAGGCTTATGGTAATGATCCTACCGATAATGGCGTGAAGTCGCAGACAGCTACCTTCCAACTCTCTGACGATGGTAAGACGGCAACCGTGAATGTTACGCAGAACGGCAACTATGGTAAGGCTACTTATAAGTACACGGTCAATGCAAACGGTACGATAGACCTCGCCAGCTCGTATGAGGCACAGGGCAATGGCGCAAGACGTTTGGGCTTTAGTCTGAACTTCCCAAGCGACATGTCAAAGGTGCGCTACTATGCACGTGGTCCTCGCGCAAGCTATATCGACCGCCTCGATGGCGAAGACTTCGGTCTCTATGAGACGACAGTCAAGGATATGTATGAGCCTTTCGCACACCCACAGAGCAACGGCAACCGCATCGGATTACGTTGGCTCACCCTCACAAACAGCGAGGGCAACGGTGTGAAGGTAGAGACATCGGGCGATGTAGCCTTCTCTCTGACGCCTTGGACAGAGGCAGAATTGCGCACAGCACGCCACGAATGGGAGTTGCCAACATCTAATCGTGTCGTAGCTCACTTTGATGCTATTCAGCAGGGTCTTGGTAACAAGTCTTGCGGTCCAGGTCCATTACCAAAGTATGAGATACAGAAAGGTAAAACCTACTCAAACATCGTGCGTTTCATCCCTTTTTCGGAAACGGCAGATGATACCGCAAACGGAATCTCTGCCGTAGTAAACTCAGCGACAACAATAGCACAAGTCTACGACCTCTCTGGTCGTAGACTTCCTGAACCTCCTGCCAAAGGATTCTATATTCAGAGTGGAAAGGTTCATGCTAACTAACGCCTTGCAGTCTTCAGTGCCTATGATTTGACTGTAGGGTAGGGGCGCACGTGGTATTCTTCATTCTAAGGAATGGGTGCCTCGTGCGCCTTTATATTTCAATGTGGTAACTAAAAAGGTTTATGAAAAGTATCTTTCTCCTGCGTAGGGAGGGATAATAAAGGTTCTTCCTAAATATGGATTGATAAACTAAAAGTCTTATATAATAGGCACACGGAGTCACGGAGTGGATGGAGGTAACGCAATATTACGGAGGTGCCGACGGCACAAAGAGCAACGGAGGTGTAGCGTACAGATTCTTGATAACTCTTTTGGGGTAAACACTTTGTAGATAAATTGCTAATAGAATTGGCAAACAAGCTCCGTCACTCTTTGTGCCATCGGCACCTCCGTGACTTCCATTGCTTTTTTTTTAATAATTCTCCGTCCTCTCCTTTTCTCCGTGTGACATTTTGTTAGAAACCTAACCTTAAGTGGCAAACCTTATCACTCCAAAATCCTGAAGACCCAAAATAAAGTAAGCCAAAGCTATAATAATGTGCACTTCTTTCCGTTTTCAAAGAGTGTGCGGAGGCTTAGCACATGGCGTGTTGATGGTAAACAGCATTGGTGCGGAGCCTTAGTAAGCTTACAGAAGTCCTCTCTGAAGGAGGAATGAAAGCATAAAAACCTTGTTATGAAGTAGTAAATAAAAAATATCTTTATTATGAAACAAAAAACTAACTATCTATTTCCTTTAGCCATTATCGGCTTATTCTTCTTCTCTATTGGCTTTGCCTTGGGTATCAACTCTTATCTGATGCCAGTATTAGAGAAGTCAATGCACATCTCTGGTGCGGCTTCAAGTCTGTTGCTTGCAGCGACTTTCATACCGTTCCTCTTGTTCGGTATTCCTGCAACCCATTGTATTAAGGCAATCGGTTATAAGCGTACGATGGCTTTGTCGTTCGCTATCTTCGCAGCAGCCTTTGGACTTTTCATCCTCGCAGCGAAGCAGAACTCACTGACATGGTTCCTCATTGCGAGTTTCGTCAGTGGTGCAGCCAATGCCGTTTTACAGGCATCTGTCAATCCATATGTGACGATTCTTGGTCCGATGGATTCGGCAGCGCGTCGTATCTCTTGCATGGGTATCAGTAATAAGTTGGCTTGGCCAGTGACAACCCTTTTCATTACTTTGGTGATAGGTAAGGGTATTGGCGATACGCAACTCACCGATCTTTACATGCCATTCACCATCATTATCGGTATCTTTTTGCTCTTGGGTGTTATCGCATTGATGGCTCCACTGCCAGACGTGAAGGCTGCAGGTGAGGATGAGAGTGAGCGTGGCGACGAGGCAGCAGTCAGTTCATACGCTGACGGTAAGACAAGTATTCTGCAGTTCCCACACTTGTTGTTGGGCTGTTTGGCACTCTTCCTCTATGTTGGTGTAGAGACCATCTCGCTCGCTACGGCAACAGGTTATGCACAGTCGTTAGGTTTGGAGGGTGATAACTACGGATTTATCCCTTCTGTGGGTATGATTGTGGGTTATATCTGTGGTGTAATTTTCATCCCACGTTACCTCTCTCAGGCTGCTGCAATGCGCATCTGCGCTATCATTGCCCTCGTGGGTAGTGTGGCTGTAGCCGTTGTGCCAGACCCCGTTATCTCCGTTTATTGCATCTTCTTGATGGCATTAGGCTGTTCATTGATGTGGCCAGCGTTGTGGCCTTTGGCAATGGCAGACCTTGGCAAGTTCACTAAGTCTGGTGCTTCACTGCTGACCATGGCGATTGCCGGTGGTGCTGTGATGCCTTGGCTGCGTGGTGTCGTGCAGGATTGCACCTCTTTCCAAACCTCTTACTGGGTCAGTGTCCCTTGTTTCCTCTTCATCCTTTACTACGGACTCGTAGGCTATAAGATTCGTACGAAAAAGGAGGAGTGATGTGGAGTTAAGGAATTAAATGGAGTTAAAGGAGTTAAGACAACACCGCTGACTCATAGGATTGATGTGGAGTTAAGGAATTAAATGGAGTTAAAGGAGTCAAGACAACACCGTTTACACTTGCTTCTTTTTCTAATAAAAAAATTCCACTTTGTTCCTTTCGTCCCCTCCGTATTGTAAATAAAAATCAAAGCTTAAAAATAAAAAGAGCATGAATTGGCTTTCAATTCATGCTCTTTTCGCTTCTAAAAGATACCCTTTTAAACCCTTACTAACGCCCTTTTGAAGTCCAATTAAGCACCTTTTCAAAATTAATTCACAATTCATAATTCACAATTCATAATTATGATTACCGATATTGCTCAAAGGTTAAACATAAATCATAAAGTTCAGAGTTTAATGTTCAAAGCTCAATGTTCAAAGGATAAGAGTTTCCTCTTGCGTAATTCACAAGAATATTGTATATTTGCAAAGAACAATCCTTTACCAAGCATATCAGAACTTATAGACATTCTTGAAGGCTGATTGCCACAAGACAAAGCTGGCTTCTTGACGTACTGCTAATGGGTCATGCTACTCGAAAGAATATCTTTTGGATTATGGATAGTATAATGGAGGAGTTCTTGGACGAGGTGTTTTAAGCTCAATTAATTCTTATAGGAATAGACTCTCACCAACTGACTTTTGAAGTTGCTGTCACTGCTGTCAGGCTTCAGATGATTGTAATATGCTGAAGGAGAGTTGGTTCATTCAAATGTTAAAAGTGACAGCAAACAAAAAATAAACTTATAGACTACGAATTTATCTAATCATTTTTGAACTTTGAGGTTTGAACATTGAACTTTGAGGTTTGAACATTGAACTTTATGATTTGTACGTTTAATGACTACGAATTTCTCTAATGACACGAATCATTATAGCTTACTTATTCGTAACATTCGTGTAATTCGTAGTTAACTTTATACTTAGAACTACGATTGACTACGAATTTCTCTAATTACGCTAATATTATTGCGATGTAATTCGTGACATTCGCTTAATTCGTAGTTAACTTTATGCTTAGAACTATGAATGACTACGAAATTCTCTAATTACGCTAATATTATTGCGATGTAATTCGTGACATTCGCTTAATTCGTAGTTAGCTTTATGCTTAGAACTACAAATGACTCCGAATTTCTCTAATTACGCTAATATTATTGCGATGTAATTCGTGACATTCGCTTAATTCGTAGTTAACTTTATGCTTTGAGTAATAGTTTTTGAGAAATAAAAAAAGCAAGTTGATAAGTTTATTACAACTCATCAACTTGCTATCATATAACTTGTTTACTCGTCAACTCGTTAACTTGTCAACTTGTTAACTTGCATACCCTCGTTATCATTTAACTTGTTTACTCGTCAACTCGTCAACTTGTTTACTCGTTAACTCGTCAACTTTCATATCTCCTACCATCCCTTCTTGGTTTGGTAGCTTTGCTTAGTCTGATTATTTTGCTTCGTCTTTGAATCACTGCTAACGCATAGAGGACGGATGTTATACATGTTGTACTTAGGGTTGTTACCACTTCCGCTGCCGTTAACAGTACCTGGATAGAGCCAGCCATTGTTCATGTAGTAAGCTGAGAAAGCTGTTGCCTGTGCGTAGTTGCAGCGGTTAGCGTCAGAAGTCCAGTAGTAAGCCTGACCACCTGGACGCTGGAGACGTGGTGCACCGTCGTTATATTCGGTGTAAGCACCAGCGAATGGGAAGAACACACCCTTATCGATATCCTCCTTAGAGAACTTCTTCATACGTGTGTTGTGGGCATTGTACTTACCGACATAGATACCATTTGGACGGTTTGTGTTACCAATGATATGTCCGTTCTTATCGAGTACCTTACCCTTCTTGCAAGCAGGAACGGTTGGGTCGAAGAGCACACCGACGATGATGTTACAGCCGTCTTGATAATAACCAACATACTCACCCGTCTTTGCCATCAGATTATCGAAGTCAGCCTTTGTAGGCATCATAAACTTACCATTAGAAGCATAGTAAGCAAGGTCGCCATAGCATCTGTTCTGAATTACAGCCTGAAGATTACCCATATGATATGAATAATAACGTGAGTAGCTGTAGCTGTAATTGTTTGCACCAGCGATATTGCCCCAACGGAAATGGTCGAAAGCAGAGGTGTTGAATGCACGTGGGAGGAAGTCTGGATAGAGATTGAATGGATCAGAATTGGTATAGAAGTAATCCCAAGCCTGCTTAGCAAGTCTGTAACCAGGAACCCAACCCTCTAAATTCGTGCAAGGCTCATACTGCAAGTTGTATTTTCCCCACTTTGTTCCGTCAATATCAATGCATGAAGTACAAGATACGACAACATCTTCGAGATAGTATCTTGCACGTTGGCAGTTGAAAGGTTCTTTGATTTCGTGGTGGTATATTTCTCCATCTTCAGTTTCAACGAGTAAGCACTGGAGCAAAATGTGTGTCAGGGAAGAGTGCTACAAAGAAGGTGTCCAATGGTGCTTCAGCTTTTTACGGTCAAGTTTTTCCTTAGGAGCATATGTCATTTTACCTGTGGCAAGGTCAAACTCTGCCTTGGTGTAGACATTCTGAAGTGTCAAACTCTTAATCTTCTTCAGAGGTTGCCCCTTGTAATGTATAGTCACTCCAAAAACAGAGTACTGCTTATCAAAGGCGACATCAGCCAATGTATTAACACCTTCAGACGAAATATTCTTTACTTTATTCCAAGAGTAATCGAAGAATCTGAAGTTCTCAACGGTACCATTCTGATGCCCCTTTACAACTTCGCCCTTGTCATAAACTGTATTCTCATCCAATCCTAAATTAACAACCCCCAGACGTGTATCAGTCGCATCATATCTGTAAGGATAGAAAACTGCTAACTCATCGCCATCTTTCCAATGAACATCACCTACAAACTTAGAGAAAAATCCGTTCTCTGCAATAGACAGATAATCGTAATCCTTACGTGGAGAGGTAATGTTGTAAGCAATGAGACGATCGCCTTTATTCCATGTGATAGCCTTTACAAGCGACACATTCGTACGTGTCATAGGTGCCTGCACCTCTCTAACAGTAAATGAACGAGTAGCTGAGCCTGCCGCAGCAGATTGCTCATCAGTAACTTCTGTAGAACAAGAAGCAAGTATTAAAGTGGTTGCACTTAGTAATAATGTGTAAAAACTTTTAATGGTCATGATTTTAAGTTTTTAGTTATTTGTTAAATGTTAGAACGTTAATCTTCAAAATTGGTGAAGTAATCCTCTTTTGCTGCAGGATAAGGAGTGCCTGCCTTTACAGAGCCCGGCTGTCCAGTTGAAGGGTTGCTAGGAGGACAAGGAGGACAACCTTGATTAAAACCACCATTATGTCCACCGCCACCTTTACCTTTACCATCACTTTCACTCGCTAAGAGACTTTCAAACTCAACTTTTGTACACGCTGTGTACGGTTTCAAATAATTCTTCATATAAATTCCTTTTTTGGTTATTTCAATTTTAATTTTTATGAATAATAGGTTCTATATATATACATTTTTTCGAGTCAAGTTCTATCTGAAGATATAACAAGATATAGCAAGTTAACTTACGAAAATCTCTCCTTATATATAAGAGGTATTATACGCAAAATCCAGATATACTAAACGCATTTTTTTAAGTGTAACATAAAGTTTGACGAAGCAAAGATATACAAAAAACGTATACACAATTATATTTCTATTGATAAAAATAACTAATAAAGATTTACGAATCTGACATTCTTAAATTACGTAAAATTCAGTGTTAAATAGACTTTCAAAAGCAAAAATTCTAACTAAAAAACACAACCAAAATACAACATAAGTTAAGCGAGGGAACAGGGCTTAACCCCTTTAAGCATAAGAAGTTGGTTTGTTAAGTGTAAAAAATATACTTTTCGGGTGTTGCTTAGGGTAAAAAGCTGGTTTAAAAAGAGATATAAAAGGCTTACCTTTTCTCTCATCAAGATAGTAGTAAAGTGCCACGACTTTCCTATGTAATAAATATGCAGGTTATGAGGATGGGATTAACTTAAATTCTTTTATCTTAAAATGTCGGTATCAGAATTGACTTAATCAGTAAGAGGGTGGGTGAGTAGCTACGAAACCATGTTAAAAAGCATATAACTTGCAAGTTTTTTTATACGAAAACTTAAAAACGTCTTTACATCTTAATATGCAAACTTATGCATATTTCACAACTTAAGAATCAGATTCCCCAATTAATCGAACGGAGTTCTTATCCGTATATCAGTGTTTATCAATACGACCACGTCGTGCATATATACATATTACGGAGCCATATGAGACGATATAAAACAAAAACTTGCCAACGAATCGCACTTCACTGAGTTGTCCGAAGACAGCTCAACGCTGTACGAGCGTTGGCAAGATTATATTTAAACCTGCAGCTTTAAGAAGGGAACTTCCTAAAGAGAAGGATTAGAATGCTGTTTACTGAAATGTAGCTACATAGAATCCCGCATTACTTTCTGCAGTATTTACAATAACCTGACTCTTGCTAAATTGCAATGAGTATGCCCAGTTAGAGTCACCCGGAGAAGCACTTGATGACCAATAATATCCACTCTGTCCAATATCTGTCAACTGACCGAAACTATATTGCCCCAAAGCTGGTAAAAAGAAGGATCTACTTCCAAAATAGCCAACGGGCGCACCTTGAGTAGGGGTCACTACTAAATTATTAAAGTCTTTACGCATATCCGTATATCCTGGACCTTGGTCTGATTGGAATGATGCCTGCATTTTGATAAGTGATTTTTCACGGAACCACATACCACCCTTATACAAATGTCCCATTGCTGTCCACAGTTTATCATCATCCCAATGTGGATCACCATTCTTTACATACCATCCCAGCTCATTAGCATTAGGCAGATCTTTACAAGAAGATGTTGCATCGAAACGACCAGAATTAGTTCCATGTAAGTATCTATCACTACCAAAAGTTGGGTAATTTGAATTGCTATCATATGCAAGCACAGGCTGCGATGGATTAGCAGAGTTCCACTCGAAACCATTCCAATAGTTCTTCTGTGCATCCCACATGTAATACTTACTGCCGTCATAATCCGTTACATTGATATTAGCAGTCATATCATAGTAGTCGTTCTTCTCATATTTGAACGAATCGTATGTCTTAGTAATTGCACCCTCAACGTTTGTTGCATAGTCCTTAATCCAATAGCGTACGGTCAAGGCATGTGTACCAGGACGAATTACCACGTAAGCACCATTAGTTGCAAGGTCTGCTGTGCTGTTAGTCAATGGGAAACCATTAGCATAAGAGCCGCTACCCTTTGTAGTCATAGTAATACTCTTACCGCTTGCAGAACCTGTCAACTCACCTGTTGTAGTGTCAAGTGTGTAAGTACCAGTAATGTCATTATCAGATGTTACCTCAATCTTTGTCAACTGACAATTCTTTATACCTGTATTGTTTGTAAAAGGCTGGAATACGAGGATAGCTGCCTGGTGATCGAGACGGAAGTTAAATACGCCATTACCACCTGTTGCATTTGCTGTACCACAGTCACCTGCCTCACCAATATGTGTGGTGCTATTAGGCTGTGCCTGACTCTGTGCTGCAGAGATAGTTACGTTATTGTTAAGACCATTCTTACCAGGGTAATACACCTTATACGTTGTGCTGTTAGTGTATTTGCCAGGAACCATAAACTTAAAGCTGGCAGTCTTCTCTGTTGGAGCATTGCTACTCTTGTTCCAAGTTCCGTTATCATCCTTTACATAGATATGATCACCAGCCTCCCAGAAGAAAGCACCGTCGTCATAGTTGAGTGATGTACGTGTTGCAGCAGCACCTGTCACGAATGAAGTAAGGTTGCTATTGTTTTCAGTGTTTGTTTCTACAGTGCTTTGTGCTACATCTTCATTAGAGCAAGACGCAAACACCATTACAATGCCACACAATGCTATTAATGATAGCAGGCGCACCTTAAAAGTCTGTTTTCTCATTATTAATATAGTCTTTTTTGCTTATTACTTATTTAATTAAAACTCTCTTTTGATTAATCTTCCCACAATGAAGTATGTCCATTACTTGACGAAGTCTCGCCACCAACCTCAAGCCACTCTACTTCTTCCTTTGCGTTAGAGGCAGAAGGTCCTGTGCGGTGATTGCCAGGATTGTGCTGACCAGGGATTGATGCATCTAACAAAAAGCTCTCACTGTTGATGCTCATTATCTCTGTCTGAGGCTTCTGATATCCCGATTTAATCTTATTCTGTTTCATAACTTATGGTATAAAATGCTGTTTATTTACTTATTTTATTATCCTTATTCTCAATTTGTAGGACGTAAAAATGTTTACACTCACTCTTTAAAAGTGGGAGTATAAGGGTGATATTGAACTGGTTTTTAATCCTTATTCTGTTATCCTAATTGAAGAACTTTATGCAGTTTCACACTGCTCTTTTTACCTTATTATTTAATATCAAGGCTTTTTTCGTTCTTAATTATATTTATCCCTAAATTACATCCTTTTAGTAATTAATTCTCATTTTCGGTTGCAAAGGTACTGAAATAATTTCAATCTCGCAAGATTTTAATTAAAACGACCCTCACTTTTTTCATTTTTTTACTTGCTTTCTTTATGACTAACAAGCTCTTATAAGTAGTGAGAATGCGAAGTTATGAAGCTAAAAAGGGTCTGAAGTTAAAGGCATTGATTAGAAATAGAATAAAGACTTATATACTTGTAGGGTATGACTATCTTTAATGAGGCGACCTTACAATGCGGGATAAACTACAAGTTAAAAGCAAATATATACTGTGTCTATCCTTTTTCTACAAGCAAATGATTCTTATGTTAATTGATATTTGTAAACTATTTTTGTGCAACTCAAAACCAATACATGCTCTTTAAGCTTCTTAAAGACGCCTAATTGACTTGCAAAAGATGCCCTTTAAGCCCCTTACTAACGCCTTTTTGAAGTCCAATTAAGCACCTTTTATGTTGTAAATTTATAACCAACTGATTTTCTGTTGATTGCAGACTTGCTTTTTATCCGTATTTTTGTCTTTATTTATAGCTGTTTTATTCGAAATTATGTAATGATTTTTCAAACCTTTGTTTGCGGATTTTTGAAGGCTAAAAAGAAATGATTTTCAATGTTAGAGGGTGATAATAGGGTAGATTGTTGACAGTCTTAGCTATGTTTTTGTTTGATGAGTAACTTCGATTCTTCCGTTAAAGCAATACGAAAATCGTTCACACATTTAACGGAAGAACCAATAATTCTTTTGCGTTTCTATGATAAGGAAGAACTAAAATCAGAATTTCTCGTTTGGAGTGACATTCTTACATTTGGGTATATATAAGAATTTTCAGAGTAAAAATGTCATCTTAAAATAAACACATAATGATTTATTACTTGGTCTTATCGTTTCGTCTTGCCAAATAAATCAGCGTGTGTTCCTGTATTCATCATGAGCAAGGTCAATTCTGTGTTGTTCTGTTCCCATATAAGCAACCAGTCAGGTTGTATATGGCATTCCCATTGTCCACCCCTATTACCATGTAACAAGTGAGGTCTAAATTGGACAGGAACTCTACCATTAGTTACCAATTCGTTGATAACCTCTTTGAGCTTATCCATTGGCAGCCCACGCTTCTTGCATCGTTTGAGGTCTTTCTCAAACTGGTGTGTTGTCAAGAGTTTATATGCCATCAGATGCCTAACTTGGAAACAATTCATCTGCATTAGCATACTCGTTGACACGCCCTTGTTCCTTGTCATTAAGTGCCTGTTCGTAAGCGGTGTGCTTAGTTGTGGTTTTATGTACCGTCCACCCCATACGTTTTACGAGCGACTTCAATAACGATGTATCAGACTTGGGAATTTCCAAGGAATAGGTGTCTGTTATTGTACTATCTGTATTCATTACTTGTCCTCCTGTATTTTTATTTATATTGCAAATATAGTCTTTTCTTTTGAGAGGTGCAAGAGAATAAAAGAAAAAGCACCAAATGATAATTCATAATTTATAATTCACAATTCATAATTCACAATTCATAATTATGATTACTACTATAATTTATAATTCAAAATTATTCGAACGAAGTTCTCATCAGTACGTCATAATTATGATTACCGATATAGCTCAAGGAGTATACTCAAATCATAAAGTTCAAAGTTCAAACCTCAATGTTCAAAGTTAATAGTTCAAATCATAAAGTTCAATGTTCAAACCTCAAAGTTCAAAGTCCAATGTTCCACTTGTTTCTTTGTCGTTTGAAATAAAAATCGTAACTTTGCAGCCAAATTATTATATAATAAGGTATTAGAAAAAGATGATTACACTTTCAAACCTTGCTATCCAATTCGGCAAGAGAGTTCTATACAAGGACGTTAACTTAAAGTTTACACCAGGTAATATTTACGGAGTCATTGGTGCTAATGGTGCTGGTAAATCAACCTTGCTTCGTGCCATTTCTGGCGACTTAGAGCCAAACAAGGGAACAGTAGAGTTAGGACCAGGTGAACGTCTGTCGGTATTGGAACAGGACCACTTCAAATATGATGAGTATAAGGTAATGGACACGGTCCTCATGGGACATGAGACTCTTTGGAAGAACATGAAAGAGCGTGAGGAACTTTACGCTAAGCCAGAGATGACAGAAGAGGATGGTAATCGTGCTGCCGACTTAGAGTTGAAGTTTGCTGAGATGAATGGATGGGAGGCTGAAAGTAATGCTGCACAGTTGCTCCAGAACCTTGGCGTTAAGGAGGATTTGCATGAGAAGCAGATGTCACAGCTCTCAAATACTGAGAAGGTGCGTGTGATGTTGGCTAAGGCTCTCTTTGGTAAGCCAGAGAACTTGTTGCTCGATGAGCCTACCAACGACCTCGACCTTGAGACCGTTGAATGGTTAGAGGATTATCTCGGTGAGATTGACGAGCATCAGACAGTATTGGTTGTATCGCACGACCGTCACTTCCTCGACTCTGTCAGCACACAGACAATCGATATCGACTTCGGTAAGGTAACCGTCTTTGCGGGTAACTACTCGTTCTGGTATGAGAGTTCACAGTTGGCTTTACGTCAGGCTCAGAACCAGAAGATGAAGGCTGAGGAGAAGAAGAAGCAGTTGGAGGAATTCATCCGCCGATTCTCTGCCAATGTTGCTAAGAGTAAGCAGACAACATCACGTAAGAAGATGTTGGAGCGTCTGAACGTAGAGGAGATTCGTCCATCAAGCCGTAAATATCCGGGTATTATCTTCTCTATGGAGCGCGAACCGGGTAACCAGATTCTTGAGGTTGAGAACTTGAAGGCTGTTGATGAGGACGGAACAGTACTCTTCGATAATGTGAACTTCAATATTGAGAAGGGACAGAAGGTAGTCTTCCTTTCTCGCAACTCAAAGGCTATGACTGCGCTCTTCGAGATTATCAATGGTAATCGAGAGCCTGATGCTGGTACATATAATTGGGGTGTGACAATCACTACGGCTTATCTCCCATTGGATAATACCGAGTTCTTCGATTGTGATTTGAACCTCGTTGACTGGTTGTCACAGTTCGGACCAGGTAACGAAGTGGCTATGAAGGGCTTCTTGGGTCGTATGTTGTTCAAGCAGGAAGAGGTTGAGAAGAAGGTTAATGTACTCTCTGGAGGTGAGAAGATGCGTTGTATGATTGCACGTATGCAGCTTCAGAATGCCAACTGCTTGATTCTTGATACGCCAACCAACCACCTTGACTTGGAGAGTATTCAGGCGTTTAATAACAACCTGATTGGCTTCAAGGGTAATATCCTCTTCAGTTCACACGACCATGAGTTTATTAACACCGTTGCTGATCGTATCATTGAGTTGACTCCAAAGGGTACCATCGACAAGCTGATGAGCTACGATGACTACATCCATGATGAGCAGATTAAGGAGCAAAAAGCAGGAATGTACTAAGATTGTCAAAACATGGCATACTATTTGCAAGGGTATGCCATGACAAATAGTGCAATAAAATTATGAGTAATAAAGAGAAAAATATAAAGATTGAAGGCGAAGAGCTGGAGTTGAATAACGAAGAAACAACTCAGAACGTCGCTGAAGCACAGGCGGAAGATGCTAACGGAGGGGAGACTCCTGCAGAGGAAGAACTCGACCCATTGGTAGCTGCACAGAACGAAGCTGAGCAGTGGAAAGACAAGTATATCCGTTTGGTTGCCGAATTTGAGAACTACAAGAAACGTACACTGAAGGAGAAGTCAGAACTGATTCTCAACGGAAGTGAGAAGACTGTAGCTGCTATTCTGCCTATCCTTGACGACTTTGAGCGTGCTACTGCCGATAAGACAGAGGACCCACAGGCAATTAAAGAAGGTTATGAACTTATCTATAAGAAGTTTTTGAAGGCCTTGGAGACACTCGGTGTACATAAGATTGAGACCGATAATGCTGACTTCGATGTCGACTACCATGAGGCTATCGCAATGGTTCCTGGTATGGGCGACGACAAGAAGGGCAAGGTTATCGATTGTGTACAGACTGGTTATACGCTCAATGACAAGGTTATCCGTCACGCAAAGGTTGCTGTCGGACAATAATTTCATAAGGAAGAATGGCAAAAAGAGATTACTATGAGGTGTTAGGTGTCAGCAAGAATGCCTCTGAAGACGAAATAAAGAAAGCATACAGAAAACTTGCTATCAAGTATCATCCTGACCGTAATCCGGATGACCCTGAGGCTGAAGCAAAGTTTAAAGAGGCTGCTGAGGCTTATGATGTACTGCACGATCCACAGAAACGCCAACAGTATGACCAGTTTGGTTTCGATGCTCCTGGTGGTGGCTTTGGTGGTGGTCCCTTCGGTGGAGCTGGTGGTTTCTCTATGGACGATATATTCTCTATGTTTGGCGATGTGTTCGGCGGACATGGCGGAGGATTTGGCGGCTTCGGAGGTGGCGGTCATCAAGCCCCTAAGTACCGTGGAACAGACCTTCGTTTGAAGGTTCGTCTGTCGTTGCAAGAGGTTGCTACGGGCGTTACCAAGAAGTTTAAGGTGCGTAAAGACGTACCTTGCGAACACTGTCATGGCTCTGGTGCTGAGGAGGGTAGCGGAACAGAGACTTGCCAGAACTGTCATGGTTCGGGCGTTGAAATCCGTACACAGCAGAGTATCTTTGGTATGATGCAGACCCAGACTACCTGTCATGTATGTAATGGTGAGGGAACTATCATTAAGAACAAGTGTACTCACTGTCATGGTGAAGGCGTTGTAAAGGGCGAGGAAGTCGTTGAAATCAACATTCCAGCGGGTGTAGCTGAAGGTATGGTGGTCAATGTTCCGGGTAAGGGTAACGCTGGTAGACACAATGGTGTGGCTGGTAATATCCAAGTATATATCGAGGAGGAACCTAACGACACCTTCATTCGTGACGGACAGAACGTCATCTATAATCTCTTGCTCGATTTCCCAACAGCTGCCTTAGGAGGTCAGGTGGATATCCCAACCATTGATGGCAGTAATGTAAAGATTAAGATTGAACCAGGAACACAGCCAGGTAAGACGCTTCGCCTACGTGGTAAGGGTCTTCCAGCCGTACAAGGTTATGGCAGCGGTACTGGCGATTTAGTGGTTCACATCAGTATTTACGTTCCAAAGGAGTTGAATAAAGAGGAGAAGAAAATCATCGAAGACTTACGCCAAAGCGAAAACTTCCGTGGTGATAACAGCACTAAACGCTCTATCTTCGAGAACTTTAAGAAACTGTTTAGTTGAATGAGTTGACGAGTTTGACGAGTTGACAAGTGAACAAGTTGCTTGTAGACAGAGTAAATAAAAGACAAAGTAACAGATGAACATATCTTAAGTTGACGAGTGAACTAACAAGTTGACGAGTAAACGAGTTTTTAATTAGCAATGAGTTTACAAACAAAATTGAAATAATGATTATATGCCCCATTAGACTTATTTGGCTAATGGGGCTAAATCATTTCATCACCTATCATCACCCTTTATTATCCTATCATCGCATTTCATCAACACCCAACACCCAACACCCATCACCCACCCATGAACTACCAAGAAACCGTAGAATATCTATTCAACAGCACCCCCGTCTTTGAACACGTCGGGGCATCTGCTTATAAAGAAGGACTCGAGACAACAAAGGCTTTGGACGAGCACTTCGGTCATCCACATACCCACTTCCTTTCTATTCATGTTGCAGGAACCAACGGAAAAGGTTCATGCTCCCACACGTTGGCAGCTATCCTCCAAGCTGAAGGATATAAGGTCGGACTCTATACCAGTCCTCACCTCGTTGACTTCCGCGAACGTATCAGAGTCAATGGAGAAATGATATCTGAACAGGAGGTTATCGACTTTGTTGAACAGGAACGCAACTTCTTTGAGCCACTGCACCCTTCTTTCTTTGAACTCACGACAGCCTTAGCTTTCAAACACTTTGCTGAGCAGAAGGTTGATATTGCTATCATTGAAGTGGGCTTAGGTGGTAGACTCGATTGCACAAACATTATCACTCCTATCTTATCGATTATCACCAATATATCACTCGATCACACCCAGTTCCTCGGTAATACGCTCGCAGCTATCGCAGCAGAGAAGGCTGGTATTATCAAACATCGTGTACCTGTCGTTATTGGTGAGTCTGTCCCTGAAACACAGATTGTTTTCAAGGCAAAAGCACAGAAAGAGGATGCCCTCATTGTCTTTGCTGAAGACATCCCTGCAGTGCTTTCTTCTCGCCCTAACCCCGATGGTGGTATCGCTTATCAGACTCGTTTCTTTGGCGACATTGTGGGCGAATTAGGTGGTAGCTACCAAGAGAAGAATGCCAACACAGTACTCACTGCGGTCATGCAACTGTATAATAAAGGTGTCATCAAGAACGCAGAGAGTATTGCTAAAGGCTTTGCCAATGTTTGCGAACTGACGGGCTTAATGGGTAGGTGGCAGAAGCTACAGGCTAACCCGTTGGTCATTTGCGATACAGGACACAACGTTGGCGGATGGACTTACCTCTCCCAACAAATCAAGCGTCAACAATGTAAGCAGAAGCGCATTGTCTTTGGTATGGTGGATGATAAAGACCTTCACGCAGTCATGTCTATGCTTCCCGATGACGCCATTTACTATTGGACACAACCAAGTACACATCGTGCTTTCCCTGCAGAGAAGGTTGCCGAAACAGCCGATGACTACGACCTGCACGGAAAGGTCTATTCAACCGTCCTCGAAGCCTACCAAGCTGCCCTTCAAGATGCTGACGAACAAGATTTTATCTTCGTTGGCGGCTCCAGCTATGTGGTTGCCGACTTGCTGACAAGTCTACAAAAGAAATAGCAAAAGACCCTTCTTTATTAACCCCATATTACTAAATAAAGTTTGATTTTAGTTTGCTGTCACTTTTAACACTTTACCTTAGATGCTTATAATCAACGCATTATAAGTATACAAGAAGTGACAGAAGTGACAGCAAAGTTGATTTTCATAATATCACGACCTCTCATTAGATGTTGGCAGTACTATGTCTTGTGAAATTTTAATTCCTCTTTCATTGCGAATTGCTTTCCATAACTTTGCAAAAGTTACCGACTAAAATATGTTAACGCACAACATTTAATTTACCTCCAAACAGTCAAAAAAGTAGGGGGTATTGTTGCAAAAGACAGATAATTTCCATAACTTTGCAAAAGTTACCGACTAAAATATGTTAATATGACCATTCAAGAACAGATAAAACAACGGATAGACGAAGCTGAACCAGGAACGGTTTTCTTTGTCAATGACTTTGCTGAGTTTGATAATGAATATGTCAGTAAGTTATTATCGACGATGAAAGGTTTTGGTGTTCTTGAACGCCTCGCAAAAGGCATATACTATAAGCCGATAGTAACTAACTATGGCAATGTATATCCTTCGGCAGAGAAGATTGTAAAACTGATTGCAGAACATGAAAATGCGGAGATTCTACCAACAGGAGAATATGCTTTGAACGCCCTTGGTTTGTCAACACAGGTTCCGATGAAGGCAATCTATCTAACAACAGGATCGCCGAGGACTATAACTATAGGGAACAAGAAAATAAGACTGAAGCACAGAACTCCCAGCACATATTCGTATCACAGCAAGTTAATGCCATTACTTGTTTTAGCACTCAAGGCAAAGGGGCAATCAAACATAACTTCTGCTGATACAAATAGAATTGAGAAGTTAATCTCTGACTCAACCGAAAAGCAACAGATAAAAACGGATTTGGCAACAGCGCCAGTCTGGGTTCGCAAGTATATAAAACCAATAATAGAAACATATTTTTCCGTAAAGTTATGTACCTTTGTCGGCAAATAAAGATATTCTCGTCAAACAAATATAAATAATATAAACATGGAAAAAAACAGAAAAAAACAAATCGTAGTTTTGAGTATAGCTTTAGTTTGCATTTTCATCTTGGTATTTTCATTGTTCCATAAATCAGCGACAAAAGATAGCGCAAATCCTCCTTTAACAAATGTTTTGACTGATAGCATTTCTCAAATTGTCTCAGCTTGTCCTGGCGAAATTGGTGTGGCGGTTATTGTTAATAACAGAGATACGGTTAAGGTCAATAATAAGAGTGTTTATCCTATGATGAGTGTGTTTAAGGTTCATCAGGCATTAGCTCTTTGTAATGACTTTGACAATAAAGGAATTTCACTTGATACCTTAGTAAATATAAATAGGGATAAACTTGACCCAAAGACTTGGAGTCCTATGCTGAAAGATTATTCAGGGCCAGTCATATCATTGACAGTGAGAGATTTGCTGCGTTATACTCTTACTCAGAGTGACAACAATGCAAGCAACCTTATGTTTAAGGATATGGTTAATGTCGCTCAAACAGATAGTTTTATAGCCACACTCATTCCTCGTTCAAGTTTTCAGATAGCTTATACGGAAGAGGAAATGTCGGCTGACCATAACAAGGCTTACTCTAACTATACATCTCCTCTTGGTGCTGCAATGTTGATGAATCGTTTGTTTACTGAAGGTCTTATCGATGATGAGAAACAAAGTTTCATTAAGAATACGTTAAAAGAATGCAAAACAGGTGTAGATAGGATAGCAGCTCCACTTCTTGATAAAGAAGGGGTTGTTATAGCGCATAAGACAGGTTCAGGTGATGTTAATGAAAATGGTGTTCTTGCAGCTCACAATGATGTTGCCTATATATGTCTGCCTAATAATATCAGTTATACCTTAGCGGTATTTGTTAAGGATTTCAAGGGAAATGAATCACAAGCGTCACAATATGTTGCGCATATATCAGCTGTAGTATATTCTTTATTAATGCAAACTTCAGTAAAATCTTAAACTGCACTTGCTTTGATAATTAATGATAAACAATCTAAAAGCACTCTAATCGTTATCGGAGTGCTTTTAGATTACTAATCAAATTGCTTCTATTATAATTTGAATCCTCTACTTTTTCTTTCTTCCTGTTGCGGCACTCTTGCTCCATATCTAAGCCTGTGCCATTGCTCCCTGAACCAGTCGGCAATCGGCTTCCTGTTTATTGTCAGGTTCAGCCTGCTTTCATCGTCAGGGTCATTTTCCACCCTTAAAATATCATCCTTTATATCAAAGTTCCGCCTGTGTTGCTCGGAATAGATTTTACCGCTACATTTCAGGGCTTCTTTTTTGACTATAAGACTTTCAGTCATTTCTTTAGAGAATCCCAGCATGGCACAAAACTTTTCCATGCGCAGCATTTCCCTGAACATCGGAAACCACCTGAAAGCCTTGTCTATGATTCTGGCGAGCCGTGACAGTTCTTTTTCTTTCATGTCAAGTTCCTGCCTGTGCATTTCTCTGAGATTGTGGATTTGCGTATCATGCTGTTTCTGCATCTGCTGTACTTGGCTCTGCAATTTTTTATAACTGTATATCTCTAACCTCTGTAACCATTCCAAATAGTGTTACAAAAATTGCCTTCCGTACTTTTAAATAGTGTTACAGAAATTGGCGACCGTGCTTTCTCAAATTGTAGCTCTCTAACCTCTGTAACCATTCCAAATAGTGTTACGACAATTGGAAACAATGCTTTCGAAAATTGTAGCACGCTAACTTCTGTAACCATTCCGAATAGTGTTACGACAATTGGATGGTATGCTTTCTATAACTGTAGAGCGCTAACTTCTGTAACCATTCTAAATAGTGTTACGACAATTGGAAACAATGCTTTCGAAAATTGTAGCACGCTAACTTCTGTAACCATTTCTACAATTGCACCAACCTACAAAAAGTAAATATCGGAAATAGTGTTAAGACTATAGGAGTTTCAGCATTTGAGAACTGTACCAGTATAACACAGATATCGAGTGAGGCAGTCGTACCTCCATACTGTGAATCAACAGTCGTATATCCTTCTTTCAGTGTATTAAATGTTTTTGACGACATTAATAAATCTAAATGTAAACTTATTGTTCCTAAGAATAGTCTTGACGCCTATAAACAAGCAGACCAATGGAAAGACTTTTTCTTAATAGAGGGTAGTACTACTGGCATTACAAACACTGTTTATAATAAAGCAGGACTTGCCGATGTCTATACAATAGATGGAACAAGACGGCTAAGTAAAGCAAGCACTGACGAAATTAATGCTCTGCCTAAGGGTGTTTATATTGTCAATGGTAAAAAGATAATCATCAAATAATGGACACAATGGTTTTCCTAAGCCACACCATATATTTTTACTTGTTGTATGTTCGTCTGACAAAGAAATAAGAACAGAAACTTACAGGGAAAAACTTCGATGGCTTATACAGAAAACCTTATTACTATACAGCAGCAAGTGAGCAATCATTTGCTGTTTTTTCATTTATTCTCTTACAAATATTTTCGTTTCCTGTCACTTTTAACACTTCCTCTTATGTGCTTATACTCAATATATTATAAGCATATAAGAAGTGATAGAAGTGACAGGAAAATTAGTTTTTAGCGAATTACTATACAGTATCTATACTGAAATATTCCAAGTCTTCAAATACCATAGATATGTGCGATACAAAACATAATTCCAAAAAGTCCCTATCTAACCTTATATAGCATTGTTCGTTGATAAGTTATACCGTCTCACGCTTACCATACAATAGTTTAATATTTGGCTGTAAAATTCTAAATCCACTGCCGTGGTCGTGTGCTTTACCATTAGCATAACTACCAATACGAATATCAAACATTATAGTTCCATCATCTATTAAATCTAAGAACTTTTCAAAAGATGGTTCTGTATATATCTCTGCTGTATTAAAGTTAAACTCTTCTTCTCCATTGCAGTTATACCTTCTTTCAGCTCCTACATAAAACAAATTATGTAGTTTAGTCTTTAGTATCTCTTCAAGTACATCATAGTTATACCCTACTGTATCATCTATCAGAGTATGTGTAGTATCTTTATCATACACTCCAATTCTTACAGTCTTTTGTACTCTATCATTAATCAACTTAAAAGACAACTTATTAGCAAAGGTATTATAGCTATTTGCAAATATAGAAGTATGTAACTTATTTAATCCTATTTTTTTCTTCGGCTCTGTATAAGGCTCTCCATACTTATTATTAAGATAAGTATTAGCTTTCTTTGGGAATGAAGGAGCTTTAGTAAATAAGGTTACATAAGAGCTTGCTTCTTCTCTATGTGCCTTAATCTCAAAGCCAAATAAATCTGGCTCTGCTAAGTTATTTTCCACAACACCTATATAATCCTCAAAAGTTTTACCTATACCAGTATTATTTTTTCTATGACTAGGAACAAATCCTAAGGCTTTGACTTTGTTAAACTCTTTAATAATTTTTTCTTTGTCACTCTCCATAAGCAATTATTTTATCAATTAGTAAATCAATTATGTTTTTAGTTCTATAATCTTTATCATCCAAAAATATTTGTTCAATACGTATATTAAACTCCTTGCACAAAATTCTAATCTGGCTTAAAGTATATTTATGAGTTCGTTTACAACTTTCTATATTACCAATTTGCCCATTACTAAGTCCAAGAATAGTAGCTATACTTTGTTGACTGTATCCTTTTTCCTCTCTTAATTTCTTTAATCTGGTAATTATAATTTGTTGGTACTCTGTTTTTCCCATATTTTTATTAATTTTGCTGCAAAAATATAGATTTTAGGAAATATTATTACTCTCATTTTGAAAGTATTTAGTATCTTTGTACTCTCATAATAAAAGTAATTTAATCAGTATTATATGTATAAACGCAAAGTTGATGATAGGTGGAGCTTCAAAGAAGCAAACACTAAAGAGTTTACCCACTGTTATCATACATACCCCGCAATGATGATACCCCAGATAGCTAGGACTCTCATAGAAGAATATAAGCCTAAAGGGAGGTTAGATTTAATTCTAGACCCATATATGGGAAGTGGAACAACTCTAGTAGAAGCATCATTAGCTGGCATTAATTCTATTGGTACAGACTTAAACCCATTAGCTAGATTAATGGGTAAAGTAAAAACGACCCTTTATAATAATGAATCCATACTCAAACAGTTTAGGGAAATTCAAACTGAACTAATCTTTTATACAAAGGACAATGTTAAAGAGCGTAACTTTGATAGAATATCTAACTACTCCTTTTGGTACAATGAAGATACATTATTAAAGTTGTCCTATCTTTCCCAGCTTATTAAGAATGTAAAAGATAAGGATTTCTTTAATGTCGTATTATCAGAAATAGTTAGAGAGGTTTCTTTTACTAGAAATGGAGAGTTTAAACGCTATAGAATGAATGAAGCCAGTATAGCTAAGTTTAATCCAGATACATTTACACTCTTTGAAAAAAAGGCACTTAGAAACATTGAAGGCTTGAAAGCCTATACTAGTGAAGCTAAACATGATGTTAATGCTAGTATATATGACTTTAATACTATGCATGGAATCCCTACAGATATTATTAAAGATGGGGATATAGATATGGTTGTAACGTCACCTCCATACGGAGATAGCCGTACTACAGTAGCTTATGGACAATTTTCTAGATGGGCTAATGAATGGTTTAATTTTGATAATGCTAAGAATCTAGATAAGCTACTTATGGGTGGTAAGAAAGCTACCGAAGAAATATTTAAAACTGCTAGTATTCGTGATGTTCTGGATGAAATAGATAGCTTAGAACATAAAAGATACTTAGAAGTAGTATCTTTCTTAAATGACTACTATCAATCTATAGAAAACGTTGCTAAGTCTGTTAGAAGTGGTGGTACAGTATGCTATGTAGTTGGAGATAGACGAGTTAAGGGAGTACAAATTCCTTTAGATTATTTTACAGCTGAGATGTTTGAGAAGTTTGGATTTAAGCATAAAATAACCATAGTTAGGGAAATTCCTAATAAGAGGATGCCAGCACTTACAAGCCCTACTAACAAAGCTGGGGCAAAGGTAAGCACTATGAGTCACGAATATATAGTAATATTAAATAAACTATAACAAAAAAGCCAGCTCCAAATAAGGGACTGGCTTTAGCTTTTATATAACAGTTTCTCTCAATATACTATGCTTATCCCAATAGCATTTTATAAAGGCATTTACCATTGGCACCACTCGTGCTAAGCATAAACACATGATGTGATAGGAAGTAACACACCAAAAGAAGTTGGTAGGAATGACTGCTATTCCCATAAAAATGAGATATGAGTAAGCCCCTAATGCCTAACATATACGGATAAATCTTATCGGACATCATCTGTCAAGGACTTTGGACTTTCAGAAAGTGAACCAGCGATCAAGACTAAGAAAAAACTAAACTCATAAAGACTTTGTAAATAAAAATCATAAATCGGAATTTTATTGGTGCTTAATTGCATTCGAATTAAGGCTTAACTGACTTGCAAAAGGTGCCCTTTTGAGGTCTAAGTAACGCCCTTTTGGAATGCAATTAAGCATCTTTTCTTATACAAGTCTTCAACTAACTGATTACTTGATAGTTACAAAACCAACTTAAAATGCTATTTTTTACCTAAGAACAAGCTTTTAAAGTCGAGAATTTGTAATATTATTTCAAGCAATAACAACGTAAATTACACTCTATGTTTTTACATAAAATTAGACGATTAAATAAAGGCTGCATCAAAATAGATAACTCCTACTTTGACACAGCCTTATTATCCTTTCACCTTTTTACCTTTAGTCGTTTCTAATACCTTATAGTCGCTATCTTAATCTTTACTTTATTGCGTTGCCCTTCTCATCTCGTCTTGATAGTGAAGCGACTTTTACTTCAAAGTCTGCGGTTGTGTTGTTGTCATCCACGTATTTCTTACCATCCCACTTTCTTACCAGCGCAAGGCCAGAAGATATGGGGTAATCGCTTTGTTTTAGGCTGGAGAAAGAGACGTCGGTAACGGCATTGTAGCCTCTGTCTAACTTGCTTGGACGCATTTGGAACATACGACGAGGACAGATGGTGATGCAGTCGATGACACATTCGAAGGGTATTTCGATGGCATAGAAGTCACCGAAGGCACTACTGGTGACGGTGATGTAATGCAGATAACCCTTGCTATCCTTTGTTTCAGCATAGTTCTTCTTGAATTCCTCTGGCGTCCATGGCAGTTTTATCAAGGCTATACCGTTGCTCTCAGAGATGTGAGAGAATTCGTAAGCAGGACCAATATTGCCACTGGCATCGGTAGATGTCAGGATTGCATTCATGTCTGGAACGTTCGGATTGTTCTTCTGTCCGGGGTCGTAGTTGCTGTTTGTCCATTCGAAATCGGCCTTGCTCAAGTCTAAAAAGGCATTCAATCCGCCATACATACTCAAGTCTTCGCCCTCCAATTCAGCCTCAAACTTAGCCTTGTGGTCGATGGCATACTTTGCAACAATGATGGTCTGACCCGGTTTCACAGGGTAGTCGTTGCCCTTGCCAGGGAAGTAAGAGATACCCGATGCACCATAATAACGATTGACGAAATCGTCTTTCGGTGCGAATTGAATGGCTTTACTTGGGTCGATAGCATTGACACACAATGCCAATCCGTCAAGATATTTCACCTCATCCGTAGGGTTAAAGATGGCGATATACTGGTCGTCATTGTACATCTGGTTCAAATTCTTCATACCCAAGCACGTACATCACGATACCAATAATGTCCAACATAGAACACCTCCTTGATAATCAAGTGGTCTAACTTCGTCTTAGAAGTGGATTGCTTCACAGGCATTTCATTACGCGTACAGCTGTTCAGCCCCAAAAGCATAAGGCTGAGAAGCAGGTACGCAGTTATCTTCTTTTTCATCATTTGTTTTCTTCTATTTATGTTTATATCATTGTGAGCAGTGGGAGGGACGGTTGTCACGAGGGGAATAGATGGTGAGTTACAGACGTATAGATAATTCCTCAGCGACGACACTGTCCTCTCCCTCTGTCCATGTTACAAGAACCAGTTTCCGAAACCAGAGCCACCACCAATGCCGTGGGTCTGTACATTCTGCGAAGCTTCCAACGCATCTAATGATGACAAGCCTATTTCGTGACCTAAGTAGAAATAGAGTGGGTCGTTCGGGTCGATGGTTGTAGGGTCAGTATCAAAGCTACTGCAGAACACTTTGATAGGAATATTAAAGCGGAAAAGCTCCTTCCATTCTGAATCTGCCCCATACTCCTTTGGCTCGTCAGGGTTGTAAGCCTCCGAACAGATGAACGGACTGCGGAAGACATAGGTTGAATGGCGGTTAAGATACTCGTCCTTCGGTATCAATGCCTTCTTTCCTTTCGGGCATTTCATCACTCTTACAGACAGATAGAACTTTGGCAAGAGGTAAGACGGACGTGTATAACGACCTGCCTCACCCGTTGCTGGGTCCAAGCGGCGTGTAATCTCTAATGGCCACTCTTGATGTAATTCATCGTTTTCATCGGCATCAATATCGAAATTGAAGTGTCCCTTCAGTCCTACACGGTCTTGGTCGTAGGGTGCAACTGCCCAGTCAGCATCCTCACGGGTCAACGGTGGGAGCAGACGTTGGTTGAACAACTCACGCGCTCCGTCAGCCATTGCGTTATGAATCCACGTGTCACGATAGGTATATTCAAATATCTTCGGAGTCAGTTCGGCACGTTCCTTCCACGTCGTCTTATTCGCAAAGAGTGGAGAAGGTACCGGTGTCGTGTCGACAGTACCGCCCTTCTTCCAGTCGCCAAACTTATTCTTGTTAGGTTTCCACGTACCACGGCAGTCCATCACCTCGTAAGGATTACCCTTATCGTCGACCTCGCTCACCGTGAAGAATATCTGATACTCATCAGAGTGGTCAAGAATATCATCGTTCATCAGCTTACCCTCCTTATTAAAGAAGTAAAGACAGAGTCCCCAACGCTTCAGTTTCCACCGATGATACGGATGTAATCGGGTCCAGTCTTACCATCGCTCTGTTCAAGATAGGTCACCGTACTCTGGCGTTGCACCTCAACCGTAGGCCATTTTGCCGTATTGTTGCGGACAATGACAAACTCCTCCTGCTTCCAAGGGGCGTTATGATAAACGAAGTTACCGTGCATCATACCGTCACCGTGGGAGTGTCCCTCCTTAAACATAGCCAAGCAGGTAGCCCAACCATTGAAGGCTCCGTCTGGGTCGGGGTTATTCACCTGCTCAGAGACCTTTATCTTCGACAGACTATCTACATAACGGTCTGCACCGCTACGTGCTAATCCCTTACTTTCTAAGGGATTTTCGTTATAATCAACATGTACATTGCCAAACACAAAGTTGTCACATGAAGTGAAAACAGCGGCAACACATGATAATAAAAGAATGTTCTTGAATATCTTATTCATCTTCCCAATTCGTTTTTACATCAATACTACGTTATGTCTGTACTGTATGAAGAAGTCTTGTGGTTGTGTCAGCATACGCCAGAGCTGTGCCTTGTTGGCTGCAGGATAGAATCGCTTAACATCCTCAAAACACTTGTCTTCACCGTCCTTGGTATTGGCTATCACACGAACAGACAGCGGATAGTCGATATCAAAGCTATCCCAACCCGGTTGTAACTGGTTGAAATCCCATAGGAAGCTATGCTCGCTATTGTTCGTATTGCAATACTTCGCAGGCTTTTCCGACTCTCCCACGTGCTGCTGTCCTTTGTTAAGAATGTGGCAGATGCGCACCTGAAGCTGGAAAGCAATGTCTGATTTGTGAAACTGCATGACGCCCTTAAAGCCCAATCGGTCCATGTCTGAGCCGAAGTCTAAGCTGCGTTTCTGATGCAGTAAACCCACGGTATGACCATAACGCTGGCGGGGCGACTCTGTGTCTGGGTCGGTGAAGTCATCGTTATAAGCTTCTGTAAAAAGTTTTCCGAGTTCTTCTTCCACTGGATCTGTGTCACGATACTCGTAGGTAAAGACCTCTGGTGTAATCTTATTTAGCTCCATTGGATCAATAGTTTTGTAGAGATGGTAAGTCTTTCCACCGAAGTTATAAGGCTGCAAAGCCTCTGGTTTTCCCGATACTTCAATCGACTTCCATGCCAACTCACTATCAAACGGCACTAAATTCTGTCCCAACGTGTAGCCATCAGGCACATAGATGTTAGAAGTTGAGAACTTTGTGGCAGCTTCCAGTGCTCCTCCTTTCTCTTTAAAGGTGTATCGGTCATAATAAGTAGGTAGTGAAGCCAACGAACGTGGGTATGCCATTTGCAATCCACGCACCTCCTGTCCGTGTCCTGCAGAGCTACTATCTGCCACTGCTTTGTTCAAAGATGCGTTACCAATACCGAAGAAGTGCTGGTGAACAAGGAGTGTTGCGTTGTCTTCATCAGGCACGTTATAACCGTCTTTATCCTTCATGAAGGGATAACCTGAGAACTGATGATTGATGAGCATACCGTTTTGATCGTAGTACTTCAGCTCCAATCCATAGTAGATATCGTCTGAAGCAATCACGTCAAAGCAGTCGCGCTCTGTCGTAATTGTCATCTGTCCGTCGTCATCTTTGGCAATATCAATCTCCTGCATGACTGGGATAGAGGTCGAGCCACTGACGAGATGATAGGTGTTATAGGCTCGAATAGAGTCGTTTCCGTCTGGTCCAACACCAATCATTCCCCCCTTATAGCCCATTCTCAAGATGGCATGAACCGCATAAATCTGCTCATGTCCCTTCACATCTCGTTCAATAGAGGAAGGAGGAGCTTGTATTATCTTCTTGAAGAAATCGTCAACTTGGTCGTTAGAGCAACTTCCGAAGAGAAGTCCCACTGCTGCCGTGGCAAGTATGAGGCGTATGTCTTTATATAGTTTCATATTCTTTTTCAGCTAATTAGAACTTAAACAATGTGCGTAAAGAGAAGTTTGATCCGCGCTCGTGGGCGTAGTATCTGAAGCGGTCGGTGTACTCCTTATAGAGTGCGTTGAGAATGTTATCACCGACAATCATAAACTTCAACTCTCTATTCTGTGGCAGTCCGATGCGGAACTCAGCCGTACCATTCAGTAGGAAATAGGCTGGTGGCGAGTCGGGAACGAGGTCTTTATCGGGATCAAAGCGGGTCTGCTTGGTCACGTAGATACCTGAGAGCGACAGCGACGAATGATACTTATGATTCTTCGTCAGCGGTAGGTCGTAGGTAGCTGAGAGTCCGTAACGGTCTGATGGCATGAAAGGTAGCCAGTCGTTGTGGGTCAGGTTACGTGCAAACATCCATTCTCCCTTACCGACAAAGGTCAGTCCTTGCAGCGGCTTCACGGTTGCTTCTATATCACCACCATAGAGTTTCACGTCGTCTTGGTCGTAGATAAACTTCGGATACTTACCACTTGGATGGTTGTGGAAGCGGTCCTTACCTGTTCCGATGTGGTCGTAGATATAGCTATTGATACGCTGGAAGAAGATACTTGGCTCTACAGAGAACCATGTGTTCCTATACTTCGTACCTAACACGAGTTTATAACCACGCTCACTGGCAAGATTCTTGTTGCCTACTACCCAATAGGAACCGTCTTGCAAGCCAATGGCATAGAGCTCGTTGATATCTGGTGGACGCCATGACCAACCGATATTCGCACGTGCATCCCACTTGTCACTGAACTGATAGTGGGTGGCAAGGCTCATCGTGAAGTTACTATAGAGTTTGAAGTCGTCGTAGTAGGTGTAGTTGCTGAGGCTGCTATAGCCATTGACCGACAGCACACGGAAGTCGTAACGCATACCGAGCGCACACTGCAACTTACCAAACTCTGCCTTATGAAGGAAATAACCACCCATCGACAGGGCTGCAAAGTTAGGAACGAAAGCTGGCTGTTTAGTACCAGGATAGTTGAAGTTCGTTTGGTAAGTGTTTGAAAGACCAGCGTCAGTTGTCATCTTCCATAGTTTCCATTTCGCTTGCCAAAGTACGTCGAACTTATAGGTTTTCAGCATCAAGTCCTGCACTGGAATCCAACTCCATTGTGTCTTCTTTCGGTTTTCGAACTCTTGACGGAGATTCTCTTGGAAGGATAGCGTGAAATTGAGGTGATGGTTAGGATTAAGTTCCCATTTCAGTTCACCCTTCAACGTCACGTGTTGCGACTGCTGGAACGGCGGTTTGATTTCGTAAGAGAAGGGTTTAACGGTCTCTGGATCAGGACGTCCGTATTCAAATCGCTTTATCAACTGTGATAGGTCGGATATCTTACTGGCGTAATAGATTCCGCTTCGCTGATAGTAGATACTTGAGAAGAGGGTTGCCGTTAGTTTCTTTCCTTGCCAACCGGCTAAGGCTGAGAAACTGATGGTGTTATATCCTGTGTTGTTCAGTACGTAGTCGGCTGTATGATAGTCGCCTCCCTTCGTGTACATTCCGTGTAGGCGCAGACCAAACTGCTTATAACCAGTCTCGATAGTACCCGACCCACTGAAGCCTCGCGCATTGGTATCGTAACCCATGTTGACGTTTCCATTCAGCTTAATCTTCTTGTTTTCGTAGGGTAGGGGCGCATCATTCAAGAGTACCACACCACCCATTGCACCGAAGCCATAGCGAATACACTCTGCACCTTTCACCACTTCTACCATGCTCGAACCTGTATAGTCGAGTTCTGGTGCGTGGTCGGCACCCCAACTCTGGCTTTCTAATCGTACTCCATTGTTCATCAAGAGGATACGACTACTGTGCATACCTTGAATAACAGGCTTTGCAATCGTGTTTCCAGTACTGATAGAACTAACGCCGGGGATGGTTTCAAGGAGTTTTGCCAAGGATGTTGCACCACCTTTTTCCAATGCTTCCTGACTGATAGCTGACGACTGCTGTAAGACGGTCGTGTGTCGTTTCTGTGCCGTGACAGTGACATTATCTAATTGTTTAGAATCATCCTTCAACTGTAAGGTTATCATGTGGCTGTCGGGAACGCTAACAACACGTGTCACCGTCTTATAACCTACGTAGGTAACCGTTAGTTTCAAGCGGTCGGCAGCACGCTTGAGTTTAATCGTACACCTACCGTCGATGTCTGTCACCGAAGGATTTGAAACACCTTCGCAACGTACGACAGCACCGATGAGCGGCTCTTGTGACAGTTCGGAAACAACCCGAACGGTTACAGATGTTTTGACATCTTTATCCTCATCCTCCACTGTCTCCTGTCCATGTACAGACGTAGCATGGACGTAGGTGGGTGGGAATAAGAACAAAGAACTTAAGAGAGTGGCGGACAGGTAGTATCTGACACGCCTTTCATAGTTCATTTTTAATTTGTTCATATATACTTAGATTACAAATGGTTTTTAATTAAAAGACACAATTCCCCCCAACCTTCACAGCGGAGGAAACGAATCTATAAGGGTTTACTCAGGCTTCAGATCAAGTCGCAGGTGTCTGCAAATGAAGTCAGCCTTGTATTTTCATTTGTTACGATTTACGACTGCAAAAGTAGAAAAAATATATACATCGCACAATACTTACTTTTAGTGAATTTGCATAATACCCATTTCTTGGTAGGTGAAACACGTTCTCCTCTTTCGTCCTAACAATCCATTTTGTAAGAATAAAGTCACGCCTCGTTTTTTATACATGCTCTTTACCCTTCGAATTAACGCCCTTTTGACTTGCAAAAGGTGCCCTTTAAGCCCCTTACTAACGCCCTTTTGAAGTCCAATTAGGCACCTTTCGAAACCCGCCTTTGCAACTGCTTGAAAACAAAAGACTTATAGAGGCACTAAAATCACTCGTTCTTAACCCTTTTCCCTACCACTTCTTTAACAATAATGTAAAATAAATTCAAAAGATAACTACGAATTTCTCTAATCTCGCGAATCCTTTTTATCCTTTGAACTCATTTTCCTTTGAACTTTGAACATTGAACATTGAACTTTTTGATTTGTGCTTTAACCCTTGTACTATATCGGTAATCATAATTATGAATTCTGAATTTTGAATTATGAATTACCCTCATCTTCTCCTTATTATTAAAAAAGTTTTGTATATTTGCCTTTGATTTATAGAGGAGTCGTAGTTAAGTCTACATAAAACAGATGAAAAGGACAAAGACATACAGCATAATTACGGGGTGGGTAGCTTGTCTACTCCTTCTGATGCTTGCTGCCTGTAATGTTCCACACGTACAAGAAGTTGACGAGTTAAACGACAAGGCATATGCCTTGCACTATCGTAATCTCGACTCCGTGAGAATCTATGCGGATAAAGCTACGGTCTGGCAGGAAGCTATGACGCAGGAAAGGCGGAGGCATTAAACAATCTTGCTTTCGTTGACTTGATGAAGATGCGCTTTACAGAAGCCTATGCTAAACTCGATTCTGTCCTCAAAATCACTGATAACCAAGTGGAACTCTTGGTGGCTGACATTCAGTTTATGCGTCTATGTCAACGAGAGTCGCTCAATAAGGAGTTCTACGACTACTATGAAAAAGCACAGAAACGAATTCATCGTATTGAAGAAGATGAGAAACTACTCTCTCCTCGGCAACGTCGTCGCATGGTTTATGCGCGCTCAGAGTTTGCCATTGTCACTTCGACATACTACTATTACGTAGGTTTGGAGCAGCCTTCTATCAAGGCAATCAGCCAGATTAATCCCGATGGAGAGATACAAACCGACATGGCTCAGCTCTTGGCTTATTACTATAACATCGGGTCGGGTGGTATTATCAATACCAATTCGCAGAAAGCCATAGAGCAGAAAGAGTTTGAGTATCTCATACGTTGTTATATGCTTGCACGCCAGCACAACTTCCCTTATTGGGAGGCAAACTCCTTGCAGGCGATCAGTGAGTTGATTCTGAACGATAAGAGTCGAGCAACACTGATGCATGATAACCTACCTTCGTTCCAATATATCAACCTTGATAACATGCCTGAGCAACTCCTTGCAGGCAACTTAGCACAGCGATCACTGCATATCTTCCAACGTTATGGAGATGTTTATCAGACGGCAGGTTGCTATCGAACCTTGGCTTCATGCTATTGGAAGATAAAGGATTACCGCTCAGCTATCATCTGTCTGAACAAGGCTTTGCACGATAACCCAGCTATCAAGCAGGCACCCGACCTCGTTGCGTCTATCCGCGAACAGTTGAGTGTTACGTATTCGGCTATAAATAATAAGCAACAGAGTGATTATAACCGTAACATCTACCTTGATCTTCAGGACGAAACCCGACAAGACAGATACCTTACATCACGTGCTGAACAATTAGAGCGTACCTCAAAACAGCTGAATCTTATTATCATTGCTGTGGCACTCTCTATCTTCTTTGTGCTTGCTTCACTGGTTCTCTTCCATTATCTTCGTCGAAGAAAAGACACGCAGGGTTCGTTAGACGACCTCCTCCTCCCGCTTGAACAGTGGCGTCAACAGCACCAACAGCATATGGAAGAGTTGGCTGATAAGTATGAAGAGGTGTCTGAACAACTTGTTATCAACAAGTTACATCTTACGGATAATAAGCGAAAACACCTTGAACAGCGGGCTAAGATTTCGCTTGTCAATGGTGTTATCCCACTCATCGACCGTATGTTACATGAGATTGAGAAACTCAAGAAGGGTGGTGAAAGCGATGCTGTGCAGGCAGAACGTTATACTTATATCCGTGAATTGACCGATAAGATTAACGAACTAAACGCTGTTCTCACGGAGTGGATTCAACTTAGACAAGGTAAACTGTCGCTGCATATTGAGAGTTTCCCTATACAACAGGTGTTCGATATTGTGAAGAAAGGACGCATGGGCTTCCATATGAAGGGTATCGACCTACGTGTAGAAGACACGAAAGCTGTCGTCAAAGCTGACCGCGTTCTGACGCTTTTCATGGTGAATACATTGGCTGATAATGCTCGTAAGTTTACTGAAAAAGGCGGAAAGGTGACCATTTCATCCATTGAAGAGCCTGACTATGTTGAGATATCTGTTGCCGATACGGGCTGTGGACTCACAGAAGAAGAACAACAACACATCTTCGATCACAAGCCAATCCATGACCAGAAAGACAGTGCTTCGCATGGTTTTGGATTGATGAATTGTAATGGTATCATCAATAAATACAAGAAGATAAGCCAGATATTCTCTGTTTGTGAGATGGGTGTAGAGAGCGAGAAGGACAAGGGAAGTCGTTTCTTCTTCCGCTTGCCAAAGGGTATCAGCCGTGTCTTGTTGGCTTTCGTCCTCGCTACAGCCTCCCTCCTGACGGCTCAGGCACGTCCTACAAGAGCCAGCGACAAGGCTACTGCCCTTGCAAAGAAGGACTATAACACCCTTGCTGGCATCTATGCAGACTCGGCTTACTTCTCAAATATCAATGGTTCCTATAGTAAGACATTGGCTTATGCAGACACATGTCGTTACTATCTGAATCTCCATTATCTCCAACTTCGTCCTAAAGGAAAGGAGTTGATGAAGCAACTTGGAAGCCTTTCTATCGTTCCTGCAGAGATTAAGTGGTATCATGATAGCCTGCCGATGAACTATGGTATCATCCTCGATATACGTAATGAGAGTGCTGTGGCAGCATTGGCACTGCACGAATGGGAGGTTTATAAATACAATAACTCTGTTTATACCCACCTCTTTAAGGAGCGTTATGCCGACAACTCATTGGGCGAATACTGTCGAATGATGATGAAGTCGGAGACGAATAAGAATGTGGCTGTTGCCCTTCTTGTGCTTTTCCTGCTTTCAATCTTCCCTGTTTATTACGTGATGTATTATCGTCATCGCCTCTCTTATCAGTTCTGTTTGGAGCGTGTGAAGCAGATAAACACGATTCTTCTCAGTGATGTGAGCGAAGAAAACAAGCTTAGAGAGGTTGAGAAAGGTGTAAGCGACAGATTCCCAGAACGATTACTTGCTATCGTCAACCAGATTAAGGAGGCACTAATTGCCTCTGTTGAGGAGAATCAAAAGAGCCAATCAGACATAGAAATGCTCGAAGATGAGGTGCGTTGTGTGGAATATGAGAACGAGCGTTTGCACATTAGTAACAGCATTCTTGATAACTGTCTATCAACACTCAAGCATGAAACGATGTACTATCCTTCACGTATTCGCCAGCTTGTAGACGAACCTGATGGTCAACTTGAGGCGATTGACGAGTTGGCAATCTACTATAAAGAACTCTATCAGATTCTTAGTCAGCAGGCAATGAGCCAAGTAGAATCCGTGAAACTCGTGTCGCGCCCAGTGGATATCACGACATTGGTGAGTCCATCGAAGCTGACTGCATCCTTCGAGTCACCACTCATCAGTGGCGACCCAGTCTTCCTTGCTTATTTATTTGATATACTATATCTTATCAATAACAACCAACCACTGACGGTCACAGCCGAAGAGCATCAACCAGGTTACGTCACCCTACATGTCATCATGTCGACACTGACACTCTCTGATGACGTTTGTCGCGACCTCTTCCAGCCTTCTGCCGACCGTTTGATGTTCTTTATCTGCCGACAGATAGCCCGCGACAATGGTGAATCTACCAATAAGCGTGGCTGTGGTATCTCAGCGAATGCGACACCAAATGGCGTGAGAATTGATGTGGTTTGGCAAAAGTAAATTAAGAAACATAACTAAACAAAATATACCTATGGAGAATTTTAGAGTCATCATCGTTGAAGACGTACCCTTGGAGTTAAAAGGAACGGAGGGTATCTTCCGAAACGAAATACCTGAAGCCGAGATTATTGGAACAGCAGAAAGTGAAGTTGCCTACTGGAAACTCATTAAGCAAAACCTGCCCGACCTCGTGCTGCTCGACCTTGGATTGGGTGGTTCAACAACGGTGGGAGTAGAAATCTGCCGCCAAACAAAACAGACTTATCCACATGTAAAGGTGCTGATCTTTACGGGTGAGATACTGAATGAAAAGCTATGGGTCGACGTCCTCGATGCTGGTGCTGATGGTATCTGCCTGAAGAGTGGCGAACTATTGACACGTGGCGACGTGGCAAGTGTCATGTCGGGCAAGCGAATGGTATTCAATCAGCCTATCCTCGAAAAGATTGTAGGCAGATTCAAGATGAGCGTGAGCGGTCAGCTGATGCACCAAGAAGCAATGGTTAGCTACGAGATTGACGAGTATGATGAGCGCTTCCTACGCCACCTTGCACTCGGTTATACCAAGGAACAGATTACCAACCTACGTGGTATGCCATTCGGTGTAAAGAGTTTGGAGAAACGACAGAACGAACTCGTACAGAAGTTATTCCCTGATGGTAACAATGGTATGAGCGTCAACGCGACGCGTCTTGTTGTACGTGCATTAGAACTACGTATTATCGACATCGACAACCTCCACGCTGATGAGGAATAAGTTAGGTTATATAGTCTTAGTGCTTCTCATAGCCCAGTTAGTACTGATACTGCTCTCATGGCTTCTTACGGCAGCTTTTCCCGAGCTTCCGATGCGGTCTATGCTGAGCAGTGAGGGCATCCGTTGGTTCTTTGGTTCCTTTGTCAGCAACCAACTTTCACCACTGCTTATCTACTTTATTATGGTAGTGATGGCAGCAGGTGCGTGCATTCGCAGTCGCCTTTATACTGCGTTACGTGCGATGCTATCAAACATGAGAAGCGGCCTAACAAACTCCTCAAACAGTCGTTACAAGTTCCATTATCGTGAAACGGTTGGACTACGCATAGCATTGGTTGAATTCATCGTCTATGTGATAGTCATGATTCTTCTCACAGCTATCCCTCACGCAATTCTCCTGAGTGTGACAGGACAGCTATTCCCCAGTTCCTTCTCCTCCAGTTTCATCCCCTCATTATCACTGATTATCATCATCATGTCACTAACTATGGTGTGGCAAGTGGTACGATAGACAGTGTTGCAAAGATGCACAAGATTCTTGTAGGCGGTTTAGAGGTCGGCTCAAGACTGGTTCCTACCTATCTTATCGGCATACAATTGTATATGTCGATAAAGTATGTGTTTATCCTATAGTCTCAACATATATTAATATAGGTTTGTAAACAACCTCTCACCCATGCTTAGAGTAGCTCTGTGTGAGATTTAAATCAAGTAGTAGGATTAGAAATATATTTACAAAATAGATAAGGAGGAAGCTGGGAATTGAGCTAAAAACAAGTAAATCTGTTACCTCCGTAAGTGTTTTGTTTTCAAATAGTTGCAAAGTTGGTTTTTAAAAGGTGCTTAATTGGACTTCAAAAGGGCGTTAGTAAGAGTCTTAAAGGGCACCTTTTGCAAGCCAAAAGGGTGTTAATTCGAGTGCTATTTACGCCCTTTTAAAACTCGAGATTAGAATTTTCTTTACAATGAAGACTTGTGTGGTAAAGGATAATTCATCGGATTATACGATGGCAGATGAGGTAGAGGGAAAGGGGATATGAAGTTTGTTCTTCTAAGATTTGGGCTGATGAACGAATTAGCTTGTCAACTCATAAACTTGTCAACTCGTCAACCTGTCAACTCGTCAACTACAAATTATCGCTACAATTAACTGGTCAACTCGTCAACTACCCATATCATAAAGTTCAATGTTCAAACCTCAAAGTTCAAAGGTAAAATGAGCGATTGGGGGGTAACGGAAGAACCGATTTTCTGGGTATATCCGTAATCATTATATGCTCAGGGCACGCTTTTCCATGTATGCCGATAAAAAAGCAAATTCACCTCAAATTATTTTTGCTGTCATTACTGTCATTTAAAGTCGAAGCTTAACTAATTAGCTTACAATGGGGTTACATGAAATGTTAAAAGTGACAGCAAATCAAAACAAAACTATTCTTGTAAGATGTATAACGGTTTTGCTCTTGTTAGGGAGTTTTATAACTCCATAGAATAGAGGTACTTTTACCTACAAATTAGGCTGGATAACTGTTTATTAACACCCTCTATTACCCATATCTTCTCAAAAAATATTAAATAAATGAGTGAAAAGATTGTTAATTGGGATATTATTTATAATTTTGCAATAATTATAGAATTAGAAGGTGAAAAGATTGAATAGCCCAGAGTAACAAAGTGTTGATTCTTGTCATGTTAGGGATAAGATTATAAACACATAACCACTCCTTTCTGTCTTATTTTTTTTATAACCCACATCATTGCGGGTCAAGTGAATTATATTGAAAATGAAAACAATAGAAACAAGAAAACTAAATTATCTTAGACCGATAATATCGGTTTGTAATATCGTTGAAGAAAGCTTTATTTTAGCGACAAGTCCTAATGTTCGCCCTGGTGGAGATAATAATGGCTCTGTCACCGTAGTGCCTCTTGTACCAGATCATGGCGATAATGATGACGAGTTATATGGATAATTAAATATAGATAAGAATAAAGAATAATGAATAAGACATTTTTTTATCATGCACTCTCTGCCTTGTTTGTAGGTGGCATGGCATTCTCTGCTGTATCTTGTGCGGATGATGATTTGGCTGAGAAGACCAATAATGGTGACACGGAAGCTGCTGTACGTTTTGATGTAAGCGATTCACAGGAAGATGCTCAGACGCGTGGTGCATTAACTCGTGGTGCAATTACTCCAGGTTTGACTGACAAAGACCTTGATGGTAAGAAGTTAGCCGTAGAGAGTTCAGAGAATCTCGACGTATGTTTGATTGAGACAACCGTAGAGGGTGTTAACCCTGTAAAGCTCGAACCAGGTACACGTGCGAATATAACTACATTAGAAAAGCTTACCGACTTCTCATCTACTGGTGTTCGCGGTACTGCAGCAAACGCTATTAACAAAGAGTGGTTTAACGAGGAGAAAACAAGGAATAATGGTATACTCTATAATGCAAGATCTTGGTCTTGGCTTCAGCCTCACGGCCGTTTCTATGCTGTCTACCCAGAAAGCACAAACAGCAGTAATGGTATTAAGTTCAGCAAACCAAACGGAACAACTGCGCCAAGCATTGAATTTACTGTAAATACTGACGTGAGAAAGCAAGTAGACCTTATGACTGCTTGCTCTGGTAACGTACAGTATGCTACACGTTTCCAGGCACCAAGAACTAATCTTCAGTTCCGTCACGCTTTGACAGCCATTCGTTTTGCTGTGGGTCAGAACCTTTCATTCAACAAGACAATCAAGGACATCATACTCAAAAACGTATTGATTAAGAGTAAGTACACACTCTCTAACAAGCTTGATGGTACGGGTGCTGCATGGGATCATAGTGGGAACACAGGACGCGGCGACGTAACACTTAGCGACGTGAACTATAAAACGAATGAGAATGCTAACAGCATTGTAAGAGATAGAAACAAGTATAGTAATTCAAATGAAACCAACCTTACAAAGTTGGATGACAACTATACATTCTATATGATTCCACAGGACCTTGATGGCAAGGTTACTGCTGAGGTTCTCTTTACTGATGGTAGTAAAATTACCGTACCTCTCAAAGGCTCTTGGAAGGCGGGTACAACACGTACTTATAAGTTGAGCGAGAAGAACTCTTCATGGACTTATACTATCACAGCGACAAGTCCTAATGCTGTTGCCTACAATGGTACACAGGCTAATTATAAGATTGAGAGCTACCGCGAGGTAAATGGTACTAAGCAGCCTGTTGCTTGGAAGGTTGTTGGCTACAGCGTTGACAACGGTACTTCATGGACAACTACCAGCCATCATGGTTGAAGAGCCTTAGCAAGGAGCAAAGCAATGGTGGTACAGTAGATGAACAGGGTACAGCAACCTTGGGTACTGACATTGTAGACCTCGTAGCAGAGCGTAATAAGACTCTTCAGAATGCTGCGCCATTGGGTACAGCCACTGCACCTTATAACCTCTCAAATGCTACTGGTGCTGCAGCCGTACAAAACACTGCCAATTGCTATGTCATCTCTGCACCAGGACATTATATGATTCCGTTGGTATATGGTAATGCTATTAAGAATGGTCAGACCAATAGCAGTGCATATATAAGTTCAGCACCAGCAACTATTCTCTATTTTGGAAGCCCAGCAAAAAATACAGATGTTATTCTTCACAATTTCGTAGACCATATCAGCCAGAAGATTACAGATCCATGGATTGAGAAGACAAATAACAGAGCTTACAACGGTATCAATGCAGCAGAGGTAACCTGGGCAGATGAGAACAACCTTGCCACACTTCCTGGTAGTCCTATCTATCGTGATGCAAGTGGTAATGCATTTGTAAAGTTTGAGGTTAAGAAAGAGAATCTCAAGAGCGGTAATGCAGTAATCTCTGTTAAGAAGGGAAATACTATTCTATGGTCATGGCACTTGTGGTTTGCACCAAAGAATGCACTCGACAAGATTAAGGTTACCAACTTCCAGAACAAGGTTTATGAGTTCACCAACGAGACTTTAGGTTGGAAGCCAACCACATGGACAGGTACATCTTATTCTACTCCACGTACTGTAAAGGTGAAGGTTGAGCAAACACAGGCTAACAATGGTGTTAAGCAAATTGCAATAGTTACCATTACACAGAATCCTGGTCTTACAAAGAAGAGTGGTACAACAACGTTCTACCAATGGGGACGTAACAATGCTTTCCCTGGTACAGATGCAGCACTTCCACAGGGTAGTATCGTTATGGGAGACAACCAGATTCACATGAGCAATAAGATTCGGAAGCCAAACACCTTCTTCACAACTAAATTTGTGGGTGGTAACATTGATCAGAATGATGGATTGACAAAATGGCATTACTTCTATAACCTCTGGTCTATGAATAATAACCGGCGTGGAGATAAGAATGCAGCAAACAACATTGATGTTGTCAAGACCATTTACGACCCATGTCCAGTAGGCTTCAACGTTCCAACCAATGGTGCTTTCTCTGGTTTCACTACAAATGGACAGAATGAGGGACCAATGAATGTAAATGGAACCAACGTTAAGGCTACCTATGAATTAAATTCAGGACATATCTTCTGGACCAATAGTAGCAAGACTGAGACCATTTACTTCCCAGTAACAGGTTTTAGAGAAGCAAAAGATGATAAGATAAAAGAAGCAAACAGTTTTGGTGATTATTGGTCTGCTGATCCACAAGACTACAACAACGGTTGTGTAATGGGCTTCAGCTATGACAAGGTTTATCCTCTTTTCCTCAACATTCGTACCTACGGCTTCGCTGTTCGTCCTGTTGCTGAGAAATAAAACGAAGGCTACATAGCAAGCAGCGTAACGCTGTATTTACTATAGTTTACTTGTGTAGGCTGTATCAAATTAGGAGCAATCCTATTTTGATGCAGCCTTTTTTGTTGTACAGGGAAACTGGTATATTTCATAATTATGGATTTTGAACTATGAATTTTAAATTAAAAAAAACAGCTGATAAGCTGCGAGGATAGCCCTCACACCTTATCAGCCGAATATATTTTAGCTTGTATTAGACGGTGCTAATATGCTTTGAGATTACTTCTTCTCCTTGTAGAGGTCCTGACAAGTCTTCCAACCGAAGTGCTTGTAAAGCTCGTTCAGGCGGGTTTCACGTGCCTTGAAAGAAGCGAAGTCCTTCTTATCGTTCTCTGTCCAACCAGTCTCTGCCATAGCTGCAACACGTGGGAGGAGCTGGAAGAAAGCGAGGTCGCGACCGATAACATACTCAGTCCAGAGGTTTGCCTGTACACCCTTAACGTGCTTCTTCAACTCAGGTGCAGCGTCGTCTGGCACTGGGTTGTAGCCGTAAGTTGTCTCAACTGGGAGGAAACCACCGATGAGGGTCATCGTGTTATCCTTTCTCTGATAGTAATCGAGATAGTAGTAGTTTACTGGAGTCATGATGGCATCCAAGCCACGCTTAGCTGCTTCAATACCACCATTCACACCACGCCAGCTCATGACAGTTGTACCTTTGTCTACATCACCCTCAAGAATCTCGTCCCAACCGATGATGTTACGTCCCTTTTCTGCCAAGTGCTTAGCAGCCTGATTCATGAAGTAAGCCTGCAACTGAGCCTCTGCAGAGAAGCCGTTAGAGCCCTTCAAGCCGAGACGTTTGATTTCAGCCTGACAGCGTGGACAGTGTTGCCAACGAATACGTGGAGCCTCGTCACCGCCGATGTGGATATATTTTGATGGGAAGATATCAACAATCTCATCGAGAACATTGTTCACAAACTCGTAGGTCTTAGGGTTACCAGCACAGAGAATGTCTGGGAATACGCCCCACTGCTCAGCCACTTTGTAAGGACCACCGGTACAACCAAGCTCTGGGTAAGCTGCCAATGCGCCGAGCATATGACCAGGCATGTCAATCTCTGGGATAACAGTGATATAACGATCAGCTGCATATTTCACAACTTCACGCATCTCATCCTTTGTATAGTAACCACCGTACGGGGTCTCATCAAAGAGTCCTGTCATACGACCAATAACTGTCTGCGCACGCTTTGAACCAACCTCAGTGAGCTTGGATAGCGGTCAATCTGTGCACGCCAGCCCTGATCCTCAGTGAGATGCCAGTGGAAGGTGTTGACATTGTGGAGCGCCAACATATCAATAAACTCCTTAATAAAACTCATCTTGAAATAGTGACGAGCGCAATCGAGCATCGTACCACGATAGCCGAAGCGTGGATAGTCAACGATACGAGCTGCTGGGAAGGTTACGTTCTCTGCCTTCTCCAATGGCAATGACTTGCGAAGAGTCTGTACACCATAGAAAACACCACGTGGAGTCTTACCCTCAACGATAATATTCTTACCCTTTACGGTGATAACATAACCCTCCTCATTCTCAACCTTTGCATTGAGTTTCAAGGTAATAGTACTTCCTTTCTTGTTCATACCATTGAGCGCAATACCTGTTGCCTCTTGGATATATTGCTTCAAGAATTCACCATTACGGCGCATAGCCTCATCGTTGCTTGCAACATTAATAACGGTGTTAGCATCCAAAACGAATGGTGTACCCTTCTCAGCAGTAATGCTTTGTGGGAGAGGAACTACCTGGTAGTTCGCATCTGTGGCATGAAGTGAGAATGTAGCCATCATCAATGCCACTGAAAGTAAGATTTTCTTCATCTCGATTAATATGATTTTTGTATTTAGGTTTTTATATTCTGGATTTCAACTATCCATGGACAAAGATACAAAAAATATCTGATTAAATGCTTAATGAGGGTGAAAAGTGTAGAAAATCTACTTATTATATTAAAAAGATAATGCCTTGTCCACGTGGGGCAAGGCTTTATCTTTGTTTTTTAAGCTTACTCTTCAATCTCAGAAAGGCTTCTGACGAAGTTGCTAAAGAAGTTGCTGGTTGTCTCAATGGGTGCATAGCTGACGTAGCGGAGACTGCGACGGACGTTGCGACGAAGTACAGAACTGTTGTTTTGTACAAATCCTACGGCATTTTGTTTGAAGTGCCATTCGTGCGCAGTGTCCTTCGCTAAGTCTGAAATACTGCGTAATGTGAGGCGGTAAGCATTTGGGTCACTCTTGCTAACAAAGGGGATTTCGTCTTCTTCAAAGCCAAAGACGGAGATGAGAACATTACCCTGTAGCTCTGCCATAGCACTCAACTGCAGGGTATTCAGCCAGTTCTCGAGTTTCACGAAGTCAACCTTATTACCCCGAGTTCTTAGGTATTCGCCCATCGTAATGATTCCCCCTAAGTTCATACCACGTGTAAACATCGTCTCAGAGTTGTTGACAATCAGCTTCAGCATATCAATAGCCTCAATCGAAGTGTCGATGCTATGCAGTTCGTTGTAGATAAGATTCTTTAGTCTACGGTTCAGTAACGCATTGCTAAGTCTAACCGTCTTGGGTATTCTTGCAGTTAATGTCTTGCGTTCTTCCTGCTTTGCTTTGATGTCTGTGATGATACTCTCTGGCAGGTTGAGTCCTTCATCCATAGCGTGTCTTGCGATACCATTGATGAAGATAGGCATCACTTGTTGTGCTTCAACCATCTGTATGAGTCTTCGCCATTTGAAAGGCGACATCGGTTCGAGGTTCGACTGTGTGCCGAATGCGCCCGAACAAAGGATTCGAAAGAAGTTACGTTGAATGATGTCCATTCCAGATGATTCTATTGGTTGCATGGTCTTGGGTGTTAGGTGATGAGTGTTGGGTGTTGATGATATGTTTAATGGAGTGGTGAATGATGAGTGTTGGGTGTTGAATGTTGGGTGATGATGATATGTTATGAATAACGACGGGGATAATGGAAGAGGATAGAAAGAAAGGCTGTGATGCCCAATAACATTGGATAATACAAGAATGGGACGATGCTCACAGGGTTTATCTTTGCCAATCCTGCTGCCATTAATATCTGTGCACCATAAGGAATCAAGCCCTGCGCACAACATGAGAAGGTGTCGAGGATGCTGGCTGCCTTACGTTTGTCTACACCATAGCGGTCGCCTATCTGCTTTGCAATACCGCCCACGGTAAGGATTGCCACCGTATTATTGGCTGTACAGATATCCACCAAACTTACGAGGAAAGCTATTGTTAGCTCTGCTCCGCGCTTACTGTTGACGTGTCGGGTGATCATCTTGATGAGATAGTCGATACCACCATTCTCACGGATAATCTCTAACATACCACCTGCCATCATCGTGATGATAATCAGTTCGCCCATTCCTTTGATTCCTGCGCCCATACTTCCAAACCAGCCATAGACATCGTAGCTGCTATCAATGATGCCGATAGCACCTGTGAGGACAATTCCAATGGTCAATACAGCCATCACGTTCATACCAAAGAGTGCACAAATCAGTACTGCCATGTAAGGAATTACTCTGTAGATGTCAACGTTGGCAACCTGTCCTGTGGTATGTATGTCTCTTCCCAAGAAGATATAAACAAGCAGAATCAAGACTGCTGCAGGGGCAACGATGAAGAAGTTTACCCTAAACTTATCTGCCATCTTACACTCCTGTGTTCTCGTTGCCACAACGGTTGTATCGCTAATAAACGAAAGGTTGTCACCAAAGAACGAACCACCGACGACGATTGCGACGACAAAAGGGAGCGAACTCCCCGTAGAAGTGGCAATACCTGCTGCGATAGGGGTGAGTGCAACGATAGTTCCAACGCTCGTTCCGATACTCATAGAGATGAAGCAAGCAGCGAGGAAGAGTCCTGGCAGCAGCATGTTATCTGGTAGGACAGAGAGGGTTAGGTTGACCGTTGCGTCAATACTGCCCATATCCTTAGCCGAGTTGGCGAATGCTCCAGCAAGTACGAATATCCACAGCATCATCATCATATTGTCTGTGCTGGCTCCCTTGCTGTATATCTCAATTCGTTTTGCGAGTGGATAGCCTCCTGATATGGCAATAGCAAAGATACTCGAAGCCATGAAAGCCACGGTAATCGGTACCTTATAGAAGTCACCCGATATGATTGAAGTGACCAGATATAGTACGATGAACACAAGTAACGGACTCAACGCGAGGAGTCCTTTTTTGTTTTCTGTCATTTGTTGGGTGTTTGGTGTTGGGTGATGGGTGGTGATGAATTGTGAGGGAGGATGGGTGGTGGGTGATGAATGTTAGGTGTTGATGAATTGTGAGAGAGATAGGTGATGAATGGTGAATGTTGGGTGTTAAATGTTAGCTGTTGAATGTTAGGTGTTGATGAATTCTATTAACCTATTATTCATCCTCTTTTCACACTTACCATATCTTATTTTAAGCCTCCGCACATCTTGTGCTAAGCCTCTGCACATTATGTGTTAACCCTCCGTACGTCATGTGTTGAGCATCATCACCCTTTTTATCAATGTCATCTTTTATTTAATTTTATCCTCCTTTTACTACCTTTCTTTCATCTTGTTTATAGCAGTTTTGTCTCCCTCCCCTTCGGGGAGGGCTGGGGTGGGGCTTCCTCTCTAACTTCCCCTTCGGGGAGGGTCGGGGTGGGGCTCCCATTTTTTTACCCCCACGACCTATGATAGAAGTCTATATTCTCTCGCATGAGCAAGTCGATAGGCATATAGTTGACTGGTTCAACCTTCTTTTTCAGCACGATAGCACGGAAGAGGGAGTCAACACTGAAGTAGCCTTGTTGGTAGGCATGCTGTGCGATGAGGAACGATATACTCCCTTCTCGCAGGCAGTCAGCATTCTTATGTACCACGTCATAGCCCATAATCTGAACGTTATGGCGATGCGTCTTCAGCAGGAATTTACCCACGATATGCGCTTTAGAGTTAAAGGTGATACAATGGTGTACCTCTGGATGCTCGCTGAAGAACTTTTCTAAGATATGGTCATAACGCTTCCGCTCCTCGTCTAATGGGAGGTTTACCTCTAAAATCTTAATATTAGGGAAGTTCTCTTCCATATAATGACGGAAGCCCACCTCACGATTCTCTTGCTGACGACTTGCCATCTTTCCGTCCTTCGTCTGCTTCATGAGCATGATGCTTTCCTCCTTTTGAGCAATGAGCATCAGCATTCGCGCAGCAAAACGACCACTCTGGATAGAGTCCTGTCCGTAGAATGACAGCGGTTGCAGCGATGGCATATAAGAGTCGAGCAGAATGAAAGGGATGTTGCGATCGTGCAGTTCGTCGGTGAACTGGCGTGTCACCTCTAATGTTGTAGGGACAAGGATAACGCCATCCGGATTCTTTCTAAGGCACTTCTGGTAGGTCTCGATAAAAGAGTGAGGGTCTAATCGACTGTAATACATGATTTCCAAGTCGATATAAAAGTCTCTACGTGCCTCTACCGCCTTCATGGCACCAATCTCAATCTCTTCCCAGTAAGCCTCACTGCTGTGCTTTGGAATCAAACAATAAAACGTGTAACTCTTGTTATAAGCCAGTGCACTTGCGTAGACATTCGGCTGATAATTCATCTCCTTCAGCACCTTTTCCACTCGTTTCAGTGCGGATTCCGATACATTCGGGCGTTTATGCAATACTCTATCAACTGTTCCAACACTTACACCTGCACGTTCTGCAATGTCTTTGATTCTTATCTTTTCTGCCATAAATATGGGAAGTGAATATAATATTTTTGCGCTGCAAATTTACTAATAATTGTTGGAATGTGCGAAAGCACAACGTTAGAATTTATAAGTAAAAGTTCTTTTTATTATTTAATTGTGTACAGAATGACGGATAATAGGAAGTTTTTACCTAAATTTGCGTTCTGAAATAAGGCTACGTGCAGTTATGTCTATTAAAAGTTATCTCCAAAAATTGTCTTTTCGCACAGGTGTCATCGTACTCCTGATGTGTATTCCTTTTTATATTCTCTCCTTCGTTCAAGTGTTTTTCCCAGTGTCAACGGCAACGAAAGGCATACTTTTCACTGTCTTTTTCGGATTGGCAAAGAGCTTTCAATATGGCGGTATCGCTATCCTTGGAAAGGAAGGCTACAAACAGGTGAAGGGTTATTTTAAGCGAAAAAAGCAGGCGAAAGCTGAGGCTTTGACGGGTGATGGCGATGCAAAGCCTCGCTACTGTCCTGATCTTTTCTCTAATCCAGAGATTCTTTCTGGTATTCGGCTCGTCATCTTCGACTTCGATGGAACGCTTGGCGATTCTCAAAAGCTCATTACCGACACGATGCTTGCAACGATAGAACGACTGAATTTACCGATGAGAAGCCGTGAGGAATGCGCCAGAACGATTGGTTTACCATTGAAGGAATGTTTTTCGTCTATCATTCCAATGAGCAATGAACAGGCTGAGGAGTGTGCTAAGGTGTATAGCGAAATATTCAATGAGAAGAATGTTCCGGGTGTTGTAAAAGCCTTTCCGGGTGTTGTTGAAACGTTGGAAAGACTTTCTTCGCAAGGCATTCTGATGTCTATTGCAAGTAGTCGTAGCCATAGAACGCTTGCAAAACTGATGGACGAATTAGCCCTCTCGAAGTATATCACTTATCTGATTGCTGCCGACGATGTTGTCGAGAAGAAACCAGCAGCTGAATCAGTGCTTAAGACTTTGCGTCATTTCAACATCGAAGCACACGAAACCCTCGTCGTTGGTGATACCGAATTCGACATTCTCATGGGCAGAAATGCTGGTACACACACCTGCGGAGTTACCTACGGTAATGGTAGCAAAGAGAGTTTAGAAGCCGCAAAAGCAGAGTGGATAGTTTGTTAAATAATGTATAATTCCTTGGTAGTTTCGTAATAAACCACTACCTTTGCACTCGCAATTCAGAAATGCACCTCGGTTCATAGATGAATTGTTCTTAATTAATATCGCGGGTTGGAGCAGTTGGTAGCTCGCCAGGCTCATAACCTGGAGGTCGCATGTTCGAGTCCTGCACCCGCAACTTCAGAGCTTAGAAATACTTAGTAATAAGTTTCTAAGCTTTTTCATGTCTAGCAAAAACTAATATTAATTCACAATTCAGAATTCACAATTCATAATTATGATTACCGATATAATTCAAAATTCACAATGCATAATTTATAATTATGATTACTACTGTTGACTGTGATTTATTGCTGCATGCAACTTATTAAAGGTACATATCATAAAGTTCAAAGTTCAAACCTCAAAGTTCAAAGTATACTAATTCGTAGTTTTCTTTACATTTTAATAGATGAAAGGGTAGGATAAGGAGAAAAACGCAATAGCTTTAGCACCTTTATAAGTATTTTGTCTTCAAGTAGTTGCAGAGGTCGGTTTTAAAAGGGGCTTGTTAAGGGTTCAAAAGGGCGTTAGTAAGGGGCTTAAAGGGCACCTTTTGCAAGCCAAAAGGGCGTTAATTGGAAGCCAATTAACGCCCTTTTTATTTTTAAGATTTGAACTTTCTTTACAAAACAACGATTAACTAACGTGTGAAAAGACTAATAAGCTAACAAGTCACTTACCGCAATAATCTCTGTTAGGAGGAGTAAGGATAATAACAAATTATTAGGCTTTGCGTTTTAACATCCCAGCCCTTCAATCAGTTTTCTGCCGAATTTATCCGTATTTTTCAATAAGATACTTGACAAAAGAAAGGCTATTGAAGTCGATAAATCCTGCATCTTGCTGGTTAAGCGTAGCCACCTGCGTCATTTCATCAGTGGTAAGACTGAAGTCGAAGATATCAAAATTCTGCTGCATACGCTCTACGTGTACACTCTTTGGAATGGCTACAATACCACGCTGAGTGAGCCAGCGGAGTGCCACCTGAGCAGCAGACTTACCATATTTCTTACCTATCGCAGCCAATACTTCATTCTGTACAATACCATCTACACCTTCTCCGCCAAGTGGTCCCCATGCCATTATCTTTGTATCGGTCTCATTCAAAACTGGTATAATATCGTTCTGCTGTGCCATAACGTTACACTGCAACTGATTGATCATTGGCTTTACATCTACATAATGAACAAACTCGAAGAAGCGTCCTGCCTGAAAGTTGGACACACCGATAGCTCTCACCTTACCGCTGCGATAGGCTTTCTCCATAGCTCGCCATGTACCATAGATATCGCCATATTGCTGATGAATGAGCAGAAGGTCAATATAGTCTGTATCAAGTTTACGCAGACTCTTTTCAATGCTTGCAGCAGCTTTCTCCTCTCCTGCATTAGAAGGCCACACCTTAGTTACGAGGAAAAGCTCGTCACGTCTGAGTCCACTCTTGCGCCAAGCACGTCCGACACCCTCTTCATTACCATAAATCTGGGCGGTGTCAATAAGGCGATAGCCTACTTTCAGAGCCTCACTCACACTGCGTTCGCACTCGTCAGGACTTACCAAGAATACTCCATAGCCCAAAAGAGGCATCTCAACTCCGTTGCTTAATTTGATTGTTTCCATATTTCGTCTTGCTTATTTATTAATGAATTATTTGTTCTACGTATTATTTGATGTCGTTAGGCGGACTTATACTCGATCGTTAACAACCTGTAAAAAAAGCATCTTATCCCATAAAAGGACTGTGCCTTTGCTTCGATAACAAAACTTGTTATTATCGTTTGACAGTGCAAAATTACACAAAAGAAATCAATGTTTTGTTTCACTTTTTCTACCTATTGTTTCACTTTTTACACAAAAAAGATTTGGAGTAGACCAAAATAGTGCTTATTTTTGCAATATGATGATATTAAAGGACTTCGACCTTGCTTATTCAACCGATATCCACATGATAGAGGATGAGCGGTTTTCTCACTGCATTTTTCATATTATCTGCATAAATGGGGAGGGTAGCTTCGTCTATAACGAGTCGTGTTTTCACATCAATAAGAACGACCTCATCGTTATAACTCACCCTGACGAGGTAAAGAATATTGCCGTCACAAACGACTTTCAAGTAGAGTGTTTTGCTGCTAATGCTCACTTTCTTAGCAATTCACTTCCCCCAAACAATTACAGCCTTAAAGGTGGACTAAGTCTTTATCAAGACCCTGTTATCCCCCTATCTGTCGAGAATACGGAGAAAATCATCGGTGATATTCGGCGACTTCGTGACAGACTCGGAGAGAAAGATGCTATCTTTTATCGTGAAATCATGGAAAGTCTGTGCCTTACGATGATATATGATATCTTTGAATTTCACACTATCTATTATCGTAATCAGGAGCACGTAGACCATGCCAATTATGTGGTCAATGAGTTTCTAAGGATGCTTTCTACTGGGATTACACGTACACAGCGGGATGCTTCCTATTTTGCTGACCAGCTGCATGTGTCTTTGAAGTATCTTTCACGTGTCGTCAAGCGTTCCACAGGAGAAACAATTACCTCCTATATCGACCGTGACACCATCCCCATACTGCGTAAATATCTTGATGACGAAAGGCTCTCACTGACGCAAATCAGTGATATCATGCATTTTACTTCCCTTTCCTATTTCAGCCGATACTGCTCTAAACACTTAGGAATGACGCCAAGTAAATATAGAAGTTCTAAAGCATAATCCTCATTAGGACGATAGTTCCTATCGCTTTATGACACAAGAAAAGCTGCATTAGAAGTCTAATACAGCTTTACTTTATTTTTATTTCGTTCTTTATACTACCTTTCTATCGGATAATTGTATAATGACTTTCTCCCTCTCCTTAGAAGCAATGGCGTTTAAGGAACTCCTCATACTGGTTGCGATAGCCATTGAAGACGTTGATATCGACATCGCCATGGATGCCACGTACCTTGCCATCAGGACTTAACTGCCAGTAAGCTAACTTGAAGTTGGGCTTATATTCGCCATAACGGGCTATCCAAATGTGATAGTTGTCGCCCAAATCGGGTGCCAATGGCATGTAAGTATTGGCAAAAGTCTGACTGATATAAAGGATTGGACGTTTACCTGTTCGCTTCTGCACAAGACTCATCCACGCACGAATATTGCGGAACATCACCCCTGCTCCACCCATCGCAACAATCTGTGCATCGGTCGGCTCAACGTCTAAGACTGGAGGTAGATCGCCCTTATTAAACTTACTACACTTGAGGAAATAGGCTGCTTGCGCTGCACCTGGTGACATGGTAGAAAAGAAATGATAGGTACCTGTTCGAATGCCATGCGCACGTGCTGCCTTATAATCAGCCTCGTAATAAGCGTTTAGCATCGTACAACCCTCCGTAGACTTCACGTAAGCGAAGGAAACAGGATAATCCACCTTCCCCTTGATAGTCTTCGTACTCAGCGTACCGAGGTCGGTAATGCGCAGTTTGTTCCAATAGATGTGATACACCTTATTATTCTTCTCGTGTTGATGACGTGAGAGGTCGATGCCGTAGATACGGTCGGGAGTATACGTAAGGCGTTCACCTTTAAACACATTCGCCTTCCATTCGCCCACTTGTAGATACTCGTGTGGTGCAACATAGATGCCAAAGCCGTCGCGTTTTCCGTCCTTCCAATGTCCGTCATAGAAGCTACCATCGTCGCCATAGTACTTTCCATAACCATTCGGAACGCCCTTCTGGTTCTCACCCTCATATCTTCCGCCAACAATACGAATGCCCTTTGCAAGGCTGCTGATAGTAGCTGCGTGGGTCTTATAGTATGTGTTCAGTGCGTTTATCGCCCCAGTTTTCTGCAAGCGAGTAATCAAGCGAATTGGTGTTCTTTTACTTTCGGTTTGCAAGAGTACGCAATCATTCTTCTTATCTATTTCCAATCGGTTGCAAACAGTAGGTTTCGCCTTCTTAGAGGAAGTCTGAATAGCATAGCGATTTTGCTGTCTAATGCGCAGTTGGGCAGAAGAAGTAGAGAGAGAATCCAACACCTTTATCATCCGACGAAGCGAATCCATCTGCTGTACCACTTCGGTATGATATTCCGCAATCTTGTTATAACCGTAATCCTGAACGCTGTGTACACGAAGATAATACCCCATCTCGTTGCGCTTTGTCTGCAGTCCGTCTAACTCCGAATCCATCTGAGTCATCGTCTGACGAACAAGCCTTAGCACCCCTTTCCCTTTCAAGTTGACGATTGTTAAGGGTTTGTAATTCCACCGAATGAGAATGCGTCCGTGGCAAGAAGGCACTACGGGCAGTCGGTTCACCCAATAACCGCGCTGCGTGATACTACGTGTATAAATCGAATCCTTATTGATAGAGCCACCCACAAAGGCTGAGTCGGCATAATCGGCAAGTATGCAAAAGGCTTACCATCAGCCTCTAAGGTGTAATACCCCTCCTGACGAATGGTTACAGCACTCTTATCGACCTCCTCTTGTGAAGGGGGCAGACAACGAAAGATAATATATAAGAGTAGGAGCGCAAGCAAAATGCCCCCTCCTACATACTGAATTCGCCTTGAAGGGCGGTAGGTAAACATTAAAATAAAATTAAAATCTTTGCAAAGTTACTAATAATTATCTAACTTTGTAGCCAAGTTTATGAGAAAAACGACAGACATATTACTATCCCTTCTATTGTCAACGATGATAGTATGGATTGGTTCGGGCATCATGACAGTGGTGTGCGCACATACTGGCAATGTGTCTGTTGCTAAAATGGAAGATAAAGGTCATTGCAATGATAACGATGTTAGGGATTGCATGAAGATTGAGGTAAAAACCTTGTCGCCCACAGACATGGCGCACAATGACTTTTATCACATTCAGCCTATACAGCTTTCGCTGCTCCCACAATTCATAAGCAATTGTCAATTATTGCCTTTGCCTGTTCTGACAAAGGCTCCAGAGAGGATATTGTCGTTGCTCTGGCATAGTCCGCCACGCCAATATCTCCAATTACTCACGACACTTATCATTTGATTTTTGGTTGTTTTCTGTTCCTCATGAAATGGGCAACAGAAGGTTTATCGTACCTGTTACACAAGTGTGTTCGGGTAAAAAAGCGTATCAGTATGTTTCCCATTCTGATATCGCATAGGCTTTATAAACTTTTAGAAACAACTGAAAATCAAACGAAATGAATAAAATCATATATTTAGCAGGATTGACCTTAATGTCTGTTCTACCTGCTGCCGCACAGCAAAATACAGTCGACTCGACCGCAACCCTAAAAGATCAGACTTTGGATAATGTGACCGTTACAACGCGAAGAGCCTCTGTTCGCTCGTTAGCAGGCGCCATCAACGGTAAAGACATCCTACGTGACGAACTCTTCAAGGCTGCTTGCTGTAACCTTGGTGAGAGCTTTGTCAACAATGCTTCGGTAGATGTAAACTACTCGGATGCGACAACAGGAGCCAAACAAATCAAACTCCTTGGTCTTAGTGGTACGTATGTTCAGATGCTGACCGAGAACCTTCCTAACTTTCGTGGTGCTGCCCTCCCTTACGGTTTGGGCTATGTTCCAGGCAGTTGGATGAAGAGTATGCAGGTGAGTAAGGGTAATACATCTGTCAAGAATGGCTACGAAGCGATGACAGGTCAGATTAATGTAGAATACGTTAAACCTGAAGATCCAACAGGTATGACCGTCAACCTCTATGGCAATACGGTGGGAAGATTCGAGGCAAATGCGGATGGTAACATTCATATCAATGGTAACAAGAACCTCAGTACGGAAATCCTTGCCCACTATGAGAACAACTGGCTACATCATGATGGCAACGGAGACGGATTCCAAGATGCCCCAAAAGTGAGACAATACAACCTGCAGAACCGTTGGTTTTGGAAGCAAGGCGACTATATTCTACATGCTGGTCTGTCGCTATTAAAGGAAGACCGCATGAGTGGTCAGACTCCTCATGCTGCTGCAACGAATCCTTATCGCATTGACATCGGCACCGACCGCTACGAAGCTTACATGAAGCATGCCTTCTTCTTCGACCATACACATGGTACGAACATCGCCCTGTTGGGTAATGTCTCTATGCACAAGCAGCAGGCGCAATATGGTATTAAGCAGTATGATGTCAACGAGAAGAATGCTTACGCATCGCTTATCTTTGAGACAAACTTCTCTGACGAGCACAATCTATCGGCTGGCTTGAGCCTTAACCACGATTATTTGCATCAGAGTCTGACACTGCCAGCAACGGCCATTGCGGCTGATTATGGTAATATCTACCCACTCACACGTGGCATTGAGCGTGAGACAACACCGGGCGCATACGTTCAGTACACCTATAACCTGCACAGTCGATTCATCGCTATGGCAGGATTGCGCGTCGACCATAGCAACGTCTATGGCACCTTCTTTACTCCACGCTTCCACTTGAAGTGGGTTCCTGCAAACTTCATGACCCTCCGTCTCTCTGCAGGTAAGGGCTATCGCAGTCCACACGCATTGGCAGAGAACAACTACCTAATGGCTTCGGGCCGCCGACTCATCATCGACAAACTCGATCAAGAGGCTGCATGGAACTATGGTGCGAGTCTTAATTTCAACATTCCAATAGGAAGTAAGCTGCTGAAAATCAATACTGATTACTATTACACGCACTTCCTTTCACAGATGTTGATTGACTATGACAGCAATCCACAGGAACTGCATATCACCAATCTCAATGGTAAGAGCTTCTCGCACACCTTCCAAATCGATGCTTCCTACCCTCTTTTCAAGGGCTTTGAACTGACGGCAGCCTACCGATACAACCTCGTGAAGGCGACGTATGGAGGAAAACTGATGTGGAAACCACTACAGAGTCGTTACAAAGGACTCTTAACGCTCAGCTATAAAACACCTTTAGGAGTTTGGCAGTTTGATGCTACTGCAGCCTTGAACGGAGGTGGTAGAATGCCAGAATCTTACACCTTAGCATCGGGCGAACGCTCATGGGCGGGCAGCTATAAGGCTTACGGACAGCTTAGCGGTCAGGTGACACGCTACTTCCGCCACTTCTCGCTTTACATAGGTGGGGAAAACCTTACCAATTATAAGCAGAAGAACCCAATCATCGGTTATCAAAATCCGTGGGCTAACGGCTTCGAACCAACTATGGTCTATGGTCCTGTCGAGGGTGCCATGGCATACGTTGGTATCCGTCTGAACCTCGGTAAACGACAGTAAACATACATTTTTCACAATAGAATAATATAAACGACAACACAGAGAGACGTCTTGAAACACGCTTTCGAACGTCTCCCTCAAACAAAGAACATTTATGAAAAAAGCTATTTTCACAATGCTGATGCTCATGGTAGCCATGATTGCAACAGCCAAAGACATTAAGACTGTTATCTTCACTACTACTCCACAGATGCACTGCGCTAACTGTGAGGCGAAAGTAAAGAACAACCTCCGCTTTGCAAAGGGTGTGAAAGAGATTAAGACAAGTGTAGAAGAACAGAAAGTTTATGTAACCTACGATGCTCAGAAGACCAATGAAGAAAAGCTTCAGAAGGCTTTTGAAAAGTTCGGTTATAAGGCAGAAAAGACTACAAAGGAGGCTAAAATCCCTGTTCATGAGAACGAGGAGTGCGATAATATGTAATCGCTAACAGTAAAGTCTATAAGTAAGTAATCGACCATTACATGGCTCTCAACAGCCTATGTGATGGTCGATTCTTGTTTAACCCATATCGTTCTGAGGACAAGGGAATAGTATCTTTGAGTGGTGCGGAGGCTCCGCACATAAGGTGCTAAGCGTTCGCACATCTGGTGTTAAGCCTTAGCACGTTTCTTAAAGAGGGTAGGGATATGAGAGGATAGGCATTATCGTCTCTTTTCCTATGCGCTTATTCTATTAGATGTCTTTATAGGAAGGCTGCTTATTTCTTCCCCTTTGGCATCCTTCCTATTAACTGCAGCAACGAAGGAACGAAGATACACAGTGAGAAGAACAAGCCAGCATACATCATGCGGTCGTTGCCGTGGAAGAAGTCGATGAGTTTTCCATCGTTCATCTGTGGCATGAGGTTGAACATAAGATAAGCCACCGTATTGTTCACCCAATGAAAAACGAAACCTGGCAGAATACTACCCGTTTTCGAATAGAGCCAACCCAATAGCAGACCAATCCAAAAAGCGTGTAAGCCCTGTGCTAAATTGAAATGAATAATACCGAAGATGAGGGCTGAAATGACAATGGCTATCCATCGTTTGCGTTCGCCTAATGCGTTTTGTAGTACGCGTAGAATAGCGCCACGGAAGACAATCTCCTCAGCGATAGGCACCATCATTCCTAAGGCTACATAGCCCCAAGACACCTTCATGATACTTTCAAACATCTCTTCTGTGCCCGCTGGCATCGTTAGATTAATCTTCTCGGCAAGGAATTGCAGCGGGAGTATAGAACCTAAAGCTATGAGAGCCGACCACATGAGGACAGCCCAAGGACGCGTCTTCAAATAGTTACCAGATACAGGTGCCCACTTTGTAGCGATGAAAAGAATAAAAGTTGCAAGACTACTGATGACTGCCGTTATGGCAAGAGTCTCACCATTTTTAGTCAGATAATCCCCATCAGCAGCCTCTGTCCCTCCAAGTAGGCTTACAAGCTCCTTACCTCCCTTGAAAGAAAGACTTTGTATCAAGATGAAAAGTGAAACAAATAAGATGACATAGAGCGTTGCGCTCAAAACGTTTTTATTGTTCATTTCTGCGAATCTTAGGGTGTATTAATAATATTCTCTTGTATGTGATAAGTCTCATCAAACAATCGATTGATTTGCTCTTTGTCTTGCTTCAGCTGTTGCGCTAAGGCTTCTAAAGAGTCAAACTTATGCTCGTCTCTGATCTTACTAATGAAACTTACAAGGAGTTCCTGTCCATAGAGATTTCCTGTGAAATTAAAGAGATTGACCTCTATCGAGGTGGTTGTGCCATTGAAAGTAGGCCGATGCCCAATGTTCATCATCCCTCGCTTCCATCCGACAGAATCCTTCAAGCGCACCATGACCGCATAAACACCAGTTGCAGGGAGCAGTTGCTGGCAACCATTCACATCGAGATTGGCTGTAGGGAAACCCATCTTGCGCCCATTCTGATAGCCACTCACGATGCGACTCTCTATCGTATAAGGATAGCCTAAAAGGCGGTTGGCAGCCTCAATGTTGCCCGCGCGGAGGTTGTTTCTGATGACAGAAGAACTCACCTTCTCATCATCTGGCAGGAAGGCATCCGCACGAATGACCTCAATACCCATCTCCTTACCATACTGGACATAGTCTTTAAAAGTCTCAGAGCGGTTATGTCCGAATCGGTTGTCGTAGCCAATGATGAGTTTCTTTACATTCAGCTGTTTACATAACACCTCTTGCATGAAGTCATGAGCTGAGAGCGCAGCCAACGAAGCATCGAAATGCAGTACGAAACTATTGTCAATATGTGTCTTTGAGAGCAGAAGTAGCTTCTCATCGAGTGTTGACAGCAGTTCTGGCTGGTAGTCAGCCTGCAGCACCTGACGCGGATGTCGGTCGAAGGTGATGACTGCCGACGCCATTCCAGACCGTTCAGCCTCGTCAATGACACGACTAATCAGGAACTGATGTCCACGATGCACCCCATCAAAGAACCCTATGGTTGCAACCTGTTCTACTAATTCATGCGTCTCATCTCGCTTAATATATATTGTATTCAATCCTCTTGTCTTATAGTTTGTTTACTTCCTTGTAAAGGTATTTTTATTTCTCTGCAAGGCATATTTAATTCCCTACAAAGACACCTCCACCTCGTTACAAAGCCATGTTTACTTTCTTGCAAAGGTACTCCAAATCACCCATAAACCCATGTTTGGGTAAACAAAATGTGTTAAAACATTAAATTTCCTTATTGTCCTTTCTCCTTTTTCCATTTATTTCATTATCTTTGCACCCGAATTCACGAAATTCAGGACTTGTAGCTCAGTTGGTTAGAGCAACAGACTCATAATCTGGAGGTCCCTGGTTCAAGCCCAGGCTGGTCCACAAAGGGGTATTAAAGAGTTGTAGAGGTTTCTGCAACTCTTTTTTTATGTGGTCTTTTTCGAAGGTGGGGGTGGACGGTTGTCGCCTGTGTAAGGATGAAAGATAAGGCGGTGTTTGATGTTGTTTAATCCGTATATTGGATGAATAGACAAATTGACATACTGAGTCGGTAACTGAAAAGGCTTCATCGGGCGTTGAGTATTAGTTTGTCATGGAAAGAAGATGTCCAGAATTAAGATACTACCAACTGAAATATTCTTTTAAAAGGGGCAATTTTCTCTGATTTTATTTGTATTTTTGTCATGCTAATCGTATCGTTTCGGACGCTTTTATCCAATAATAAATAAGGTGACTTTTACGATGTGGCAAAGTCCTCATGATAGAAGCCTGTGCTATTCATGTCTGTTGAGGCGCTACTGAGGCTCTATAAAGCCGATTCATTCATGGCTTTATATGAGGAAAAAACAAATGAAAAAGAACAAGTATGGCAATAATTTATCTACTTCTCGGCATCATCATCGGTGCAAGTATCATGCTCCTCTGGATGAAGAACAGATCAACACAGGAACAGAAGAATGTTAGTGAGCAATTAGCTGTCCTCCGTAGTCAACTTGAAACAGAACGAAAGAATGTTGACGAACGTATTGCGGTGGTGAAAGAGAATGCTTTGCAGCAACTTGAGGCAGAGCGAAAGCATGGCGAACAGCTACGCAACGAACTCCAGAAGCAGGCTGAAGCGAAGAACCGACTCCTACAAGAAGAGGTGCGCAATATGGCTGCGCGGATGTTGGATGAGAGTCGGGAGAAGATGAATACGACGGATAAAGAACGTTTGGATGCTCTCCTCGCGCCACTTAAGGAACGTTTAGAGGCTTTTAATCAGACTGTTACAAATAACAGCAAGGAAAATACTGCCAACAAAACAGAGATTAAAACAACCTTCGAGGAGGCGATGAAACGTCTTCATGCGGAGCAGGAACTGACCATCAAGGCGATGCGTGAGGATCAAGAACGGGCTGTAAAGGAACTGCGTGAACAGACGGAACGTATTGGTAATGATGCTGCTTCGCTCACAGAAGCCCTTAAAGGCGACTCTAAGATGCAGGGCGATTGGGGTGAGATGATTCTCGACAAGACGTTGGAAGACTGCGGTCTTATTCAGGGGCAACAGTATTTTCTACAAGAGAACTACAAGGACAAGGACGGTAATAACTTCCGACCAGATGCCGTGATAGTCTTTCCGAACGAAGAACGTGCCGTGATAGATGCTAAGGTTTCACTGACAGCTTATCAGGCAGCAATCAGAGAAGAGAATGCCATGGAGCGTGAACGCTATTTGAAGGAACATGTTTCCTCAATCAAGAAGCATGTCGACGAACTGTCGGCTAAGAACTACGAGAAACTTGTACCGGGCTGTATCGGCTTTGTACTGATGTTCGTCCCTTACGAAAGTGGCTATTCTGCTGCTTTGAAGACCGACCCATCTATCTTGCAATACGCTTATCGTAAGCATATTATCATTCTGAGTCCAAGCAATCTTCTCATGGCTTTACAGTTGACACACACGATGTGGCAGAACTTCCGTATGACAAAGAATGTAGAGGAAATCCTCCACCAATCAAACGAACTCTTCGATAAGTTCGTCACCTTTGCAGAGACTTTCGTAAAATTAGGTGCCGACATCGAACGCCTACAGCAGGATTTCAGCAGGGCGAAGGGTCAGCTAAACGAGGGTAAGGGTAACATCGTTCGCCGATTAGAAGGATTAAAAACATTAGGTATCAGTCCGAAGAAACAGATTCCAGAGAACTTGTGATAATTCTATAAGGATACTAATTATAACATAACTCTTAAATTCATTTTGCCATCACTTTTAACATTTATCATAAACTCTTTGTAAACCAGCCACTTACATAGAGACTATAAATGACAGGAATGACAGGAAATGAAATTATGCTATCTTATTCAGCATCTTAGATTGCCACGTATAGAAATATCTTAATTTCAATTACCATATCATTGACAGTTCAAGAGTTCCTTTACTAAATAATGGACCATCGTACATGGGCATTTCTCATGTATATGCTTCTTAGACAAGTGTTGCTGTTCTAATTTATCTGCACGCTCAATCGCTTTTGTCCTTCGCTCCGCTTGTTGCAATTCTGGTAGTATATACTCCTTAAAGTTACGTTCATGCTTAAAACACTCCTTGTAATTATAATGCCCTGTTTCTATAGCTTTACTGAAGTTCTTACATAACTCTTCATTTGCTTCTATTATTTTAGTAAGGCGATCATAATAGATGTCTCGCAAAAGAACTTCTGTACACTCTACATCTTCAAAGTGTAATAAGACCCATAGTTCAAAACAATCATTACTCCATGCAACCTTTATATTATGGGACTTAGCGATAAGTAGTGATGCGTTAAAGAGATATCATTCTTATCAGCTTCATTTGAATCAAAACTCCTGTCCCTATCGTATACACACCACACTTGAATCCCCTCCTCAGATATCTTGTCATTATCGTCAAACAGAGTATTATCCTGACAGTGCTTTATTGCATTGATAACATTTTCAATCTTACTTTTTTGATTACCGATTACATTGACCTTGAGCTTATCTGTTTCAAAAGACTTAAAATAGATTCTTTCCGAAACCTCATCTTCCGTAAAAATGATAAAAGTCGATAGTTTATCTTCTATTCGACTATCATCCGAACGTAAGTCCCAAGGATTATTACTATGCTTCATTCTCTTCCTCCTCTTTTTCTGTATAGCTATTCAATACTGGTAACGCACCATAATAACCTGCAAGATACTGCCTTGCAAAATCTGCATCGTTTCTTATTCCACGCAAATCAGCTAAAGAATAGAACTTAGTTGATTCATCACTCTGCTTCTCTGCAAAGTAGAATTGATCACGACGCATAATAGATGGCGACATCAAGTTGGTGTCGTGGCTGGTAAATAATAGCTGAGAATTGTTTTTGTTTATCTTTGGGTCATTGAACATTTCAATTAACTTGATAAGCAAAGATGGGTGAAAATTGCTGTCTATTTCGTCTATAACGATAAGCAATCTATTTTTTTTTTTGCATGCAGAACCATCCAAAGGATTCCTACTAAATCAAATATTTTTTTATTCCCAGCTGACTCATTACGCTCAAGATTCATCAATAATCGCTCATTGTCTTTCGTTGGTGAGCTTCTAACTAATATAATTTTTTCTAATGGGAAGTTAAAATAATCTTTTTTTGCATTATTTCCATCTTCAACAAGTTCAATATCATCATAATTCATATTGAATTGCCTCAAAATGTCAAGAATGTCCTCTTTGAAGGCTTCTAAAGTACGCAAAGAAACAAATCTAAAACTTTCTTTCAATGAAATATTACTTATAAAGTTTAAGTTTAAATAATCTACTATTTGAGTAGGAATACCTTCTGCATCATATCCTGCCGCATATGGTAAAAATAATGTGTGTAAATATGGTATTTTAGTTGGTATAATACTTTCCTCTGACGTGGGCAAATTATTTTCCTTCACCTCGTTACCTACACGCAAAAACAAACGTTTCATTTTTTTTTCTACATTGCCATAAAGCCATTCACTCTCTATGCAAATATCAGAAGTTTTTCCATCACCAGTCATATTGCCTAATTTATTTACTACAAAACCATAGCGATACTTCTTATTATTTAGCAATAATACTATCTGAAAAAAACACCCTTCATCGCATGAGTCAAAAAGAAAAGGCTCATAAAGTGATTCCAACCAAGTTGGAAGTGAAGTCTGAAAACTTACAGCTCGTACAAAGTAACTTAATGCCATTAACATGTTTGATTTTCCACTTGCATTTGCTCCATACAATCCAACAGTCTTTAAAAGTGGTACATCATTACTTTTAAAGATATTATTATCATCAGTTTTACTACCTGCTGGACTTTTCAGACCAGTTGCTTTGAAACTAATTGTTTGTAAATCTTTTATCGAACGATAGTTCTTTACACTAAATTCTATAATCATAATATTGCAGTATTTCTGCAAATATAAGTATATTAATCTAATTAAAGAAATGTTTTTAGGAGAATTTGTGATATTTCTGCAAATTAACAAAAACGACTAAAAACTGTATAATAATCAAGTTATCTCCGTAAATAATTTTAAGGACCTATTACTTTTCTAATAAAAGACACTTACTGAATATTCTAAATGAAAACAGATCTTCAGGAATTTGGAGTGATAAGATTTACCACTTGCGTTTAGAGTTCTCTCCGTTTCTCAGGGTTCCTATCGGTTTAGTTGCTTTCAGGTCTTACAAGTAGTTACGACATGTATTCTATAGCTATGGTCAACTTTATTAATTCATACCCTATAAGAAACCTATCGTAATGAATTTTCTTTATATTTACCACAGAACATGTATCTGTTGAGAAAAATATTGACATCAGGTTGCTAATTTCCCCCTTTGAATGCTCAAAAATTACCTCTTTTTGATACGCTCGCAACCCGCAGAGAATCAGATACTTGTTAAAATTGAAAGGGAAAGTTGCTTAATTGGACTCCAAAAGGGCGTTAGTAAGGGTCTTAAAGGGCACCTTTTGCAAGCCAAAAGGGCGTCTTTACGAACCTAAAAGAGCATGTCTTGATTTTCAAGTGTTGAAATTTTTATTACAAAATAGATAGTTGTTTATGATTCTGACGTGTTCTTTTCGGTATTTCCTATGTTCCATTTGTTTTTTATTCACAAGGAATACAAGTTTGATTTGGTCCAAAGGTAGATGCTTTTTTTATCAATAATTCCAGATAAAGTCTGCTCTGTTTAATACTTTCTTTATATCTTTGTAGAGTAAAAAATCGTTCATCTAAAAGGAGGTGACACGGTGTTGTGTGGGTGAAGATAATCACTTAAGCATGAGTGTGTTTAGCAAAAAGAATCAGATAGTAATGCTTCGTTATATCAATACAGATATCGTCTTTCAGGAGTTTCCCGATGAGGTGACGCTTGCCATTAATATTTCGGGATGTCCGTGTCGTTGTCCGGGCTGTCATAGTCAGTTCTTGTGGGCAAATAAGGGAGATGAATTGACGGCTGAAGCGCTGTCTGCGCTGATTCATGGTGCGAAAGATACCATTACTTGTGTGGGCTTTATGGGGGGCGATGGCGATCCAGCGGCTGTTGACCTGCTTGCGAAATATGTCCAAGAACGTCACCACGGTTTGAAGGTTGGTTGGTACACTGGGCGCACGGCAATCTCTCCGCTCATTGATCAACAGCATTTCGACTATATCAAAGTGGGACCCTACCTCCGCCATTTGGGTGGACTTGATTCCCCACGCACCAATCAGCGAATGTACCGCCGCTGCACAGATGGAAGCTTTGAGGATATCACTTTCCGCTTTGGAAACATCAGTCAGAAGGCAGCTTATAAGAAAAAAGTCTGCTCCGCTTGATATTCTGCTTTAGAATCATTCCCTTTGCAATCGATTTACGGCTACTCCTAAGTAACGGAAAATGTATTTTTAGAGTCCTTGTAAGTCAAAGAATAACAGAATAATAATGAAAAAGTTTAAGACAATAATCATGTTACTATTGGTTGCTATTGCATTGTATGCGCAGCGAACTCCAAGAGTGACGAATGATTTTAAGGAGGGAGACTTAATCTTTCAAGTATCTCAAAGTCGTCAGTCGCCTTTTATTCAATTAGCAACTAATTCTCCGTGGTCACATTGTGGTGTGATTGTAGAGAAGGAAGGAAAACCCTATGTGCTTGAAGCTTCTAATGTTGTCAAGCTCACTCCACTAAAAAAATGGATTGATAGGGGTAAGATGGGAAGGTATAAGAGAAGACGAGTACTGAACAAACCTGTCAAAATTAAGTATGCTAAATACCTTGGTAAGCGTTATGATTTAGCCTTTAAGTTTAATAATGACAAGTATTATTGTTCAGAACTTATATACGATATCTATAAGGATCAGTTTGGTATTCAACTCGCTACGCCCAAGCTTATCAAGTCTTATCATATCTTCGGACTTGGTAAACTAATGAAAAGACGTGGTATGGACCCAAATCAGAAAGTCGTTGCTCCTTGTGACTTGTTATAGATTTAGCTACATAACGGAAACCGAGTTCTCATGTTGCCTCGTACTCTCCACAAGTAACCTGTTAACTTGTCGGCTCGTTCACTCGTTTAACTTGTTACCCCTCATGTTGTGTTGTTTTCTTAATACATTTCTATAAAACAAACTTTGCTGTCACTCCTATCACTCTAAATGATCATCTAACTTATTAGTTTACAGTGTGATTACTTGAAGTGTTAAAAGTGACAGCAAATGAAAACTAAACTCTTCTTGTAAGAAGTGTATTAGTCTCTTGCTTTTTTCAAGCCCTTCTCTCCCCATATATTATAAGTTATTGCTGTCCTGTAAACCTTTTCCACATATAAAAGTTAAGGGCTAAAATCCGTATTTGGATTTCAGCCCTTTTTGTTACTTTTGTTTCTGCGATAAAACTTCAATAACATGGGCAAAAGTACACATTTTATCGGACAGCCGGTCTATAATCAGGTAATAAAATTACTCGATAAGCAACAAATCAAGCAAATCAGCCTTGAAACACCCCGAAGTGAAGCTTATGTAAAGCGTCTTGATGGGTGGACTCACCTTGTCATAATGCTTTTCGGTGTTTTCAAACACTTTGATTCTCTTCGGGAAGTGGAGATAGGCATGAAGGCTGAAGTAAACAAACTGCATCATCTTGGCATCGACTATGTCGTCCGTCGTAGTACGCTTGCTGATGCCAACAAGCGTCGCCCACAAGAGTTCTTTGCAAGCGTTTATGCGTACCTCTTAGAGCGTTATGGTTCTTTTTTATCGGACAGCCGCCCTAAAGGTGAACAGAAGACATGGGAAAAGCTTCTGTATATGATGGATTCAACTACGATTACCCTTTTTTTGACAACATACTCAAGGGTGTAGGCAGACACCCCAAGAGTGGTAAGAAGAAAGGCGGTATGAAGGTTCATACGGTGATGAAGTATCATGTTGGCGTTCCCATGGTCGTACAGCTTACCTCTGCCGCCACACATAATCATTATCTACTTAAAGAAGTGCATCTTCCTAAGGATGCTACCCTTACCATGGACAGAGCATACGTTGATTATGCACAGTTCCAGCGACTTACAGAGGAAGGGGTATGCTATGTGACCAAGATGAAGAAGAATCTCACCTATACGGAGTTGTCCTCAGTAACCTATGTAAGCCCTGATGGATTGGTTACACATACAGACAAGAAGATTGTCTTTGAGAAGGGGGGAGATAAGACACCAGGCAAGACGAGTGGAACTGTGGAGTGACAACTCACATAAGTCAGTTGTCCTGTTGACCAATAACCTTGAGCTTGATGTAAAGGACCTTGAGGAGATTTACAAGCGAAGATGGGCTATAGAGTCCCTTTACAAGCAGCTCAAACAGAACTTCCCACTGCATTTCTTCTATGGTGACAGTGTAAATGCCATACAGATACAGACATGGGTGGTACTCATTGCCAATCTGCTTTGTACCGTTATCTCCAGAATGATAAAAAGACACGTATCCTTCTCGCAGCTGGTAACCATGCTGAGGCTCACACTGATGTATTACACTGATTTCATCTCATTTATGGAAAATCCACAAAATGATGAACTCATCATAATAGCTGAAAAGGCAAATTCACCACCAAAAGAACTTGACTTATTTGATTAGGGGGCTTGGATTTCAAAAAAGAATGCGGAATTACCTATATAAAGACAATTCCGCAAGGATTTATATGTTATTTAAGTTTTACCGGACAGCAATAATTATAAGTACTTACCCCTGTTCCCCTGTTACTTTGTCTTTCTTCGCAATCAACTTGTTCACTCGTCAACTCGTCTAACTTGTCCACTCGTTCCCTTGTTACTTTGTCTTCCTTCACAATTAACTTGTTCACCTGTCCACTCGTTCCCTTGTCTACTTCCCTCGTTACTCTGTCTTTCTTTACAATTAACTTGTTCACTTGTCTACCCGTTCCCTTGTCCACTTTCCCCCAAGAGTGTATTATTTACGTAATATCCTCCCTTTCTCATTGCTTATTTGTTTTTTTTTTTATTAACTTTGCCTACATTGATAAAAGAAGTGAGGTCTGCATGCTGAGTAACAACCTCATAGCGTCTTTGGAGAAACCTTGAAGAAGGCAGTCAGAGACAGATAAGACAGAATATAACACCTAACTATTATGCATAAACAATTTTTAATCGGTTTATTATTATCGTCATTAACAGCTGCGCCTATACAGGCTGATGACTATCCTACTGGAGGCTATCTCTTCGGTCAGGCTACAGCACCAACTGGTAATGAATGGCAGTCACCCGGTGCACTGGGTTATAACAAGTTGCCAGCTCATGCTCTATTCTCTTCTTTCTCATCGGTTGAAGAGGCAAGAAAAGTATTACCAGAGTTTGCTAAGGATTACCTTTCTCTCAACGGAGAATGGAGTTTCCACTTCTCAAAGAACCCTGATGAACGTCCAAAAGACTTCTTCACAAAGGGTTATGATGACAGCAAGTGGGACCGTCTGCAGGTGCCAGTAAGCTGGAATATGGCAGGTATTCAGAAAGATGGAACACTGAAGTATGGTGTGCCAATCTATGTGAATCAGTGGGTTATTTTCAAATATAACATCGAATCGGGCGATTGGAAGAAGGGCGTTATGCGTGAACCGCCAAAGAACTATACTACTTACGAGTATCGTAATGAGGTAGGTTCGTTCAGAAGGAGCTTTGATATTCCAACTACTTGGGACGGTAAGGAGGTCTACCTTAACTTTGATGGAGTAGACTCATTCTTCTATTTGTGGATCAACGGTCGTTACGTAGGCTTCTCAAAGAACTCACGCAATACGGCACAATTCGATATTACCCCTTATATCACTAAGGGAAAGAACGAGGTAGCAGTAGAGGTTTATCGTTCGTCAGACGGTAGTTTCCTCGAGGCACAGGATATGTTCCGCCTGCCAGGTATCTTCCGTAATGTCAGCGTAACAGCTACTCCGAAGGTACATATTGCTGATGTGAAGGCTATCCCTTCCTATACAGACGGCAAGGGTACTGTAAACCTTAACACAACACTGCAGAACCTCACTACAAAGAATGCGAAAGACTTACACCTGCGTTGGAGCATCTATAAGAATAGACTCTTTGCTGATGATAACGAGTTGGTGGCAACCTTCGAGGATGCAAAGGCAAAGACCATTTGTAACAGTAAGGGACAGGCTGACGTTCGACAGACACTCACAGTGAACAATGCGGCAGCATGGACAGCAGAAGAACCAAATGTCTATGTTCTCGTTGGTGAGTTGATGCAGGGAAAGAAAGTTGTTGAAACGATAAGTTTCCAAACTGGTTTCCGTACAGTTGAGATTAAGGATACACCAGCAAGTCAGGATGAGTTCGGTTTGGCTGGAAGATATTACTATATCAATGGTAAGCCAGTGAAACTCAAGGGTGTGAACCGCCACGATACCAACCCATTGACAGGTAAGGTTATCTCTCGTGAGCAGATGGAACATGAGATTATGCTGATGAAGCGTGCGAATATCAACCACATACGTACCTCTCATTATCCTAACGATCCTTACTTCTATTATCTCTGCAACAAGTATGGTATCTACTTGGAGAGCGAAGCAAACATTGAGAGTCATGAGTACTTCTATGGTAAGGCATCGCTTTCACACGTACCAGAGTTCCAAGCAGCACACGTTGATCGAGTAATGGCAATGACTCACCAGCTTGTTAATCAGCCTTCAATCGTTATCTGGAGCTTGGGCAATGAGGCAGGACCGGGTCATAACTTCGTTGTAGCCTACGACTCTCTGAAGGCTTACGATGCTTCAAGACCAGTACAGTATGAGCGCAACAACGACATCGTGGACATGGGTTCTAACCAGTATCCAAGTATTGCTTGGACCCGCGATGCGGTGAAGGGTAAGATGGGTATCAAGTATCCTTTCCATATCTCAGAGTATGCCCATTCAATGGGTAACGCTGTAGGTAACCTCGTTGACTATTGGGAGGCAATGGAGTCTACGAACTTCTTTATGGGTGGTGCTATCTGGGATTGGATTGACCAGAGTATGTACAACTACACAAAGGACGGCAAGCGTTACCTCGCTTATGGTGGTGACTTCGGCGATACGCCTAACGATGGACAGTTCGTTATGAACGGTGTTATCTTCGGTGATGAGACACCAAAGCCACAGTATTTTGAGGTAAAGAAGGTGTATCAGTATATTGGAACAAGCTGGAAGGATGCTAAGACAGCTACTTTGGACGTGTTCAATAAGAACTACTACTCTGATGATCTCAGTGGTTATGCAATGTCTTATAGCTTGACCGCTGATGGTGTAACCGTTAAGAAGGGAGAGCTTGAGCTTGGTAGTGTACCAGCAAGAAGCCATAAGAGCATTACAATCGCAGGACTCAACGAGGGTCTTGACCCAAATAAGGAGTACCTCCTCCACGTAACTTATCGCCTTAAACATGATATGCCATGGGCAAAGGCAGGTTATGTTCAGGCTGAAGAGCAGTTGCCTGTACAGGTAGCAGCGGCTCGTCCAGCTATCGCTGCAGCAGGTAAGGTGAATATGTCTGCCGTAAAGGACAATAAGATAGTCTTCTCTGGCAAGACCTTCACAACAACATTCGACCTCACAAAGGGTACGATTTATAATCTTCAGTACGATGGTAAGACTATCATTGCAGACGGTTGTGGACCAGAGTTGAACGCTTTCCGTGCATGGGTTAACAATGACAACTGGGCTTACGAAGCATGGTATGCAAATGGTTTGAACACCCTGCAGCACAAGTGTACTAACTATACAACCCACGCAAATGCTGACGGTTCTGTTTCTGTTGTGTTCAATGTTGAGTCACAGGCACCTTATGGTTATCGCCTTGAGGGTGGTAATGCCAACTGGAAGAAGCTCATCGAATACAAGGAAAAGCCATTCGGTAAGGACGACTTCCGCTTTAATACACAGGTGGTTTACACCATCTTCCCTGACGGTAGCATTGAGAGCGAGAGCGCAATAACAAGTAACAAACCTAATTTGATACTCGCAAAGTTGGGTTATACCGTACGTGTTCCAAAGGCACTCAGCTTGTTGAATTACTATGGTCGTGGTACAGTTGACAACTATCCAGACCGTAAGACGGGTCAGATGATTGGCATCTATGAGCAGCAGAATGTTGAGGATGAGTTCGTTGCCTTCCCTAAGCCACAGGATACGGGTAACCATCAGGATACTCGTTGGCTCTCTCTCACTGGTAATACTGGTAATAATGCCCTCTATGGTGCTGTCTTCGTGGCTAAGGATAAGATGAGTTTCTCTGCACTTCCTTGGTCGGATAATACCATTGCAATGGCTAACCATCCACACGAATTACCTCAGAGCGAATATACTTATTTGCATCTTGACATGGCAATCACTGGTCTTGGTGGTAACAGCTGTGGACAGGGTGGTCCGTTATTGCGCGATCGTGTCATGGCAACGCCACACACCTTCGGTTATATGATTCGTCCTATGAACTCTGTTAAGACCAACGACCTCGTTAGCAATGCGAATGTAAGTCTGAATGGTGCCACACCACTTACCATCGTACGTGACGGTGAGGGCAATGTGACAATCAATGCAAATGGTGCGAAGGGTGATATCTACTATCGTGTTAACGACAGCAAGAAGGCAGTGAAGTACACTGGTCCTGTTAGCTTGCGCAATGGTGGTACGATTTCTGCTTGGACAAAGGAGAATGATTGGCTCGTAGCTTCTCAGACCTTCTCACGCATTGAGAGCATCCCATTGTCAGTAGTCTTCGCTTCAAGTCAGGAGAGTGGTGAGGGTGATGCAAGCCACCTTACTGATGGAAATCCAAGCAGCTACTGGCACACAATGTACTCTGTTACTGTGGCTAACTACCCACACTGGGTTGACTTCGACTGTGGTGGCATGAAGACTATCAAGGGTTTCACCTATCTCCCACGTCAGGACAGTAACAATGGTAACATCAAGAAGTACAGCATTCAGGTAAGCAACGACGGCAAGACATGGGGTAAGGCTGTTGCTGAAGGTGAGTTTGAGAACAACAGAAAGGAAAAGACTATCCTCCTCACCACACCAGTTAAGGCTCGCTTCGTCCGTCTGACAGCCCTCAGTGAGCAGTCTGGTCAGGACTTCGCAACAGGTGCTGAGTTTAAAGTGTTAGAGAAGTAAAGGCTTTCTATCAGTTGTAGGGCATCCCAATAATTGCTACCCCTGCTTCTGATAGAGCTACATTGAAAAAAAAGAGTGGAAGAAACAATGTTTTCTTTCACTCTTTTTTATTTGCCAAAGTAAAGTATGTTAGTAGAATCCACGTCCCATTTCGTTCTATTTATTATTTGTTGTAGATGGGAAAAGATTCTTTTCGCACCAAGTGATGAGGGTTGAGACGAGTGGATAGAGTTCCTTTCCGATGGTTGAAAGGCTGTATAGCTTGTTGTTTTCAACGATAATATTGTCTTCTTTCAAGACCATTAACGAGGCGGATAGAGGTTTATCGGGCAGGTCATACCTTAACTCTTCGTAAGTTGCTCTGCCTTTTTTACCGAGTGTTTGGATAAGGCAAAGCGTGTCCGCCACGCATATCCGTGAGAGGATATTACGTATCGGACACGTAGGGAATAGTGGGTCAATTACCATTTTAGTTCTTCATTCAGTATCACACCATCGCCAGCAGGTGCATCATTCTCAGCAAAGCTGTTTGCCTTATACTGGATGCAGAGCATTAACATCTCGTCATTACCAGTATTCTTCAGCGCACGCTTTCCCTCTGGTGCAACGCGAATAATACTACCTTCAGTTACAGGGAAGACCTCGCCATCAACCTGATACTCACCTTCACCTTTGAGGATAAAGTAAAGTTCCTCGTGTGTCTTGTGTGTATGAAGGAAACCACTGTCCTGACCAGGTACAAGAGTCTGGAATGAAAGTTCGCTACCTGTTGCTTGCAATGCCTGACCAGCGAATACCTTACCCGGAATCTCTATCTCTCCAAGTGGGAGCACATAGTCCTTGATGTCGCTGAGCTTACCTACGTTTACTGCTGTGAAGTTCTTACCATTCTTGATCGTTTCAATTGTTTTCATAATTCTTTTTGTTTTATTGTTTTGTTTGTTTTGATGATGCAAAGGTATTGATTTTCTGTCTGTTCTACAAGTAGGCACGCAAATGTCAGCCAGTTACCTTGAGGTAAGTAATACTGATAATAAAGCATTTAAAGGATACTTGTTTTACATAGTTTAACACTAAAAGACGCGAGCCTTAGCTTATAATAGTTACTTTTGTGCAGTAATATGACTTAAAGAGCTTATAAGTATGAATAGAAACGAAGTCAGAGATGCCCTCTATCCTAACTGTCCTATAAGAAATGTACTATCAAGAGTAGGGGACAAGTGGTCGATGTTGGTGCTTTTCACGTTGGAGAACAATGATTGCCAACGCTTTAAGGAACTGCAACGTAATATACCCGATATTTCTCAAAAGATGCTGACTGCAACGCTGAAGATGTTGGAGGGCGATGGACTTATTCATCGGGAAGTCTTTCCAGAGATACCTCCCCGCGTTGAATATTCGCTTACGGAGAAAGGGAAAAGTCTACTACCGCTTATCGACAACCTCCTTTCATGGGCGAGTGAGAACATGGAAGATATTATAGAGTCGAGAAAACAGTATCTTTTAAAGTAGGTTTTTTAGAGGTCTTGGAGGTCAATTATCCAACTGTTAGCAACCCTCTTTGTAAGTATTTTTCGTCTACTCTATTTTTATTAAGGCTTAATTGCATTCGAATTAACGCCTTTTTGGCTTGCAAAAGGTACTCTTTAAGACCCTTACTAACGCCCTTTTGAAGTCCAATTAAGCACCTTTTGAAAAGCAGTTTTGTAACTCTTTTATAACGAATGAGTTACAAAGGCTGTAAGGAAAGCGTTTTTTCGGCTGTTTTTGGTAAATAAATCAAAGGTAAATGTAAATAAAATTCAGAGCTGTGGGTTTCTTGTAGGATATGAATTAATAAAGTTTACCATAGCTATAGAATTGATGTAGTAACCATTTGTAGTACCTGAAAGTAACTAATAAACCGATAAGAAGGTATAGAATAGGACTCAAAAAGAATAATCAAAAAGGCTTAGTTAGCCCGCTAACCAAGCCTTAAACCCCAATCAATCATTAGACCACAATATGTTTGTATCATATTATGGTATTGTTTCCTAACATCTTTCATTTTCTTATCGGCATCTTGTTTGTCTTTGTAACTTGACGTAGCCCACTACGTCTGCGTTCCAAAGCCAAGCAATCTACTCGATAATAAAATAAAATATGTTTAGGCTCTAATAACCGATTGGGGTTTTAAATATAACGTTACAAGAGTTTTGTTGAAGGCTAACGATATAGCCTTCCCTATTATTAGGCTGATGAAAAGAGAGGACAACAGGATGTGTATGGGCTGAGAAGATTCTTTTCAGCCACGCTACACATCAGTTGTCAGTCTTAAAAGTGTGTTAGTTACTACTTGGATTTTGTTCCAGATTTCCCTTATAAGCATTGATAGCCGACTGTGGAATGAAGTAAATCACACGGTAGTCGGTTGCTGGAATGTCAACCATTGGCTGATGAGGACCAGGGAAACGACGTGTAAGGGTGTCGCCATTGCGGAACACATCGTAGCTGCGCTCTGCCTCAAACGCCAACTCTAACTGACGTTCTTTATCCACCAAAGTCTTTGCTGTGGCAGCAGTAAACTGAGCACTCGTATAGCTTCCACCCACGATAGCACGCTCACGGATTGTGTTCACGTCAGCCATCGCACTGGCAATATTACCCAACTTCACATTTGCTTCAGCACGATTGAGATACATTTCGTCAAGACGAGAGATGATAGGCGAATACAACTGATTCTCCTTGCCACCCTGACGAGAGCACTTCACCACATAGAACATAGGATAAACGCGGTTGAGCTTCATCTGATAATCAAGTACACCACGATAAGTATGTCCCTGATAATTAATCGAGTAAAGACGCTGTGAAGGGTCGATTGGTGTGAGAACAAGCGGAGTAGTGTGTCCCGTTCCAGTGGTATCGCAAGTCAAACTGTTGTCTGGCTGACGAGTATAACGCAACTGTACGTAGTTGAAATTCACCTGATTACCCTTGGCATCATAGACATTCTTGATGAAGCGGAAGACAGGAACATACTTGTCTGTCTTGTCTTTTACATACTGTGGTTCAATGAATTGCGCACGAATATCAGTGTACTTCTTATTAAACCAGTCGTTCTGTCCAGTCTCGTTCAGCAAATCAAGGTATTTACCAGACGCATACATTTCGCCCCAACCCATACCGCCGATATTTGAATACATACCGCCGATGGTGTAATAATAGTCCCAACCAGGGAACTCAGAGTCTACTCTTTTCACTACGAAGATGTTTTCAGGGTTGTTTTCTGGCTCAAGAGTGTTGCTAACACCATAGTCCTTACGGCTCAACAGACTAAACTTACCAGAGTCGATTACCTTTGTTGCGTACTCAACACTCTTCTGAGCGTAGGCAGTGTTAGGCGTTTCGTAAGTTCCACTCATATAGAGATAGATTCTACTCAGCATAGCCCAAGCAGCCTCTTTAGAAGCAAAGATACAACGTTCTTCGCTGTGCAGGTCTTCTGTCATCAGCGAAGCCGCCTTCTCCAAGTCCTTAATTGCCTGTTCGTAGGTCTCTTTTACAGTAGAACGATTAGGCAACATAGCGTGTACTGGGTCTTCAGGTGTACCGTTAACAATAGGCATACCGAGGTTTGTATCAGGGTTTTGCGCGTATGGTCTACCGTATGCACGACAGAGATAGAAGTAAATCATGCCACGCAGATAGTAGCATTCTCCCAACTGTGTATCGGTAATCGTACTCTTACCTTCAGGAATATCCTTGATGATATTAGATGCCTGCGCAACCACTTTATAGCTATAATCCCAGAAGTTCTGCAATCGGTAGTTATTAGGAGTGCGCGAATAAGAGATAAACTCATAGAAAGCATCGGTAGAAGTACCACGAATCATGATGTTATCTCCTGCATATTCGCCACAGCGATACATAGGGTCCGACCACGTTTTTAGGAATCCATAGCATCCATTCAGTAGCGATGGAAAACTCTCATCAATGTTTTTAGTCATGGTATCATCATCCATCATGTATTCAGGATGACGCTCTACGCTACACGATACCATTGCAATAGCTGCTAAGAGCAGCACATATACTTTTTTCATAGGGCAGATTCTTTATTTAGAATGTGACGTTAACGCCGAGCATAAACTTACGAACAGAAGGATAAACACCAGCGCCTGTTGAGATTGAAAGGGCTGTTGAGCGTTCGCCAGAAGCATTGCGACCACCATCAGCAGCAGGCAATTCTGGGTCTACACCAGAATAATTGGTGATGCAGAAGAGGTTTTCACCACTGATATAAACGCGCAATGCCTTCACGATATCACTCTTAAGACTGAAGTTGTAACCCAAAGTTATTGAGCGAAGCTTCAAGAAGTCAGAGCTCTCTAAGTAGCGAGTTGACGCCTTGTTAGAGTTAGAAGGGTTGTTATAGGCAGCAACTGGGTGTGTTGCAACGTCTCCCTTCTGTGCCCATCTCTTCCAACCTTTCTGCAAACTGAACTGGTTACGATCGGTATAAGCGCCATCTGAGTCATACTCCTGTCGTGAGTAGTTATAGATATAAGCCCCCATTGAGTAGCCGAAGACAGCGTTGAAGTCGAAGTTCTTATAGGTAAGAGTGGTAGAGAAGCTACCGAATACACTTGGAGTGGCACGCTTGTCAAGGGCTACTTGATCTGCCTTGGCATAGTTGTGGGTAATAACACGATTGCCATTCGCATCCGTTGTGTACCATTGTGGCGCACCATTCTCTGGGTCAACACCTGCCCATTCACGCAAGTAATATGTATCTGCGCTCAGACCCGGACGTAACAACGTGTTGGTTGAACCAGCAATACCATCACCTTCGATAATCTGGTCTCTACCACTATATAACTTCTTAATCTTGTTTGAGTTGGTAGAAAGGTTGGCATCAACTGTCCAAGTGAGGTCCTTACTCTTGATGATATCAGCTGAAAGGGTAGTCTCAAAGCCTGTGTTGGTAAGCTCACCAATGTTCTGCCAGATGCTTGTCACACCGATAACACCAGATATAGGCACTGCAAAGAGTAGGTTGCTTGTACGCTTGCTATAGAAGTCGAAGGTCATACGCAGACGTTTAAACATATTCAAGTCGATACCTACGCCAGTGGTATAGCTCTTCTCCCAAGTCAGTTTCTTATTGGCAAGCTGAGCGATTACAGCACCAGGAACCTCGTTATAGCTTGCACGTAAGCTGTAGAGTCCGTATTGAGGATAGAGGCTGTTAGGGCGACTTCCTACTGAACCAAACGATGCACGCACCTTCAAATAGTCAATACAAGGTACCTTAAACCACTTCTCAGCCGTAGCAACCCAGCCACCACTGACAGAGAAGAACGTACCATAAGCAGCATCAGAACCAAAGTTACTTGCACCATCAGTTCTCAGTGAGAGTTGAAGCAAGTACTTATTGGCATAATCAGCATTGAGGTTTGCGAAGAAAGACTGCACTGCCCACTCGTATTTATTACCTCCCACAGCCTCAGGAGTTGAGGTAATATCAAGTTGAGCAAAGCCCGGAACTAAGCCTGTTCCATCGCTGCTATGATAGCGATATTCACCATCATTAAACTCATAACCAAGCATTAAGAAGCCATGATAATCACCGAAACTACGTGTTGCTTTCAGCAGCTGGTTGGTATAACGACGTGTGTTCGTGCTCGTGCTTTCACTCACACGACCCTTACCCTCTGCACCTGATGTACGAGGATCAGCGTAACTCTTATCAAGGTGGGTACTCCAACGATAGCTATTCACAGAAGAGAACGTCAGCCAATCAGTGAGATAGATGTCAAAGTCGAAGTTGCCATTAAAGGCATAAGAATCGTACTTGCTCCAGTTATACTGCAATTCGTAAAGGTAATTGGTAGAGTTGCTATTCACCCATGATGATGATCTATTGCCAACAATCTTGCCGGTTTCATCGTAAGGGCTATCCCATGGCAGCATAGAATACATAGAATAAGTAGAGCGCTGACGGTCGTCAATCACTCCCTTGCTACCATTAAAGGATGGACGGATAGCAATCCAAGAGTAAGGTTTGAAGTTCAGCTTCATCATCGTGTTGTATCGAGTGAATTCGTATCCACGCACAGCACCATCCTCTTTATAGACACCACCTGTGAAGACAGCACTCAACTTCTCACCACCACTGTTAATAGTAAGGTCGTAATTCTGAACGTTTCCAGTGTGTGTAGCCAACTTCCACCAGTCGAAATTACTATCACGGAGCTTATCATTCCAGCGTGGGAAAGCAATCTCAGCAGCATTAGTAAATGACTTATAATAGTCGTATAGCTCGGCTCCATCCATCATCTTCACTTTACCATTGTTCAGAGTTGAAATGCCCATCTTGGCAGAGAAGGTAATAGAAGTCTTACCAAACTTTGCTCCTTTGGTTGTAACAACGATAACACCATTGGCACCTTGCGAACCATAGATAGCTGTTGAGGCTGCATCTTTGAGTACGGTGAGTGTCTCGATGTCGTTAGGATTGATGTCACCTGGGTCTTTACCGACGATTACTCCATCAATAACCCACAGCGGAGCAGTACTACCGTTGATAGTAGACTTACCACGAACGATGATGGCACCGAACGAACCTGGCTTACCAGAACCCGGCATAACGTTCATTCCAGGTACCTTACCCGTCAACATATTGGTGACATTAGCTGTCGTAATGTTAGTAAGTTCTTTATTATCAATACTCTGCAACGAACCCGTCAGACTGTTTCGTTTCTGCGTGCTATAGCCCACAACCACTGTTTCGCTAAGCATCGTAGATGAAGAAACCATGCTTACGGTCATGTTGTTTTCAGCTCGCACCGTCGTTTTCTCATAGCCTAAGGACGTAATCACCAGCTCCTCACCAGCCTTTGCGTCGATAGAGAACTCACCATCAATGTTGGTAAGAGCGATTTTCTTCGTACCACTTACGGTGACACTGGCACTTATGACCGGTTCGCCTGTACGTGAATCGATAACTTTTCCTTTGATAACAGAGGCCTGCGCCTGTATGGTTACTGTCTGGGTGGCGTATGCCTTATGTGCAGTATAAGGACAACACACAAGGGGCACTACCAGTAGCAGCGACCTTCCAAGGTTAGATTTTCTCATAGCTTTCATGCTTAAAAGGTTTTTATTTATATTTTGTTTAGGTTTTGTGACATTAGGTATGGCACTTAGGTTGTCGATAGCTTAGATATGTGCAAAATTATAGTATTTTTTTTAATTCAAGCATGTTTTATCTTCTTTAACATAATATTACGTGGGTTTTTATTTCCAACTTGTATCTTGGACACATAATAGTGCATGTTTTGCAGTGTTTACCTTATATAAAAAGCAGTACGGAAAGGGTAGGTTGCTTTCGAAAACAAACGCGAAACGACACGTTGATAAGTAGGCAAGAAAGCAAGGGAAAGAATGATAGTATTTGATTAGTTGTAATAAAAAAGTTACTAATCAAAAATCAATAGATGCTTAATTGGCTTTGAAAAGACGCCCTTTAGGCTTGCTAAAGATGCCCTTTAAGACGCTAACTAACGCCCTTTTGAACCCTTAGAAAGCACCTTTTAGAATACGACTTTATAACTGTTTGATTATCTGTTGGTTATAACAGTCTGCTTTTAAGCCCTTTTTTAGCTAAGATAAGGACTAAAAGCGCCCTCGAAATGTAAGGATATTTCTAAGCACCTATTACTCAAAAACAGAAGATAAGAAGGTATAAGAAATGCAAATATTAGATAGAATTTCTTATTTCAATATAGTTTTTAAACAGCCATGAGTGTCCCTCTGATAAGAGTTTCACTACCTCTGCACAGACGAAAAGTCCTATAAAGACCGAAAGGAGGAAGATAAAACTGAAGCCAAAGAATATCCAAAGGTCGCCATCTGTATATTTCTCTTGAAAACGACGAAGCCAAGAAGACGATTTATTTACAAACTCACTGGTACTTTCTGTCGCATTCTTCAAGGTCTCACCGGCTTGCTTAGATACGTGAAGGGCACGCTGAGAAGCCTCCATCAGCTTACTTCTCATCTCAGCAAGCTTCTCTTTTGAAGGCGAACTAACGAGATGGGTTGAGACTGTAGGAAGATCCTTGGCTTTCTTTACCTCAATAGGTGAGGCGTCAGCCAATGGAATAACGGAACGAGCACGTGTGCGGAAAGACTTAGGGGCATCAAACCTACAGTTCAACACATTACCACAATAAGGGCAACGATATTTCATTGTCCCATATTGCTCAGTCTCAGCTACAAAGTCGCGACCGCAGTTATTGCATTTGACAGTATATCTCATGATGGTGGCAAAATTATAAAAAAATGTTGAAATGTGAGCAGAAAACTATGTTAATTCAGATTTTATCATTTACAATTGTTCGAATGGGGCCCTTGTCAGAGTGTTATAATTCAGATTATTCGTCCGATATTTTCATTGGCATGATGTGTGAGATGTTTTGTCTATTGATTAATGATAAAGTCTTATGTCGATACTGATTTTTTGAGTTTTTTAAGTATCTTTGCATCTGAATCATTGTGAGTTGCAAGGATTCAATAGCTTTACACCGCTTTGTTAGAATGGTAAGAAGTGAGGGTGTGAAGTGCAATGATTATTAAAAAACAGGATAAAAACAATGAAAAAAATAATTCTTGCGGTATCTATAGTATTACTCTGTGCTGCTTGTGGAGGTGACGGAAGTTCGTTGGATCCAGTACAACCAAACCCATCTACTGAGCAAAATGCGGCAGAAGTAACGAGTGACGATATTGTGAAGTTCCTCAATCTTGATAAGCAACAGAGTGTTTATCAGGCATTGGAAACGGCAAAGGCAAGTTTAGGAAATAGAACTGTCAATGGTAAGTCGTTGAATGTTACGGCTGTAGATGTGCTGAATAGCGATGAAGAGAAGGGTACTTTTACGTTGAGAGTAATGGGTAATAGCAGTGGTAAAACCTTTACTAAGGACGTTGAATATGTTTGTTTTGCACAGAAACCGAATGATTATGAGATGGTATCACGTGCTGTTGCAGCATGGAAAACAGACGTTAACTATCTGAAAGACTTTGATTTTGATACACTTTATCGTCTGAAGGATAATAGTAAGTTCACTGCAGCGTATTTACAGAAGTTTATTAATCTGTCTTCTTCAAGTGTTGGTGGCAGTAAGCATTACACCTTTACACCAGCTGATTGGGCAAATACAACGGTTAGCGATGTGCGTTACGTTGGTGGCAGTACGTCTGGTCAGGTAGCGTTTACGATTACTTATAAGGGTCGAAAGAATAGTTCGGTTGGTGTTGAGATGAATAAGAATGAGTATTATCGCAACCAAATTAGCGTCAATACAGAGGAGGTTAGCAAGTTATATATGCGTGGCGTGTATGAGCACGCAGATGTTTTTCATACCTCTTTGCTTAAATTTGATAGTGAGAAGTTTGTACCTTATCTCAAGAGTAAGCATCGAAATGATGGTACAAACGCTATCACGTTCTCTATCCAACTTGTTGCTAAGGATGGTCACGACACAGAATTGGCTAATTTCAATGTGGAACTTACAGGTTTAAACCACTTTCTGCGCTTGATAAAGAACTTCTTATTGCCAACAGTACAGACGTAGGAAAGTTCTTTGGTAAGTATTTTAGAAGCAAGGCTGATGGTGACTATTCTGCAGCAGTGAAGGCATTTGACCCACGAGTATGGTTTAAGAAAGTTCAGATGTCATTAATGCGTGATGGCGAGAACATTGACTTGTATGCAAATGAGGTGCAAGGTGATAATGGAAATTCTAACCTTACCGCATGGATTCCTGGTAGTGGCTTAGCAAAATATTTGGATATCTATCTCTTAGATCCACGTTTCGAGGTGATAAGTGCGCAGAAAACTGGCAACTTTCTTGATATCAAGTATAAGCTTGTTTATGTCAATGAGGTGTCTGTAGCGGGTAAGGAAAAAACCTTGCATGTGCATCTATTGGCACCATAAGGAGGGTCAGCAGCGTAAGCTGATTTGGGCAATTGAAATGTTTTTTGTATTTTTGTACGACAAAAGGTAGTATATCCTTTCATACCTTATAATATATAAGGAGGGTAGGGAGGATAAAGAAAGACTATCATGCGCAGTAATGTAGAAATTACATGAAACAAAAACTATGGCAAAATTAACAGTAAACAATTACGATGAGCTTGCTGCCCGACTGGGTGAGAAGCTTGGTGAGAGCGAGTGGTTACTCGTTGACCAAGAGAGAATTAACCTCTTTGCTGATGCTACCCTCGACCATCAGTGGATTCATGTTGACACAGAGCGTGCAGCTGTAGAAAGCCAGTTCAAGAGTACTATCGCACATGGCTATCTTACACTTTCACTGCTCCCACACATGTGGCAGGAGATTATTGAGGTGAATAACCTTAAGATGATGGTCAACTACGGTATGGATAAGATGCGCTTTGGTCGTCCAGTCCTCGTGAACTCACGCATTCGTCTTGTTGCCACGCTCGATAGTATTGAGAATATCCGTGGTATCTGCAAGGCTGGTATCAAGTTCCAGATTGAGATTGAGGGCGAACGCAAGCCAGCACTTGAGGGTGTTGCAACCTTCCTTTATTACTTTGAATAAGTAGAGATAAACTCGTATAAATACACATAAGCGGGTATAAACGATTTGTATTGTTTATGTCCGCTTATTGTTGTTTTATGTTATCAAAGTACGACTTTAGCTATACAATTAATGTTAAATCGGCTTATATCATTAACGATAAATATAAATTGTTGTACCTTTGCAGTGCGAATAGATTATTTTCAGGTAACAATATAGTTTAAAGTTTACTTCAGGAGTTTGAAGTTATCAAAACATTTAAGGAAAAAAGAATGGTATACGACCAACTAAAACTGCAGAGCCAACTCTGCTTCAGATTGTACACAGCAAGCCGCCTTGTTACTCAAACTTATTATCCATTGCTTGAGGATTTAGGTATTACCTATCCTCAATATCTTGTACTAATGGCTCTTTGGGAAGAAGACAATCAAAAGGTGATGGAACTTGCACACCGACTTTATCTTGACTCAAACACAATGACTCCACTTGTTCAGCGTATGGCTCAACTTGGATTGGTTAACCGTGTCAAGGGTGAAAAGGATGGAAGAGAAACCTATGTTTCGCTTACTGAGCATGGAAAGCAATTACAAGAGAAGGCGAAGGATATCCCATCGTGCATGGTAGGAAAGTTGTTTGAGAGCGAAGAAGAGATTGTTCAGTTCAAGGAAATAGCTGCTGATCTTGATCGTCTTATTGCTCGTCTTTCAGGACAACGCTCTAAAGAGAAGGAGGAGGCAATGGCTAAGATGCGTGAAGAGCGCTTAGCTTCTAAAAGAAAAAGAAAGTAATTGCATATAAACTTTATCACATAAAGTAATGAAGGTGTACCAATAATAGGATGACTATTAGGGTACACCTTTATTAATTCATAATTCATAATTATGATTACTTAATAACGCTCAAAGTTTAAACCTCAAATATCAAAGTTAATAGTTCAAAGGATGAAAAGCATTCGCGAAATTCGTAGTCGGTAAAAGTGAAATAGAGGTTTGTGCATATCATAAAGTTCAAAGTTCAAAGTTCAATGGTCAAAGGATAAAATAGTTTAAAGTAAATTTTCTCCTTTTCTTGCTCATTCTCCATATTTTTCATAATTTTGTATCGTGTCATAATATCATTGTTTTAAAATGATAAAGGCAGATGAAGGCACGAAATAAATGAAAGAAGAAGAATGAAGAAAATACTACTATTATTGACAGTGCTTCTCTTTACAATGGGAGCACGTGCGCAAAAAGATATTGTTTCGATGGCTGATGCGATTAAAATCTTTCAAGCAAAGACACTACAAGTGGGTAAACAAGTGCTTGAGAAGCAAGGCTACAGCTATAAAGGAGTCTCATCGGACGAGTTTGGAAAGGACTATAACTGGGTGAAGAATATGAACCTAACCAGCGACTTCCTACCAACTGCCATGGGACGTGGTAACTCCAGTATGGTGCTCTTGGCACAAAATGGCAAGACGGTTTATATCTATGTCTTTAACCGTACTGCCTTTGCGGGCTTGCAGGCACAGGTGAAAGCGATGGGATATGACATGGGTAATGCTGTAAAGGGAGACAAGACTACGCTGATTTGTACGAAGGATAATCAGCCAACAATTAGCTTTCTGACCCTCCAGCAGCCACTTCCTTACTGTGTGCAGATTACCGAGTAAGCGAAAAAGACAATAAGATAAAAGGATAGAAAACGAAGATAATGAAGAAGAAACCAACCTATAAGGTACCCGTATCCATCTGTGCTATTGTGCTTGTGGTGGGTGCTATAGTACTTGCTGTTCTCATGGAAACACGTGAGATGGCTCCTCCTCGTAAGTACGAGGTGGATATGTCGGGTGAAGTTATCGGTATTGATAATGGTCCGAAGATTCCTGTATTGACAAAGGAAGAGGAGAAAGACGAAGAGGTGAAGGAGGAGAAGAAGACAGAAACTCCAAAGAAGGAATCTTCTGAGTCGGAAGAGACAGCAGATCCAGAGAACCCTGTCATTGTTCCTAATGTTCCAGAAGGTCAGACTGAACCAGTTGTAAAGGCTCCTGTGCCTGAGACTAAAAAGCCTACGATTGATCAGATTGAGAATTAATGTGGGGGTGTTGGGTGTTAAATGTTGGGTGTTGATGGTTTGTGAAAAGGGCAGCTGACATATATAACATCTTACATAGAATATCAAGTTATATATACTTGGTATTTTTAAAAATAAGTTGCTGTCACTTTTAACATTTCGCGTAAATGAATGAAATGTTGGTACTTATGAGCCTAAAATGGCTGACAGGAGTGACAGCAAGTTTTATTTTACCAACTATTAGCCCCAATATGAAGCATATTGTTTTTGAATAGTCTTGTTTTATTGTCGGTTTTTTGTCAGTCTTTCTATCTTGAAGTAATTCGCTACAACGCTAATATAAAGACAATTAGTTCGTCCGACAATAAAACAAAACTTGTTTAAGTGCTAATCTTATTTACCTTAAAAGGGTAAACCTATTACCAATTAATATGGGTTATTCTGCCGTTCTTGATTGTCGCAGAGATAACATAACTACGTTTTGACTTACCACCCTTGCGATCGATATCCAATGTAGCTGGTATCTTTAGGCGAATATCTGCATCCGCTTCATTACTCTTTTTGGTTACTTCAGCAGGCGAACCAAGGTGCCAGTTGATTGTCTTGACATCAGCTTGATAAAGTCGGTCGGTCATATAACGGCGAATATCCTTCACCGTAGCACCACCTGAACCAAGGAAGTTTAATGATGGCGCAACAGCACCAGAAATCTTATCCGTGCTTTTACTGTTGATACCTTGTAAGAGTTGGCGCACCGCTGCAACCGCTTTTGCTCTCTCACCATCCGTTACCTTTGCAACAGCTGACTCCTCAGCCTTCTCTGGTGTCAGAATATTCTTCAACTTCTCATCGGCTTCCTTACTATGAATACCATTCGGATGCTGCGCCTTATAGCCAAGATAAGCATTCTCATTGTTTTTAGCTACAGCTCCTGCCCAGTCTATCTCGTCAATCTTTGCTTCCAACTCACCACGATGTTTTGAGTCTGGATACTTAGCAATAAACTGCTGCAACACTTCTTTTGAGTTGCTGGTCAATGCCATAGAAAGGTCATTATCAGACTGTTGCATATTCTGGGTGGTAGTTGTCAGCACCTTTAGACGGGCTGATATACTATCACGATGTGCCTTAGAAGCAGATGGATTCTCCTTGAGATAATTCTTTAGTACGGTTGGCTCGCTACTACTCATTGCTTGTGCGAAAGCCTCTTGCTCATTGTTAGCTTTACTTGCGCCCACCCCTTGGTTGTAAAGGAAGAGCAATACGGCTGCTGTGATAGCAGCGATGAGCAGTGAGACGGCCAATGACAGATGATTATTCTTATCCGGAGTGCTTTCCTCCTCGTCCTCAGCTATAGCCTCGGCATTGGCAATCACCTCCTCATCAGCATTATCATCCATGATGAAGTCGGCATCGACAGCCTCTTCCTCCGTGTTTGGCTCGTTAATCGTGTCTTGTGTCTTATCGTCGTAATTATCCGTTTCGTGTTCTTCCGTTTCCTCTACTGGGATGATTACATCATCGTTTCCTGTTGCTTCCTCCTTGTCAACTGACATGAGAACAACAGGCTCTTGCACCTTACTTTCGTTCGTAGCCTCACTTGTGTGATGCTCTCCAGCCGTTACAGAACTCTCTACATGGTGTTCCGTATGATGACAGTTTGGACATGATGATTCCTCTTTGAGGTATAATTCACCGCAATGAGAACATTTAATGATATGTCCGGCAATCTCTACACCGCAGCTTGGGCATACGGGAGCCTTGTCGCTCACTTGATGGCCACATTCAGGGCATTTGATGATCATTTATCTAACGTAAGATTATAGTAGTGTGGATAATTATCTATTTCCTTTTCTCTTGGTGTTGAAGCTAACGCTTTCGTCGGAATCGCAACTCACGCATACTGTGGTTACCCATCAGTCGAGACTTATCAACATATCCTCTCACACCGTTGATACGTCCCTTGCCAGTGTACTGCCAAGCAAAGATGTCTCTTCCATCGTTCAGCTCTGGCTCGCGTCCGTTATACTGTGCAATGAAAAGTTTATAGCCGTCGAGTGCACCGCTGAGATATCTGTTATAGAAGTTTGTATATGTGTAAACCAATGGTTTAACACCATATTCCTGTGTCATAAGTACGAGAAACCTCTGTAAACTATCGCGTAAAGCCTCCGTACTCAGTCCGCCAGTAGTCTCAATATCTACCATTGGGATGAGGTCTTGGTCTTGTGGACGACACTGCATGCGGAAGTTGCGCAACTGCTCCTCTTGTGGAACGGCAGGACGATAGAAGTGGTAAGAACCAACATTCATACCATAGCGCTGTGCTGCCTCAATGTTATCAAGATAGCGTTGGTCAATGCGTGATCCGCCTTCAGTGGCTTTTAAGTAAACGTAATTGAGCTTATGATTGCTGTTTTCAGCTACTGTTTCCCACCATACATCGCCTTGGTAATGGCTCATGTCAAGCCCATGAACATGGCTGCAGGTGTCTTCGCATTGGATAGTATATTGTGCCTTCAGACCTGCAAAAGAGAATATGCAGGCGATGAGCATTATTATCTTTTTTAACTTCATAGATGCAAAGATAACATTTTAAGTTGAGATAGCAGTCTGAACAAAGTATAATTCTGTTGATTTTAGTATTTCTTAATTCATAAATCTTAGATTTTATTGCTTCTTGCGTTAGTTATTTTTCTCGCTTACTACTATCATAATGATTCCTTTTTTAATGTGTGGTTGTAAATTATTTTTCATCACTTCGAAATCAATACATGCTCTTTTGGCTTTCAATTAACGCCTAATTGGCTTGCAAAAGATGCCCTTTAAGCTGCTTACTAACGCCCTTTAAGCGTCTTGTTAGGCACCTTTTCTTGCACGACTTTATAACTATTTGATTTACTGATGGTTGCAAATGCAGTTTTTGTGGACGTTTTCGCCTTTTTATATGTGGTTTTAACCGTAATTATGTAATGATTTTTCAAGTTCTTGCGAATGTTTTTGCGATATTAAGATGAAGTGTTTTCAGTGTGGAAGGGTAGGGGATTGGCAGGTCGTTGATAGGTTCTTGGCTGCTTTTGGATAATACAAAAATCAGGTTCTTTCGTTAAAGCGGTATGACAAGCGTACACGCTTTTAACGAAAGAACCTGAAAAGATGAGCCTTTTGTTAGCTTATTATGCTTCTGCAGCCTTCAGATACTGATTGTAAAGCCACTGCTTTTGCTCGGCAATTGTGAGCTGACTGTTGTCGAGTTCGAGGGCATCATCAGCCTTGCGAAGCGGTGATGTCTCACGATGAGAGTCGATATAGTCACGCTCTTGCACATTCTTAAGGATGTCGGCAAAGTCTGCTTCCATTCCCTTCGCCTTCAACTCGTCGTAACGACGTTGCGCACGTACCTCTGCTGAAGCGGTAACGAAGATTTTAAGTTCGGCATTCGGGAAGACCACCGTACCGATGTCGCGACCGTCCATAACGATACCTTTCTCTGCTCCCATGCGCTGCTGCTGTTCGACAAGTGCCTTACGCACAAAGGCGAGTGTGGCGATAGGGCTAACATGAGATGATACCTCCATCGTACGGATTTCGTTCTCAACATTCTCACCATTGAGGTAAGTGTCTGGACGCCCCGTCTCCTTATTGAGTTGGAAACTGATGTTGATATCCTTCATCTGCGCCTGCAACTCCTCTTCACGGATGGTTCCGTCTGCATTGAAGAGGTTATGACGTAGCGCATAGAGTGTAACGGAGCGATACATAGCACCCGTGTCTACATAGATATAGCCAATCTCTTTGGCAAGGTCTTTTGCCATTGTGCTCTTTCCACATGATGAAAAGCCGTCGATGGCGATAGTTATTTTCTTCATATACTTTGTTAATTCATAATTCACATCTACTTAATTCATAATTCACAATTCATAATTCATAATTATGATTACCATTGCTTGATATGTTTATTGCTACACACAGCTTGTCAATTCATTATCACCCATCATTCAACACCAAATACTCTACCCATAGTTTGTTAATTCATTATCACCCATAACTTAACAATTCATCAACACCTATCACCTAACACCCAACACCGAATACCCTACACACATTCTCATTGGTTTGGCGAGCAAATTCGGCTTCATCAACGCCATAACTAAGGGCAAGGGTGCGCATCACTTCTACGATGAAAGCACTCTCGTTACGCTTACCACGATGAGGGACAGGAGCCATGTAGGGGCTATCGGTCTCAAGGACGATGCGGTCAAGGGGTACTGCTGCAGGGAGATCTTCGCGCAGATGACTGCTCTTAAAGGTTGATACACCACCCACTCCAAGCACGAAACGGTCGAAACGAAGGATCTCCTCTGCCTCCTTCTGATTACCGGTAAAGCAGTGGAAGACACCACCCGGCAATTCTTTTTCGTACGGGCGCATGATATGTAGCATTTCGTTTTGTGCCTTACGGCAGTGAATCATCAGCGGAAGACGTGTCTCAACGCTCCATTTCACAGCCTCCTCAAAGGCTGCAAGCTGCTGTTTCTCGTATTCACGTGTCCAATAGAAATCAAGTCCTACCTCACCAATCGCAATCACTGTCTCACCCGGTTTGGCTGTTCCTTCTGCCTTCTGTCGAAGCGAGAGTAGGATTCGTTCGTGCATAGCGTCCAACACTTCACGCCAATCATCGCGCACCTCCTCTGGCTGCAGTCCAATCATTGGATAGCAGGTATCAGGAAACTGTCGGCAAACAGCCAATACAGTATCCACTGATTTGAGGTCGATAGCTGGTAGGAAAATCTTTCCTACACCTGCCTCGTGGGCACGACTGATAACCTCTGGGAGGTCGTCAGCAAAGTCTTCTACATCTAAATGGGCGTGAGTGTCTATTATCATTGGGTGTTGGGTTGTGGGTGTTGGGTGATGAATGTTGGGTGTTGATGAAGTGTTTGTTGGGTGTTGGGTGTTAAATGTTGGGTGTTGATGAAGTGTTTATTGGGTGTTGTTGATTTGTTGGATGACAGTTCTTGACGAGTAGTATTTCTCAGTAATCAATGCACATATTTAACTTTATCCTAACCTTATCCTATTTGCCTCCCTCCCCTTTCGGGGAGGGTCGGGTGAGGGCTTTTTCCCCTCCTTTCGGAGGGGTCGGGGGAGGCTTCACCACTTCCTATGCAGCATCTTCTGTGCATACGCTAACAGTTCAGCCTTGCGTTCATCAGGAAGGTTTACTGCTGCAATATATTTGTTTGCTTCATCAAAATAATAGTTGATACGTTCAATAGCCATCTTGTCAACGCCGATGCTGTTATACAACTCAGTGACGGCAGCAACCTTCTCCTCGTGATTGAAGTTCTCACAGCCAATCCACTTCTCCAACTCCTTACACTGACGAGCATTCGCCTTGTTAAAAGCATTGATGAGCATGTAGGTCTTCTTGTTGCAAATAATATCGCCACCTATCTTCTTACCGAATACCTTTGGGTCGCCATAGACGTCAAGATAATCGTCTTGCAGCTGGAAGGCAAGACCAATCTGCTCGCCAAACTTGTAGAGATTCTCTACATCTTCAGCAGGAGCATCGGCAAGGATAGCACCAATCTTCATCGCACAAGCTAACAGAACACTGGTCTTAAGACGAATCATCTCGATGTATTCTTCTTCCTTTACGTCATTACGATTCTCAAACTCCATGTCGTACTGCTGCCCCTCACCAATCTCAAGTGCCGTAACGGTAAAGAGACGAAGCACCTCACTGAGGTATTTACTGTCGCACTGAGCCATTCTTTCGAAAGCTAAAACGAGCATAGAGTCGCCCGATAAGATAGCCGTATTGGCATCCCAACGCACATGAACAGTCTGCTGTCCGCGACGAAGCGGAGCATCATCCATCAAGTCATCGTGCAAGAGTGTATAGTTATGATAGGTCTCAAGGGCGCAAGCCGGTGAGAGAATCGTCTCTGGGTCGTCCTTAAAAAGATTGTAAGAAAGCAGCATCAGCGTAGGACGGATGCGCTTCCCTCCCAATGAGAGGACGTATTTTATCGGTTCGTACAAGCTTTGTGGCTTGCGGTCATAAGTAAGGTTGTTTATATACTCGTTTACTTTACTCAGAATTTCATTAGCAGTGTACATATAGAATTGGAGTTAAAAGTTATTTTCAAAATAAGCGTTGAAGACTTTTTGGCGGGCCAAAAGTCTTATGCAAGTTGGAAGACAAACGGAATCTCTATTAGCGAACGGCATGGTTTATTCTTCTCAATGCCTGGTTTCCACTTACCCATTGTCTTGAGAACGCGTAGTACTTCGTCGTTGAGAACAGGTACCTTACCACTCTTGATTCTGACATCATCAACCGTACCATCAGCATTGATGATGAAAGTAATATTCACCGTTCCCTGCAGTTTGTTCTCCTTTGCAGCAGCAGGATATTGCAATGTCTTCGTAAGCCACTTCATAAACTCCACCCATCCGCCCGGTGGTGTTGGTGTTTCGGAGAGTATTCGCTTGCTAACCTTGTCGTCATAGCGTTCTACAACCTTGTCGGAATTGTCATCGGTCATCTTCTCCATCTCCTTCTTAGCCTCTTCTTTTATCTTCGGAGGTTCAGGAGTAGTAGTTACCATCGGCATAACAATCGGTTCGTTACTTACCTGTGGAGCCCCCGTCTTCTTATCGTTCGAGTTCATACTTCCTGCATCGTGAGGCGTAACCTTATTCGGAATATCACGGCGTTTAAGGTTGAGCAGGTCCTCCATCGTAGGCTTCTTGTCTTCTTGTGTCTTGGCAAGGTCTTGCTGGTCAATGGCAGGTAGCATGTCCATATCGTGGAGTGTAACATTCTTGATGGCTTTAGTATTAGCCGAATCATCATCACTCCCCGTTGCATTATACTCCATGGCAACAAAGAAGAAAGACAGTGCAACGATGATTCCCAAGAGGAAACCAATCCACCGCTTATTCTCTAAATCTGCTCTATTTGACTTCTTTATTTCCAAGATAAGATATACTAAACACCTTTTTCTGCCGTTATACAATCCATAATGGGCACAAAAACGCCTCATTATAAGTTGTAACGACAAAAGTAATAAGATATTCGGAAAAAGATGTAACTTTGCCGAGAAATTAATTTAGATTAAATGAAAAAAATCGTTTTCACCCTCCTGTTAACCCTTTTTGCGGTTGTAATACGAGCGCAGGAGAGTCAAACTGAATACAACTTCCTACGTCTTCCAGTGAGTGCGCATGCTGCTGCATTGGGTGGAGAGAATATTACTATTATTGAAGATGACCCTTCACTGATGTTCTCTAACCCTGCTTTGGCTTCTTCCGTAAGCGATAAAACCGTGGGACTTAGTTACATGAATTATATGCGTGGAGCCCATTATATGGGTGCTTCTTATACGAAAGCATTGGGTGAGAAAGCTACGCTTGCAGGTGGTGTGCAGTATATGAACTACGGAAAGATGAAGGAAGTTGATGCTAACAACGTACAAACTGGTACTTTCAATGCCAGCGAAATCGCTGTTGAAGGTATCTTCTCCTACGAATTAGCACGTAATCTGGTGGGTGGTATCACGGCAAAATTCATTACTTCTTACATTGGTAGTTATAACTCTATGGCGGTGGGTGTAGACCTTGGTCTCAACTGGTATGAGCCTGAAAGACAGTGGTCGGTATCCTTAGTTGCCAAGAACCTCGGTGGACAGATTAAGGCATACGAAGAGGAGTATGGTAAGATGCCGATTGATGTGCAGGTGGGTGTGAGCAAGACTTTTGCTGCCCTCCCTGTCAGAGTGTCTGCTACGCTCGTCGATCTTACGCATTATGACTATCGTTTTATCAATCACCTCAATCTCGGAGCAGAAGTTTTATTGTCTGAAAGTATTTGGGTTGGTGGTGGTTACAACTTCCGTAAGGCAGACGAAATGACCATTGGTAAGGATGAGAACGCCAGTGCGCATGGTGCAGGATTCAGTGTCGGAGCTGGTATCAACCTTGAACAATTCAAACTCAACCTTGCCTACGGTAAGTATCATGCTGCCAGCAACTCAATATTGGTGAACTTGGCGTACTCCTTTTAGAAGGCGTTGGTAATTCATAATTCACAATTCACAATTCATAATTATGATTACCATTATTAGCTTTGAACTTTGAGGTTTGAAGATTGAACTTTATGATATGTAACTTTAAAGAACTACGAATTACACGAATTTCTCGAATGTTGTTTGCGATAATGATTCGTGTCATTAGTGCAATTCGTAGTTGTCTATTAGCTGCTGACGCGTTTCACATTACTTGTAGCAATAAACCACAGTTAATATTAGTATTCATAATTCTGAATTATGGATTCTGAATTTTGAATTATAGTAGTAATCATAATTATGAATTCTGAATTATGAATTCTGAATTATTACAGCGTCTACATGAACAGCATGCCCACTTGGAAGACCACAGCACTAACGATCCAGGCTAATGCTGTAGTGTAACCTGCAGCAAAGAGAGCCCAACCCCAACTGCCTGTTTCGCCTTTAATAGCTGCTATCGTGGCTACACAAGGGAAGTAAAGCAGTACAAAGAGAAGGAACGAGAAGGCTGTAAGTGTTGCAATAGGCTCTGCTTCCTCGTAGCTGATGTGATGCATAGTTGCTACATCCTTTGTAATCAGATTATGTAGCTTTGAGTATTTGCCTGTCTCACTACTATAACCACTGTCGTCAGAGAAGCTACCATCATTAGAATAGAGTACGCCCATTGTTGATGCAACAATCTCTTTTGCACCCATACCAGACAACAAGCCAACATCCAATTTCCAATTGAAACCCTGTGGACGGAACACTGGCTCAACGGCTTTACCGATTCGTCCGATATAGCTTTGTTCCTGTCGTGCTTGATTATCCATGTTCGGATCGTCTGGAAGAGGGAAGTAGCCTAAAGCCCATACGATGATAGAAGCAACAAGGATAATACCTCCCATCTTTTTAAGATACTGCTTACCTTTCTCCCATGTATGGCGACCAATTGCCTTCCATGTTGGGAAACGGTAAGGTGGTAGCTCCATCACAAATGGCGTATCCTCACCTTTGACCACAAAGGCTGAGAACAAACGACTCATTGCCACTGCCATCAATACACCTATTATATATAAGGAGAGCATAGCAAGTGAACGATATTTCAACGCAAAGAACGACCCCGTAATCATTACGTAGATAGGTAGACGAGCCGAACAACTCATCAGGGGGAGAATCAACATTGTTATCAATCTACTCCTCCGACTCTCAATCGTACGTGTTGCCATCACCGCTGGTACATTACAACCGAAGCCCATGATAAGTGGGATAAATGACTTTCCATGCAGTCCCATCTTGTGCATCAGTCGGTCCATGATGAAGGCGGCACGTGACATATAGCCGCAGTCCTCCATGTAGGAGATAAAGAAGTAAAGTATTAATATCTGAGGGAGGAATACAATAACAGCTCCTACACCGCCGATAACACCATCGACGATCATATCTTTTACTGGTCCGGCAGGCATATTCTTAGAAATGAACTCGCCTAACCAACCCACACCAGCCTCTATCCAATCCATTGGATACTGACCAATGACGAAGGTTGCCGTGAACATCACCAACAATATAAAGAAAAAGATTGGGAAACCAAAGTATTTGTTTGTCAAGACATGGTCGATGACATGGGTGGTCTGATAGGTGTCTTTCTTATCACCTGTCGAGAAGTTCGCTTCCTTCAGCGCACCATTAATAAAACCATACTTGGCATCCATGATGGCTGTCTCGCTGTCATTACCCGTCTCCTCCTTTACACGAGCGGCTGCCGTATCACGATGATTGAATATCTCAATCGAATCACCTAACGGACTAACGAGTTGCTCTACGTCCTTGTCATGCTCTAACAGCTTGATGGCAAGATAGCGGGTAGAGTAGCGATGGCAGAGTTCAGGGTATTTCTTCAAATGCTCCTGCATCTCTTTAATACCATTCTCTATCTCATGTCCGTGGTTGATATGGATATGACGGAACTGCAACGACTCGTCTTCTTTCCCTTCATAAACGGCAATAATCTGGCGGAAGAGTTCCTTCACACCTCTACCATTGGTGAATACTGTTGGTATCATCGGCACTCCGAAGAGCTCAGAAAGCTTTGTGCATCAATATGGTCACCACGCTGTTCAGTCTCATCAAACATATTTAGCGCACAAACCATACGTATGTGCATGTCTATCAGCTGGGTTGTAAGGTAGAGGTTGCGCTCAAGGTTAGACGAGTCTATCACATTGATGACTACGTCTGGTGTCTTGTCAACCAACTGCTTACGCACGTAGAGTTCTTCAGGACTATAGGCAGAAAGACTATAAGTACCAGGGAGGTCTACAAGGTTAAAAACATAGCCATCAAACTCAGCACGTCCCACCTTCGCATCAACCGTCACACCCGAATAATTACCTACTCGTTCGTGTGCTCCCGATGCAAAGTTGAAGAGCGATGTCTTACCGCAATTAGGGTTGCCGACAAGTGCCACATTGATTGTATGGTTCTTACGGCGCACAGCATCTGATTGTTTCTCGGGCGTTAGCTCCTTGTCCGTGCTGTCGTATGTGGTTGAATCCATCTCAACCTGATTGTCTTCCTGCTCCTCCTCATTCCCAACAGAGTGAGTCTTCACATCCGACAATACCTCAATCTGGTCAGCCTCGCTATGACGAAGACTAACCTCATAACCCATAATCTTATATTTAACGGGGTCTTGCAAGGGTGCATTGAGCAATACCTCAACGGTCTTACCCTTGATAAATCCCATCTCTATGATTCGTTTACGAAAACCACCGTGTCCCGATACCTTTACGATAACACCAGTTTCTCCAGTCTTTAATTCTGATAGTTTCATATCCTCTGTAATTCAGAATTCAAAATTCATAATTCATAATTATGATTACTACTATTTGCTGTATTTATTGCTGCAAGCAACTTGTTTACTTGTCTACTTGTCCACTTGTCCACTTGTCTACTTGTCTACTCGTTCACTCGTCAACTTTTCAAAGTCCCTTTGTCTTTTTATCAAGCAACTTGTTTACTCGTTAACTCGTCAACTCGTCTACATCGTAAGAAACAAAGGTAATGAAAAAAAAACAGAATAGAAAATGTTTATATAGTAAATACCTAATAATGGGGATAGGTAACGGCATGAAAAGAGGTTATAACAGGTATTTTCTTCATGAATAATAACAATACACTTGCCAGAGGGATGAGGTAATAAAAGCCTCCTTACACAAAGAGCTACTATTACCAAACCTACAAGAATAGTTTTGTTTTAGTTTGCTGTCACTTTTAACACTTTGCGTAACAATACTGTAAATTAATGAGTTAAGTGATAATTGCGGCTGACAGAAGTGACAGCAAATCTCGTTTTAGAGTATTTCCTTACTTTCACAAATAACGACAAAGCGTGTAAAAACGTCCAATCATCATAGGTAATATCAACAGATTTATACCGAGACAAAAGCAGAATACAAAAACAAATAACACATCGATTAGTCGTATAAACCCGTAAAAAACACAGTTCCCTATAAACGACCAACTGCACTCTACGAATAGAGTGCAGTTGTTGAAAGTATGCAGTCATGACTATCGCCTGCTGCTAAAGATTATGTTTATTCCTTGACAGAGATAACGTTAGCACCAGAAGCCATATCTTTAAACATAGGTGAACTTGGATGCTCTGGTCTCACTAATCCCAAAGTTGTTGTATTACCCTTCTTCTCACCTCTTGCAAGAAGACCATAATAACCGTACCACTGCTGAGTAGCTGAGAGTATACCTGGACCCTTCTTCTTCTCAGAAGACCAATAGTAGCTATGCTCTGTATCCTTAATCTTAAAGTCTCTCTCACTAAGAATACCCATTGCAGGAACAAAAGCAGCCTTACCATTATTACCGCTGTTAATCTTATTAAACTCATCTAAACGAGGAATACGGAATCCCGCAGGACTTGGATCATATACAGTCTTTACGAAAGCATTAGTGTTTTGATAACCTACACAGTTATTCACATCCCACAAGTTAAAGTAGGTAGCATGTTCTGCGTGGCTGTAATACTTAGTACCATCATTTTGATTCGTAAAGTTAATCCACATCCAATCGCCATTTGCTTCTCCCTTTCCTATACCTGAATCATTAGGATTGTATGTACGGTATCTTGCCATAATAAGAGGCATTCTCACTGCCCAGAATGGTAGGAATCCTCTATTGTAACCATTAGGGTCAGTGCCTGTTGACTGTAAAACCATACCATTACTTGGATAGAGAGGATCCTTACGTCCCTGCTGGTAGTACATTGCTTCGCCCTCACGCACAAGAGCAGATGCTTTTTGAGTGAACTCAACCTGCGCAGTCTTTCCTGTGCGAGTCTGAGTAACTGTAAGACGAACCTTGCGGTCCTTTTCATAAGTAGTACCATTCCACTCCGTATGACGGAAGCCTAAAGGCTCACGCATAAAGTAGCCATTATCAGTATCAACTACATCCTTAGAAGTAATCCAGATGTGCCAGCTCCAAAGAACATTATAGGTTCCCAATGTATTGCTTGTAACACCAATAATAACACTTGCTTCCTTCATTTTGTCCTTGTTGACTTTGAATTCAACATTATTACCATTTATTGTTACGTCAGATACAATATCAGGAGTACTGGTCCACAACACTTTAGCACCATTAGCACCTGTAATATATGGACTGTTAATCTCTGAAACACCCCAGAATTTATTGAAAATATGCTCATTTGCTGGATAAGATGATGTATAAGAAGAAGCGTTTTTAACGCCATTCTTTATAGCATTACCATATACCATTGGGAACGAATATTTACCACTGGCTGAAACAACATAACAGTTAGCTGTTTCCTGTGGACCATTAACCTTAGAAAGGTCTACTGTACCAGTCGCCTCATGTGCAGCCTTAAGTGCCGCCTCACGTTCTGCCTTATAGTCGTGATACTCATTGGTAAATGTCATCGTACGTGCATCAGCAGACGTACCACCATTACCACTCTCTGAACTTACAGACGCAACCATTGAAGGCTTGCCCTCTGTCCATGTAGTACCATCAGCACTGAACTCATACTTTGTAATTGCCCAAGGCTCTGCCTTAGCAGGTCTACCACTTCCAGTCAACTCACTATAACTTGTAACCTTAAATGGTACGTTTGTCTCATTGTAGTTGTATGTAGACTTATCAGAGCTAACAGTCAATACAGCATTTCTATCTTCCAAATCCTTTGGATTAGAAATAGCATAGGTTCTGGTTGTACCAGCAACCCACTTCTTACCATTGCCACCAATCTTGCAACCACGCTCTTACCGCTTGCAAAGGTAATCTTTACGTCTGCATCTGCAGGAATGTCCTGAGGAACCATAAAGAAAGTACCATCACCACCATTCATAATAGCACCAGGGTTTACTGCTGTTGAGAATGGAGTGCTAAGTTCAAGCGCAAAGTTCTTCTTTGTTGTACCTACTGTCCACGCTTTTGTAGCAATGTCGTATGTACCATTACCAATCACATTACGAATCTCAATCTTCTTAACTTGCTGATTGTATGAGAGGTCATTACCTACCTTAAACAGAACGGCAGTTGTAGCGTGTGAGAAAGCAATTGGAATCTTCTGACTTACATAATCATCATAATTGAATGAGTTTGTGTTTGCTACCAAAGGTCAAACTGCTTCTTTACGTCTGTGTCTGGAGCATAATTAACAACTGGGTTTGTACCAGATGTTGTTGTTACCAATGGGTTTGATCCGTCTTTAGCTGGATGAACAGCAAAGAACTTCAACTTTGAAGACTCACTCTTCTTCCACTTTACAGGATTTACCATTGTACCATCAACGTTCACCTTCTCATTGTAGAGATAGTTAGCAACTGTACTACCTTCCTTTGTAGCGAAGATTGCAAATGGCTTATCCAAACCAGCAAAGTTGTCATTTGTAGTGATAGTACCACGAGTAGCAGCTGGTTGGTATACAGGATTTACACCCTCAACTGTAGTCTCTAACAACGACAACCCTTCTGCTCCTTCACCTTCAAGCGGAGTAGAAGTTGTTTCATAAACAGATGGTGCCTTTGTCTTTGGAAGTGAAGACTCTGAGATGTTCTGAATATCAGTCACTGCAAAGCTAATACCATCTTCTACTTTCTTTTGTGTGTCCTGCGCTGTATCACTGTCAGTACAAGCAGTTACAACAAATGAGGCTAAGCCCACGAGACCAGCCATCAAAGCAAACTTAGAATTTCTTGATTTCATTTTTTTAACTTAATTTCTTAGGTTTGTTACGGATTAGCTGTTGATGGGAATGACTCACCCTCCAGTTCTTCTTCTCCTCCATTTTCAAATCCACCTACGGATGCGCCAAAACCTGGTTGACCACCAGAACCAGCCAAAATTGTCTCTGCCTCTACAATGTTATAGACATTGATAGTAGGCGAAAAATACTTCTTTTTCATACTTTTTTATAATAGTTATCGTCTGTAATACAAATTACGTTTTTGTTCAATTGAGCGATAAATAGGAGAATGAATATTTCGTATTCGAGTCCTATAATATTGTGAGTAAACCTTTTATGTGGCGTAAGAATTATCTTAGTTAGGTGCTTAAATGCAGTGCAAAGGTACTACTTTTATTACATATGACCAATAGAAATAGATAAAAAATTGTTTTATTTTAACACTAGGAAAGAACTTGTTGATACTATAAAAAAGTACGCCAACCACTCCTTTTAGCTGGTTTTCTTGTTGATTATTAAGTTGTTTATTTTCGATTTGGCTTTGAGTTAAAACACAAGATTAAACCGCTTTTGTAAATAAAATTCACAACCTTGAAAATTAACGAGCATCTTTTAGACTCGAATTAACGCCCTTTTGACTTGCAAAAGATGCTCTTTAAGAGCCTTACTAACGCCCTTTTGAAGTCCAAATAAGCACCTTTTACTTTCTTGTTCTGTAACTTGTTGATTATAATAGAGTTGTGAGGGTGAAGAGAAACACTGTTTTTTGTGTGAAAAGAGGTGTTTTACGGGGTTGGTTTGTAAATATATTTCTAAGTCTAAAAACGGTAAATTCTATCTTTATTATCTCTTTAAAAATGAATACTAACTCATCCTATGTAAATGATTCTTCGGTTTTGCATATGTAAGGATAAAAATGTTGCATAAATAATCGTTGTAAGTCAATACCACATATATGGTATTTTTCGTCGCTTTCGATAAACTTTCTGGGGTATTGTTAGGATAAAATGGGAATTTATCCCTATCTTTGTAATCAATTAAAGATATGACCGCAGTGCTATTCTCCACATAGTCACGCTTATATAATAAGGTAGGGCGACATGGTACCATAGGTAAAACGTATAAATATAAAAGATTGTAAGATATGAAATGTTTAGAATTACTATTCCCAAAAGCTGAGAGTACAAAGACATCACTTATTTTATTGGCATCACGCCTTGTGTTCGGATTGACATTTGCGAGCCACGGACTCGACAAGTTACAGCACTTCTCAGAAACAGCTGCACACTTCCCTGCACCCTTCGGTATGAGTGGTGAGGTGGCAGTAGGATTGAGTATTTTCGGTGAGTTAGTATGCGGTTTGGCATTCGTTTTTGGTTTCCTCACACGTTTAGCACTCTTGCCAATGATTTTCACCATGATAGTTGCCTTCACAACTGTGTTCGGCGGATCTATCAGTGCAGGTGAATTACCTTTCCTCTATCTTATCATCTTCGTTCTTTCATGGTTTGCTGGTGCTGGCAAGTTCTCTGTTGATGGCATCATTAGAAGCAAGGTAAGCCGGGGTAATTCATAATTCACGGTTGTAATTCATAATTCATAATTCACAATTCATAATTATGATTACTACTATAATTCATAATTTATAATTCAAAATTCATAATTATGAACACCATTATTAGCTTTGAACTTTGAACTTTGAGCTTTGAACTTTATGATATGTGCAAACTCTATCTCACTTTTACCGACTACGAATTTCGCTAATGCTTATTGCAATGTAATTCGTGTCATTTGCGTAATTCGTAGTTGGAGAGATAATACGTTACTGTAGCAATAAACCACAGTTAACATTAGTGTTCATAATTATGAATTTTGAATTATGAATTCTGAATTACCAACACTCAATATCCTTTGCTATATCGGGCATTGTCTCACGTTTGAAGACAGGACTCTTCACGCCTGCTTGTTTCTGTTGACGATAGTCATCGAGTAGGCGGAAGGCATATTTACCAAGTGTTAAGATAGCAACGAGGTTACAAATCGTGATGAGAGCCATGAAGAAATCACCAATACTCCATACAAGGTCGAGGCTGGCAATGGCACCAAACATCACCATTACACCACCTGTTATCACACGCAAAGCGAGAATGGCTGAAGGCTTTTGAGTAAGGAATCGTACGTTTGCCTCACCATAATAATAGTTTCCGATAATACTACTAAAAGCAAAGAAGAAGATGGCAATCGCTATAAATATTGGACCTGCTGCGCCCACTTCGCTCTCTAAAGCAACCTGAGTAAGGAGAATTCCTGACTCAGAATTGTTGACATAAAGTCCACTGATGATAATGATAAAAGCCGTACAGCTACAAACGAGAAGCGTATCTGTGAATACACCGAGCGACTGGATGAGTCCTTGTTTCACGGGATGAGTAGTAGATGCGGTTGCTGCAATATTAGGAGCAGAACCCTCACCCGCCTCATTACTGAATAGTCCACGCTTAATACCGTTCATCATCGTAGCACCTAAGCCGCCACCTGCAACCTGTTCAAAGCCAAAAGCGTTCTCAACGATAAGGCGGAAGACGTGTGGAATGAGTTGAATATTCATTACAATAATGACCAAGGCAAGAAGTACGTAACTCACTGCCATCATCGGAACGAGTACGCTACTGACTTTGGCAATACGCTGAATACCACCGAAAACGATTGCTAAAGAGAGTATAGCGAGAGCGCCACCCATCCATGTTGGATCAATAGAAAATGCCTTTTGCATAGCACCACAAATCGTATTACTCTGTATGGAGATGTAAGCCATACAGAAGGTCATTGTAATCAGTACGGCAAAGAGTTTTGCCATCCATTTACAATGCATACCATGTAGAATGTAATAGGCTGGTCCACCAATGAACGAGTCAGCATGACGACGCTTATAAAGTTGGGCAAGTGTAGACTCTATGAAGGCTGTTGCAGAACCTAAGAGGGCAATAACCCACATCCAAAGACAGCACCAGGGCCACCAATGGCTATCGCAGTTGCCACACCAGCAAGGTTTCCAGTACCTACACGTGAGGCAATTGAGACGGCAAAAGCTTGAAAAGATGATACATGTTTCTCACCTTCGTCATGTGTTCCTGTCGAATCTCCTAATAGGCGAACCATCTCGCCAATCATGCGAAACTGCACAAAGCGCGTCCGCCATGTAAACCACAAAGCACAAATAACGAGTCCTGCTACGAGGATATATGTCCATGTAAAATAATTGACAGATACTATGGCTTGATTCAACCAACCGTCTGCGGAAAACAATTCTATCATTTAATATAAGGCTAAAAATTACGCGCAAAAATAATAAAAACATCTGAAAGATATAAGTTTTGTGTGCAAAAAATTTAGCTATTCACTTGACTTTCATAATTATTTCACTAACTTTGCACAATGCTAATGGTTGACAAACACAATGGTAAGAAAAAGAAAAAATAAGTTTAGAGATGTACGCGAATTTCTGATGATTGCATTGGCAATGCTCATCGGCAGCTTTGGCTGGTGTGCATTCTTATTGCCACATCATATCACGATTGGTGGTATTGCGGGTATTGCATCGGTTATTCAGTGGGGTCTTGATATCCCTGTGCAGTATACCTACCTTACTATCAACGGCATACTGCTCTTTGTCGCGTTAAAGATATTGGGTTGGAAGTTTTGTGTTAGGACGATTTTTGCCGTATTAGTGTTCGCCTTTTCGACGTCGGTATTGCGTGAGGTCTTTGCTGGACATCCGTTGTTTTCAGACGAACCTTTCCTCGCCTGCGTTGTAGGTGGTGTGTTATTAGGTGTCGGAGTCAGCATCGCCTTGCAGTATAATGCCAGTTCGGGCGGTTCGGATGTCATTGCAGCCATGATTCACAAGTATCGTGATGTGTCACTCGGACGCGTCATCCTTGCTTGCGACCTCTGTATCATCAGTTCCAGTTACTTAGTCTTGGAGAATTGGGAAAAGGTTATCTATGGTTACATAGTTCTCTTCGTAATGACCTATGTGGTGGATTACCTTATCAATGGTATGCGTGGTTCCGTGCAGTTCTTTGTTATTTCTGAACACTGGGGAGAGATTGGTTCTGCCATTAACAACGATGTTGATCGTGGCTGTACGGTTATTGAGGCTCGTGGATTCTACACTGGTAAGAAGGTGGGAATGCTCTTTGTCATCGCACGTCGTTCTGAAGCACACTCTATCTATCAAGTGATTGACGAAATAGACCCGAATGCCTTTGTGTCACAAGGTGCTGTCAATGGTGTCTATGGCATGGGATTCGATAGAATGAAAGTAGCACACAAGAAGAAAGTTGCTGACGAAAAAGTCAGAACAAAAGAATAAGAAAGAAGGAAAGATTGTAAAGATGAATATTCAGGAACTCGAAGGTAAGCGTATTGCCGTTCTCCTTTCTGGCGGTGTTGACAGCTCGGTTGTGGTCTATGAGTTTGCACGATTAGGACTACATCCTGACTGTTTCTATATCAAGATAGGACCGGAAGAGAAGGAAGACTGGGACTGTAACTCTGAAGAAGACCTTGAAATGGCTACACTTGTGGCACGCCGCTTTGGCTGTAAGTTGGAAGTCATCGACTGTCATAAGGAGTATTGGGGCCAGGTGACACGCTATACCATGGAGAAGGTGAAGGCTGGTTTTACTCCTAACCCAGATGTGATGTGCAACCGACTGATAAAGTTTGGGGCTTTTGATGAGAAGATGGGACATGACTATGACCTCATCGCAACGGGCCATTATGCACAGACAGAATGGATTGACGGACGTAAATGGCTCACCACAAGTCCTGATCCAGTCAAAGACCAGACAGACTTCTTAGCACAGATTTACGACTGGCAGCTGAAGAAAGCAATCTTCCCTATTGGCCACTACGAGAAGAATGAGGTGCGAGAGATTGCCGAGCGAGAGAATCTTATCAATGCGCACCGAAAGGATTCGCAGGGAATCTGCTTCCTTGGAAATATCGACTATAATGAGTATGTACGCCGCTATTTAGGCGAAGAAATAGGCGACGTCATCGAACTTGAAACGGGAAAGAAGATTGGCGAACACAAAGGACTATGGTTCCATACTATCGGGCAACGGAAGGGACTCGGTCTTGGCGGTGGTCCTTGGTTCGTTATTAAAAAAGATGTAACTAAAAATATCCTGTATGTAAGTCATGGCTATGACCCTGCTACAGCCTACAAAAAAGATTTCCCGCTCCATGACTTCCACTTCCTAACAGAAGGTATCACAACTTTACCTGAGAAGATTACCTTCAAGATTCGCCACACACCTGAGTACCATCCAGCAACTGTTGAACAGTTGTCGGACGGTAGGTGTATTATTCACTCTACCGAAAATATCCATGGCGTTGCCCCTGGACAATTCTGTGTTGTCTATGATGAACAGCACCATCGCTGCTTTGGTTCTGGAGAAATAACTTTGTAAAGTTGACGAGTTGATGTGTTGACGAGTTGACGAGTTAAGGGTTGACAAGTAGACGAGTTATGTGTTCTGTTTGTTGAGTTAGTCTGAAGGTTCTTTATTTTATCTTTGCTACAAAAACAAACAATCATTGTCGGGTTGTTTTTTCATACAAAAAGAATAGATAAAGATAGGCTATAACAGCTTTTCTAAGTATTGCTGTCAGGTAAACATTCACTATATCCTTTAGAAATTAGTGGCTTACTATCTTTATTACTATAATCTTATCGCCCCTTTCTTTCCGTCTTCAAATGATGTGTTGACGCCCCGCACATGTCGTGCTGATGCTTAGCACCAATGGTGCTGAGTACTAATTACGTTGTAATATATGACCGATGAGATCTTAATTTGTTGTTAGAAGTAGGTTATACTATTAAAAATAAGCTTAATAGATTACTGGTCTAAGAGCAGAGAAACAAATTAAAACGATTTCTCTTATATATTAATAGGTGGGATTTGATCGTTTCCTGCCACTCATCAAACGACTTTGTAGATAATTCTTCTTGTTAACTTCGTTTCTAATATCTTTTATTTTCTTAAACTAATGTCGTATACTTTTGTCTACTTATTTACATATTCAAATGTGTCCTTTTTACAATCACATCCCGTTCTCTTTTATCTAAATATCTGCTCAACCCTTTTGTAGCTTACAACCTACGAGGATTTTATAATTATAAGTGTTTTATGTACTCTTTTGTTTGAAATAGAAATTAATAATACATTTTATGATTTAAAGTATAATTTTAATCGAAAAAAGATTGCTTCTTTTATAAATAATATTTATATTTGCAGCAGATATGTTATAGAACGAATAACCTGTAAGAGTATTTACTCATCATTCGTCTAAAAAACTCTTCAAATAAGAGTTAAGATACCATAGAGATAAGAGTTGCATCTGATATTTGGTCACTAATAAATATGTATATATGAAGCAGGTTTACTATTTTATTTTCTTAATGCTACTGGCGTTTTCGTCAGTAAACGTAAAGGCTGACACGCCCGTTAAAATCAATATTGATGACGTTAATAGAGTTACCGTGAAGGTTAATTATGTCCCTGTGGCTGACCTTGCCAATGGTGCAAACACGGTTAATGTACCTCAATATGCCTCTTTAAGCATAGAGGCTAAGGAAGGTTACTACCTTAAGGATGTTACAAAACAAGATAAAGACGGAGCAGTTATAGCTCAAAACATTTCAAATCTCACGTCTTGCAATATCTATCTATCAGATGCTGACAAGAATATACTCATTAAGGTTAAAAGTGGAGTCTTAGCTGATGTTCGCACTGGTTCATGCTCTGTAAAGGTCGATAATGCCTCAAAAGTGAGGGTATCTCGCTATGAATCACGCACGTCTGTAGAGTTACAAAATGGTGAAAACACAGTTAAATGGATTCCTAATACCGAGAAAACACTTGTAATTACCAATGCTAATTATGGTGATGCCCCTATATATAAGGTGACACTTGATGGTAACGACGTTACTCCTTCAAGTGGTCAATACTTTGTAACGCTGACCGCTGGCTGTGTTGTTGACATTAAAGCCGATTACCCAAACGTATCTTATCCAGTTAAATTCAACTTTACTGACGAGAAAGCAAAGGGTATTATCTCAAAGGTAATGGCTGATGGTGAGGAAGTTAAGAACTACAATGACGCTGATTTCAAGCTGAAAGCTGGAACAAAATTGTCATTAACTTTCGACCAAAGAAACTATGCTTTAGATGCTTTCAAGGTTAATGGGACTGCCACTACGATATATGGTACCTACGAATGCTATGTGAAAGACAACCTTGTCTTTGATATTCAAGCACATAAATATGCTACTGTAAAGGCTGTGTTGACTGTTGATAACGCAGCAAATATCACCGCTTATGAGGGACAAAGCTATAATAACAAGGTGATAACACTACAGAATGGTAGTAATAATATTGAGTTAGGCGAGAAGAATAACCTCATCCAAATAAAACCTAATAGCGGTTGTAAGATTGAGTCAATCAAGGCAAACGGTACTCCTGTAACAGCTAATTACGAAGGAGCATACGAGATAAGATTAACCGATGGTATGACGATTGAGGTTACGACATCAGCCATTGTGCGCGACCAGAAGGCAATAGTTGTCATTGACGACATCAGCCTTGCGAACTATGGATTCAACTTCTACCGCTCTGATCGCTCAACGGTAAAGATGCAGACAGGTGAAAATATAGTGATGTTCTCTGCTGACGACCATCATTTCATGCTTGCTGCTTACGGAAATGACATGAGTAAGATGGTGATAAAATTGAATGGAACAAATCTTGACCCATCTTATCCTGGCGGCACAAGCTTTGAGTTTGATTTAAAGAACGGGGACCGTTTGGAGGTCTTACTCAAGGGCGACACAGCTGGTATTGATGCCATAGAAGCTGTAAACAAGGGAAGGCTGTAGTCTATCGTCTCGATGGCAAGCGCATAGAAGGCACACAACTGCCTAATGGAGTATATATTATTAACGGTAAAAAAGTTATAGTTAACAAGCGATGAGAAAAATTCTACTCACTGTATTTTGTTTATGTTCGGTAGGATTAGCTTACGGTCAGTCGAAGCTTGACCTACAAAGTCAGTTGGAACTGTTCAAACTCCGTAACACTTCCATTCCTACCTACAACAGTCGTACACGTTCATTTGAACGCCCAAAGAGTGTACCAGAGAACACAATGGCAATGGTCGAAATGAAGGATCAGAACGACCGTGCAGACTTAGAGGCACAAGGCGTAAAGGTGCTGCGTGTACGTGGTAATATTGCCATTGTCGTGGCTCCAATAAAAGACATTGAGCGTATTGCAGGCTTAAAGTGCGTTCGTCGTATGGAACTCCCACGTCGTGTTTATCAGAAGATGGACGTCGTACGTAAGGAGATTGGCGTAGATAAGATTCACCAAGGCATCGACCTCCCACAGGCTTACACTGGTAAAGGAGTGGTAACGGGTATTGTTGATGGTGGTATTGACCCAAACCATATCAACTTCCTCAAGCCAGACGGAAGCACACGATTTGGTTATATCAGTAAGATTACAGCCAGTCAGTCAAATAAGGATGGTTATCAATTCGATAACTATTACCCTCGTGTCGTGCTTGATACCTTAACAAACCGTGATAATGCATACGCTATTGAGGACTTTACGACCGATTCCTACACTACGTTCCATGGTACTCACACTACAGGAATCATGGCGGGTGGATACAAAGGCAATATCAACTATGCTAAGACTAACGATAACGATAGGTCTTATAAAGTGACAGGTCCTAATCCTTTCTATGGTTGTGCGACAGAGTCAGAACTTGTGGCTTCATGCGGTGATTTGCGTGATCAGTATATTGCATTTGGTGTTGATGATGTCGTACAGTATGCAAAACTATCAGGAAAGAAGCCAAAGCCATGTGTTATCAACCTTTCATTAGGTAGTAATATTGGTGTACACGACTCTACAAGTGTAATGAATCGCTTTCTTGCAGAGGAAGGAAAACACGCTATTATCTGTGTTGCTGCAGGTAACGAAGCGAACATGGGCATCGCATTGAAGAAGAATTTACCGCTGCAGATGAAACGGTTAAGACCTTCCTCACGCCAATGCAACCAGATACTTTGCGTTCTGGAGGTAAGACCTACTTTAATCTTCGTAACGGACAGATAGCTGCTTATAGTAATGACTCTACAGAATTCGAGTTACAAATCGTTGTTACTAATACGAAGCGTGGCAACCGTGTTGTTAGCAGAATCCCTCTTCCAAATAATACAAATGGCCAACCTATAACCTACGCATCAGGTGGTGAGTATTCAATGTCAGGTGCTGTTATTAACCAAGGCTTTGCGAAAGCGTTTGATGGTTACGTCACAGCGGCTTCTGCAATAGACCCTGAAACGGGCCGTTACTACGCTATGGCGCAGATAATGACCAGTGATAACCAGAAAGATAACAAGGATGGAAACTATAAACTGGTGTTACTAATAACGAGTAAGAAGGCTGGGCAGCGTGTTGAAGTGTACAGTGATGCACAGTTTATCTACTTTGATAGCAACAAGCAGGATGGTTTCGTAAGCGGAACACGCAATGGTTCTATCAGCGATATGGCATGTGCTGCAAACATCGTTACTGTTGGTAGCTACAATGTACGCAACCACTGGTCATCTCTCGACGGCTTTGTTTATGGCTACAACAAGCGAGGTGATGAAGATGACTTCCCTGAAGGCGAGGCTTCACGCTTCTCTTCTTTCGGTACATTAGCCGATGGTAGAAACCTTCCACACGTATGTGCTCCGGGTGCATCTATCATCTCTTCTGTTAATACATACGCTGTAGAGAATACTGACTTAGGCTATACTGACATGGCATTGCAGGGTAAGTTGGAGAAAGGTGGTAAGAAATACTACTGGCATCAATCCCTCGGAACATCCATGGCTACGCCTGTTGTGGCTGGTGCTATTGCCCTCTGGCTTGAAGCAAACCCAAGTTTGACTGTCAAGGACGTGATACGTATCATTCAGCAGACCGCTCGTAAGGATAACTATGTTACTAATACGGGCGACCCAGTACAGTGGGGTGCAGGTAAGTTTGACGCTTACGCAGGTTTGAAGCAGGTACTAAAGGAAAAGGAAACCAATGGTATTAATGGTGTAAGATACGCAGAGAGTCAGGCAGTACCTGTCATTACAATGACTGGCGAACGCTCTTTCTCAGCTTTCCTTGCTGGTGCAAAGCAGCTGAATCTACGTGCTTACTCACTCAGCGGACAGTTAGTTCACTCGCTCTCAGCACAAGGTGACGAACTTAACGTTAATGCCTCTTCATGGAACAAGGGCGTTTACTTGATTCAAGTAAATGGTGGTAAGGCACAACGTATCGTTATCTATTAAGGCTTGATACACATCGAATAATATTCCCAGAGGATAGGACTAACACTCCTAACCCTTGGGAATACGATAAGTAAAGATAAGCTATAAAATCAGAACACAATAATATTTATATTTATATGAAGCACAAATTTACTTTTTTACCATCATTCCTCCTCTTAGTGATGGCTATGTTGTGGAGTTCGCTTGCTGCCCATGCGCAAGACGAAGTTTTGATTCGATTCCACACCAATGTGCCTGAAAAGGCAAAGAATTCTGGTGTGGCAGCACAGGTTTCTTTTGTGTTGGGCTCTAAATCAGACAAGGCTGATGTCTCTATCGACTATGGTTCTGGTGATACCGAAGTTGAGATTAATAAAGCTATTGTTGAGAATGATCATGGCGAACAGGCCATTAAGGGTACTCTCTGTACAGATGTTGTGTCAGATGCAGGCTGGGTAACAATCAAAGGTAACCCAGACGACCTCTATTTCTTCAATGCTTCTGGTAATGAGATCGACCAGATTCAGTTTAATGACAACTTGAAACTCCAAGTCTTGAACTTAGAGCATAACAACTTAAAGTCACTCAACATCGATCGTTTACAGAGTCTGAATATTATCTATTTGCAGGATAATCCTTTCTCTGCTACAACTCCATTGATGATTGGTCGTATGCCAAATCTTATGGTGTTGGAGGTTCCACAGATTGGACATATCTCTCCAGACTTTACGCTTAAGAACTTCCCTAATCTCCGTTCGTTTGATGCTTATCATACTCTCAGCCTTAAGACAGCAGATCCAACAGGCTGCCCATATCTGCAGCGTTTGAGTCTTGACATGACAAGTGTTGAAAGTGTAGACCTCTCAAAGAACTCATTACTGCAAATACTCAACGTGGGTGACTCTCGTGTCAAGACTCTTGACCTTAGTCATAACCCTGAGATTACGCAGCTCTACATCTCTCACTCTTCTGGAGCTGTCAATACTGACGTGAAGTTCGAGACCATTGATGTGTCTCACTGTCCGAAGCTCTACTATTTCTATTGTGGTGGTAACAACTTGAAAGAGCTTGACTTAAGAAACAATCCAGAGCTCTTCACACTCTCTTGCGACCGTAACCTCCTACGGAACCTTGACGTTAGTCAGAACCCAAAACTATATAGTGTCAACGTAAGATACAACTACATGGACTTTGCGACACTACCAGAGCCAGGCAACTGGTTTGAGTATTACCACGAGCAAAACCCTATGGAGTTGAACGATACATATAAGGTAGGTGATGTCATCGACCTTAGCAAGCGTGTGCTTCGTGCAAATACAACGACTCAGGCAAGACTCTATCGTGTTCCAAAGGCTGACCCAACAAAGCCAGTAGAGTTAGATGACAGCTATTATTCTTACGAGGGTGGTAAGGTAACATTGAAGAAAGCTCTTGATGAAGAGGTCTTTGTTCAGTTCACTAATAGCCGACTCAGAGACTATCCTATCCGCACAGAGAACTTCCGTGTGAAGACTGTTGCCGAGTTTGGTAAGGACGTGAAGGCTATTCAGCTCGCAAGTCTTGGCGACGCAGGTTCTCCTCTGAAGATGTCTGTTGGTATCCTTGGTGCTACAGCAGCTAATCCTGTAACTGTAAAGGTTGACTTAGGCGATGGTAATACTACCCCATTCGAGATTAAGGATGAGCGCCCAGCTACAGCCAATATCGTGACTACACGCACTGGTGCTGGAGACATTATCGTATATGTCCCACAGGATAAGTACGTAACAAGTCTTGAGTCTGATGGCCAGTACATTGACAACATCGACCTCTCTGCACTTACAGAACTTCGTACGCTTACATTGAAGAGAGCAAATCTTACTACTATCGACCTCTCTTATAACAATAAGCTTGAGAAGCTCGACCTCTCTTACAATCAGCTAAATCGTGTTGATCTCCGTGGTCCATCATCTTATTTTAATAAGAGTAAGTTGACTGATATCAACATTAGTCATAACCAAGTTGACTCTTTGCTCTTCAATACCATCTATGGTGTAACCAAGCTCAATGTAAGTCACAACAAACTGAATAAGTTGGATCTTAAGGATGCCGACAACTTGCGTATGCTTGATATCTCTAACAATAAGTTCACTCGTCTCCTCCTCAACCACAGCGAACTTATAGAGGATATCAATGTGGCAAACAATGAACTTACTGAGGTGAAGATTCCACCTGTAGCACCAGTTAAGAAGTTGAATGTTAGTGGTAACTACTTCACATTGGCTAATATGCCTAACGACTTCGGCTTGACTCGTGGTAACTTTATCTATGCACCACAGCACGTACTGCAGATTTCAACCTCTTCACCAGGTATCGACCTCTCTGAGCAGTATATAACAAAGGATGGGTCAACAACTAACTTTGTGTGGAAGAAGAAAGATGGTACACCATTACAGTTGGGCAAGGACTACACCATTACCAATGGTTCAGCTAAGTTCACCAACCTCGCACTTGACTCAATCTATTGCGAGATGACACATCCTGCTTATCCTGATTTCGAAGGACAGAACGTCTTCAAGACTACTAATGTTCATCCTATCGCCTTCCCTAAATACGAGTTGGCATCATTTACTACTGTCAACCAGACCGATAGCGTAGTATTGTCTCTCGCAAGCTATGTTCCTGGTAAGTCTGTTTACTTCGAGTGGGGCGGCAATGGTAATGTTACACAGTACACACTTGGAGAAATATAAGATTTTCCAAGCTAAATCTAAGGCGAATACAAAGGTACGTGTGCTTGTTGCTGAGGCTGATGATAAGGTGAAAGTCTTCAGCGTTGCAAACGTTAAGATGACTGATGTAGACCTCACTGGTTTGAAGGAAGCGAAACTCATTTCTATAACTCAAGCTGGACTTACATCTGTTAAGCTCCCTGCAGCACCAAATCTTACTGATTTGAACTTTGATGGTAATGAGTTGACAGACATTGACTTGTCACCGTTCCCAAAACTTTTCGCAGTGTCATTGATTGGTAATAAGATTAAGAACTTCGACTTGTCAAAGGCACCAAACCTTGGTATTGCTTACCTCTCAAGCAATAAGATGAAGGAAATCAAGCTTGATAACCCTAAACTTGAGAGCCTTGACTTGAGCGATAACGACCTCGAAAACGTGTCACTCGACAAACTTCCTCAGTTAGAGCAGTTGTGGTTGAACGCTAATAAGTTGACAAAGGTTGACGTATCAAAGAATACCAACCTTAGAGTTCTCAACGTTGTTGGCAACCGTCTGAAGTTCTCTACAATGCCATTGCCAAACAATAACGGCAAACGATTTGATAGATACTCTTACAACCTTCAGGCACCAATCGATGTTAAGTGTGTTAATGGTAAGGTTGACCTCAGCTCTGAAGCTGTTGTTGGCGGTGAGATGACAACCTATCACTGGTTCATCGGTAATGTGACATATAGAGATGGCGAGTTGCAAGGCGAGAAGTTAGAGCTCAATGATGAGTACACCGTTGAGAATGGTGTAACTACATTGAAGCTCACTCAGTCTATCACCAACCTTGTTTGTGTGATGTCAAACGATAACTTCCCTAATGCACTTATCTATACAAACTACATCGCGTTCACACCTGCAACAGGTATTGATGCTGTTACAGCTGATAAGGATGTTAAGATTCAGTTCTTCGATGGTGCAATTAGCGTTCTTGGCGCACAGAATAGCACAGTTGCTATCTACTCAATCGATGGTAAACTCGTTTACCAGGGTAAGGTTGCTGACGATAGCACACGCATCTCTCTTGCTCGTGGTACTTACATCGTACGTGTAGGAAACAAGGCAGCAAAGGTAAGCGTTAAGTAAATAATAGCTAACTAATTGACATTCCCCCTTGCTTGTTGCAGAATAAGTATTCAGCAACAAACAAGGGGATTGTTTTGTATAAGCCCATGAAGTGTCAATTAAGATTTGCCTTCTGTAACAAAAATCAACGAATTAAGCCTTAGCACCATTGGTGTTTACCATCAGCACGACATGTGCTAAGCATCAACTCGCCCAGTAAAGATGACGTAAGTGAACAAATAAACAGGTTAAAAAGTCAACGAATTATGTGTTTTTTAGTTTCGCTTAGATATTTATTGTGCGAAAAAACGAGAAAAAGTGTTATCATCTTGTGATTTATTTCTATCTTTGCATCGCCTTTCTAAGACAGCTAATTATTAGCAGACTGTCTGGTATGAGAATCGTCCTGCAAAACAATCGACCAGACAAGGTACTGCGAAAGAAGAAAACCTTTAATCTTCTATGTGTTTACCCATAAACTCTACGCGGTTACCCATTAACAAGAAATACTATGTGTGAAGTAGGACTTACCTACTCTTTTTTACACCATAGAAGCGTCTAAACAAGGTTAAAAGAAAATATTAACGATAAAACAATAATCGACAAGCAATGAGAAAATTTCTACTCACAGTATGTTGTTTGGGTATGTTTGGTTCTGCTTTTGGTCAATCAAAGCTTGACTTGAAGAGCCTGATGGAGTTAAATAAGCTCCGCAACACATCAATCCCTACTTACAACGCCCGTACTCGTTCGTTAGAACAACCAAAGACTACTCCTACAAACATTATGGCAATGGTTGAACTGAAGGATCAGAACAACCGAACTGATTTAGAAGCACAAGGCATAAAAGTACTGCGTGTACGTGATAACATCGCTATTGCTTTGATTCCCTTAGCCGATGTTGAGCGTATTGCTAATTTGAAATGCGTTCGCCGAATGCAACTCCCTCGCCGTTTGTACCAGAAAATGAACCTTGTACGCAAGGAAGTTGGCGTTGACAAGATTCACCAAGGCACAGACCTTCCACAAGCTTACACAGGTAAGGGAGTGGTAACTGCTGTTGTTGACGGTGGTGTTGACCCTAACCACATCAATTTCTTTAAAGAAGATGGTACCAGCCGCTTTGCTTATGTGGGTAAGATAGTGGAAAATAAGCGGAATAAAAATGGCTATCAATACGACAAGTATTATCCTCGTACCGTGCTTGACACCATGACACAGGCTAATAATGCGCATGCTCTTGAAACCTTCAAGACCGATGATGATGAGAGTGTACATGGCACGCATACCTTAGGTATCATGGCAGGTGGATATAAAGGAAATATCACTTACGGAGAGGCTGTTGGAAAGTATCAAGCAAAGTCTGTAACAGGAGCAAATCCTTTCTATGGTTCTGCAACAGAGTCAGAACTGATTGCTTCTTGCGGAGATCTTAATGACTCATATATTGCACTCGGTATTGATGATGCGATTGAATATGCTAAGACCTCTGGGCCAAGCCCTAAACCCTGCGTTATCAACCTCTCATTAGGTAGTAATATTGGCGTACACGACTCTACAAGTGTGATGAACAAATACCTTTCAAAGCAGGGAAAGGAAGCTATCATCTGTGTTGCTGCAGGTAACGAAGGCGAAAAGCCAATCGCATTGAAGAAGACTTTCGACACTGCTGGAGAAACAGTTAAGACCTTCCTTACACCGATGGATATTAGTCCTGTAGATGAAGGAGGAACCACTTACTATAACTTCCGCAACGGACAGATAGCAGCCTATAGCAAAGACTCTACTGTCTTTGAGTTTTATATCAATGTTATCGACACAAAGCAGGACAATCGTACCATCCTAAGCATTGCTGTTCCAAACAACTTGAATGGAAGAGATGTGACTTACGCATCTAAAGCTAAGTATGTAAACAACAGCAACGATGTCAACAAAGACTTTGCGAAAGCTTTCGAAGGTTACGTCTCTGTCTCTTCTGCTATTGATTCTGAAACTAACTGTTACTATGCCTTTGCGGAGGTCATGACTGGCGACAATCAGATAACCAACCAAGATGAAGACTACAAGTTGACCTTAGAAATCAAAAGTAAGAAAGCAGGACAGAGTGTTGAGGTTTATACCGACGACCAGAATATCTACTTCGATGACAATGACGAGGACGGCTTTGTGAAAGGTTCAACCAATGGTTCTATTAGCGACATGGCGTGTGCAACAAACATTATTACCGTTGGTAGCTACAATGTTCGTAATCGCATAGCATCACTTGATGGTAGTATCTATAACTTTAACGGTCTTAGTTCTGGAGAAAGTTTCCCAATAGGTGAGATTTCAAGTTTCTCTTCTTTCGGTACACTCGGTGATGGTAGAAACTTGCCACATGTATGTGCACCGGGCGCAGCCGTCATCTCTTCTGTTAATACATACGCTGTCAAGAATAAGGACTTGGACTATGAAGACGACCAATTACAAGGTAAGTTGAAGAAAGGTAAGGATACTTACTACTGGCATCAGTCAATAGGCACCTCAATGGCTACACCTGTCGTGGCTGGAGGTGTTGCTCTATGGCTTGAGGCAAACCCAAGTCTGACCGTTAAAGACGTGTTACGTATTATTCAGCAAACTGCTCGTAAGGATAATTTTGTCACATCAACGGGCGACCCAGTACAATGGGGTGCAGGCAAGTTTGATGCATACGAAGGTCTAAAGCAGGTACTAAAAGAGAAGCAGACCAACGGAATCAATGGCGTCAGAACTACTGAAAGCAAGGACGCTCCTATCATTACGAAGGCTGGCGACCGCACGTTCAACCTCTTCCTTGCTGGTGCTAAGCAACTCAACGTACGTGTCTTCACACCAAGCGGACAGCTCGTTCATTCGCTTTCCGCACAGGGCAATGAATACAATCTGAATGCTTCTTCATGGAATAAGGGTGTTTATCTTATTCAAGTGAATGGTAATAAGGCACAGCGTATCATTATCTATTAAAAAGGTAAACTTTCAATGATTGGGAAGAAAAAGGGAACTAAAAACCTCATCCCAATCATTGAAAGAATCAAACAAAAAAGAATAGAAGACACTCTTTTAAGGATTCATCTAATATTAAGAGAAAAACTCCTTATATAAACACCTTTACCATGAAGAAGGCTGTTTATTACAAAGAAAAGAGCTAACTACAAACAAAAACGGAGGTATGGTTAAAATTCGTCATAAAAGATTAGCTAATATGCCTTTTAATCCTTACCTTTGCACAGAATAAATAATACTTATGGACTGGTTAATTGATATTTTTTCGGCAGAGAAACAGGATACGGTAGCCCATATTATGCTATTGTATTCTATTGTCATTGCCTTGGGTATCTACCTTGGCAAAATTAAAATTGGAGGTATTTCGCTTGGCGTTACCTTTGTGTTGTTTGTGGGCATTCTTGCTGGTCACATTAAATTTACAGGACCTATCCCCGTATTGACCTTTGTACAAGACTTTGGATTGATTCTTTTTGTCTTTATGATTGGTTTACAAGTCGGACCGGGATTCTTTGAAAGTTTCGGTAAAGGTGGTCTGAAGTTGAACATTCTTTCGACGGTGGCAATCCTGCTCAATGTCCTTGTGATGTTTGCTTGTTACTATATTTTCTTTGACACGCAGGACAAGACAAATCTTCCTATGATGGTCGGCACGCTCTATGGTGCTGTGACGAACACTCCTGGTCTTGGTGCTGCGAATGAAGCACTCCACAGTGTCTTCAAGAATGGCATGAACTTCGACATCGCTTCTGGTTACGCTTGTGCTTACCCTTTGGGTGTGGTAGGTATCATCAGTGCGACGATCGCTATCCGTTATATCTGTAAGGTAAACCTTCAAGAGGAGAATGAAAAGCTGAATGAGGAAGAAGCAGAGAATCCTCATGCAAAGCCTTACACAATGTATTTGAAGGTACAGAATGCGTATATCGCAGGACGTAAGCTCGAAGAAATATCAGAATTCCTTAATCGTGACTTCGTTTGTACACGTCTTATGCACGAAGGGGTATTGTCTGTTCCTACCTTAGATAATGTTTTTGAGTTAGGCGATGAGATTCTCGTTGTCAGTGCAGAGGCTGACGCAGCTGCTATCCGTGCTTTCATCGGTCCAGAGATTGAAGTAGACTGGCACGAGGAAGACCAGCCACAACAGTTGGTTAGCCGTCGTATTGTTATCACCAATAGTAAGATTAACGGAAAGACTTTGGGCGATATTCATTTCCGTTCAGTATATGGCGTGAACGTAACACGTATCAGCCGTCAGGGTATGGACCTCTTTGCGGGTCGCAATCACCGTTTTATTGTGGGTGACCGTATCATGGTTGTTGGTCCAGAAGAGAACGTAAACCGCGTTGCTTCTATGATGGGTAACTCTGAAAAGCGCCTTAACGCACCAAATATTGCAACCATCTTCGTTGGTATCATCGTTGGTATCATCTTCGGTACGTTGCCAATTGCGATTCCTCACATGCCTGTACCAATGAAACTCGGTCTTGCAGGTGGTCCGTTGGTTATCGCTATTCTTATTGGTCGTTTTGGTTATCGAATGGGACTTGTGACCTATACTACAACGTCAGCGAATATGATGCTCCGTGAAATTGGTTTGGCACTCTTCTTGGCTTCTGTAGGTATCAAGGCAGGAGCAACCTTCTGGGACACCGTAGTACAGGGTGACGGATTGAAGTATGTGTATACAGGTTTCATCATAACGATTGTTCCAATCCTTATTGTCGGCACTATTGCTCGTTTGAAGTATAAGTTCAATTACTTCACAATTATGGGTATGCTTGCCGGAACCTATACCGACCCACCAGCCTTGGCTTATGCTAACTCTATCTGTGCAGGTGAGGCTCCAGCTGTAGGTTACTCAACAGTTTATCCGCTCAGTATGTTCCTTAGAATCTTCCTGGCGCAGGTAATTGTACTATTCTTCTGCCAGATTTAGGAAAGAATAAGTTTAAAACGAAAAATATTTAGGGTGTATCAAATTTCTGATGCACCCTATTTTTATTCTCCTAAATGTGTGAGAGAATGATTTTACTCTAAATACAACGTCTTTAGCTATCTGTTATCTTACCACAAAGTTTCCTCTTAGTCCTCTGAATTTTCTTTACATCATTTCGTTGTTTATTTGCCCCAAATGGCTCTAAAACCTCTTTTTGAATGGCCTTTGTAACTTCTTTAATATCAATCTATTGCAAAACAGCTTTTTAAAAGGTGCTTAGTAAGGTTTCAAAAGGGCGTTAGTTAGCCCTCAAAAGGGCATCTTTTACAAGCCAATTGGGCGTTAATTGCAAGCTAATTTATGCCCTTCTCAATTCGAATATTAGATTTTTCTTTACATTATCTTGCTTTTCCACTATGTCTTAAATTTAAAAAGTAAATAGTTGATACATGAAACCTTTTACTTGAAATAGGTATAGCAGATTGAAATATTCATTTTGAGTTTTGACGTATTGTACAAGCTTTTCGTCTATTTAAAAAGAAAGATAGATGGAATTATTGAAATGTTTATAATTTTAATTTAAGATGTTTTTTTGGAGTTTTCTTGTTTCTTTTGTATCTTTGCGTTAGTTAAACATTTACAAACCTTTTAAATGTTTTATCCTAAATAATTATATCTGAAACTTCAAAGTCTTTATCGCCCATGATAGAAGGCTCTTAAAAGATTTAAACCTGTAAGTTAAATAATTAAAGAAAAAGTAACCATCTCTATGTATATGAAACAAAAGTATAGTCGATTTTCCAAATGGATTTTAAGAAATATCTTTGGGACTGATGTTAATGTGTACAAGCGTGAACTTCGGGAACATAATTTGTGTGTTACAAAGTTAAAGCAAGATATCTCTGATTATCGTAAAAAGCTAAGCGAAAATAGTCGTGAATTGCAGCAAGAAAAAAAACGATTCTTAACTCAAAGTAAGCAAATCAAAACGTTAGAGACTAATATTAGAAAGTATGATTCTAAGATAGAGTTTTATGAGCAGAGTGTACTACAGCAGGAAACTTTTATTTCAGAATTGCAAGAATACTATGAACAAGTAATTCAGACAAATAAAGAGATAGAAGATAGTTGGCAAGCGGAAAAATTGTGTATTGTTGAATTAAAGAAAGATATTTCCGTTTATCGTAAAAAACTAAGCGAAAGTGATAGTGAGCTCAAACGAGAGAAGAAGAACCTTTCTATTCAAGTATCAAATGTAAAAAGCTTAGAAAGTCGACTTTTGGAAACTGAATCAAAAAAAGAGAATTTAGAAAAAACAATTCAAAATCAAGAAGGTGTAGTAAGAAAGTTAGAGGAAACAAATGCACGATTGCAAGAGAAAAAGAGATGTATAGAAAAAGAAAAGATGTCAATTACAAACATGCTTACTTCTAAGGTAAATGAATTAGATGTAGTTTCTCGTAAAAATGAAGATTTACAAAAGCAACTTGATGAGGAAAGAACTGTTGTTAGAGACTTGCAGAAACAATTGCAACATCTGTCAGAAATAGGCTCATCGATTGATAATAATAGAGATGTTACCTTAGATGAAGAAGACTATAAAGAATCTATTAAGCAGAATAAAGTATTGTCAGAACTTATTGTCGAAAAGGAATCTAAAATACAGTTGTTGAGTGAACGTAATGAAGAGTTGACACAGGAAGAAAAAGCTCACAAGTTTGTTCTTAAAGAAAAGAATGATAAGATAGAAAAATTACAGAAGAATATCGAGGAATTGGTAAAGCTTCACCAGAATGATAAACTCTTAATAGAACAGTATCTAAATAAGATACAAGAATTGAAAAGTACAGCATCTTCTATTTCTTTCAATGATGATGAAGATAACATCGTCCCAGAGAAAAAGAGTTCTGGTGACGAAGATATAGTGCAAATAGTTTCTGCTGCCGTTGATTCCACTGTCAAGAAAGAAGAATTAAGAGAGGTTAAGACGAGGATATCCTCAGTATCAGTAAATGCGAGGAGAGATGTTTGCGAAAATGGTGAAAGTAATTCTATGGATATGCCTGTCCTTAGCGCAGATGGAACTATTACTACAAATCGCTCGATAAAGGAAGTAAATAATGTTAGGACAGGAGAGAACATTGAGGCTGATGAGTTTTTTTGTAGGCCTAAGAAGGAGATATCTCAGTATAGCCGACAACTTGAAATTATTTCCAGGACAGGGGATGAAGCATTGTTTGTCTGTGCGAAATGTGGTAATCCTGTTAAGATATCAAAGATAACTACAGGAAATGGTGAGTCTCTTTTTTTTTGTACATAATAGTCATGATGTAGTTTGTTCTTGGAAGAAAGTACATTCTATAAAAGTATCACCAATGACTACATTATGTGATGAAGAAATAGTTGCATCAAAAGAAGAGTTCACTCGTTATGAGAGATTGAAACAACTTATCTTTGATACCTTGTCTAAGCAGAAAGAGAATGATGACAGCATAGAAGAATTTGTGATTGACAAGAAAATAAAAATACCAGGTAAACGAAGAAAGCTTCGTGTAGATGTTTATGTACGGTGGTGCGGTAAGAATATTGTGTTTAAATTGCAAAGAACAAATGATACAATACAGGATTTAGTAACTTACGATGAGTTCTGTAAAACGCATAATATATTTATTATTTGGGTATTTGGAAGTGATGCACGCAACCATTATAGTTATCTTCTTGAGCATAATTACCAGAATACTATTTTTGATAATCATTCCTGTGTATATATTTTAGATAAAGAGGCAGAAGAAGCGTGTGTATCTAATCAACGTCTCACGCTTAAATGTAATTGGCTTGAAGATGGTAAGAACTGGCATTATACATTGTCAAAGAATGAGGCTAATGGTATTTTAATTACTTTAGCTGACCTTATGTTTAATGATACTAAAGGCTATAAGCCTTTTTATAAGGGTATACCTGTGATTTATCAAAAGAGGTATGATGAAGTTGTCCTATTGCGTCCTTCTATTTATAAATATCGTTTGGATAATTTATGGGGACTTTATAATCAAAAGAAGGGTGTTCAGTCTGAATGTAAATACTCTGATATCTGGATAGATGATTATAGGAGAATAGCTGTAGAAATCCCAGATCCTCTTAAGCCAAAGATAGGCTTGTTGTCTGATAGTGGAGAGGAAACATATAGCGAAAAGGTTCATTTGGCTACGGACTTGTATATTATAACTTTCTTTGGTGTTTCTTTTTTGGCAGATTCTGCTAAACAAAGAATATCAGAAGAGTTTGATGAAATAGTTATGTGGTGTCACAATCGTCTTATTGTTAAATCTGAAGATCGTTATGGTATCATAGATTATAAGGGTAAACGTGTCGTCGATATGATTTACAGTTCTATTAAGAAAACCGATGATAGGCGAGCAGAAGTTAATTTGAACGGAAAGGTCTTTTCTATCGGTATAGATGGTAAGTCTGTAGCAGATGAAGAAATTCAGTTAAAAGATGGCTTTGTAAAAGTCCGTATACAGAATAAATGGGGAATTAAAGACTCAAAAGGAAACTTTGTAGTTAAGTGTTTATACGATGAGATTGCTTCTTTTCGCTGTAGGTTTTTTGGTTTCTTGAAGCGAGAAGGCTTAATAAAGTTGTCGGAGGCTCCTCACTATAACTATAGACTTCCTTTCTTGGCACAGTTTATCTCTAATAATACAAAAGGTCTTATATTTGAATTGGGTGGTATCAAACTTAATATGCCTAAAAATGAATACAACTATGATGAGTGTATGATAAATAGATTCTATGAATGTTATTTGTTAAATATAGAGACAAACAAAGAACCAGACGAAAGGTATACTATTGCTAAAGCCAGCCATAGTACTTATAGTTTAAGAATGTCCCATGTTGATTTGCAGGATGATTTTGAACTGGATAAAATCTATAGGGGAAAAATAGTGGACATCAAACATAATAAACGGCTTATTCTTAAATTTCCAGATGGAAAGAAATCTTATATCTCAAAAAGTCGGATTCAAAGGAGTGGTAAAAATCCCGAACAATATATTATAGGGTCATATATAACACTAAAGAAGATAGATTTTGAGTTATATTATGAATCAACAGTTTGGGAGGTGATAGATGAAGAGGGTGTGTGAACAATATATTCTATAAATTCTACGTTAAGTTGTTATTATTTATCCAAAGAAAGTTGATTATACAGCCTAATATATTTGTACTTATGAAAATTAATATAGTAAAAGAAGACCCACGTGTAAAAAAAGTACATGAGGAGTTCTTAAGACAAAATCCTAATTTCGAGCATGAGGAAGGAAAGAATAAAAAAAACACTAATATGACAGGCTGTTTTATATTTGTGTTGTCCTTATGGATTTGTGCGTCTTATTCTTTTTTTGTTTGGATTTTCGACTGGCATGAAGGAATTCTGGCACTAATAGATATTATTTTACTCAATGGATGCTTTGTGTTTCTCTTTCTTGCTGTACTTTTGTCTGTAATTATTAAGCGTGAGAAACAACTCGTTGGTATGATTATTCTTTTAGGTTATGGAATACTTGTCAGTATGTATTGTTTACCTAATCTCTACGATGCTTCTCTTGATTTGATTACTGGTGAAATACAAATAACCGAAGGTACATTTGCAATGTATCAGAAACGTAAGAGTTATGGAGTTTATCAGATTGCATTTGATGATAAACCTCATAAGGAATACTGTGATTACCCCCAAATCAATGATACGACGCATGATATGCTTTTAAATGCAAATGTCATTCGGGTCAAACAATGGAAACGGTCAGGTGTTATTCAATCTGTTGAAATAATATCTAAGAAACCCCTATCTAATATGGATATAAACTAAACCCGATATTGATAATCTTATTTTAGAAAAACGATGTACTAATCCTTTTAGTAGTAAAGGTTATGAGTCTATCTTGTTCTCCAAGGAGCCTATTCTTTGTTTAGGTTTTTTGTTTCAAACTTAGAATTTACTTTGTTACCTTGTCTTTTTTATCTTATTTTTATTCTGTCTCCCCGAATCTCTTGTCTTCCTTTAAATCTGCAATTTTGTTCATTTACACGCCCATTTACATGTAAACAAAACTTATCAACATGTAAACAAAATCCTATTTTTCTTTTATAACTAATACCTTGTTTGGTTGTTCACTTGTCAACTTGTCAAGTAAAACCTGTTTACTTGTCAACTAAACACTCTTCTGTTTATAATTATAAGTGTTTTATGTACTCTTTTGTTGAAATCAGTAAGTATTCAATTAAATTTTAAAAGAAAATGTAATTTTACTCGAAAAATGCTTGCAACTTATATAAATAATATTTAAATTTGCATTCCATGAAAGTAATAATCTTTTTATATTGTGAAAAAGCAGCAATATATTTAGGTTTAAGACTCATCTCTAATAAAATGTTTCAGAAAGGAACAAAATCGTAAAGTTTAGCGAAACAGTTACACAATAATATTTTAATAATCAAAAGAGATCTATGGAGAAAAGAATTACTCTCTTTTTGTTTGGTCTTATCCTGTCATTAGGAACAGCGTTTGGTCAGGCAAAGATTAACGGAACCGTAGTTTCTCAGGACGATGGAGAAGCCGTTATCGGAGCATCTGTCATGGTACAAGGTACTACGACGGGTACAGTTACCGATATTGATGGTCACTTCACTATCGACGTTCCTGCAGGAAAGAAACTCGTAGTCAGTTACATTGGTATGGTCACTCAGACCGTAACAGCAAAAGATGGCATGAAGGTTGTCCTCTCTAATGACAATCATCAGCTTACTGAGGTCGTCGTAACGGGTATGACCCAGCAAGACAAACGCCTCTTCTCTGGTGCTGCTACCAAGATTGATGCTTCAAAAGCTAAGCTCGATGGTATGGCGGACGTGAGCCGTTCACTCGAAGGTCGTGCTGCTGGTGTGAGCGTTCAGAACGTATCAGGTACGTTCGGTACAGCTCCTAAGATTCGTGTTCGTGGTAACACGTCAATCTTCGGTTCATCAAAGCCTTTGTGGGTTGTGGATGGTGTCATCATGGAAGACATTGCCAATGTTGATGCAAGTTCGTTGTCATCAGGTGATGCAAAAACCTTGATTTCTTCTGCTATTGCAGGATTGAATGCTGATGACATTGAAAGTTTCCAGATTCTGAAGGACGGTTCTGCTACATCTATCTATGGTGCTCGTGCTATGGCAGGTGTGATTGTTGTAACTACAAAGAAGGGTAAGGCTGGTCAGAGCCATTTGAGCTATACTGGTGAGTACACCCTCCGTTTGAAGCCAAGCTATAAGAACTTTAATATCATGAACTCACAGGACCAGATGGAGGTTTATCGTGAGTTGGAGAAGAAGGGCTATTTGAATTATGCTGAGATTGCTAACTCCTCTACAAGTGGTGTTTATGGTCGTATGTATCAGCTTATCTCTGAGTATGATGCTACTAAGGGACAGTTCGGTCTTGAGAATACACAGGCTGCACGTGACGCTTATCTCCGTGCTGCTGAGTATCGCAATACTGACTGGTTCGACCAACTTTTCTCAAGTTCAATCATGCACAACCACTCTGTGAGTGCTTCTGGTGGTACAGACAAGGGGCAGTACTATGCTTCTCTCTCTGCGATGTATGATCCGGGATGGTATAAGTCAAGCCGTGTTCAGCGTTACACTGGTAACATCAATACGACTTACAATATTAATAAGAAGGTCGGTTTGAACCTTATCGCTAATGCTTCTTATCGTAGCAGAGAGCTCCAGGTTCGTTGAGCCGTACGATTGACCCATCAACAGGTGCTGTTAGTCGTGCTTTCGATATCAACCCTTACTCTTATTCTTTGAACACTTCACGTACACTCGACCCAACCGAGTCATATACACGTAATTATGCTCCGTTCAATATCTTCAATGAGTTGAACAATAACTACATGGACTTGAATGTACACGACTTCCGTATACAGACAAGTATTGACTATAAGCCAATAACAAAGTTGAAGCTTACTGCTTTGGTAGCTGTTAAGAGTGCTGCTTCAACGATGGAACATATCGTTCGTGAAAACTCTAATCAGGCTTTGGCTTATCGTGCAATGGGTACAACAACTATTCGTGATGCTAACCCATACCTTTATACGGATCCAGACAATCCGTTTGCTCTTCCAGAATCAATCCTTCCTGAAGGCGGTATTCTCGACAGAACAGGTAACCACTTCTTTGGTTGGGATACCCGTCTTTCTGCTGCTTACAACGATGTATTCAATGATACACACATCGTGAACCTCTATGCCGGTGTTGAGAGTAATAGTGTTGACCGTAAGCTACTTTCGACCGTGAGTGGGGTATGATGTTTGATGCTGGTGAGATTGCTAAGTTGAACTATCGTGCATTCAAGATGTTCCAGGAACAGGGATCTAACTATTATGGTTTGTCAAATACCCACATCCGCAGTCTTGCTTACTTCGGCACAGGTACCTATTCTTATAAGGGTCGCTATCAGATGACTGGTACTTTCCGTTATGAGGGTACTAACTATTTGGGTAAGGCTACATCAGCTCGTTGGTTGCCAACCTATAATGTTTCTGGTGCATGGAACGCACATGAGGAAGGTTGGTTTAATAAGGTGTTTAAGCAGGCGTTGACACATGCTACATTCCGCTTGAGTTACTCACTTACTGGTGACCGTCCTCCTGTAACTAACTCATTGCCAATCTTCACAGCAATAGTGCCTTGGCGTCCATTCACTTCTATTCAGGAGACGGGTTACGATGAGCAGTTCGGTAATAAGAACCTTACCTACGAGAAGAAGCGTGAGTTCAACCTCGGTTTTGACTTTGGTTTCCTTGACAACCGTATCAATCTTACTACTGACTTCTACTGGCGTCGCAATAGTGACCTTATCGGTTACGTGAACCATCCACAGTTGGGTTCTTATAATCTTGCTAACGTTGCTTCAATGAAGTCTAATGGTATGGAACTTTCATTGAATACACATAACATCAAGACAAAGGACTTCAGTTGGGAAACTAACTTTATCTTCTCATGGACACACAATGAGATTACAAGTCTCTTCACCCATGCACGTGTTATCGACCTCGTACAGGGAACTGGTTATAGTCTTGTAGGTTATCCTGTAAACTCTATCTTTAGCATTCCATTTGCTGGACTCGATGGTGAAGGTTTGCCTACATTCATGAACGAGGATGGTAGAAGAACAATCTCTGGCCTTAACCTCCAGGAGCGTGATCAGGAGAAGATTAAGTATCTGAAGTTCGAAGGTCCTGCCGACCCAACTACAACGGGTTCATTTGGTAACGTCTTCCGTTATAAGAACTGGGACCTCAACGTATTCGTAACTTACAGCTTTGGTAATAAGGTTCGTTTGAACCATATCTTCAGCAACCGCTATGACGATATGGATGCTTTGCCTAAGGAGTTCCGCAATCGTTGGACATACAGTGGTGATGAGGCTCTGACTAACATCCCTGTAATTGCTTCACGTCGTCAGAATCGTAACAATCCACAGTTGGATGTAGCTTATAATGCTTATAACTATTCTGATGTTCGTATCGCAAAGGGTGACTTCATTCGTATGAAAGAAATCTCATTGGGTTACACTTTCCCTGCAGCAATGATTAGAACTATTGGTGTTAGCAGTTTGGCTCTTAAGCTCCAGGCAACTAACCTCTTCCTCTTCTATTCAGATAAGAAACTGAACGGTCAGGATCCAGAGTTCTTCAATACAGGTGGTGTGGCTGCACCAGTTCCAAAGCAGTTCACCATGACATTGAGATTAGGTCTTTAATATTTTAACTGAGGTTTTAAGTTCAGCTGAGAATATCCAAATGTTGATAGTAACATTGGACTTCCTAACAAGGCAAATGGTTGTAAGATGATACAGCCATTAGGCAACAAAGAGATGCTGAATCAGAACCAGAAGTAATTTAATATAGAACGAATATGAAAATTAAGAATATCATATATAAGGGCAGCTTGATGCTTGCATCTGTAGCGATACTTGCATCTTGTGCTGACCAATTGGATACGTTGCCAGACAACCGTACGACTTTGGACACACCAAAGAAGATTGCGGGTCTGCTTGTGACAGCCTATCCTGACCGTACACCGACGCTCTTCAACGAGTGGATGTCTGACAATACCGATTACATGGGAGCGCAGAATAGCCAGGGTAACCGTGGTGGTGATCAGTACTTCTTCTGGCAAGAGCAGACAGAAGGTGGTAATGACTCTCCTGAGATGGTGTGGATGCTTTATTATGAGGGTGTCTATAAGGCGAATGAGGCTTTGGCTGCCATTGAGGAACAGGGCGGTCCAAAGAACGATATACTTCGTAATTCAAAGGGTGAGGCTTTGCTCATTCGTGCCTATGACCACTTTATCCTTGCTAACGAATTCTGCCGTCCTTATAATGGCAAGACCAGTACAAAGGATGCTGGACTCTATTATGCAACAGGTATTGCAGACTTCTCTGCAGCTGCAGAACAGAGTAATCGTGGTACTGTAGCTGATGTCTATGAAAAGATTGCTGCTGATATTGAGGCTGGTATCCCATTGCTTAACGATACATATGAGGTGCCAAAGTATCACTTCAATAAGCAGGCTGCTTATGCTTTTGCAACTCGTTTCTACCTCTATTATGAGAAGTGGGAGAAGGCAAAGGAATATGCTGATAAACTCTTAGGTAGTAATCCTGCTGCTTCTTTACGTGACTATAGAGCTTTGCAGGCTATGCCACTGAGTAAATCAGATCAGGCTGTAAAGATTGCTGAGGCTTATTGTAGTGCTTCTGCAGACTGTAATCTCCTTGTTCAGACCAGTGTCAGCAATGCTGGTATGGCTCTTGCACCATGGTTAGTCAGTAAGCGTTATACACTCACTAACTATTTGGCAGAGACAGAATTGTTCCTGAGTAATAACATTTGGGGTACATCGTCAAACCTCATTTGGAAGCCATTTATCGTTAATCAAGGTGAGAGTAACTTTGCTTTGTTGATGAAACTTCCACGTGAGTTTGAGATTCGTAATACTACAACAGGCTCTGGTTATCTTCGCACATTGAACGTTGATTTCACGATGGATGAGGCTTTGCTCAATCGTGCAGAGGCTGAAATCATGCTTGGTCAGAATGATGCTGCTTGTGCAGATATGACTATTTGGATGAAGAACTTCTTCAATACCAATGTGACCCTTACCCCAACAAGTGTACAAACTTACTTCAAGACAGTTTCATATGCATACGCTGATGCTGCTAAGATGGTGCCAAGTTTCAAGAAACACATCAGCCCTCGCTTCAAAATTGATGCTGAAGGCTCAGTGCAGGAGTCTCTTTTGCAGTGCTTGTTGAACTTCCGTCGTATCGAGACTGTACACCAGGGAATGCGTTGGATGGACATCAGACGTTATAATATCGAGATTCCACGTCGTCTGATTGGTGCTAATGGTAGACCTTCAAAGAACCTTGATTGGTTGGAGAAGGACGACCCTCGTCAGGTGGTACAGATTCCACAGAGTATTCGTGAGGCTGGTGTTGCCGGCAATCCTACCAAGGCTCTTGTAGCAGGTGCGAAGATTGTTGACCTTTCTCAGTACAAATTGCCAGTACTTTCAGCGGTCAATCAGTATTCTGCCCCAGTAAGTGCACACTCTTTAATAGCTAATTAAAGGATTAAGAAATGAAGAAAAACATATTAGCTTTATCGCTGTTAGCAGCAGTTGCAGCAGGTTTCACAGCTTGTTCGGACGATAATTTGTCAAGCGAGAGCGTTATTAAGCCTTCTAAGGCAGCAGACACTGTTTTCGACAAGTGGCTGTACAAGAACTTCGTAGTACCTTATAACATTCAAATACAGTGGCGTTATGAGGACAATGAGTCGGATATGTCTTACTATGATGTACCAGCCGATTCAGCTCAGTCAGTGGAGTTAGCGCATATTGTGAAGTACACTTGTGTTGAGGCTTATACCGAAGCAGCAGGTATTGATTTCACACGTCGCTTCTTCCCAAAGCTCTTCAGCTTCTTGGGTGAGTTCGAGTATGGAAACAATGGTAGTATAAAACTCGGTACTGCTGAGGGTGGAAAGAAGATTCGTCTCTTGGGTGTTAACCATCTTGATAAAGTCAAGAACAATCGTACCGCTTTGGATGAATATTATCTTAAGACGATTCACCACGAGTTTGTTCACATCGTTAACCAGACTAAGGACTACCCACGTGAGTTTGGTAAGATAACACCAACAGGTTATGTTAATGATTCGTGGCTTTCTGAGAAGTATGGAACAGGCTATGAGAAGCGTGGTTTCGTTACAGCCTACTCACAGAAGGAAGAACGTGAGGATTTTGCTGAGGTGGTAAGTACTTACATTATTTCTACCGATGCACAATGGAACGCTATCCTCAAGAAAGCAACCATTGTGGATGCTAATGGTGCAGAAGCAAAAGATCAGCCAGGTGTAACAGCTATTGAGAAGAAGCTCGAGATTGCTAAACGTTACTATAAAGAGACCTTTAATGTCGACCTTGATAAGGTGCGTGATACTGTCATTGAGCGTGAGAACAACGTTGTTAGTGGCAGTTATAATCTGACAAATCTTAATTATTAAGAAAGGATCATTATATGAAAGCAAATAAATTATTTATATATCTCCTACTTGCCTTGCCAGCTCTTTTCCTTCAGTCATGCCAGACAGAAGAAGAGAATGTCTTTGGAAAGCCTTACTCTGAGCGTATGGACGAATTCCTTCAGAAGGCACAGGAAACGTTGGTTGCATCGCAATATGGCTGGGCTTTAGACTATTATCCACAGAGATACCAGGCTTATGGTGGCGTGGCTTATACGATTAAGTTCACCCGTGACAATGCGATTGTGCGCTATGAGAACAATCCTGATGATGGCGAGGTAAAGTCATTGTATAAGATGAAAGAAGACGACGGACCGGTTTTGTCGTTTGATACGTACAACACTTTCCTCCACATTTATGCTACTCCAAAGAATGGTGAGTATCTCGGTAAGGAAGGCGACTTCGAGTTCGTTATCGATAGTATTGGTGCTGACCGCATCAAGATTCACGGCAAGCGTTCGTTGAATACTATGTATCTCAATAAACTCTCTGGCGAAGCTTCAGAATATATAGAGAAGGTAACAGAACTTACCAACCTCTTTGTTTTCTCTGATGTAGCTCTTAACATTGGTGGAAAGCCTTACACTCTCGTTGTTACAGATAAGAACAATCGTCAGTTAGCTATCTATGATGGTGATAAGGTTGTTGCTGAGTCTGCTTATGCCTTTACAGATAAGGGAATCCGTTTGTATGAGCCTATTATGTTGAATGGCGTACAGTTGTACGACTTAACATTTGATAAGGCTACTGCTAAGTTCACAGGAACTGGTGTGGAGTCTACTGCTTCAAACGTTGATGTTAACCTCATTGCGAAGATGATAGGTGCTATCAACGCTTCTAATGGTGAGAAGACTATTACGAAGACCATTCCATATCTTAACAAACTCGACGTCACTTGTGATGCACCATGGGTTCACCTCTCTAAGGATGGTGATAAGCTCATTATTAAGGTAGATGCTAATCCTATTGCAACGAATGCACGTGGTGCAAAACTTAAGATTTCAAATGGTATAAAAGAGGCACAGGTTCAGATTATGCAGTTTGACCTTTCTGCACTTATGGGTACTTATGAGCTCACGATGAACTCATATGTATCAAAGGATGGAAAGATGGGCTTCTTTGATAATACTCGTACAGCACGACTGAGATATGTAGGCTCTGGTGCGAATCGCAAGTTCTACCTCAACGTTCACAGTGCTTATGGTTCAGACTATGTATTCCCATTGACCTACGTGGCTTCTGCTAATGCATTCTTGATGCAGGGTGGACAGAAGGTGATGACCTTCCAAGGAAATAATGTAAGCTATAACATCGGTAATGCCTTTAACATCGATGAGAAGAGTGGTACAGGTACAGGAACAGGTGCTTACAACCTAATTTCCTTCACCATTGCAGACAATGGCGACATCAGTGCATCACTCTGTGGACCATTGTTCAGCATCATTAATGGACAGGTACAGTATACAGGTTTGACTACTGAGCGTATCATCCTCTGGGCTTATACAGGTGAACCATTCACCTCTGAGAATCTTGCAGGTTGGTGGGATAAGTGGACTAACCCAGTACTCACCAAGAGGGCTTCTACATCTTCATCTGCCAAGCCTTCTATCTTGCCAGAGGAGTCATTCGACAATACAGCGTCTGTATTAATGCCACGGTATCTACCAAACCGTGTTGCACGCTTCGATGTAGACTGGAACTCATTCCTCACAACATCTACAGCGTCTCAAGTAAAACTAAACAAGTAAGTGTTTTATGAAAAAGATATTTAATATTTGTCTTCTCCTTGCTGTTACTGCAGGCTTCGTTGCCTGCAGTGACGACAACGATGCAGGTAGTAATTACTTGCGAGAGAACCCTGTGCAGGTGGTAAACTCAAAACTCACCTTTACTGCTGCGGCACAGAAGGGTGGGGTGAAGTTTACTGCACCTGCTGGCTCAACCGTTTCTGTCAGTGATTCATGGGCAACAGCTCAGCTGCAGAACGATTCTATCGTAGTCAGTGTTACTAACAACCCTGCCATTGACAGTCGTTCTGCAGTGTTGACGATCAAGAATGGTAATGATTCTACTAATCTGCCAATCTTGCAAGCTGGAGCTCTTTTCAAGTACAAAGGTGCTAAGTATTACGCTGTGAGTGATAAGGATACAACCCTCACTCTACCTTATACCGCATTAGGTGCTGAGCCTTCTATGGAGCTTGCTGATGCTGCCGATGCTTCTGGTGTGACATCAATTGAGAATAAGGACTCTGCTTTCGTGGCACATATTGGAGCTAACACAACAGGTGAGATTCGTACTTTCTCACTCGTTTTGAAGAACCAAGAGAATCGTGATACTATCACTGTGACACAGGGTGGCATTGACGACCTCGCAGGTAAGACCTATAGTCTCTATGGTTATGACCTTCTTAAGATGACCTCATCTACAACTGATATTAACACATTGGTTACGCAGATTGTTGGTACACTTGAGAAGAAATCTGATACCGAGTTGATCTTTAATTCAAGTGACACGGGTATGAAGATGACACTCACCTTTGATCCTGCTAAGGTGTCATTGTCATTGAAGGCTGGCGAATATGTTCTTTCAAAGAGAGTGAATGATACCACTTATTTCTACAGAACTGCTATTTGGGACATCAATCATTATGGTACATTCATGAAGCTTATTCGTCAGCAGACTGAAGCACATAGTACTGGTCAGGTGAGTGATGCTGATTTTGCTAAATTCCAGAAGGTTGTTCCGGGTATTTATAACTATTATGCATCAAACCAGTTGACGATGACAGCAAGAATGTCTTACTCTAAGGCGGATAAAATGGTTGCTGGTATTCTTGAGGATAGTGGTAAGAATGCCGCTTACATAAAGAGCTTAACGTATTTAGGACCTTTAGGTTTCCCTCTTAATTCATTTAATGGAAACGTCTTTGCGATCTATAAGTATAATCAGCAGGGAAGCCAGTTATACCTTAATGGTCCTCTGTTCTTGCTTCAGCCTGTGATGCTTTTCCATCCTTTAGGCACAAGTGCTAAGCCTGCTGCGTTCATGAAGAAGAGATAATGAAAGGTTTGGGAAATTTTAAGTAGACGAGTAAACAAGTAGACGAGTAAACAAGTAAACGAGTTGACAAGTTAATTGTTTTGAGGAGTACGGTTCCTTGGGATAATTAACTTGTCAACTCTTTTTTGTGGTTTTGCATTCCTTGATGAGACAGGGTAATGGGATACTAAGTAGACGGAGTACACAAGTAAACGAGTTGACAAGTTAATTGTTTTGAGGGGTATGGCTCCTTGGGATGATTAGCTTGTCAACTTTTTTTTGTGGTTTTGCATTCCTTGATGGAGACAGGGTAATGGGATACTAAGTAGACGGAGTACACAAGTAAACGAGTTGACAAGTTAATTGTTTTGAGGGAGTATGGCTCCTTGGGATAATTAACTTGTCAACTCTTTTTTGTGGTTTTGCATTCCTTGATGGAGACAGGGTAATAAGAGACATGGTAACAGGGTATTCAAGACATGGTAACAGGGTATTCAAGACATGGTAACAGGGTAATAAAAGGCTCTTCTGAAATATGGAGGATAAATTAAAAGGATTATATAATGGGCACACGGAGACACGGAGAGGACGGAGGTAAACGCAATGTCAGGGAGGTGCCGACGGCACAAAGAACGACGGAGGAGTAGCGTACAGATTCTTGATAACTATTTTGGAATAAACGCTTTGTGTATAAATTACTAATAGAAATGGCAAACAAACTCCGTCGCTCTATGCACCGACGGTGCCTCCGTGACTACCATTACTTTGTTTTATAATCCTCCGTCCTCTCCTTTTCTCCGTGTGACATTACGTCAAAGTGCATTACACCAAATTTATGAATATTCAAAAGGAAGTTCTGAAATTTGTTTACAATAATTCCGCTTTCAAGGCTTAAAAGCGGTATGAAAAACGTGTATTTTACAGCCTTTGTAAGTTTGCTGTAATCAGGTAGTTACAAAGTTTCTCGGAAAAAGGTGCTTAGTTGGGTTCTTAAAGGGCGTCTTTAAGAGGTCAAAAGGGCGTCTCTTGGAAGCTAATTAGGCGTCTTTTAGAAGCCAAAAGAGCATCTTTTGAAATGGAGGTGGTGAAATTTTATTACAAAACGAAGGATAAAGGGGGATTTCCCCAGCTCCCATTGAGTTAATAATTAATCTCAATGGAAGTTGGATAAACTCTGTAAGGATCGAAATACTCGGTACAGCTATTAATCATGTCTTGGAGATTTGCCTTCACATTCTTTCGATAGAGCTCTTTTCCGTTGACGATAACTGTCACAGGCTTGTTCATGTCTATGAGTTCGCTATTCAGATAAATACGTAGCCTACCGCCCTTTGCATTTGTGTAGCTGCGTTTAAATCTCATTTCAATACCCCAATGCTTGTCTCTCTCAACAGCGGTGTATTCGACCTCTTTGATATTAATCTTCACCACATTGTTGTGGATATTCATGTCATAGTAAGTGCGATTCTGCGTAGGAGAGCTTAACACTTGTAGGTTGTAGAAGCCCGAACGATGACGACCATCCATGTCATAGTCTTCCCAGAGAACCGTCTTTGGATAGGGATTACGAACGAAATTCTTGAGCCATGGAGTAGTGAGGTCGTATTTAATATGATGCTGCATGCCAGGCAATAGGTTTATGCGATGAACAAAGAGCGGACGCTTGTCGGCATCAAGCGGTCGTACCAACTGAGCAGAGTCAAATGCAATCTGCGTATAATAAGTTAGAATATTACGGTAGAAACCAGTGTCATCCGCTCCTGTGAGGAATGAAACCAATGTTAGCACAGTTTTCTACAGGTGCATTTTTCAATGGTTCGCCACCAGCCATTGGACCCGCTGCAGCCCAATAGTCGGCATAGAAAGAGGCAAGACGCTGACTACCATAGCCACCTTCAGATATACCGAAGACGTAGAGGCGGTTAGCATCAACATTACCCTCGACCAGTGCTTGTCGGATAAGCTTCTCCCAAGCAAATTGTTTAGCTACTTGCCACCAGCGATAGTAGTCGCCTTCATTAGGAATCTGTGGAATGAAATAGAGAGAAGGACCATCTTGGAATCTGTTTCCTAAGATAAGTCCGGTCGCCCATTCATGTTCCTTTGGACCAGAACCATGCAGGTAAAGGAACAACGGAAGCTTTCCTGCTGTGCTTCCCTTTATACCATAGTAGTAAGGCATGACAGCATTCTTTTCCAATGCTTCTGGTAAGTTCCACGATGCTTTTACGCCCTTCTGCAAGTCTTCAGGCTTTGCGAGCTTCTGTTCATTTAGTTCGCGATTCGCCTCACACCATGCATCCCATACCATCTTTTGGTTTTGAGCGATATCTTTGTTCTTTATCAGTTGCTGTATATCCGTAGTATAAGTCTTGTTACGTTGAAAGGCATCCTTGCTTTTCTGTTCTTCATTCTGCTTCTTTTTAAGCGTTTGAAGGAAGTAGTTTTTCACCTTCTCCTGCATATTACTTCCCTGTGCGTGAGCGTTGTTGGTGATAGCAGAGAGTGCGAGCGTCAAGCCCACAGCTGCGATAAAGTTCTTGATAGGTTTCATTATCAGTATTTTTTTATTTGGGTTTACCCTTCTTTGAATGATTTAGGGTTGCAGACAAAGGTAAGCATTTTTAGAGAACTGTGCAAGAGTTGCAGCCTCACCCCCAGCCCCTCTCCGAATGGAGAGGGGAGTGATTACCGTGATACCCCTATAGAAGATACTAAAAGGTATAATATTAATCTATAATACCAATCAATCTTGTAGGGGATATCGGTGACTACTCCCCTCTCCATTCGGAGAGGGGTTGGGGGTGAGGCTTCTTCTTCTCCATTCGGAGAGGGATTGGGGGTGAGGCTGTTAGAATCCACCGAATCCACCGCCCATAGGAGGACGACCGCCACCGTTGCCAGAAGGACGACCATTTGGACGTGGACCCATTCCGGGACCATTGCGGTCGAAGTCTGGACTATCCTTTGGTTTAGGCATAGCGTTCTTACCACCAAAGAGGTTCAGACGGTAGGTAGCACGCAGCATGATATAGCTGTTAATACTATTGTATTCAGTATCTGTACGACTCATAGAGTTGATGACACGTGAGAGGTTGCTCTGCTGACGTAAGATGTCATAGAACTGCAAACTGAAGGTCAGTGCATTACCCTTCAACATACTCTGCGAGATTTGCGCATTCCAAAGTAGCTCATTGGTGTTCAATGAAGCATCGCTATATCCACGACGACTGTTCTGGTGAAGGTCGGTCGAGATGCTCATGTTCCAAGGGAGGTTGAGACTCAACGTACCACCGTATGCAAACTGCCATGTACGTAGATTGCTCATACTCTGAAGATTATTCTTCGTGTTCGTATAATCTACTGAACCGTCTAACTCCAATTCTAACCAAGAGGTACGATAGCTGGCAGCGAGTCGTTCTCCTAAGGTCAATGACTTCGTTATATTCTTCTCTAAGTTGCTTGTTCTGTTAAGCTGCAGATAGCTGACGTAACGATTGAAGTTAGCACGCGTAAAGGTGTGGAGATTCCATACGCCAGCAGAGTCGATACTTGTGTTATACATCAATCCAGCATCAGCATCCCAGTTACCATTTACGTTCACTGGCCGTATCGTACGTGCACCTGTAATCGCATCGTAGGTCACACTGTTGCCAATTGCATTTCGTGTCGTTGAGAAGTTCGCGAAAGTCATCAGCGCCTGTGAATGACTCTGCTTGTACGTGTTATAGAACAAGCGGAAGTTATTGGTGAAGGCTGGCTTCAATCCAGGGTTACCAACAGAGATGTTCTGTGGGTCAGTGTTGTCGACGATACTCAACAGCTGACTCATTGTAGGTTGAGTGATAGTACCCTTATAATTGATACGCAGATTGCTCTGCTCGCTGAACTTATAACGGAAGTCGAAAGTAGGACTCCAGTTGAATACTGTGCGCGCTGTGTCAACGTGTACACCGAGGTAATCCTGCATGTAAGTAGAGTGCTGTGGCTGGAACATCACACCCACGTTCATCTTCCACTTATCACGAATCATTCGCATCATCACCTGCATGTCGTGTGTATAGGTGCGATACTCAGAGTAACGACTCAAGTTATCATCGAGATAGCTTGCCATAGGGTTGGTCAGCAGTCCGAGATAATTGTCCCATGAACGATAAGCTGGCTGCAGACTACCGAACGCACCTGATGGCATAGCAGAGAGGTCGTAGGTGTCACGGTCGCTCTTTGAGAAGCCATACTTAAACTGATAGCTGAACTGCAGGTAAGTCTTGCGGGCTATTGGCTCGCTATAAGTTGCCTGTAGGGCATAGTCCCAACTCTTTGTTGGCATAAGGTTGTAACGATAGGCACGATAAGTAGAGTCGTTTCCGAGTGCATCTTGCAACTGGAAATACTGAATATCTTGCGTTGAGAAGGTCTTTGAGTCCGAATCACTATAGTTACCATCTACGCGCAAAGTAACGTTTCTTCCGTTGCTTGAGAGCTTGCGATTCACCTGCAGCATAGCACCCAAAGCGGTGGTATTACCATAACTTATGGTCATATTACGCTGTGTATTCACCATCGTTCCCAATGCTTTCAGCTGTACGATAGAGGCTGCTGACAATGGATCATCCACTGTTTCGTATGGGTCAGCGTTATAGGCAGCAGAAGAACTAACCACCTGTCCGTCGTTCTTAGTGAGTCTGATGTTTGGTCGGAACATAATATTCCATACAGAGTCAGGTCGCCACTCCAAGCGGAAACGGCCGTCCCAAGAGTTCGTTCTGGTGTATTCTTGTGAAAGACGGTTGGCAAATGAGCCCTGACTTGCTACGAAGTTCTCACTTGATACACGTGTGTTCAGGTCGCCATTAGTGTGGTTCCAACGCACACTACCATCCCACTGCAGGGTGTTCCCATTGTCATAATTCATGTTCAGACCCACCATCTTGGTCGCATTCAATCCCTGTCTTACGCCACCGAAACCGCCACGTGGACCACCACCGAAGCCCATGTCGTTGACATTATTGGCTGATGCAAAGCCCATTATACGGAACTTGTTGTTGAAATAAGCGCCCATCGCCTTCTCTGAATAGCGGTTATGCGTACCAATACCGAGGTCAATATTAGAGAATAAACCCTTGTTCATCCCCGCTTTGATACCAAAGTCGAGAACAGTAGACTCGTTACCATCATCGATACCCGTCACACGACTCAAGTCACTCTTTTGGTCGTAAGCCTTAATAGTTTGTACGATAGAGGTAGGGAGATTCTTCATCGCGGTCTTGGTATCGCCCACCATGAACTCCTTTCCATCAACAAGAATCTTCTTAACTTCCTTACCATTAATCTTAATGGTTCCATCACTCGACACTTCCGCACCAGGTAATCTCTTTACAAGAGCCTCAATTGTCGAACCTTCTGGTACACGATAAGCTGAAGCATTGTACTGGAAAGTGTCGGCTTTTACGACAACTTTCGGTGCACTTGCCACAACTTTCACCTCTTTCAAAGTGCGTGAGTCTACTTGGAAGTCTAACTGACCCACTGCCACATCCTGCTCATTGGCAATGGTAATGTTCTGAAAAATAGTCTTGTAACCTACATAAGACGCTTTCAAAATGAATCGTCCATTGCTCGGAGCCGTAATCTTAAAGCTTCCTGCCTCGTCTGAAGTGGCACCAACAACATAGCTACTGTCCTGCTTCAACAGCTGAACAACAGCAAATGGTACCTTCTCTTTTAACTCTCCATCGTAGAGTGATCCCGTAATTGTTCGGTTCTGTGCCAGCATCGATATAGAGCCAGTCAGCAGAAGAACAAATGTCAACAGTCTTTTTACCATAAGTTTATTGTTAATTTCTAAATCTTGTCGTTGAACGATATATATGACGACAAGAATGTGATAAGGTTTAATGCAGGTTAATATTTTATTGAAAAAAGATTTCAAGAGGCTTATATATAAGAGTTGTTTGGAGTCTAAGGAAGAATGCTATTGGTTCTTTTGTAGTGCTGAAGTCTTTTGATAGTAAACAACTTGCAAACACTGCACACGGAGTAAGTGATGTGCGCAAAAACATTGGTTTGAGTATTAAAGTGTGTGAAATAAGTATGTAATTCTATGTTTGAGTAAAAAGAAAAGGCGTATTTTTGTATTGAATATTAAAGGAGAAAGCTTATGAGACAGAATATTATTATATCAAAACAGTTCAAGAGTGAATTGGCAACAGCCATCTCAGAATGTGAGAAGGATAAGATCTTTGTACTCGTTGATGAAACGACACGTGAGATGTGTTGGGAACTTATCAAGGACGACTTCTGTCTGAAGCAAGCACAAGTAATTACGATTGGTACGACTGATAGTAGTAAGACGCTTGACACATTGGCTTCTGTATGGGAAGCATTACAGCAGGGAGGAGCCACACGCCACTCACTGTTGATAAACCTTGGTGGTGGTATGGTGACCGACCTTGGTGGTTTTGCTGCTTCAACTTTCAAGCGTGGAATCAACTTTATTAATATTCCAACCACGTTGCTTGCGATGGTAGATGCCAGTGTGGGCGGTAAGACGGGTGTGAACTTCGGAGGATTGAAGAATGAGATTGGCGTGTTTAGTGAGGCTGATGTCGTTCTCCTTAACACCGAATGGCTTAAAACACTCGATACGGCAAACATCCGTAGTGGTTATGCTGAGATGTTGAAACATGGTTTGATAGCTGATGAAGCCATGTGGGCAGAGCTGATAAACTTCAATCTTGCTCAGTTAGACTTACAGCGATTGAGCGAAATGCTGGTAAGAGTGTGCGTGTAAAGGAGAGTATTGTTCAGGAAGATCCACATGAAAAGGGTATTAGAAAGGCATTAAATCTCGGACACACCTTTGGTCATGCGTTTGAGTCATGGTCATTAGAAAAGAGTCCAATTCTTCATGGTTATGCAGTGGCTTTCGGTTTGATAGCTGAGCTTTATCTGTCTGTTGTGAAGACAGGCTTCCCAACGGAACGTATGCGCCAGACGGTTAACTTCATTCGTGAGTATTATGGCACATTACCTATTACATGTAATGATTATCCTAAACTCATTGAGTTCATGCATCATGATAAAAAGAATCGTGGTAATGAAATCAATGTTACGCTCTTAGGTGGTATTGGTGATGTCCGTATCAACCAGTCTGTCAGTGAGGATGAAGTTAAGGAAGCCCTTGACTTTGTGCGTGAGGGGTAAGCCTTTAAACTTTGACCTTTGAGGTTTGAACTTTGAACTTTATGATTTGCGTTTAACCTTTGAACTTTGAGGTTTGACCTTTGAGTTTTATCCTTATCTATTTATCAACTTCACTGTACCCCACTTTAATCTATTTGGGCTCCCCTCCTTTCGGAGGGGTCGGGGGAGGCTTTCGGAGGGGCTTTTTACACCCCCCTCTTCCTCAGCCTTCTCCAACTCACTCTTTGGTTGTTGTTGTGGTTGGTCGCTTGGTGTATCAAGTTGTGTAGCCTTACTGATTCGCATGCGGCTCATATTATCAATGGTTACATCCAATGGCACATACTCATCACTCTTTGGATCAGGTGAACCCACACTTGCACCAAAGTAGAGTTTGTTACCTTCTGCACGGTCGAACATGAAACCAATCAGTGCACCATCCTTACCATATTGGTTATCAGTGTATTCTCTGAAATCATCTTTCGTAAGTGTACGCTCATAAAAAGATGAGCCATCTTGACGAAGAATCTGTACCTGGAACTTGTTATCGTAGTATTTACGTCCGTCTTCATCACTGACGATTGACAATGACTTGTCTGCAAAGCGGTGGATACGAATCGTATAGGTACTACCCATCCATTCTATCTTCTTCTCATATTTGAAGTCGGTCATTGGCTGTGGACCGCTTGGTACCTTTGGTTTAGGTGCTATCTTGGTGATAATATCGTTTGATTTCTTTTCTTGCTTGCAGGCTGTGATACCAAAAAGTATCAAGCCCAAGCTTAATAATTGAAATATCTTTCTTGTCATAATGCGTAATTCTTGTACGCAAAAGTACGTATTTTCTTTGAACCCTGCAAGAATGAAGTGTAAAAGATAGCTTTTCAAGTGGGGTAACGATACCAGATTATAAGGATACGGATAGGATATAAATAGGAAGATTCTCTATTTCCTGAAATCGCTAATCAAACATGATTCTCTCATTAGTATGCTCAGCATAAAGTCACTATTAAAATGGTGTTGACCCTGCGCACCAATGGTGCGGACGCTCCGCACCGTTGGTGTTAGGCGTTAACACGTAGCTTATCGATGCTAATGAGTAAGGATGAAAATGCTGGACATAAAAAAAGGATGCACGAAATGTGCATCCTAAAGAGATTCTATTGAGAAACAACCTGTTACACAATGAGTGAAAAGACTACCTTAGGCGTCTTTGATGCACTCCTTTAGTAAATTGATAAACTTCTCTTCGCCCAATCCTGAACGCTCAGAAGCGGTGCGGACAGTAGCTTTTTTGAGAATCAACTTACCCAATGGTGTGTTTAGCATTTTGAAAGATGGATAGCGAGAAGCGAGTTCTTTCTTCAGATTTGGATAAGCTGTAAAGAGGTCTTTCAGACGTGTGTCTGGTGTTATCTCAATAGGAGTGTCTGATTGTGCAGCAGACGCTTCGTCGTCTTCATTGTCAGAAGGAGTAGTGTTCGCAGCACTTTCCTTTTCTTTTCCAGCCCATGTCAGCAAGGTCTGTGAACCTGTCAACTCACGGATATGTGTGCAATCCTGCATCATCTCGAGTACACCACGGAAGCGGCCTTCTGCATCGCGCACAGCAAAGTAAACGATGTAGATAAACACTTCTGGCTTGTTAATCCAGAACTCGGCTTTATCTTGTTCGCCACTACGGAATTTCTCTACGATTTCCTCAACGATGTGTACACTCTTACGTGGGTGGCAGTTAGACACCTGTCGTCCGATAACATTCTTCGATCTTGGGAAGATACGATGGTCAGTATCTGAATAGAACTTCACCAACTCGTTCTCGTCCACGAAAGAGATGTCTACTGGCAGATGCTTATAGATAAGGTTTATCTGCTCTAAGGTCAGCTTACCTGTTGCCACATCCAACTCCTGTTGTGGTCCTGCAGAGTAGCCATACTTGCTGAGTAATGCCTGCAGGTCTTCTGCAAAGCCCTTTTGAGGTGTTGAGTGTTGAGTGTTGGGTGTTGATGGTGTGTCTACTTTGAAGAAGGCAAAACCAATCTCTTGGTCGCCCGACTTCATGTCCTCAAACTCCTCTGCCGAGATAAGAGCGTATGAAGTAGGGTAGAGGATAGTCTCCTCCTTTTCCATCAAGTCGCGTGCATAGGCGATAAGCTCATTTTGTTTAGCGATGAAAGCTTCATCTTCGCCAGCCTCTAAGAGTCGGAGTGAATCCTTAATCTCATCACGAACGATGTCGTCAAAGTTCCACATTGTTGTCGTTGGGCGGTCGAATCCTTTCTTCTCCAAAAGTGGATAGAGCTGATTCTGCTTGCGGTGATAGTGGATAGGATACTGACGAATCTGGTCGTAGAGTTCTAACCACTGGTTTTTAATGACAGGATATTGTACAAGATCCTCGACCGCAAGGAGCAGTCGGCGCATCTCGTCATTCTCTTTATAATAATGTGAGAGTGGGTGATCCTCTGGAACATCAGGGCGGCTGTAGTCCATGAAACCTTCAACGAGTTCAATAATCTTGCGCATGTCTGCACGGATACACTCATCGTCCTCACGCGACTTCATGTTCTGTTCGATGAAGGCAAGGTGATAAGGGCGAATCTTTCCTATCTTTGTCTTCATCACTTCGCGTGCCTCTTCTAATGAGAGCTGTCCTGTTTCATACTTTTCTTCAAGCTCAAGCATTGCCTGCATTTTCTCCATCTCAATTGCTGGGAGAAAGTCTTTCATCTTATTTGCCATAACTTTGTTACTGATTTTTATTATTTCTAATGCAAAGATACTGAGTTATTGGGAAATAGAAAGATAACATATGTTACCTTATTTAGTTAAATAATGATAATTTGTTATTTGGATTTATGTGATGTTTAGTCTGATTAATGTTTTCCTCCCTCTATTATTTTCATTCTTCCTTATAATTTGTTATCTTTGCCATAGTTTCGTTGGATAAATTATTTTAGGGATAATTTATGACCTGCTTGTGCATGAGAGAATAAACCGAAAGCTCGGACTTTATCTATCGTCACAAGAAATAGAAAGTTTGACCTCTTTAGACATTACAACAGATAACGTATAAGAAAAAGTATGGGACTACAAACAAAACGCCTGCTATTGAGAGCGTGGAAAGAAAGCGATGCTGAAGCATTATACAAATATGCTCGGAATCCAAACGTTGGTCTGATTGCTGGTTGGCCACCGCATACAAGTGTAGAGAACAGTCGTGAGATTATAAAGGTAGCATTCTCTGCTCCTGAAACCTATGCAGTTGTGTTGAAAGAAACAGGTGAAGCTATCGGTTGCGTTGGAATAATGGCTGTAAGAAGTGAAGTCAAAAGCGCATATATGGCAGACAACGAGTGTGAGATAGGTTATTGGATTGGTGAACCCTATTGGGGACAAGGCTTGATACCTGAAGCCGTAAACGAATTGCTTCGGTATGCGTTTGAGGACTTAGGGAAAACTACAGTTTGGTGTGGGTACTACGATGGCAACGAGAAATCAAAACGAGTACAAGAGAAATGCGGATTCGTTTACAGTCATACAGAAGGCAATAAACCTGTTCCAATGTTAAATGAGGTTCGCACAGAGCATTTTACTAAAATCATTTTAGACGATTGGAAGAAACTGCATCGGTAGTTTGAAATAAATTACAAAAGAGGTTATGACAAAAATAAACTTAATAATTATGCTTTTCCTTGTCGTATTTATGATTCACGAATACGAGGAAATTATTATGTTTAGGCGTTGGATTGACAGGAATAGGGGAGAATTGAGAAAACGATTTCCTAAAATCGAGTCGTTCTTTACTCGACATGGAGCTTTCGATTATTCCACTTCCACCTTTGCCGTTGGAACTGCTCACGAGTTCATACTTGTTTCTGTTGTTTCGTTTTGCTCGGTTTGGACAGGTCAATATCAATTGTGGTTTGCTGCATTGACAGGATATTCCGTTCACTTGTTAATGCATATCGTACAGTGGATTGTATATCGAAAGTATGTGCCAGTTATCATTACAAGCCTCCTAACATTACCTTACTGCATCTATTCTTTTGTTGAATTTGCAAAAGTAACAGTTCTATCCTTCTCGCAAATGGTTTTATGGGCAGTTATTGGTATTGTTCTTACCATACTAAGCGTGTTTTCTGCATTCTTCTTTATGGATAGGTTTCAACGTTGGGAAGAAGGTAATAAATAAGAAATAAATGATGGAAGAATATTATAAGATAAACAAAGAAGCGTGGAATGTAAGAACAAGAAATCATTTGTATTCTTCCTCATAAATTTATTATCTTTGCCATAATTTCTATGTAATATTCATAGCATTATGATTAAGTTTTGCAAAAGCATTATGTATAGGGATAATAATTATACCAGAATTGTTGGAAAAGAATATGATAACGAAAACATTGTTTTGCCCTGATATTCTTCTGTAATTCATTAAAAATAGTTGAGAATATGACTTGTAATGTTACAGAAATGTGGATTATAATCAGATTATTTGTAACTTTGCAAACAGATATATCAAAGTTTATAAAGTTATGAAAGGATTAGGAATTAGTGAAAGGAACTGCTATCTGCTTATTAATTGTAGGATAGGATTAAGTCCATCTAAATAAACTTGCTAAGATTATTATGAAGCAAAAGAAACATTATGAAGGATTGACTGACACAGAGGTGTTGAAGAGTCGTGAGCAATATGGGGCTAATGTGCTAACACCCCGAGAGAAGGAACCACTATGGAAACAGTTCTTGGAAAAGTTTGAAGACCCACTGATTATTATTCTGCTTATTGCGGGTTTTCTCTCTATTGCTATCTCTTGTTGGGAGTATTGGGGCCTTCATGTTGAAGATGGCGCAGCTGTTTTCTTCGAACCAGTCGGTATATTCCTCGCTATCTTCTTGGCTACGACGATCGCTTTCTTCTTTGAATTAAAAGCGGATAAAGAATTTGCTATCCTCAATCAAGTGAACGATGAAGAGGAGGTGGAGGTCATCAGAAATGGAAATACAACGACTGTTGCTAAAAAAGATATTGTAGTTGGCGATATTGTTATTATCAATACGGGTGCTGAGATTCCTGCTGACGGTAGGTTGTTGGAGGCAATCTCATTGCATGTTGATGAGTCTACACTGAATGGAGAGAGCGTACCTGCTTATAAATCGGTAAAAGAGGAAGAGTTTGAAAAGGATGCTTCATACGCTACGAACCAGGTGTTACGTGGTACGAAGGTAATGGAGGGGCATGGTATCTTTCAGGTTGAGGCTGTAGGCGATAGGACAGAAAATGGTAAGGTGTTTGAGGCTGCACAAATTGATGATAGCGTTGAAACACCTCTTAGTGAGCAACTTGATGGACTGAGTGTGCTTATTACTAAACTAAGTTACGTCTTTGCAGGACTTATCATTGTAGGTAGATTAATGGTGTTTTTCCATTGGAGTCCTATTGTTTGGACCTTAACCATTCCTACAATCGTATTTTTTTGGCTTGTTATCACGAAGTTTGATGGTTGGAAATGGTATTCGAAAACAATTAGCACTGTAGCGTATTTCTGTATTCTGATGGCGTGTGTGATTGTTTTCCACGATTGCCTCATGCCCGATAAGAGTATGGCAGGATTACTTGCTCATGCACTGAATACAATGATGATTGCCGTTACATTGATTGTTGTTGCGGTACCAGAAGGCCTTCCTATGGCTGTGACGTTGAGCTTGGCTTATAGTATGCGCCGAATGATGAAGACCAATAATCTTGTACGTAAGATGCATGCGTGTGAGACAATGGGGGCTACAACAGTTATCTGTACGGATAAGACGGGTACGCTGACGCAGAATCAGATGCGTATTTATCAAACTCAATTCTATGCTTTAGCTAATCAGACATTAGATGATGGTCTTGCTTCTTGTTTGTTGAAAGAGGGGATAGCTGTCAATTCTACTGCCTCAATAGATTATACGGATGCAAGTAATCCTAAGGTTCTGGGCAATCCTACTGAAGGAGCATTACTACTTTGGTTGAAGGATAATCAGGTTTCTTATCAAGAGTTGAGGGAGACGGTACAGGTTGTTGATGAACTCCCTTTTACTACGGAACGGAAGTATATGGCAGTGCTTGTCAACTCTGCTTTGATGGAGGATAAGCAGATTCTCTATGTGAAGGGTGCACCAGAGATTGTCTATGGTCTTTGCAAACAAACTGATTGTAATGTGCCGAAAGAGGATATTGAGCGTCAGTTGGAAGGCTATCAGGAGCAGGCTATGCGAACTTTGGGCTTTGCTTATCAGATTGTAGATGGTAAGACAGAAGTCTTTAATGAGGGAAGAGTTGTTGCTGATAATCTAACTTTTCAGGGTATTGTCGCAATTAGCGACCCTGTGAGAAGTGATGTGCCTAATGCTGTTCGTGAATGTATGAAGGCGGGTATTGATGTGAAGATTGTTACAGGTGATACCTCAAGGACGGCAAAGGAGATAGGTAGACAAATTGGCTTGTGGACAAGTAATGATACGGATAAGAATATTATTAGTGGTCCAGACTTTGCTGCACTTTCTGATGATGAATTGGATAAGCGGGTGAAGGATCTGAAGATTATCTCTCGTGCTCGTCCGTTAGATAAGAAACGTCTTGTGGAATCGTTGCAGCGTTGTAATGAGGTGGTCGCTGTTACGGGAGATGGAACCAACGATGCACCTGCGCTACAAGCGGCTCATGTGGGACTTTCGATGGGTGATGGTACTTCTGTTGCTAAGGAGGCTTCGGATATTACGATTATCGATAATTCTTTTAGTAGTATTGGTAAGGCTGTGATGTGGGGACGTTCGCTTTATCAGAATATACAACGTTTCTTACTCTTTCAGCTAACCGTCAATGTTGCGGCTTGTTTCCTCGTACTTGCTGGTGCGTTTATGGGTACGGAGTCTCCGCTGACGGTTACGCAGATGCTGTGGGTAAATCTTATTATGGATACCTTTGCTGCTATGGCGTTGGCATCTTTACCTCCGTCAGAGAAAGTGATGAAGGATAGTCCACGTGATAGGAATGCCTTTATTATCAATCGTTCTATGGGCTGGAATATCATTGGTGTGGGTGGTTCTTCTTTGTGTTGCTGTTGGTATTGCTTTATATCTTCGAACATGCTGATATTACTGCATTGAGAGATATTCTTCATTTGCAGCTTGGTGAGGTTAATGGACTTAGCCCATATGAGCTGACTTTGATTTTTACTATCTTTGTGATGACGCATTTCTTCTATCTGTTCAATGCGCGTGCTTTTGAAACTGGACGTAGTGCGCTTCATTTTAAGGGGTGTCGTGGATTGCTCTTTATTATCTCAATTATCTTTATTGGACAGATTGCGATGGTGGAACTTCCTATTCTGCAGAAGTTCTTTAATATCGTTAAGGGTGGTCTATCTTTTGAAGATTGGGCTATCATCTTGATTGGTTCCTCTTTAGTCTTATGGGTTAGAGAGGCTTGGCATTTGATAAAGTCGTCTAAAGAATAACTGAATGGAGGATGCCCCCTTTTGTGAGTGATTGAACATTTTGATGGAATTGCCCATGGTGCTGTGATTACAGAAAGTTTTATCGTGGATTGATATATATAATAAGGTGTAATGAGGTTTATTTCCTCTCTAACGAAGAAAAAACACTTTTTTGATAAAATTTTCCCCAAAAACATTTGGAGGTTATACGGAAAGTTTATAACTTTGCATTCGCTTTACAAAACAAGCCACTTGGCAAGTTACTTAAAGCAGTAAAGAAAGAGTTCTTTGAAAAGATTTACATAAACAGAGAAGTAGTACAAGAAGCGTCTGTTTGGTTTTATATCAAATGGATGGGTAAAAGAAACGAACCGATCAATTCGTTGTCCCTGCTTTTGAGACATTGTCTCAAAACAATTAAGGAACAAAAGAAAAGGTGCTTTTTACTTGATACTTTTAGGATAAGCGTTCTGAAACAGAGATTACTCGGTGACGTGTTTGGGAGTAGTGGTATTCATCACCACCTATCACCCATCACTTATCACCAAAACATATTTTACAATGGAGAGTTTGATCCTGGCTCAGGATGAACGCTAGCTACAGGCTTAACACATGCAAGTCGAGGGGAAACGGCATTGAGTGCTTGCACTCTTTGGACGTCGACCGGCGCACGGGTGAGTAACGCGTATCCAACCTTCCCATTACTGTGGGATAACCTGCCGAAAGGCAGACTAATACCGCATAGTCTTCGATGACGGCATCAGATTTGAAGTAAAGATTTATCGGTAATGGATGGGGATGCGTCTGATTAGCTTGTTGGCGGGGTAACGGCCCACCAAGGCGACGATCAGTAGGGGTTCTGAGAGGAAGGTCCCCCACATTGGAACTGAGACACGGTCCAAACTCCTACGGGAGGCAGCAGTGAGGAATATTGGTCAATGGACGGAAGTCTGAACCAGCCAAGTAGCGTGCAGGATGACGGCCCTATGGGTTGTAAACTGCTTTTGTATGGGGATAAAGTTAGGGACGTGTCCCTATTTGCAGGTACCATACGAATAAGGACCGGCTAATTCCGTGCCAGCAGCCGCGGTAATACGGAAGGTCCAGGCGTTATCCGGATTTATTGGGTTTAAAGGGAGCGTAGGCTGGAGATTAAGTGTGTTGTGAAATGTAGACGCTCAACGTCTGAATTGCAGCGCATACTGGTTTCCTTGAGTACGCACAACGTTGGCGGAATTCGTCGTAGCGGTGAAATGCTTAGATATGACGAAGAACTCCGATTGCGAAGGCAGCTGACGGGAGCGCAACTGACGCTTAAGCTCGAAGGTGCGGGTATCAAACAGGATTAGATACCCTGGTAGTCCGCACAGTAAACGATGGATGCCCGCTGTTGGTACCTGGTATCAGCGGCTAAGCGAAAGCATTAAGCATCCCACCTGGGGAGTACGCCGGCAACGGTGAAACTCAAAGGAATTGACGGGGGCCCGCACAAGCGGAGGAACATGTGGTTTAATTCGATGATACGCGAGGAACCTTACCCGGGCTTGAATTGCAGAGGAAGGATTTAGAGATAATGACGCCCTTCGGGGCCTCTGTGAAGGTGCTGCATGGTTGTCGTCAGCTCGTGCCGTGAGGTGTCGGCTTAAGTGCCATAACGAGCGCAACCCCTCTCTTCAGTTGCCATCAGGTTAAGCTGGGCACTCTGGAGACACTGCCACCGTAAGGTGTGAGGAAGGTGGGGATGACGTCAAATCAGCACGGCCCTTACGTCCGGGGCTACACACGTGTTACAATGGCCGGTACAGAGGGACGGTGTAATGCAAATTGCATCCAATCTTGAAAGCCGGTCCCAGTTCGGACTGGGGTCTGCAACCCGACCCCACGAAGCTGGATTCGCTAGTAATCGCGCATCAGCCATGGCGCGGTGAATACGTTCCCGGGCCTTGTACACACCGCCCGTCAAGCCATGAAAGCCGGGGGTGCCTGAAGTCCGTGACCGCAAGGATCGGCCTAGGGCAAAACTGGTGATTGGGGCTAAGTCGTAACAAGGTAGCCGTACCGGAAGGTGCGGCTGGAACACCTCCTTTCTGGAGAGGATGCTTATTAGTTGATTTATTTGATAAGTATTTAAGTATACATGTCAAGAAGTTAACGGTAATCAAGGAAATAAAGAACCTTTGGTTCGTTTTTCTTCTTGTACTCACTGACACTGTTTTAAGAATAAGAGAAAGGAAGTCTGGCATGAGAAGCCGCAGTGCTTTCTTCCAACTCAGTCCTATAGCTCAGTTGGTTAGAGCGCCACACTGATAATGTGGAGGTCGGCAGTTCAAGTCTGCCTGGGACTACACATCGGCGTTAAGCCAATGTGTATCAGGCACAAGTCTTTTGGGACTACACATTGGCGCTAAGCCATGTGTGACAGACTTAAAGTCCTTTGATACTTTCTCTATCCCTTGGGGGATTAGCTCAGTTGGCTAGAGCACCTGCTTTGCACGCAGGGGGTCAACGGTTCGAATCCGTTATTCTCCACCACGCTGTTCTATGCTTCTGAGGCATTGCCTCAGAACACACAGAGCAACAGCGTAAGATCTTTGACATATTGACACAAGCAAGACTGTAATGTAGAACTATTCTTTCTATAATGGGAAGAATTAGCATTCTAATTATTGAAGAAAAAACTTCAAATTCTTTAGAATCATACAACAGCTGAAAGTATGAGCTACATTCTTTGTAAGTAATTACAAAGAAGGCGAAGAAAGTAAGAAAGGGCGCATGGCGGATGCCTTGGCTCACGGAGGCGATGAAGGACGTGATAAGCTGCGATAAGCCTTGGGTAGGTGCAAATAACCTTTGATCCAAGGATTTCCGAATGGGACAACCCAGCAGGTTGAAGACCTGTTATCACTACATTAGGTAGTGAGGCGAACGAAGGGAACTGAAACATCTTAGTACCTTTAGGAAGAGAAAATAAATAATGATTCCCCTAGTAGTGGCGAGCGAACGGGGAATAGCCCAAACCTGCTTTGTGGCAACGCTTAGCAGGGGTTGTAGACCACGCTGTCGTACTTAGATTGTGAGAAGAATGTTCTGGAAAGAACAATCATAGAGGGTGATAATCCCGTATTCGAAGCATGACGAGACGTAGTGGTATCCTGAGTAACGCGGAACACGTGAAATTCTGCGCGAATCTGCCGGGACCATCCGGTAAGGCTAAATACTCCCGTGAGACCGATAGTGAACGAGTACTGTGAAGGAAAGGTGAAAAGCACTCCGATGAGGAGAGTGAAATAGTTCCTGAAACCATGCGCCTACAAGCGGTCGGAGCCGCGTAAGCGGTGACGGCGTGCCTTTTGCATAATGAACCTACGAGTTACCATGTCTGGCAAGGATAAGCGTCATGAGACGCGCATCCGCAGTGAAAGCGAGCCTGAACAGGGCGTCGAGTCAGATGGGGTAGACGCGAAACCAAGTGATCTACACTTGCCCAGGTTGAAGTCCGGGTAACACCGGATGGAGGACCGCACGGATAAGCGTTGAAAAGCTTCCCGATGAGGTGAGTGTAGGAGTGAAAGGCCAATCAAACTTGGAGATAGCTCGTACTCCCCGAAAGGCATTTAGGTGCCGCGTGCGACGATTTCCATAAGAGGTAGAGCGACCGATAGGTCAAGAGGGCTTCACCGCCTATCGAGACCTGACGAACTCCGAATGCTTATGGACTGCAGTCGTGCAGTAAGGGGGCGGGTGCTAAGGTCCGTCCCCGAGAGGAGAAGAATCCAGACCGCCGTCTAAGGTCCCGAAATTCTGTCTAAGTTAGTCTAACGAAGTCTGGTCCCCGTGACAGCTAGGATGTTGGCTTGGAAGCAGCCATTCATTCAAAGAGTGCGTAACAGCTCACTAGTCGAGGGTCCGGGCATGGATAATAATCGGGTATAAGTCAGATACCGAAGGCGCGGGATAGTAATGTATATTAAAAGTATCGGTAGGGGAGCATTCCATCGGCGTTGAATGGTGAGGGTAACCGATCCTGGAGCTTATGGAAAAGCAAATGTAGGTATAAGTAACGATAAAAAGGGTGAGATTCCCTTTCGCCGAA